>Ga0208242_100006_pt1 | contig 441240 bp, 428 predicted proteins | sample SubbioAug_CSW13A_FD_184825 | JGI IMG/M metagenome (GOLD analysis project Ga0208242, IMG submission 184825) | Serpentinite rock and fluid subsurface biosphere microbial communities from McLaughlin Reserve, California, USA - CR12Aug_CSW13A (SPAdes) | ecosystem: Environmental > Terrestrial > Deep...
GAAAATCAACCCTCTTAAAAATCCTTTCCAAAATAACCGCACCCACCACGGGCAGTGTAAAATCACGGGGGCGCATCGCTTCTTTGTTGGAAGTGGGCACCGGTTTTCATGGAGAAATGACAGGTCGGGAAAACATCTATATGAATGGGGCAATTTTAGGGATGACTAAAAAAGAAATCGATGCCAAACTGGACGAGATCATTGCCTTTTCCGGAATAGAACGCTATATTGATACCCCGGTAAAACGCTACAGCAGCGGGATGACGGTGCGCCTGGGTTTTGCCGTAGCTGCCCACCTGGAACCCGACATCCTGGTAGTAGACGAAGTCTTGGCCGTAGGCGATGCCGAGTTCCAGAAAAAAGCCATCGGCAAAATGCAGGACATCACCAGCGGCGGTGGTAGAACCGTGCTCTTTGTAAGTCATAATATGGCAGCGGTAAAGAGTTTGTGTAAAAGGGGGATAGTGTTGGAGAATGGGGGGATAGTTTTTGATGGGGAAACTGAAGAAGCAGTTGAACATTATTTAGTTGGGAATTCAGAATTTAAAAATCACAGGACATTTTCAAGTTTATTTGATAAAACTGAATTTACATTACATGAAATAAGTATTAATCCAGTAGGAAAGGGAACAGATTTTGTATTAGATGAATATCAATCAATTGAAATTAATACCCTTTTGACTTTAAAAGAGACTGATAAAAGACTACATATAACTTTTGTTTTGAATAATGAATTTGGAGATGTTTTATTTACTTTTTCACATTTAAATAGTAATCTGAAATTAAAAAAAGGTATTAATAAATTGAAATGTATTTTACCTGAAGGATTCTTAAATATAGGATCTTATTATTTGTCGTTTTATGTAATTGATAATGCGAAATATACTTTGTTTGTAGAAAAAGACATCTTGTCTTTTAACGTACAACATGGAGAAAGGCCTATTGGTTCATGGTTGGGAAGAGAACCTGGTTTTATAAAACCAAAATTTGATTGGTTAGTAGAATGAATAATATAAAAAAGTTTGTCAAGAAAATACTTATAAAAGTATTAGATTCCATTATAATAAAAATGGGATATATTAGAAAAAATACTAAAGTTGAACAAGAAATAATAAGCAAGAATTCACTTTTAAATATTTTTTTTTCTAATTTATTATCAATGGGATTTGTGCCAAAACATATAGTTGATGTGGGTGCTAATCACGGTACTTGGACAAGAGAGACATTAAAATATTTTCCAGATGCCTTTTACACATTGATAGAACCACAACACTGGTTAAAAGATTCTTTTCAAGATATTTTAGATGCCAACCTAAAGGTTCTTTTTTATCCTGTTGGTGCTGGAGATAAAGAAGGGAAATTTAAATTTACTATTTTAGATAGAGATGATAGCTGTTCTTTTAGATATACACAAGATGAAGCAAAAGTGGCAGGCTTCGAACAAATAGAAATTCCAGTAGTTACAATAAACGGTTTATTGTCAGATAGTAAATTACCAATTCCAGACATCATTAAAATTGATGCCGAAGGGCAAGATATTGAAGTGTTAAAGGGAGCAAGTAATTTCTTTGGAAAAACTGAAATATTTATGGTAGAAGTAGGAGTAGTCAATAAGTCTTTTGATAATAGTTTTTTAAAAATGATTAAATTTATGGATGAAAATAATTATCGATTATTTGAAATAACAGATATTAATAGACCTTATCATCCAAAAGTTTTGTGGTTACTTGAATTAGTGTTTGTAAAAAAGAATGGATTTATTGATAGCCAAAAAATAGTATCATGATCAACGTCACCAAAACATTTTTACCTCCCTTAGAAGAATATAACAATATACTACTACGAGCTTGGGATAAACAATGGATAACCAATAGAGGTGAATTGGTTTTGGAATTAGAGGCAAAATTAAAAGCCTATTTATCTGTTAACAATATTATTATAACTAATAACGGTACGGTACCGCTTCAAATTGCCTTAAAATTATTGGGAAATGGTGGAGAAATAATCACCACTCCATTTTCTTATGTTGCAACAACAGCTGCCATAGTTTGGGAAAACTGTACCCCTGTTTTTGTTGATATTCATCCAGAGTATTTAACGATTGACGAAACTAAAATTGAAGTTGCTATCACTTCCAAAACTACTGCTATTTTAGCGACCCATGTTTTTGGAAATCCATGCAATTTGGAAGCAATTGAAGTAATTGCTAAAAAACATAACTTAAAAGTAATCTATGATGCTGCGCATGCATTTGGAGTTATGTATCAGAATAATTCAATTTTTAAGTTTGGAGATATAAGTACCTGTAGTTTTCATGCTACTAAATTATTTCATACAGGTGAAGGGGGTGCTATGTTTGCAAATGATGAATTTTTACAACATCAACTCTATTACAGTCATAATTTTGGACATGATGGCCCCTTGGCATTTCATGGTTTGGGAATTAACGGGAAAATGTCAGAATTGCAAGCAGCTATGGGATTGTCAATTTTACCTTATATGGAAACGATAGTATTAGAGCGAAAAAAAATTATTGATTATTATAACCAAAAGTTGGATTTTTCAAAACTGAGAACGTTGAAAATTAGAGAAAATACCCTTTGGAATTATGGTTATTATCCTGTTATTTTTAACAATGAACAGGAACTGTTAACTGTTGAACACGCATTGAATGAGCAGCAAATTTTTCCGCGACGCTATTTTTACCCCTCTTTAAACACTATAGAATATGCAAAAGGGAAAGTAATGCCAATATCAGAAAAGATTGCTTCTGCTATTTTGTGTTTACCTCTTTTCGTAGGATTATCTGAGTCTGAAATTGAATTGATTTGTGGAATAATAAATAGAAATGTATGTTAATAATTGGAGCAAAAGGTTTTGCCAAGGAAGTATTGGAAATTCTTCATCAATTAAATCAAACAGAGAATTTAGTTTTTTATGATGATATTAATGAGGATTTACCTGAGCTTATTTATGGTAAATTTCCAATTCTCAGGAATTTAGAGCAAGTAACCTATTATTTTAATACTAGTGACAAAAAATTTACATTAGGTATAGGTAAACCAGTTTTGCGAAAGAAGCTCTATGATACATTTACCGGATTGGGTGGCGATTGTATTTCTACTGTAAGTTTAAAAGCAGATATAGGCAGTTTTGAAGTCCATATTGATAAGGGATGTAATTTATTGGCAGGTGTTGTGGTATCAAACAGTGTTAAAATTGGTATAGGTTGTTTAATATATTACAATTCTGTTCTAACACATGATTGCGTATTAGGCGATTTTGTTGAGATATCTCCAAATGTTACCTTATTGGGAAGATCTAAAATTGGTTCCTTTTCACAAATTGGAGCCGGTGCCATCATTTTACCAGATATTACAATTGGTAAAAACGTAATTATCGGTGCAGGATCAGTTGTAACCAATGATATTCCAGATAATAGTGTTGTAGTTGGTGTACCTGGTAAAATAATTAAAACACATTGAAAGAAGATGAGTAATTGTAATTTTCCGAAAGTTTCTGTTTGTATGATAACCTACAATCACGAAAATTTTATTCGGGAGGCAATTGAGGGTGTATTGATGCAGGTATGCGATTTTGAGGTGGAATTGATTGTAGCTAATGATTGTTCCACTGATAAAACGGATAGAGTTATACAGGATATCATTCAAAATCACCCAAATGCTTCTTGGATTAACTATACCAATCATACTCAAAATAAAGGTATGATCCCTAATTTTATTTGGGCCATGCAACAATGCATAGGTGAATATATCGCTTTATGTGAAGGTGATGATTATTGGACTGACACATTTAAATTGAAAAAACAAGTAGATTTTTTAGAAAGGAGTGAAGATTATAATATTTGTTTTCATAATGTCAAATTGTTTAATCAGGCAGAAAATAGATTTGAGAATGATAATATTACACGTAATGTGCATGAAACTAGCTACATTGAAGACTTGGCCAGAGGTAATTTCATTCACACGCCATCAGTAGTTTTGCGTAATAATTTCACAATTCCAAAATGGTATTCAAAGTCACCAATAGGAGATTGGATTCTTTATATGATTGCAATAAAGGATAAGAAAATTAAAAAGTTAGATAAAATTATGGCGGTTTATAGAGTACATGAAAAAGGTGTTTGGGTAAATAAATCACAGGAATATAAAGATGAATTCACCAAAATAAGCATTAATTTATTGTTAAAAAACTTAAAGTCAAAAAAAGAAGTATATAAAATTTTGAAAAATCGATTGGGCAATGTTAATAATAAAAAATTAAACTTTGTAAAGTTGCTGGAGCTAATTAAAAATAAAATAAACAGTAAATCTTAATGCCACAAATTTCAATTATAGTACCTAACTTCAATCATGCGTCTTTTTTACAACAGCGGTTAGATAGTATTTTTAATCAAACGTATCAAAATTTTGAAGTTATTTTATTAGATGATTGCAGTACAGATAGTAGTTTACATTTGTTGAAAACCTATGTTAATCATGATAAAGTATCATATTGTATAAAAAGTAATTATAATACAGGTAGCCCCTTTAAACAATGGAAAAAAGGAATTGAATTAGCAAGTGGTAAATATATTTGGATTGCTGAAAGCGATGATTACTGTGAACCTCAATTATTAGAAAAAATTGTATTATTATTAGAGGAAAATAATCAGCTAGGAATTGCTTATTGTCAAACCCATGATGTTGATGATAAAGGTAAATTATTAAATCACAGAATTCATTACACTAATAACTTTATACCTAATATATGGGAAGATTATTTTGCAATGGATGGTTTTTTGTTTGTTAAAAAATATATGAATATTAAAAATGTGATACCAAACGCAAGTGCTGTAGTTTTTAAGAAGGAATTAGTTGATATGAGTATATTTAATAATTCATTACTTGAAATGAAAATGTGTGGAGATTGGTTGTTTTGGATTAAATTGTTGTTAAATTCTAGAATAGCATTTTTACCTGACACTTTAAATTATTTTCGAAGTCATAAAGCTACAACAAGAGTTCATGATACAATACTAATTAAAAAACAACGTTTGCTAGAGGAAAGCGTAGTTTATGAATTTCTTTATAAATATAATATTAAAAATTTCAGTAGTGAATTTCATTTGTATCAACGCTGGTTTGCTTTCTGGAGCGTGAAATCAATTTTTTCAAATTCTTTTTATAAAATTAAATTAAAAAAAACTTCTAAAATAGTTTATTTGTTTTGTTTTATATATTATAAAGTTCAAAAATGGTTTAAGTAAAGGTTTATATGGAACAGCCGAAAAATAGAATAGCTATAGTTTCTCCCTCTAAAAATGCGTATTCTGAAACATTTATTCAATCTCAGAAGAATGGTTTAAAAGGGACTATTTTTTATTACTACGATGGTTATTTGCCAAAGTTTTTGGAAAACCAAGGTGCCTTGCAGACAAAATTTGGTTATAGAAAAAATAAAATAGCTCGCAAGCTAGGGCTTACAAATTTCAATGTTGCTGAAGCGGCATTTATGCAGTCGCTAAAAAAAAATAAAATTGAAGTAATATTGGCACAATATGGAACAACTGCACATCAAATTGTAAAAATATGCCGCTATTTAAAAATTCCGATGATTACACATTTTCACGGTTATGATGCGTCTGTAAATAATATTATTTCAAGTTGTAATAATTATAAGGAAGTATTTGAGTATAGTTCATTTGTAATCGCCGTGTCTAAATTAATGAAAGTACGATTGATTAATCTGGGATGTCCCTCCGAAAAAGTGATATATAATCCTTGTGTTGCTCATCCTTCCTTTTTAGAAATAGAACCTAAATTTAAGGAATCAAATTTTTTAGCCTTAGGTCGCTTTGTGGACAAAAAAGCACCCTATTATACTGTTTTAGCCTTTAATAAAGTTTTAAAAAAATTTCCAACAGCTAAGTTGATTTTAGGGGGAGATGGGCCATTGTTTGAAATGTGTAATAATTTAGTCTCTTATTTAAAAATAGAAGACAATGTGTTGTTTAAAGGAGTTATAGCGCAAAAAGAATTTAAAGCATATTTGACCAACTCTTTAGCTTTTGTACAGCATTCCATAACAGCACAAAACGGAGATCAAGAAGGGACTCCTGTTGCTATTATGGAAGCAAGTACAGCAGGTTTGCCCGTTATAGCAACAAAACACGCTGGAATACAGGATGTTGTTGTGAATGGTGTAACTGGTTTTTTAGTTGATGAGCACGATGTTGAAACTATGGCTGATAAAATGATTGAACTTATAGAAAATAGAGAATTAGCTATACAAATGGGAAATGCAGGAAAATTATACATGATTAATAATTTTACAATGAAATCTCATTTAAAAGTTTTAGATGAATTGATAGTAAAATCAATAGTTGAACGTTAAAGTATTAACAATTGTTCATAAACTATCCAAAATGAAAAAGTTTCTTCTAATTTATTTGGCTGGTTTTATATAGTAGTGTACTTTTGAGTAGATTAATAAATAAAAAAACTCCGAGTGCCAGAACACCCAGAGTTTTAACAACACTAAAGGCTCAAAATCTATGCGGATTGATTTTGGGCTTTTTTGTAATCCAGATTGCCTAGCATTTTCTTCAATCCTTTTCCTGGAGTGAAGTTAATGCGCGCTTTTTTAATGGAGGTTGACACCACTTCTTCATCGGTTTCCTTACCTTCGGCACTGAGACTGATTTTGTAAGTGCCCAGTACGCCCAGGCGTACATTTCTTCCTTGACTCAATTCGCGAATGACAAACGTTTCAAGTCCCATCAGAACTGCATAGCAGTCGGGTTTACTCATGGAGGTGTTCATTGCCACCAATTCGGCAATTTCGCTAAGATCTGTTATGCTAGCTCCGGTGGTCTTAGCATAAAACTTTTTTGGTGCCTGGGTATCTTGCGGATTTATCCTCTGCACCGATTTAAATTTGATACTCATAGTACAAAAATTTAAACAATTAATAAATAAATTTAAAACACAAAACATGCCTAATAGCATGTTCTTTACAAATTTAAGTTAGATTTTTATGGCTTTTAAGTTAGTTTAAAATAGTTGATAACAATTTAATGTTGAAAACTATTTTTTGGTATTTTTCAGAAGGGAGATTAAATGATATCATTTTATTTGATACATTTGCATACTTTTTTAACTACAATTTATTTCCTTTTATTTCCTCGCAAAAGTATGCTGATACATTGATAAAAGTATACTGATATGCAGTGTAAAGTATACTGACACCTTACCTAAGGTATGCGGTTAATTTAAAAAAAGCTGATAATTTAATTTTAAGGGTGGCTTAAATTACCTATTTTTACCTCAATTAGATAACCATGACACAACCCTTAGTATCAATTATAATACCAACCTATAACAGGGCACATTTAATAGGCGAAACCCTTGACAATGTGTTAGCACAAACCTATACCAATTGGGAATGTATCGTAGTGGATGATGGAAGCACCGATAACACTGCAGAACCCCTTATGGTGTATTGTAATAAGGATAATCGTTTTAAATACCATCACAGACCTAAAGATAGGCTCAAAGGAGCCAATGCCTGCAGAAATTATGGGATTGAGTTAAGTAAGGGGGATTATATTCAATTTTTAGATTCTGATGATTTACTGAAGTCTTTTTGCTTAGAAGAAAGAGTAGCATTAATAAAAAATAATTCTGCAGTTAATTTATTAGTTAGAGACACTTGTTTGATTATAGATAATGTAAAACAAAAAAAATCTGTCAATAATGACCCCAATATAATTAGTAGAACAGAATATCTTAAAATGTTTTTAAGTTATGAAATTCCATGGCATATGATGGGTGCTTTTTATGCAAGAGATATATTTAAAACCATAAGATTTGATGAAAAATTAGAACGATTTCAAGATATTAGTTTAAATATTAAAGTACTTGCTGAATACGATCAATTAAATATACTAAGGGATTATAAAATTGATAGTTATCAACGAATTGATAAAGATAAATTGAATGTAGAAGGACATGTAGAAAAAGTGCTTAAATCATTGTTAATGTTTAATAAGTTACATCGTTATTTATGTTATAATAAGAGATACAGAAAATCACTTCAACTATTTAACTACCATTTTATTACTAAAATTTTAATACCTTTCTTTGGTGTAAATAAAAAGATTTCAAATAAAGTACTTTTAAAATCAATTACATCAAAAATAATTGATACTAAACAAAAAATAGCGATTGGGTTACTTTTTATATACCTCAATTTAGGATGGTATCCAAAGGAAAATGTGGGAAGTCATAGAGTTAGAAAATTGTTAATAAATTCATTCTCAGTTTAATTGCAACTATTGATTGAATAAATGAATAATAAAACACCGCTAATATCAGTTCTGTTACCAGTCTATAATGTAGAACCCTATATTAAAGATTGTTTGGATTCAATTTTAAATCAAACAATTCAGGATTTTGAAATTATTTTAATAGATGATTATTCTACAGATAACACACTTACAATTGTCGAATCATATAGGGATATAAGAATTAAAGTTTATAAAAAAAGCAAGAACAAAGGATTAATAGATAGTTTAAATATAGGTTTTGAAGTAGCAAAAGGTAAATACATTGCTAGAATGGATGGGGATGATATCTGTAAATTGGATAGGTTTGAAAAGCAGTTAAAAGTTCTTGAACAAAATAATGAAATCATACTATGTGGGTCTTGGAAAAAACATTTTGGCAGACGTGAAAAAATTGAAAAACACAGTGAATTTCATGATGAAATAATTTCAAAAATGTTAATTCACTGTTCTTTGAGTTTTGGCACTTCTATGTTTAAAAGGGAGATTATAGATACAAGTCAGTTTGATAAAACCAAGTTACATGTTGAGGATTATGATTTTCTGTCAAGGATTGCCTGGCAGGGCAAGTTTTATAATATTCAGGAAGTGCTTTATTATTATAGAGAACATGAAAATCAGGTATCAACAGTTTACAAAGAAATTCAAATTCAAGGAGATATCCCAATTAAGTTATTTTTATTTAAGAAAATAGGGTATGATGAAACAATATATCAGGATGACTTCATAAAGAAGATGCTACTTTTAAATAGAAATATAGAAGTTTATGAACTTGAATTATTCTTAAAATGGTTGAAAGAATTAGTTAAATTAAATGTAAAATCTAAGGTGTATTCTCAAAAAGAACTGGAAATTGTTTTAACAAAAATAAAAAAGAAAACTCTTTTTAAACTTTATTTTAAAAGGACTACTATTGGTATCACTAAAGAATGGAGAATAAAAGGGTTATTTAAAATGAGTCTACTAGACAGCTTGTATATACTTAAATTAAAAAGCAAGGAATTTATAAAATTTTATTTAAGATAAGATGAATCAAAAAATAATAATATTTAAAGTGCCTGAATTTCCTCATTTGTCAGAAACATTTATTGTTGCTCAAATTGTAACTGCTATAAAATTGGGGTATGAAATTAAAATACTGGTTAGAAGGCGCTTAAGTGATACATTAGCATTAGATAATAGTTTAATTAAACAGTATCAATTATTAGATAAAATTATTATTGAAGATTATAAGATTCCTAAAAATAAGTATATTAGAATATATAATTGGATTAAATTGTTAATTTTAAATTTAAGAAATTTAAAATATATTCTAAAATTTTACAAAGAATATTCGCAGTTCAGTTTAACTTACTTATATCAATGGCACTTTTATAAACAATTTAATTCCGCTTCTATCATACATGTACAGTATGGTTCCAACAAGCACCCTTTTGATCTTTTAAAAAAAACTGCTTATTTTAAACCAAAGTTGATTGTTACTTTTCATGGGCACGATGCTGTTTTTCCCATCAATGGTTTTATTCCAAACGATGGATATTATGACAATTTGTTTAAATATGCTGATTTAATTACTTCCAATACCCCTTATTTGGCTAATAAGATTTTGGCATTAGGTTGTCCAAAAGAAAAAATGGAGATTATTCCAGTTGGGGTTGATACAGATTTTTTTTACAATAAAAAGATACAGAATTATAATAATGATGATATTAAGTTAATATCAGTTGGTAGATTAAGTGTCGTTAAAGGTCATATTAATGCTTTGAAAGTTGTTAAAAAATTAAAGGAACATAATTATAACATTATACTAACAATTGTTGGGGAAGGAAGTGAGCGGACAAATTTAGAAAACTATATTAATGCAAATAATTTAGAAAATTCAATTAGATTAGTTGGGGCAAAATCTCAAGAGAAAGTTAGAGATTTGCTTTGGGAGAATGATATTTTTATATTTCCATCAGTTTCAATGCATTTCGGATACAGTGCTGAAACTCAGGGGTTAGCTACTATTGAAGCTGAATCATGTGGTTTACCAGTTGTTGCTTTTGATTCTGGAGGTGTCAAATATACTTTTGAAGATGGTTTTTCTGGTTTTTTGTGTAAAGAATATGATATTGAATGTATGTTTAATAAATTGAAATTATTGATTGATAATCGTAAATTGTTATTAGAAATGGGTACAAATGCAACTAATTTTGTGAATTCTAAATATTCCCAAAAAATAATTGATAATAAATGGAAAAAAATTTATCATAAATTAAATGATGAATAAAAGTAGTTTAGTTTCAATTATTTTACCGGTTTATAATGGTGAAAAGTACTTAAATCAGGCTATTGAGAGCATTTTGGAGCAATCGTATACTTTTTTTGAACTAATTATAGTAAATGATTGCTCAACAGATAAAACACTTGAAATAATTGAACATTACGCTCTAATAGATTCTAGAATAATAGTTGTTAACAACGATATAAATAAGAAATTACCTGCAAGTTTAAATATTGGACATAATGCAGCTTCTGGAGAATATATGACTTGGACTTCACATGACAACCTATTAAAGCCAAATTTTCTAGAAATGCTTTTATGTGAAATCATTAAAGATAAAAGAGATGTTGTTTTTTCTAATTATGATGTTATTTTGTATAATAATCTAGTCAAAAGGGAACATATAACGGGGCCTATAGAACACTTGTTGTTTGGAAACGTAATAGGTGCATCATTTTTATATCGTAGAAGTGTTTTTGATAATCTTAAATATAATGAGACACTTTTCTTATTAGAAGATTATGATTTCTGGTTAAGGGCTGCTTTGAGGTATAAGTTTTATCATGTAAATAAAAATGTATACAAATATCGTTTACACCCTGATAGTTTAACTTCAAATATTAGAAATATTAATTCTATTAATAAGCAGCATCAAGAAGGTAGTATTTTTGCTTTTAAGGAGTTGTCAAACTATTTTGAATGGAATAAAAGTACTTACAATTTAATAATTAGGTTGCGTTTAAAAAAAATAATCTTAATAAATAATTATTTAAAGAATAGAATTATTATAAATTCAGATCTCCTAAAACTTAAGAGAAACGGAATGGATGAAAAGAAAATATTAGAAGGATTGTTATTTGCTTTAAGAGGAAGATTAATATCAGAAGAAAATAATCACACTATTAGAACTCTTATAAATATTTTAATATATGAAAGAAAATTGCTATTTCATAAATCATTTAGTAAAAAAAAGACGTTTAATTATATTTATAATTGTTTCAAATTTTATTAAATGAAAAATAAAGTTTCTATCATCATGGCAACCTACAATAGAGCCCATTTTATTGAAGAAACGTTGCTTTCCATAAAAAACCAAACCTATCAAAACTGGGAATGTTTAATTATTGATGATGGAGGAACTGACAATACACTAAATGTAATTAAACCTTTTCTTAAACAAGACCAACGATTTCGGTTTTTTAAACGACTAGATATTTATGAAAAAGGATTGCCAGGATGCCGTAATTATGGTTTAGATATAGCTAATGGCAACTTCATTATTTTTTTTGATGATGACGATATAGCACATCCATTAAATCTAGAATTATGTGTTAAAGAATTAGAGGATAGTACTATTTACTTTTGTCGCTATCAAAGAAATGTTTTTAATGGTAAATTTAAAGCTTCATTTGATTATTCAAAGGAGTATAAAAAATTTTGCATTGATATAAAAAAGCTACCGGAAATGCTAACCAATGAGTTGCCATTTAATTCTTGTGTAGTAATGTGGAGAAAAGAATGTTTTAAGATACACCGATTTAAAGAAACATTGATGTATGCAGAAGAGTGGGAGCTGTATTCTAGAATTTTATCAGATGGATACAAAGGAATCTCTATTGATAAATGTCTGTTTTATGGAAGAAAGCATTCAAATTCAAATACAGGAGAATTTTATTCTGGAAGTCCTATACGAATAGCATCAAAAAAAGAAGCAATTTGGTTAGTTGTTCAAAATCTTGTTAATAAGCAATTACTAAGTTCATCATTATTGAAATACTTAGCTGGTTATGCTATTTCATTTAGGGATTTAAAGTTATTAAATGATATTCTTACAATTTCTAAAACAACATCAAAAAATAAGCTATATTTAAAACTTAAATTTCATTTGTTTCTTTTTTGGAAACTATATATAAGAGCTTTTAAATTATTAAAGTAATGAGAATTCTCCTTTGTTTTGGTACAAGACCAGAAGCTATTAAAATGGCTCCCTTATATCATGCTTTAAAAAAAAAAGTAGGGTTGGAGTTAAAAGTTTGTGTTACTGCACAGCATCGAGAAATGTTGGATCAAGTTTTGGAATTTTTTGAAATTGTACCTGATTTCGATTTAAATTTAATGCAAGCCAATCAATCCTTAAATCAATTAAGTGCGCGAATCATCAATCAAGTTGATGAGGTTTTGAAAATTGAAAATCCAGATTGGGTGTTAGTGCATGGAGATACCACAACCTCAACCTTAGTAGCTTTAGCTGCTTTTCACCGTGGTATTAAAGTAGGGCATATTGAAGCAGGTTTACGAACCCATAATAAACAAGCTCCTTTTCCAGAAGAACTCAATAGACAATTGACGAGTAGAATTGTGGATTTGCATTTTGCTCCAACAGAAAAGGCTGTTCAAAATTTGCTCAATGAGGGGATTTCAAAAGATATGATTTTTAATGTGGGTAATACAATAGTAGATGCGTTAGATTGGGCATCCAATAAAATCTCACTCGGCTATCAAAATACAACCATAAAGCAATTGAAGAATCAACTAAATTCATTGAAGAAACTAGTTTTAGTGACGGGACACCGTAGAGAAAATTTTGGAGATGGTTTTATACATTTATGTGAAGCATTGGTGGAATTGAGTAAAAGAACAGATGTGGAAATAATCTATCCCGTACATTTAAATCCGAAAGTTCAAAAACCAGTGAATAAGTTGTTGGGAGAATCTCAAAACATTCATCTAATTGCACCAGTAGAATATCCGGTTATGATCTGGTTAATGCAACAAGCTACAATTATTATCTCTGATTCAGGAGGTATACAAGAAGAAGCCCCAAGTCTTAAGAAAGTGGTGTTGGTAACACGTGAGGTAACGGAACGACCAGAAGGGGTAGAAAAGGGATTTGCGGTGTTGGTTGGAACTAATAAAGATAAAATAATAAGTGAAGCCGTTAAATTTTTAGATGATTTTAAAGGATTTGTAAATACTGTGAATCCTTATGGTGATGGAAAAACAAGTGAACGGATAAAAGATGTTTTATTAAAATAAAAATATATTAAAATTTTAATTTTGAAAATAACTATAATAGCTGGTGCACGCCCCAATTTTGTCAAAATAGCTTCAATCATAAAAGCAATTGAGCTTAAAATAAGTGAAGGAGTAAGTTTATATTATAGATTAGTACATACAGGTCAGCATTATGATGCTAATATGAGTGAATCGTTTTTTCAACAACTTGAAATACCGGAACCTCATATCAATCTTGAATGCTCCGGAGGTAGAGTGATTCAACAAACAGCAGCTATTATGCTAGAGTTTGAAAAAGAATTAACCAAGAATCCCACAGATTTGGTAGTGGTAGTGGGTGATGTAAATTCAACCATTGCATGTACGTTAGTGGCTAAACAACTTAAAATAAAAGTAGCACATGTAGAAGGAGGAATTCGTTCAAATGACTTTTCAATGCCGGAAGAAATTAACCGTAAAGTGACCGATAGTATTGCTGATTATTTTTTTACAACCAGCAAAACAGCGAATAAAAATCTCTTAAAGGAAGGAGTGCCTGCAGAAAAGATTTTTTTTGTGGGTAATACGATGATTGATACCTTGATACAACACAAATCAAAATTTAAAAAACCAGTACTATTTGAAAGGAATCAGTTAAATGAAAGAAAATATATTGTTGTAACGCTGCACCGTCCTGAAAATGTGGATGATACCCAAAAGTTAAAATCAATTTTAGGAATGATAATGGAAAATGCTATACAGCTGCCAATAGTTTTCCCGGTACATCCAAGAACACTTTCTAAATTGAATCAATTGGAATTAGATAAAAATAATTTGATTGTTTGTGAACCACTAAGTTATCTTGAATTTAATTATTTGGTAGAACATTCAAAAATGGTAATAACAGATTCCGGAGGTATCACAGAAGAAACAACTTTTATGGGTGTTCCTTGTATAACCCTGCGAAATTCTACAGAGCGACCTGAAACCTGTACTATTGGGACCAATGAACTGGTAGGAACAAATCCTAATAAACTATCAAAAGCTATGAAAAAGGTTTTAGAGAATAAATGGAAAAAAGGAGCAATACCTGAATTATGGGATGGAAAAGCCGCAGAGCGGATTGTAGAGGTAATTATTAATCAAATAGGAAATGAAAGTAACTAAAAAAATATTGGTAGTTGTTGAATCTATAGATGTTGATGATAGTAGTGGTTCCAAAGGGAGGGTTGCTTTAATTACTAACTTAATTACGATAGGTTATAATTTAAAAGTATACCATTACACCCAAAAAAATATCAATATAGTGGGCGCTGATTGTATGGCAATTTCTGAACGTAAATGGAATATATTATATGTATTAAGCAGAACTCAACGTGTCTTTACGCGCTGGACAGGAATTAATATTAATCCATTGATAGAAAGATTTTTTGGATTTTCCTTCACTTTTTTAAATGATGTAAAAAGCATTGTCAAAGCATTAAAACATGAAACAAATTTTGAACCAGATTTAGTGTTAACCTTAAGTAAAGGGATGAGTTATAGACCTCATAGCGCTCTTTTAAAACTTACTAAATTTCATGATAAATGGATGGCCTATGTGCACGATCCCTACCCATACCATTACTATCCAATTCCGTATAAATGGACTGAGCCAGGATATAAAATAAAAGAAAATTTTTTTAGAGAAGTTGCCGATAAAGCTAAATTTAGCGTATTTCCAAGTAAATTGTTGATGGAATGGATGGGAGGCTATTATCCAAATTTTTTAAATACCGGATTAGTGATTCCACATCAAAATAATAGTTCAAAAATACCGAATACAAATTTAATTTTGCCTGATTTTTTTGATGCTACTAAATTCAATATTTTACATGCCGGGAGCCTAATAGGAGGGCGATCACCTAAAGGACTTATAAGTGCTTTTAAAATGTTTATTGAAGGAGATCAAACAATAAAAAAAGAGTCAAGACTTATCTTAATCGGAAATAATTCGTATTATAAAGAGTGGATTGACAATGAAGTAAAAGGAGTGGGTGAAATTATAGTTATTGGAGAAAATTTACCTTTTGACTTAGTATATGAATTACAACATCTAGTAACTGTTAATGTTATTCTTGAGGCAAACACAGCGATTAATCCATTTTTGCCGGGTAAGTTTCCTCATTGTGTTAACGCCAAAAAGCCAATTTTAGCATTAACTTCTCAAAACAGTGAACTCATGAGATTGTTAGGCAGTGAATATGAAATCTGGTCGAATCCTGATGATGAGTATAAAATTGTTTCTATTTTAAATCAACTTTATAGTAAATGGAAGGAGAATCCTAAATTACTCAAGTTGGAAAGAAGCGATTTAGAAGAATACTTATCAATCAAAAATTTAAAAAACTCCATCGAATCAATTTTAGAAACGTCTATTTAAAGCAGATGAAAAAGCTGGCTGTATTATTACCTACATTTAATGCTGCTCCTTTTATAAAGGATAGTGTAAATTCTATCTTAAATCAGACCTACAAAGATTTTGACTTATTTATTTATGATGATTGCTCAACAGATAAAACTGCAGAAATAATTTTAGAATTTGAAGATTCTCGGCTTTTTTATCGTAAAAATGAAATAAATTATGGTGTTGCTAAAACTTTAAATAGAGGATTAGATGAATTATTACCCAAATATGAATACGTAGCCAGAATGGATGCAGATGACTGGGCCTTTCCAATGCGTTTTGAAAAGCAATTAGATTTTTTAGAGAAAAATCAGGGTTATACCATGTGCGGTACCCAGGGGTATTGGTTGAAAGATATGAAACAAAATCCAGAAAGTGGGTGGGAATATCCTGTAAATTATGAGTATCTTAAGTGTTATTTACTATTTGGTGCTTCATTTGGTCACTCTTCTGTAGTATTGAGAAGTGTTCACTTATTAAATCAAAATTTAAAATACAATGAAGAATATATTACCAGTCAAGATTTTGATTTGTGGACACGAATGGCTTCAAAAGGTTTGAAGTTTGCTAACCTACCCAATTTTTTAATGAAATATAGAGTGTTGGAAAATAGTAACCACAGATCACTTCAAAATAGAAATAAGCTTATTAAAATTAACACAACCATAATTTCAGGTTATTGGTCACAATTTGAAATAAAAATGACTCCACAACAAGTTTATGAATACTATTATAAAAGCAACGAGCTGTCTAAAGCTGAATTCTTACATAAGTTAATTAATTTAATAGAGGTATTTAATAAATTATTTAAAAATACCTCAACTAATTTTACCGAAGAGGATAAAAAAAAATACAGCTATTTGCTTTCAAGAAGAATATTAAAATATTGGAAACAGTCTAATACTTCTAGAAGAAATCTAAAAATATGGTATTTACTTATAAGTAAAGTACAATTCATCAGTAAATGGAGGTTAGTGAAAAGTTTAATCAAATAAGTGTTAAATCGATTTTAAAGTATATTTAAAATAAAATGAGCAAAAAGTTTACTCTTATAATTCCAACAAAAAACCGTCTTTCAGAATTAAAATATTCATTAGAGAAATTAAGTTATTTGCTTAATCTTGAACAGGTGCACGTAATTATTTGTGTAGATGGTTCAACGGATGGAACTGTTGAATTTTTAAGTGAGTTTTATCCATCTATTGAATTAATTGTAAATGAAAATTCTAGAGGGATACATTATACAAGAAATATGTTGATGAACAATGTTAAAACGCCTTATATAATAAGTATTGATGATGATGCTCATTTTCTTACTGAGAATATTTTAGACCTTGTTGAAAATTATTTTTTAGAAAATAAAACAGTAGGTTTACTTTCTTTCCGAGCGTATTGGAATAAAGAAGAACCAAAAAATGTGTTATCGGATGATAAACCGATAAGAGTAAAAGGATTTGGAGCAGTAGGTTTTGCAATGCAAACCCAAGCATGGAAATCGATTCCTAATTTTCCGGAATGGTTTGTGTTTTATGGTGAAGAAGACTTTGCTGCCTTTCATCTTTTTAAAAGTGGATGGGAAATACATTATTTCCCAGCTGTTTTGGTGCACCATAGAGTTAATTTGAAAGCTAGAAAAAGGGAGATTGATTACCGTTTGAGATTGCGTCGTTCCTTACGTTCAGGTTGGTATTTGTACTTTTTATTTTATCCTTGGGCATTAATTCCTCGTAAACTGGCTTATACCCTATGGATTCAAATTAAATTAAAAGTATTAAAAGGGGATTGGAGAGCAGGAATAGCCATTTTACAAGCTATTGGAGATTTGTTTTTTAATATCCATAATTTAATAAAAAATAGAACCCCATTGTCTAAGGTTGAGTTTTTCAAATTTCAAAGTTTAACAAGAGAAAAGTTATTTTGGAATGATAATACTATAAATAAGACTAATTAATTATTTTAGTCACATTAAAAAAATATGAAACTAATTAATATAATCAAGCGCTCCTTACCAATAGAAAAGAGATTAAAGTTATTATATATTTATAGGTCGATCCTTGGAAGGTTTAATATGTTTAATTTAAACAGATTAGCTTTAATACATAAAACAGATAAGTATGGAATTCATAATTATACTCCTCATTATCATTCCCACTTTAAACATTTAAGGTTAAAAAAAATACAGTTATTAGAAATAGGGGTAGGAGGTTATGAAAACCCTTTAATAGGAGGTAATTCTTTAAGAATGTGGAAATCATATTTTCCTTTTGCCAAAATTATTTCATTAGATATTTTTAATAAAGCTTTTCTACAAGAAAGAAGAATAAAAATTTATCAAGGAAGCCAAATAGATGAATTATTTTTAAATTCATTAATACAAAATGAAGGTGAATTTGATATTGTAATTGATGATGGAAGTCATATAAATGAACATGTCATTAAAACATTTGAAATTATATTTCCTAAACTAAAAAATGGAGGTATTTATGTTGTTGAGGATACTCAGACATCTTATTGGGAGGGGTTTGGCGGATCTTCATATGAATTCAATAAAACTGGTACAATTTATTCATTTTTTAAATCACTTATTGATTCGATGAATAGTGAAGAGTTTATTATAAAAGATTATAATAAGTCGTTTTATGACAAGCATATTGTTTCCATGCATTTTTATCATAATATGATTTTTGTTTATAAAGGTATAAATAATGAAAGGTCAAATAAAAAAATGATATATAGTGAATCCTAATATAGCAATATTAACAACTGTTATAAGTTTTGAATTGTATAACAAAACTTCTTCTTTATTTCCGGAAGAAATTAGGACATATGTAATAGATGGAACAAATGGAATGCATGGGATTAATAGTATTAAATTCATGATGAAAAAGTTAAAAAATAGTGGTATAAAATGGCTAATATTAGTAGATGAAGACGTTATTTTTATTAAACCAAATTTGATTTTTTCAATAATAGAAGAAATGGAAGAAAAAAATATAACTGTTTGTGGAGTTAGAGATGGGGGTGAAATTGCAAATAGGAAACAAAATCCGTATGTAATTAATACTTTTTTTTCAATAATCAATTTCGGTGAAATTCAAAATATTTATGATGAAAAAGAGGTGTTGAAAAATCAGTATATATTAGAAAATGAGTTTGATGATGATATTGAATCTTTGCAATTTGATTTTAATAAAATGGTTTTGTATGAACCTTATTATTGTTTTTTTTTATGGTTAAGAAGAAAAGGAAAAAAATTCTTTTTTTAAAGTCAACCCAATTAAATGGTTATCATCCTACAAATTGTGTTTTGTATAATGATGAAGAAATTTTATTACACACTTGGTTCGCGCGTTCATATGGTGTAAATGAAAAGCACACTAAAAGAATAAATGAAGTTTTGAATAATGTAAAAATTAAAATCAAAAACAATCAAAAACCAATTGTATTTAAAGATAAAACTTTTTACCTCAGAGAACACTACCGCAAATTAATGATTAAATTAAAAATGAAATTTTGAGTAAACAAATTGTATGCATAAGGAAATATTAATTATTGCAGAAATTGCCCAAGCGCATGATGGAAGTATAGCTAGAGCTCATCAATACATTGAAGCCTTGGCAAAAACAGGAGTAGATTCAGTTAAATTTCAGGTACATATAGCTGAAGCCGAGAGTAGTGCATATGAACCTTTTCGTGTGCAACTTTCCAGCGCAGATAAAACCCGTTACGATTACTGGAAGCGCATGGAATTTACCAAGACTGAATGGAAGGCATTAAAAAAACACTGTAATGATTTAGGTGTTGAGTTTTTAGCATCTCCGTTTAGCAATGCGGCGGTGGATTTGTTAGAACAATTAGGAGTAAAGCGGTACAAAGTAGGTTCCGGTGAAGTATCTAATTGGTTAATGTTGGAAAAAATAGCCCAAACAGGAAAACCACTAATTCTATCAACCGGAATGAGTTCATGGGAGGAATTAGATAAAACGGTAAGCTTTTTAAAAAATAGAAAAGTAGACTTCTCTATTTTACAATGTACAACGGCCTATCCAACACAACCAGAACAATATGGGTTAAACATGATTTCAGAATTAAAAAAGCGCTATCAAATAACCGTAGGTTACTCGGATCATTCGGCAAAAGTAGAAACCTGTATCGCTGCCGCAGCGCTTGGTGCAGAAATCTTGGAATTTCATGCAGTTTTTGATCAGAATGAAATTGGACCAGATGCTACTTCATCGCTTACCATTGATGAGATTACAGTCTTGGTAAAAGGGGTTAGAAACATTAAAACAGCTCTTGATAATCCGGTAAACAAAAATAGCATAGAGCAATATCAGGAACTTAAAACGATGTTTGGAAAGTCATTGGCTGTTAATAAAACCTTACCCAAAGGTCACATCCTTGCTTTTAATGATTTAGAAGCCAAAAAACCGGCAGGATATGGTATTCCTGCGCAACAATTCCAAAGACTTATTGGAATGAAATTAGGTGTTGATAAAAATCAGTGGGATTTTTTAAAGGAAGAAGATGTGTCTTCGATAAGCATAGACTGACACGACAGGTCTGTGCTGATTACTAGTCGAAAAACTCAGACTAACAATAACTTATTCGTATTCAAATAATAGAGGATCAAATTTAGAACTCTATGTCGCAATTTTCATTAATAATTCTATTACCTTATACTTTGTTTTTACTTCGTAATAAAAAAGAAAATTTTTTTTAAGTTGATATTTCTAACTTGAATTTAACAAATCAAAATTTAATGATTTAATAAATCTTTTTGGTGAGCATAAATCAGTGAGAGCGTTAAGAAATTGTGAATCCTTGTAGCAATTTTAGCTCGCGCTGATTGGTTTTACATTAGCAAAAATGCCTGACCAAAAAGGCTCTTTTTTTGTAACTTTTTTGGAGAAGCAAAAAAGTTAAAGAAAGAACAACATTGTACGTATTCTTATTTTTACATTGACAAAAAAAGATAAAATATTGAATTTTAATTGCTTGATATTTAGTTAGTATAAATGATAGTTACTTAAGAGACAAAAAAGAACGTAATAAATACTTTTACACATCCCTTTTCCTCATGCAAAAAAATCCCTAATTTTAAAAACTTAAATAGGATTCATAAATGTCAAAGAGAAAAATTTGTGTAGTCATCACAGCACGTCCTTCCTACAGCAGGATAAAAACCGCTTTGCAAGCCATTAAAGAGCATCCCAAATTGGAACTCCAGTTGGTGGTGGCGGGTTCTGCCTTATTGGACCGGTACGGAACTGCTGTAGATTACATTGAAAAAGATGGTTTTCACATCAATGAAAAGGTTTTTATGGTACTGGAAGGTGAGAATCCTACAGCCATGGCAAAAACAACCGGTTTGGGAGTTATGGAGCTCTCCACAGTATTTTATAACCTCAAACCCGATGCTGTGGTTACCATTGCCGATCGTTTTGAAACCATTGCAACTTCCATTGCCGCTTCCTATCAAAATATTCCACTGGTACATCTTCAGGGAGGTGAAGTGACCGGCAATATCGATGAAAAAGTACGGCATGCCAATACAAAACTGGCTGATATTCACTTGGTGGCCTCGGAGGATGCACGAGAACGAGTGATTAGAATGGGAGAAAATCCGGAAATGGTCATCAATACCGGTTGTCCTTCCATTGATATCGCTAAAGAAGTAAAAGAAAATCCTACCTTAGATTTTGATCCGATTCAAAAATATGGGGGTGTAGGGACTCCTATTGATTATAAAAATGGGTATGTAGTAGTTATGCAACATCCGGTAACTCATGAATATGATTCAGCTAAAAAAGATGTGATGAAAACCCTTCAGGTAATTGATGAATTAGATATACCAACCTTTTGGTTTTGGCCCAATGTAGACTCCGGTTCAGACGGTACTTCAAGTGGGATACGAACGTATAGAGAACTCCATCAACCTCAAAATATTCGGTTTTTTAAAAATATGGATCCAAAGGATTTTTTAAAATTATTAAAAAACAGTCGTTGCTTGGTGGGTAATTCGAGCGTAGGAATACGAGAATGTTCATATTTAGGAGTGCCCTCCGTAAATATAGGAACCCGTCAACACAAAAGGGCAAGAGGTAAAAATTGTATAGATGTTGGGTATGAAACAAAAGAAATAAAAGCAGCTATAAATAAAGCTATAAACTTAAAATCTACAATGCTTGAAACAATTTATGGCGATGGAAATTCAGGAGAGCGGATTGCTCAAATTTTAGCTACTATAGAATTGTCATTTCATAAAACAATTGCCTACTAATGAGAATTTTGGGAATTATACCGGCTAGGGGAGGATCCAAGGGAATCCCTAAAAAAAATAGTAAACTTTTAAACGGTAAACCCCTGTTACAATATACCATAGAAGTTGCCAAAAAGTGTCAGCTATTAGATAAATTAATAGTTAGTTCTGATGATGAACAAATCATAAAATTAGCAAAAAAGTTAGAGGTTGAAGTTCCTTTTATCAGACCAAAAGCATTGGCAGAAGATGATACACCTACTATTGAAGTGGTAAAACACGTGTTAAATCATTATGAGCAATTAGGAGAATTCTTTGATGCTGTTTGTTTGTTACAAGTTACTAGTCCTTTTAGAACTGTAGAATATTTAAATAAAGTAATTCAAACGTTTAAAGATAAAAAAACAGACTCACTGATAACAGTTCAAAAAGTTCCGGATAAATACCATCCAAACTGGGTTTTTTTATTAAATAAAAATGGAAATTTAAAAATTGCAACTGGAGCCAAAGATATCATTAGCAGAAGACAAGAGTTACCGGTTGCATATCATCGGGATGGTAATGTATATCTGACCAGAACAGAAGTAATTAAAAATATGAATTCCTTATATGGTTCATCAATAAGTTATATAGAGTCCCCAAAGGAATTTTCAATGAATATTGACACCATAGAAGATTGGGAAAGCGCCGAAAAGCATTTTCAAAAAAGTAATGAAAAAGAATAAAATACTGATTTTAGTGCCAGATGGAGTTGGATTGAGAAATTTTGCTCATACCCAATTTTTTGAAATTGGTAATAGTATGGGGTACGAATTGGTGTATTGGAACAACACACCTTTTGATCTTAAAAGCTTAGGGTTTAATCAGCTTGAAATAAATCGGGCCAAAATTCATCCGCTGACTACCCTTTTAAAAAATGCTAGAAAGGAAATAGAGTTGAACCGGTTTAAAAAGAAATTTAAAGATCCAGTGTACGATTTCTATAAATTTCCAAGTACAAACAAAGGAATTAAAAATAAAATTAAATATTGGGTAACGAGACTAATAATCCGACTTTATAATTCAGACAAAGGCCTAAAGAAAATCTGTAAATACATAGAAGTGTTAGAATGTACAACTGTCCATTATAAAAACTGTTTCCAGACATTGAAAACACAGCAGCCAAACTTGGTATTTTGCACCAACCAAAGAGCTTCTGAGGCCATAGCTCCGCTTTTAGCGGCGAGAGAATTAAACATACCAACTGTCTCCTTTATTTTCTCCTGGGATAATTTACCCAAAGCTACTATGGTAGTAGCCGCTGATTATTATTTTGTTTGGAGTGATTATATGAAGAGGGAATTGAAAAAATACTATCCATTTATTTCGGATAATCAGATAAAAGTAACAGGTACCCCTCAGTTTGAACCACATTACAACAGCAATTATAGGACACCAAAGAAGGAGTTTTTTCAAGAGTATCATTTAGACGAATCTAAAAAATACATTTGCTTTTCTGGTGATGATATAACGACTTCCCCTAATGATCCCCAGTACTTGGAAGATGTGGCGGAAGCGGTGAGACAATTAAATGAAGAAGAATTCCATGTAGGAATTATTTTCAGAAGGTGCCCAGTTGACCATTCAGACAGATTCGAGAAAGTTTTAAAAAACTTTAACGATGTAATTACCCCGATTAATCCTATTTGGAAATCAGTTGGAAATCAGTGGAATCAGGTCATGCCTTTGAAAAAAGATATGAACCTGTTAATAAGTACCATTCAATTTTCAGAAATGGTCATCAACGTGGGTTCTTCCATGGTTTTTGATTTTAGTACCATGGGCAAACCATGCATTTTTATAAATTATAATCAGCATAAATCCAATCAAAAGGGATGGGACATTAATAAGATATACCAATACGTACATTTTAGGTCAATGCCTTCCAAAAAATCAGTGAACTGGGCAAACAGTAAATTAGGTTTAGTAGACGTAATTAGAGATATATTGGAAAGACCTTCAAATAATTTAAAAGAAACGATTGCTTGGTTTGAAATTATAAATCAGCATCCCAGTAAACAAGCTTCAGAACGAATTTGGGATAATCTTACTAAAATTACCAACTAATGCATATCTGCTACCTCACACCCGAATATCCGCATACGCTACTTAAACCCGCTGCTGGGATTGGCAGCAGCCTCAAAAATTTAGTACTGGGATTGGTAGCAAATGGTATTCAAGTAACCATAGTGGTGTATAGCCAGCAAATGGACAGGATTTTTGAAGTGGATGGATTGGAAATTCACAGTGTTGCCCATAAAAAATACAAACTTGGAGGATTCTTTTTTTACCGTAAATACCTTCAAAATTACCTGAATAAATTAATTGCAGCTCATCAAATAGATGTGGTAGAAGCGCCCGACTGGACAGGCATTACCGCATTTATGAAACTCAAGGTACCTGTAGTGATTCGTATGCACGGCTCTGATGCCTATTTCTGTCATTTGGAAGGAAGAAAACAAAAATGGAAGAACTACTTTTTTGAATCCCTGGCTTTAAAAGGAGCAGATTATTTGGTGTCGGTAAGTCAGTTTACGGCTGACCAAACTAGAAAATTGTTTCAATTAAAAAAGGAAATTACGGTTATTCATAATTTTATCAATACAGCATTTATACAGCCCAAAAGACTCCCGATAATTAAAACCCAGTTGTTGTATTTTGGGACAATTATTCGTAAAAAAGGAGTATTGGAATTGGCGCACATTTTTAATGAAGTCGTACAACAAGCACCGGAAGCTACCTTACTTGTGGTAGGTAAAGATGTGATTGATATTCAAGAAAAAGTATTGACTAAAGTCTTGTTTTTAAATCGTTTGACTGTGGAAGCTAAAGAAAGGGTTCAAATCCTTGAACATGTTCCCTATCCTCAAATGGTGGAAATGATAGAACAAGCGCATGTTGTAGTCCTTCCCAGTTTGGCCGAAGCCTTTCCGATGGCCTGGCTCGAGGCCATGGCTCTGGCTAAACCGATGGTCACTTCCAACATTGGATGGGCACAGGAAATGGTGGTTGATGGAGAATCCGCTAGTATGGAGCATCCATCAAATCATCAAAGCATGGCCGACAAAATTGTTCATTTGATAAACAATCCGGCAGCAGCTGAAAATATGGGAAAAGCAGCAGATAAGAAACTTAAACAGGATTTTACTGCGCTTGTTTTAATCAAGAAAAACATCGAATTTTATAAGCAAGTGCTAAAACAATAAAATGATTATTGCAGTACATAAAAACAATCAAGTACTTAAGATCCTTGCAGAACAAGAGATTAAACTGTCCCATGCGCATAAAGAGAATATGGCTTTATGCTTAAAAAAAATAGGAGAAACCCATCCAAACGAACACTTAGTTTGGTGTCATGAATTTCTGCTTCCTTATCTCAATAGGAAATACCTTTCTAAATTGCTGGGTCAGAATTCGGTGCTGAATTATAATCCTTCTGCAACCTCTTACCTGGGAGATGAACTAGGCTATATTGAAAACACACCTTTTATCAATCTCAATAAAAAAGTGAAATACCCCACCTGGCAAATGTGCAGTTGGGTTGGTGCAATACCGGCATCATTGCTCAACCAATGGAGGAACTCCTTAAATGATTCGGACGATTTTGATTATTTCTTAAATTCCTTGGCAAAAAGAGCAATGCAACAAGGGGTGTGTTGCTACAGCGACCCAAAGCTGCTCACAGATTCCGTAACGGTAAAAAACGTATCAGCTTCCGATAAGATGCTGTATAAATTTGTAAAGCAGCACTACAAAACCCGGTGGGTATGGTTTTTATTGCTAAATCAGTTGTTTTTTGAAAAACGGCTGTCGCTAAATGCCTTTCTGTACAGTTTTTTGTACAGAAAACGAAAACCCCTTCCATCTGTAAAAAGGGAATCGTGTCAACAAAAAGAGATAACAGAACAAACCATCGATGTAATTATACCCACACTAAGCAGAAAAAAATATCTAAAACAGGTACTACTCGATTTAAACAACCAAACCCACCGGCCTTCAAAAGTGATAGTAGTTGAACAACTGCCGCATGCAAAGTTCACGGAATTGGGTGAATTGCTAAGCTGGCCCTGGAAATTTGAATTGCTTCATGTGATACAAAAGGAAGCGGGAGTGTGTCGTGCCAGAAACACCGCCTTGGAAAAAATTAAAAGCGATTGGATATTTTATGCGGATGATGATATTAGAATTCCGCATGATACCATCCAAAAAGCCATAAGCTTTCTAAAAGACGGAAACCACAAAGCGGTAACCTTAAGTTGTTTACAGCCTGGAGAGGAAGAAGTGCAAAACAATCCGATGCAATGGAGTTCTTTTGGAACCAATTCAAGCATTGTTTCTAAGTCTGCTTTGGTTGGATTAAAATTTGCATTGGAACACGAACATGGATATGGTGAAGATGTCGATTTTGGGATGCAGCTGCGCAATAGTGGAATAGATATTTTATATCATCCTAGCATTCGCTTAACCCATTTAAAAGCCCCATCGGGAGGATTTCGGTTTAAAACAGAAAAACCTTGGGAACGGGAAAAAATCCAACCCAAACCGGCACCAACAGTCATGGCATACATGCTAAAGCATTACACCCAACAACAGTTAAGGGGATATTTTTTAAAATTGTTGCTTCAGTTTTACTGGAAACAGCCTATAAAAAATCCGATTAGCTACTACCGGAATTTCAAAAAACAATTCCAAAAAAGTAAGGATTGGGCTCAGGTACTGATCAATCAGTATAAAGAGTAATAATGTTATCTCAAGCACCAAGAGAAATCTCTTTTTCACAATTCAAATGATCCTACTCCTTGTCATTCCGAAACAAGCCACGCGAGGAATCTCATCCAATGTTGCTATTTTTGCACAAGCGATTAATTATTGTCATTCCGAAGCGCAGCGAGGAATTTCTTCCATTGTTTCTATTTAGTGTTTTTGACACCAATTCATGTCATTCCGAAGCGCAGCGAGGAATCTCTTTTTCACAATTCAAATGAGCCTACTCCTTGTCATTCAGAAGCGCAGCGAGGAATCTCTTACAATGTTGCTATTTATGTACAAGCGAATGATTATTGTCATTCCGAAGCGCAGCGAGGAATCTCTTGAGATGCTTCTCTTCGTTCAGCATAACAATTATGAGTACAATAACTTCCAGTTTTGTCATTCTGAAACAAGCCACGCGAGAAATCTCTTCCGATGTTACTATATAGAGTACCAAACACTTATTATTGTCATTCCGAGCGCAGCGAGGAATCTCTTCCAATGTTGCTATTTATGTACAAGCGATTGATTATTGTCATTCCGAAGCGCAGCGAGGAATCTCTTGAGATGCTTCTTACGATAAATCGGAATCAGCATAACAATTATGAGTACAATAACTTCCAGTTTTGTCATCCCTAACATTGCATAAAATTCCTCCCAGTGCAATAAAAAAAGGGCGAATTAAATCCTAGAATTCTTCTTCCGCATCGCCCTTTAAGGTATAGTTTAAAAAACTTACTGTTGTATCAATCAAAAATGATGTTCCATAGAAATCCCAATCCTGGATAGTATGCAGATCAATCTACCTCCAAAACATGGAACACATTATGCACCCCGTTATTCAACACATAAGAAATGCCGTTAACCTCCTGATTAAAAGTGACATGAAGTAAATATACGGAAACTCCTGGAAGGCTGGGGATGTCTTTAGGTGTCAGAACAATCGTTTGTTTCTGAAAGTGGAGCGGAAGGGTCTCAGCATCACTTTGATAGCGCTCAAACTGTTGTTGCTCCAGATTCAAACGTAAAAATACCGAGCAAAAAGTGACATGGGTAGCGCCCTCCGGTATAGAAAGTTGAGCAGCAGGAATAAAATCAGGAAGCGTTACGGCGCCGGTTTCGGTATCGAGTGTAGCTTGTTGCTTCAAAACGGCTCCTAAGGGAGCTTGTTGGTTGAAATCAAATCCCATCAATAAAGCTTTTCCAATAGGATGTTGCAGGCCCTGATGTACAGTGCGTAAACCACGTGTATTAATGGAATCACAATTTTTAATCAGATATAACCGTTGCAGCATACGGCTCGATAGTTTGGCATCTTTGGACTGATGCAATAACGGACCAAGTGCACGGCGAATAAACTGACCGCTGCTGGCACAGGACGTAAATTCGTTCATATTCTCACGGGTTCGGATAAATTGTGGATCACGAAGAATGCGTTCTTTGGCAATACCACCCTTGCTGCGTACCAGATATCCATCAGCACTTTTGTAAAAGCTTAATTCATCAAAGGTGCCTACAAACTTGATAAAACTTTTTAATTTTCCCATAAATCGATAAGGTTAAAAAATGAATAGGAAGTAAAAATAGAAGGTACTATCCTGAAATACTACTGTTGGGTGTGGCAGAAAAGAAATACGTTACATTTCGTGAAAAATTGCACTTTTTGTGAAAATCGGTATTTTTTCTGAAAAACGGCTCTTTATGTGAAAAAGCACAAAAATAAATGAAAACCAGCTTTTAGTACGAAGTTTACAGGGGTTAATTTTTTTGGGTATGCCCTGAATGTTCCAATTAGCGTAATCAAAGGGCAACATAAGAGCAACATAAGGGCAATACCGGTGTAATTTACACACAGTTGTCAAGGATAAATAAGTGCTGAATAGCAGTAAAAGAGGGAGTTAAATACTAAAAGGGGTCACTTAAAAAGTTATTAACAATGGTTAAAAATAGGTAAAACGCTGAAAAAAAGAAACATAGCTTAAAAATACATCAAAATGAGTGGTGAAGTTTGAATGATTTTGCATCATTTTGCAATTCAGGTTCAGGAGACGCCCGAACCGCTGTTAACAACTTTTAAAATTGCATTGTAAAAGATGTTTTATTTTTAATTTTTCAAATGTAAATACAAAAATACAATGAAACGATTGGTTATTTATCCGAGTGATATCAGGCTGCTCACCGATAAAAGCGATTCCTATGCACGTAGTGAAATTGAGAAACTAAAGAAAGTCTTAAATCGGGAGAAACACCAGAAAGTAACTATTAAGGAATATTGTGAATACTACGGATTTAAGTTGGAGGAAGTACTGGCGGTTTTAAACATTAAATAAAAAAAAATAGCGAGCACCTTAATTCAGTTTTGTAGCATTGAATCTTTTTAACTAACAGTTCTACACAATCTTCTAGTGCTACTTCCAAAACATTGCTCAGAATCTAAATCAATCTTCATGAACTCAATAAAATCCCTTAAATTAGCTACATGAAATCTAGTCTCATTATCTGTACATACCAACGCCCTCAAGCCTTAAAAAAATTACTGGATTCACTGGCACTTCAAACCCTGTTACCAAGCGAGACCCTAATAATCGATGGCTCATTAAACGACCTAACGAAACAATTGCTTGAACAGCAAACCTATGACTTTAAGATAACCTATGTAAAAGCAAACGATTCCCAACGAGGACTTACCAAACAACGCAATCTGGGGATTTCTATGATAGATCAATCGTCTGAAATCGTGTGTTTTTTAGACGATGATACTGTTTTACAACCCAATTATTTTGAAGAACTCATAAATACCTACCAAAAATATCCCAAGGCAATTGCAGTAGGAGGTTATATTAGGGATGGGGTGTGGAAACCCAGCAATGGAAAACTGACAAACCTACAAGAGTTTGAAATGGACGGATTCACCAGACACTTGGGAGCCCGTAACGTCCTCCGCAAACGATTAGGCTTGTTAAGTAACCTTCAACCGGGTTACATGCCTGAATTTGGAAACGGCTTGTCTATTGGGTTTTTACCGCCATCGAAGAAGATATACTCGGTGGAATTTTTTATGGGCGGTGTTTCATCCTACCGAAAAAAAGTTTTTGAAAAACATCATTTTTCAGAATATTTTGAAGGTTATGGACTCTACGAAGACATGGATTTTTGCTTGCGGATTGGAGCTGAAGGGGAGCTGTATGTAAACACTGCTGCACAATTGTACCATGAGCACGAAGAAAGTGGCAGACCCAATGCCTATCGCTACGGAAAAATGGTGGTGCGCAACGGTTGGTATGTGTGGAGGTTGCGATACCCAAATCCTACTTTTAATGCAAAATTAAAATGGCATTGTATTATGTTGCTCTTGCTGCTGATTCGCCTGACCAATGCATTCACTGGACCCAACCGCATACAGGCATTTAAAGAAACCATAGGAAGAAAAACCGGCTGGTTGAGTTTGTGGTTATCAAAACCTAAGATTCAATAAATACTATCCCTGATAAAAATGAAATTTTGAAGTAATAATTTAATAAATTCCATTTATTAGAGCTTCAATATTTTTTTTAATTGAGAAAAGGTATATTTACATTATCAAGTTTCAGTTAGTCATGAATGTTTTTCAATTAATTTATTCAGATTATAAAAAATATAAAAAATACGGCAGTAATTTTTTGTCTATTTTATTTTTAACCCAGGGATTTTGGGCCAGTATGCAGTACAGAATAGCCAATTTTATTTTTAGAAACGTTAATTTACCCGTTTTAAGGCAATTGCTATTAGTATTATGTTTGATTTGGCAAAAATTAATAGAATTGTCTACAGGAATAAGTATACCGGCTTCCGTACAGATTGGACATTCACTGTATATTGGACATTTTGGTAATATTATTATTAATGCCAATTCAAGTATTGGAAATAATTGCAATATTTCACAGGGAGTCACAATTGGAGTCTCTGGTCGCAATTCGAAAAGAGGAGTGCCAATTATCGGTGATAATGTTTATTTGGGAGTAAATGCAGTAATTATCGGTAAAATAAAGGTAGAAGACAATGTGTTGATTGCAGCAAATTCACTGATAATTAAGGATGTTGAAATGAATAGTGTTATGATGGGGGTGCCTGCAGTAAAAATTAGTGATAATGGATCAATAGGATACGTTTAATGAAAATCTTGATTATTTCATCAGCGCCCATAATCTTAATTAAAGGTAAAAGGTACGCATATGGACCGTATGTAGAAGAATTAGTTTTATGGGCTAAACAGGTAGATGATGTACAATTTGCATGTCCAATATGGAATTCCCCAAATGGATTACTGATTAGAGAATTACCATTTGAAAATAGTTTTATTGAGTTAACAGAATTAACTAAAAAGACCAAGTATTTTTTTCATTCGCTATCGTCTATAATTAATAATGTTGTGCTTTTATACAATGCCATGCGAGCATCCGATCACATCCACCTGCGCTGTCCTGGCAATATGGGCTTGTTGGGAGCAATAATACAAATACTGTTTCCACACAAACCAAAAACAGCCAAATACGCCGGTAACTGGGACCCTAAGTCAAAACAACCCTTTTCATACCGCATGCAAAAATGGATCCTCAGCAATACTTGGCTCACCAAAAACATGCAGGTATTGGTGTATGGCGAATGGCCAAACCAGTCCAAAAATGTAAAAGCCTTTTTTACAGCCACCTATAATGCCACTGAATTTGAAAATGTGAGAATAGATAAATCAATTGAAGATCAAATAAAGTGTATTTTTGTGGGGACCTTAACGGCCAACAAACGACCACTCTTAGCAGCAAAAGTGGTTCAAAAACTTTATGAACAAGGGTATAAGGTGCAACTGACCTATTACGGAGATGGTCCAGAACGGCATGCCATTGAAAACTTTGTGCTCGATTACAACCTGCAGCAAGTTATCAGTTTAAAAGGAAATGTAGCTAAAGATGTATTGATAAAAGCCTACCAAAAGGCGCATACGTTATTGTTTTTCTCCAAATCCGAAGGCTGGCCCAAAGCCATCGCCGAAGCCATGGCCTGGGGCTGTGTGCCGCTGGCTACTTCCGTTTCCTGCGTACCCATGATGCTGGATCAGGGAAACCGAGGAGTTTTGGTAAATACGGAAATAAACAGCATAGTTTCTGAAATCGAAAAACTGATAAACAATCCAACCACCTATAAACAAAAGAGCAAACAGGCAATAACTTGGTCCAGACAATTTACACTGGAAAAATTCGAGGAAGCGATAGGCCTATTGCTGAAAGCTACCGATAAAAACTAACATTTCAACGTGCGTTTCACTTTTCTATATTTTCCGTCATAGCGAGCGTAGCGTGGCTATCTGTGGCTTTATTGATTCATTCGAAAGCTTGCTTCGTCATGGCATTCCTCGCAATGACTACTTATGGTTTGGTTCAAATTTAGGTTAAACAATAAAACGCTTAATTATCATTGCCTAGTTTATTTTTTCGTTAAACTATTTATAACTGAAGACTGAGTTCTATTTCGTCATAGCGAGCGTAGCGTGGCTATCTGTGGCTTTAGTGATTCATTCGACAGCTTGCTTCGTCATGGCATTCCTCGCAATGACTACTTATGGTTCAAATTTAGGTTAAACAATTAAACGCTTAATTATCATTGCCTAGTTTACTATTTCGTTAAACTATTTATAACTGAAGACTGAGTTCTATTTCGTCATAGCGAGCGTAGCGTGGCTATCTGTGGCTTAAGTGATTCATTCGACAGCTTGCTTCGTCATGGCATTCCTCGCAATGAGCTGTGTTTAAAACAAGTTTTTTCTGCAAAATTTTCCGTATAATACGTTTGATTTTTTACAATTAAAAGCTTAATAAAGCGATGAAAGTGTGCTTTTTCATTAAACCAACAACTATACAACATACCACACACAATTAACGATTCGTGTCTCATAAAAATGCACTTTTTAGTAGTCAACCTATATCAGGGACGTACAACTATTCACTATTCACTGCTCACCGCTCACCGCTCACCGCTCACTATATTATTCATTTCACTTCAAATTCTACCCCATTTCAATTATATTTACAACAGTTTAATTTGATAAAGTGAAGCAACTAACCGGTATAGTACAATTAATCGATTCTCTGGAAGCAGGAGGTGCAGAACGCATGGCCGTAAACATCGCTAACGCTTTGGCTTTAAGAGGTCTTCCATCAAGCCTCATGCTCACCAGAAAAGAAGGCATGCTTAAAGCACAACTCCATCCACAAGTGAAGTATGTGTTTTTAAATAAAAAATATACGTTGGATCTAGCTGCCGTCTGTAAAGCACGAAAATTTATTGTAACAAACAACATAGCAATCCTGCATGCACATACAACCTCCTGGTTTTTTGCAGTTTTATTGAAAATTACCAAGCCTTCGTTAAAATTAATATGGCACGATCATTATGGAAAAAGCGAACAGTTGTCTAACCGACCCCTTATTGGATTAAAATGGGCAGCACTGTTTTTTGACAGCTGTATCGCAGTGAATGGAGCCCTAAAAGAATGGATTCAATATAAATTAAAACATCCGAAAGTATTTATTATAAATAATTTTAGTTTAAACAATGCTTCCGAAATAAAACAAACGATTTTAAAAGGAAAAAATGAAAAACGAATACTTTGTTTGGCAAATTTAAGACCTCAGAAAGATCATTTGAATTTATTGAAATCGTTTAAAATAATCAATGAAATATATGATGATTGGACACTGCACATCGTAGGCTTGGATTTTAAGGACCATTATTCACAGGAATTAAAGAAGCATATTAAGAAAAATAGAATTGATAATCATGTGTTTTTTTATGGATCATGTCCGGACACCGAGTATATTCTGTCACAAGCAAGTATAGGAGTCTTGAGTTCAGATTCGGAGGGTTTGCCACTCGCCTTAATAGAATATGGGCTCGCCAACTTAGGAGTGGTTGTTACCGATGTGGGTGACTGTTGTGAGCTTATTGAAAATGGAACAAACGGCTTTTTAGTTCAGCCAAAAAATGCAGCGGTTTTAGCCGAAAAATTAATAGCTTTGATAGAAAATAAGGAAATGCGCCTTGAAATGGGTAAGGAATTGCATAACAATGTAATGGAATTGTATTCGAAAGAAAAAGCTATAAACCAATTAATAAGTTTGTACAGATCACTTGACTAAATCGGTATTAAATAATAAGCTCTTATGGGTGGGAATTCACCTAGGTATGGGAATCCTTATTGGAAATGAGCTGTTTTCCAAAGTTTTGGCACTAGGCATTGTTTTTTTTGGAGCCGTATTTATTTATACACGAAAAAATGAAGGTCAGGAAGCTGTACTTTTCAGTGCCTACCTGGTGGGCAGTGAAGTGCTGTTTCGCATGACAGGAGGGGCGGTCTTGCACGAAATGACCAAATACGTGGTGATTGTATTCCTAACCATGGGTTTACTGCTTGAACCCAAAAAACACCATATAAATCCGGTTTACATTCTCTACATTTTGTTCTTATTATTGGGCATAACTTTTTCAGACGTTCCATATCCCGAATCCATTCGCAAGGCGATAGCCTTTAATTTAAGCGGTCCTTTTTTGGTAGGGGTAGCCGCTATGTATTTTTACAACAGAAAGGTGAGTGTGCAACAACTGCTTAACATGTTATTTTTTATAGGTTTACCGGTAGTATGCTTAGTTTCCTTTTTATTCTTCAGAACCCCTTCGCCCCAGGACATGATTTTTGGAGCAGAAGCCAATTTTGAAATGTCAGGAGGCTTTGGACCCAATCAGGTATCGACTATATTAGGTGTAGGTTTTTTTGTAATTGCAGTGCATCTGTTGTCAAAGAAATCATATACAGGTAATACCTACCTCGATTATTTTTTACTGAGCTATGTATTGTACCGGACCTTTCTGACCTTTTCCAGGGGAGGGCTGTATACCGTACTCATCGCCATGGCAGCATTCTTGCTTTTCACCTACCTTAGCAAAAAAAATAAAGGAGAATTTCTAAAACGGTATATAGGTATGCCATTGCTATTGTTGTTGAGTGTTTGGTTGTATACATCGATGATAACCGGAGGAAAATTGGAAAATCGTTTTTTAAATACTACAGAAAAAGGCGAAATTAAGCAAAATATAACCACCGGAAGAGCCGAATTGTTTGAACAGGAATTGGAGGCCTTCTTTGAAAATCCAATTGTAGGAATTGGCGTAGGAAGTGCCAAATACTTCCGATTGGATGAATCGGGTAAGGTAGCCGCTACACATAGCGAAGTAAGCCGTTTGTTAAGTGAGCACGGAATGGTTGGACTGATAATTATTGGATTATTGCTTTTGGTACCAACGATGCACTTTTGGAAACAGTCGTATAAAAGCAAAGCCTTTTTAGCAGCCTTTCTTTTAATCTGGTTTTTAACCATCAACCACTCGGCCATGCGGGTAGCACTTCCGGCATTTTTTTACGGACTGAGCTTGATTAATCTAACCAAAAAAGAGTCTTGAAAAAACTTGTATACATAGGAAATTTTTTAAACAAAGATCAAACCTATCAATCTGCCTCTGATTTGTTAGTAGATTCCTTATGTACACGTGACTATACTATTGAAAAATCATCAAACAAAAGAAATAAAGTAATTCGTATTATAAAAATTACAGTAGCTATATTCAATAACAGAAATACGACCAAAGTATTGCTCATAGATGTGTTCAGTACCTTAAATTTTTATCAGGCACTGTGGGCTAAGGGCTTGGCCAAATGGCTTAAAATACCCCATGTATTGATACTGCATGGTGGTAGTTTACCACATCGGATCAAGCAAAATCAACTACTTAGCAAGTATTTATTTAAAAATGCATCAGCCATAGTTGCTCCTTCATTTTATCTTAAAGAAGCAGTCGAAAAAGAGGGCTATAGAGTGGTATACATCCCAAATATGTTGAACATCATTAATTATCCATTTAAAATGCGCAGTGTGCTCAAACCTCACTTACTGTGGGTTAGGGCCTTTGATAAGACCTATAATCCACAAATGGCCATAGAAGTTTTAATTGAATTGCTTAAAACTTACCCGGAGGCCCGCCTCACTATGGTAGGACCTGATAAGGACGGATCCTTGCAGGCCTGTAAAAAATTGGTAAACAAATACAGTTTAAACGATAGCGTTAGGTTTACAGGAGCACTTACCAAAGCCGATTGGCATTTAGTAGCTCAGCAACACGATATTTTTATCAATACAACCACAGTTGATAATACTCCCGTTAGTGTTATGGAGGCTATGGCTCTGGGACTTCCTGTGGTCTCTACTGAGGTAGGTGGTATTCCCTTTTTACTAGAGGATGGTGTCAATGCGCTCTTGTGTGAATCAGCTAATGCAGTATCGATGGCCAATCAAATAAATAAGTTATTGGAGGATCCGATTCTGGTTCATGATTTGAGTGCCAACGCAAGAAAGAAAGTGGAACAATTTGATATAGAACTTGTTCAAAAAAAGTGGATAGAACTCATTAATAATGTATAAAGTACTCTATTATATAGGACAACAGCTAAGAAATCCTTCGATTAATAAATGGTTGAAGTTTTTAAAAGAATCAGATGGTTGGAGCCGGGAGGATTTGGAAGCACACCAGTGGAATGAATTCAAGAAAATCTGTGACCTGGCCTATCAGTACAGTCCGTTTTACAAAGAATTTTGGGACAAAAGTCATTTTCATCCGGATATGCTGAAATGCTTAGATGATGTTCAGAAAATTCCAATACTGGAAAAAGCACAACTGTTGACAAATGTAGCTAGCATCCACACCAATCGATTTTTTAAGCAAACCTATACGGCTACGACTTCGGGTTCAACGGGCGATTCACTGCAGTTTAAACGCGATGAATCGGCCGACTCTTTTAACAGAGCTGCTATTCAAAGAGGCTACAGTTGGTATCAGGTACATCCCTGGGAATTTAGCGGTTATTTTTGGGGATTTGATTTTAAGGTATGGGAACAATTTAAAACCAGGTTGTTAGACCGCCTACAAAACCGCTACCGCATTTTTTCGTACAACGAACACTCGTTTAAAAAGTTCGTAAAAAAAATTGAAAAAGCCCGCTATTTAAGTGGCTATTCGTCTATGCTTTACGATACCGCCAAACTTATTAATTCACAGCAATTGGAAAAACCCAAGCAGTTAAAATTAGTGGTAGGGACTTCTGAAAAAATTTTTGAGGCGTATCAGGAGGAAGCACTAAAAGCCTATGGCTCCAAAATAATTAGTGAATACGGGGCAACTGAAGCAGGAATTATTGCCTTTGAATGTCCGGAAGGCCATATGCATATTACCATGGAAGGCGTATTGGTGGAAGAAGTTAATAAGGAGATTTTAGTAAGCAATTTAGTGATGCAATCCTTTCCATTAATTCGTTACCGCTTGGGCGATTACGTTAAACTTGCACCCAAAGAGTTTAGCTGCAGCTGCGGTAGAAATCACCGGATAATTGAGGAAGTAACAGGAAGAGTAGGGGCCTTAATACAAGGTAAGGGGCAGCAATATCCTAGTTTGTATTGTTACTATATTTTTAAAAACCTGGCAGCAAAAAGTAAGCTTATCTTAAACTATCAGGCCATTCAAGAAGAAAAAGGTAAATTAAAGTTACTGATAGAGCAAGCTCTAACGGAAGATGAAAAGCTACTGCTACTGAAAGCATGTGAGAATTATTTTAAGAAAGACCTTGAAATTGAAATCATTGATTCGTATCAGGCGGCGAGCAGAAATCAAAAAGTAAATTCATTTATATCGCGTATCAAAAATGAAACCTAAAATATCCATCATAACGGCTTGTTACAATGCTGAAAAGTATATAGCACAAACAATCCTGTCCGTACAAAAGCAAACGGTAAGCGATTGGGAATGGCTTATAGTAGATGATGGATCGACAGATAAATCGGTGGATATTATACAAACATATTGTAATAAAGATCAGCGTATAAAATTAATGATGCAATTTGAAAACCAGGGCCCGGCTGTTTCCAGAAACAAGGCCATAAGCATAGCTCAGGGAAAGTTTATGACCTTTATTGACGCTGATGACCTCTGGTTGCCAAATTTTTTGGAAGAAAATTTAAAACATATTGACAATTCATTTGGTTTTCTTTGTGCCTCTTATGGAATGAAGGATGAACAGTTAAAAACTGATTTAGGAATCCTGCAAGTTCCTAAAAAGGCAAGCTATAGTGATATTTTAAAAACCAATACTATCAGCTGTCTAACGGCTTTTATTGATATCGATACGCTTGGTAAAACCTACATGCCTATAGTTGCCTACAGGCAAGATATGGGTTTATGGCTAAAATACTTAAAAAAAATACCATATGTAGTTGGAATTCAGGAATGTTTGGCCGTCTATAGAATTAGAGAAAACTCACATTCACGGAGTAAGAAGAATTTACTTAAGCACCAATGGTATTTTTACCGTAAAGTGGAGAACTTATCACTTGTAAAGTCGGCTTATTTTTTTACTTTTTGGGTATATTATGGTATAAAAAAGTATTATATTTAGCATTAAGAGAAAGTAATTGTGTACACCACACCCGTCAATAAAAATTTGTATAAATTTCGGTTTATTAAACGCGGTTTGCTGCTGCGGTTTTTTGATGTACTTTTTTCATTAGGAGGAATAGTACTTATTTTTAATTTTACAGATTCAGCATATTTTTCTGTATTTAACCCTCAATCAGTGATTTGGTTGCTAACATTTGTGGTATATTTTTTAATTATCGGGGAGATTTTTGAATTATACCACAGTACTAAAAATGCTGATACCATAATTTTAATTAGAAATATTCTATTAACTACCCTGATTACCATTTTATTATACCTGTTTACACCTAAAATAACCCCTGTTTTACCCTCCAAAAGAATAGAAGTCTTTTTTCTATTTATAGGGATAACATTTCCATTAATCGTTTGGCGTCTCATTCATAATGCGTTATTTTACAGAGATTTGTTCCTTAAAAATATAGTGTTTATAGGAAGTGAGGATGAGATTTTAAAAACCATGAATCTAATAGAAATATTTTCACTAGAACACAAAGTGGTGGTGTATATTTCTAATAAAGAAATAGATTATTTAAAAGAGTGTATTTTTTATCCATACAACAGTATCGAATTAAGTTCGGTGGTTCAAAAACATAAAATCAGAACGATTTTAATCAGTGATTTGTTTGATAAATCCTTTTCTGTTGGTTTCAGTGGTCAATTAATTCAGCTTTTTAAAAAAGGTGTTTCTATTGAATCCTTTCACGAGTTCAATGAAAAATTATCAAAACGGCTAAGTAAAAAACGATTTAATGATACCTTTTACAATTATTTCACTATAAGTAAATACAATCAGGATTCTATATATGTAGGATTTATAAGCGTATTGGACATTCTGATTTCGCTGTTCGGAATTTCTTTGTTAATCATGTTAATTCCAGTAATTATGGTTTTAAATTTATTTTTTAATAAAGGCCCATTGTTTTATTCACAAGATAGAATTGGACATCATGGAGAAGTATTTAAAATTTATAAACTGAGAACCATGAGGGTAGGTGCTGAGCAAGGGAAGGCCTTGTGGGCTTCAAAAAACGATATTAGAGCAACGGCATTTGGACACTTTTTGCGCAAAACAAGGATTGATGAAATGCCACAATTTATTAACATCCTCAAAAGAGAAATGAACATCATAGGACCCAGACCTGAACGTCCTGAGTTTGTAGAAATGCTCGAAGCAGCATTGCCGTATTATGGTATGCGACATGTTATAAAGCCCGGCTTAACCGGTTGGGCTCAAGTAGAATATCCGTATGCCAATTCAATACCGGATCAGGAGATGAAGTTGCGTTACGATTTATACTATATCAAAGAACGAACGCCTTTACTCGATTTTAAAATCATTTTGAAAACAATTAATACCGTATTGTTTTATAAAGGTTATTAATTACACTACAACTTTTCGCTTTTTAAACAGTACCGATAATAGCAGTAATACTGCAGTAAAAATTGCGATGCGTGCAATATAATCACCTTGTTGGGTATAATAGGTAATGCTTTTGTTTAAGTGAATTTGGTTTTTTAATACGCCTTTTGTTTCGTATGCCAACGATTGCACTACATCCCCTTTTTGATTGATAAAAGCCGAAATACCGGTATTGGCTGATCGGGCAACATCCCTGCGCGTTTCAATAGCTCTTAAAGAAGCAAAACTGAGGTGTTGTTGATGTCCCTGGCTGTTGCTCCACCATCCATCGTTGGTAATAATGGCTAAAAAATCAGCGCCTTTATGAACGTATTGAGTTACATATTCGCCATAAACCGATTCGTAGCAAATAATTGGTGCGGCTTTTACGGTTGGTTTGTTAGACGATAGAAAAACATCGCGTTCTGGCTGTGTAGTGAGCGTTGCTACAGATCCTCCTAAATTAATCATCACATTGCCCAGCAGTGGTTCAACAATGCTTCGGTAGGGGATGTGTTCAACACCTACCACTAATTTTGATTTGTGATAAACAGGTACATAATTGTATTTATCAATTAAAAAAGCAGAATTATAGCTATTGTACCAAACATTTTTAGGTTTATAGTAATTGGACGTAGGAAGTCGTTTAAAAGTAGCCTCCTGTATGGAGTAAAAACTGATGCCTCCTAAAAAATGAGCTTGAGGATTTTTTAATATAAAATCTTTAATAATAAAATATTCACCACTAAAATTAAAATCTTCAATGGCAGTTGCATTGGCAATAGAGGTTTCGGGCGCAACTACAAATGTAACTGTGCTGTCTATAGCTGTAGCGGCTAACTGAACTAAATCTGAAGCACTTTCAGCATTGGTTTTATGGTATTTTTCACTGTATGGGTCTACATTGGGCTGTAAGACTATGACATTTGCCGTATCTCCTTGTATGGTATAATTGGTATACACATAAAGCGATGAAGCAACTCCAATTACAACCAATGAAACATATACCAGAACATTTTTAATAAGTTGTTTTAAATGTTGGTTCTTTTGATAGCGTACCAGCGCAGCAAACAATCCGGCATTTACGATCCAAACCCATAAGGTGCCTCCAAAGATTCCGGTATATTCGTACCATTGTACCCATTTATAATAACTGCCAAAACCATTTCCAAGATTTAGCCAAGGCCATGAAAAATCCCAATTTTGATGAAATTTTTCAAAAGCTATCCATATACTGATTAAAAAGAATAAGCTTACTTTTTGACTGGCTTTTCGAGCCATGAAATGATACCCTATAAACACCAGCGTCATTAAGAGTGAATTTACAAGCAATGCAAAAAACATCCCAAAAGGTGTTGCATACCAGATCCACCAGGTAGTTATCGCGTTCCAAATTAAAAATGACAAATAACTATAAGCAAATACCTTTAACAATTTTTTTTCAGAATTATGTATACGAATTTGATATTCCATCCATAACAGTGGTACAAAACCTATAAAAAGAAATAAGGGATTTCCATAAGTTGGCCAGCCAATAGCTAATAATAAACCTGTACAAACGGATAAAAACAGGTAATTGTTTGTTAGTGCTTGTAGATTGATATTCATAAAGGATAGTAAATTTTATTTAAAGTAACTGAAATCTATGGTGAGTGAAAAAACATTGGAATACAATGCGTTACCAATACTGGCAATATTGGTCAAAGCGTAGTCTAGTTGTATGCCTTCGTATCGAAATCCAATACCAAAATTAGGTTGAAAAGAAACAGATGTACTCGAGTCAAGAACCTGTTCTTTTTGTATATTGTTGATGCCGCCTCTGACAAAAACCATGTCTAAATAATTAAATTGAAAACCAAAAGCAGGATCAATGCTCATTAAATTACTGGCCAGTATGTCGTTGGTTTTGGTAAAACGAATGTTTAAATCAAGCTCGGTTAATAGATTAAAATCACGGTTAAATTCAAAAGTACGGGCAATTCCCAACTGCGCTTTAGGAAGTGTAATTTCTACAGTTTCTGGTGTTTCCTGATTTTGATTGGGGATGGCTTGTTGAATTTTAGCCAGTTCATCTGCATCAATATTCCATGCATTATAGGTGGTAGTAATATCCCTAAGCATCAGTCCGTATTTCCAGTTGTTGTGCTGGTATTGAAAACCTATATCAAATCCTACACCCCATGAAGAGGCAACATCACCAACAATACGTCTAACAATTTTACTGTTGACTCCAAATTTTAACTCATTAAATACAAGCTGTTTAGCATAAGCGATATTTAAAGCATAATCAGCAGTAGAAAACAGCTTAATGCGATTGTAATCAATATTACCCTGACTGTCAATAAGTTCGGTGGTGTTTAAAATATCATCTACCCCAAACCGAATTAAAGACAAACCTATAGCGCTGTTATCATCCAATGAAAAAGCATAGGCCGCATAATCGTACTTGGCAATTCCGGCAAAATACTCGGCATGCATCAGCCCGCCTTGATGGGATTCGATATTTAATAATCCGGCTGGATTCCAATAGCCCGCATGAACGTTATCTGAAGTAGCAACTACTGCCTTTCCCATACCAAATGCAGCACCATCTACACCAATCGATAAAAATTCATTGGCGTATTTTCGCGCTTTCTGTGCCATTAGAACATGCGAAACTAATAATATGATGAGTAAAAAGCGTTTCACTTTTTTAAAAGTTTAAGCAAATATCATATTATTATTTTTAATTTATAGGCATAGGAATTAGAATTTATGCTTTAAACGATTATTTTAAAGCAAAGAAACATGCAACTTTCAAATGTTAAACGCGAATTTTTAAAGTTTCTTACTTATTTTTACAAAAAATAAAAATCATGTTTATAAAACGTCAAATACCTAATTTATTTACATTTTTAAATTTAAGTGCCGGTTTGATAGGTATTTTATTTGCATTGGAAAATCTGTTGGTGCCCGCTGCCTTTATGGTGATGTTGGGTATTTTTTTTGATTTCTTCGATGGTTTTTTTGCAAGGATATTAAAAGTATCGAGCGAACTTGGCAAACAACTGGATTCGTTTGCAGATTTAGTAACCAGCGGGGTTGTTCCGGGATTAATCATTTTTCAGCTGTTAAAAGCTACTACCGTTAGTTGGAGTGGTACTGATGTGATAAGCATGTTGCAAGGTGGAAATTATTTGCCGTTTATTGGTTTTATAATTCCATTAGCATCTGCATACAGATTGGCAAATTTTAACATAGACGAACGCCAATCAACTTCTTTTATTGGATTGCCTACTCCGGCCAATGCATTGTTAATTAGTTCAATTCCGTTAATTATAGCCTATAGTCAAGAAAGCGAAATGGTTAGTTTTATACAGCAAACCTATGTTTTAGTTGCTGTAACGATAGTTGGAGCAAGTTTATTAAATGCAGAAATTCCGTTGTTTGCACTAAAATTTAAAAGTTACGGATTTAAAGAAAATGCATTAAAATATATTTTCTTAGTATTGATAGTGCTATTGGTTAGTTGGTTGCAGTTTGTAGCAATACCACTGATTATTTTATTGTATGTGCTGTTGTCTGTTGTAGAAAATGCGTTGAAGAAATCTTAAAAGCGTTTCTTTTTAAGTTCAAAATCTTTGCCCAAATACACTTTGCGTACAATTTCATCAGCAGCTAATTCAGCTGGTGTTCCTTCTTTTAGAATAGATCCTTCAAACATTAAATAAGTTCGGTCTGTAATTGCCAAGGTTTCTTGTACATTGTGATCGGTAATTAAGATTCCAATGTTTCTATCTTTTAAATGTGCTACAATTTGTTGAATGTCTTCAACAGCAATGGGATCTACCCCTGCAAAAGGTTCATCTAATAAGATAAATTTAGGATCGGAGGCCAATGCACGGGCTATCTCAGTTCTTCTGCGCTCGCCGCCCGATAATAAATCGCCTCGGTTTTTGCGAACGTGGCCCAATCCAAATTCTGAGATAAGCGATTCTAATTTTTCTTTTTGTTCAGCTTCTGTTTTATAGTTAAATTGAAGTACGGATAAAATATTTTCTTCCACTGTCATTTTTCTAAAAACTGAGGCTTCCTGAGCCAAATATCCAACGCCCTTTTGAGCGCGTTTGTACATCGGATCGGTAGTTATTTCTTCATCATCCAAATAAATATGACCATCATTGGGTTGTATCATGCCAACAATCATGTAAAATGAGGTAGTTTTTCCGGCACCATTAGGGCCTAACAACCCTACAATTTCGCCTTGTTCTACCTGTAACGAGATGCCTTTAACAACTAACCTGCTTCCGTATTTCTTCTGTATGTTATCTGCGCGTAGTATCATAGCTTGTTTATGATTGATTTGATTCAAGGGCCTCCCAAAATTCGTAAGCTCTTCTTAAATGAGGTATTACTATAGATCCACCTACCAAGGTTGCTATGGACATGGTTTCTAACATTTCTTCACGCGTAACGCCTTCTTTGTAACAGGTTTCTAAATGATATTTAATACAATCATCGCAACGCAATACAGCAGAAGCAACTAATCCCAACAATTCTTTCGTTTTAACATCCAAATGTCCTTTTTGATAGGCATTGGTATCGATGTTAAACAATCGTTTTATGACTAAATTATCATTGGCCAGCAACTTATCGTTCATTTTTTGACGATACGTATTAAATTCTTCTACCGGATTACTCATGGGTATTTTCGTTTTTTAATTTGTTTTTATATACGATTACGGAAATTAAGATGCTTATTTCATACAGCAATAGAATTGGAATAGCAACTATAATCTGACTTACAACATCGGGTGGCGTAATTATAGCCGCTAAGATTAACACCAAAACCAACGAATGCTTTCTGTAGGTTCTTAAAAATGTTGGATTTACAACACCCAATTTAGTTAAAAAATATACAATGATGGGCAATTCAAAAATTACTCCTGAAACCAATACAGATGTGCGCAATAAACTCATGTACGAATCAATATCAATATTACTCAGTACTTGGTCTGAAACGCGATACGCTCCTAAAAAATTAACTGATAGCGGTGTAATTACATAATATCCAAATAAAATTCCAACAAAAAATAAGAAGGAAGATATGATTACAAAACTTGCAGCGTATTTTTTTTCTTGCTCGTATAAAGCCGGACTAATAAACTTCCAAAGTTGATACAATACATAAGGAAACGCTATTATAAATCCCGAAATTATGGAGGTCCACATATGGGCATTGAATTGCCCACTCATGGTTCTGCTTTGAACAACAAACGGTATTTCTTCAATACACAAACCTTCGCCACCAAAGTATTTGGATATATTGCAAAAGAAACGATACGTAATAAAATTTGGATCTTTAGGTCCAAAAATTATAACATCAAAAATAAAGTTTTTAAAGAAAAAAGCTACAGCTGCAACAGCTACAACTGCTATTGAAATTTTAAACAAGCGTTGTCTTAGTTCATCAAGATGTCCTAAAAAAGACATTTCTTTAGTACTTTCTTCCATTAAAATATTCCTTCTTTTATGATATCGTGTAAATGTACTACTCCGGCGTATTTGCCATTTTCGGTTATTAATATTTGTGAAATATTATAGGTTTCCATAGTGTCTAAAGCTTCAATTGCCATGGCATCAATATCAATAGTTTTTGGCTTTTTACTCATTATATCCTGAGCAGTAATTCTTAGAAAATCATCGCAATTGCTTAACATTCTTCGGATGTCACCATCAGTAATAATTCCAATAATGTTGTTTTGGTCTAAAACGGCTGTAGCTCCCAATCGTTTTTGACTGATTTCAACGATTACATCTTTGATATTTGTTGTTGGTAGTACTTGAGGTATTTGGTTTTTAGCAACTAAATCGCGCACCCTCAAGTAAAGTTTTTTACCAAGTGCACCCCCCGGGTGGTATTTGGCAAAATCACTGCTTGAAAATCCGTTGAGTTCTTGTAAACAAACAGCCAGTGCATCGCCTAAAACCAACTGAGCAGTAGTAGAACTGGTTGGTGCCAAATTATTCGGACAGGCTTCTTTTTCAACAAATGCATTGAGTGTAAAATCGGCATTTTTACCTAAATACGAATCAATATTTCCAGTAATAGCAATAATTTTATTGCCGTAATTTTTAATTAGTGGAATTAACACTTTAATTTCTGGAGTATTACCACTTTTAGATAAACAAATAACTACATCATCTTGCTGAATATTACCCAAATCTCCATGAATAGCATCGGCTGCATGCATAAATACTGCAGGAGTTCCGGTAGAGTTAAAAGTGGCTACAATTTTTGTAGCTATATTGGCACTTTTCCCAATTCCAGTAACAATTACGCGTCCTTTTGCATGGTATATATACTCAACAGCATCTTGAAAGGTGCTATCAATAAAATTACATAAATTACCAATGGCATCGCTCTCAAGTTTTATGGTTTGCTTGGCAATGGCTATAATACTATCTTTGTTTTTCAAAATTGTTGTATTAAAAGAAATATTTTTTATAAATTTAGTACAAAAGTATCCAATTTAGATTAATTATAACAATGGACAAAAAAGAAATTGATGTTAGGAAGGAATTAAAAAGATATTTTGGTTTCGATCAATTTAAAGGATTACAAGAAGAAGTTGTAACGAGTATAATAGATAATAAGAATGCTTTTGTAATAATGCCAACCGGAGCAGGTAAATCTTTATGCTACCAATTACCTGCCTTAATTAAGGATGGAACAGCTATTGTAATTTCTCCTTTAATTGCACTTATGAAAAATCAGGTAGATGCCATTAGAGGTATTTCTTCCAAAAAAGGAATTGCACACGTACTTAATTCATCTTTGACAAAAACTGAAGTAAATCAAGTAAAAAAAGATATTGAAGACGGTATAACTAAATTGCTTTATGTTGCTCCTGAATCCTTAATTAAGGAAGATTATGTCGATTTTCTGCAAGATCAAAACATTTCTTTTGTTGCCATTGATGAAGCGCATTGTATTTCAGAATGGGGTCATGATTTTAGGCCTGAGTATAGAAATTTAAAAAATATAATCAGTAAAATACAAAACGTTCCTATTGTGGCTTTAACGGCTACTGCAACGGAAAAAGTTCAGGAAGATATTCTAAAGAACTTAGGAATAGTGGATGCAGTTAAATATAAAGCCTCATTTAACAGGCCAAATTTGTTTTACGATGTTCGGCCAAAAACAGCCAATGTAAACAGTGATATCATCCGATTTGTAAAACAATACGAAGGTAAATCGGGGATTATTTATTGCTTAAGCCGAAAAAAAGTTGAAGAAATAGCCCAGGTCTTACAGGTTAATGGTATAAAATCAGTTCCGTATCACGCAGGATTAGATCCTAAAACCAGAAGCAAACATCAGGACATGTTTTTGATGGAAGATGTAGATGTAGTGGTAGCTACCATAGCTTTTGGAATGGGTATTGACAAGCCCGATGTGCGTTTTGTAATCCATCACGACATTCCTAAAAGTTTGGAAAGTTATTACCAGGAAACCGGTAGAGCTGGACGCGATGGAGGAGAAGGCTACTGTTTGGCGTATTATTCGTACAAAGACATCGAAAAATTAGAGAAATTTATGTCGGGCAAACCAGTTTCAGAACAGGAAATAGGAAATGCTTTACTACAAGAAGTAATTGGGTATGCAGAAACCTCCATCAGTCGCAGAAAATACTTATTACATTATTTTGGAGAAGAATTTGATGAGGTAAATGGCTTAGGTGCCAATATGGATGATAATGTGCGCAATCCTAAACATAAAATTGAGGCTAAAGATGAAGTTAAATTATTGCTGGAAGTTATCGTTGAAACCAATCAAAAATACAAACTCAAAGAAATAGTAAATACCCTTATTGGAAAAGTAAATGCGCTTTTAAAATCGCATAAAACAGAAACACATCCGTTGTTTGGTAAGGGTAAATACAAAGATGATAAGTTTTGGACAGCCTTGGTTCGTCAAGTGCTTGTTGAGCGACTCATTAAAAAAGAAATTGAGCAATACGGAGTGTTAAAAATAACCGATACCGGATTGGCATTTATTAAAAACCCCACATCATTTATGATGTCTGAAGACCATACGTATGAAGAAGGTGATGACGTTATGGTAGCCAGTACCAAACAGGCGGCGGTTATTGATGAATTGCTGATGAAAATGTTAAAGGATTTACAGAAAAGTGTTGCTAAAAAATTGGGAGTTCCGCCTTATGCCGTATTTCAAGAAGTTTCTTTAGAAGATATGGCACTTAAATATCCCATAACCATTGATGAATTGAAAAATGTACATGGTGTAGGTGAAGGAAAAGCTAAAAAATATGGAAAACCATTTATTGAATTGATTGCCAATTATGTTGAAGAACACGATATTTTAAGACCTGATGATTTTGTAGTGAAAAGTACTGGTGAAAATTCGGGATTAAAGTTATACATTATTCAAAATACCGATCGAAAAATACCTTTGCAAGATATTGCAAAGTCTAAAGGATTAACATTTAGTGAATTGGTTGATGAGTTGCAGCAAATTGTGTATATGGGAACCAAAATAAATATTGATTATTGCATCGATGAGTTGTTGGATGAAGAGCAGCAAGAAGAAATATTTAACTATTATATGGAAGCTGAATCAGACCGTATACAGGATGCCTTGGATGAATTTGGAGGTGATTATGATGAACTCGAACTGCGATTAATGCGTATTAAATTTATAAGTAAAGTAGCCAATTAATTTAGTGAGAAAATAAAATTGCTAAGGCAAATCCAACCAAAATACTTATAAACTTGGTCAGGTTAAACTTGTGATCTTTAGAACTTTCAAAGATTATAGTTGTTGAAATATGCAATAAAACTCCAATTACTACAGCTGTAATAGCTGTTTTATATTCAATGATAATAGGAATATAAGCCCCTAAAAAATTTCCTAAAGGCGACATACAAGCAAAAGCTGTTAAAAACAACAAGGCATAACTTTTTGGCATGGACGATGCAACAAAAAAGGTTCCTAATATGATAGATATAGGTATGTTATGTACTACAATTCCTATTAATAAATGATTGCTTTCTAAATGCGATAAAGGCAATCCTTCAATAAAAGCATGGATACTTAAACTGATAAACAAAACCCCTGGAAAATGCTTTTCTTGGTGTAAGTGTACATGTCCGTGATCGGCTCCTTTTGAAAAAAAATCCAATACTATTTGAATAACAAGACCTAGAATTATAAAGACTCCAACTTTTTGATGTTGTGAATCATGAAATACTTCAGGCATCAATTCAAGTATTATGATGCCCAATAAATAAGCACCACTAAATGAAAGTAACAATTGCGAAAGTTTTAGTCTTGGTTTGGCAATTAAAACAATAACCATCCCAATTATAACTGATAGAAACAAAATTAAATTACTCATCGTACAACTAAAATTAAACGGTCTGACGTTTTTTTATCAAATTTTTCTAAATTATAATTACCAAAAGTATGGTATAAATCAAATCCAACTAATTCTAAATACTTTTTAATTTTTTCAAAATTTATACATTTTACCTTTTCATAAAACTTAGAAATAGATCCCTTATCATTAATTGTAATTTCTTTAACAATAAATCCTTCTTGTATTTTTTTAGTAATGTTAAACTCAATACCATCAATAATTTTAGTTTCTTTTAAAACTAACTGATGTATTGCTTTTTCGATATTGATAAAATCAATAACTGCAAAACAACCCGGTTTTAAAGCTTTTTTAAAATTTGATAATACTAGTAAATCTTCTTCATCAGTATTAAAATAACCAAAGCTGGTAAACAAATTTAAAATAGCATCGTATTTTTGATTTAGTGGATTTCGCATATCATGCACATCAAAATGCAAAAAATCTGACTCATAATTTTTAGCTTCGGCTATACTGTTTTTAGACAAATCAAGTCCGGTAACTTTATACCCAAGTTCTGATAAATACTTAGCGTGCCTTCCTTTTCCACAAGGTAAATCAATAATTGATGCTCCTTTAGGAATTTTTAAAAAAGCAGTTAAATTGTTCATGAAAAACTGAGCTTCTGAGTTATTTCTGTGTTTGTATAGTATGTGATAATAAGGCGAATCGAACCAAGACACAAACCAATCTGTAGAAATACTCATAGGATAAAATTTTTACAAAAGTACATATTTTTAAAATGGAACAATACGTAAATCAAGCTAAATAAATTCGTTACTTTTGTAGAAAATGATGAAATAGATGGATGTAAATTATACCATGTTGGCAACCACTTCATTTGGTTTAGAAAAAGTGTTGGCTGATGAGTTGCAAAATTTAGGAGCTCAACATATAGTAGAAGGTGTTAGAAATGTGTCGTTTAGAGGCGATGATGGTTTTATGTATAAAGCCAATTTAGCCTTGCGCACTGCGATTAGAATATTGAAACCGCTTCAAACATTTAAAGTAGCAACTGAAGCTGATTTAGTAAAAGCTATTCAGAAAATTGAGTGGGAAAAATATCTTAAAGTAGAAGGAACTTTTGCGATAAATGCTGTGGTTAACTCTAAATATTTTACAACCAATTCACATTACATAGCGTTAAAAAGCAAAGATGCGGTGGCAGATTATTATCGGCATAAATACCATCGCAGGCCCAATGTTGATGTAAAAAACCCCGATTTAAAAATACATATTCATATACAACACCATCAGTTAACAGTATCGTTAGATACTTCGGGCGATTCGCTGCATAAGCGTGGGTACAGAACGGCAACCAATATTGCTCCTATCAATGAAGTTTTGGCAGCAGGAATGGTGTTGTTATCTGGTTATAACGGAAGCAGTCATTTTATTGATCCAATGTGTGGTTCAGGAACTATTTTAATAGAAGCTGCCATGATAGCACATAACATACCTGCCAATATCAACAGAAAAGGATTTGCTTTTGAAAAATGGGCAGATTTTGATCAGAATTTATTTGATGTAATTAAGAATTCACTCTTAAAGAAAGTAAGGAATACTTCCTTTAAAATAATTGGCTATGACAAAGCGCCTTCTGCTGTTCAAAAAGCAAAAGACAACATTGAAAACGCTAATTTGGAATCGTTTATAACCATAGAGCAATGCAACTTTTTTGAAACTGAAAAACCAGTTGAAGGTCCTACAACCATTATGTTTAATCCGCCCTATGGAGAACGATTGCAAATTGAAACGGCTCCTTTTTATAAAAAAATTGGAGATACCTTGAAAAATAGTTATCCAGACACCACTGTTTGGTTTATTACTTCTGATTTGGAAGGGTTAAAACATGTTGGATTGCGAACTTCAAAAAGAATACCGTTAAAAAATGGCGATTTAGATTGTAAGTTTGTACGGTACGATATGTACGCAGGTTCTAAAAAACTATCAAATTAAATAACAAGCGCTTTAATAACGGTTAACTATGTTTTATATCGATGTAATTTTACCCTTAGCAATTAAAAATACATATACTTATCTCATTGATGAACAGCAATATACTAAGATAAAACCCGGAATTAGAGTGGCGGTTGAATTTGGCTCAAAAAAGATATACTCTGCACTAGTATATAAACTTCACCAAGTTAAACCCAAGAATTATAATCCTAAACCCATACACCATATTTTAGATGATTTTCCTTTGGTAACAGCCATCCAACTTAAGCATTGGGAATGGATTGCAGAGTATTATATGTGTACCCTAGGAGAGGTTTATAAAGCTGCAATTCCTTCTTCATTGCTGTTACAAAGCGAAACTATTGTTTTAAAAAATTCTAATTTTAATGCGGATGAAGAACTAAATTCTGATGAGTTTTTAATTATCGAAGCGTTAGAATATAACAAGCAACTTCCAATAGATGTTATTTCAACACTAATTGATCGAAAAAATGTGTTGCCCGTACTTTCTAAATTGATTGCCAAAAACGCTATTTCACTGCGTGAAGAAATTAATGAAGTGTATAAACCAAAATTAGAAAAATACCTTCAATTACACCCTAAATGGCAGCAAGAAGCCAAACTTGAAGAGGTTTTTAGTTTGGTTCAACGGGCTAACAAACAATATGAAGTATTATTGAAATTTTTTTCTTTACAAGCAGAAACTAAAAAGAACTTAAAATTTAAACAATTAACATTGTATGCAAATTGTTCATCATCTTTAATTAACACCATGGTTGATAAAGAGATTTTTGAAGTTTATTACTTGCAGGTAGACAGAATTAATTTTGCAGATGATACTGTAAAAACTAAAGAACTCTCAGATATACAATCTGTTGCTTTGTCAGAAATAAAAAATATTTTTAATAATAAGGATGTTGTATTGCTTAAAGGAGTTACAGGTAGTGGTAAAACAGAATTATATGTTAAATTGATTGATGAACAATTAAAGCTTGGTAAACAAGTGTTGTATTTGCTCCCGGAAATTGCCTTAACAACACAAATTATTTTACGCTTAAAAAAATACTTTGGTAATAGTATCGCTGTTTATCATTCAAAATACTCGTTAAATGAACGTGTTGAAGTATGGAATAATGTATTGAATAACAGTGAAAGAGCCCGATTAATTATTGGAGTACGCTCGTCTGTATTACTACCATTTCAGCAGTTAGGATTGATTATTGTTGATGAAGAACATGAACCATCATATAAGCAACACGAGCCTGCACCGCGCTATCATGCCAGAGACGCAGCAATAATTCTTGCATCCTATTATAAAGCTAATGTGTTGCTCGGGACTGCTACACCATCTGTTGAAAGTTATTATAATGTTCAGCAAAAAAAATATCAATTAGTAACGCTTGATAACAGATATGGAGCTGTATTAATGCCCAACATAAAGTTGATTGATTTAAAGGAAGCTTATCGCAAAAAGAAAATGAAAGGTCATTTTTCCAATCAATTAATAAATGCAATCCAAAATGTGCTGGAAAATAAGGAACAAGTGATTTTGTTTCAAAATAGAAGGGGATTTTCACCTGTAATTGCTTGTAAAACCTGTGGAGTAACTCCGCAATGTGTGCAATGCGATGTAAGTTTAACTTACCATAAACTATCGGATGAATTAAAATGTCATTATTGTGATTATACGCAAAAACAAACTTCAACCTGTGTAGCATGTGGAAGCTCTGAAATCGCCTATTTAGGCTTAGGAACCGAGCAAGTTGAAAATGAAATACAAGAATTGTTTCCAAAAGCATCGGTTGCACGTATGGATTTTGATACCACCAAAGGAAAATACAGTTACGAAAAATTATTAGAGCAGTTTCAAAACCATGAAATTGATATATTGGTAGGAACTCAAATGCTTTCCAAGGGCTTGGATTTTAGTAATGTAAGTTTGGTAGGGGTCTTAAACGCCGATAATTTGCTAAATTTCCCTGATTATAGAGCACATGAACGAAGTTTTCAGTTATTGGCTCAAGTAGCAGGTAGATCGGGTAGGACCAAACAAGGAAATGTCTTAATTCAAACCTACGCTATTAATCATCCAATCATACACCAAGTACTTCTGAACGATTATGAGGCAATGTGTGAAGAACAAATTAAAGAACGTCAATTATTTAAATACCCTCCCTTTTACAAAATAATTGAAATTACACTAAAACACAAAAATAAAATTACTTTAGAACAGGGAGCAATTTGGTTTGGAACTGCATTAAAAAATGCTTTTGGTGCTAATGTTTTAGGTCCGTCCAGTCCGATAATTGCTAAAATCAGAAATAAGTACATTAAAGTAATTTTATTAAAAATTCCTACAGATCAATCGCTTAAAAAAACAAAAATAGCTGTTAATCAGTTGCAAACAGCATTTCAAAGCATTTCAAATTACAGATCTATACAACTAATTTTAGATGTTGATCCGTATTAAAAAATCGACAAAAACTACATTTGTTAATCCACAATAAAGTAGTATATTTGCACCCACAAATAATAAACATAAAATATTAACTATGAATCGTTACGAAACTGTTTTCATTTTGAATCCCGTTTTATCTGAAACTCAGGTAAAGGAAACAGTACAGAAGTTCGAAGACTTTCTTGTTTCAAAAGGTGCCGAAATGATATCAAAAGAGGATTGGGGACTAAAAAAATTAGCCTATCCAATCCAAAAGAAAAAAAGTGGTTTTTATCACTTATTTGAATTTGCTGCACCGGCAGAAGCAATTGCTCCGTTTGAACTAGAGTTTAGAAGAGATGACAGCATTATGCGTTATTTAACTGTATCCTTAGATAAATACGCAATTGCATGGGCTGAGAAAAGAAGAGAAAGAAACAAAACCTCTAAAAACTAAGAACTATGTCATTAGAACAACAATCAAAAGGAGGAAATAAAGGAGATGTTAGATATCTTACTCCATTAGACATTGAAACCAAAACAGTAAAAAAATACTGTCGTTTTAAAAAGAATGGTATTAAATATATCGATTATAAAGATGCCGATTTCTTATTGTATTTAGTAAACGAGCAAGGTAAAATTTTACCAAGACGTTTAACTGGTACTTCATTGAAATACCAAAGAAAAGTAGCTCAAGCAATCAAAAGAGCACGTCATTTAGCTTTAATGCCATTTGTTGGTGATTTATTAAAATAAAAAAGTAGATAGATTATGGAACTGATATTAAAGAAAGACGTAGAAAATTTAGGATATAAAGACGATGTAGTATCTGTAAAAAACGGATACGGTCGTAATTACCTTATACCACAAGGATTAGCTATATTAGCAACAGTATCTGCAAAAAAGCAATTAGCAGAAACATTAAAGCAACGTGCTTATAAAGAAGCAAAAGTTGTAGCAGATGCAACTAAAATAGCTGAAGCAGTAAAAGCTTTAGAAATTAAAATTGAAGCTAAAACAGCTGATGGATCAAAATTATTTGGTTCAGTTAGCAGCATAGATATTGCTGCTAAAATTGAAGAAGCTGGAATAGCAATAGAAAAATCAAGCATCAATGTTGTTGGTGGAACAGTAAAAAGAATTGGTAAATATGTAGCAAAAGTACGTCTTCACAGAGAAGTTGTATTTGAGTTGCCATTTGAGATTGTCGCAGAGAAACAATAATGTTAATAAGATGTTAAAAAATAAAAAAGCCCGCCTTCAAAAAGGGGGCTTTTTATCTTTAATTTTGTGTGAAATCAAAAAAATAACCATTAACTAATAATTTTTACTATGAAACAAAAATTAATTTATTTTATTGTGATGCTAATGATTTCAATAGGTTCATATGCACAAGTTACTACTGCTCAGATTAATGGAGTAATAGTTGACGATGCTGAAAATGGACTTTTTGGAGCTAATATTACTGCTACACACGTCCCTACAAGTTCTGTTTACGGAACTAATACCTTAGATAACGGTAGGTTTAACTTGCCTAACTTACGTATTGGTGGCCCGTACACAATTACTGTTAGTTATGTTGGATTTGAGTCCCAAACGATGGAAAATGTTTATTTAAAAGTTGGTGACAAACTAAAATTAAACTTTTCGTTAAAAGAAGCATCTACCCAATTGGCAGCAGTAGAAATTACAGCTACTGCAGGTGGGTTGTTCCAAAGTGATAGAACTGGTGCTTCAACAAACATCAGCAAAAAACAAATCTCTACCATGCCTACAATTTCAAGATCAACGGCAGATTTAACCAGACTTACCCCTTCTTCGGATGGACAATCGTTTGGAGGAAGAAACAATCAAATGAATAATTTTACATTAGATGGTTCTATTTTTAACAATCCATTCGGATTGGACGCTGCTACACCTGGTGGACAAACGAATGCACAGCCGGTATCGTTGGATGCTATCGACCAAATACAAGTAGATATCGCTCCTTATGATGTAACTAAGGCTGGATTTACAGGCGCTTCTGTAAATGCTGTTACCAAATCTGGTACCAATGAATTTCATGGAACCGTTTTTGGATTTTATAGAAATCAAGATTTAACTGGTAATAAAGTTAAAGGCGAAGATGTTTTTAGAGCTGATTTAAAACATTTACAAGCCGGGTTTAGTATAGGAGGTCCAATTATTAAAGACAAACTTTTCTTTTTTGCCAATGCAGAAATGGAAGACAGGTCAGATTTGGGATCTAACTTCATCGCTAAAAGAGCAGGAGTAAGCGGAGATCGCGTATCGCGAGTTGAAGTTGCTGATTTGGATTTGGTTTCTCAAACTTTAAAAAGCAGATTTAATTATGAAACCGGACCTTACGAAAACTATTTACACGATCAGGAAAACATTAAAGCAATTGTTAAGCTAGATTGGAACATCAATGATGTACATACCTTATCAGCAACCTATAACTTTTTAGATGCCTCTTTAGGAAAACCTGCGCATCCTGAAGCTATTGGAAGAAGAGGACCAGACCAAACTACGTTACAATTCTTTAATTCAGGATATACCATCAACAACGTATTAAATTCAGGAATAATAGAATTAAAATCAAACTTCAGCAACAAATATTCAAACAACTTGCAAGCAGGTATAACAGTTTTTGCTGATTCTAGAGATCCGTTTTCTGAGCCATTCCCTGTGTTAAATATTAATAAAGACGGTAGCCGTTATATTGTTGCAGGTCACGAACCTTTTTCAATTCATAACGTATTGGATCAAAAAGTATATCAAGTAACCAATAACTTTAATATTTACAGTGGAAACCATACCTATACCATAGGTACTTCATTTGAAAAATTTGAATTTGGAAACTCGTTTAACTTAGGTGTTAATGAACCATTTGGTGTAAATTATCCTGGAGGAACTTTCGGTCCTGGATTTAACAGTGTTGCCGATTTTGTAAGTTTTGTAAATTCTGGTGCCATGGATCCTGTTGTAGCTCATGCTAAAAATTTAGCAACTGATCCAGCTAATTTTCCGTTCTCCTATACCAATGTTGGCCAGTGGGCAGTGTATGTACAAGACGAATGGGCTGTTAATGATAAATTTACCTTAACATATGGTTTAAGATTAGACAAACCATTGTATTTTGATACTGCAGAACAAGCAAAAATAGTTCAAGATCGTTCATTTGATTATGATCCTACAATTACCTATTATGATGAAAACGGTAAGGGCTTAACCTTTGACCATGCGCATTTACCAAGTGAAACTCCACTTTTTTCACCAAGAATTGGATTTAATTACGATATGAAAGGTGATAAAACAGAACAACTTAGAGGAGGTTCTGGTTTATTTTCGGGTCGTTTTCCATTTGTATGGATAGGAAACCAAGTATCAAGTCCTAACTGGTGGTTCTATCAAATGACCGCTTATAACTTTAAATTCCCACAAGTATGGAGAACAAACTTAGGATATGACCGCAAGTTTGATAATGGATGGTCAACCAGTTTTGATGCTGTATATACCAAAGATATCAATGCTATGATGGTTAGAAACTATGGTTTAAACAAACCAACTGCTACTTTACAAGGAGCTGTTGATAACAGACCTGTATACAGTGTGGCTACCGACAGAGCTTTAGTGTTTGGTTCTGTACCTGTTGATGCATTTGTTTTTACAAATAATGACAAAGGTTATTCTTTCAATACCTCATTCCAAGTATTTAAAACTTGGAACAATAATGCATCAGCAAGTATTGCTTATGATTACTTAGTTTCTAAAGATGCAAGTTCAATTCCTGCTGAAATTTCATCAGATGCATTTGCACGTAATCCAGCATTTGGCAATGTAAATCAAGCAGTTGAATCACATTCACGATTTGGACATAATCACCGTTTTGTAGGATCATTTAACAAACGATTTGATTATGGAAGTGGGAAATATGCAACATCGATTGGAATGTTTATGGAGTATGTTAAAGGTGGACGTTATAGTTATACCTATTCTGGTGATGTTAATGGAGATGGTTCAGGTCAAAATGACTTAATTCACATTCCAACTGCTAACCAAATAAATGCCATGGTATTTAGTGGAACACAAGCAGAACAAAATGCACAACGTCAGGCTTTAGAAGCATTTATTCAACAAGATGATTATTTAAGAGGCCGTCGTGGTGGTTATGCAGAAAAGTATGCTACAACCTTACCTTGGTATTCTAATTGGGATATGAAAATTTTACAAGATTTCTTCTTAAACAGCAATCAATCCAAATCAATACAGTTAAGTTTGGATATTCTTAATGTTGGAAACTTACTTAATTCTGATTGGGGTGTACGACAAAATCCAACTACTACCCAACCAATTGGTGTAAGTGTAGATAATGCAGGATATCCTACATACTCTTTTGATACAAATTTGAAATCTACCTATACCAATGATTTTAGTTTATTGTCGAGATGGCAAATGCAATTTGGAGTTAGGTATATTTTCTAAGAATCAAATTTTACTAACTTTGAACCGCTCATATAACTGAGCGGTTTTTTTAATTATAATCGATGAAATACAGTTTACTTACCAAAGAACAATTTGAAGCACTGCACGATAAATTTGCTGTTTTTTTAGCTTCTCAGCAAATTGATGCCAATGAATGGGAAACCATTAAAAGCAAACAACCAGAGGTCGCCGAACAAGAGTTAGAAGTTTTTTCTGATTTTGTATGGGAAACAATTTTAACCAAAGTAGCCTATTTGGAGCACTATTCAAAACAACATTTAAATCTGTTTTATTGTGGTGATAATGAAATTAAAAGGATTTACATTAAAATTTCAAATCCGGATACTGATTTATCAAGTTCGGAAGGATTAGATTGGCTTCAGAAAAATTTAAACAATGAAGCTGTTGAACTATTTAAAGGTGCTAAAAAATACAGCAAGGAACGAAATTTAGAACTCTTTGAACTAATTGAAAAAGGAAGTGAAATATCTGAAGGAAAACTTTATAAGTTTATAAGTCAATCAATTGGCTGACAATTTTCGGTACTCCAACCGTGGCTTTTTCTGCTATAACCGTTAAATTTTCATAGTATTTATGGTTAATTGCAGGTTTTGGATCGATGAAGAATTTTGGGATATTTCTATTAGCAAAATTTATTAAGTTAGCGGCAGGGTACACTTGCATCGAAGTGCCAATTATAAATAAAATATCAGCTTGTGAAGTTATTTGAGCTGCTTTTTCAAGCATGGGTACCATTTCACCAAACCAAACAATATGGGGTCGTAATTGCGATTTTTTTTCACAATAATCGCCGATTTTAATATCTGTTTTACAGTCATATACTAAGCATTCATCAATTGTACTCCTAGATTTTAAAAGTTCTCCATGTAAATGTAAAACCTTTGTGCTACCCCCACGTTCGTGTAAATCGTCAACATTTTGAGTGATAATAGAAACATCATAGCGCGTTTCGAGTTTTGATAAGGCAAAATGGGCTTCATTTGGAAATACTTCTAATAACTGCTTTCTACGTTGGTTGTAAAAATCTAAAACTAAGGATTGATTATTGTACCATCCTTGAGGCGATGCAACTTCGTAAATATCGTGACCTTCCCACAAACCATCAGCATCGCGAAATGTCTTAAGTCCACTTTCTGCACTAATTCCAGCTCCGGTTAATACTACAATTTTTTTCATTTTTTAATTACACGTTGAATGGTTGCTATAGAATCGCAATTTTCTATAACCAATGACAATTTAGTATCATTTAAAAAAGTGTTTACCCAATAAGATTTACATGGTATTGCTTTTGTATTACTTTTTGAAAAGTCTACATCGGCTTTATCAAGTAAGTTTACCACGGTTAGTGAATCTATGTTATATTCAATTAAACTGCGTTTTGCCTGAGAAGAAATTTCAATCTTTTTGCTTTTAAGATCTTTTATAACGCGTGCTTGAGGTAAATAATCAAACGAAGCATCTTTTTTGCTCCAAATAAAAAAAACTACTATTGCGCCTACAATAAATCCAAATCCATAGTAAATAATACGTTTTTTTAAATCCACTTCTTATAAAATTAATAAGTTTATATCTCTAAACGGTAAATTAAACCAATCTGCAACCGATTTATTGGTTAATATTCCATGATAATAATACATTCCTTTTCGTAAACTCATATCAAATTTTAAGGCATTTTCAAATCCTCCTTCTTCGGCAATATTTAATAAATAGGGGCTAAATATATTGCTTATAGATAAAGATGCAGTTTTAGAATAGCGCGATGGTATATTAGGCACACAATAGTGAATAACACCGTGTTTAATAAAAGTGGATTCTGTGTGTGATGTTAAATCAGAAGTTTCAAAACATCCGCCCCTGTCAATACTTACATCAATAATTACTGCACCATCTTTCATGCCTTCTACCATGGCTTCTGTTACTAAAATAGGAGAACGAGTTTTTCCTCTAACAGCTCCTATGGCTACATCACATCGTTTTAGCGCTTTAGATAAAGTTTTTGGTTGTATGGTTGATGTGTACACCATAGTGCCTAAGGTATGTTGTAAATGGCGTAGCTTAGAAATGGAATTATCAAATATTTTAACCGTTGCACCAAGTCCTAAAGCGCTTCTGGCAGCAAATTCACCAACAGTTCCGGCACCAATAATAACTACTTCGGTAGGAGGAACCCCACCAATATTTCCCAGTAATAAACCACTGCCTTTATGTGTATTGCTCATCAATTCACCTGCAATTAAAATTGATGCAATTCCTGCAATTTCACTTAAGGATTTTACAACCGGATATTGGTTTTGTTCATCTCTTATAAAGTCAAAAGCTACTGCAGTTATTTTCTTAGCAGCAATAGCCTCAAAATAGGCTAGATTTTGTGTTTTAAGTTGCAGCGTAGAAAATAATAAGCTTTGCGGTTTCATCATAGCAATCTCTTCCAAGGATGGAGGAGTAACTTTTAAAATAATGTGACATTCAAAAACCTCATTTTTATTGTTGGTAATTTTAGCTCCGGCATTTGAATATTCCTGATCAGAGAAATTTGCTCCTTTACCTGCATCTGCTTCTATAATAATACGATGCCCTTGATTGGACAAGGCATTAACCGCATCGGGTGTTAAACAAATACGTTTTTCTTGTAGATAAATTTCTTTTGGTATGCCAATAAAAAGCTCGTCCTTTTTCTTTGAAACTTCGAGTTTTTCTTCTTGTGGCAATAACTGACTTTTACTAAAAGGAGATACCGGATTACCCATAGTGTATTATTTCTAGACAGCGTTCGTTTTCGCTAATGATTTCGATGTTAACTTCTTGAAGTTCTAAAGGTAGTAAATTTTTTATTTTATTTGGCCATTCAATTAAACACCAGGCTCCGCTGTCAAAATACTCTTCAATTCCCATATCCATTGCTTCTGTTTCATTTTCAATTCTATAAAAATCAAAATGATATACTGTTAAATTTGCAGGTGATTGGTATTGGTTAACCAATGAAAAAGTTGGAGAACTTGTTCCTTCATTAATTCCTAAGATTTTTACAATTTCTTTTATTAAAGTGGTTTTACCAGCACCCATGGCTCCATTAAACGTAATTATTTTACTTTTAGATTGGTCAATAATGGTAGCAGCAACTTTAGTTAAGTCTGATAAATTGTATGTTATTTTCATATGTACTTATCCTATTTAGGAGCAAATATAGCACAAGGAATTATCATTTCCTCTAAAGAAATACCTCCATGTTGATAGGTATTTTTATAATAATTTACATAATGATGGTAATTGTTAGGATATGCAAAAAATAAATTTTCTTTAGCAAAAATAAAAGAACTGTTCATGGATAAAGATGGTAAGAATATTTCAGACGGATTTTTTTCTGCGTAAACATCATTGGTGTCATACGATAAACTACGGCCTGTTTTGTATCGTAAATTGGAACTAATTTCTTTATCGCCAATAACTTTAGTAGGATTTTTACAATTTATACTTCCATGGTCTGTGGTAACAATAAGTTGCATACCTAATTGCTGTGCCTTTTGAATAATTTCTATTAATGGAGAGTTGTTAAACCAACTCAAAGTTAAAGATCTGTATGCTTTATCATCGCCAACTAATTCTTTGATAACTTCCATTTCGGTTTTAGCATGTGATATCATATCTACAAAATTATAAACCAATACTGTTAAATTATTGTCTTTATACGATTTAAAGTTTTCTGCAGTTTGTTTGCCTGCTTTTAAGTTGGTAATTTTAATAAAATCGTGTTTAATGTTTATACCAGAACGTTTTAAATTTTCAATTAAAAATTCATTTTCATACAAGTTTTTAAGACCTTCATCTATATCATTTTTCCAATATTGAGGATATTTTTTTTCCATTTCTGATGGTAATAATCCAGAGAATAAGGCGTTTCTGGCATATTGGGTTGCAGTAGGTAAAATGCTGTAAAACATTATTTCTTCCTCCTTTTTGTAATATTGATTTATTTTAGATTCGATTATTCTAAACTGATCGTACCTTAAGTTATCAATGACAATTAACAGCGTATTTGTTGATTTTGACAATTTAGGAAAAACAACATCTTTTAACAGCGTATGCGATAAATTAGGTTTATCTGAACTTGTAAGCCATTTTTTGTAATTTTTCTTAATAAACTTAAAAAACAAACCATTAGCTTCTAGTTTTTGACTCTCCAAGATTTCTGCAAGTGACTGGTCTGTAATGCTTTCTAATGATAATTCCCAGTAAATCAATTTTTTATATAAAGATATCCACTCGTCAAAAGAATTAACCATAGCTAATTCCATCGCAATTTTTCGAAATTCTTTTTGATAATTAACCGATGTTTTTTCGGTTACTAAACGCGAATGTTCCAAGGTTTTCTTAAGCGATAATAATATTTGATTTGGATTTACCGGTTTTATTAAATAATCAGAGATTTTAGCGCCAATGGCTTCTTCCATTATCATTTCTTCTTCGCTTTTAGTAATCATTATTACCGGTAGGTTTGGTCTTTTTTCCTTAATCTCGTTCAAAGTTTCTAATCCGCTTAGTCCGGGCATATTTTCATCTAAGAAAACAACATCAAATAACTCATCACCAATTAATTCAACAGCATCAGTTCCATTGGTACATGTAGTAACAGAATACTCTTTTTTTTCAAGAAACATGATGTGCGGTTTCAGCAAATCAACTTCATCATCAACCCAAAGTATTTTTATATGGCTCATTATGTTATATTTGTATAACTAATTAATAATATTATTTTGTCAAAGTTTAGCACTAATAAGTTTAAACTATTAAACGATCCAATTTACGGATTTATTACAATTCCCAATAGTTTAATTTTTGAATTAATAGAACATCCTTATTTTCAACGTTTGAGAAGAATTTCTCAAATGGGATTATCACATTTGGTATATCCCGGTGCTCATCATTCTAGATTTCACCACGCCATTGGGTGTGTATATTTAATGCAAAAAGCTATTAGAGTTTTACGGTTTAAAAAAATTGAAATTACGGAAAAGGAAGAAAATGCTTTGTACGCTGCTATTTTATTGCACGATATTGGTCATGGTGCTTTTTCGCATGCATTAGAAAATAGTATTGTATCGTCTATAAGTCACGAAGAAATTTCATTAAAATTTATGGAAGAGCTTAATAGTCAGTTTAACAATAAGTTAATGCTGGCTATTGAAATATTTAAAGGAAACTATTATAAAAAATTTCTGTATCAACTTATATCTAGTCAGTTAGATATGGATCGACTCGATTATTTAAAGCGTGATAGTTTTTATTCAGGTGTTGCAGAAGGCAACATCAATTCCGATCGATTGATAGCCATGTTAAATGTTTATGACAATGAACTTGTTGTAGAAGAAAAAGGCATTTATTCTGTAGAAAAATTTATTGTTGGCAGGCGTTTAATGTATTGGCAAGTATATCTTCACAAAACAGGTTTGGCAGCCGAACTTTTATTAGTAACTATTTTAAAGAGGGCTAAAGAATTAGCATTAAATGGATTTGATTTACCTGCAAGTAATAATTTAAAGTATTTTTTAAAAAATGAAATTAATCAAGAGAATTTTGATACAACTACGTTAAAAATCTTTGCCGAATTGGATGACTATGATGTTCTTGCGGCAATTAAAGAATGGACAAAACATGAGGATAAAGTTTTATCAAGCTTATCTTTAATGTTGATTAATAGAAATTTACCAAAAGTACAATTGCAAAATCAAAAATTTGGAAAAGTTGAAGTAAAAAAAATTAAAGAAAAAATTACGGAGAAATTTAAAATCTCATCAGAAGATATGCCGTATTATATCTATGAAGGATCAGTAGCAAATCAGGCCTATAACAATAAGGAAAACACTATTAAATTGCTGCAGAAAAATGGCAAAACGATTGATTTAGCAATTGCTTCAGATCAGTTAAATTTAATGGCTTTATCAAAACCTGTAATAAAATATTATATTTGCTATCCAAAGCAGTTCAATTATTAAGTAATTAACTTCTAAAAAGATTTCATATTTTTGTATCGATGAATTTTACAGCCAAACAAATAGCAGAAGTTTTAAATGGCGAAATTGTTGGAGATTCAACAATCGAAGTTAATAAACTTTCTAAAATTGAAGAAGGGACAATAGGTTCTCTTACTTTTTTATCAAACCTGAAATATAAAAATTTCTTATACACAACAAATGCTTCAATTGTTATAATCAATAAAGATTATGAACTTGAAAAAGAAGTAAGTTGCACCTTGATAAGGGTAGATGATGCTTATAAATCATTCGCTACACTGTTACAGTTTTACAATAAGGTAAAGCTTAATAAATCAGGAATTGAAGAGCCTAATTACATCGATAAAACGGCTAAAATAGGTGAAAATGTATATATAGGTGCCTTTGTTTATATAGGAAAAAACGCCATTATAGGTGATAATGTAAAGTTGTATCCGCATACTTTTATAGGAGATAATGTTGAAATTAAAAGTGATACTTTAGTGTTTTCTGGAGCTAAAATATATTCAGAATCAGTAATAGGATCAAATTGTACCATTCATTCAAGTGCAGTAATTGGCTCAGATGGATTTGGATTTGCGCCAACTGAAACCGGTTCATATGACAAGATTCCTCAAATTGGGAATGTGGTTTTAGAAGACTTTGTTGATATTGGCGCTTGTACAACCATTGATAGAGCAACTTTAGGCTCTACCATTATTAGAAAAGGAGTTAAATTAGACAATCATATTCAAATTGCGCACAATGTAGAAATAGGCGAAAATACGGTTATTGCAGCCTCAACAGGTATTGCAGGCTCTACAAAAATTGGAAAAAATTGCATGATTGGTGGACAAGTTGGTATAGTTGGACATATTACTATTGGTAATAATGTAAAAATACAAGCACAATCTGGTGTTACCCGTTCATTAGATGATAATGAAAAAATTCAGGGAACACCTGCTATAGAATATAACAACTACTATAAGTCATATGCATATTTTAAGAACTTGCCTTCATTGGCAAATCAAGTTAAAAATTTACAGAACGACATACTTATATTAAAAGAAAAGCATGAGTAATTATCAAAAAACTATTGAGAAAGAAGTATCACTTTCAGGTGTTGGATTGCATACAGGAAATAAAGTTACCTTAACTTTTAAACCCGCTCCTGTTGATTTTGGTTTTGCTTTTGAACGAATAGACTTAGAAGGGAAACCAATTATTGAAGCTAAAGCAGAGTTTGTTACCACTACACAAAGAGGTACCAATATTGAAAAAAATGGCGTACGAATTCATACTTCCGAACACGTTTTAGCAGCAGCAGTTGGGTTGGATATTGATAATTTGTTAATCCAAATAGATGCATCAGAACCCCCAATTATGGACGGTTCATCAAAGTACTTTGTCGAAGCGCTTGAAAAAGCACGAATTGTAATTCAAGATAAAGAACGTGAAGAATTTATAGTTAAAGAAGTAATTTCATACAAAGACGAAGAAACGGGAAGTGAAATTATGATTATGCCATCAGATACCTATGAAATTACTACCATGGTTGATTTTGGAACCAAAATATTAGGAACACAAAATGCAACCATACATAATATCATTGAATTTAAAGAAGAAATTGCAAACGCCCGAACCTTTAGTTTTTTACATGAACTAGAAATGCTTTTAGATAACGATTTAATTAAAGGCGGTGATTTAAATAATGCAATTGTTTATGTAGATAAGGAAATATCACAACAAACAATAGAAAAACTAAAAGTTGTATTTAAAAAAGACAATGTAACGGTAAAACCAAACGGAATTTTAGATAATTTAACCTTGCATTGGGCTAATGAGGCTGCGCGTCATAAATTATTAGATGTAATAGGAGATTTAGCGCTAGTAGGTACAAGACTTAAAGGAAAAGTTATCGCCAATAAACCCGGTCATAAAATAAATACGTTGTTTGCTAAAAAGTTGGCAAACATCATAAAATGTGAAAAAAGAAATTATGTTCCTAAATATAATTTATGCGATACTCCATTAATGGATGCAACTCAAATAATGGAAATACTGCCGCACAGACCTCCTTTTTTATTGATAGATAGAATATTGGAATTGTCAGATAAACATGTAGTTGGAATGAAAAATGTAACCATGAATGAACCGTTCTTTGTTGGTCATTTTCCAGGTGCACCAGTTATGCCAGGTGTATTGCAAATTGAAGCTATGGCACAATGTGGGGGAGTGTTGGTATTAAATACAGTACCAGATCCTCAAAATTATTTGACCTATTTCATTAAAATGGATAATGTAAAATTCAAGCAAAAAGTATTGCCTGGAGATACATTAATATTTAAAGCAGAATTAATTACACCCATAAGACGAGGTATTTGCCACATGCAAGCATTTGGCTATGCCAATAATAAATTAGTAGTAGAAGCCGAACTAATGGCTCAAATCGTTCGAATAAAAGATTAAATATGAATCAACCATTAGCATATATACATCCTGGAGCTAAAATAGCACGAAATGTTGTAGTTGAACCCTTTACAACCATTCACAACAACGTTACTATCGGTTCGGGAACATGGATAGGATCAAATGTAACCATTATGGAAGGTGCCAGAATAGGTAGCAATTGTAGAATTTTTCCAGGTGCTGTAATTTCTGCAATACCTCAAGATTTAAAATTTGAAGGCGAAGATTCGCTCACTATAATTGGAGATAATGTAACAATTAGAGAATGTGTTACCATTAACCGAGGTACCAGCGCATCAGGTAAAACAGAAATAGGAAACAATTGCTTAATTATGGCAACTGCACACATTGCTCACGATTGTATAATTGGAGATAATGCAATTGTTGTTAACGGTGTTGCTTTAGCCGGACATGTTATTATTGGTAAATATGCAATAATAGGTGGATTAGCAGCTGTTCACCAATTTATCCATATTGGTGATCACGCTATGATATCAGGTGGATCTTTAGTAAGAAAAGATGTACCACCTTATACGAAAGCAGCTAAAGAACCGCTATCTTATGTAGGCATCAACTCAATAGGATTAAGACGAAGAGGATTTTCTACCGAAAAAATTAGAGAAATTCAAGATATTTATCGAATTTTATATCAGAAAAACTATAATACAAGTCAAGCACTCGGTAAAATTGAAGCCGAAATGGAGGCGACTGCAGAGCGTGATGAAATAATCATGTTCATCAGAAACTCACAAAGAGGTATTATGAAAGGGTATTCAGGAAATTAAAAATAAAAGTATAAACAAGTATATATAAAGAGTATAAATTAAATGGCAAGTACATCAGATATTAGAAACGGATTATGTATTAATTATAACAATGATACGTTTAAAATTATTGAGTTTTTACATGTTAAACCAGGTAAAGGGCCTGCTTTTGTAAGAACAAAATTAAAAAGTTTAACAACAGGTAAAGTAATAGATAATACATTTTCTGGGGGCGCAAAAATTGATGAAGTAAGAGTTGAAACACGTACCTATCAATTTTTATACAATGAAGGAGATATGTATTTTTTTATGAATACCGATGATTACAATCAAATTACAATATTAAAAGAAGTACTAGATGCTCCAGAATTAATGAAAGAAGGAGAAATGGTAACTATTATTATGCGTGCAGAAGATGAATTTCCGCTATCTGTAGACATGCCTGCAAGCGTAGTGCTAAAAGTAATAGAAACCGAGCCTGGCGTTAAAGGAAATACCGCCACTAATGCAACCAAACCAGCTATAGTTGAAACGGGTGCAAGAATTAATGTCCCTTTATTTATCAATGAAGGAGACAGTATCAAAATAGAAACTACTAAAGGGACGTATTTGGAAAGAGTAAAAGATTAGTTTACATACTTTACTCTTTCAATTAAACCAAAAATTGTTATGAAATTCGATAAGAAATTTACATTGAAAGAAATTGCCGAAATTATTAATTGTAATTTCATTGGACCGGCAGATTTTCCTATTTTAGGTATGAATGAAATTCATGTTGTAAAAGAAGGTGATATTGTATTTGTAGACCATCCTAAATATTATGCTAAAGCATTAAAATCAGCAGCTTCTGTTATTATGATTAACAAAGAAGTTGAATGTCCTGTAGGAAAAGCCTTATTACTTACCGATGATCCGTTTAGAGATTTTAATAAATTAATTCATCATTTTAATCCTTTTAAAGTCGCTTCAAAACTTATTGCGGATTCTGCAGTAATTGGTAAAAACACTATAATCCAACCCAATGTTTTTATTGGAAATGATGTAACTATTGGTAATAATTGTATTATATATCCTAATGTAGTAATTTATGATGGATGTATAATTGGTAATAATGTCACTATTCATGCAGGAACTATAATTGGTGCTGATGCTTTTTATTATAAAAAACGAAACGATGGGTTTGATAAGTTAACTTCTGGAGGTTCAGTATTAATTGAAGATGGTGTAGATATTGGTGCTGCTTGTACTATTGACAGAGGAGTTACAGGAAATACAACAATTAAAAAAGGAACTAAAATAGACAATCAAGTGCATGTAGGTCATGATACTGTTATTCATGAACGATGCTTAATTGCAGCTCAAACCGGAATTGCTGCTTGTGTAATTATTGAAGAACAAGTTACTTTATGGGGTCAGGTTGGAACTAATAGTGGTATAACCATTGGTGCTAACGCCGTAGTATTTGGACAATCTGGAGTAACAAAATCCATCGCAGGTGGTAAGTCTTATTTTGGGTCGCCTATTTCAGAATCAAGAGATAAAATGAAAGAAATAATACGTTCCAGAGAAAATTCGAATAAGCAAAAAAATTAAAAAGAAATCCTTTTAAATACCAATATTAAAAGTGTAATTTTGCATCACTTTAATATTAAAATTACAACAATGAGTGTATTAGTTAATAAAAATTCAAAAATTATAGTTCAAGGATTTACAGGCAGCGAAGGCACGTTTCATGCTTCGCAAATGATAGATTACGGAACCAATGTTGTTGGTGGAATTACACCTGGAAAAGGAGGTCAAACACACTTAAACAAACCTGTATTTAACACAGTTGCAGATGCTGTAAAAGCAGTTGCTGCTGATACATCAATTATTTTTGTTCCGCCTGCATTTGCTGCAGATGCAATTATGGAAGCAGCTGAAGCAGGTATCAAAGTTATTATATGTATAACAGAAGGTATTCCAGTTGCAGATATGGTTAAAGTTAAAAACTATATAGCAGATAAGGATTGTCGTTTGGTTGGTCCAAATTGTCCTGGAGTTATTACTGCAGACGAAGCTAAAGTTGGTATTATGCCAGGATTTATCTTCAAAAAAGGAAGAGTTGGAATTGTTTCAAAATCGGGAACATTAACCTATGAAGCTGCCGATCAGGTTGTTAAGCAAGGATATGGGATATCAACAGCTATAGGTATTGGCGGAGACCCAATCATTGGAACTACTACAAAAGATGCTGTTGAATTATTTATGAATGATGATGAAACAGATATCATTGTTATGATTGGTGAAATTGGCGGACAATTGGAAGCGGATGCTGCGCGATGGATAAAAGCTACCGGTAACAAAAAACCTGTAGTTGGATTTATCGCTGGTCAAACCGCTCCTAAAGGTAGAACCATGGGACATGCTGGCGCTATTGTAGGTGGAGCTGATGATACTGCACAGGCTAAGATGGAAATCTTAAAAGCCAATGGAATTCATGTAGTTGAATCGCCTGCTAAAATAGGTGTAAAAGTTGCAGAATTACTGAAAAAATAAATAAAATCAATTGATTATTTAAACCACGCTAAATGCGTGGTTTTTTTATGGCAATTCAGTATATTTGATAAAATTTAAATTACATAATGAAATTATTAGAAAATAAAAATGCGTTAATTACTGGCGCATCCAGAGGAATAGGTAGGGGTATTGCTGAAGTTTTTGCTAAACAAGGAGCAAATGTTGCATTCACTTATAATGCATCTGCAACAGCAGCTTTAGAGTTAGAAAAAGAGTTACAGCAGTATGGAGGAAAAGCAAAAGGTTATAAATCAGATGCTTCACAATTTGATCAAGCCCAACAATTAGTGGATGAGGTGCTAAAAGAATTTGGAACTATTGATATCTTAATAAACAATGCCGGTATAACAAAAGATAACCTCTTAATGCGTATATCTGAAGAAGATTTTGATAAAGTAATAGAAGTTAACCTTAAATCGGTGTTTAATTTAACTAAGGCCGTCATTAAACCGATGATGAAACAACGTTCGGGTTCAATTATAAATATGAGTTCAGTAGTTGGCGTAAAAGGTAATGCTGGTCAAACCAATTATGCAGCATCAAAAGCAGGAATTTTAGGATTTACCAAATCTGTTGCATTGGAACTCGGATCAAGAAACATTCGTTGCAATGCTATTGCACCCGGTTTTATTGAAACTGAAATGACCGATAAATTGGATGAAAACACAGTAAAAGCTTGGCGCGATGCCATTCCATTAAAAAGAGGAGGATTTCCTGAAGATGTCGCCAATACCTGTGTTTTTTTAGCATCTGATATGAGTGCTTATATAACAGGTCAAACTATCCATGTTGATGGTGGAATGTTGACATAAATTTTAACAATTTAAATCGAGATAATTATGTTATTTGTTACAACTGAAACCATTGGAGGTAAAGAAATTGTAGAATCTTTAGGTACTGTTAGAGGCAGTACTGTTAGGGCTAGAAATATTGGTTCTGATTTATTTGCCGGTTTGAAAAATATCGTTGGAGGTGAAATCTCTGAGTACACCAAATTAATGGCTGATGCCAGAGAGCAAGCTATTCAACGAATGTTGCAAGATGCGCAGCGATTAAGAGCAGATGCGGTTGTTAACGTAAGATTTACAACTTCTCAAGTAATGCAGGGTGCTGCAGAAATCATGGCTTATGGTACAGCCGTAAAATTACGTTAATATGTTTCATGTATTATTAATTTCTGTTGTAATAGTTGTAATCATCTATTTGATAATAAGAAGATTACAGGAACGAGATAATGAAGATTTTGAAAAAAGAGATAATTAAAATATTTAAAAAATAACTTATGAATAATCAAGGAATTAATCAAACTCAAAAACAATTTCTGTTAATACTATTTTCCGGACTTGCTTTAATTATAGTTGTATTTATTTCAACCATTACAATTGAATCAGGTAAAGCAGGAGTTTTATACCGTACTTTTGGAGGGGGAGTAGATACTGATTTTTATTTTGATGAAGGTTTTCATTTTGTTGCTCCATGGAATAAAGTTTTTATTTATGAAGTACGCCAGCAAGAGTTATTTGAAAAAATGTCGGTTCTGTCTGTAAACGGATTGGAGATAAAATTAGATGCTTCTGTTTGGTACCAACCAATTCCGGGCGAATTAGGATTTTTACATAAAACCAGGGGAGAGAATTATTTAGAACGTGTTATTCAACCTTCTGTTCGTTCTGCAACCAGAAGTGTAGTGGGACGATATACACCTGAGCAAATTTATTCATCTAAACGCGATGCCATCCAGAATGAGATTTATGAAGAAACCAAGAAAATTTTAGATAATCAGCATGTTCAACTTAATGAGGTTTTAGTTCGTGATGTCACCTTGCCACAAACAATTAAAACGGCCATCGAAAATAAATTAGGACAGGAACAAGAAGCGTTGGAATATGAATTTAGATTGGAAAAAGCTTCTAAAGAAGCTGAGCGTCAGCGAATTGAAGCTAGAGGTAAATCAGATGCTAACCGAATTTTAAGTGAATCATTAACCGATAAAATTTTAAAAGACAAAGGAATTGAAGCTACTTTACAATTAGCAAAATCACAAAACTCTAAAGTAATAGTTGTGGGGTCTGGTAAAGATGGACTACCACTAATTTTAGGAAATAACTAAGTAAAAAATCCCGCGAAAGCGGGATTTTTTAATTCTTTAAAGTAGATCCTTTTTTAACAGCTTTGTAATTTTCATAACATTCGAGCAGTGCTTCCAATACTTGTAAATCACTCGCTTTACTTATAAAATATTCGGAATAATTACAATTATTTAGCAGTTCATTTAATTCTGTTGGATTTAATTCCAGATATTCCATCATGATTTCTCTGTTAAATTTTTGATCCATTATTGTCCTGAGCTGATCGTCTTCTTTTAATTTTTTTAGTTTTTTCAACTGTACAGGTTTTTTTCCAAACTGATTGTACATAAAATCAATGGGTTGAAATATAGCTGCTACGGCAGAATTGTAATTAGGTTGTCTTGGAGAACCAACTTCATAGGTTTGTGGTAAGCCATCGATATGAATTCTTGTAAACCGATCCTTAGGAACATTTTTTGCATCAATTTCTAAAACGCCAATCAATTTATGTGTCTTTACAACAACTTCTTTTAACTCTTGCGATTGTTCATGTAAGGTAATTACCAATTCATTACCTTTTAATAAATCGTTGGTGATTTTTAATTTAATAGATTGATAACCAAGATGTGAGATGTATAAGGTGTCATTTGTTGATGAAGTAATTTCAAAATAACCTTTGGTATCTGTTACACTACCCAAAACATTATTAAGGTTAATGATATGCGCATTTTGAAGCGGACTTTTAGTCTCACTTTGAATTATCTGACCTCTTAAGAGTTTAAAAGGCTTGTCATTTTGAGAAAACGAAATGAAAAACGACAGAAAAAATCCGAAGAATAAATAGTTTCTAAGCATGTACAATAATACTGATAATAGACTAAAAAGTAGTTAAAAAAGTGTGAAAAAGAAAATCCACCGAAGTGGATTTTACTTAGATGATTTTATAAAGTTTCTTTTAACCACTTGTAAAACTCGCTATGCCAAACCATGGCATTTTGAGTACCTAAAACCCAATGGTTTTCATTAGGTAAGTAAATTAATCTACTTTTTAAGCCCTTAAGCTGAGCTGCTTGAAAAGCTTCTAATGATTGCCCAATTGGAACTCTGTAATCTTTACCGCCTTGTATAATCATAATTGGTGTATTCCATTTATCTACATGATTTATGGGGTTAAAATCTGTGTATGATTTTTGAGCTTTTGCATTTGTTTTATCCCAATAATTTCCTCCTAAATCCCAGTTTACAAACCACATTTCTTCGGTTGTACCATACATACTTTGCCAGTTAAATATTCCGTCGTGGCTTATAAAGGTTTTAAATCGGTTGTTATGAATACCAGCTAATTGAAATACTGAATAACCACCAAAACTGGCGCCAACAGCTGCTAATCTTGTATTGTCTACAAAGGGTTCTTTAGCTAGTTCATCAATCGCGGTTAAATAATCATCCATTACTTGTCCGCCATAATCAGTACTAATATCTGCATTCCAAGCAACTCCGTGCCCTGGCATCCCTCTACGATTTGGTGCCACAATAATATAGTCATTTGCAGCCATTAATTGGAAATTCCAACGGAACGAATAAAACTGTGTTAAAGCCGATTGTGGTCCGCCTTGACAATACAATAGGGTAGGATACTTTTTAGTAGCATCAAAATTAGGTGGATAAATTACCCAAACCAACATTTTTTTTCCGTCAGTTGTCGTAACATATCTTCTTTCAGTTCTACTTTCGTTTATAGTTGCATATTTTTCATCGTTAACAGTTGTTAGCTGTTTTAAGGTTCCAGTTTTTAAATCTACAGTATATAATTCTGCTGCACGATTCATGCTGGTTCTGGAAACAACCAGTGTGTTTCCTACTTGACCAACGATTGAATTGATGTTAAAAATACCAGAAGTAAGTTGTTTTACAGTTGGTAATTTTTTGCTTTTAGGGTTAAAATCAACAGTAAATAATTGTTCTGTACCATCAATTGAAGCTAAAAAATAAATAGATTTTCCGTCCTCTGCCCATAAAAAACTCTCTACTGTTTCATCCCAATGTTGGGTTAAGTTGTATTTAACATTTTCAAACAACACAATGATATCTTTTTTATCAGCTTCAAAACCATCGGTTTTCATACTTAACCAGGCTAAATTTCCGTTTTTGGAAAATTGTGGGTCTGTATCATAACCCATCATACCTTCTGTTAAGTTTGTTGTAGTTTGATTTTCAATATTGTAAGAATAAATATCTGTATTGGTGCTAATAGCATATGCTACCCCAAATTTTTTCTTGGTTACATATATAATTTCTTTGCTGTTAGGATGCCAAATAAAATCTTCATCGCCACCAAACGGTTTTTGAGGTGCATCAAATGCAACATTGGGCATAATATCAATTCCCTCATCAAAACCAGTTGCTGTTTTTTTATGTAAAAATATGTGTCCATATAAGCCATCTTCCCACGTATCCCAATGTCTGTAATTAAGGTTATCATAAATCATAACTTCAGATTTGGTAAGATCTTTATAAAAATCATAGCCAAAAACAGGATGAATTTTAACTTCTTTGGAACTAATCATGTAATTTCCATCGGGTGAAATTCTACTATTATGAAGCAAATTTTCAGTAGCAGATATTTCTTTAGCAATACCACCAGTTACAGGGATGCTGTAGGTTTTAGCAGTAGAATTATTCTCTGCAATACTATAATGTCTAACGCTATAAATTACAGCTTGTTTGTCTTTTGAAATTCCTTTTGCTGATACCCTACCAAAACTTAATAAATCTTCTGTTGTTAAATTGTTTTGAGCACTGCTCACAATAAAAAATAAAGCAGTTAAGATGTTTATAAATAGATGTTTCATTGATTAATTATAATTAATTTTAAAAGTTTTAATTTATTTGGAGCCAAATTTATTTAAAATTTGAATTAAATCCTTTTTAACAATTGGCTTTGCTAAGTAATCTTCAAATCCTTCACTTAGTAAGTATTTTTTGTCAGATTCCATTGAAAATGCAGTTAGTGCAATAATTGGTACAGTATTGTTAAACTCTTTTATTTTTTTAGAAGCTTCAATACCGTTCATAACAGGCATTTTTATATCCATTAAAATAAATTTAATTTCTGGATTATTTTTAGCTAATTCTACAGCTTCGACTCCGTTTTCTGCAAAGAGAAGTTTTATTTCTAAATCGTCTAAGATTTCTTCAATAAATATTTGATTGTATTCTTCATCTTCTGCAACCAAAATGGTAATTTCTTTATTCATAGTAGTTGTTATTTCTGTTTCAATTGTAATTTTTTCTATATTTTCTGGTTGTTTATCTTTTTCAACATTGATGTACGGAATTGTAAAATAGAAATTACTTCCCTTATTTATTTCAGAGGTAAGCCAAATTTTACCGCCCAATAATTCTACAAATCGCTTACAAATAGATAAGCCCAACCCGTTTCCTATGGTTTCCTTTGTATATTCTTGATTTACCTGTTTAAATCGTTCAAAAATATCTTCGTGGTATTTTTTTTCAATTCCTTTACCGGTATCAGCAACACAGAATTCTAACATGTTTTCTTTAAGCCGATAGCTAATATCAACCTTGCCGATTTTTGTAAATTTAATGGCATTATTAATTAAATTTGTTAATATCTGTTGCAATTTGGTTGCATCGGTTTCTATAATTGCCAAATGGTTTTCTAACGGCAATTTGTAATTTAATTCAAGCCCTTTTTCATCACTTTTCTGACTAAAAAATGCGTGCAGCTCCACTATCATATTATTGAGATCTACAGCTTCAAAATTAAGTTTTGCTAAACCGGCTTCTATAGTAGACATGTCTAAAACATCGTTTATAATTGAAAGCAATTGCTTGCTACTGTTCATTATAATATTAGAGTAGAACGACCTTTTTTCTTCTGTTAGTTTAGGGTCTTTTAACATTTCAGCAAAGCCTATAATACCATTCATTGGTGTTCTAATTTCATGACTCATATTGGCTAAAAATGCGGATTTCAATCTATCGGCTTGTCGTGCTTTTTCCAATGCTTCTGCCATTGCATTTTCATGTAATTTGCGTTGCGTTATATCTCTACCAATTCCGATAATGTTTTTTGGTAAATTATTTTCATCGTAATTTAAGACGGCAGATACCTCGACAGGAAATGTAGATCCATCTTTTCTTGTCATTACCAGTTCGTAATTTAAAACGTTACCTGAAATAATTAAGTCATTAAATATTGATTTAATTAGATCTGCCTGATCTGATGAAAATCGTTTTAAATAATTTTTTCCAATTAGTTCCTCTTTTGAATTATAACCTAATTGTGTCACTAATTTTTGGTTACAATCTATGACATTTCCTTCTAAATCAAGAAGATTAACCATATCTGGAGATAATTCAAAAATGCTTCTGAATTTTTGCTCATTAGAATTTATGGCTAATCTGTTTTGAATGCGCTCTATAGCAATAGCTACTTGCTCTGCAATAATTTCTAAGACTTTTAAATCTTGATCTGTAAAAGCGTTTTCATTTTCATACGATTGAACAGCTAGTGCACCAATAACTTTATTGTGATTAATTAATGGAACTCCTAGCCAAACGGCTGAATCAGGACCAATGAGTTTTATTTTCCCTTCTTTTTCTAATTGTCTGGCATCGTTTCTTTTTATTTTTAAAGGTTTTCTATGGTTAATCAAATAACCCGTAAGTGATCCCTTGGCATCAAATTCACTATATGATTGATATTCTTTTACCTTATCATCACTTATATATGGAATTGTTAATTTATCTGTTTTTTCGTTATATAAAGCCAGATAAAAGTTAGAAGTATCAATAATGCTAGAAAGTTCTTTTTTAATAGTTTTACTAAATTGTGCAATGTGTCCTACTTCCGGAATTTTTTTGGTAATATTTAAGAGAATTTCATTGGTTTTCAGTGCTTTTAATCTTGCTGTAATATCTCGTTGTATTGCGATAAATCCAACAATTTCATTGTCTTTATCAATTACTGAACTTAAAGTAGATTCTACATCAATTAATTGCCCGTTTTTGTGTTTATTTTTTAATTCCAAATTAACGGGTTTTTTGTTATATAAAGATTTCCATAAATTGTTATAAACTTCATTCGGTAATAATCCGCTTTTTAAAATTCTTGGTGTGGTTTTGCCAATTAAATCCTCTGATGAATATCCATATAAAGCTGTAAAAGAAGAATTTACATAAGTAAATACACCGTTAATATCAGTCATAAAAACTACATCTTTCGCAGCATCTACAGCTTTATTAACTTGTAAAAGTTTTTTTGCAAAGGCTTTTTCGGCTTTAAGTAATTTATCTTCTGTTTTTAAACGCTCGATCTCGGCACCGGTTCTGGTTGCAAATAATTGAATAATTGACTCCGCAAATTGTGTATTTTCTAGCGGATTTTTAAATAGCCCAACGATAATTCCAATTACATTTTTTTGGCTATCTATTAACGGAACACCAACGTATCCTTCTATTTCCATCTCGGTTAACAATGCATCATCAGGAAAAAGTTTAGCTACATGAGTTGCATAACTACAAGCATTTAAGTTAAGAACTTCTTGACACGGTGTGCCTTTTAAATTATATGAAAAATTGTCGATAATCTGACCTTGATAACAAGTTAAATTAGTTTGTACTAGCAACGGATTATCATTATCTAATAAACCGATAAAGGTGTAATCGGCATTTAAAACAGAGCATAATTGTAAAGTTATTTCTTTTAAATACTCGTTTCCTGTGATGGTTGAAACAGAGTTTAAAATAGTATTTATGGCATTTTCTAGTATGTATTGATCTGTAATATCATCAATAAATCCATGTAATTCCAAAGGTGAACCATTTTCATTTCTTTTTACAGTAGTTCGTTCACTAACCCATCTAATTCTTCCGTCTTTTGTAAATACCCTATATGGGCTTAACTTATAATAAGTTACACTAGTATCATTAAGAAACCCAATTGCTTCTTTGTTAGATATGTCTAGATCTTCAGGATGCATAATTACGCTAAAGTCTATTATTTCATTTAACATTTCATGTACTGTATAGCCTAAAATGCGAGATACATTTTCTGAGATATATTTAATAGGCCATGTTGGAATATTTTCCCAAACTATAGCAATAGAATTACTGTTGTTTATTACATTACTGGCTTCTTTAATTTTATCATTTAAAATTTTTTGTTCTGTTATGTCTTGGAAAAAGATGGAGAGTCCTTTTTTTGAAGGATAAATTCTGTTTTCAAACCATTTTTTGTGTGGTTTATAAAATTCATCATAGATAATAGTTTTTTGAGTATTAAAAGCTAAATGACAATTGTTATAAAAGGGTGTACCAATAATTTCTGGGTCTATATCCCAAATATTTTTACCTATTAATTCTTCGGCTCTGTACTCTAGCATAAGTGCTGCTTGTGGGTTAATATAAGTGTAAACCCAATTGTTATCTAAGGTTATGAATCCTTCTGTAATGGTTTTTAAGGTATTTTCTAATATTTCATGTGATTCGTTAAGTTTGCTTTGTATGAGGTATTGCTCGGTAAAATCCTCAAATACGCCGTTAAATGAAATTATTTTTCCTTTATTATTTAATTCAAAATCTACCCGGTCTTTTATCCACTTAATAGTGCCATCTTTAGTAATTATGCGATAAATGGGTTGAAAATATGAATTTCTATTGCCCGATTTTATGTAATTTTCAATTGACGTTTTAACGATATCAATATCATCGGGATGAACTAGATCAGAAAATTTTATTTTATTTTTATAGATTTCATCTGCTGTATATCCCAATACTGTTTTTGCATTATCAGAAATAAATTCAAAATTTAAATCATCATCATTCTTAATTGTATATAATAAGGTTTTACTGTTATTAATAATAGTAAATGCTTGTTCTAATTTTTTATGGGCTACCTTTTCATCAGTAATGTTTTTAAAAAATATAGAAACCCCCTCTTGATTAGGAAATACTCTATTTAAAAACCAACTGTTAGTATCATTATAATATTCTTCAAATGAAATTGGCTTTTTAGTATCCATTACATTTTTGCAATGATTATGGAAATTTTTATCCATAGAATCCGGATAAATTGAAAATAAGCTATTTCCAATTAATTCATCTAAGGTCTTATTTAAGTATAAAGCAGCCTGTGGATTTGCATAGGTGTAGATAAAATTTTTATCAAAGGTTAGAAACCCTTCGGTTATGGTATTTAGTGTGTTTTGTAATATTTCATCGGTTTTCTTCAACTCGAGTTCTGCAAGGTATTGGCTGTTGATATCTTCAACAAAACCTTGAGTTGATATGATTTCACCTTTTTTGTTTCGTTGAATTTCTGAACGGTCTTTTACCCATTTTAACGAACCATCTTTACAAATAATTCGGTAGGGTTGGTGCCAATAATAATCATCTGTATCAATTCTGTTATGATAAGCGGCTTCTGAAAATACACGTTCTTTATCCTCAGAAAAAATAATTTCATCGTATTTAAAATTACCAGACATTAATTCGGATTGTGTGTATCCAAATAATTGTTCACAGTTTTCTGTTACAAACTTTATTGTATAGCCTTCGGAAACGTTCCATGAAATGGCAACTGATTTACTTTTATTTATAATGGAATAGGCATTTTCTAATTTTTGATTCACTAATTTTCGTTCGGTTATGTCTTGGAAAAATATGGAAATACCTTCGGATGATGGTATAATTCTATTTTCAAACCAACGGTTCCAAGGTGTGTAAAAATCTTCAAAAATTATAGGTTTTTGAGTTTCAAAGGCTTCATAATAAATTTTGTAAAAAGGCTGATCTATTCCTTCCGGAAATTCTGTCCAAATATGTTTTCCAATTAAATCTTCAATTTTTTTGCCAAACATTTCAGCAGCTTTTGGATTTACATGGGTGTATACCCAGTTTTTATCCAACTGAACAAACCCATCGGTCATATTATAAAGTGTTTGTTCTAATGCTTCTCTAGACTCATTTAATTCTAATTGGAAAAGTGTTTTTGCTGTTATATCTTGTAAAGTACCAATAGTTTTAATTGGTTTTCCATTAGAATCATACGTAGTATTACCTTTTTCATGTATGTATTTTATATTGCCTTTGGCAGTTATTATACGATACTCAAAATCATAGGATATTTTTGAAGTTATTGAATCGTGAAAAATATTGATTAGATCTTCTCTATCATCTGGATGTACAAATTCTAAAAAACACTCTTCTCTGGTGGGTAATTGTTCGGGTGTTGCTTCAAAAATTCTGTAAAACTCGTCAGTTCGTTCTATTAACTGATTTTCATGGTATAATGAAAAACTACCGATAAGTGCGATTTGTTGTGCTTGATTTAAGTTTAGTTGCTTTTCTTCGATTTCTGCTAATAATTTTTTTCGTAAGCTTATGTTTTCTGCAGAAAATAACAATTTGCCTGAATCTTTTTTATATTTTAATACTGAAAACCTAACCAGTGCATGAAATAATTCACCGTCGATTGTTTTTAGGGTTGTTTCATAGTTGCCAGATGATTTTCCTTGGGTTATGTTTATAAATATTTCTTTAACAATTTCTATGGCATGTTTTGAAAATAAGTTCGGTAAATTTTTATGAAATTCTTCTTTGTTTTTGGCTTTAAATAACTTTAAAGCCTCTAAATTTACATTGTTAACAAAAATTAGTTTTAAACATTTTTGGAACAGCGCTTCATCCTCTAATAAACTATCAATATTGTGTTCATTTGCACCAAGTTCCATTAAAGTTTTTAGTACCGCTGTAAAATTTTCTTCAAATAAAGCTATTGGAGCATTGTCAAATAAAACTTGGTATTCTGCTTGGCTTTCTTTGATTTCATTTTCAACCAATACTTGTTTTGTGATATCCTGAGCTGTACCTACTGATGTTATAGGTTCATTTTTTTCATTGTAGTAGGTATGACCATTTTCTAAAATGTACTTTATATTTTTTGAAGGTGTGATAATTCTGTACTGAACTTCATATTCTTCCTTATTTGATATAGCTTGGTTAAACACATTTTGATAATGTATAAGATCATCTTTGTGAATAAATTGCAGGAAACTTTCAAAAGTTAAATCCGTTTCAGATTTTTTTATTTCAAGTATATTATAAATTTCTTTGCTTCTTTTAATTTCATTAGTTAGATGATTAAACGTCCAGTTGCCCAGTTTAGCAATTTTTTGAGCTTCTATATACCTTTGTTCACTCTCACGAAGTTTATCGCTAATTTTCCTTTCTTTTGTTATATCAACTATGGAAACTAAAATTCTTTCCAAACTTTTTTCATAACCAGGTACAACTTTATACTTTAATTTAATATGAATTCTTTCGCCACTTAGAGTTGTATTAATAGTTTCAGCTTCTAACTCATAAATGTTAGTAAATAACTTTTGAAATAAACTTTTGAATACATTAACTGCATCAATAGTAAAAACCTTGGATAAGTTATTTAATAAGTCATCTTTAGTTTTGGCTTTGTACAGTTCAACACAGGCTTTGTTTACATTAGTAACTTTTACTAATGAAAGGATGTTGTAAATATGCGCTGGATTTGTATCAAAAAATGTACTTAAATTTGTTAGTTTATTGCAGTTTTCTGTAATGTATTTTTTAGCTTCAGAAAAATCTTCTTCCCATAAAGCAATAGGAGATTCTTCAAATAAAGCTACATAATCATTCTTAGCTTTATTTAATTCTTCCATTTTAAAATACTGATCTTCCAGTAAACTCAAAATTACTTTTCTCGAGTCTTCGGTATTTTTAAATAATTCTTCAATATAATCATGAGTAAACTCCATAAACTGAATTATTTAGTTCTATAATTTTTTATTTTTACTAATGTATAAATAAAGTTTAATTTTTAAAGTATTTTTTCTCTTTTCCTTGCAATTTTAACAAGTCATTGACTTCGTTTTTTAACTCAATGGTTCTTTTTTCTCTATCAATTGTAATTTTATTCCACTTGTTTAATTCAATGTTTTTTTCAATTAAATCGGCTTTTAAATTTTTATCATTTGTAAAAATAACCGATAAAAAAAGCGATGTAATGCTAAAAATAATGGTTAGGAAAATAAAAGGAATAACTGGGTTATCTGGGTAATCAATAGAAAATATATTTGGGATTGTAGTGTCTTTTAAAAGTATAGCAGAAAAGAAATAAATAAATAATACCATAATAGATGTTCCAAGTTTATTAAAACGCATAATTAGAAACAAGGTGTAGGGTATAATTAATGCAGCTGGGAAAAAATATCCTGTTGTAAAAAAAATGTTAATTAAAAAGTATAACAATAAAATTAGGGAAATAAATTCTATCAATTTAACTTTATTTGTAATTAAAATACATTCTTTTTTTAAATTTATAAATAAAGGCGTAAATATTAAAATTCCGGCAGATCCACCCAAAAACCAGCTAAGAAATGTAGAAAAAAAGGAATTCCAATCGTCTTTAAAATAGGAAAACAAAGCAACTCCAAAAAGCGAATTAACCAAAGATGCAAAAAAAGCTCCAAAAATGATAAAGATAAGTGTGTTATATATATTCTTTAATGGATCTGTATTGTTAGTTAACAGTTTAGTATAGTAATAACCAATAAGTCCTTGTAAGGTATTAATAGAAGCAATTCCTACCAGTCCAAGTGTTGTTAATAGAATATTCTTTTCAAAATCAATAAAATTCTGAATATTAAAGAGCATTACACCTACAAAAATTGAAATCCAAATTTTTGTACCAAAAACAAAGAAGGCCGCTAAAGCAATACCTGAAGGAATCCAAATTATAGTATCGCCTTCAGCTAAAGCAAAAAGTTTTCCAAAATGAAAAGATAAATAATAAATAGCTAATGTAATAATAGTGGCATATAACCAATTTTTAGTAAAATACGATTTAAGTAAATAACGATCAACCATTCATGGGTGTTTTTAAATTCAGCAATTTACAAAGATTTTAGTTACAAAACTATAAACAAAAACCTAACTGTTTAAGTTAGGTTTTAGAGTGCGCATGACTGGATTCGAACCAGCACAACCGTTTGGTCACCACCCCCTCAAGATGGCGTGTCTACCAATTTCACCACATGCGCTTTAGCAGGAGTAAAAATAAAAAAAGTTAAGCGAATGCTCAACTTTTTGTGACCGGTCTGGGGCTCGAACCCAGGACCCCAACATTAAAAGTGTTGTGCTCTACCGACTGAGCTAACCGGTCTAATTTCCTTTTCTTTTGCGAGTGCAAATATACTATCAATATTTAAAGTTGCAATGAAATATTTGTTTTTTTTAACCATATTTGTGTAATAAATTATTCGAATGAAAATAGTTTTAGTAGGTTATATGGGCTCTGGCAAGTCGAGTATAGGAACTATACTTGCAAACAAATTAAAAATTGATTTTATTGATTTAGATGAATATATTGTACAAAAAGAGCAACTAACTATTAATGAAATATTTAATTTAAAAGGAGAAGTGTATTTTAGAAAAATAGAGCAAGTTTATCTTAAAGATGTACTTTGTACCGATGCAAATTTTGTGTTAGCAGTAGGAGGAGGCACCCCTTGTTACGGCATAAATATGGATTTAATAAACAATTATTCTACCTCAATATACCTTAAAGCTTCCATTCAATCAATTTCCAGTAGATTAGAAAAATGGAAGTACAAACGACCATTAATTGCACATATTCCAATTGAAAATTTACCAGAATTTATTGGAAAGCATTTATTTGAGCGAACACCATTTTATAGTAAGAGTAATTTTGAAATAATTACTGATAATAAATCTACAGAAGTTGTATCTGAAGAACTATTATTAATTTTACGAACTAGTTTAAATAAGCATTAAAATCGCCATCGCTAATTTCTATACTTATGTGTTCTAAAGCTGATGTAGAAAGCGATAATCCTTTAAAATCTGCTTTAACTGGATATTTTTTATGGTTTCTATCAATTAACACTACTGTTTTAAATTGTTTTAATGGTACTTGCAAAAAATAAGCAACACCGTAAATTAATGTTTTACCAGTATTTAACACATCATCAACTAATATAACAGATTGATTTTTAATTACATGAAAATCTATAGATGATGTTATGGTATCTAGAGGATTTTTCTTGTTAATTGAAATTTCACAAAGAATAACTTTTAGAGTACAAATAGATTCTATATTCTCTTTTATTGCCTTTGCCAATTGAAAGCCGTTGCCTTTAATACCAGCTAATACAATCGATTTTTCTTCGTAATTACTTTCGTAAATTTGATATGCAATTCTATTGATTTTATGCTGAATTTGATCGTTGTTTAAAATAATTGTTTTCATAGTTGTTTCTTTTTTAGAATTATAAAAAATTCACGATTGGCTCTTGGTTTAATTGAATTGTGACACTTTTCCAAAGTTAATAAATCGAAATAAGGTTCAAATATTTTTTGATATTCTTCGTAAGATCCTCCAAAAGGAGGTCCTTCATTTGTTAGTGGGAAATTAAACAAAAGCCCGACAAGTTTTCCTCCTTTAGTTAATAAACTGTGCATTCTTTTAGCGTAATTAGTTCTTTGTGAAGGATGTAAGGCGCAGAAAAAAGTTTGTTCAATTATAAGATCATAGGTTTTGTTGTGTTCAAAAAAATCCTCTTCTAATAAATGAGAATCTGGAAAAGAAGGATTTCGGTATTTAAAGTTTTGTAATGGATTATGAGCTATGTCTAAAATAAAAACATTGTTAAATCCCTTAGTATAAAGGTATTCAGCCTCGTAAGCATTCCCAGCACCAGGAATTAAAATAGAACTATTTTTATCAGATAATTGGTTGATATACTCTTTTATAGGTGTAGAAATTTCGCCTATATTCCAGCCCGTAGTGCCGTTAGTATAGTTTGCTTCCCAATATTTTTTATCAAATTTCAAAATCATCTGCAAAGTCTTCTAAATCTCTACGATCTTTTTTGGTTGGTCTTCCGGTTCCCTTACTGCGATAATATTCTTGTGAATATTGTATTAATTTTAACCTTTCAAACTCTTCTACAGGAGTAGTATCAACCAAATATAAACTTACCAATTTAGCTCCTAAACGCGAAATTGGCATAGCAATAATTTCAAAAGTATAATTTATTTGATTTTTTCTTACCCCTAAAACATCACCAATAAAAACATCTTTCGATGCTTTTACTACACTATTGTTTAATTTTATATAACCTTTATTACATGCTTCGGTAGCTATACTTCTAGTTTTAAATTGTCTAACACACCATAAAAATTTATCAACTCTCATAAAAACAATTCGTTAAAAATATGTAAAACTTAGTAAACAAATATAGGAAAATTGTATCTTGCAGCCTTAAATTTTAAAAGAATGAATTTTAAGTATTTAGTAAGTTTTTTAGCTTTAGCAATTCTTGTGTTCTCTTGTAGTAAAGACGATAAAGATTTTGATCATGAAGCACAATCTAAATTAGACGACGAAGCATTAGTTGCGTATTTAACAACACATTTTTTAGATACTGATGGAGTTATTAAAACCATTAAAAATGGTCAAACACCCTTACTTGGGCAAGTAAGTACAAAAGAAGTTACATTTAACAAAGTTTCTTACAAAATATATTACCTGATACAAAATCAGGGAGTTAACAAAAATCCAACCCGTTTTGATTCTGTTTATGTAAACTATACCGGACACCTATTAGACAGTACTGTTTTTGATAAAAGCCAGCGTAAAACTTGGTTGCACATGAATAATTTAATAGAAGGGTGGCGAAATGTTTTTCCGTTGTTTAAAGGAGGGAATGTTGTTGTAAATCCGGACGAATCATTTGATTTTGTTAATCATGGAAAAGGAATTATGTTTATACCTTCTGGTTTAGCTTATCAAAACAGAGCACAAGGATTAATTGCAGAAAATTCACCATTGATTTTCTATTTTGATTTGTATTTTGTTGAAACTGCAGATGATGACAATGATTTGGTTCCAAATTTTAAAGAAGATTTAAATGCCAATGGAGAAGTAATTGATGATGATACAGACGGCGATAAAATTCCTAATTATTTAGATACCGATGATGACGGTGATGGAATTCTAACACGCGATGAAGATATAAATAAAGATGGAGACCCAACCAACGATGATAGCAATGGAAACGGAATACCAAACTATTTGGATAAAACAGATAAGATTAAAAAATCATAAATAAAAAATCCCGATTTTAAATCGGGATTTTTTTTATCGTAAGTTTTTATGATTTCGCCAATCAAAGAAGCGTGATTTTTTGCGCTCTACTGATGCATTTGGATTATTAAAACCAAATAGTTTAATATTTAAATTAATACTTATTGTACTGGCATTGTATTCATTTAAATCAGCAACAAAAGTACCATAAGTGGCTCTAATCAATTTAATTCGATCTTGTTTTTTTACCGATGTTAGTCCATAATCATATCTGAAATCAAGACCAAATCGTCCGTATTCTACCATAAATCCGGCACTAATACCAACAGAGCTTTTGTCAAATTCTAAAGGGGTTTCATCTGTTCCATCTAATTGTTTAAGTCCTTCCAATTTCGTATCTGAAATAGAACTGTAAACAGGACCGCCATAAATTGAAAATAAATCATTTATACGTGTACCAATTAAAATTGGTATATCAACCTTGGATGAAGTCCATTCAGTTGTATTTAACGCTAAAGGATATTTGTTTTTAATAGAAATAAAATTTATTTCAGGACGAATATAAAATCGTTCAAAATCAATTACAGCAAAAGCACCAAATTGCGAACCCATTTCTTTTTCAGCGCTAAATAATGTGCTTTCATCAGGAGTAAGGTTTCCACCAACACCAGTCTCTTCTCCATAATGATATAAATCACCAATAGAATTATAATTTACACCGCCTTTTACACCAAAAAAATACTCTTGGGCTGTTAAAAATGTAAAGGGTACAAAAGAAAATATCAGCAATACCAATTTTAAGTGATTTTTCATAGTATAAATTTTTGAAATTTTTGAAATATAAGGTTAAATGTAATTAATATATTATTAATTATCAAAAAACACTATAAAGAATTTAGTTTTTTAAAAAAAGCACCAAACAGGTGCTTTTAAATAGTTCTGAATTAATTTAATTTAAAATTTAAACTAAAAATTAGCTGATTGGGTCTGTTATCAATTTCAAAATTCCCGGTTCCTAAATTAGTTTGGATTTTTGCTTTATCATCCTGAGTAATTCCTTTTTCCCATCGAACCTCTAATCCAAAGTTTCCTAATTCAACTCCTGCGCCTAAATTTAATCCTACGGTAAAATCTTTGGTAGAAATTTCTGAATTTGTTACAGAAAAATCATTGTCCATAATATACTGAAATGAAGGTCCTCCGAACAAATAAACTGGGCCAAATACTTTTGTTCCTAAAACAACAGGAATATCTATTTTTTCTATTTTCACTTTTTCAGTTGTTAAAATAGAATATTCTTTTTCGATTTGAGTATAAACCAACTCAGGTCTGATAAAAATATTTAAGAATTCAGCTTTTAACCAAACTCCTGCATGATAGCCCATTTTGCTGTCAGCTCCGTGTTTTACATCATCAGCAGCTGATTGAATATTGGTTCCCAAATCATTTATATCGCCACTAAAATCATAGTTTAAACCAGCTTTTAATCCGAAATCAACTTGTGCATTTGCAGTGAATAAAAAAGCAAAAAATACTAAAAAAGTTAAAAAAATACGTTTCATACTATTGGGGTTTTAAATTAATTTATTTTCTATTTATGACTTTAATAACGGCATTTACAATTGCTTTATTGTTTAAACCGTATTTTTCCATTAATTCAGCTGGTGTTCCAGATTCTCCAAAAGAATCATTTACGGCCACAAATTCTTGAGGAACTAGGTAATTGTGAGTTAAGGTTCTGGCAACGCTTTCTCCTAATCCACCTAAAATATTGTGTTCTTCTGCGGTTACTACACATCCTGTTTTTTTTACAGATTTGATGATGGCTTCTTCATCCAATGGTTTGATGGTGTGAATGTTAATAACTTCTGCATTAATTCCTTGTGCTTCTAATGCTTCAGCTGCTTCAAGTGCTTCCCAAACTAAATGTCCAGTTGCTACAATAGTAACATCGGTTCCTTCTGTAAGCAAAATAGCTTTTCCAATTTCAAATGATTGATTGGCATCAGTAAAATTTGGTACTGCTGGACGACCAAAACGCAAATAAACAGGGCCTTCATAATCGGCTATTGCAATGGTTGCAGCTTTTGTTTGGTTATAATCACAAGTGTTAATTACAGTCATACCAGGCAGCATTTTCATCAATCCGATGTCTTCTAAAATTTGATGTGTAGCACCGTCTTCGCCAAGAGTTAATCCGGCATGAGATGCGCAAATTTTTACATTTTTATTGGAATAAGCGATGGATTGGCGAATTTGATCATATACACGACCGGTTGCAAAGTTGGCAAATGTTCCAGCAAATGGTATTTTACCTCCAATGGTTAGGCCGGCAGCCATACTCATCATATTGGCTTCGGCGATACCAACCTGAATAAAACGTTCAGGATTATTTTTTATAAATTCATCCATTTTTAAGGAACCAATTAAATCGGCGCAAAGTGCTACTACATTTTCATTGGTTTTTCCTAATTCAGCCAATCCGGCTCCAAATCCAGAACGGGTATCTTTCTTTTCAGTAAACGTATATTTTTTCATTTTTTGATGTTGTGAGTGTGCAAATTTAGGGATTAATTATTTAATGTTATAATTCTGAAATGGCTTCGTAAAATTTAAAAACAGGAAATCCCATTACATTAAAAAAACTTCCTTCAATTTTTTCAATTCCTATATAACCAATCCATTCTTGAATTCCATAACTACCGGCTTTGTCAAAAGGTTTACATTTTTGAATGTAAAACTCAATTTCTTGTTGAGTTAGTTGTTTAAAAGTAACCTTGGTAACTTCGTGAAGTACCTTTTGAAAGGTAGTTGTAGTAAGGCAACAAACTGATATTACTTCGTGTGTTTTTCCTGAAAGTCTTTTTAACATTTCAATGGCTTCATCTTTAGTATTGGATTTTTCCAATGATTGATTTTCACACCAAACAACTGTGTCAGCAGTAATCAATAAATCATTATTTGATAAGGATGATTGAAAGGCTTCGGCTTTTAATTTAGCTAAATATTCGGCAATTTCTACTCCTTTTAAATTACTTGGGTAGGTTTCTTCTGTGTTTTTTAGCTGAATGGTAAATGGGATTTCTAATTCTTTTAAAAACTGTTGCCTTCTCGGCGATCCAGAACCCAATATTACATTGTATTTGTTTAATTTTTTAAAGGGCATTTTTTACAGAAATTGAAATGAATATAATACTTAATGTTCCAAATATCATGATGATTTTTAATAATAAACTTATAAAATTAAAATCAGATTTCAAGTTTGAAACTGAAATTTTGATTGCCAAATATAGTAGCGGAAGTATAATGGTGACTATAAAATAATAAAAAATAAATGAATAGATGGGTAATAAACTGAATACAAAATAGAGGATACCTACCAGTAAAATAAGAATTAACAACACCGCTACATATTTGGAAAATTTTATCCCTGCAGCAATGGGTAATGTTTTTAAACGCATTGATTTATCACCATCGATATCTTCAATGTCTTTAATAAGTTCTCTAACTAAATTTATAAAAAAGGCAAAAATTGCAAAGTCTAATAATAGTAAAAATAAAGTATAGTTATAACCAACTACATCCGAAGAATTTATTAATATTAAATCAAAGAAAGCCAATGATATAATAGATAAACTAATTAGAAAGGCAATAACCATATTCCCCAAAAATGCTATTCTTTTAAGTGTTGTACTGTAAAGGTATAAAAGATATGAAACGACAATAGGAATTAATGCCAACACGGGGAAACCCAACAAATTAGCAATGTAAAAACCGGCTAAAACTCCGGTAACATTGAGTAGAAAATATAAATTATAAGCCGATTTTACTGATATCTGACTGTTTATATAAACTTTTGTAGGTTTGTTTATTAAATCGATTTCAATATCTAATAAATCATTGATCACATAACCTGCTGCGGCTATTAATACATTACTTACTAAAAATATTGAAAAATTAAAGGTATTTAATGCACTGCTTGTTGTAAAAATATCAATAAATCCGAACTTGATAATGAGTAGGGTAGAGGCTAAGATAACGAGGTTTTTCCAGCGAATGAGTTTAAAATAAGAACTAATTTTCATTAGTATTTTTTAGTTAATCGATCCAAATTTCGTTTAGTATCCCGTTCTTTTAGGTTTTCTCTTTTGTCGTACAGTTTTTTTCCTCTACATAAGGCAATTTCAAGTTTTGCCCAGCCATTTTCTGTTATAAATAATTTTAACGGAACAATTGTTAATCCAATATTTTTTACTTCTTTTTCCAGACGTTTTAATTCGCGCTTATTCAACAGTAGTTTTCGTTCACTTTTTGGTTGATGGTTGTAAAAATTACCATGTACATATTCTTCAATATACATATTAATAACAAACAACTCTCCATGCTCATTAAATTCACAAAAACTTTCAGTAATTCGCGCTTTGCTATCGCGAATGGATTTAATTTCTGTTCCAGTTAATTTAATACCTGCAATATAGGTTTCGATAATTTCATATTCGAAACGCGCTTTTTTATTTTGGATGTTTATTTTTTTCTGCATAACGGCTGTAAAGTTACGCTAAACTTGAATTTAATTTAAGATTTAACAAAACTATTCGTTATAACATTCAATATTTATATGAATTAATACGTGTGTTATATGTCCATTTTTTATGGTGACAATATAAAGATTCGAATTGTTTGAGTCGTCAATTTCATCGTATTTCTTATCCTCGATTAGTGCGTTAACAAAATCTGGTATAGTATTGCTATGTCCAACAATTAAAACAGTTTTATATTGGGTTGATTCTTTAAATAATTTATAATCGATGGTTTTAGAATTGTAAGTCTTTATAGTTAATTGATGTTTGTCTGCAATAGGTTTACTTGTATTGATTGTTCTTTTATAATTTGTTGAATAAATTTCATCAAATGCTATATACTTAAAAACTTCATTCCATTTGTGCGCTCTTAAAATTCCTATTGCACTTAAATCGGGATCTGACTCAGAAGGATTAGTTCTTAACTTCTCGGCATGCCTAATCAAATAGTAGGTTGTTTGAGATGTATCTTTTTGCGCTTTCAACGGTTGAAGTACAAAAATGCCAATTAAAGTTAGCAAGGTAATTTTATTCATAAGATAATTTTTTAACAAAATAAAACTAATCAAATGACATAAAATAAAAAAGTTTAAGAATATAATATTCTTAAACTTTTTTAAGGTATTTAATTTTAAGAATTCCTTACTGAATTTCGATTAATCGAGCAGGAATTGGCTTAGCTTCTTCACGTTTAGGAATTACAATAGTTAATTCACCATTTTTGTAATTAGCAACAATTTTATCGCTATCAACAATGGTTTTAGGTAAATTAAAACTTCTTTTAAACGATTGATAACTATACTCTTTTCGAGTATAATGTTCATTTTTATCTTCTTTGTTTTCCGTTTTTTCAGATGAAATAGTTAGCACATTATTGTCTAAATCAATTTTAAAATCGTTTTTGTCCATACCAGGAACAGCAACTTCTACTTTAAATTCGTTTTCATTCTCCTTGATATTTACAGCCGGAAGGGTAGTGTTGGTGTCAGAAAAATTAGTAGCTGACCAATCTCTGAAAAAATCGTCAAAAATAGATGGGAATACAGGTATTCCAGAACTTTTTACTAACATAATTTTAAAAATTTTGGTTAAACAATTATTCTTTGTTTTGTTTAAAATCAAATAAAATACCAATCAAATTTAAATGACAAAATTTCATATTTTTTACATTAAAATGTCATTTTGACAACTGATTATTAGTGTTTTAATCAATTAATAGTTGCAATATTATTTGTGTCTAAAAACTAGTTTTTCGTCAAAAGCATCTAGTAGTAAGTGACTGTTTTCTTGTACAGTTTCAGCCAATAATTCTTTAGATAATTGATTTAAAACTTCTTTTTGAATTATTCGTTTTACAGGACGAGCACCGTATTGCGGATCAAACCCCTTTTTAGCTAAGGATGCAAGCGCATCTTCTGTTAAATCAAGTGTAATATTTTTTTCTGATAAAATTTTGTTTACATTTTTTAGTTGAAGCTTAACAATTTCTTTAATTTCTGCCTCATTTAGCGTCGTAAACATGATAATTTCATCAATTCGATTTAAAAACTCAGGACGAATTTGTTGTTTTAACAAATTAAGAACTTCATACTTGGTAAATTCTGTAATTTCATCTCTATTGGTGTTGTTTAACTGCTCAAATTTTTCCTGAATTATATGTGAACCCATATTTGAAGTCATAATTATTATAGAGTTTTTAAAATCAGCTAAACGTCCTTTATTATCAGTAAGTCTGCCCTCATCTAGTACTTGAAGCAAGATGTTAAAAGTGTCGGGATGTGCTTTCTCAATCTCGTCTAATAGAATTACAGAATACGGTTTTCTACGAACGGCTTCAGTTAGTTGACCGCCTTCTTCGTAACCAACATAGCCGGGAGGAGCTCCAATAAGTCTGCTAACCGCATGGCGTTCTTGATATTCACTCATATCAATGCGGGTTAAGGCATTTTCATCATTAAATAGGTAATTTGCCAATGCCTTTGCCAATTCGGTTTTTCCAACACCTGTGGTTCCTAAAAACAAGAAAGTTCCAATGGGTTTTTTACTGTCTTGCAGTCCAGCTCTTGATCGTCTTACAGCATCTGAAACTGCTAAAATAGCCTCCTCCTGACCTATAACTTTTTTGTGTAATTCATCTTCTAAAAACAAGAGTTTTTCTTTGTCACTTTGAAGCATTTTTTGAACAGGTATTCCAGTCCATTTGGCTACAATTTCAGCAATATCTTCACTGGTAACTTCTTCTTTTAGCATTGATTTATGCTGATTTTCAGTTAACTGAACCTGTATTTTTTGAAGTATACTTTCTTGTTCTTTTATTTTTCCATAACGAATTTCAGCTACCAGGCCATAATTGCCCTCACGTTCCGCTTTATCAGCCTCAAGTTTTAATTGTTCTATTAAGTCTTTTGCATTTTGTAAATCATCCATAAGGTTTTTTTCTGACTTCCATTTGGCAGCAAAAGCATCACGTTCAGTTTTTAAATTGGCTACTTCTTTTTTAAGGTTGGCTAACTTTATTTCGTCTTTTTCGCGTTTTATTGCCTCAATTTCTATTTCTAGCTGCATTATTTTTCGATCTAAAACATCTAGTTCTTCTGGTTTTGAATTGATTTCCATTCGTAATTTAGAGGCTGCTTCATCCATCAAATCAATGGCTTTATCAGGTAAAAACCGATTGGTAATATACCGTTTTGAAAGTTCTACAGCTGCAATTATTGCGCTGTCTTTTATTTGTACCCGATGATGAGTTTCGTACTTTTCTTTTATTCCACGTAAGATGGAAATGGCACTTTCTGTATCTGGTTCATCCACCATTACTTGTTGAAATCTGCGCTCTAATGCTTTGTCATTTTCAAAATATTTTTGGTATTCATCGAGTGTTGTAGCTCCTATTGCTCTTAATTCGCCCCTAGCCAAAGCAGGTTTTAAAATATTAGCAGCATCCATAGCTCCTTGTCCTCCACCTGCTCCAACGAGTGTATGAATTTCATCGATAAACAGTACAATTTCTCCCTCAGCATTTATGACTTCTTTTATAACTGATTTTAAGCGTTCTTCAAATTCTCCTTTGTATTTTGCTCCTGCAATCAAGGCTCCCATATCGAGCGAGTAAATTACTTTATTTTGAAGGTTTTCGGGCACATCACCTTTTACAATTCTGTGTGCTAATCCTTCTGCTATAGCTGTTTTTCCAGTACCTGGTTCACCAACCAAAATGGGATTGTTTTTGGTTCTTCGTGATAAAATTTGTAAAATTCTTCTAATTTCCTCATCTCTACCTATTACCGGATCCAATTTGCCTTCATTGGCTAATAGATTTAAATTTTTAGAAAATTTATTTAAAGCATTATAGGAGTCTTCTGCACTTTGAGAAGTTACTTTGCTTCCTTTTCTCAATTCTTCTATGGATTTATTTAAAGATTGTTCTGTTATTCCATTATCACACAGCAATTGACCGGTACTGTCTTTCGCTTTTAGTATTGCTAATAAAAGGTGTTCAATGGATATATATTCATCTTTCATTCTTTTTGCTATAACAACAGCTTCTGTTAGTGTGTTAGATGCATTTTTTGAAAACATGAGTTCGCCACCTGTTACTTTTGAAAAGCTCTGTAGTAAATGATTACAGGTTTTTTTGATAATTTCAATATTAGCCCCCAGTTTTTGAATTAGAAAAGGAGTAATATGTTCATCAACTTCAAATATACCTTTTAATAAATGGGCATTTTCTATGTGCTGATGTTCATTGGTTTGAGCAATTATCTGGGCTTGTTGAATTGCTTCCTGACTTTTAATGGTGAAATTATTTAAGTTCATAATTGACTAAGCATTATATTTTTTATATTTAATGGTCAAATTGTATTCCACAGCGGATTAAGCTATAAAAACGGACAGTTTGGCGGTTAAATTATTATTAATAAGACACTTTGTCGTAAGTAATTAAATATGAGGATTTTCGATTTTTTATCTAAATCTGAAATAAGCGAAGGAATAAGTTTTCCATGGATAGCATTAACTACTGTAAATCAACTCGATGAAATTCAGAAAAATAAGAATGAAGTATGTGCTATTTTCAAACACAGTACCCGATGTGGAATAAGCAGAAGTGTATTATCAAAATATGAAAAAAGCAAAATTGGAAATCTTGAAGGAATTAAATACTATTACCTTGATTTATTAAACTATAGGGAACTCTCAAATGAGATTGCATCCCGTTTTAAGGTAATTCATCAATCTCCACAGCTATTAATTATAGAAAAAGGCGTGGTTGTTGAACACGCCTCGCATTATGAGATTTTAGAATAAAAGTTTACAATTAATATTTTTGACGTTTAATAACCGCTTTTATTTTTTGTTTTAAATCCTCGCCGGTATCATAAATCATCTGTTCTGATGATGGAAAAGGTACAAATTTTAAATTTATCCAATCTAAATACGGAGGTTCTAATGCGCGTCTGTCTCCTTTAAATGTAGCAAAATGATGTTCAAAAATAAATTCTGATGTTATTGGAAATGAGTTTATTAGTTGATTTGTATTGCGATCAAAAAAATCGACCTTAGCTGTAACATTTGCTGCTTTAAATTGTTTTATTTCTAAAATCTCACTTCTAACCGTTTTATACTTATCCTTTTTAATATCGTTACCTAAGCTATCTTTTTTTACATTCCCTTTACTATCATATACATATACAAATCCATCTTTAACTTCTTTTTCTTTGATTACAATACGTTCCTTTAGTTGTTCCGGACTAACCTTAATATCAACAAAACGGATCAGCATATCAATATCGTATTTTATATTTTTATCAAGAGTTGTATGGTAAACTGTCCAGAAATTTCCTAAATCGTATGAATTAAAATTTAATAAATCTTCCTCCAATCTTCTTGGAACGGCCACGTGAGAATCATTTATCAATTTTACAAAAACAAAATCGGTTCCTTTAAAATGTGCCTCATCTAATAATTGAGATACATTTCTGTAATTCGGATTAATGCGGTTTAATTCAGATAAGTCGCGATGTGCTTGCCTTGCATTTTCTTTGACATTAGTTGCTAATAGAGTTATAGCGTTAGAGTATAAGTAGGTGGTAAGTCTGTTTTTAGCATCCTGACTTTCAGCAACGTAATCTCTAAATTGAAACGATGCATTTTTGCCACGTGCTGCTATCCATAAAGGGAGCAGTGGTCGTATTTTTTCCTGACGTCTGTCTAAATAATTATAAATGTCGAAAATTTCTTTTGAATATGCCGGATTTCCATCCAGTTGGAGTGTTTTTAGCCTTTTTTCATCACGTTCAACAGCTTTAAGAAAAGCTTCTTCTAAAATAATAATGTATTCTTGATTACTTTTTTTGTTCTTACTTCCTTTTAACTTTTCTAAAGCAATGTTAATTGATTGGTCGTAATTGCCAGAATGTAAGGCATTTTGTGCTTTTTTTACTCCACTACAGCTTGTTAAAAAAATCGATATAACTAATAGTAGAAAAGAAACTTTTTTCATGGATGGTTATTTAATTAATTCTTTTTTAGGAGGGAATACTTTTCCTTTACATTCTCCAAATCCTATGCGTACCGATTCGTTTTTGCAAAATCCACGCATAATGACGGTATCAAAGTCATTGATAAATTTACGGTTACTACCATCTTTTAAGTTAATTGGTTTAGTTCCAGCCCAAGTTAGTTCAATCATAGATCCATAGCTCTCTTGAGTGTTTCCAGAAACTGTACCACTCCCAAATAAATCGCCCGAACGCACATTACATCCATTGATGGTGTGATGCGATAATTGCTGAGCCATAGTCCAGTATTGGTTTTTAAAATTAGAATTTGAAATTATTGTTTCAGATCCTTTATCTGGTTTTAATGATACTTGTAAATTAATATCGATGGTTTTTTTACCTTCTTGCTGTAGGTAGTGCAATGGTTTTGGATCTTGAGGTTGGCTAACTACTCTAAAGGGTTCAAGAGCATCCAAAGTAACTATCCAAGGAGAAATAGTAGAAGCAAAGTTTTTAGATAAAAAAGGTCCTAATGGTTCAAATTCCCATTTTTGAATATCACGAGCTGTCCAATCATTTAAGAGTACCAATCCAAAAATATGTTCTTCAGCATCTTTAACGCTGATATGTTCTCCCATTTTATTAGCATCTGTTGTTATAAAAGCAACTTCTAACTCAAAATCTAACATATTGGAAGGACCGAAAATGGGTGTTGTGTCATTTTCAATCACGGTTTGTCCTTTTGGTCTTCTGATGTTTGTTCCAGAAATAACAACAGATGAAGACCTGCCGTGATATGCAATTGGCATATGCAACCAATTTGATGATCTTGATTTATCAACTCCTTTTAAAAGTGTTTCAACATTTGTAGCATGGTCTTTACTCGAATAAAAATCAGTATAATCTCCTATATTAACAGGTAATTGCATTTCAACATCCTTCATATCAAACAATACTTTTTCTCGATGTAATTCATTAAATTGCAATTCATTATTGTTAATATCAAATATATCTGCTATTCTATTTCTAACTTTACGCCAAGTTTTTCTGCCGTCTGATATAAAATCATTTAACGAATCTTGAAGGAAAATATCATCGGTTAAATCAATACCTTTAAAATAACCCAATTGATGTAAAGCCCCTAAATCTATAGCTAAATCTCCAATTCTTGTACCAACAGTTACAATATCATCCTTGGTTATAAAAACTCCAAATGGGATATTTTGAATTGGAAAATCTGAATTTGGCTTTACCGAAATCCATGATTTTCTGTTTGGATTATTTGCAGTAATTAACATAATGGTTAGTTTTTTTTGTTTTAGGTTTACCAAATATAAGGGTTTCTTACAATTTGCAAAATGATTTTAGTACTTTTGACATCTGAAAATATGTTAAACAAAAGAGTTTGTAAATATGACACGAGATAAACTAATTTTTGATCTGATTACAGATGAAAAAAATAGACAAACCAATGGTTTAGAATTAATTGCCTCTGAAAACTATGTAAGTGATCAGGTTTTGAAGGCAGCCGGTTCTATATTAACCAATAAATATGCTGAGGGATTTCCCGGAAAAAGATATTATGGCGGATGTGAAGTTGTAGATATTATTGAGCAAATAGCTATAGACAGAGCAAAAGCTTTGTTTAATGCTGCCCATGCCAATGTACAGCCACATGCTGGTTCACAGGCAAACGCTGCTGTATATCACGCATTAATAAAACCTGGTGATAAGATTTTAGGATTTGATTTATCACATGGGGGACATTTGACTCATGGTTCGCCAGTAAATTTTTCAGGTAAATTATATGAAACTTCTTTTTATGGAGTGGAGAAAGAAACCGGATGTTTAAATTATGATACCATTCAAGAAATTGCTCATAAAGAAAAGCCAAAAATGATTATTGCTGGTGCATCTGCTTATTCGAGAGAAATAGATTATAAGCGATTTAGAGAAATTGCCGATAGTGTTGGCGCCTTTTTAGTAGGCGATATTTCGCATCCGGCCGGACTAATTGCTAAAGGAATTTTAAGCGATCCAATGCCGTATTGCCATGTAGTGACTACAACTACTCATAAAACTTTACGAGGTCCACGTGGTGGAATGATCCTATTAGGTAATGATTTTGAAAACCCAATGGGTTTAAAGACGCCAAAAGGTGATTTAAAGCTTATGTCGGCAGTGATTGATGCAGCGGTATTCCCGGGGATGCAGGGTGGACCACTAGAGCATATCATTGCAGCTAAGGCGATTGCTTTTGGAGAAGCACTAACCGATGAATTTTTATTTTATCAATTACAGGTAAAACGAAATGCAGCAGCATTGGCAAAAGCTTTTGTTGATAGAAATTACCATATAATTTCAAATGGAACTGATAACCATATGATGTTAATTGATTTACGCAATAAAAATATTACCGGAAAAGAAGCTGAAAATGCGTTGGTAAAAGCCGATATTACGGTAAATAAAAATATGGTTCCATTCGATGATAAATCACCGTTTGTGACTTCTGGGATAAGAATTGGTACCGCCGCAATTACTACCAGAGGACTCAAAGAAAATGATATGGAAACAATTGTTGAATTAATTGATCAGGTTATTTGCAATTTTAAAGATGATAATATACTTGGACAAGTAGCTCAAAAAGTTCATGAAATGATGTGTGAGCGACCACTGTTCGTATAAAAATTAAATTAAAAATCCCGAATTGTATTTCGGGATTTTTTTATTCAAGTGTGATGTTTTCTTCTGCTCGGTCTAGCAAGTTTTGCGGCAGGGATTTCTTAGCTTTGGCACCTAATTTCTTAATAGTCTCAACACTTCTTATTAAATTGCCATTACCATCAACTAATTTTTTCATGGCAGCATCGTAACTATCTTTAGATGAATTTAACGATTTTCCAACACTTAATAAATCTTGCACAAAACCTTCAAATTTATCGTATAAAGCACCTGCACGCGTTGCAATTTCCAACACATTTCTCTTCTGATCTTCCTGTTTCCAAATCGATGAAACGGTACTTAAGGTTGCCAAAAGGGTAGAAGTAGAAACCAAAACCACATTCTTATCTAAGGCTTCTAAATATAGACCATTGTTATCTTGTATGGCTAGCATCAATGCGGCTTCTATAGGGACAAACATCAACACATAATCGGGTGTATTTATTTCATACAAATCGGTATACCGTTTTTCTCCCAACTCTTTAATATGTTTTCTAATACTTGCTACATGATTCTTTAAAGCCACTTGCTTATGCTGTTCATCTTCAGCATTATAATAACTTTCATAAGCCGTTAAGGATACTTTTGAATCTATGATAAGGTGTTTGTTTTCTGGGAGATTGATAATAAAATCGGGTTTTTTTAATTTGCCCGAATCATCCCTGAATCCACCTTGAGTAGAAAAATGAATTCCTTTTGTTAGATTGGCCTTTTCCAATAATAATTCCAGTTGTGTTTCCCCCCAATCTCCTTGTGTTTTACTTTCTCCTTTTAAGGCTTTTGTTAGGTTGAGGGTCTCTTTACTCATTTGTTGATTTAGATCTCTTAAACCGATTATTTGTTGTCGTAAAGCTGCATGATAATCTATACTTTCTTTGTGTGTGCTATCAACTTTTTCTTCAAAATTTTTGATTTTTTCCTGAAGCGGATTTAACAATTGCTGAATATTAAACTTATTTTGCTCAGTAAATTTTGATGATTTTTCTTCCAATATTTTTTGTGCAAGTATTTCAAATTCTTTACTAAATTTTTCCTGAATTTCATTCAATTCAGCTTTTTTAAGTGCGGCTTGTTGAATTAAATTTTCATTTTCTGTTTGTTTTTTGGTATACTCAATTAAATAATGTTCTTTTTCGCTTTTAACTGTAGTTAGTTCATTTACAATACGTTGATTTTCATCTTTTAAATTAGAAGTTATTTTACCGTAAGTAATTTTGGAAATAAAATAACCGATAACTAATCCAAGACCCAGCGTAATTAATATTGGTATAGCAATTTCTGTCATAATGGTTAAATTTTCATTAAAAATACTAATTTTAGTTATCCTTTAAAGAATCTTTTAAAAATATTCTACCTTTGTAAATTAATTTTCCCCAGTATGAGACTACTTGCAACGTTTATTTTAAAATATATATGGAGATTACAAATTGAAGGAGATATTCCAAGAGATCAAAAAAAGTTTATATTGATTGTTGCTCCTCATACTTCATGGCTAGACTTTCCATTGGGATTACTTATAAAGTGGTCGATGGATTTCGAAGCTAATTATATAGGAAAAGACTCGTTATTTAAAGGTCCCTTCGGGTTTTTCTTTAAATGGGTAGGCGGAACACCAGTAGATAGAACTAAGAGCAATAATTTGGTTGATGCTGTTATTCAGGTTTTTAATAAAAAAGAAGAGTTTCGATTAGCATTAGCTCCTGAAGGAACGCGTAAAAAAGTTGATGAGTGGAAAACAGGGTTTTATTATATAGCTAAAGGAGCTAAAGTGCCTATTGTTATGATGGCACTTGATTTTGAAAACAGAAAAATTAAAATTGCAGAACCCTTTTATCCAACTGATGATAAGGAGTCTGATTTTAAATATTTTAAGAAATTTTACGAAGGAGTAAAGGGTTATCATGCCCATTTATCATAAAAAAAGAGGTTGATATTCAACCTCTTTTTTGTTATCCTTTGTAAAATGGAAGTTTAACAACTTCGGCTAATACATCCGATTTCCGAATTCTGATGTAAATTTTAGTGCCAATTTTACTGAACTCTTTTGGTACATAACCCATCCCAATTGGTTTTTTAAGCGATGGACTCATGGTTCCGGATGTCACTTTTCCAATAACAGTCCCATTTTCATCTACGATTTCATAATCATGACGCGGAATTCCTTTCTCTATAAGTTCAAAGGCAACCAATTTTTTGGTAACTCCTTCTGTTTTCTGTTTTAATAAGTTTTCAGAATTAATAAAATTCTTGGTAAATTTGGTTATCCATCCTAAACCTGCTTCAATGGGCGAGGTGTAGTCGTTGATGTCATTTCCGTACAAACAAAATCCCATTTCTAAACGTAAAGTATCGCGAGCTGCTAATCCAATTGGTTTAATTCCAAATTCTTTTCCAGCTTCAAAAACGGCATTCCAAATTTTTTCGGCATCTTTGTTTTTAAAATAAATTTCAAAACCGCCAGCTCCAGTGTACCCAGTAGCAGAAATAATTACATTATTAACTCCAGCAAAGGTTCCTACGTTAAATGTATAATATTCCATATCAGCTAAATCAACATCAGTTAAAGCTTGTAATGCTTCAGAAGTTTTAGGTCCTTGTATGGCTAATAAAGAAATGTCATCTGATTGGTTTATCATTTCAACCCCAAATGTATTGTGAGCCGTAATCCAATTCCAATCTTTCTCAATATTGGATGCATTGACAACCAGCATGTATTCATTTTCTTTAATTCTGTATACCAATAAATCATCAACAATACCTCCCGTATCATTTGGCATGCAGCTGTATTGAACTTTACCGTCGTATAACAGCGAAACATCATTACTGGTTACTAATTGAATTAAATCTATGGCTTTAGTACCTTTTATAATAAATTCGCCCATGTGAGAAACGTCAAATACTCCCACTGCGGTACGTACAGTTTCGTGTTCTGCATTGACACCTTCGGAATATTGAACAGGCATATTGTAGCCAGCAAAAGGAACCATTTTAGCACCTAGAGCTTCGTGTATATGTGTTAAAGCTGTGTTTTTCATTTGTTTAATGCTGTTTATGTTGTTAATCAATTTTAACTTCTACTTGATTTTTTAATATGTCTTCTATTGTTTCTCGTGATCGGATTAAATAATCATGATTCTTATGAACCAGTACTTCGGCGGGTTTATAGCGTGAATTATAATTTGATGCCATTGAGAAACAGTAAGCTCCTGCATTTTTAAAACAGAGAATATCGCCTTCATGAATTTCATGAATAGGTCTGTTGGATGCAAACGTATCGGTTTCACAAATATAACCTACCACGGTATAATACCTGTTTTTACCATCAGGATTAGAGATGTTTACAATATCGTGGTACGAATCATAAAACATAGGTCTTATTAAATGGTTAAATCCACTGTCAATACCTGCAAAAACGGTAGATGTGGTTTGCTTAATCACATTGACACTGGCTAAAAAGTAACCTGATTCACTTACCAAAAACTTACCTGGTTCAAACATCAGAGTTAGTTCTTTGCCATATTCTTTACAGAATTCATTGAATCGCTCACTAAGTTTTTCGCCTAATTCATCGATATCCGTTGCGATATCACCCGGTTTGTATGGCACTTTAAATCCGCTACCAAAATCGATAAAGTCAAGGTTTTCAAATTGCTTGGCTACATCAAATAAAATATTGGCGGCACTCACAAATACATCAATATCCAAAATATCTGAACCGGTATGCATATGAATACCGTTAATTTTCATTTTGGTATTTTCTACAATACGCAAAATATGCGGAACCTGATGTATAGAAATCCCAAATTTAGAATCAATATGTCCTACTGAAATCTTTGAGTTTCCACCTGCCAAAATATGAGGATTGATACGGATACACACCGGAATTTTTGGATAATGATGACCAAATTGTTCTAATATTGATAAGTTATCAATATTAATTTGTACACCCATTTGAGCTACATCCTCAATTTCTTTTAATGAAACTCCATTTGGCGTATAAATTATGTCTTTAGGTTTAAAACCTGCATGTAAACCCAATAAAACTTCTTGTTTAGAAACGGTATCCAAACCAGCACCATACGACTTGAAAAGTTTTAAAATATTAATGTTTGATAAAGCTTTTACAGCATAATTTACTTTTACTTTCTTGACCTTCTTAAATGCATTTAACAGTTTCTTATACTGATTTTCAATGGTTTCACTATTATACACATACAACGGACTTCCGTATTTTTCTACTAAAGAAAGTAAAGTTTCATGATTCATGTTATTTATAATTTTGAGCTGTTAATTGTACTATTTGAATAATTACTTCGGTGGCTTTTTGCATTGATTCAACCGGAACATATTCATAACGTCCGTGGAAATTATGACCTCCGGCAAATATATTTGGACAAGGCAATCCTTTATAAGATAATTGTGAGCCGTCAGTTCCACCTCTTATGGCTTTTATTTTTGGTTTAATACCTAGGTTTTTCATGGCTTGTTCAGCAATATTAACAATATGAATTACAGGTTCAACCATTTTACGCATGTTGTAATACTGGTCTTTTACTTCAACTTCAATAACTTGTTGATTGTATTTAGAATTGATGTTATTTGCCGTTTCAATAAATAATTGTTTTCTTTTTTCGAACAACTTCATATCATGGTCTCTAATAATATATTGTAACTGCGTTTGTTCTACTTCTCCTTGCATCGAATTTAAATGGTAAAAACCTTCATAACCTTCTGTTTTTTGAGGTATTTCATCAGCTGGTAGTGCTGTAATAAATTCATTGGCAATTAACATAGAGTTAATCATTTTGTTTTTTGCGTAACCCGGATGAACATTTTTACCTTTAACAATAACTTTTCCTGAAGCTGCATTGAAATTTTCATACTCTAATTCGCCTACTTCACTGCCATCCATAGTATAAGCCCATTGTGCACCAAATTTTTCGACATCAAATTGATGTGCTCCTTTACCTACTTCTTCATCAGGTGTAAATGCTATTCTAATTTTACCATGTTTAATTTCAGGATGTTTAATAAGGTATTCCATAGCGGTAACAATCTCTGCTATTCCTGCTTTATCATCGGCTCCTAGTAGGGTAGAGCCATCAGTGGTTATTAAAGTTTGACCTTTGTAAAGTAATAAATCTTCAAAATAAGAAGGCGATAAAACAATGTTTTCTTCTTTATTAAGAACGATATCTTTTCCGTCGTAATTGTAATGTATTTGTGGATTTACATTTTTTCCGCTAAAATCAGGGCTTGTATCAATATGTGCAATAAAGCCAATAGTTGGCACTTCGTATTCTAAATTTGATGGTAAAGTTGCCATCACATAACACTGATTGTCAATTGTAACATCTTCTAAACCAATTTTTTTAAGTTCTTCAACCAATAAATTTGCTAAATTCCATTGATTGTCAGAACTTGGAAAAGCAGGATTTTCCGGGTCAGATTGTGTGTCAATTGTAATATATTTTATAAATCTATCTATTAAATGTTGCATAATTTAAAATTTTTATCAAAAGTACTATTTTGAATAAATAATAGAAAGTTTATAATGGATTTTATTAAAATGAAAGTATTTACTGCCAAAGATGTTTATTTCAATTCTTGTAATAAATTGATATAATGTATGGCTTCACATAGGCGATTGTCAATGGTTTCATCTCCATACAACTCAATTTTGATGTAAAAAAATGAATTTATGGTAGGTTTTAAGATGTTGATTTGTTGATAACTAAAATTGTTTCTAAATCCTTTTGAATGAACATAAATAGCAGGAGAATTTATAAAATTAAACTGATTATAAGCAAGTATTTCTAACTGTTGATTTTGCGAATTAAGGTATATCTTCTCCTTTAAATCATCATTAAATTCTATATTCCCTTTTTTTTGAGAGATATTTAAAATATAAGTCGATGTCAATGATTTGGTAGTATCAGCTAAATAAATATCAGACTGATATTCATCAAAATAAAGCGAAGATTTCCAATGTTTTGGATAAGAAATTCGGTAATTTTTATGAATGTCATCTATATACTTTAAATCGGATTCTATTTTAGTATTTGAGCATTTAAATGCTAAAGCTAATTCGCTTTTTTGAGAACAAGTTGTAATTGTTATTATTATCAAAAAAGCGAATGAGTATTTAATAAGTTGTTTAAATTTCAATTTTACTGTTGGATTTTTAGTGCTGGAATACTTCTCTGAATATACATATTATCACCATAAGGCATTTCTTTTTTAGTATTATAAAATTCAGCCATTTCAACAAATTTTAACGGTGCAGTTGTTCTATTACCGGTAACAATTAATTCGATAGTTCTTTTTAACAATGGCTCATTTTCATTACCTAAAATGCCCAGATTAGCAAAATCTTCGGGTAAGTTTACGGTTGGTTCAAATCCATTTGGTGCATTTTCTCCAAGTTTATTTTTTTCCTGTAATACAATTGGCTGCATAGCCCATTTGTGTGACGGATTTGCACCTGTTTTTGTAAAGTTTTTAGAATCATACAGTGTTACAGAAGCAGTATATTTTCCGCTGGTTTTTTTACCAACAGTTTTAACATCAATATAAGGTCTTAAACCATTTATAACCAGTTCACTTGCAGAGGCAGAACTTGAGGTTGTAATTACATATAAACGATTAAGATTTAACATGTTTAAGTTGGTTCCATCCGTCATTTTATCAGTAAAATTACTTACTAAACTGCCAGGATCATTAGTTTCAAAATAGCTTTGAACTTTTGTGTTCCAATATTCTTTGGTAAAAAGTTGTCCGGTAAACTGTCCTGTTATCATACTTGATAAGTATATTGCACTTCTAACTGAACCGCCTGAGTTATAACGTAAATCGAGTATTAAATCAGTAATACCCGCATTTTTTAAGGTTAAAATTGCATTATTTAGTTCCTTATCATGATTTGATGTAAAAGCGTTATACATCAAATATCCAATTTTATGAGAACCTGAGGTAATGGTTTTTGTAATAAAAACAGGATTTTCTGTCAAGGTTGTTTTGGTAAGATTAACAGTAGTTCCAGTTGGTGTAATCGTTCCGTTACTATAAGTTCCTAGATTTAGTATATAATTTTCATTACTTCCAAATAATAAGTTCGAATAATTTGACCTGGTTAATTGAGTTCCATTTACACCCCAAAAAATATCACCACGTTTTATGTTTTTAGTACTGGCATCAGAACCTGGGATAATATATCGTACATAACCAAAGATATCAACATTATTAGACAATGCTACTAATCCAAATTCTACACCATTATTTTTAGTGGTTCCCTGAAACGATTGTTCTAATGCGACGTAATCATCAACAATCCAAGACCATTTATCTGTATTTTGTCTATCGTAAATTAAACTTTCAAAAAGTACTTCTGGATCATCATAGTTGATTAGAAAAGCATCAAGTTCGCCTTGCGTTTTAAATTTAGAATCGGCTAAATTAGGAACATTGTCTTGCCATAAATAATACAAGTTAAGTCCTTTCCATACAAAATTTTGAATATCTAAATTTTTACTGGCAACGGGTTCTAAATCATTGTCAGAACATTGTGTTGTGCCTGCTAATAAGAAAATTGCTATTAGCAATAATTTTAATCGATTCATATTAAATTAATTTTGGTGAAATATTTAATGCAATGTAGTAATTATATTGAATAAAAGTAAGGTGTTGTTACAAAATTGTACATTAGTCGTCATATTAGTAAATCAACAAAAATAATTCCAAAGTGACTCAAAAAGAGTTTTTATTGCAAATAATGCCTTTTAAGAATAAGGTATACAGATTGGCAAAAAGATTGTTAATATCTTCTGATGAAGCAGAAGACGCAACGCAAGAGTTATTTGTTAAGCTCTGGAATAAAAGAGATGACATTGCAGAATTAAAAAGTATTGAGGCCTATGCAATGACGATGACCAAGAATTATTGTTTTGACAGATTAAAATCTAAACAAGCAAGTAATTTGAAATTAGTACATACTAATTATGTTTCAAAAGATGTTTCATTGGATAAAAAGGTTGAATTAGATAATAGCGTTCAAATTGTCAAAAGATTAATGAATCAATTGCCAGAACAACAGCGAATAATCATTCAGCTTAGAGATGTAGAAGAATATGATTACGATGAAATTTGTGAGATACTTGATATGAACCAAACAGCAGTTAGGGTTGCATTGTCAAGAGCAAGAAAAACAATACGCGAACAACTTATTAAAACACATGCATATGGATTGGGGTAATATAGAAAAATTGTTAGAAAAGTACGAAAACGCAGAAACTACCTTATCAGAAGAAAAGTTTTTAAAAGAATTTTTTCAAAACGATGAAGTACCTGAGCATTTTCAAGATTACAAAGTTTTATTTAGCAGCTATAATGCTTTTAAAGAAGATGAATTTAAACCAATACTAAACGTTAGTAAAAAGAAATTTAATTGGTATTATTTATCAATAGCAGCTTCAATAGTACTACTGTTTTCAATAAGTTTAGGATATAATGAATATGATAAAAGAATACAAGCACAAAAGGCATACACAGAAACTAAACAAGCCCTGGATTTATTATCATACAATATGAATAAAGGAAATATGGCATTTGTACAACTTAAAGAATATCAATACACAACAGAAAAAGTTTTTAACGTCCCTAAATAAACAATACAATGAAAAAAATAATCACATTATTAGTAATGTTGGCTGTAACAGTAGGTGTTTCAGCTCAAACATCAGTCTTCAAAAAATTTGAAGATTTAAATGAAGTTACCTCTGTAGTTGTAACTCAAGAAGCTTTTAAACTGATGAAAAATATGGGTGGTAATTCTCCAGAAGCTAAAGAATATCAAGATTTGATTAGCGGATTATCAGAATTAAAAGTACTTGTTACAGAGAATCAGAAAATTGCAACAGATATGCAATCTAGTTTTAATGCATACACCAGTAGTGGAAAATTAACCGAGTTAATGCGCGTTAAAGATAAAGGAAGTAACGTTTCAATATTTATCAAAAAAGGATCAAAAGAAGATTTGGTAAATGAATTGGTTATGTTTGTAAACGATGGTAACAGTGCAAAAAAACAAACGGTTTTAATGTCACTTACTGGTACAATAGACTTAAATAAAGTTTATAGATTAACAGAACAGATGAATGTTCCGGGCGGTGAACATCTTAAAGGTACCAAAAAGAAATAATATGAAAACAAGTTTTAAAATTTTAGGATTAATTCTTTTAATCGGGTTTCAAAGTTGTAATAATACACAATCCTTACAAGAGTACATAGTTGAAAAGCAACAATCTAATGAGTTTATTGCAATTGATATTCCTACAAGTATTATTGCTTTAAAAGATGAAAATGCTTCTGAAGAAACCATAAAAGCACTTGCCAGTATTAAAAAATTTAACTTTGTAGGATTGCAGTTAAATGATAATAATAAAATGTTGTATAACGCAGAAAAAGAACAAGTTAAGCTTATTTTATCAAACAAAGACTTTAAGGAGATATTTCGTTTAAAATCTGGTAAAAATGAAGTTCTAGTTAAGTATCTAGGTGATGCAGAAAATATCGATGAAGTTGTTTTTTTTGGAGCAGATAATGAAAAAGGATTGGCATTAGTTAGGGTATTAGGAGAGAACATGAATCCTGCAGAAATGGTTAAACTAATGAATAATATAAATGTAAACAAAGATAGTGGCGAGCTTAAAAGTCTACAATCTATATTTGAAAACATGAAATAATTATTTACATATTTTATTTGATAAAAGCCTTACCTGTGTAAGGCTTTTTAACTTTAAATTAACGGCTAATCAAAATTCAATACTTAATTTTGAAATCAATATTAAATTATTTGCAATGAAAAAAATTATAGCAATTTTGTTTCTATTTTATGTTTCAATTACAATTCTAAATGCGCAACATTATATTACGAGAAATAATTATAGGGCAGAGCGAGAGAAGATTAACAATTTGATACACACCAAATTAAATGTTAGTTTTAATTTTGAGAAAAGTCAGTTAAATGGTGAAGCTTATTTAACATTAACACCTCATTTTTATCCAACTTCTACATTGACATTAGATGCAAAATCGATGTTGATTCACGAAGTTAAGATAAACGGTGTTAAAGCACCATTTAATTACTTTCAAAATGAACTAACAATTGAACTGGGTAAAACCTATACTAGAGATGAAAAATACGAAGTATATGTAAAATATACAGCTAAACCAGAAGAAGTTAAGCAAAAAGCGAGTGAAACAATAAAAGATGCTAAAGGCTTGTATTTTATAAATCCAACAGGTTCAGATCCAACTAAACCTACTCAAATTTGGACCCAGGGAGAAACTGAGTCCAGTAGTTGCTGGTTTCCTACCATTGATGCTCCTAATCAAAAATCAACACAAGAAATATACATAACGGTTCCTAATAAATTTAAAACCCTATCTAATGGAAATCTAGTGTCTCAGGTACAAAATCAAAATGAAACCAGAACAGATTATTGGAAAATGGATAAACCGCACGCTCCTTATTTATTCTTTTTAGGTGTAGGAGAGTACAGTGTTGTTAAAGACAATTGGAAAGGAAAGATTGTTGATTATTATGTAGAAAAAGAATACGAATCAGTAGCTAGAGATATATTTGGTAAAACACCAAAAATGCTTCAATTTTATTCTGATTTAACCGGTATCGAATATCCGTGGGATAAATACAGTCAGATTGTTTGTAGGGATTATATAAGCGGAGCTATGGAAAATACTACGGCTGTGATTCATGCAGAAAATGCCTATCAAACTAAAGGTCAATTAATTGATAAGAACAGTTGGGAATCGACTATTGCACATGAAGTATTTCATCATTGGTTTGGAAATTTAGTAACAGCCGAAAGTTGGAGCAATTTATCAATAAACGAATCTTTTGCAAATTACAGCGAATATTTATGGATAGAACACGAATATGGTAAAGATGCTGCTGATGCTCATCTTTATCAAGATCTTCAACTGTATTTTTCAGATCCAGAACAAAGTACCAAAAACTTAGTTCGATTTGAATACGGTCATCGGGAAGATATGTTTGATTTGGTAAGTTATAATAAAGGAGGAGCGATACTACATATGTTGAGAAATTATATTGGCGATGATGCTTTTTTTGAAAGTTTAAAGCGCTTTTTAAAAGAAAGACAATATAAAACAGCTGAAGCTACACATTTTAGATTAATTGCAGAAGAAGTTAGTGGTAAAGATTTAAATTGGTTTTTTAATCAATGGTTTTATGGAAATGGTCATATTAAATTAAACGTAGTTTATCAACTTAATAAGTTAAATAATACAGTAAATGTTATTATAAAACAAGGAGAAAAAGTTTTTGAATTTCCACTAACAATTGATGTTTACGAACCAAATGGAGTATCAAACTATACAGTTTGGGTTGATGCTAAAGAGAAAACATTTACGTTTAATTATTCACAGCTTCCAAAACTTATAAATGTAAATGCAAATAGATCATTAATTGCAGAAATTACAGATTCAAAGAGTTTAGAAAACTACATGTATCAATATAAAAATGCACCAAAGTATTTAGACAGACGAGAAGCAATTATTGAATTAGCCAAACATCAGTCAAATAAAGAAGTTTTTAAATTAATGGTTGAAGCTCTTGCTGATAAGTATTATGAAAACAGAATATTAGCTTTAGAGATGATCGATTTATTTGATAAAAATAATAAAAGAGAAGCTATTGCAATTATTGAAAACATTGCAAAAACAGACCCAAAAACTTTAGTGCGAGCTAGTGCTTTAAATGCCCTGGCAAAGTTGATTGATTTAAAATATAAGCCAGTATTTGAAGATGGTATCCAGCATATATCAATATCAATTAAAGGAGCATCTATATTGGGATTAATGCAACTAGATAAAACAGCTGCTTTGAAAGCAGCAAAAAATTTAGATGAAAAATCAAAAGAATATTGGGCACCAATGCTTGTTAAAATATTTATAAATGAAAATGATACTTCAGAAGATGAATATATTTCTAAGTTTCTTTTAGATGGAATGTTTTCAACAGATAAAGAATTAACAGATTTATACTCAGCTAAATTTAATCAGCTTACTAAAGGAAATAATGCTATAGTATTTCAAAACATAGTTAATGATTTTGTAATAAAAGGAAAAGCGTATAAAAAATATAATTTTGATAAAGCAGCTTTGTATTATTTTCAACAAATGCTAACCACTCAACAATCTTTAAACCATTTTAATAAAGAAGATTTATTAAAGATAATCCGAAAAGGAATGGCAGAATTGGTTGATTAAATCGTTAACTGAACTATTTAATTATAATGAAAAACCCAGTTTAGACACTGGGTTTTTTCTTACTAACTAACCTTTAAAATATACTTAATATTACTTTTGGGTGATATATACTTTAATTTGGGGTGGTTGTCTTTAATCCTTTGGAGTATAATTGGTAAACGTTTTATCAGAATATAAGATAACAATTTGATCAATTTCTTTTGATTTATCTACGCTCTGTTCATTTCCGGGTAAATTACTTTTAATTGTATCTTTTGGAGTATCTTTTATATTTTCTTCCTCAGATTCTTCAATCGCTGAGAATAGCGTATATGATTTTTCAGTTTCATTTTTTTCATTTAACGGAAATTTTCCTTTACCATTAACAAACCAATATAGATCAACTTCAGGAAAGTTTTCCAATATTTTCATTACAAAATCTAAACTAGGTTTATTTCTACCAGAAAGTAAGTGTGAAATACTTGATCGCTGAACATCTAACATATCTGCTAATGCTGAAGGAGAAAGCTCATAATACTCTAAAAGTTGTTTAAGTCTATCTGCTATATCCATAATTTACTTTTGTTAATCATAAATAATGTTACACAAATGTAAACATTAATTTCAAATAACCAAATTAAAATTGAAATATTTTACAATAATAAATAATAAAAATTAATCAATAATGATATATACACTTATAATATATAAGTGATAATACAGTTATAGGTTTAAATAAATAAGTACAGATACTTGCTAATAGTCTTACAAAGTAAGAATTTATAAATGAAACTAATAATAACTTATAGTAAGCAAAAATATATTATATAATAATAAATAAAAGTATAAAACAATAATATACTTAAAATATATAACTATATATCTTTAAAGCACTTTATATATGTAATATATCTTAAAAACATACTTCATATTATTAAAAAAACGATTAAAAAAGTTATAGTATATAACAAATAATATCTTTTTAAGTTACAATATATAAGTTTAATATAACTAAAAGGTTAATATATGTAATATATATACTTTCATTTATAATATCATTTCAGTATAATTTTATTAAGATTCATGCAGCTGCTAATTAAATAGTACACATATGTAAATTGTATGCAAAAACTGAAAATCCAATTAGAAATATCCAACGTAACAAATTGGAAGCGTATACTTAAATACATATACTTAAGTATAAGTACACATATTAATGTATAAAGAGCAGAAAAAGAGGTAGATAACATGAAACAATAAGATTTATCTATAATGAACTACTTTACAAACGTCGAGAGCTTACAGTTTTACAATTGTAATATTATAAAAGATGATAGATAGTTGACAACGGTAAACATTTTTTACTTTACATTTGTAACTCATTTTAAGTTATGGATTTTAATTACGTTTTAAATAATTATCAAAGGTTTTCTGCATATAAAGATTTTAATACTTTGAAAATAACGTTATCTGATGTACTTCCTGTATTTGAAAAATTAAAATTAAATTTTCTAAATATCGCAGGGAAATCGGAGTTAGGTAACGACATCTATCATATTAAAGTTGGTACTGGAACTATTAGAGTTCTAATTTGGACACAGATGCACGGAAATGAATCTACTGGTACTAAAGCTATAATTGATTTGTTGAGCTTTTTAAAGGACATTTTTTTTTCTGAGTTTTCTGAAATTATAAAGTCCAACCTCGAAATTCACATAATTCCCATTTTAAATCCAGATGGAGCCGAGTTATACACACGAGAAAACGCTTTAGGAATTGATCTTAATAGAGATGCAGTTAATTTTTTAGCAGCTGAAAGTAAAGTTTTAAAATCAGTTTTAGATAAAATTAAACCACACTTTTGTTTTAATCTTCATGATCAGCGAACAATTTTTAATGTTGAGGGGACTAGGAATCCAGCAACAATTTCTTTTTTAGCACCCTCTGTTGATGAAGCTAGATCTTTGGTTGACTCTAGAAAAGTAACAATGAGTGTTATAGTAGCTATGAATTCTGTATTACAGCAAATTATTCCAAACCACATTGGAAGATATACCGATGAATTTTATCCCACAGCAACAGGTGATAATTTTCAAAAAGCAGGCTATCCAACTATTTTAATAGAAGCTGGACATTATTATAACGATTACAATAGAGTAGAGGTTACTAAATATAATTTTATTGCTTTATTACAAGGTTTATATTTTATCGCAACATCAAATAATTTTGATAACTACGAACCATATTTTAAAATACCTAATAACGATAAAAAATTTTTTGATATCCTTTATCGCAATGCTTATTACCAAAATTCCATACAAGATGTAGGTGTCTTGTATAAATATAAAGTTGAAAATCGGCACTTAAAACAGTATTCAGAAATAGAAAAAGCGGGCGATTTATCTGATTTTTTTGGACATAAGGAAGAAAATTTAAATGGCAACTTGCTTTTATTGTAATAAATTAATTTATTCTTAATAATTATTGCTTTTTTTTTGATTTTTTTTATTTATTTTTGCAGTATGATTATGATTATTAAATATACTTCATTATGAAAAAATATGTTTTAGATGAAATAGATCATCAAATTTTAGATATCTTAATAGAAAACGCTCGTACTCCTTTTACAGATATCGCAAAGCAATTGTTAGTTTCAGCTGGAACTATACATGTGCGTGTTAAAAAAATGGAAGATGAAGGTGTAATTAAAGGTTCTACTTTAACAGTTGATTATGAAAAAATGAATTATTCTTTCATAGCTCACGTTGGAATCTTTTTAGAAAAAACGATGTATACTAAACAAGTGATGGAAGATTTAAAGAAAATTCCTTATGTTACTGTTGCATACGTTACTGCTGGTAAGTACAATATTTTCTGTAAAATTAGAGCGAGAGATACTAACCATGCAAAAGAAATTATTTTTGATATAGATGATATTAAAGGAGTTGTAAGAACAGAAACTATGATTTCCCTTGAAGAAACTATCAATGATAAAAAACGATTATTACACTCTATATTTAGAGAATTAGAGTAATTAATTTCTAAAAAAAAAACCACGCTTTTGCGTGGTTTTTTTATGGATATTAATTAACTATTATATTGGCGTTTCTATTGCTTTAATTAACAATTCTGAATGCTTATGAGGTTTTATAGCCTCAATAAAAGCATTAATTGGAATAATATCGTTTTCTTCAATCCAATAAGCAATTGCACTCAAAATAGCACTTCGTTTTCCAACTTTTCTTGAAAATGGTTTAGTAATTTTAGTTTGGCATTCAAAATTGACAATATCATCAGCATATACTGATGTACCGTTGTTTAAATATTTTTGTACTTTTTCTAATCCATCTTCAGTCATTACAAAAATAACATCAGGCGCATCTAATCCTGTATAATTAATATGATTTTTAGATAAAATTACTTCTGCTACAGAGAAACCGGTACCTACTGTAACAGGGTATTCTCCTTTCATTGTTGCATGTAATCCTGCATACATACCTGCTTTAGCCAACAATTCTGCTGCTAATTGAATTCCGCCTCCAGCAGATCCAGCTAACAAAATTCTATAATTATCTTCTATTTTAGTAGGATACAAAATAGGAATTTCTTTAACAAAATTTAAAAGCGATGTTGTAGTTCTGTAGTTAACTTCATTAACTTTTCTGTTGTTTAATAATGCATCGGCTTCTTGAGAAAATTCGTCTAATTCCTTAATTTTTTGAAGTCCATAGGAAGGACAAACACTTGCTAATTCTAACAATGAAAAACCAGGAGTTTCAACGGCATGTTTTATACTTTCTGTAAAATTTACCGGTGATAATACTCTTGCACTACTCATGGCACCTGCTTGATGAGCCAACTTTACTATATCAAAAGGAGGGATGCCTTCTTCAACTTGACGCATCTCTTTAAACTTATCGGTAGATAAACCGCTTATTTGTCCGCCAGTCATACCGTATAGCAAATTATTGAATACCAATAATGTAATATCGATATTTCTTCGGGCAGCTTCTAGTAAATGTTGTAGGCCAATTGTTGCTCCACCATCACCCTGAATAACAATTACCTTTTTAGAACGATCGTTTAAGCCCATTGCAACTCCTAGTCCTAGAGCAGGAGCTCTACCGTGTAAACCGTGGACGGTATGTGTTGCAAATAAAGGATCAACCAAGCCACTGCAGCCGATATCACTTACAATAATTATATCCAAGGGATTGTATCCTAATTCTGATAATGCTTTTGATATATTATTTACCACAACTCCATGACCACATCCGGGGCAAAATGGCATTTTTTTTCCTGTTAATATTTCACTTTTCATAGGTTAAATGCTTTTATAACATCATCAGGATTAATCATATGTCCCATTTTGTTAACTTGATATACGTTTGATTTATGTTGTTTCCCAAAAATTATTTCTTTGTACTGACCGCCAATATTTTCTTCTACAAAATAAATATTGTTATAACTCTCTATAATTGAAATAATTTTAGGAGCTACAGGTAATATTGTTTTTACAACTAAAAGTGACACTTTTACATTATTCTTTCTTAATTCCTTAACAGCATCTCTACAAGCTCCGGCAGATATGCCATAGGTTACAATAAGATGTTCATTGGTAGATTCATTATCAAGCTCATAAAAAAGATATTTATCAATGCTGTTTTCAATTTTATCTTTTAAGCGTTTTGTATTTGCTAATGCATTTGGTGAATTTTTTTGTATCATTCCTTCATCATCATGTGTTGAAGAATTTAATCTAACTAAATGTTTATTATTTGCAACAGGAATAAAGGGAGGGACTAAGGTTTCATCAGCAAAATAAGTTTTATAAGGCAATTTTATATTTTTTGGTGTTCGATCTACTGGTTTTATATCATGTAATTTAGTTAAATCAAAACTCTTTTGAGTCATTACCATTTCTTTTGAAGTGAGTAAGATTACAGGAGTTCTAAGATTAACAGATGTTTTAATAGATTCTTCTGCCAATGTCCAAGCATCTTCAAAGTTAGATGGGCAGAAAACGGGAATTGGGAAACCTCCAGAAATCAAACCATTAATAAAACTTAAGTCACCTTGAGCGCCGGTTGTAGCTGAACCGGTACTTGGACCTAGCCGTTGTGTTACTATAACAAGCATAGGTAATTCCATCATGTAAGCCATATTAAATGTTTCTGCCATAAGTGCTAGTCCAGGAAAAGCAGTTGATGTTACTGGTAATTTTCCTGCAGCTGATAAACCAGACATCCATTGAAGTACTGTAATTTCATCTGGTCCGGCTAAAAAAAGAGGAAACCGTAATGATCCGTATGAGTAAAATTTATTTGAAGGAGTAATTGGATAACCGATAAAAGCATCGGCTCCGGCTTTTACACATGCTTCTGTAATTAACAACGAAGCATCTGTTAATGCCATTTTTGATTTCTGTGTTTCCAAACGATTTAAAGTTACTTATTAATAGATGTAAATTTACTTAAATAATGTAAAACATACATTTAAAATGGCAATATTTAATAACATAGTTTGGGTTAACTAATTTAAATTATTTATAGTTAATTTTTCAAGGTATTTATAAAATATTAAAAATCATTCATTAAAAAATATTTTTTTCGTAATTTTAAAGTTGTATGAATGATGATATTTTAATTATAAAATGATTGATAATAATTTAAATTTTTATAAAATATGTTTTGATAACTCAAGAGAGGGAATATTAGTTACAGATTTATTAGGGAAAATTATATTGGTAAATAAAAGAGTAGAATCCATATTTGGATATAAAGAACATGAACTCGTTAATGAAAATGTAAACTTGTTATTACCTAAATCTATTAGAAATAAACTTAAGTTAGCTAACAATCATAATATTTCATATCAAGAAATAAACATAGATCAACGTAACTTATATGGCATACATAAAGACGGTCATAAAGTACCTGTAATTATTGGATTAAATACTTTTGAGTTAAATGGACAAACCTATGTTAAGGCATTTATTTCTGATATAACTAATTACAAAAAGAAAGAACAACTTTTTAGAAAACTCAATGTTAATCTTGAACAAGAAGTTAAAACTAAAAATGAAGAACTTAAAGTAATAAATAAACAATTAAAAGAAGCTAATAAGATACTGATTATTGAAATTCAAAATAAAATTATTGCTGAAAAAAAAGTTAAATCTGCACTTGAAAAAGAAAAAGAATTAACCAATATGAAGTCAAATTTTTTAACCTTGGCATCGCATGAGTTTAGAACACCCTTAAGTGGCATAATGACATCTGCTACGTTAATTGATAAGTATGCTCAAAACAATAGTGTTGAAAAAATTGAAAAACATGTTGATCAAATTAAAGCTATGGTGCATCATTTAAATAGAATTTTATATGATTTTTTAACCCTAGAGCAACTTAATAACAATGAATTTAAATTAAATAACACAAATCTTAACCCTTTTGAACTAATTAATTCTATTATAGTAGATATAAAATCACTGTTAAAAAAAGAGCAAAAAATAAAGTATATAGTTTTTAACTCTAATAAAGAAATAAGCTGTGATAAAAAAATTTTAATCGCTGTTATTACAAATTTATTATACAATGCAATTAAATATTCTCACGATAACAGTTTAATAGAGTTAAGCTCAAAAATTAGAAATAAAAAATTAATTATCTCTATTAAAGATAACGGAATTGGAATTCCTAAAAATGATCAAAAACATATTTTTGAACGATTCTTTAGAGCTCGCAATGCATTGGAAATACAAGGTACAGGAGTAGGATTAAACATAATAAAAGGGTATGTAGATAATATGGGAGGTTCAATTAAATTTAAAAGTATTGAAAATATAGGTACAACTTTTACAGTTAACTTACCAATTAAATCAACAATTAAAATCGAACATTATGAAAAAGAAGGTGTTACTTATTGAAGATGATGAAATTGTTAGAGAGAATACTGCCGAAATTTTAGAGCTGGCTAATTATAAAGTAGAAACAGCTAAAAATGGAAAATTAGGCATTGAAAAATCTAAATCATTTATGCCAGACATCGTATTGTGTGATATTATGATGCCAGAGCTCGATGGCTATGGAGTATTGCAAATATTCTCTAAATGTAAGCGTATGTCTGTAGTTCCATTTATTTTTCTCACCGCTAAAAGTGAAATGAAAGAAATTAGAAGAGGTATGAACTTAGGCGCAGACGACTATATATTAAAACCTTTTGTTGAATCAGAATTGTTAAATGCTATTGAAACGAGATTAAAAAGAAACGATGCAATCCATGCTAAATATAAAAAATCTACTAAAAATGAAGACGCTGAAATATTAATTGATGATTTTTTAACCAATGAAAACTTATCAGAATACAAAAAAGATACTACCATTTATTGCGAAGGAAATAACAGCAATCATCTATATCTAATCAAAAGGGGAGAAGTAAAATTATATAAAATAAGTTCTGATGGTAAAGAATTAATTACAGGTATATTTAAAGAAGGAGATTATTTTGGGTATAGTTCATTTTTTACAAAATCTGCTCATTCAGAAAATGCCGTTTGCATTACAAACTGTAGCATTTATAAAATTTTAAAAGAAGATATCATCTATTTAATAGAAAATAATCATCAATTTGGATTTCATTTTATTGAACGATTATCAGAAAATGTAAAAGAAGTAAAAGAACAATTAATACAAATGGCCTACGGATCTGTAAGAAAAAAAACAGCTGCTTCCTTAATAAAATTAGCATTAAAATCTTCAGATGAGAATGAAATAAAAATAAGTAGAAGTGATTTGGCGTCGTTAACCGGAATTGCTAAAGAAACTTTAATTAGAACATTAACAGATTTTAAAGACGAAGAATTAATTACTACCTCAAGAAAAATAGTAAAAATTATTGATCTTGAGAAACTTAAAAAGATAAATTAAATTTTTAAAGTGTTCATTATCAATAAATAATATGATTAAAATCATTGTATAAAAAAAGTAAAATGGTTATATTTAAGTAACCTACAACTTTTAAAACTATGAAAAACATACTCTTACCTACCGATTTCTCTGAAAATTCCTGGAATTCAATTAAGTATGCTTTGAAACTTTTCAGAGAAGAACCTTGCAATTTTTACATTCTAAATTCTTACAGATTGCCAGTTTATACCAATAATGAATTTATTGTTGTAAATACAAATGAAAGTTTAGAACAAAACTTAAGTGATGCTTGTAATGAGAAAATGGATGCACTTTTTGAAAAAATAGAAAAAAAATATAAAAATCCAAAACACTCGTTTAGGCGCATAGTTGAATATAATTTTTTTATAGATGCCGTTAAAGAAGTTGTAAAGAAAAATGATATTGATTTAATTATAATGGGTACCAAAGGCGCAACAGGAGCAAAGGAAATATTTATTGGTACAAATACTGGTGATGTTATTAATAACGTTAAAAAACCTATACTTGTAATTCCTGAAAATGTAGCTTTTAACGAACCTAAAGAAATAGCATTTCCATCAGATTTTAAAGTGCTTTATAAAAAAAATGTACTTAAGACGTTACTTAATATTGCTAAATTACATAAATCTGTGTTGCGTATAGTTCATATTAAAATGGACAAAAATGAAATAAGTAATGAACAACTTGCAAATAAAAAGTATGTAGAAGAATTTTTTAACACAATAGAAACTTCTTTTCATACTTTACATAATCTAATGTTAGAAGATGCTCTAAACTGTTTTACACAAAGCAGAGACATTGATATGATTGCTATGGTTCCTAAAAATTTAAGTTTCTTTCAAAAACTCTTTTTTAAACCTAAAGTAGAAGAAATTAGTTATCATACCAGAATTCCACTTTTAGTTTTACACGAATCTAAATAAGCTGATTATGGAAAAATCGTTCATATTAGCAGAATTTTGGGGGTGGTATTTAATTCTATTTTTTACAATAATAATGATTAATACCAAACGAGTTAAGCAAATGTACGAATATGTAAAAGATGAAAAATTACTGTTTATTATTTCGCTTATTGCAATAATTATAGGATTAATAAATATTATGATGCATAACTTGTGGACTTCTGATTGGAGAATAATTATAACCTTATTTGGCTGGATTGCTCTATTAAAAGGAATCATTTTTTTTTCGTATCCCAAGTTAGTTAATCAAAAAATTTTATCGTATTGGCTTAAATGGTTCCCATTTTTAATGGTTTTTATGCTTTTTTTGGGTCTTTATTTATTAAACAAAGTTTATCATTTTATAATTTACTAAATTGACGAAAATCATTCTTTAGAATGATTCAAATCATTGTTTATAAGGTTTAATAGGTTGTATATTAGCATTGTTAAAATGCTTGAAAATATTTAAAGGGAGTTAGTTTTCGAGATGTAACATTACTATAATGGTTCTGAAAGGAATCATTTATGGGGAGATTAATTGAAACGAATCTTTTTTTGATAATTATTCAGAAAGCGAATAATTTAGAAATGCAACAAGGGTAAGAAAAAATTGATCTCTTCAGGAAACGGGAAGTTAAAGCTTCCCGTTTCTCGCTATTATAACCAAATTGATGAAAATCAATATTTTTGATGATAATCATCATTGATACAATTTATTATATATTGTAGATTTACATACATTTAATTATACTAATTGTACAGAAAGTTTTTAAGGCAAGTAAGGTATGTTTTTTGTAAAAGTTTACTAATAAATGCTTGGTGGAAAGTTAAGGGTAAATTTTTAGAAGTTAAATAGTATGTTATTTGAGTTAATAAACTTTCTTTAAAGGCGGAATCTTTAGATTCCGCCTTTTGTTTTAATAGATTGATGAAAATCAGTTTTTCAGTTGAGAAATATCATTGATTTTTCTTTAAAAAGGTTTTAACTTAATATACGTAAAACCTAAACAAAAATAGCATGTCACTTATTAAATTTAACAACAGATTTCCGTGGATTGATAGCATGTTTTCAGATGTTTGGAATAATGATAAATTATTTCATGACGATTTCATTTTAAGAGATCGAACTATGCCTGCTATAAACATCATGGAGAAAAAAGACTCATTTGAAATTGAAATTGCCGCTCCTGGCTTAACTAAAGAAGATTTTAAAGTGAGTATGGAGAATGATTTACTTACAATTTCTGCAGAAAAAGTAAGTGAAAATGAAGAAAAAGAGGATGGATATTCTCGTAAAGAGTTTAATTACAGTTCCTTTAATAGAACAATTACTTTACCAACTAGCATTGATATGGATAAAAAAATTGAAGCTCATTATAAAAAGGGTATTTTGAATATCAAGTTAATGAAAAAAGAAGAATTTAAAAATGTGAAAAAAAGTAAGGTAATAGAAATTACATAAAATCACCTTAATTTATTCAAAAACAGGAATGTACATTCCTGTTTTTATTTTAACAAGAATTATTTTATGGAAAACGTTGAAAAATATGAACTTACAATTCTTTTTGAAATATACCGAGATTGGATTTCTGAAATAGATTTTTATCAAAATGAAATTGATTTTCTTGAAGAATTACTTTCACAACACCTAATAGCAATCAAAAAACCTGCATATAATAATATTTCTGATCAGTTAATTCAAAATATCACTCAGATAAAAGCATTATTAATTCATATAAAATCAATCATTTATACACAAAATAAATTATTGTCTGTTATTATAGAAAACAACAGTAGAGGAGAGGATACTTTTGAAAAAAACCATTTGTTATTAATGGCAGATTTTAAAAATCTAATCAATAAGGTAAAAGAAATAAAATTAAGTGTTTATACAATTCTAAAAGATGTTCTGAAAAAAAATAAACAAAAAAGGTTGATACAATGAAATTTAAGTAATAACAGTTTTAAAAAAGTTTCTAACAATTGCTTTAAATTGATTGTCAGTCATACTGTCTTCAGTTTTAACTAATTTTACTTTATTGTAAATTGCTTCAAAATCTTTATGGAGAGCCTCTTTAAAGTGAGTTTTTGTTTCAGCCGGTCCATAAATAGCTATTGCATCAGAATTTTTAATTTCTTCAGCTATTTTTTTAAAATAAGATGCTAATTGGTGTTTTCTCCTTTCTAAGTAAGTTTTTTCAGATACATTATCTTGTGGACCCCAAGGTGTTTTAGAACGTGATCCTCCTTTAATATTATAGTCTTCTACATCCGATTCAATTTTAAATAAATGCGCTGTATCATCGCTGTAATTTACAATTATAGCTTTTTGTCTGTCTAACCAAATTCCGGTATTTAACATAAGTATAAACTTTAATAATTAAAACATTAATGTACCGCCAACGATCCATTTTAAGTCTTTAGGCAGATTACTTTTTAAATCTTCTAATTCTCCAAATGAGATATATTTACGCAAAACTATAAAGGTGACACTTAGATAAAGCTCTGTTTTTTCATCATCAGGAAAATCTACTTTAGCAGTAGTACCGCATTTTTCTTTAATAAGTTCAATAAAATTTTCAGTTGTTTTTATTTTTTGTTTCTTTTGATGCGTATCCCAACGGTTTACATAAACAGCTTTCAAAAACATTGGAAACTGAGAAATAAGTTGAATGGATTCTTCGGTAGAAATTACATCACGTAAAGCATGTAGAATAGCAGCTAAAATTCTATAAACTTTTTCAGGTTCATTTGTTAAATTGAGCTCGGTTGCAAGCTCTTTTAAAAACTGATTTCCATCAGCAGCATATTGATTAAAATTCTGTGGCATAATTGTAGGATTTGAATATAAGAAGTTACTCAAATTTGGTTTTTAATACAATGAGCAATATCAATTATTTAGATGATTTATATCAGTAAAAGTTTTATTAGGGGAGTATAGTTTTTTTAATTAATCATATAATAAGATTTAATATTTAACATAATGTAAATTATGATACATATTTAATATAGTCAATAAAAAAGAGTATTTTAATAAAAAACACTCCTTTTAATATATTTTAATATTGAAATGCCTACATTTTATAGGGCTCTAGTAAATTTATAATTTCATCAGTAATTCGAGCTGGTTTATTGTTTTCTTTATCCATTAAACACCAAGTAGTTTTTGCTCTGGTGATTAATTTATCTCGACTATAAAAATGAACAAACCGGTCTGATTTAACACCATCAGTTTCTCCAACCCAAGTAACAGCTGTGATTTCATCGTTTAAGAAGGCAGCTTGCCGATAATCTATTTCATGACGTAAAACAACCCAATAATAATTATCAGCAATATTGGCTGGTGCAATTTGATACCAATGCGCCACAGATACATCTTGTACCCATTTTAAATATGCTACATTATTTACGTGATTTAAGGTGTCTATATCAGTTTCAATTACTTTAAAAGTTGTTGTAAATGGTTCCATTTTAAATAAAATTAGGATTTTTGACCAATTTAAGAAATAATTTCTTTTTGATAAATTACATTTCTATCTTTTAAGTAATTTAAGATATAATCAAAGCATTCTTTTTGTTTTCCTATCAATTCTGGTGGAAATACACCTTTTTCAATAAATAATCCTTCTAAATACATATTAACCGCAGCTGTTGCTGTGTAGCCCGTAGTTCTGGCCATAGACGATGTTTGTGTTTTTATATCGTACTCGTCGTATAAATTGTATATAATAGATGTAGTAATGCCTTTATTATCAGTCCCTTTAACTGTTACACGCATTACTGTAAATTCTTCATCATTCGGGTTTAGTTTCCACTCTTTAAACAAAATTTTTGATGTAAATTCTATTGGTGATATTTCTTTTCCATTTATTGAAATTGGGTTTTCATCAAAAAATCCACTTGATTTTAAAACACTTATATATTCTACATGACCAGGATAACGCAGGGTTTTTTCTTTCATATTTGGAATGTGCGGCATGGTAAATAATATTGATCGTAATCCGTCAGAATTAAATGATTCTAATGTTCCAATTTTCTCAAATTCAACCTTTTCAACGTCTGTAAGTGCTTCTCTTGTAACTAATTGACTGTTTTCTATATAGCGAGCTGGGCGGGTATATTCTTCTATTACATCTATTGGAGAAAATGGAGCTTTGTAATTAAAAGGCCACTTTTTGTGTTTTGGGAGCCCTCCTACTAAACATTCAAAATCAGTTAATTGCAATTCTTCATTGTAGCGTCCTAAAATGAAATTATCCATTCCTGGAGCTACACCACAATCTACAATTGCAGTTACATTGTGTTCTAATGCTAAATCGTTTAAGGATAAAGAATTTTCCGGAAAAAATGAGATATCAACAACATTTTTATAGCTTTTGATAATAGTTTCCAAAGTTTTAAACCCTAAAAATCCTGGAACAGCTGAAACTACAAAATCAAAAGGAGTAATTACTTCAGTTAATTTTTCTATATTACTGACATCTAACTGTATAGTGCTGATTGATGAATTATTTACTTTAAGTTTTTCAAGGGCAGTAAGGCTTAAATCCGCCACTGTTATTTTATGATTTTTTGCTAAATCAAGCGCCATGGCACTTCCAACCATTCCGGCTCCTAATACAATTATGTTTTTCATTTTTTATTATTTTAAATTAATAACTTTTTTAAGAGAAAAAGTTATTGCATTATAAACCTGGTATAAAAATCCAAGGCATTTTAAATAGATAATTGCAAAGATGTTTTAACATGAAGTAAATATACTATAAATCAGTTTATGACAATAATAAAATTAAACCGATAGAAATACTATCGGTTTAATTTTAGTCTTTGTAAGAATTTTAGAATACTAGTGATACCTTTAATTCAAAATCGTCTGCGATGGTTTTATCACCTAAATTGTCAAAAAAGCTTCCAGAGCCGTACTTAACATCATATTTTGAACGATCAATTACAATGGTACCAGTTGCTTTATTGTCTACAAATTCTAAATTGAACGAGTTTTCAAGTGTTTTTCCTTTAATGGTTAAATCGCCTGTTACTTTGTATTTTGTTTTAGTAACTAAACCAATTTTAGTTATTTTAAACGTTGCTTCTGGAAAAGTAGCAACTCCAAAGAAATCATCAGAACTTAAATGTTTTTCTAGTTTTGATTTATATTCTCCTTTTAAATCAAGGCATACAATAGTGTTCATATCAACTATAAAATGTCCTCCTGCTAGTTTATTATCTTTAAATAAAAAATGACCAGATTTCAAATTAATGGTTCCGTTATGTTTTCCAGTAACTTTAGTACCTAACCATTCTATAGTGCTAGATTTAACATCCACATCTTTTTTTTCTGGATTAACAGTGGTGAAAGCAAGTGCTAAAAAGCTAATAAAAAGTAGCAATATTGAATTCTTAATATAATTTTTCATAATTTAATTTTTAAATGTTTTAGCCAATTTAATACTACTCCAATTAAAATTAAATTGATTTAGATTGATTTATGTAATATACATATATGCATTATCTATATCTCAATTCCCAACTAACGCCTAAAGAATATATCCAAAGGTAATCTCCAGGACTAAAACTTTTTTCTCTGTGAGTAATTCCAATTTTTGTTCCAAAAGCGTGCTTTAAAGTTTTTGAAGTAAAATTGTAACTAAAGTTAGCTGATTGCGATTTTAAATCGATGGTTGTAAAGGCATTTGTTATTAGATCCAATTGGTCAATTTCTGGAGAAACACCTAATCCAACTGAAAAACCTAGATAATTATCTTCGTCAGAACTGTATTTACGTAAGGTTAATGTTCCTGAAGTACTTGTGCCAGCATCGTTTGGAGTAAAATAAGGTCTGAACATTATGTAGTAATTACCTGTATATAAGCCAATTGAGCCTGTATACATTTTGGTTGTACTATTTCCAAAGTGAAGTGCTCTGTAACCTAATGAACCATCCATGCTGTATGGTAAAGAAAAATGTACTTCTGCCCCGTGTCTGTAATCTGGAAAAAGATTGGTATTAGAATAACCAAAATTTAGATAAGCATAAATACCATCTGCAATCTTAGGGTAAGCATCTATTTCAAATTGTAAACCAGTGTCATCAAATCGGTTATTTATATTAATGCGCCCAATAATACTTCCAATCGAGGTTTTTCGACCTATTTTTAACGCATATTCCTGAGCAGGATCAAATATTTCTGAATATAAATTTATAGTTGAACTAAAACCAATAGAATTATACCTTGTTTTTTGAATCAACTTATTTTTGTATTCTACTGCTTTTTGATTTGCTGGATTTTGTTTTACTATTGACTCTACTATTTTATAGGCATCTGCTACCCTCCTACTGTCTTCTAATGCCGATGCTTTTAGGTAAAGTAAATCTTCATCGTTTTGAAAAAAAGTTAATGCTTTAGATACTTCTTCAAGTGCATTTCCGGGTTTATCAGCCCATAATTCATTATTAATTGCTCCTATCCATGTTTCTTTTCTATTTGGATTTATATCAAGAATATATTGAAACTCTTTTCTGGCTTCATCATATTTTTTATCCCAGGAATACGTACTGGCTAAAAATGATCTAACATCATGATAATTAGGATATTTTGTTAAAATTAATCGTAAAGTATCTTGTGCTTTTGCTCTTTGTTGATTAAATGCCAATTGTCTGGCATTTTCAAATGAAGCATCCGGATTTCCTTTAAATATAACTTCTTGACTTTGTGTAAGTTGATTAAAAAAAACAAAAACTACTGTTAATACAATTATTCTTTTTACCATAAATTAATTGATAGATTTTCTAAATTCTCTATATTCTTGATTTTTAGGATGCTTTTTTATAATGCTATCCATCAGAACTTTAGCTCTTTTAGTTTTATTCATTCTAAAATTTGCCTTTGCCAATTTAAAACTTATTTCCGGATTTATCATATTCATAAGCACTTCTTTTTTAAGCAATGATAAGGACTTTTCTTCTTGTTCACTCCACCAATATAAATCTAAGAGCGCTAAATAAGCATCATCATAATAAGGGGTTTTCTTAATAACTTTTAAAAATTCTGTTTCTGCTTCTGAATAGCTACCATCCCAAGCTAAGGTTCTTCCTTTTAAAATTCTGGCATCACTATGGTTTGGAAACTCATTTAAAATATAGTTGCAAAGCAATCGGGCTTCTTTTCTTTTTTCATTGAAAGCAAAATCACGGGCAATCATAAACTGCTGATCTGGATCTTTGTCTTTAAAAGTTTTTTCTACAAATTTTAGTTCATCAGGCGTAAATTCAAATTTTTGTACTTTAAAAACCATTAATGAATCAGGAAAAATTTTATTATTTTTTGTTAAATAATGATTGAGTTGTTTATGAGCTAAAAATGATTTTTCAACTTCATCTATAATAAGTGGATCTGAAATTTTGGTTAAATTAAATGATCTGTCAATTTTATAAACAATATTATCAGAGTAAAAATAGTCTTTATATATAAAGTCATTTATTGCACCTTTATACCTCATTAAAGGAATTTCTTTTGTACTTCTGAAAGATGTAACTGTATCAAGTCCAGTGCTTAACCATGCTGTTTTCCTTAAATCTGTAAATTTAAAATTGCTATGTAAATAAGCTATTAAACTTGGTGTTATATCATTATGAGATACAATAGATTCGAACTGTTTTGGTTGTTTTATTAGAGGACTGTATATTAATAACGGAACATGAAACCTACTTAAGTTATCTTTTTGTGGAATTGGTATTAATCGATGGTCCCCGGTAATTAAAAAAATGGTGTTATTATAATCTTCTCTTTTTTTATAATTTTTAAAAAAATCTTTTAATGAATTGTCAACATACATCAAACTGGCAAAAATATCAGGGTTGTTCTTAATAGTATTTTTCTGGTTTGTTGTATAGTTACTGTTGTTTATTTTTGTATTTAAGTTTCTCAAATACTGTTCTTTACCCGGAAAGGCAAAAGGTTCATGATTGGTTACTGTTAAATATACATCCAACCTTGGTTTGTGTTGTTTGTCTAGCATTGATAATGCTTTTTTGTACAATTCACCATCAGCATAACCCCATGAAAAACCATCTTCATTCCCTTCAGTTTTAATATACTCATCACCAAAATATTTTTGATCTATTACTATATCAGTTCCTTGATATTCTAAAAAATTAATAGTTCTGTCAAAACTAGAATCACTACCTGTAAAAAATGAAGTTGTGTAGTTTAATTCCTTTAAAGCTGTTATAAGCGATAAATGTGTTGGAGTTTCTTTAATTTCTAAAAATCCTTCATCTCCCAACGGTAGAGATCCTAAAGTACTTGGAATAACACCAAAAGTTCTACCAGTAATACTTACCGCATTCTTCCAATACAAAGATTTTTGTTGAAGCGAATCTAAAAATGGTGTAAACCCTTTGTATTCAGCATCAACTCCTGTAAAATTTCTTCCCAAACCTTCAACTATTATTATTACGATATTTGGTGGAATTGTAGATTCATTTAAAAATGGACTTAAAACATCGGCAGTATTGTCAATTGGATTGAGCAATGGATAAATTTTGTTTGGATCTGCTTTATAAACCAATCCTTCACGTTGTTCAAGTTTTACACGCGTAATATCAGAAATTAAAAAAGAGAATTTATTTTGATATTCTTTTGCTGATATAGTTGATATAGTATATTTTAGAGGAAATGCTATGATACAAAAGACAAGAAATAACAGAACTGTTAACTTTTCATTTATGTATTTTCTTAGCTTATTAAAGGTAAATAGAAATAAAAATGGTGCAACAAAAAATGGCCAAAGAAAAGCAAGGTTATAATCGTTTGAAGCTCCAGCTGTTTTTTTTATATCGCTTATTGAATATCCTAATAAATCACCACCCAAATTGATTAATGTAATTTGGGTGTATTTAATTAATGAAATTTCGATAAGAATAAATAAACTAAATAAAATACCAAAAATCAGTTTAGCATATGACTTATTTTTTAACCTGATTATATAATAAATAGGAAATACTATTATCCCTATAATTGTAACAAACACAAAGTTATTTATTAATGATGCGATAATTGCAAAAAACAAATTATCAAATAAATATCCTTTAGATAACATGCCGTAAAATCCTAAAATATTTGAAACAAATACTATTAGAAAAAATGAAATAAGAAGTACGAAATAATCTTTGAAATTAGATAGTTTATAAATAAAATTCATATTGAAGGATTATATACCTACAATGATATAACTTTTTTAGATAACAAAAAAGCTGTAATTTCTTACAGCTTTTAACTAAATTCCGGTAAAACTTATTTTCCTTAATCTAAGAGATTTAGGAGTAATTTCTAGGTATTCATCATCTTTAATGTATTCCAAATACTCTTCAAGTGAAAAGCTTATTTTAGGTGCAATTTTGGTATTTTCGTCAGATCCGGCGGCTCTAAAATTAGTTAGTTTTTTCCCTTTTATTAAGTTTACAGCCATATCTTCTTGACGGGTATTTTCTCCAATCACCTGACCTTTATATATTTCATCATTTGGATCAATAAAAAAGCGACCTCGGTCTTGTAAACGGTCAATTGCATGTGCTGTTGCTTTCCCTGCTTCTGAAGATATTATAGCACCGTTTATTACCTCATTAAATTCTCCTTTATAAACATCATAAGCTCTGTACCTATGATTTATAATAGCTTCACCAGCCGATGCTGTTAACATTTTACTTCTTAAGCCAATGAGTCCTCTGGATGGGATATCAAATTCTAAATGCTGCAAATCGCCTTTAGGTTCCATAATATGTAAATCGCCTTTACGCATAGTAACAAGATTTACAATTTTACTGGCACTTTCTTCTGGGACGTCAACTACTAGTGTTTCGTATGGTTCAAGAGTTTGATTATCTACATTTTGAAGTAATACTTTAGGTCTTCCAACTTGTAACTCATACCCTTCTCTGCGCATGGTTTCAATTAAAATTGAAAGGTGTAAAATTCCTCTTCCAAATACATTAAATTTTTCTTCGCTATCAGTTTCTTCTACTCTTAACGCAAGATTTTTTTCTTTTTCTTTAAATAAACGATCGCGTAAATGTCTTGAGGTTACAAATTTACCTTCTTTTCCAAAAAAAGGTGAGTTATTAATTGTGAACAACATGCTCATAGTAGGTTGATCAACCTCAATTCGCTCTAGTGCTTCTGGAGAATCTTTATCAGCAATAGTATCGCCAATTTCAAAATTATCTAATCCAATAATGGCGCAAATATCGCCGCTTCTTACTTCAGATACCTTTATTTTACCAAGTCCTTCAAATACATGCAATTCCTTAATACGTACTTTTTGAAATACATTATTTTCTTTGCATAACATATAATCTTGACCTTCCTTTAAAGTTCCCCTAAAAACACGTCCAATGGCAATTCTTCCTACATACGAAGTATAATCTAAAGATGTTATTTGCATTTGTGGAGTTCCCTCATTAAAAGGTGCTGGTTTAATATGCTCAATTATAGCATCAAATAATGGAGTAATATTGGTTGTTGGTTTTTTCCAATCATCACTCATCCAGCCATTTTTAGCCGATCCATACACCGTGTGAAAATCTAATTGTTCTTCAGTTGCGTTTAATGAAAACATTAAATCGAAAACTTTTTCATGCACTAAATCGGGTGTACAGTTTAATTTATCAACTTTATTTATAACAACTATAGGTTTTAAACCTAATTCAATAGCCTTACTTAATACAAATCGTGTTTGAGGCATAGGCCCCTCAAAAGCATCAACCAACAGCAAAACACCGTCTGCCATTTTAAGTACACGTTCTACTTCTCCACCAAAATCAGCGTGACCAGGAGTGTCTATGATGTTGATTTTTACATCTTTATAGGTAACAGATACGTTTTTAGACAGGATGGTAATTCCACGTTCTCTTTCCAATTCATTATTGTCAAGAATTAAGTCTTTTTGTTCTTTTCGATCGTCAATAATTCTTGCAGCATGTATGAACTTATCTACAAGTGTTGTTTTTCCGTGGTCTACGTGTGCTATAATTGCCACATTTCTAATTGATTGCATATCCTTTTTTTTGAGGTTGCAAAAGTAGTCATTTAAAATGGGATTTTAGGTATAAGCCTATGAATTTTCAGCATTTAATTCAATTACAGTAATTTCTGGCCAAATGCCTACACGTCCGGGAAAGCCAATAAAACCAAAGCCTCTGTTTACATTAAGGTACTTATTCTTGAATTTATACAAACCGGCCCAATGAGGATATATGTACTTTACTGGGCTCCATTTAATACCCGGAATTTCAACGCCAAATTGCATTCCGTGTGTATGGCCAGATAGCGTTAAATCGATATTAGTGTGATGATTTTTAACTTCTAAATCCCAATGGGTTGGATCATGAGACAGTAATATTTTAAAGGAGTCTGTTAGTCCGTTTAAGGCTAAATTTAAATCGCCTTTTTTAGGAAATGGTGGGCGTCCCCAATTTTCTACTCCTACAATTTGTATGGTTTCATTATTTAAAGTAATAGTTTCATTAGTATTATTTAATAATTTAAATTCCATATGTTTATAATGCTTTAAAAGTAAGGTAAAGTTTTCGTTTTTTTCTGTATCTGAACTCCACTTTTTATATTCGCCATAGTCGTGATTGCCTAATACTGCAAATTTTCCAAAACGAGCTTTAAGCGATTTAAACATAGTTATATACGGTTCAATTTCTCTGGAATCATTATTAACTAAATCTCCACTAAAAAGTATAATATCAGGATTTTGTTGTTGTATTAAATCAATACCTTTTTGTACTTTATCTACACTGTCAAAACTACCTGCATGTATATCAGATATGTGTACAATTTTAAATTTATCAAATGATTTAGGTAAGGTTTTAAATTTTAATTGATGTTTAATAACATTGAAACTGTATTTTCCTTTGGTAATACCGTACAACAATGAAGAAAAAGGTATTGCAGCAATAAGTAATCCGGCTTGAGTTAAAAATTTTCTGCGAGATTTTAAATTAACATTTTTATGATTTTTGGAAATAAGCTGTTTAATAAACCGAAAAACGGTTACTAAAATGCGTTCAATATCAGCAAGTAAAATAAAAAGTATAAAAAGAAGCTTAAATATGAAAAATGAAAATGTAAATCCACGTAACAAATTAGAAATCAATGTGCTATTTATAGTTTCTCTAAAATATAAAAACATATTTAATAATCCCAAATAGCTGACAATTACTACAAAGAAATACAAATAAATATAGAATTGCTTATATTTTGACTTGTTAAAGAGCGATTTTAACCCAAAATAGGTGTAAATATCAAGCGCAAGAAAAATTGTTAAAAACAATACTAATCTTGCGCTAATCGATATTAATTCAATCATGTTTATTCTATTCCTCTACGTTTTCTTTCGGTCCTTAGAAGATTTAATTCTCTGCTTGTTTGACCTGCAACCGAAGTATTTTCTTCTGCTCTTCTAATTAGGTATGGCATTACATCACGAACTGGGCCAAAAGGTAAGTATTTTGATACATTATATCCAAATTTAGCTAAATTATAAGATATGTGGTCGCTCATACCATATAACTGACCAAACCAAATGCGGTTGTCATTTTTACTTAAATTGTGTTTATCAATTAATTCCATCAATAAATAAGAACTTTCTTCATTGTGTGTTCCGTTATAAACAGACATGTCTTTGATATTCTCAATCATATAAGTTAACACCTTGTTGTAATTTTCGTCCGTAGTTGGTTTATCTTTACATATTGGATCTTTGTAACCTAATTTTTCTGCTCTTTCACGTTCTTTTTCCATATAAGCACCACGTACCAACTTCATTCCTATTTTATATCCTTTGTCTTTTGCACGCTGATGTAAATCTTTTAAGTAATCCATTCTATCCCAACGGTATAATTGCAATGTTCCGTATACAATAACAGTTTCTTTATTGTATTTTTCCATCATATTTTCAATTAAATCATCGGCAGCTTTTTGCATCCAAGTTTCTTCTGCATCAATCATTACAGGTACACTATTTTCAAAAGCAGCTTTACAAACTTTATCATAACGATCAACAACTTTGTTCCATTCAATCATTTCAGATTCAGTCATTGTTGCTCCTTCAGTAATTTTCTGATAGATTTCCAGCCTGCCTAAACCTGTAGGTTTAAAAACAGCAAAAGGAATGTATTTAGCTGTTTTGGCTGTTTTAATAATTTCAATAGTTTTGTTCATTGCTTCATCAAAAACAACATCTTCTTCCTTACCTTCTACCGAATAATCTAAAATTGAGTGTACATTTTTAGTGTACATTTTTTCCATAACATTTTTACAATCTTCTTCTGTTACGCCACCACAAAAATGGTCAAAAACAGTTGCTCTAATAATTCCTTCAATAGGTAAATGGGTAGCTAAAGCTAGTTTTGTAAGAGATGTGCCAATTTTTACAAGCGATTCCCTTTTAATCATTTCAAACAGGTAATAGGCTCTATTAAGTTCTGCATCAGACTTAATTTCAAAAGCTACTTCTGTATTATTAAATATTTTTTCCATTGTAATGTTTATTTTAGTCAAAGATAATTAGAATTACACTATTTAATTAAAAATTTCTGCGTAATTTGTAATTAAAATAGTATAAAAATGAATAATATTCAACCAACAGCTTTTAATATTTTATTTGGTAATGAATCGTATAAAAAATTATCAAAATATATAGAAGAACAGCAATTTTCTAAAATTTTTATATTGGTAGATAACAATACTTTAACACATTGTTTATCCGTTTTTAAGCGAAAGTTCAATATCGTTATTACATATGAAGTACTAGTAATAGATGCTGGAGAAAAGCATAAAAATTTAAAAACTTGTGAACAGGTTTGGAATGAATTGGTGTTATATAACGCTGATAGAAAGAGTTTAATAATAAATTTAGGTGGTGGATTAGTTAGCGATTTGGGGGGATTTGTTGCATCAACTTATAAAAGAGGAATCAAGTTTATTAATATTCCAACTAGTTTATTGTCAATGGTTGATGCAGCAATTGGTGGAAAAACCGGTGTAGATTTTGGTAAGTTAAAAAATATTATAGGTGTGTTTTCTAATCCTGAAATTGTATTGATTGATGAAGAATATTTATTAACATTACCTAAACGCGAGTTTAAAAGTGGTTTAGCAGAAGTTATAAAATATGGATATATAAATGATATTAGACTATTAAATGAAGTAATTAATGGTAAAGAATTAGAAAATAAATTTTTAATTGATTTAATTAATGCTTCAATTTGCATTAAAAAAGATATAGTTCAAGCTGATTTTGAGGAAAAAAATCTTCGTAAAATTTTAAATTTTGGACACACCATTGGCCATGCCATTGAAAGTTTTTACCTAAATACTTCCAAAGAGTTATTACACGGCGAAGCTATTGCTGCTGGAATGGTAGTTGAGTTGTATATATCTTATTTAAAATTCAATTTTCCATTAGAGGATATTCACAAACTAAAGCAATTTGTTATTAATTATTATGGTAAAGTGCCATTAAAATATGAGCATTTAAATGATATTTTAACATTGTTGCATCACGATAAAAAAAATGAACACTCAAAAGTTTTGTTTGTGTTACTTAAAGCACCTCAATTACCAATAATCGATTGTGATGTTGAAGAAGATATTATAATTAAAGCTTTAAATTATTATATTGATTAACAGCAACCATGCACTAATTTTCTGTAAATACATTCATATTGCGGTAAGACATTATCTTGACAAAATTGTTTAGCGTGTACAAGTGCGTTATTTTTAAATAACTCTAATTTTTTTGGATCACTAATAATTGATAAGGCATTATTAACCATATCATCCACATCGCCCACATTGCTTAAATAACCTGTTTTTCCATGTATGTTAACTTCACTTAATCCACCTGCGTTACTTGAAATAACTGCTGTTCTGCCTGCCATTGCTTCTAATGCAGCCAAACCAAAACTTTCTGTTTGTGATGGAAGTAAAAACAAATCAGCATGACAGAGTAATTTGTTTACATCTGTTGTTTTACCTAAAAAGTATACTTTATCTTGAATGTTGTAGTTTTTAACAAGTTTTTCAGCAGTTTCTCTAAGCGGTCCATCACCTATCATCAATAGTTTTGAAGGTACTTTTTGTTGCACGTTATAAAAGATTTTAATTACATCTTCTATTCTTTTAACAGGTCTAAAATTACTAATGTGTGCTATGATAACTTCATTTGGAGCTGCCAAATTTTTTCGGTCACAAGATTGAATTTCATCATTCGGATATTTTTCAAAATCAATAAAATTATAGATAACTTCTATGGGGATTTTAACATCAAATAATCTTAAGGTATCTTTTTTAAGGCTTTCAGATACAGCAGTAACAGCATCGGAATTATTGATACTAAATTCTACAGCTGTTTTATAATCAGGATGACTGCCTACCAATGTGATATCTGTACCATGAAGAGTTGTAACGACTTTAATTGGAATCCCTTTTTCTTTAAGGATTTGTTTTGCCATAAATGCTGCATAAGCATGGGGTATTGCATAGTGTACATGTAAAATATGGAGCTTGTACTGAATTATTACTTCAACCATTTTTGATGATAAGGCTAGTTCATACGGTTGGTATAAAAAAAGTGGATATTCTTCAACAAAAACTTCATGAAAAAAGACGTTTTGGGTCATAAAATCCAATCTAACCGGTTGATTGTACGTTATAAAATGTACTTCATGCCCTTTTTTAGCTAATGCCATACCTAATTCTGTTGCCACGACTCCACTTCCTCCGAAAGTTGGGTAACATACAATGCCTATTTTCATCATAGATTTAGATTTAAAAAGTTAAAGATACTTATTTACATATAAAAAATCCCACTAAAAGTGGGATGTGTATTTTTAATAATCGCCTAAAGTTTCGGGGTTTTGAGCCAAACCACTTGCTAATTGGGCATCCCCAGGAGGTTTTCCGTGCCATGCGTGTGTGTGCATCATAAAATCAACACCATTACCCATTTCTGTATGCAGCAGCACGCAAACAGGTTTTCCTTTTCCAGTTTGTGATTTTGCTTCATTCATGCCATTTATAATACTTTCAATATCATTTCCTTTAAAAATATCGATAACAATAAAACCGAATGCTTCAAATTTTGCTCTTAAATCACCTAAGGCCACAACATCGTCAGTAGCGCCATCAATTTGTTTTTTGTTGTAATCAACGGTTGCAATATAATTATCAACTTTTTTGGCTGCTGCAAACATGGCCGCTTCCCATATTTGACCTTCTTGTAACTCGCCATCACCATGTAAACTATATACAAGTTTAGAATCATTGTTTAGTTTTTTTGCTAAAGCTGCACCTACAGCAACACTCATACCTTGACCAAGTGAACCTGAAGCAATTCTTATACCAGGCAAATGATCATGTGTTGTAGGATGACCTTGTAATCGGGTATTAAGTTTTCTAAATGATGATAATTCGCTTACGGGGAAAAATCCGCTTCTTGCTAAAATACTGTAATAAGCTGGAGTGATGTGTCCGTTTGATAAAAAGAACAAATCTTCATCATGTCCATCCATCTTAAAATCAGTTGAATAATTCATGATTTCTTGATACAATACAGTTAAAAACTCATTACAACCAAGTGAACCACCAGGATGTCCTGATTGAACGGCATGTACCATTCTTAATATATCGCGTCTAATTTGTTGTGAAAAATCCTTTAAATACTGAATATCTGCCATGTTTTTATTTTTAGGCAAAATTAAACTAATTATTATGAGTATACAACTGTTGAAACTTATTAAAAAGGAGCTGCATTATCATCAAATCCATCAAATGCTTCATCAGGATTTGCTCGCTTGTTGATGGTATCCAACTCATCATCGGCACTTGAATTCATTTTAGAGTGGAACACTGTTACGTATCCTTCATCTATATCGGAGAAATGAGCAAGATTATCAACAAACTTTAATCTAATATTTTCAAGTCCACCATTTCTGTGTTTAGCAACAATAAACTCGGCTTGACCTTGACAAGGTGTTTGTTCTTCGTCATCCCAAGTATCGAATTTATAATACTCAGGTCGGTATAAAAACGATACAATGTCAGCATCTTGTTCTATAGCACCCGATTCACGAAGATCGGAAAGCATCGGGCGTTTATGACCAGATCGTGCTTCAACCTGACGTGAAAGCTGAGATAAAGCAATTACAGGAATGTTTAACTCTTTTGCTAATGCTTTAAGGTTTCTAGAAATGGTAGATATTTCTTGTTCACGATTTCCAATACTTTTAGATGATCCGGTTGTCATTAACTGTAAGTAATCTATTATTATTAGTTTTACACCGTGTTGTGCAACCAATCGTCGAGCTTTAGCGCGTAAATCAAATACAGATAAAGCTGGCTGATCATCAATAAAAATTGGTGCTTTTGATAAGTTTTCTACTTTAACCTGCAGTAATTCCCATTCAAATTTTTCTAAATTACCTTTTCTAAGTTTGCTTGATTCTAAGTTAGTTTCACTCGATATCATACGGGTAATTAACTGAACAGATGACATCTCTAATGAAAAAATGGCTACCGGAATATTTTTGGTGATGGCAATATTTTTTGCCATGGAAATTACAAAAGCTGTTTTACCCATTGCAGGTCGTGCTGCAATAATTATTAAATCTTGTTGTTGCCATCCGGCAGTTAATTTATCGATTTGAGTAAAACCTGATGGAACCCCACTTAATCCTTCTTTATTGGATATAGCCTGAATTTTATCCAAAGCTTGACGCACAAGAGAATCTGCTGGTTCAGCAGTTTTCTTGAAATTACCTTGAGTAACTTCAAACAGTTTACTTTCTGCATCGTCTAATAAATCAAAAACGTCTATTGTTTCATCGTAGGCCTCTTCTATTAAATCACTTGAAATGGTTATTAGTTTTCGCTGAATAAATTTTTGAAGAATAATACGCGCATGATACTCAATATGTGCTGCTGATGACACTTTTTGAGTTAGTGATACCAAGTAATAATCACCTCCAATCTTATCTAATTTTCCATCTGTTCTTAACTGATTTGAAATTGTATACAAATCGGTTGGTTTTGCATTGTGAAATAGGGTTATAATAGCAGAAAATATATCCTGATGCTGTTCTTTATAAAATGCTTCAGGATGCAGAATGTCAATCACCTCAACTACTCCCCTTTTGTCAATCATCATCGCTCCCAGTACAGCTTCTTCTAAATCAACTGCTTGCGGAGGAATTTTGCCTTTTTCAAGACTTATAATTTTACTAGTTTTAAAACTTTTTACTGATTGCGATTGTGTATTTTCCATAAAACGAAAGTAAGTATTTAAAGCATAATTTTATCTATATTGTACTATTTTTTTTATAAACAGATTGTTTACAAAAAGCTTGAATTGTTAATAACTATTTTTAAATTGCTTTATAGTTATACACAACCTTTTATAATATATGAAAATTAAAAATAATCCACTTTTTTGGTCTGTACTCTTAGTAATACAAATGATTCTTTTAAAAATTTTGCCGTATTTAACAAGTGTTGTAGAGAAATTTTACGCAAGTTTTATTTATGTAATTGTTTCAACATTAAATAGAATTGTTTTTAATATGTTTAGCTTTTCTATTGGCGATGTACTTTATTTTCTTTTAGCACTTTTTATAGTGTATTGCTTGTTTTTATCAATTAAAAATAAAAACCTGTTTAAGACGCAAACTTTGTTAAAAATTACTGCTTTTTTATCTATTTTATTATTGTTGTTTAATGCTTCGTGGGGATTTAATTATTACAGAAAACCACTTGTTCATCATTTAAAGATAGATAAAACTACGTTTTCACAGCAGGAATTTGAGGATTTTACAACTAAATTAATTGAAGATATTAATACAATTCATTTATCGATTACAAACAATGATAGTTTGAAAGTTAATATACCTTACGATAAAGATTCAATTTATGTTTTAAGCAAAAACTCGTATCAAGCAATTTCAGAAAAATACCCATTTTTGAAAGCATCTAATTTAAGGGTTAAAAATTCGCTTTTTAGCACTCCGCTTAGTTATATGGGTTTTGCCGGATATTTAAATCCGTTTACGAATGAAGCACAAGTAAATTCAAAAATTCCATTGGTTTCTTTAGTAACTACCAGTTGCCATGAAATTGGACATCAAGTCGGTTTTGGACCGGAATATGAGGCCAATATGCTGGCTTATCTAACTTCTATTAATTATTCTGACAAGTACTTCAATTTTTCAGGAAAATATATGGCTCTAAGGTATGTTTTGAATGAATTATATATAACCAATCCTAAGTTATATGAAAAATATGTTGAAAAAATTAATCCTGGTATTTTAAAAAATATGGAAGAATCGTATCAATTTTGGGAACAATATAAAAATCCGTTAGAACCTTATTTTAAAACTTTTTATGATGTTTTTTTAAAATCAAATGCGCAAAAAGAAGGTATAAAAAGCTATAAAAGAGTGGTTGGTTTAATTATTAATTATCACTTAAATGAAGAAAAATTGTTAAAAAAATAATTTTTGAGCAATTGCATTATTGCTTTTATTACATTTATCGAGCTAAAAAATAAATCAATAATGAAAAAAACAATTTTATTTATCCTATTTTGGAGTATTTCAAGTGTAATTTTTTCACAAGAGTACTTTCCAAAAAATGATGGTGTGCATCAGAAAAACAACAATTACACTGCATTTACCAATGCTAAAATTTATGTAACTCCAACTGAATTTGTTGAAAATGGTACGTTGTTAATTCAACAACATAAAATAGTTGCTGTCGGTAAAAATGTTAAAATCCCAGTTAATTCAATAGTTGTTGATTTAAAAGGAAAATACGTCTATCCTTCTTTTATTGATATGTTTACAGATTTTGGTATGGAAAAATTGCAGCCTCAACGCAACGCTTTTTCATCTCCTCAATATGATTCTAAAAAAGATGGATACTATTGGAACGATCATATTAAAACAGAATATAATGCAGTTGAATCATTTAAATATGATACCAAAAAAGCTGAAGAATATTTACAAAGCGGATTTGGTGTTGTTGGATCACACATGCATGATGGAATTGCAAGAGGTACAGGTTTATTAGTTGCATTAAATAACTTTGAACCTAACAATATTAGGTTGTTAGCTTCAAAAAATACGCAACATTTTGGTTTTTCAAGAAGCGCCAACTCTAATCAGGCGTATCCATTTTCATTAATGGGTATGATGGCATTATTGCGACAATTTCATCACGATGCCAATTGGTATAAAAATGGAAATGCTACATCTAAAGATATATCAATTGAAGCCCTATTGGCCAATCAACATTTGATTCAAATTTTTGATGCCGGAGATAAGTTTAATAGCTTAAGAGCGGCTAAAATTGCTAAAGAATTTAACTTAAACTACCTAATTAAAGGTGGTGGAAATGAATTTGAGAGCATTAAAGAAATTAAAAATACGAATGCTTCATTTATTATACCTGTTAATTTTCCAGATGCTTTTGATGTTTCAGATCCGTTTTTGGCAAATCAATTAGAATTTAAAGATTTAAAATTTTGGAATCAAGCACCTTTTAACCTCAAAATTTTATCTGATAATAATATCAATTTTGCATTGACAACCGATGGGTTAAAATCTATAAAATCATTTAAAACCAATGTATCAAAAGCAATCTTAGCTGGATTTGATAAAGTAAAAGCGTTAGAAGCCTTAACAACAGTTCCTGCTAATTTATTAGGTAAATCAAATGAAATTGGAAGTTTAAAACCTGGTTACTATGCGAATTTTGTTATTACTTCAGATGAAATATTTGAAGAAAAATCTATTATATACGAAAACTGGGTTCAGGGTAAAAAATATGTTGTAAACAATTTTGATATACAAGATATTAGAGGGTCTTATCAACTTAATTTAAATAATGAATTGTATACATTAAAGTTAGATGGAGACTTAACAAAACCTAAAGCAGAAGTTTTAAAAGATTCTGTTAAAATAAATTCCTCTGCAACATATTTAAATGATTGGCTTACTATTCTGCTTACAAACAATGATAAAAGTACCTATACGCGATTAACAGGATTGGTTTCGTCATCTGATTTACTAAGTGGAGATGCAGTCTTAGCAAACGGAATAAAAGTTAGTTGGTCAGCTAAAAAAGTAGAAGATTTTAAAGAAAAAGTAACTCAAAAAACAGAAGTTTCATCACCTGTTATGTTTCCTGTTTCTTATCCTAACACAGCTTTTGGGAATGCATCATCTTTAAAATCAGAAACCGTAATTATTAAAAATGCAACAGTTTGGACCAATGAAGAAAGTGGAATTGTAACCAATACTGATGTTTTAATTAAAAATGGAAAAATTGCTCAAATTGGAAAAAATATTAACGATGCTACTGCTAGAATAATTGATGGTTCAGGCAAACATCTAACACCCGGAATCATTGATGAACACTCACATATTGCAACATCTTTTGGTATCAATGAAGGAGGTCATAATTCAAGTGCAGAAGTTTCTATACAAGACATTATTAATTCTGAAGATATTAATATATATAGAAATTTAGCTGGGGGTGTTACTATTTCTCAAATTTTACATGGTTCATCCAATCCTATTGGTGGTCAATCTGCAATTTTAAAATTAAAATGGGGCCTTTCACCGGATGAATTATTATATCCTAATCAGCCTAAATTTATAAAATTTGCATTGGGTGAAAATGTAAAACAATCCAACTTTAGAAGCTCCAACCCTACCCGATTTCCACAATCAAGAATGGGTGTAGAGCAAGTGTATAACGATTATTTCCAACGTGCCAAAGAATATGATTTAGCATGGAAAAAATACAATAGTTTATCACCTAAAGATAAAGCAAAAACAAAGACTCCAAGATATGATGTGGAACTAAAAACCATTGCAGAAATTTTAAATAAAGAACGCTTTATAACTTGTCACTCCTATGTTCAATCAGAAATTGCAATGATGATGAATATAGCAGAAAAATTTGATTTTAGTGTTCGCATTTTTACCCATATTCTTGAAGGTTATAAAGTAGCAGATTATATGAAATCTCATGGTGCAGGCGCTTCATCATTTTCAGATTGGTGGGCATATAAATACGAAGTTAAAGATGCTATACCTCATAACGGTGCCATATTGCACAATCAGGGAGTTGTTGTGGCATTTAATTCTGATGATGCTGAAATGTCAAGAAGGTTAAATCAAGAAGCTGCGAAAGCAGTTAAATACGGTGGAGTATCTGAAGAAGAAGCGTTGAAATTTGTAACATTAAATCCGGCTAAATTGCTAAAGATAGATGATAAAGTTGGTAGTATAAAGGTTGGAAAAGATGCAGATTTAGTACTTTGGAATGAGCATCCATTATCAATTTATGCAAAACCCTTAAAAACCATGATTGAAGGAATTGTTTATTATGATATTGAGCGAGATGAACAGTTGAGAATTTCACAAGATAAAGAACGTAATGAACTTATTAATTTAATGTTACAGGAAAAAAATAAAGGAAATAATACCCAAGCTCCGCAACGCAGACAACAGGTTTTATACCATTGCGATACTATGGAAGAATATTTCGATGTTAATCATAATCATTAATAATTAGAACGATGAAAGCTTATAAATATATCACAACCATTATTTTACTTTTTTTAGTAACAACTTCATCATTTAGTCAACAAAAACCTGGTTTAAAACAGTCAAAATCAGTCTTAATTTTAAATGCAACTGCTCATATTGGTAATGGAAAAGTTATAGAAAATAGTGCAATTGGCTTTAAAGATGGTAAATTAACGTTAGTAGCCGATGCTCGTGTAATTAGATTAGCTGCTAATGCTTTTGATACAGTAATTAATGCTCAAGGAAAACATGTGTATCCTGGTTTTATTTCTCCCAATTCTACCTTAGGCTTGGTTGAAATTGATGCTGTAAATGCTTCAGATGATATGGTAGAAATTGGTAATTTAAATCCACATATACGCAGTATTATTGCCTATAATGCTGAATCACAAGTTGTGGAAAGTATTCGACCTAACGGGATATTAATTGCTCAAATTACACCTCGTGGTGGAAGAATTTCTGGCACTTCTTCTATTGTTCAACTTGATGCATGGACATGGAAAGATGCGTTAATCAAAGAAGATGATGGGATACATATAAATTGGCCTAGAACTTTTTCCAGAGGTGGATTTAGAAGTGAAAATAGAAATTTAGAACCTAATAAAGATTATTCAAAACAATTAGAAGAGCTGAATTCATTTTTTGATAATGCTAAAACGTATCTGAAAGATAAACAATCTGAAAAAAATGTAGTATTTGATGCTATGAATGGTCTTTTCGATGGAAAGAAAACATTGTACGTTCATGCCGATGAAGAAAAAGCACTAATTGATGCGATACATTTTTATAAAAATCAAAAAGTAACTAAGTTGGTAATTGTAGGAGGTTATGATGCTTATAAAATAACTGATTTGCTAGTGAAAAATAATGTTTCAGTATTATTAAAAAGAGTACATGAATTACCTGTTTTAGCCAATCATGATGTTGATTTACCATATAAAGCAGCTAAATTATTAACAGATAAAGGTGTATTAGTTGGATTAGAAAACAGTGGAGATATGGAACGAATGAATACTAGAAATTTGCCTTTTTACGCTGGAACTACTGCCGCTTATGGCTTATCAAAAGAACAAGCACTTAGTTTAATTACCTTAAATACAGCTAAAATTCTTGGAATTGATACTTTTTGTGGATCTTTAGAAGAAGGAAAAGATGCAACCTTATTTATTTCAGAAGGTGATGCACTTGATATGCGGACTAATTTATTAACAGCTGCATTTATACAAGGTCGAAAAGTTAGTTTAGAAACGCATCAAACAGAATTATTTAAACGTTTTTCTGAAAAATATAAAAATCAGTAGATTAACAAAAATTTAAGAGCAGTCATCCGACTGCTTTTTTTATTTTTGCAATTTCTAGATAAATGAAGAAAATAGAAAGTGTACATAATCAATTAATTAAAGATCTTGTTAAATTGCAGGATAAATCAACTGCACGTACCAAAACAGGTACTTTTATTATTGAAGGTTACCGAGAAATTCACTTAGCAATTGAAGGTAAGTACTCAATACTACAGCTTTTATTTTGTTTGGATATCATTGATATACAATTAGTTAATCAATTTAAATCAATAGTCAATCAAGAAGTTGAATTCATTGAAATATCTAAAGAAGTTTATCAAAAAATAGCCTATAGATCAACAACAGAAGGAATAATTGCTGTTGCAAAAACGAAACAATTAAATTTAGATTCGTTAAAATTTTCATCAGAAAATCCCTTAATTCTTGTAGCAGAAGCTCCGGAAAAACCTGGAAATATTGGGGCGTTATTACGTACAGCTGATGCAGCTAAGCTTGATGCAGTCATAATTGCCAATCCAAAAACAGACTTGTTTAATCCAAATATTGTGAGATCGAGCGTTGGTTGTTTATTTACTAATCAGCTTGCTACAGGATCTACCACCGAAATTATTGAATATCTCAAAAAGAATAATTTTAATATTTTTTGTGCAGCATTGACTGCCTCAACTTCTTATCATTTAATCGATTATAAAATGAAATTAGCAGTAGTTGTTGGTGCAGAAGCTATAGGTTTAAGTAGTTTATGGTTAGCAAACGCAACACAAAATATTATTATTCCAATGAGTGGAAAAATTGATTCTATGAATGTGTCTGTTTCAGCTGCAATTATTATTTTTGAGGCTAAACGTCAACGTAATTTTAATTGAGATTTGAAAAAAATTAGTTACATATTTCTATTATTAAGTTTGTCTGTATTTAATGTAAATGCAAGAACAAATTTTACAGTAAAAGATACGGTTATCAATTTTAAGATTGACTCGTTAAAACTTACTACTTTTAAAGAAATTTTAGAACAACAATTTGAAAAATACGACCATGTAGGTTATCGATATGGAGGGAGAAGCGAAAATGGATTTGATTGTTCTGGTTTTGTAAGTACCGTTTTTAACAACTTATTCGAAATAAAATTGCCTCGTTCTTCTAGGGATATGCTTAAAGTTGGAGAAGTAATTCCAAAAGAAGAAATGCAAGTAGGTGATTTAGTTATATTTAAACCACCAGGATATAGCCACGTTGGAATTTATTTAGGCGATGGAGTTTTTATGCACAGTTCTACTAAAGAAGGCATAACTAAATCTTCGATCGACAGTACATATTGGAAAAAATATTATAGAGCAACAAGGCGTGTTTTAACTCCCATAAAAGAATGACAACAAGTTTTATTTTTTATACTATTATCGGAATATTAGTTGCTAATTTTCTGTTTGATAAATGGTTAGATTTTAAAAATGCACAGCATTTTTCTGATGAAATTCCACCAGAATTAAAAGATGTTTACGATGAAGAACAGTACGTTAAGTCTCAAGAATACAAAAAATATACTTACAAATTTTCTACCTTTATTTCTATTGTATCTTTTTTAATAATACTGTTTTTTTTAATTGTTGATGGGTTTGCATCAATTGATTCCATTTCTAGACAAGTATCAAACAATGAAACAATTGTTTCTTTAGTGTTTTTTGGAATACTGTTACTAGGAAGCACCATATTTAGTATGCCAGTTTCTTATTATAAGACTTTTGTAATTGAAGAAAGATTTGGTTTTAACAAAACAACTAGAAAATTGTTTTTTATAGATAAGTTTAAAGGATTTATACTTTCTGTTATAATAGCTGGTATACTTTTGTGGTTAATCATACTCTTTTACAATTATTTTGGGTCTAATTTTTGGCTATACGCATTGGCATTAATAACAGTATTTTCTGTTTTTATGAATATGTTTTATTCAACGCTTATTGTACCATTATTTAACAAACAAACCCCTTTAAAAGAAGGTGAATTAAAAAAGTCGCTAGAAGATTTTGTAAAGAAAGCAGGATTTAAATTAGATCAACTTTTTGTAATTGATGGTTCTAAAAGAAGTACCCGTGCAAATGCATATTTCGCAGGATTTGGACCTAAAAAAAGAGTAGTTTTATACGATACCTTAATAAATGATTTAGAAACAGACGAAATTACCGCAGTCTTAGCCCATGAAATAGGACATTATAAACATAAACACATTATTTATAACTTTATAATAGGTACGGTTTTAACTGCTTTAACACTTTATTTGTTGTCGATCTTTATTAATAGTAAATTATTAGCATCAGCTTTGGGTGTTCAACTTCCCAGTTTTCATATTGGCTTAATAGCGTTTGGTTTACTTTACACACCAATATCTGAAATAACCGGTTTGATTAACAATTTAATTTCCAGAAAATTTGAATACCAAGCGGATAATTTTGCTAAAAATTATGGTTATGGAAAAGCACTTATAAGTGGTTTAAAAAAATTATCAAAAAACAATTTAAGTAATCTAACACCACATCCTTTATATGTGTTTTATCACTATTCACATCCAACCTTATTACAGCGATATAAAAACATTCAATGATTTTTTCTTATCCCTTATTGTTTCTTAGAATAATTGTATTAATTTAGGGTATGAAGTATGAAATAAATATAGAGGAAGAAAAAAAGGAGATTGCCCTAAGGTATAAAGACTTACTTAAAGGTACGTATCAAACCTTAAGCGATGCAGATAAGAAAGCAATCAGAAAAGCACTCGATTTTGCAGTTGATGCACATAGTAATCAACGCAGAAAAACAGGCGAACCTTATATTTATCATCCCATTGCTGTTGCTAAAATAGTTGCCTATGAAATTGGTTTAGGTGCTGTTTCAATTATAGCTGCTCTTTTACACGATGTTGTAGAAGATACCAAATATACGTTAGATGATATTGAAGAAAATTTTGGCGAAACTGTTGCTAAAATTGTTGATGGGTTAACAAAAATATCTAGTCTAAATCAAGACATTGATACTTCAATGCAAGCCGAAAACTTCAGAAAAATGTTATTAACATTAAATGAAGATGTTCGTGTTATTCTCATTAAAATTGCAGACCGGTATCACAATATGCTTACCATGGATGCTATGGCGCCCCATAAGCAACAAAAAATAGCATCAGAAACATTGTATATTTATGCTCCTCTTGCGCATAGATTAGGGCTGTTTAATATAAAAAGTGAATTAGAAGATTTAGGATTAAAATATACCGAGCCCGAAGTTTATAATGATATACTTCTCAAAATTAAAGAATCCAAAGAAAAACAAAACGAATATATAAATACGTTTACTGAAATTTTAAGAAAATCACTAGAAGACCAAGGATTTAAATTTACTATAAAAGGAAGAACCAAATCAATTTTTTCGATACGTAAAAAGATGGTTACCCAAGATGTAACTTTTGATGAAGTTTACGATAAATTTGCAATCCGAATCATCTATAAATCGAAAGAAAAAAGTGAAAAATTTGACGCTTGGAAAATATATTCTATTGTAACTGATCACTTTCAACCAAACCCTTCGCGATTAAGAGATTGGATAACTCAACCCAAATCTACCGGTTATGAGTCTTTACATACCACTGTTATGGGTCCTCAAGGACGATGGGTTGAAGTGCAAATCAGATCGGAACGTATGGATGAAATTGCTGAAAAAGGATATGCAGCACACTTCAAATACAAACACGGAACAGAAAAAGATACAGAAAGTGGTTTAGAAGGCTGGCTAAACAGGTTAAGAGAATCTTTGGAGAATAATGAATCATCAGCGGTTGATTTTATCGAGGAATTTAAGCTAAACCTGTATGCAAAAGAAATTTATGTTTTTACACCAAACGGCGATTTAAAATCATTACCAAAAGATTCAACTGCACTCGATTTTGCTTTTGCAATTCACACTCAAGTAGGTTATCAATGTAGAGGAGCCCGTGTGAATAGAAAGTTAGTTCCAATTAGTCATGTATTGAATAGCGGAGATCAAGTAGAAATAATAACATCACCTAACCAAAAACCCAATGTAAGATGGTTAGAAATTGCTAAAACTGCAAGAGCCAGAGGTCGAATAAAAGCAGCGTTAAAAGAAGATCAAAAACAAATAGCTATCGATGGTAAGGAAATTTTAACCCGAAAATTAAAACATTTAAAAATTAATTTAGACGAAACGGTAGTTAATGAGCTAGTTAACTATTTTAAACTTAAAACCAGTTTTGATTTATTTTATAGAGCCGGTATTGGAACCATCGAAAATTCGACCTTAAAATCATTCGCAGCTCAAAAATCAAATCCAATCATTAATTTCTTTAAAACAAAAATAAAACGGTCAAAAGTACAAGAATTTGTTGATCAGGAAGAGTTAACAACCAAATACGATTTATTAGTTTTTGGAAAAGAAGAAGAACAGTTAGATTATTCACTTTCAAAATGTTGCAGTGCAATACCTGGAGATAAAGTATTTGGATTTATTACAATAAATGAAGGAATAAAGGTGCATAGAATGGATTGCCCTAATGCAGTAAGCATGCAAGCAAAATTTGCATACAGAATACTAACTGCTAAATGGATAGATTCTACACAAGAAGAATTTACAGCCATTTTAAAAATCTTTGGAAACGATACTGTTGGAATGGTAAATAATATTACTAGAGTAATATCTAATAACATGAACGTAAATATTCAAAGTATTAATATTGAAGGGCATCAAGGAATATTTGAAGGTATAGTAAATGTAAAAGTGAAAAACAAAACGCAGTTGACAAAATTAATTGATAGTATTAAACGAATTGACGGTGTTGAAAAAGTATCGCGTATTTATAAATAGTTAGTTATTCTAATATTAGAATTTACATTATCTTAGTAACCAGAATAATTAGTATAGAAAACTTTAAACCATGAGTGATATTAATCATCAAGAAGTTGTAAAAAATGTTTTTATTAACTTTTTAGAAAATAACAATCATCGCAAAACACCAGAACGGTTTGCCATACTTCAAGAAATTTACGATTTAGATGATCATTTTGATGTAGAATCGCTTTACATTCAAATGAAAAACCAAAAATATCAAGTAAGTAGAGCTACACTATACAATACAATTGAATTATTGTTAGAATGTGGTTTGGTGCGTAAGCATCAATTTGGTCAAAATCAGGCACATTATGAAAAATGTTATTTTGATAAGCAACACGATCATATAATTCTTACAGATTCTGGAGAGGTTTTTGAGTTTTGTGACCCTAGGATTCATGTTATAAAAAAATCAATTGAAGAAATTTTTAATGTTGATATTCACAATCATTCATTGTACTTTTACGCCACAAAGAAAAAATCAGAATAACCATTAAAAATTTAACTAAAAATGAGTGTAGATATATTACTAGGATTGCAATGGGGCGATGAAGGTAAAGGTAAAATTGTAGATGTACTAACCAAAAAATACGATCTTATTGCTCGTTTTCAGGGTGGTCCAAATGCTGGACATACGCTAATTTTTGACGGTAAAAAGCATGTTTTACACACTATACCTTCAGGTATTTTTCATAATAAAGCTATAAATGTTATTGGTAATGGTGTTGTAATAGACCCTGTTATATTTAAAAAAGAACTAGATAATTTAGCTACACATGGTATTGATTTTAAATCAAAGTTGTTTATTTCAAGAAAAGCTCATGTAATTTTACCAACGCATAGAATGTTAGATGCTGCTTCTGAAGCCTCTAAAGGTGTTGAGAAAATAGGTTCAACACTAAAGGGAATTGGACCGGCATATATGGATAAAACAGGTAGAAATGGCTTTAGAATTGGCGACTTTGAATTAGCAGATTGGAAAATTAGATATGAAAAGTTAAAAGAAAAGCACCTTAAAATGCTGGAATTTTACAAGGTTGATGTCGAATTTAATCTTGAAGAAGCCGAAGCCTTATTTTTTGAAGCCGTTGAAAAGTTAAAAACAATTCAATTTATAGATAGCGAAGAATTTATAAACAATGCTATTTTAACAGGTAAATCCATATTAGCTGAAGGCGCTCAAGGGTCTTTACTGGATGTGGATTTTGGTACCTATCCATTTGTAACTTCTTCAAACACAACTGCTGCAGGTGCTTGTACCGGATTGGGAATTGCACCAAATAAAATTAAAGAAGTTTTAGGTATTTTTAAAGCATATACCACACGCGTAGGATCGGGCCCCTTCCCTACCGAATTGTTTGATCAGGTTGGAGCCGATATGGGTAGAATTGGTAATGAGTTTGGCGCAACTACCGGAAGACCTAGACGATGCGGTTGGTTGGATTTAGTTGCTTTAAAATACGCAGTTCAAATAAATGGAGTAACACAGCTGATAATGATGAAAAGCGATGTCTTATCTGGTTTTGATACCATAAAAGTTTGTACTTCATATGTATTTAAAGGAAATGCAATTGGTCACTTGCCATACAATATTGAGTCTGAAAATGTTACTCCAGTTTATACTGAGTTTGAAGGATGGGAAACTGATTTAACTTTGTTAAAAGATAAAAAAGACTTTCCTCCAAGTTTAAATAATTATATAGCTTATATTGAAAATTTTGTTGGGGTCCCAATTAAAATAGTTTCAGTTGGACCAGATCGAAATCAAACAATTTTAATGTAATTATTAAACGCTCTAAAAGAGCGTTTTTGAATTTAAAAACATTCAAATTAGTATTTTTGCATAAAATAAACAAGTTGAAAAATTTTAGTATACTTATCTTAATAGTATTAATATCAGTCGCATCTTTTGGACAGCGTAAAAAAATTAAATTAATACATGCTGATAACACCTTTAAAAATGAGGAAAAGTATCCCAATGCTATTGTGTTATTAGGAAATGTTGCTGTTGAACATGAAGGTTTTACGCTTCGATGCCAACAAGCTTTATTATATCCAGATGTAAATATTATTCAGGCAGTTGGAGAGGTTTTTTTAAATCAAGGCGATACCATTACTCAAACCAGTAAATATGTAGATTACAACGGGAATACTAAAAAAGCTGTTTCATGGGGAAATGTAAGTATCAAAGATCCTCAAATGACCTTGACAACAGATACTTTGCATTTTAATAGAGCCGAGCAACACTTATATTATAGAAATAAAGCAACAATTAAAGATCAAACCAACACCTTAAAAAGTACCATAGGTAATTACTATTTAGCAACCAAAAAGTTTCAGGCGGTACATAAAGTAGAAATTACAAGTCCAAATAACAAATTAGTTTCCAATCATTTAGATTATTATACCGATACAGGAAAAGCATTTTTGTATGGTCCTTCAACTATTTACAGCAAAGAATCAACGGTATATACAGAGAAGGGTTTTCACGATACTCGTACTAAAATATCACATGCAGTTAAAAAATCATCTATAAATTATAAGGATAGAAATTTTAAAGCCGATAGTCTTTATTATGATCAGTTAAAAGGATTTATTTCGGCAACAAAAAACCTTGTAATTACAGATTCTATTAACAAAACGGTAATTAAAGGAGGTTATGGAGAATATTTTGAGCGAAAAGATTCTGCTTATGTTGTTAAAAAACCTGTAGCTATCATATTAGCCGACAAAGATTCTATGTACATACATGGTGAAAAAATGTTGGTAATGGGGAAGCCTAATGAACGTAGAATAAAAACCTATAATAAGGTTAAATTTTTTAAAAATGATTTGCAAGGAAAGTGCGATTCGATATATAGTAATCAAGCAACCGGTATAACAAAAATGTTGAGAAATCCAGTAATTTGGAGTGATGGAAATCAAGTTACTGGAGATACTATATATTTGATATCCAATAAAGAAACCAGTAAATTAGACTCGTTAAAAGTTATAAATAATGCTTTTGTGATTCAGAAAGATTCAAGTGGTTACAATCAAATTAAAGGAAAAAATATACTGGGTAAATTCATAGAAAATAATTTAAAAAATATACTGGTTAATGGTAATGGAGAAGTCATTAATTATCTCAGAAATGATGATAAAGATTTAGTTGGAATTCTAAAAATGAAATGCAGTGAAATTGCATTTGAATTAGGCAAAAATTCAATTAATTATATCGATTTTTTAAGAAAACCGGATGGTCAAACGTATCCTCCATCAAAATTTCCAGAAGAATCTAAATTGTACAAAGGTTTTTTGTGGCGCGATAAAGAACGGCCAAAAACGATAGAAGATATATTTATTTACGATTAAATGTGATGGAATCTTACAAATCACTTTTTTTTAAACATCAGGCACAAACATCTCAAAATCCATTGGCTTTAGAAATCGTTTTTGCAGAAGGATCATACATAGTAGATAAAAACGGTAAAAAATATTTAGATTTTGTTGCAGGGGTTTCAGCCAATACGTTGGGACACAATCACCCAAAAGTAAATGAAGCTGTAAAAAATCAGGTAGATAAGTATATGCATGTCATGGTTTATGGCGAATTTATTCAGCAACCACAAGTAGAACTAGCTTCCTTGTTGGCAAAAAAATTACCTGATACATTAAACTGTGTTTACCTGACAAATTCTGGCACAGAAGCAACAGAAGGGTCGTTGAAACTTGCTAAAAGAGTAACTGGCAGAGGTGAAATTATAGCTGCTAAATGGGCATACCATGGTAATACACAAGGAGCTATGAGTGTTTGTGGAGCCGAAAAACAAAATAGTGCATTTAGACCACTAATACCTGGAGTACGATTTATAGAATATAATAACATTGATGATTTATCTAAAATAACAAATAAAACTGCAGGTGTAATTTTAGAAACCATTCAAGGTGGAGCAGGGTTTATCGTACCTAAAGATAATTATTTAGCTAAAGTAAAAGCACGCTGTGATGAAGTTGGTGCCTTGTTAATTTTAGATGAAATTCAAACTGGTGTAGGAAGAACAGGAAAACTCTACGGTTTTCAACATTATAATGTTGTACCCCATATTTTTGTTACTGGAAAAGGACTTGGAGGCGGTATGCCAATTGGAGCCTTTGTTTCTTCCTATAATTTTATGAATTTATTAAAAAATAACCCCAAGCTGGGTCATATAACTACCTTTGGAGGACATCCTGTAATTGCAGCTGCAGGTGTAGCAACATTAAAGGAAGTTTGTGAAACTAATCTTATGGAACAAGTTTCTTATAAAGAACAATTAATAAGAACATTACTTGTGCATCCTAAAATTATAGAAATTCGTGGTGCTGGTTTAATGCTGGCTGCTATGGTCGAATCAGCTGAATTAGCAACCAAAATAATTTTAAAGTGTTTAGAAAACGGATTAATATTATTTTGGTTATTATTTGACGGAACGGCTATCAGAATAACTCCGCCACTTACTATCTCTGAAGATGAAATTAGAAAAGGTTGTTATATTTTGCTTCAAGCCTTAGACGAAGTTTAGTTTTATTGTTTATGTAATCTTATAAAAGTTAAATATTTGTTAAAATAGTACTATGTATACCATAGTACTGTAACAATATTAAATTTTAGTCGTTTAATACTATATAAACCTAAAATTATTACATTATGAAAACGCTAGAAAACAATTCAAAAGAAACAAAAAAGTTAAAATTAATAGGATTTCATCAAACAAAAAGAAGCTTATGGAATAGCTATAGAAGATTCTCTTATTTTAACAGTTTGCAAAGAAAATGCAATGAAAATACAGTATATTTTGGAAGTTGTATTTAATATTAATAATTAACAAAAAATTTATATGAAACATAATAAATTAAAAAAAGGTATAATACCTTTTATTAAAAAAGAAATTATAGCTTTTAACTTTTTAAAATGTATTATTCTGTAAGTAATTTATCTAGTTCAGCTCTAACTTTACTGCTATTCCAATTGGCTGCTCCAATTTTACTGATAATAATTTCCCCTTTTTTGTTAATTAAATAAGTAGCTGGAATACTTCTTGAAGAAAGTAATTCTGGTACATTAGTTTGCATATTGTATATGGGTAAATCATACTTGTTTTTCTCTAAAAAGGTTTTCACTTTGTCTGTTCCCTCAGAAGTAACAAATACAAAAAAAACTTTATCTTTATAATCGTTATAAAGGGCTTGTAAACTTGGCATTTCTGCTATACAAGGCGGACACCATGTTGCCCAAAAGTTTACAATTACAACATTATTTTGAGCTGTATTAAAATCAAAATCACTAGTATTTAATCCTTTGAGAAGCCAGTTATAATCTTTTAAAACCGCCCTGTTTTCAACGCTTTCAATAGAGGGAGAAAATGCAAGTTGTCGCATCAACCAAGCTCTTGAGGGTGGATAAATTATTAAGGCCAACGCAATAATAAAAAGGATGTTAGAAATCATAGATTTATTAAATTTCATATTAACAGGATAAAAAGAAACTCCTAAAAAGGAGTTTCTCTGGTTTTAATTGTTTTGTTTTTTGATTAAATTTAAGGCACTACCAGCTTTAAACCATTCAATCTGACCTTCGTTATAGGAATGATTTACTTTGATTTGCTCTGAAGAACCATCATCATGTATTAATTCAATCGTTAATTGTTTACCCGGTGCAAAATCAATCAAATCAATAAAATTAATAGTATCATTTTCTTGTATTTTATCATAATCACTTTCATTGGCAAAAGTTAACGCCAACATTCCTTGTTTTTTTAAGTTAGTTTCATGAATGCGTGCAAATGATTTTACCAAAACTGCTTTAACGCCCAAGTGTCTTGGTTGCATAGCCGCATGTTCTCTGGATGATCCTTCTCCGTAGTTATGATCTCCAACAACAATGGATGGTACGTTTGCTTGTTTATATGCACGTTGAACATCGGGAACTCCAGCATATTCTCCAGTTAATTGATTTTTAACCAAATTGGTTTGCTGATTAAATGCATTTACTGCTCCTATGAGGGTATTGTTGGCTATATTATCTAAATGACCTCTATAGCGTAACCAAGGTCCTGCCATAGAAATATGATCGGTTGTACATTTTCCAAATGCTTTAATTAATAATTTAGCTCCTGTAATATTTTTACCATTCCAAGGTAAAAAAGGATCTAACAATTGTAAACGTTTAGAATCATTATCAACCTTTACCATTACGTTGCTGCCATCAGTAGCTGGAGCTATATAGCCTGGGTCTTCAACATCAAATCCTTTTAAAGGTAATTCAAAACCTTTAGGCTCATCAAGCTTAACTGCCACGCCCTCTTCATTAATTAAGGTATCTGTTAATGGATTGAAATCTAATCGGCCTGCAATGGCTAAAGCTGTAACCATTTCTGGAGATCCAACAAACGCTAAGGTATTAGGATTGCCATCGGCACGTTTTGCAAAATTTCTGTTAAATGAATGTACAATAGTGTTGCGCTCTTGTTTTTCAGCCCCTACTCTATCCCACATACCTATACACGGGCCACAGGCATTAGCAAAAACTGTTGCATTGATTTCGTCAAATGTTTTAATAAAACCATCGCGCTCTACAGTGTATCTAACCTGCTCGGAACCAGGAGTAATCATAAATTGTGCCTTTGTTTTTAATTTTTTATCAGCAACTTGTTTAGCTAAAGATGCAGCTCTTGAAATATCTTCATATGAAGAGTTAGTACATGAGCCAATTAGACCAACTTCTACTTCTAATGGCCAATTATTTTTAAGAGCTTCTTCTTTCATTTTTGATATTGGCGTAGCTAAATCTGGTGTAAATGGACCATTTAAATGAGGCTCAAGTGTAGATAAATCTATTTCAATAACTTGATCAAAATATTGATGCGGATTTGCATATACTTCAGGATCAGCAGTTAAGTATGCTTTTACTTTATTTGCTGCATCTGCTACATCAGCTCTGTCTGTTGAACGTAAATAACGCTCCATTGATTCATCATATCCAAAAGTTGAAGTAGTTGCTCCTACTTCTGCTCCCATGTTACAGATAGTACCTTTTCCAGTACATGATAGTGCTTCTGCTCCTTCTCCAAAATATTCAATAATGGCTCCAGTTCCTCCTTTAACCGTTAAAATACCGGCAACTTTTAGTATAACATCTTTTGGAGAGGTCCATCCAGATAACTTACCTGTTAATTTAACCCCAATTAATTTCGGAAATTTTAATTCCCAAGCCATACCGGCCATAACATCAACAGCATCAGCTCCTCCTACTCCAATAGCAATCATTCCTAAGCCTCCTGCATTTACAGTATGTGAATCGGTACCTATCATCATCCCTCCTGGAAAAGCATAATTTTCTAAGACAACTTGATGAATAATCCCAGCTCCTGGTTTCCAGAAACCGATTCCGTACTTATTGGAAACAGATTCTAAAAAGTTAAATACTTCATTACTGCTTTCATTGGCAACTTTTAAATCGGTTGCGGCATCCACTTTAGCTTGAATCAAGTGATCGCAATGAACGGTTGTTGGAACAGCCACTTTCTTTTTCCCAGCGTGCATAAATTGTAACAATGCCATTTGTGCTGTTGCATCCTGACAAGCGATACGGTCTGGAGCAAAATCAACATAATCAACTCCTCGTCTAAAAGCTAAGCTCGCATTTCCATCCCATAAATGGTTATACAGTATTTTTTCTGATAAGGTTAAAGGATGTCCAACTACCGCTTTTGCAGTATCAATTCGATCTTTCATGCGGTTATAAACAGCGTGAATCATTTCAATATCAAAGGCCATATTTTTTATTTTTTTAGTTTAGTTTTAATTATAGTTGCAAAATTAAGCATTTGAAGTTTAATTTGAAAATCTTTAATAAAATACTGATATAATTAAATATTATTTAACAAATTAATAATAATTGTAAAATTAATTTCATATTATTAAATAAACAGTAAATAAATTGAGTATTCTTTAAATAAAAATATAAGTAGAATAGTTTAAATGAAATCTATAAATTTTATAAATCAATAGAATAGCGTAACGCTACATTTGTAAACGAAGTGTTTTTTAAATGCGATTCTCCTTTTAATTTATTAGGTACGTTATAATTATATCCTAACTCTATATCAAAATTCTTTATAGATAAATTTAATGGTAGATTTAATTGTGCGTAAAATAATTCAAAAACTTTATCATAATAATACTCTATATAGGGCCGGTATTGATTGAAACGTATATTGTACAACTCAATATTTTCTTGTCCTACATAAAATGTAAATTGAGGTTGAAAACTTACAGTGGTATGTTTATTAAGTTCAAATAGTTTGATGTTACTAATAAGTCCTAAAGAGGCGCTTATTGCATTGCTTTCACCAAAAAGATAGGAGACTTCTAATTCAGTACCAATTAACCGATCTTCAGAAAAAATTAAAAACCGGGCATCAATGCTGTTTTTGGATACATTTTCATATTCTTTACCATAAAAATACCGACTATAGGTTGTTTCATAGCGCATATTTAAATTTTTACCGAAAGTTTTACCATACCCTATGGTTAAGATTGAAGTATCCCACTTTGGGTCTAATTCACTTAAATACAGTCCAGAAACTCCTAATACCAATCCTTTGGAGTTTATATAAAAAACCTGGGGAGTAATGCTTATTTGATTTACTACTTCACCGTTTAATCGCTTTAATTCACGTCCTGCGAAATGGGTTTTATTGGTATAATTTACCGTTGTATAAATTGTTTTATGATTATACAATACATCAATTATATTTTGCAAATCTATTTCTTCAGTAAGAAATAATTCATCAATTAATTCTTCTTCTTCTTCGTTAATTTCAATTTGTGCATTAACGATACAAAAACTCAACAGAAAAACGGAAATTAAAAGTTGTTTCATACAAACGCTTTTTAAAAACTTTTTGGGAGGATACTTAATATTAATGATTTATTGAGTTTAAACGTGTTCTTCTTACCACACGTTTTATACGTTCACGTTTCTTCTTCATATCTTTTCTTAACTCTGTTTTTTGTTGGTTAGAAAAGTTTTGCTTTAAATTTTTATGTTGCTGTAGTGCCTTTTTGTTATCTTGTAACATCTTTTTCTGATTAGCAGACAAGCTTGCTCTAAAGGCTTCTCTTTTCTGTTCTTTAGTCAATAGATTGTCATTTAACAATTGGCGTTGTTCATCTGTTAAACTAGCTTTAAATGCTTCTTTGTTAGCTTTAATTTGTTGTTCGTGCTCTGTTAATTCCATAATATTTCCGGCTGGTTCTTGAGCAAACAAAGAAACAACTGAAAATAAAAATAAAACTATATATATTGAACTTTTCATTGATATTTTGAATTTGTATAGCGATTAATAATAATATATGTAAACATAAATGTACAGAACTTTGACTACATTTTACTAAAAAGGTTTAAGAGAAATAAATAAAGCAAAGGTTTAAAATAAAAAAGCAGATCTATAAGCCGGATTCTGTTTTTATAACTTAGCAAGCTTAATTATAAAATCTTATCATTTATCTGAGCTTATAATTACTTATAAGCTTTAGCTGCCTACCCCTTGAAATTGGACGAGTAATCCTCAAACTTCAATATACATGGCATTTCACCGCATAGAGTTTACCTGATTTCACTACAGCCTAACTGTACATTCTTTCTGTTGCACTGGTCCTCGGTTTACACCGGGCGGTTGTTATCCGCTATGCTACTCTTTGGTGTCCGGACTTTCCTCCCTAAATTAATTAGAGCGATAAGACGATCTGCTTGGTACAAAAGTACTATAAAATAAAAAAACCCACTCAAGATTGAGTGGGAAAATTGCTATGAAAAAGAAAAAGTATCATCAGACTAATCTGATGATGAAACAAAGGTAAAAATTTTAATCATTTAAACAAATATTTTTTAAAAATATTTTTATGAAAACATATCTTTTACCTTGTCAAAAAAAGATTTATCTGTACTGCTTGGTTTTGGGATGAAGTTTTCATCGTGCAGCATTTCTTCAAAAAAGTCTTTTTGCTTTTTAGAAAGCGATTTTGGAGTCCAAACATTTACATGAATTAACAAATCTCCTTCTCCGTAATGTTCTAAACTTGGCAATCCTTTTCCTCTTAATCTCAGTATTTTACCAGATTGTGTCCCTTCTTCTATTTTTATTTTAACCTTACCAGTAACTGTTTCTATTTCTTTAGTAGACCCTAAAGCAGCTTCAGCAAAGCTGATGTATAAATCATAATGCAGATTAGAGCCTTCGCGTTTTAATTTTTCGTGTTCTAATTCTTCAATTATTACAATTAAATCACCTGAAACAGCATTGGTTCCTGGCGCATCATTTCCTTTTCCGGTTACCTTTAATTGTACACCGTCAGAAACTCCAGGTGGAATCTTAATTGCAACGGTTTCTTCATGGATTGTAAGTCCGTTCTCGTCTGAACCACTTGGTTTGTTATTAATTTGCTGGCCTGCTCCTTGACACGTTGGACAGGTGCTGCTTGTTTGCATTCTTCCTAAAATTGTTTGGGTAACACGCATCACTTGTCCGCTTCCGTTACAAGTAGTACAAGATTTGTAACTCACTCCGGCTGCCTGAACTTTACGTTTAACCTTTACTTTTTTCTCAACACCTTTTGCAATTTCTTCTAGTGTCAATTTAACTCGAATTCGTAGATTACTTCCTTTTACACGTACCCTACCACCTGATCTACCGCCAAAACCACCACCAAATGCACCTCCAAAATGACCACCAAATATATCTCCAAACTGACTGAAAATGTCTTCCATATTCATATGGCCACCATAATGACCACCTCCTCCATTTTCAAATGCAGCATGGCCATATTGGTCGTAACGTGCTTTTTTATTATCATCACTGAGCACTTCATAAGCTTCAGCTGCTAATTTAAATTTTTCTTCTGCTTCTTTATTGCCTGGATTTTTATCTGGATGAAATTCAATAGCTTTTTTTCGATAAGCTTTTTTAATTTCAGCAGCACTTGCGTTTTTAGCTACACCTAATATTTCGTAATAATCTTGTTTCATCTTTAATTTTATTGTCCTGTAATAACTTTAGGAAAACGGATAATTTTCTCACCTAACTTATAACCCTTTTCAATAATATCAACAATTTTTCCTTTTAAATCGTTTGAAGGAGCAGGAATAATGGTAATAGCTTCATGAACATCAGCATCAAAAGAGTCTCCAATTTCAACAGTAACTTCATCCAAGCCTTTTTGTTTGAGTGTTGCTTTAAGCTTAACTTGGATTAACTCGATTCCTTTTAATAAATTTTCATCGCCAGACTTAGAAATTTCAAGTACAGCTCTGTCAAAATCATCTAATATTGGTATTAAAACTGTCATTAATTCTTGATTGGCTGTTTTATATAATTCCAAACGTTCTTTAGTGGTGCGTCTTTTATAATTTTCAAATTCAGCAAACAAACGCAAAAATTTGTCTTTTTCTTGCGCAATCAGCTCTTCAGAGCTTACTTCTTTTACAACTTCTTTTTCATTAACTTCTTCATTTACAGAAACATTATTCTTGTCAGCTTGTAAATCTTCCAAACTATCGTTCTCTTTTAATTTGCTTTTGGATTTAGCACTCATATATACGATTTTATTTTTTAATTTTATTTAACAAAAGTATTGCCATTCTTATTTTTGTGTCAATTTGTCATTATAAAAAATTCCCGCAAAAGCGGGATTATTTTTTATGCTATTCGTTCAATTTTAGCGCCTAATGCTCTTAAGCGCTCATCAATGCGCTCATAGCCTCTGTCTATTTGTTCGATGTTTTGAATAATACTTGTTCCTTTAGCCGATAATGCAGCAATTAATAAGGAAACTCCAGCTCTAATATCGGGTGAAGATAAGGTAGCACCCTTTAAAGGAAATTCGTGATTCATCCCTATTACAGTTGCTCTGTGTGGATCGCAAAGGATTACTTTAGCTCCCATATCAATAAGTTTATCAACAAAAAATAACCTGCTCTCAAACATTTTTTGATGTATCAAAACACTTCCTTTAGCTTGTGTAGCTACCACTAAAACGATACTTAATAAATCAGGGGTAAATCCTGGCCAAGGAGCATCAGACACTGTAAGGATAGAACCATCGATATATTTTTGTATTTTATACCGTTTTTGAGCAGGGATGTAAATATCATCACCTTTGCGCTCTAGTTTAATTCCTAATTTTTGAAATACTCTTGGGATGATTCCTAAATTATCCCAGCTAACATTTTTTATGGTAATTTCAGACTTTGTCATAGCAGCCATTCCAATCCAGCTTCCTATTTCAATCATATCTGGCAATACGCGATGGGTACATCCCTTCATGTCATTTACGCCTTCAATAGTTAAAAGATTTGAACCAATACCTTTAATATTTGCTCCCATGCTGTTTAACATCTTACATAATTGCTGAATATATGGTTCGCAAGCAGCGTTGTAAATTGTAGTAGTTCCTTTGGCTAAAACAGCTGCCATGATAATATTGGCTGTTCCAGTAACCGAAGCCTCATCCAGCAACATATTGGTTCCTTTAAGTTCAGTGGCTTCTACCCCATAAAAATGCTCCTCTTCATTAAATCTAAATTTAGCACCTAAACTTATAAAACCTTCAAAATGGGTATCTAAGCGACGGCGACCAATTTTATCACCTCCTGGTCTGGGAATATAGCCTTTGCCAAAACGACCGAGTAAAGGACCCACTAACATAATTGAACCACGCAATGAACTGCCGTCTTTCTTAAATTCTTCGGATTCTAAATACTTAAGATTGATATCATCAGCTTGAAATTCATACGAATTATCAGCAATTTTATTGACTTTAACACCTAACTGACTTAAAATAAAAATCAATTTATTGACATCTAATATGTTAGGAATGTTATGAATTGTTACTTTTTCGGGTGTTAACAACACAGCACAAATAATTTGTAAAGCCTCGTTTTTAGCACCTTGAGGGGTAATTTCGCCACTTAAAGGATGACCTCCTTCAATTTTAAATTTTGCCATAAATTAATATCGACCTTTTTTGGATTTGTATTTTCTTGATTTGGTTGTAAAAGCTTTTTTCTGTTTTGAGTCACTAGGTATTTCAGTTGTAAGATTGGTAGATTCATCTAAACTTAATTTTCCTTTAGATAGTTCATTTAAGTGATCAATTATAACTTTATCATCTACTGTATCTTTATTCCATGTTAAATAACATTTTTTCATGTGATTTGCAATGGTTAAGATAAGTAAATCTTTTAGTTCACCCTCTTCCCAGCTAACAGCAACATCTATCATGGTTTGTATATTGTTTCCATAAAATCGATACTTAGATGCAGATTTAGGGTATTCAAGTCTATCTGGTTTTTCTAATAAAACCTCTTTGGTTAGTTTTTCATAGGGCGAATCTACATCCAATTCAAAGTTGGACATTATAAACATTTGATCCCACAGTTTGTGTTTAAAATCGGGAACGTCTCTTAAATGCGGCTGTAAGTTTCCCATCACATCAATTATGGCTAATGCCATTGTATTGCGTTCTTCTTTAGTTTCTAACAATTTACAATGATTGATTAATTTTTGAATATGACGTCCATATTCTGGTATAATAAGATGCTCTCTATCTGTATTGTATTCAAGTTCAAAATTCATATACTGATTTATTTACTTTTTTGGAGTGTTGTTTATAATGGTAATAATTATGCAAATTAACACATTTATTTGGGTTTCACAATTATATCAATTTGAGTTTAGCAAACTGCAACAATAATTTTTTCACACCCACTTTCTCAAACTTAATTTCTGCTTTTTTATTGGCTCCTGATCCTTCTAAATTTAAGACTTCACCTTTACCAAAAGTATCATGAAATACATATGAACCAATCGCAACTTCAGTAATTGCTTGATTATTTGTAGGTTTAACATCTGTTACTTTTTTGAGGTTTTTAGGTTGATTTGTATTTACCAATGGTTTAATATGGTTAGTTTTTGATTCAAAAATATCAGGTTTTAAATAACTTGATGTACGTACATTTGAGCCGCTAGATTTTGATTTTCCTAAGTATTCTAAGTATTGTTCGTCAATTTCATCAATAAATCTACTGGGTTCTGTATCACTAAATTGACCCCAACGACTTCTATAAAGCGAATAGGTTAAATAGGCTTGTTGTTCTGCCCTGGTAAGGGCTACGTAAAACAACCTTCGTTCTTCTTCAATTTCACTTCGACTATTAATACTCATAGCTGATGGGAATAGATTTTCTTCCAGTCCAACAATGTAGACAACTTTAAACTCTAATCCTTTTGCCATATGCACTGTCATTAAAGACACTGTGTTTTTAGCATCCGGATCATCTTTATCAAAATCTGTGGCTAGGGCTACATTTTGAAGAAAATTGGGTAAACTTGTATCTCCATCAACTAAATCTTGCTGCTCAATAATAAAAAACTTAATACCGTTTAAAAGTTCTTCAACATTTTCAATCCGACTGGTTGATTCAAAGGCATCTTCTTTTTTCAACTCATTAATTAAGAATGTTTTATTAACAACATGATTTGCAATTTCAAAGGCATCTTCCGTTTCAGACAGTATTCTTAAGCTTTTAATCAAAGCAGCAAAATCACTTAAACGTTGGCGTGTTCCTGAGTTAATTCCTGAATCGATGTTTTCAATTTGTTCAATTACATTAAATATTGTAATATTTAATTCATTAGCTTTTATGATAAGGCGATCCATAGTTGTTTGACCAATTCCACGAGCTGGATAATTGATGATTCTTTTTAAAGCTTCTTCATCATTATGATTAATTATTAATCGTAAATAAGCTAAGACATCTTTTATTTCTTTTCGTTGATAAAACGAAACGCCACCATAAATTCTGTATTTAATATTCTTTTTGCGCAACGCCTCTTCAATAGCACGCGATTGAGCATTGGTTCTGTATAATACTGCAAAATCAGTATTAAGTAATTGCTGGCGCATAGCATTTTCGAAAATGGAGTTGGCTACAAAATTTCCTTCTTCAGCTTCAGAATGTACCTGAACAACTTTTATCTTCTCTCCAACACTATTATGAGTCCATATGGTTTTATCTATCTTAGATTGATTATTGTCTATTACAGTATTTGCAGCAAGTACAATATTTTGAGTAGATCGATAGTTTTGTTCTAATTTGAAGGTTTTTAAATCTGGATAATCTTTTTGAAAATTTAAAATATTTTGAATATTGGCACCACGAAACGCATAAATACTTTGAGAATCATCGCCTACAACACAAATATTTTGAAACCGATCAGCTAAAGCTTTAACTATTATATATTGCGAATGGTTTGTGTCTTGGTACTCATCTACTAAAATATAACGAAACCTATTTTGATATTTTGCTAACACCTCTGGAAATCTGGCAAGTAGTTCATTGGTTCTTAACAATAAATCATCAAAATCCATAGCACCAGCTTTAAAACATCGATCTACATAATGTTGATAAACTTCTCCCATTTTAGGACGCATGGCGGCATGATCAGCTTCAATGAGTTCGGGTGTGTTATAATAGGCTTTTACTGTAATTAAGTTGTTTTTATATTTTGATATCCTACCAAAAACCTGTTTAGGTTTATATATTTCTTTATCGAGTTGTAATTCTTTTATAATAGACGTAATTAATTTTACTGAATCGTCCGTATCATATATGGTAAAATTTGATGGAAAACCGAGTTTCTCAGCTTCAAAACGGAGAATTTTTGCAAAAACACTGTGAAATGTACCCATCCATATATTTTTGGCTGCACTTTCTCCCACTACACCAGCTACTCGATTTTTCATTTCTTTAGCTGCTTTGTTAGTAAACGTTAAAGAAAGTATTTGAAACGGATCTACTCCTTGCTGAATTAAATAGGCAATTTTATAAGTAATTACACGGGTTTTTCCAGAGCCAGCACCAGCTATAATCATCATTGGCCCGTCTTTTTGTATAACTGCTGCTTGTTGTGGTTTATTTAATAATTTTAAATAGTCTTCCAAAGTTTATTTTTGTTTTCAAAAATACTATTAGTATCCAAAACTACCAATTAAAGTTTTTCACAATCAATTTTATACATGTCTTTATGAGTAAATTTAAATAAAAAAAGTGGCCGAAGCCACTTTCTATTTAGTAGGTTAGTTGTAGGTATTTTAGTTTAATTTATAGCTAAATCCGGCCATAATTAAATCAGTTGTCATTTCGTACGAAACATTACTTCCTGGAATTTCTCCTAACATATTTGTAGGACTAGCCATCATTGGATTATACATAGAACCACTTGTAGCTCCATTACTAGCTCCATGATGATAAACAGCATTAAGTGTTAACTTATCAGAAAATTCATATCCAAATCCAAATTGATACGCATTTTTAATAATGGCAGTAGCTGGAGTTGAGAAAAACGCTAGCTCTGGTTTAATCGGATTACTGCTATAGGTATATCCAGCTCTTAAAGGTAATTTGTTGATTCCTTTATACTGAACCCCTAAAGATAGAACTTGCATGTCTTCCCATCCAAAACCTTTTACAGCTCCAAATTGTGTCCATCCATACTCATCAAATCCATTGGTTTTAGAATACTCTACATGTCTAAAATCTATAGCAAAGTCAAAGTTAGTAGTAGAATAACCAGCTCCTAATGAATAGATTGCAGGATATCCCATATTGAATGAATTTTCGCTTTTTAAATTATCTAAATAAACATTTTCAAAATCAAAATCTGTAAAATATTGAGGTGTTTTATAGTTAGCTCCTAATTTTAAACCTTCTGTTCCTTCGTAATAGATACCAACTTGTGCACCATATCCATATGCTGGAGTTTCATCAGTATACCCATAACCAGCCATTGAAGGATTTCCAGTAGGATTTGGATGCAATTTTAAGCTTGCATAATTTAAGGTTGGGGAGACTCCGATAGAAACCTTATCATTTAATTTATATGCATACGAAAAACCAACTTGCAATAACATATAGTTAGATTCTAATTTACCGAAACCACCCATAGATTGTGGCATATTGATAGGATTTGTCATGTTTTCTGGGAATTTAACCCCAAAACCACTGATTCCAAAAGCTGATAAACCGTAGGTGTGTTTACTTCCTTCTTTACCCCAAACATATGCGATTGCTGGCATTACGGAAATACCTTTATCGTCCTCAGTAACTCCGCTAAATGGTCCCATTGGAGTTGGTACTGTTGAAGATAATTCTGGTGCAGAAAAGAAAACTCCAGCATTTACTGATAAAATTTTACCATCAAATGTTGAGATGGCTGCTGGATTCCACTGTAAAGCGCCATTAATATCTAAAGGCATGGCAGTAGCAGCTCCGCCCATAGACATATTTACGGCACCTATTCCTTGCATTAAATGCCCAACTTGAGCTAAAGTTGTTACGCTAATTAATAAAATAAATAATTGAATAATTTTTTTCATTTTAAATGATTTTTTAGTTAATAAAAAATGTAACAAATGTTACAAAAAACATAAATTAAAGAACTAATAAACAATATGTTACATCTTTAACTCTTTAAATTATTACTCAAAATTAAGATGGTTACTTATCTTATTTACTGATAAAAATCATGTTTTAAATAATTAGCAAAAAATAGAGGTGCTAAATGAAATAACACCTCTTTAAAAAAAAGTTAAAAACCTGTATTTGTTTGATTTATAAATTTAAAAGGAATATTTTAATGCAACATTAATGTTTGTAGCTTTTGTTACATATCCTAAATTTTCTACAAATTTCTCATTTAACAAATTGGTTAGATTTAAATAAATGTTCAATTTATCATTTAAAATTGCTTTGTTGTAACCAACATCGAGTAATTGAAATGACTTTAGTGTTTCAATTGTTGCTGGAAAATTTTGAAAATTTTGGGCAGATCTTTTGCCTTTATAAGAGTAATTTAGTGTAAAATTACCCAATTTAGAGTTGCTATAATATATATTGCTGTTCCATTTTACTTTTGGAATTAGGAAACTTTCATCTAAATTTAAATGAGTATAGGTATGATTTATTGAAAATTTTATATTATCCGATAATTTCACTTTTAAATCGTGTTCAACTCCTCTAAAAAACTGAGTACCTTCTTGATTGTAATAGTTTGATATCCACGTAGTGTAATCAGTATAAAATCCTATAGAATTTGTTTCTTCTCTAAAAAAATATTGTTGCGTAAAAGTAATTTTATTTTTTACAGTTTTTAAGGTGTAACCAATTTCATAATTTTTCGATTCTTCTGGGTTTAAATCACTTTTTCCATAGGAAGAATATAATTGATACAAACTTGGTGTAATAAAAGCAGTACTGAGTGATGCCATTAAATTAACATCACCAACTGTAGTTTTAATTAAAAAAGAAGGATTTAAATTGTAAACCCAATTGGTGCCATACTGTTCATGTATGTTTAGTCGTCCTCCAAAATTTAAGTTAAATCCGCTGTTGCTTTGTAATACAGCATTTACATACGGATCAACCATGTAAAAGTTAGCAATATTTTTTGCTAAAACTTCATAAGATGTATTAAAATTTGCCGCTTGATATTGAAAATCTACGCCAGAAACAAGGGTAAAACTGCTGCTTAATTGATGGGTATTAAAAACATCTGCAGTTAAGCTTTCTGATTTAAAATTAGATAAGCCATATTCGCTTACATCATTTCTTATTAATGATTTATATGATACTGTACCAGCAATACTTCCTTTTTCATAACGATATTCTGGTTGAATACTTATTAACTTTTCGGTGTTTTCATAAGTATTAACGTCTGAATCCATAAACGCAAAATCGTAATCATGGTTTATTTTTCTATAGGAACCAATAACTAAAGTTGAAAAATTTTCAGTAAAGGCATGTTTTATCTTTGCTAAAATATTGAGCTGTTGAAACGAATCTGATTCTAAAGGTTCTGTCTGATCTTTTAATCCTTCAGACATTCCATCTGTAACTAAATTTGAGAAGGATAAATAATACTTGGTTTTATCTTTAGAAGCCTTAATATCAAAAGATTGTGAATGATTAGTTAATTTATAATTTTTGCTCACTTCACTATTATTAGTTCCAGCACTTAATAAAATACTTCCACTAATTTCATTATTTTTAGCTTCTTTAGTTTTAATATTAATTACACCAACTGCAGCTCCACTACCATATAAAGTACTTGCGGCGCCTTTCATAATTTCAATATGCTCAATTTGATGAATTGATAATAAGTTTAAATCGTACGAAAAATTAATTCCGCTTGCATCAGTAACAGGAATTCCGTCAATTAAAATTAATAATTGATGACTCCTTCCACCTCTAACATAGTATCCTAAGTTTTTTCCTGCAGCATTTTGAGAGCCGTTTATTTCGATACCTGTAATTTGAGTTAATAAACTTGCAACTGTTTGAAAAGGAAGCTTCTCTAAGGTGCTCTGATCAATATTTACAACAGAACGACCAGTATTCTCTATTTTAACAGGAAATTTACTGGCTACCACAACTACTTCTGTTAATTCGTTAATTTTATCATTTGTTGCATCTTGTGCAACTAATGACATGGTAAAAATGCTTGTTACGTTAATAATAACTAAAGTGATAAAATTTTTCATCAAACTGATATTTTTTTTGATGTTACTAATTAAATCAGGTGAAATGAAGTACAGAAAATCCGTACTCAAACCTTTCTCCCGAAAGTTTGAACTACTCTGATTGTGGCAGGTCTCCTGGCTTATCAAGGTTGTTACTACCTTCCCATTCTTACAAACAGTGGTTTAAGAATGTAACAACTTTTTAATTGATTTACAGTTGCGGGAACAGCTTTAGTATTGCACTAAATTCCCTTTTAATTCATGCTTTGAAGCGTTGAAACCAAAATCGATACAAATATAATACTTTAATTTTTTTAATACTTAAAATAGTTTTTAATATATTCGTAAAAAACAATTATTATATTTATAAATTGTTAATACATTAATTATCAGCACTATATTAAATAAAAATGAGAATAGAATCAGATGTAAAATTGGGATTTAAAGATGTTATGATTCGCCCTAAACGATCTACACTTAACTCGCGATCACAAGTTTCCTTAATTCGTAAATTTCAATTCTTGCATACCCAAACTGTATGGGAGGGAATTCCTATAATGGCTGCAAATATGGATACCGTTGGTACGTTTGCCATGGCAAAAAAGTTGGCAGAATACCAGCTGTTTACGGCAATTCATAAACACTATACCCTTAGTCAATGGAAATCTTTTATGAATTCTATAGATGAGAAAGTATTAAACAATGTTTCTATAAGTACAGGTACTGGTAAAAAAGATGAAGACAAACTTGCTCAGTTGTTAGGGGAATTTCCTGAGTTAAAATTTATTTGTATTGATGTAGCCAACGGATATTCTGAACATTTTGTGGAGTTTGTTAAACGTACCAGAGAAAAATATCCTACTAAAGTCATCATTGCCGGAAATGTTGTTACTGGTGAAATGGTTGAAGAGCTTTTATTATCAGGAGCAGATATAGTAAAAGTTGGAATTGGACCAGGTTCAGTATGTACAACACGCGTTAAAACAGGTGTTGGATATCCACAATTATCAGCAATTATTGAATGTGCCGATGCTGCTCATGGACTGGGTGGACAAATTATTTCAGACGGTGGATGTACAGTTCCTGGCGATGTAGCTAAAGCATTTGGAGGAGGAGCTGATTTTGTAATGTTAGGAGGAATGTTTTCTGGACATGAAGAAAGTGGTGGACAAATTGTAGAAGAAAACGGTATGAAATATAAATTATTTTATGGCATGAGTTCTGAAACTGCCATGAAAAAACACGTGGGCAGTATCGCAGAATATAGAGCATCGGAAGGAAAAACCGTAAAAGTCCCGTTTAAAGGTCATGTAGAAAATACTGTACAAGATATATTGGGTGGTATTCGATCTACTTGTACTTATGTTGGTGCTGCTCATCTAAAAGAGCTAACAAAACGTACAACGTTTATTAGGGTGCAAGAACAACATAATCAAATCTATACCGAATAAAAAGTAGCCGTTTCAACGGCTATTTTAAATTATAGGGTCTATGAAATATTTTATTCTAATACATTTACCATTATTGATTTTATTTGCAGGCTGCAATCAGAAAAGTATTAATAAAATTGAAGGAGCTAAGGAAATAGAAAATAGTATCAAATATGCTAAAAATATTGAGGTTTATGAGTATTTTGAGTATACACAACTATTGATTAAAAACCAGTTAAACAACCAACATCAGTCTTATTTTTTAGTTGATAAAAATAAACCAGTTCCTAAAATTTTAAATGGCGAAAAAATTATAAAAACTCCTATAAACAATATTGTTGTAACAAGCACAACACATGTAGCCATGCTCGAATTGCTCAATCTGCAAGATAACTTAATAGCATTTCCACAAACACATTTCATTTCATCTGAAAAAACAAGAGAGCGCATAACCAAAGGTATTGTAAAGGAACTAGGGAATGTTCAACAAATGAATACTGAAATCTTATTAACAATAAAACCTGATGTTATAGTTTCATTTGAAATAACAGGTACTAACAAAGTTTTAAAAGAACTCGAACGTAAAGGCTATTCTATAATTGTTAATAACGATTGGTTAGAAGAAACACCTTTAGGAAGGGCTGAATGGTTATTGCTATATGGATATTTATTTAACCAAAAAATGAAGGCATTGCAGATTTTTAATTCAATTGAAAATAATTACAACAAAGCTAAAATGATAGCTGCAAAAGCTGTTCAAAAACCAAAAGTTTTATCGGGTATTATTTTTAACGATGTTTGGAATATGCCCGCAGGTAATAGCTTTGAAGCAGCATTGTTAAAAGATGCAAATACCCATTATATTTGGTGTGAAACGGATGGAACAGGTAGTTTATTGTTAAATGTTGAAACCGTAATAGAAAAGGGTCAACAAGCAGATTTCTGGATAAATCCTGGTATTTATACCAGTCATTCAGATTTAAGTCAAAGCAATAAAATTTATACGCATTTTAAGCCATTTACAAATAAACAGATATACAGTTATGCACATTTAAGAGGTGTTACAGGTGGGTATAAATACTTTGAAACGGCCCCTACCCGACCTGATTTAGTTTTAAAAGATTTAATAAAAATAGCGCATCCAGAACTGATGCGCCATTATGACTTTTCATTTTATAAAAAATTAGAATAACTCTTATCCTTTTTTCAATGCGATTTTAATTCTTTCTGGTGTAATCGGCATTTGAGTTACACGCGCACCTGATGCATGAAAAACAGCATTGGCAATAGCACCACCAACACAAATAATGGCAGGTTCTCCTCCACCTTGAGGTGGCGATTCCATGTCATCAATAAATACAGCATCTATTTTTGGTGTAACTGCAAAGCGCGTAATTTCATATTGATGGAAATTAGTCGTTTTAACTTCACCTCCATCAAATTCAATATCTTCATATAAGGCATAACCCAATCCCATGGTAAGACCTCCTACAGTTTGTACTTTAGCTCCATGCGGATTTACAACTTGTCCCATGTCCTGAGCACATACCATTCTTAATGGTGTTACTACTCCGTAATCATCTACGCTCACTTCGGCAATAAGGGCAACATAGGTTCCAGCATCAACGCCTAATGCAATGCCGCATCCTTTGTTTTTACCAGTTTTAGCAGTCTTGTAACCAAATGCTTTTGCAGCAAGTTCTAAAGTTTTTGCCATTCTAGGATCAGAAATATTTTTCAGTCGAAATGCTAACGGATCCATTCCTACTTTTTCGGCTAATACATCAATATGCGATTCGCGTGCAAAAGTGGTGGAATTGTTTCCGGGAGCCCTCCAGGCTCCAACTCCAAATGGATGTATATTTCTTTTATCGTAAAGGGAGGTTCTTAAATTATCAATCCCATAAAAATCGGTTACACCCCTGTTTCCTGCACAATAAATTTTAAAGTTCCATGCTGTTATTTTTCCATCTTTTTTAACTCCTGCTCTAATTTGCATTACAGCAGCGGGTCTGAACATATTGTACATAAATTCTTCTTTTCTGCTCCATGCTAACTGAATAGGAACTCCTGCTTTTCTTGAAATTAGAGCAGCTTCTACAGCCTGTTGACCATAAATTTTACCTCCAAAGCCGCCACCCAGCAATACTTGTTTTATATGAACTTTTTCCAATGGTAAATCTAATTTTCTCGATAATTCTTGCCGTGTTCCAAATGGTGTTTGTGTAGATGCCCAAACGATTAGCTTATCGTTATTAAACTGAACAGTAGCCGTATGGGTTTCCATAGGCGCATGTGATTTATAACCATCATAATAATCAAGTTCTCCTATATAGTCTGATTGATTAAATCCATCGGTTAAATTTCCTTTTGTTTCAACAACATTGGTTTCTGCAGCATTTTGAATAAGATAATTAAAAATGTTTTTATCATTAACATCAATTTGATTAGCTTCCCATACAGCTTTTATCTTTTGTTGGGCAATTAAAGCTGTTTCAGGATTACTGTGCAAGGCTGCAATTAAATCATCTATAATTACAATTTTTACACCGTCAATTTTCTCTGCATCAGTTGTATTGACAGAAACTAGTTTGCTTCCATGCGCAGGCGGTCTGCTTATAGAAGCATACAACATTCCAGGAAGTTTTATGTCAGCAGAATATTTGGCTTTTCCGGTTACTTTAAGTATAGCATTTGTAGCGTTTAATGGAGTGCCAACAGTTTTATAAGTAGAAGGTTTTTTGAAAATAGGTGGAGAACTAATAGTTTTCACAATTTTTTTACCCTTAGTAAGTTCAGCATAACTAAGTTTAACCACTTTGTCAGAAATTTTGTGAACATAACCATTAGAAATGACTAATTCATCTTCTTGAACTTGCAATTGTAGACTTGCTAATTTTATCAATTCTCTGCGAGCTTCTGCTGCTGCGGATCTTAAAACCGGATCAAAAAAACGGGTGGTTAAAGATCCCCAGGTACCAGCGTCATACGGACATAAATCAGTATCGCCCATAACCATTTCTATTTGACTTAAAGAAACTTCCAATTCTTCAGCTAATACTTGTGCTAAAGATGTTGTAATACCTTGTCCCATCTCTATTTTACCGGTATAACACGAAATTTTACCATCTTCATGAATTCTTAAGTATGCATTAAAATCAGCTGGGTCGCTGGCTTCATTTAAAGTATCATTCATTGAAAAAGCATCGTATTTACCAATGGTAAAAGCTATGATTAAACCGCTTCCCAAGCGTTTAATAAAATCTCTACGGTTGCTGTTAAACAAATTTTGACTATCAACATCACCAAAATATATCTTGTTAATTTCACTTGATTTCATAATAGATTTGTTTAAAAGTTAATTGTGGGCATTTAATTCTTTAGCAGCTAATTTGATGGCTGCAGTAATATCATTATAAGAACCGCAACGGCAAAGATTTTCATTCATTCCGTCAATAATTTGCTGATGAGTTGGATTAGGAATAGAATTAAGCAGTCCAACAGCGTTCATTATCATGCCAGGCGTACAAAAACCGCATTGTTGAGCGTCTTGTTTAATAAATGCTTTTTGAACAGGATGTAGCTTATTATCTTGTTCCAAACCTTCTATGGTTGTGATTTTTTTTCCGTTAATTTGCTTTAAGGTTAAACTGCAAGATCGTTCGGCTATTCCATCAACTAGAATAGTACAAGAGCCACAAAAACCTATACCACATCCATGTTTTGTTCCGGTTAAATCAAAATCGGTTCTTAAAACCCATAAGAGCGTTTTCGATGCTTCGGTTTCAAGTTCTACAGGTTTTCCGTTTAAGTAAAAGTTTATTTTTTCTGTCATAACAAACTAAAATTAAGTGAAATATGGTTTTTTATTTATAAATTATTTATTGCTATTTGATAATCATTTTGTGTATCTATGTCTTTTAAAATGACGTTTGTTTGTACAGCAATTTCTAAAATATCATAACTGTTAGTTAGTAATAATTCGCGCAATCCAACTTCTGAATTTAGGGTATTTATTTCTTTAAAATATTTTTTGTCAATTAACAATGGATGTCCCCTTTTTCCTTCAAAAGTTGGAACAATGATACCTTTGCTGGTTTTATTAAATACAGCAATTAACCGGTTAATTAAATCGGTCGGAACCATGGGTTGATCCCCTAAAAGGATAAGAACTCCATCGATATTTTTAGTTATTGTTGATATACCCTTTTGAACACTAGATAACATTCCGGATTCATACTGAACGTTTTCAATTAATTGAAGTGGCAACTCTTTTAATTCTTCTTGAATTTCATTTTTATGACTTCCTAAAACTACGATGGTAGTATCAATAACTGAGTTTATTGACTTCTCTGCAATTGTTTTAATAATTGTAACCCCATCAATCGGCAAAAGTAGTTTTTGCATCCCCATTCGTGAGCTTTTTCCTGCAGCTAAAATGATACTACAAACACTCTTGGATGGTTTTAAAAATAATTGTTCATAACGTTTCTGAATAAGTTGTGATGTAATACTTATAGCAATTTCGTTAACAGTTTTAGCATGTATGTTTAACCCTATAGGTGAGTACACAAAATTTAATTCATCTTCACATGCCCAGTCTTCTTGTAAAAATTTCTTTTTCACTAAGGCAGATTTGCGTTTGCTGCCAATTGTTCCAATATAGGCTGCATTTGAATGTATGCACCAGCGTAAAGCTTCTATATCCGTTCTATGACCTTGAGTAGTTATAACAATAAACGTATTTGAAGTAATTGCTACTTGATTTAAAGCATCGTTTAACTCTGCTGATATAACAAGTTGTGCATTGTTAAATATAGAAGAATCGTTGTATTCTAGTCTGTTGTCAATTACAGTTACATCAAAATCTGCCATTTGAGCAATTTTGCACAAAGCTTGTCCAATATGTCCAGCGCCTATTATAATTAATTGGGCTAAAGGATGAATTGGTTCTATAAATACACTGGAATTTGTATTAGAATTAGGTTGTTTTAACCAAACTGATTTTCGATTTGTAATCAACTCCTGGATGTTAACATTAGATGAATCTAAAAAACAAGAAATCTCGTTAGGTAATTCAGCATTTTTTTCAACCCAATATTTGTTTATGTTTAGCTTATCTTCATGGTGTGTTATTAAACTTATCATCACACCACATCGCTTCTTTTGAAGTGAATTTATGGCATTAGAGAAAGCGTCAACATGTAATTTAGGATAGGCGTCTATTAAAAATGTTGCAGAACCGCCACAAATTGCGCCTTCTTTGTCATCTATTTCTGCTGATAATTGTATAGACTTAATCGTACTTTTATTTGATATACTAGCATTTAATGCTTCTCGTTGAGCCTTTTGTTCTACTAAACCACCTCCTAATGTTCCTAATAAAACCTTGTCTTTATTAAATAAAGCCATTGATCCAGGACATTGTGGCGCAGACCCTTTGACTTCAAGTAACAATCCTAGTTGAAACGAATTGTTTGTTTCTGAGTAGTTTAGTATTTGTTGATAAGTAGAAATCATTTGATGATTAAATGGATTCTTTCAAATTTAAGGCTTAGTTTTTAAATTGCCAATGAATACCGCTTAAACTAAAAAAAACGCATCAAATTCTGATGCGTTTTTTTTGTAAGTCTAGAATAACAAGGTTTGTCCTTCATCGTCTGCAATTATATCTTCATTTGCATCATCGGTAGAAAATTCTTCAGAACTCTTATCAATTACCTCTTCATCAATTACTTCAACTTCTTCTACATGTAGAGGTTCGTACGGCAATGGTTCTAAGGCATTTATTTGTTTTATTTTTTCTGTTGTTAATTGATTTCCAATTGCTTTTATGCCTTTTATTGCAATAAAATCTTCTAAATTAACTACTATAGATTCATTCTTTTTACTGCTAAAAATTACTTCAGCCATTGGTCTGTAATCGGTTAAAACAATTTCTAATTGCGATTTTGCATGTTCAGAAATAAAAATTTCTTCTTTGTTTGGATTCTCAATAACAAATCTTTTGACAAAATAGCGTTCTTTTTCACCTTCGTAATAAATGGCAGAAATTGGTTTTAACGGATCCCATTTTTCGATAACTATGGTATCGTCTTCAAAATGCATAGTAAGTTCAGGTGTTTGAACCTTTACTTTACCCGATTGTGTAATTATTAACAGCTTATCTTCAGGTTTAAATTCTCCTAATAATTCTCCTCGTTCATCCACATTTAAGCGTTGTACAGTATCATCATACCATATTTTACGTGGGCGTAAAGTAGATATTCCTTTCTCTTTTAATTCAATTTTTTTAACACCATACTTAGTTACCAAATTACCTTTAGAACTTCTGCCCTTTATAGCAAGTTCAGAAAAATCGATCTCCCACTTTAATTTTTTAATATTACCAGCTGGGCGTAAATAAACGGTTACAACTTCGGCCTCGCCATTTGGATTTGCAGAAAAATAAAGAATGGTAGAATCTTTAGTTCCGTTGGTTAAATCGTATTCTTTATCGCGGGTAATTCCGGTTACATTAAATCGTTTCATATAACTCGGACCTCTACTACCATCTCGGTATATTAAGTTATAAATAGTGCGTTTATCATCTTTTTTAAATACTGCAACATGAATTATATCTTTACCGATGAAAGTTTTAGCAGCAATTTTAGAAATCATCATAGAGCCATTTCTTCTAAAGGTGATAATATCATCAATATCTGAACAATCGCATATAAATTCATCTTTTTTAAGTGAGTTACCAATAAATCCTTCTTCCCTATTTACATAAAGTTTAGTATTGTTCATAGCAACTTTTGTAGCTACGATTTCATCAAAAACCCTGATTTCAGTTTTGCGTTCCTTTCCTTTGCCGTATTTTGTTTTAAGTTGCTGGAAATAAGCTATTGCAAAATCAATTAAATTATTTAAATGATGCTTAAGTTCTGCTATTTTATCTTCTAAACTTTCGATGAAATGATTCGCTTTGTCATTATCAAATTTAGAGATTCGTTTAATTTTTATTTCGGTTAATTTAACAATATCGTCTTCTGTAACAGCCCTTTTTAAATGAGTAATATGTGGTTTTAGGCCATCGTCTATTGTTTTGATAACGCCTTCCCACGTATCTACTTCTTCTATATCACGGTATATTCTGTTTTCAATAAAGATGCGCTCCAGTGATGCAAAATGCCATTGGTCTTCAACTTCTCCTAATTGAAATTCTAATTCCTGACGTAGTAAATCTACCGTATGATTGGTCGATTTTTTTAAGATTTCAGAAACTCCAATAAAAACAGGTTTATTATCTTCAATTACGCAGGCTAAAGGAGAAATTGAGGATTCACAATTGGTAAATGCAAAAAGTGCATCGATGGTTTTATCGGGCGAAACACCGCTTGGTAAATGCACCAGAATTTCAACTTCGGCAGCGGTATTGTCTTCAATTTTTTTGATTTTAATTTTACCTTTATCATTGGCTTTTAAAATAGAATCAATTAAAGATGAAGTAGTTGTAGCATAAGGTATTTCTGAAATTACTAATGTTTGCTTGTCTAATTGTGCAATTTTAGCTCTAACTCTAATTTTGCCACCACGTAATCCATCATTATAATTGGAAACATCAACACTGCCTCCTGTTAGGAAATCAGGGTACAACTCAAAAGATTTTCCTTTGAGTATTTTTATAGATGCTTCAATTAATTCTATAAAATTGTGTGGAAGAATTTTGGTAGATAATCCAACGGCAATTCCTTCTGCTCCTTGATTTAATAGTAACGGGAATTTTATAGGTAACTCAATTGGCTCTTTTTTTCTGCCATCATAGGAAGCTTGCCACTTGGTAATTTTAGGATTAAAAACAACATCTAAGGCAAATTTGGATAAGCGGGCTTCTATATACCGCGGAGCTGCTGCTCCATCGCCTGTAAGGATATTTCCCCAGTTTCCCTGCATATCGATAAGCAATTCTTTTTGACCTAACTGCGTCATTGCATCAGCAATACTGGCATCTCCGTGCGGATGATACTGCATGGTATGCCCAACCAAATTGGCCACTTTATTATACCTACCATCGTCTAAGTCTTTCATAGACTGTAAAATTCGTCGTTGAACGGGTTTTAAGCCATCTGTAATTGCCGGTACTGCTCGTTCTAAAATTACATAAGAAGCATAGTCTAAAAACCACTCTTTGAACATGCCTGTAACTTTGGTAATAGTTTCCTGAGGTTCTTGCGAAAAATTGTCTTTGTTATAATCTTCTTGCATGTTATTCTACTAAAGTATCGAGTTCCACTTTTAAATTATCAATGATAAATTCTTGTCGGTCAGAGGTGTTTTTACCCATATAAAAGGTAAGCAGCTGCTCAATAGAAGTTTCTCTGTCTAACATAACCGGGGCTAAACGTATATCTTTTCCTATAAAATGTTCAAATTCATTAGGCGATATTTCACCAAGTCCTTTAAAGCGGGTTATTTCTGGTTTTCCTTTTAATTTTTCAATAGCTTCTTTCTTTTCTTCTTCAGAATAGCAATAGAATGTTTCTTTTTTGTCGCGTACTCTGAATAATGGAGTTTCGAGTATGTACAAATGACCTTCCTTAATTATTTCTGGGAAGTACTGTAAAAAGAAGGTAATTAACAACAAACGGATATGCATACCATCAACATCGGCATCGGTAGCAATAATTACATTGTTATAGCGCAAATTTTCAATTCCTTCCTCAATATCTAATGCTGCCTGTAATAAATTAAATTCTTCGTTTTCATACACCACTTTTTTGTCCATTTCGAAACAATTCAATGGTTTACCTCTTAAACTAAATACGGCTTGTGTATTAACATCTCTTGATTTAGTAATAGAACCGCTTGCAGAATCACCTTCGGTAATAAATAATGAACTTTCAAGCCTGTTTTCTTTTTTAAAATCGTTGAGGTGCACGCGGCAATCGCGTAATTTTTTATTGTGCAAACTAGCTTTTTTAGCACGTTCTTTGGCTAATTTTCTAATACCAGATAGCTCTTTTCGTTCGTGCTCGGCTTGTAAAATTTTACGTTGAATTAAATCGGCAACTTCGGTATTTTTATGTAAATAATTGTCTAAATATTTTTTAACGAAATCGTTTATATAGGTTCTCACCGATGGTAAGCCATCGCCCATTTCGGTCGAGCCAAGTTTTGTTTTGGTTTGGCTTTCAAAAACAGGCTCCATAACTTTGATACTGATAGCGCTAACTATAGATTTTCTTATATCTGAGGCATCGTAATTTTTGTTGTAATATTCACGCAAGGTTTTAACTATGGCTTCTCTAAAAGCATTTTGATGTGTACCTCCCTGAGTGGTATGTTGCCCATTTACAAAGGAATGAAACTCCTCACTATATTGCGATTTGCTGTGTGTTAAAGCAATTTCAATATCATCACCTTTTAAGTGAATAATTGGATACAGCATGTCTTCATCAGAAATATTTTCCTGTAATAAATCTTTTAATCCATTTTCTGAATGGTATTTTTCTCCGTTAAAAACTATGGTTAAACCTAAATTTAAATACACATAGTTTTTAATCATTTTGATAACATACTCGTTTCTGAACTTGTATTTTACAAAAATAGATTCGTCTGGAATAAAAACCGTTTTGGTTCCTTTTCTTTGTGTTGATGGTTCTATTTTAAAGTCATGTGTTAATTCACCTTGAGAAAATTCGGCTGCTTTAATTTGATCTTCTCTTACCGATTCTACTCTAAAATAAGACGACAATGCATTAACTGCTTTGGTACCAACACCGTTTAATCCAACTGATTTTTTAAATGCTTTGGAATCGTACTTACCTCCGGTATTCATTTTAGAAACTACATCAACAACCTTTCCAAGCGGAATTCCACGTCCATAGTCTCGAACACTAACTATATGATCCTTTATGCTAATCTCGATGGTTTTTCCGCTACCCATAACAAATTCATCAATTGAATTATCAATAACTTCTTTTAACAGAATATATATTCCATCATCAGGTGAAGAGCCATCTCCTAATTTACCAATGTACATTCCTGGACGTAAACGGATGTGTTCCTTCCAATCGAGTGAACGAATATTATCTTCGGTATAGGTATTTTCTTTACTCATATTATGTGTCTGTTGAAGAGGTGCTAAAGTACTATTTCATCTTTTAAAATAAAAAAAGTCTGTTAAATACTTATTAACAGACCTAAAATGTTTCAATGTATACTTTTTATACATTAAACCTAAAATGCATCACATCGCCATCTTTTACAATATACTCCTTACCTTCTACGCGCATTTTTCCTGCTTCTTTTACTTTAGCTTCACTACCGTAATTTACATAATCATCATAAGCAATAACTTCAGCACGTATGAATCCTTTTTCAAAATCGGTATGAATAACTCCGGCGGCTTTAGGAGCAGAATCCCCCACGTTTATTGTCCAAGCTCTTACTTCCTTTTTACCTGCTGTGAAATACGTTTGCAAGTTTAAAAGTTTATAAGCAGCTCTTATTAATTTAGAGGCGCCAGGTTCTTCTAAATTTAAATCAGAAAGAAATAATTCTTTTTCTTCGTACGATTCTAATTCTGCTATATCCGATTCGGTAGCAACAGCTAAAACTATTACTTCGGCATTTTCATTTTTAACGGCATCCTTAACAAGGTCTACAAATTTATTACCGGTTGCTGCAGATGCTTCATCAACATTACAAACGTATAATACTGGTTTATCAGTAATAAATTGAACATCTGTTATGAATTCATCGCGTTCTTCCTGAGTTAAATTTATCGCCCTTACAGAAATGGCACTTTCTAAACCATTTTTTACTTTTAACAAGGCTGCTTCTTCTTTTTGAGCTTCTTTATTGCCTGTTTTGGCTGCGCGTTTTACTTTTTCAAGTTTTTTATCAACTGTTTCTAAGTCTTTTAATTGCAATTCGATATCAATTATTTCTTTATCCCGAACCGGATTTACGGTAGATTCAACATGTACAATATTATCATTTTCAAAACAGCGCAACACATGAATAATAGCATCAGTTTCTCTAATATTGGCTAAAAACTGATTTCCTAAACCTTCACCCTTACTGGCACCTTTTACTAAACCGGCAATATCTACAATTTCTACTACTGCAGGAACTACACGCTCTGGATTAACTAGTTCTTCTAGTTTTTCCAAACGCTTATCAGGCACGTTAACAACGCCAAGGTTGGGTTCTATGGTGCAAAATGGAAAATTGGCTGATTGGGCTTTCGCGTTAGACAGGCAATTAAATAAGGTTGATTTTCCTACATTGGGTAATCCTACTATTCCGGCTTTCATGATGTGTTTAACTGTTTTAAAAGTTTGCAAATATACTGAAAATTGCGCTCCTTTTTACTTTTAATAAATACGCAATAATAAATTGTTTTAGTTAATATAATCTTAAAAAATTTAGTAGATTCGTAACACATTAACCTATAAAATCATATAATGATGAAAAAAATTTATTTAATCTGTTGTTTTGCCTTGTTTATTGTTGGCATTTCACAGGCTCAGCAACTCATTTCAGGAACCGTTAAAGATCTAACAGGCCAGGCTTTGCCGGGTGCCAACGTGTTGATTAAAGGGAGTATCAACGGTACTACGACCGATTTTAATGGAAAATTTCAACTGAAAGTGAGTACAGGCGCTGTTTTGGTTATTAGCTTTGTTGGTTATCAAAACAAGGAAATCACAATCGATAATAAAACAACCTATGAGATTGTGTTAGAAAGTGGAGAACAATTGAAGGAAGTAAATGTAGTGGGTTCACGCAGTACCAAGAGAACAGCCATAGACACGCCAGTTCCTGTTGATATTATTAACATTTCTGAACTGGTTTCTCAAAACGGCCAGGTAGAAATAACCCAAATTCTTCAGTATGCAGCCCCTTCATTTAATGCATCAAAACAATCTGGATCAGATGGTGCTGATCATATAGTACCTGCTTCATTACGTGGTTTGGGTCCCGATCAGACCTTGGTGCTGATTAATGGAAAGCGCAGGCACCAATCTTCCTTAGTAAATATTTTTGGTACACGAGGTCGTGGAAACTCAGGAACTGATTTAAATACTATACCTGTTGCTGCTATCAAACGTATAGAAGTGTTACGCGATGGAGCATCTGCACAATACGGTTCTGATGCTATAGCGGGTGTTATCAATATCGTTTTAAATGATCAAACTGATGGTTTTGTAGGTGGAATTACCTATGGAGCCTATAGTACAGCTATTGGTAATGGCTGGGAGGCAGCTACCGGAGAAACATTGTACAACGTAGAAGGTAAAAATAGGCTGGATGGGAAAGATAAAAGCTTTGATGGCGAAACCACTAAATTTGATTTAAATTATGGTGTTAAAGTCGGTGAGAAAGGTTTTGTTAATTTCACTACTGAATTGTTTTCGAAAGCAAAAACCTTACGCCCAGGTTTTGATTGGAGAAAAGGATATGGAAGTGCTGCAGTAGATGCTTTTAATTTTATGGTCAATTCATCGGTGGCGTTGTCTGATGATACAGAAGTTTACGCCTTTGGAGGCCGTAGTTTTAGAGATACCAATGCCAACGCTTTCTCTAGAAACGGCTTTGCTGATGGTGATAATCGGTCTGTTCCTAGTCTATATCCTAATGGCTTTACCCCTCAAATTACTTCAAATATTAATGATATTTCGATATCGACAGGGTTGAAACATGTATTAAAAAGCGGTTGGAACGTTGATTTTAGCAACACCTTTGGGATGAATGATTTTCATTACTACACTAAAAACTCCAACAACGCATCCTTAAAAGATGCTTCACCAACTGATTTTGATGCTGGTGGACACAGTTTGTCGCAAAACACTACAGGAATCGACTTTAGCAAGTATTTTGAGAATCACCTAAAAGGATTAAACCTCGCATTTGGTTTAGAGTTCAGAACAGAAAATTTTATCATTTATGCAGGAGAAGAATCATCCTATGCCTTATATGATATTTATGGATTACCAGTAACAAATCCTGCTACACAAACCGTGGCATTTGATTCAAACGGTGATGATCTACCGGGCGGATCACAAGGTTTTCCGGGATACAGTCCGGGAAATGAAGTTGACAGAAGCAGAACTAACCTAAGTTTCTACGCGGATTCTGAACTAAGTTTTACCGAGAATTTTTTGGTAGGATTAGCGCTTCGTTATGAAAATTACAGCGATTTTGGAAGTACCTTTAATTATAAAGTAGCAAGCCGATTAAAAATAAGTAATGACTTATCAGTTCGTAGCTCCATATCATCTGGATTTAGAGCCCCTTCACTGGCGCAATTGTATTATAATTTAATTTTCACCAATATAGTAAATGGAGAATCACTTCCTTCTTTACTTTCAGCAAATAATAGCACTGTTACAAAATCATTTGGTATCAAGCAGTTGACTGAGGAAAAGGCTCTAAACGGCAGTTTCGGTTTTACCTATAAAAAAGGAGGTTTTACCGCAACTGTAGATGCGTATTCTATTAAAGTGGATGACCGCATTGTTTTAACCGATAATTTTGATGCATCCGGATTGAACTTAGGCGTAGATGCCGCCCAATTCTTTGCAAATGGTGTTGATACCCGGACACAAGGAGTGGATTTTGTATTTACCTATAACGGGCTTTTATCAGCAAATAGCTCATATAGTATCGGACTTGTTGGAAATATGAACGAATTGAAAATTAATAAAATCCACAATGGTGCTTTAAATGAGTTTACGTTTTTCAGTCCGTTCTCACGTGCCTACTTAAAAGCTGCAGCACCTGACTATAAACTAGGATTAAACATGGGTTATAAATACCAAAAATTGAATGTAAATGCTACTCTAACCCAATTTAGTCAGGTAGAATTACAAGATTTTCAATGGGTAGATTCCCCGGCTACAACGCAAGCAGAAGCTGATGCCTTATATGCTGTTGCTACCGATGTATACAAAAAAGCGATGACGGTAGACTTAAATATTTCCTACAAATTTTCAAATGCTTTGAGCTTTACGTTGGGTGGAAACAATATTTTTAATAAGTACCCTACACCACAATTTGATGCATGGACTGATCAGGGCGGTTTGATGGATTCAGTTCAAATGGGCTCAGATGGTGCTTATTTTTACGGAAAATTAGAATTTAAACTATAAAATAAAATATAGTTGTTAAAAGAGGATGTTATAACATCCTCTTTTTTTTTTTTTAATATTTGTAAAAAAAGTAATTAAAATAACATTAATTTTAGCGCTCCAATTTATTTAAGTGTACTTGTTAGAATTATTAGCCGATTTCTCAATGGTTACCATCTTATCGTTGATGTTTTTTGCATTCATCGCTGGATTTCTGGACGCGGTGGTTGGCGGTGGCGGTTTAATTCAATTACCGGCTTTACTAATCAATTTTCCAAATACAGCCATCCCCACCTTGTTTGGAACCAATAAGATAGCAGCGCTTTCTGGAACTTCAATAGCAGCCTTTCAATACGCTAAGCGCATTCGGATTGATGTAAGTTTATTATTGATAACGGCTGTTAGTTCATTTATTGCATCCTTTGTTGGAGCCAGAATAGTAAGTATTATCAATTCAGATACGCTTAAGCCACTTATCCTAATCATTTTAATACTAATAGCAATATATACCTATTTTAAAAAAGATTTAGGAGCTTTAAAAACAAAAGAACTCAGTAAAAGAAAGCAAATGATTTATGGATCTTCCTTAGGATTACTAATCGGTTTTTACGATGGATTTTTTGGACCCGGTACCGGAAGTTTTTTAGTGCTCAGCTTTGTTGTTGTTCTGGGATTTGAATTTGTAACAGCATCGGCCTATGCTAAAATTATTAATTGTTTTACAAATATTTCTGCTTTACTTGTTTTTATTTCACAGGGAAATTATTTGTTAGAAATCGCTATTTTAATGGCTATTTCCAATATAATTGGCAATGTTATTGGTGCTAATATGGCTTTAAAACGCGGTAATGCATTTGTAAGAATTATATTTTTAATCATTGTATCCTTAATGATTATTAGATACGCCTACGACGTTTTTTACAAATAATCTATTGTACATTTATTTTTGTTTTTAATAACTTTAATGTAACTAAAGTATATTAACAACTTTATAAAATTTTATTATATTCGATAAATTATCGACAATATTAATAATCAAATTTTATGAGTAACTACCACATCAAGCATTTAGAAGAGTATTTTCAAGTGTATCGTAAATCAGTACGCAATCCAGAAAGTTTTTGGGAAGAAATTGCAGAAGAACATTTTGTTTGGAGAAAACGCTGGAATAAAGTGTTGGAATGGGATTTTAAAAAACCCGAAATTAAGTGGTTTGAAGGAGCTCAGTTAAATATTACAGAAAACTGTATCGATCGGCATTTAAGTACTCGAAAAGATAAAACAGCTATTTTGTTCGAACCTAACAATCCTAAAGAAAAAGCTCAAAAAATAACATATTTACAATTGTACGAACGTGTTAATCAGTTTGCCAATGTACTAAGGAATCAAGGTGTTAAAAAAGGCGATCGGGTTTGCATCTACTTACCTATGATACCCGAATTAGCGGTAGCAGTCTTGGCATGTGCCCGTATAGGCGCCATACACTCGGTGGTATTTGCGGGGTTTTCTTCAACTGCTTTGGCAACGCGTATAAACGATTGTACCTGTAAAATGATTATTACGTCGGATGGATCTTTTAGAGGTGACAAAGTAATCGACTTAAAAAAGATCGTGGATGATGCTTTGGTAAAAAGTCCGAGTGTAGAAAAGGTTTTAGTGGTGAAACGTACTAAAACACCAGTGGTGATGATAAAAGGCCGTGATTTATGGATTCAACCTTTATTAGACAAGGCTTCAAAATCATGTGAGATGGAAATTATGGAAGCCGAAGATCCACTGTTTATCTTATATACTTCGGGATCTACTGGCATGCCAAAAGGAATGCTTCATACCACTGCCGGATATATGGTATATACTGCCTATACTTTTAAAAATGTTTTTCAGTACCGTGAAGATGATATATACTGGTGTACGGCTGATATCGGATGGATTACCGGTCATAGTTACATTATTTATGGACCATTGGCGAATGGAGCTACCACCGTAATGTTTGAAGGCATACCAAGTTATCCGGATATGGGGCGCTTTTGGGAGGTGGTACAAAAACACAAGATTACCCAATTCTACACCGCCCCAACAGCAATTAGGGCACTGGCAAAAGAAAATCTGGAATATGTAGAAAAATACAACCTTTCCTCACTTAAAGTTTTAGGAACCGTTGGTGAACCTATTAACGAAGAAGCCTGGCATTGGTACAACAACAATGTAGGTAAAAAACACAGTCCAATTGTTGACACTTGGTGGCAAACAGAAACAGGTGGCATTTTAATTTCACCTATACCATTCGCCACACCAACTAAACCAACTTACGCTACCCTACCGCTTCCAGGCATTCAACCTGTTTTAATGAATAAAGAGGGAAAAGAAATTCTTGAAAATCAAGTAGATGGAAGACTCTGTATTAAATTTCCTTGGCCAGCTATTGCACGTTCCATATGGGGAAACCACGAGCGTTTCAGAGAAACCTATTTCTCCACCTTCAAGAAAAAGTACTTTACAGGCGATGGTGCCTTACGCGATGAAGTGGGCTATTATCGCATAACAGGAAGAGTTGATGATGTGATTATTGTATCGGGACATAACCTAGGTACAGCGCCAATTGAAGATGCTATAAATCAACATCCTGCAGTTGCAGAATCGGCCATAGTAGGTTATCCACACGACATTAAAGGAAACGCACTTTATGGATTTGTCATCTTAAAAGAAACAGGAGAAAAAAGGGTACATGACAATGTGCGCATCGAAATAAATCAAATTATTGCTGAGCACATTGGCCCAATTGCAAAGCTAGATAAAATTCAGTTTACCAGCGGATTGCCTAAAACACGAAGCGGTAAAATTATGCGTCGTATTTTACGCAAAATAGCTGTAAAAGAATTTAATAATTTAGGAGATACAACCACATTGTTAAATCCAGAAATTGTACAGGAAATTATAGATAATGCATTATAATTAGTAACTTTAGTATTCAATTTTAAATAAAGGAAGGATGAGCTATTATTTTAGTAAAGTAATTAAAAGTAAAGACTTTGATGAAGTTATTCAATTAGTAACTGAAGAACTAAAAAAAGAAGGATTTGGAGTTTTAACTGAAATTGATGTTAAAAATACTCTAAAAAATAAAATCAATATCGATTTTAAACACTACAAAATTCTTGGAGCATGCAACCCATATTTTGCGCATAAAGCCTTAACATCCGAAGATAAAATAGGGGTTTTTCTGCCGTGTAATGTGGTAGTAATTGAACAAGGCAGCAAGGTGATCGAGGTAGCTGCGGTTGATCCACATGCCTCTATGATAGCAGTTAGCAATGCTAATTTAATAGAAATAGCATCTGAAGTTCAAATAAAATTAAAGCAGGTTATCAATAATTTAGAATAATTTAATCCATAGAATTTTTATTATTAAACCATAAATTAAACTGATTGCTTTTACAAGTTAATCAGTTTATTTTTTTCTAAACTTACCATAATAATACATTACAGCATTCTATTATGGCAGGCAACAATTCAAACAGACGAAATTTTTTAAAGTATATAGGTCTTACGGTAGGCACTTCATTAACGAGTAATTCAGCTATTGCATCCTTCGTTGATCAACGCGAAATACGAAAATTAACGGATGAACAACAGGCGTTTATGACTCAATATGGTAAATGGATGGACGAATTTGTAGAGATTATTCGACTCAAGAAGAACGAAGGAGAAAACTTTGAGAATCATCAGAAAATGCTGGAAATCACAGAAAAGGTTAAAACTATGCAACCGGCTTTGAACGAGTATATGAAAGATGAAACCTTTGCATTAATTTATCAGGAAGCCACAAAACGTGTAACCAAAGAAATTTAGTGTTGGATTTTATAAAAAGCAATGTTTGGTTAATTTTATTCATACTTTGGGGGTTGCCTTTAACCTATTATCGTAGTAAATTCAGAAAAATTGTTTATCAAACAAATGATTGGAAAATTAATATAAAACCAATTTTTCTCAAAGAACTTAAGGCCTTGTTTGGAAACTTATACCCTCATAATAATTCATACCTGAAATTGAGAAATTTTTATAGATTTTATTTAAGTGTTTACCTTTTTCTTTTTATTGGATATTATGCATGGGGTCAACAGAATAATCAAATTAAACAAACAACCATGTCAAAAGTAGAAGTAGGAAGTTCGGTTCCTTTGTTTTCATTGCAAAATCAACATGATCAAACGGTGCATATTAATGAGCTGTTGGGCAAGAAAAACTTAGTAATTTATTTTTATCCAAAGGATGATAGTCCGGGTTGTACCAAACAAGCATGTACTTTTCAAGATCAGTATGAATTGTTTAAAAAAGCAGACGCCGAAATTATTGGTATCAGTGCACAATCGGTAAAAAGTCATAAAGAATTTGCAAACAAATACCGTTTAAATTTCTTGCTATTGAGTGATCCTGAAAACCGGGTAAGGAACTTATTCGGGGTTCCAACTAATTTATGGGGCTTACTTCCTGGCAGGGTAACCTATGTAATTGATAAAAAAGGGATTGTAATATATACATTCAATTCACAATCGCAAGCAAGCCGTCATGTGGATGAAGCTTTAAGAATATTAATGACTAATCAAACCTTAGATTAATGTCAATTGTTTAGTAAACTTTAACATACTTATTCTGCTTAGTCTTTAATTTATCTATATATTGCCAAGCTTAAAACTTAATTAGAAAATGACAAAGGCACATTCATTCCATATACCTGTTATGGGTATTGGTTTTACCGTTGATACACCTTTAAAAGTATCGCATTACGGAATCGATTCGGTAATCTCATTGGTTGATGACATCTTGTTTGAAAAAATGAGAAAAATGTACAGCGAGAAATTTCAACTTCCTTATCAAGAAATATCTGATAAAATTGATGATTTCAGAGCAAAACGCATCACCGCATATTTAAATTTGGTTAGTAACCAGGTTGAAAAGAAATTTCAGGAACTTAAAAATATTCAATCAGAAATTAGCCATGAACTTCATCACTATTTTGATATGCTTCCTGATTATTCTACTATTAAGAAGGAATTTATTCGCTTTAAAGAGCAACACATCAATTTTGAGGAATTTAAATTATGGATTCAAAAAAACCTGATGCAAGGTTCAATTGACGTAAATATTATGACCAAACTCGATAAAGTTAATTTTAGTAAAGGTGTTTCGCTCCCAACCGAATTTAATGATGCGCATGCCGCTTTAAGAGGTTTTGCAAACAGCAATTTAAATTCATCCATCGTTTTTTCGGCAGGCATGAATCCTCGTTTATACAGCTATATTGAGCAGTTCAGCGACTTTTACCCTTCTAGCGACGGAATGATAAAGAAAAAAATAATTTTAAAAGTGAGTGATTACCGATCGGCAATTATTCAAGGTAAGTTTCTAGCAAAAAAGGGCTTATGGGTTTCAGAATACCGTATAGAATCTGGTCTTAATTGTGGAGGCCATGCTTTTGCAACCGATGGCTATCTTATGGGTCCAATTCTTGCTGAATTCAGAGATAAGAGAGAAGAATTAATCAATACTACCTATGAGATTTTGGTAGCCACACTCCAATCAAAAAATCTTGTCGTACCTAAAGAAACTTTAGCCTTAAAAATTACAGCTCAAGGCGGTGTAGGTACTGCTGAAGAACATGAGTTTTTATTAAATCATTACAAACTGGATGCTGTTGGTTGGGGATCTCCATTTTTGTTGGTTCCAGAAGCGACCAATGTCGATGAATTAACCATGGAAAAATTAATCAATGCTACTGAAGACGACTTGTATTTGAGTAATATATCTCCGTTGGGAGTTCCATTTAACAGTTTAAAAGGAAATTCTAAGGATGCAGAAAAATTAAATTGGATAGCACAAGGTAAGCCAGGTAGTCCGTGTCCAAAAAAATACTTGATATCAAACACCGAATTTACAGAAAAAGCCATTTGTTCGGCTTCTCGGAAATATCAACTTCTAAAAATCGAAGAGTTAGATGCTTTAAAACTTGACAAAGAAACGTACGATACTAAGTTTGATCAGATAACTGATAAATCGTGTATTTGTGTAGGCTTGGGTACATCGGCTTTAATTAACAATAATATAAATACAAAAATTGAAGGAACAGGAGTTTCTGTTTGTCCCGGTCCGAATATAGCCTATTTTTCTAAAAGTACAAGTTTAAAAGAAATGGTTCATCACATTTACGGTAAAGTAAATGTAATTTCTAGAAATGATCGACCACATGTATTTGTTAAAGAGTTGACAGCATATTTAGATTATCTAAAGTCTAAAATTGATGAAACTACAGAGGAATTAAATAGCGCACAATCAAAATATTTGAATACGTTTATGGCTAATTTAAATGAAGGAATTACCTATTATACAAATTTATTTAATGAGTTAAAAGGTTCTTTTGAAAATACAAAAGCTACAATTCTTGATGATATTGAACAGTCATTGTTAAAATTAAATCAGTATAAAATGCAAGTGAACAGATTATAATACTACTAAACAGCCCATTAAAAGGGCTGTTTTTAATTATAAATTTAAATGCTAAATTATTCATAATTTTGCATGAAAAACGTAATGAAATTATTGCATACCATTCTAGGCTCTATTGTAATATTAGTTTTTTATTTTATTGCGTGTTCTCCTGAAGATAATGAAACCTCAGTGCGAATAAGATTAAAAAATAGCAGCACTTATACAATGACAGATATTTTGGTTAATACCAGTGGTGGTCAACAATTTTATGGCGATTTAGAACCCAATCAAAAATCAGTATATAAAATTTTTGAATTTGCATACAGTTATGCTTTTGTTGAACTAAAAATATACAACCGAACGTATACATTGCAACCCATAGATTATGTGGGAGAAACAGTTTTGCAAGATGGTAATTATACTTATGAAATCTATGCTAATGAATCAGGAAATCAATATGATAAATTATCTATTAAATTAATTCAAGATTAATTTGATGGAAAAGTATACCGCAATTAGAATTAATAAGTATTTAAGTGAAGTTGGTTTTTGCTCGCGTCGTGCTGCAGATAAATTTATAGAAGAAGGTAGGGTTACCATCAATGGAAAAGTACCTGAAATGGGAACTAAAGTTAAAGAAGGAGATGAAATTAGAGTTGATGGCAAATTAATATTGCCACCAAAAGCAGATTTTGTTTACTTAGCTTTAAATAAACCCATAGGAATCGTTTGTACAACTGATGTCAAATCAGAAAGAAATAATATCATCGACTTTATTAATTATCCTAAACGTATATTTCCAATTGGCAGGCTGGATAAACCAAGTGAAGGCTTAATTTTTTTAACAAATGACGGAGATATGGTTAATAAAATTTTAAGAGCTGGAAATAACCATGAGAAGGAATATTATGTAAAGGTTGATAAATTTATTACCCCTGAATTCATTAATAAAATGAGTAACGGAATCCCAATTTTAGGCACTAAAACAAGAAAATGTTTTGTTGAAAAAACCGGAAATAATGAATTCAAAATTATACTTACTGAAGGACTAAACCGTCAAATTAGACGAATGTGTGAATTTCTTGGTTATGAAGTTAAAAAGCTTAAACGTACCCGGATTATGAATGTCAAACTTGATTTACCTGTTGGGAAATGGCGTTATTTAACTTCGGATGAGTTAACCGAATTAAATAAATTACTTATGACTTCTTCAAAAACTTAATTGCTTGTTAAAAAAAAGTAAATAAGTTGTAAAAACTTAAAAAAGTTTTATATTCGCACCCTTAAATGAAAAAACAAAACACATATTATCCATCAGTAAGCAAAGACAATAATGTTGTTTTTGCCTTAATTGTTTGTTTTTTAACCCATTTTTATAGGCAGATCCGCCTTGGGGCGTAAATTATATTAAAAGAGTTCCGTACTCTTTTCTCCCCGTATTTTTCATAGAATTTTTTTTAACTTAATTAATAGATTTAATTATGTCATACATGATTACTGTAGCTGGTGAAGCTCATTTCAGATACGCTGCAATTATTTGTCAAATGATGGAAGAATCATCTAAAATTAGAGGAACCGGAATTGCTAAGCGAAAGCCCGAATACATCCAGCTAAAAATGGAAGAAGGAAAAGCTGTTATTGCCTTAGTACAGGATAAGGTCATTGGGTTTTGTTATATTGAGAGTTGGGAAGGACAGAAATATGTTGCCAATTCAGGCTTAATTGTTCATCCAGAATACCGAAATATTGGTTTGGCTAAAGCTATAAAGCAAAAAACATTTGAACTTTCTAAAACAAAATTCCCTAATGCCAAACTTTTTGGGATAACCACAAGTTTAGCAGTAATGAAAATTAACTCAGACTTAGGATATAAACCTGTTACTTTTTCTGAGTTGACACAGGATGATACCTTTTGGAAAGGATGTGAAAGCTGTACTAATTACGACATTTTACAACGCACCAAAAGAACCATGTGTTTATGCTCTGGTATGGTATGCGACTTATCTACAGTGCCAGAGCCTTTATCAGAACAGGGAAAAAAGAAAGCATGGCAGTCGTTTAAAACCTTTTTAAAAGAACGAAAACTTAGAATACAAAAAGTGTCAGATAAATTTCCTAAACTCTTTAAAATCCTTTACAATGAAAAATAATAAAGTATTGTTAGCTTTTAGCGGTGGCTTAGATACCTCATTTTGTGTTAAATATTTGGCAACTGAAAAAGGTATGGAAGTACATTCAGCTATAGTAAATACTGGTGGATTTACTTTTGATGAATTAAAATCTATAGAAAATAAAGCCAAAATCTTGGGTGTTAAAAGTCATACCACACTTGAACAAACAGATGCATACTATAAACACATCATAAAATATTTAATATTTGGCAATGTTTTAAAAAATAATACCTACCCTCTGTCTGTGAGTGCTGAAAGAATTTATCAGGCTATTGCACTTGCAGAATATGCTAAAACTATTGGGGTAAGTTACATAGCACATGGAAGCACCGGTGCTGGAAACGATCAAATACGATTTGATTTAGTTTTTCAGTTACTAATTCCGGAAATTGAAATTTTGACTCCTATTAGAGATCTTAAATTATCGAGAAACGAGGAAATAGAATATCTAATAAAACAAGGAGTTGAACAAAACTGGGAAAAAGCTAAATATTCAATTAATAAAGGTTTATGGGGAACTAGTGTTGGGGGTGCTGAAACCTTAACCTCCCACTTGCCCCTACCAGAAACAGCATTTCCTAGTCAACTCCAAAACGAAGTACCTCAGCTGTTGGAGTTGGGTTTTATAAAAGGTGAACTGTGTAGTTTAAATGGAAAAGAGTTAAATCCGGTGCAAATAATTCAAGAAGTAGAAAAAATTGCCAGTCAATACGCAATTGGGCGCGATGTACATGTAGGTGATACTATTATTGGAATAAAAGGACGGGTTGGTTTTGAAGCAGCTGCAGCGCAAATTATTATCAAATCACATCATACGCTTGAAAAACATACCTTGTCAAAATGGCAACTGTACTGGAAAGAACAATTGGGTAATTGGTATGGAATGTTTATACATGAATCTCAATATTTTGAACCGGTAATGCGCAATATTGAAAGCTTTTTAGAGGCATCACAAGAAAATGTAACTGGTAAGGTTTTTATGGAATTGCACCCCTACCGATTTGTGATACAGGGCATTAAATCAGAAAATGACTTAATGACTTCTGATTTTGGCGAGTACGGTGAAATCAACAAAAATTGGACAGGAAACGATGTAAAAGGGTTTACTAAAATTTTAGCCAATCCAATGCAAATATTTAAACACGTAAATAAGTAGTTATGATACGAGTTGGAATAGTAGGCAGCAGCGGTTATGTTGCCGGAGAGTTAATAAGATGTCTTTTACATCATCCTGCTGTAAAAATCGATTTTCTTTACAGTCATACTTCAGCAGGAGTAAAAGTTTCTGAAATTCATGAAGACTTATTTAATTATCCAAAGTTAACATTTACAAATCAGCTTAATTATCATATCAACTTGGTTTTTTTATGTTTGGGACACGGTAACTCAAAGAAGTTTTTATTAGAAAATAATTTTTCAGATGATACTAAAATAATTGATTTAAGTAACGATTTTAGGCTACAAAAAAATGCTATTTTAAACGGAAAAGAGTTTGTATATGGTTTAATTCCATTAAATAAAGCACGAATTAAAACAGCAAATTATATAGCTAATCCGGGTTGTTTTGCAACAGCCATTCAGTTAGGCTTATTGCCATTGGCTGCACATCATGAGTTAAATAACGATATTCATATTCACGCGCTTACGGGTTCTACGGGAGCAGGTCAGGAACATACTGCCACAACACATTTTAGTTGGAGAGAAAACAATTTATCTATTTATAAACCATTTAATCACCAACATTTAGGCGAGATTAATGAAAGCATTACTTCATTACAGAAAGAATTTCAAAACGAACTGAATTTTATACCATTGCGAGGAAACTTTACACGTGGGATATTTGCCAGTATGTATGTAAATTCTAACTTATCTGAAGCAGTTGTTTATAGCTTATTTCAAGAGTTTTATAAAAATCAAGAATTTGTTTACATCACCAAAAAAACAATTAATTTAAAACAAGTTGTCAATACCAATAACTGCCTAATTCAACTCCAAAAAATAGGGAATAAATTATTGATTACGGTTGTTATTGATAATTTATTGCAAGGTGCAGCGGGTCAAGCCATTCAAAACATGAATTTAATGTTTGGTTTACCCGAATCAACCGGACTAATTTTTAAAGCCTCAAATTTTTAAAAGATGAAATTATTTAATGTTTATCCAAGATTCAACATCAACATAACGTCTGCAAAAGGAGTTTATTTATACGATGAAAACAATCAACAATACCTCGATTTATATGGAGGACACGGAGTTATTTCTATCGGACACACGCATCCTAAGTATGTGCAAAAACTAACGCAACAACTTAATTTTATTGGATTTTATTCAAATTCAATAATGATGCCTATTCAGGAAGAGTTGGCAAGTAAATTAACTCAACAAAGCGGTTATGATAATTATAAACTGTTTTTATGCAATAGTGGTGCAGAAGCGAATGAAAACGCTCTTAAATTAGCTTCATTTCATACCGGAAAAAGGAAGATAATCGCATTTAATAAAAGTTTCCACGGCCGAACTGGTGCTGCTTTAAATGTAACAGATTACCCTAAACTCTCTGCTCCTGTTAACAAGCAAAATTTTCCGGTTTGTTTTGTAGAAATGAATAATAAAGAGCACGTAATAAATGAATTGAAAAATGGAGATGTAGCAGCTGTTATTGTAGAAGGTATACAAGGGGTAGGTGGTTTAGATATGCCATCTGATGATTTTCTTACATTTTTAAGAAAATCGTGCTCGCAGTACGAAACTCTTTTGATACTTGATGAAATCCAAAGTGGTTATGGTAGAAGTGGAAAGTTTTTTGCGCATCAACATGCTGATATTAAAGCAGATATTGTAAGTATAGCCAAAGGTATGGGCAATGGCTTTCCGATTGGAGGCATTTTAATACATCCTGATATTGAAGCCACAAGCGGAATGTTAGGTACAACATTTGGAGGGAATCATTTGGCTTGTGCTGCTGGAATTGCTGTTTTAGATACTATTAAGAATGAAGATTTAATTAAAAATGTAGTTGAAATAAATGCTTACCTAATGGAAGAATTAAGCTCAATTACATCAATTAAACAGTTAAAAGGTAAAGGACTGATGTTGGGTGTAGAATTTGATTTTCCAATAAAAGATATTAGAAGTAGGCTATTGTATGAACATCACATTTTTACCGGAGATTCATCCAATCCTAATTTAATTAGAATCTTACCGCCATTATCAATAACAATAGAAGAAATAAAGCCATTAATCAGCGCACTAAAACAAGTGGTATCATGAAAAAATTTACAACAGTTAACGACGTAAATAATCTTAACAACCTTTTAAAACTGGCTTTAGAGCTAAAACAAACCCCATTTGCTTATAAACAATATGGTGAAAATAAAACCATTGGACTGTTGTTCTTTAATCCAAGTTTACGCACCCGTTTAAGCACTCAAAAAGCTGCAGAAAACTTGGGGATGAATGTAATGATTATGAATGTAAGTCAGGATGGGTGGACTATAGAAATGGAAGATGGAGCTGTTATGAACCAAGGTAGCCAAGAACATATTAAAGAGGCTGCAGGTGTAATATCGCAATATTGCGATATTATTGGGGTTAGAACGTTTGCTTCGTTAAAGGACAAATCCGAAGATTATCAGGAAAAAATACTGAATAAATTTATTCAATACGCAACTGTACCTATAGTTTCTTTAGAAAGTGCAACCTTGCATCCCTTACAATCGTTTGCTGATGTAATAACCATTAAAGAACACAAAACAACAAAAACACCGAAAGTAGTTCTAAGCTGGGCTCCACATCCAAGAGCCTTGCCTCAAGCTGTTCCTAACTCATTTGTTGAATGGATGAAGAGATACGATGTTGAATTAATAATTACAAATCCTGAAGGATTTAATCTTTCGGCAGAAATTACACAAGGAGTAACCATAACGCACAATCAAGACGAAGCATTTAAAAATGCCGATTTTATTTACGCTAAAAACTGGTCGTCTTATGATAATTATGGTGAAACTGCACCTGATTTATTAAATTGGACAATAACACAAGAGAAAATGAGTTTGACAAAAAATGGTAAATTTATGCATTGCTTGCCGGTAAGAAGAAATGTAGTAGTTACAGATGATGTTATTGACTCTGAAAATTCTATTGTTTTACAACAGGCAAATAACAGAACCTTTGCAGCTCAAGCTGTCTTATTATCAATCTTAAAAAATGAAAACTAAGCTTCACATCATAAAAATTGGTGGTAATTTAATAGATGATGCAAATCAATTAAATACATTTTTAAGTAACTTTTCTAAATTAAAAGGATTAAAAATTCTGGTTCATGGTGGTGGAAAAAAAGCAACAGAGTTAAGCAGAAAATTAGGAATAGAGCCAGTTTTAATGGAGGGTAGACGCATTACATCAGAAAAAGATTTAGAAATTGCAACCATGGTTTATGCGGGCTTGATTAATAAAAATATTACTGCACAGTTACAAGCAATGAATTGCAATGCTATAGGTCTTTCAGGAGCAGATGCTAATAGTATAGAAAGCAGTAAAAGAGCAAGTTACCCAATTGATTTTGGGTATGTAGGTGATATAGTTACCGTAAATACTCAGTTGCTGGAAATTTTATTATACAATGACATTTTACCAGTTTTTTGTGCCATTACGCACGATGGAAAGGGACAGTTACTCAACACCAACGCAGATACTATAGCAGCTGATTTAGCATCTGCATTAAGTAATAATTATGAAGTAAAACTTCACTACTGTTTTGAGAAACAAGGGGTTTTACTAAATATTAAACAAGAAGATTCTGTAATCCCTTTTATAAATTCGGTTAAGTATGCTGAACTAAAAGCATTGGGAATTATTGACAAAGGAATGCTGCCCAAATTAGAAAATTGTTTTAGAGCTTTAAAAAACAACGTATCAAAAGTAATTATTGGAAATGCGGCATCTATTACTAGAGAAAATCAGCCATATACTACTTTAGAATTGTAACTATGAATCATCCTTTACTATATCATAGCGCCATTGAATTACTTAAAGAGTTAATTAAAACACCTTCATTTTCAGGAGAAGAAGAGGAAACAGCAAAGTTAATTATTAGTTGGTTGGATAGATTTAATATAGAATGGTATCGCGATAAAAATAATATTTGGGCATTTAATAAACATTTTGATCCTAACAAACCAACTATTTTGCTCAATTCACATCACGATACCGTAAAACCCAACAAAGGATACACCAATAATCCTTTTGATGCTAAAGAGGTGGATGGTAAACTATTTGGATTAGGAAGCAATGATGCCGGTGGTTGTTTGGTGTCTTTAATGGCATTATTTGCACACTTTTATAATCATAATAATTTAAAATACAATTTAATTTTGGCTGCTACAGCAGAAGAAGAAAGTTCAAGTGTAAATGGTTTAAAGAGTGCATTGCAATTTTTACCATCTATAAATTTTGCAGTTGTAGGAGAGCCAACACAAATGAATTTGGCTATAGCCGAAAAAGGTTTATTAGTTGTTGATGGATATGCATCCGGTATTTCTGGTCATGCTGCACATGAAAATACTTTAAATGCCATTTACAATGCCATGGATGATATAAATTGGATAAGAAGTTTTCAATTTCCAAAAGTATCTGATATATTAGGTAAAGTTAAAATGAGCGTAACACAAATTAATGCTGGTGTACAGCACAACGTTGTCCCGGCAGATTGTCATTTTGTTATTGATATCAGAGTAAATGAATGCTATACCAATAATGAAGTATTTGAAGTTTTAAATGTAAACACCAAAAGTACCCTAATTCCAAGATCGTTGCATTTAAATTCATCGCATATTGCTGTTGAACATCCGTTTGTACAAGCAGGAATTCAGCTTGGCAGATTAACCTATGGCTCCCCTACTTCATCAGATCAGGTACACTTAAATTGTCCGTCGGTAAAATTAGGCCCAGGAGATTCAACTCGCTCGCATAGTGCAAATGAATTTATATATTTAAAAGAAATCGAAGAAGGTATCGATATATACATCAAATTATTTAATAAAATTCTGTAAAAATACTTTTATGAAACTATGGGATAAAGGTTACGCAACCGACAATATTGTTGAGCGTTACACAGTTGGTAATGATAGAATATTGGATTTAAAACTTGCAAAATATGATGTTTTAGGTAGCATAGCTCATGCTAAAATGCTTCATGCTATTGGTGTTTTATCAGCTTCTGAATTAAATGATGTGTTAGATGCATTTGAAAAAATCAAAAATACAATTGATAAAGGTGAATTTGTAATTGAAGAATCATTTGAAGATATCCATAGTAAAATTGAACATGAATTAATTCAAATGATTGGTGATACGGGTAAAAAAATTCATACAGCACGATCAAGAAATGATCAGGTTTTGGTTGATTTACATTTATTTTTCAAAGATGAAATTATCGAAATCAAATATTTAATAAAACAATTATTTGATACATTTATACTATTAAGTAAAGAACATAAAGATGTTTTATTGCCTGGATATACACATATGCAAGTAGCAATGCCCTCATCTTTTGGATTATGGTTTGGAGCTTATGCAGAAAGTTTGATTGATGATATTATTTTGTTAAATGCTGCCTATAAAATTGCGGATCAAAATCCATTGGGATCTGCTGCCGGATATGGATCATCCTTCCCTATCAATAGAACTATGACTACTGAATTACTTGGATTTGAAACCATGAAATTCAATGTAGTTGCAGCACAGTTAAGTAGAGGTAAATTAGAAAAATCACTCGCCTTTGCCTTAGCTGCTGTGGCCGGTACCTTGTCAAAGTTTGCAACAGATAGCTGCTTGTATATGAGTCAAAACTTTAATTTTATTAGCTTTCCTAAAGAATTAACCACTGGATCAAGTATTATGCCTCATAAACAAAACCCAGATGTTTTTGAATTGATGCGTGCTAGATGCAATAAAATACAAAATTTACCGGCAGAAATAATGATGCTAACTACTAATTTAAGCAGTGGATATCACCGTGATTTTCAACTGTTAAAATCATCAATTTTTGAAGCAATAGATGTCTTAAAAGATAATTTGGAAGTGGCTAATTTCATGTTGCAACACATTCAAATACAGCAAGATATTTTAGATAATCCAATGTATAATTACATGTACAGTGTTGATAGCTTAAATAAACTGGTTAAGGAAGGATTGAGTTTCAGAGATGCTTACAAAAAAATAGGTACAGAAATTTTGTCGGGTACCTTTAACCCTGATAAAAATATCAATCATACCCACGAAGGAAGCATAGGAAATCTCTGTTTGACATCGATTGAAACTAAGTTTATGAGCCACTTTTAAAAACCAAGTACTGTTTATAATTAAATTACAATTCCACCTACGGAAAAATGAGTCTAGGTCTCCATTTTTTAATGTAAATTTGTTGATTTTAAATACCATGGTATGAAGTTACATCAGCGTATAATTGCATTTTCAGAACTAGGAAGGTTTATGGGTCAATTTACCGAGTCTCATTTTTCAAAAAAAGAAACGGTAGCGTATAACGAATTGTTTTTTCAGCAATTGGCTGATGAAATAACCCATGCAAAACATTACAATCCGTGGTTTACTCTAGATAATTTAATGTTGGCATTTCAGAGCTGGAGCGAAAGTTTAACTTTAGATAATTTAACATATTGGACAGGTAATTATAATTTTACGAATGATAATAAACCTAAAACAATCGGTTTAATTATGGCGGGTAATATTCCGTTGGTAGGATTTCACGATTTACTTTCGGTTTTAATAACTGGAAACAAAGCATTGGTTAAATTGGCATCAAATGACAAGAAAATTTTACCAATTTTAATTCAATACCTCATAAAAATTGAACCTGAATTTTGTAATATGGTTGAATTTACTGAAGAAAAACTAACTAATTTTGAAGCTGTTATTGCCACTGGTAGTAATAACTCTGCGCGTTACTTTGAATACTATTTTGGAAAATATCCAAACATCATCAGAAAAAATAGAAACTCTGTTGCTGTTTTAACCGGAAAAGAAACAGAAGAAGAATTAACATTACTTGCCAACGATATTTTTCAGTATTTTGGTTTAGGTTGCAGGAGTGTTTCCAAGATTTTTGTGCCAAAAAACTACAATTTTGATCAATTTTTTAAGGCTATTGATACCTATAAAAACCTGCTCAATTATAAAAAATACAGCAACAATTATGATTACAACAAAGCAGTGTATTTAATGAGTTTATTTCCTATTTTGGATAACGGTTTCTTATTGTTAAAGGAAGATTTTTCATACACTTCTCCTATTGCAACCTTGTTTTATGAATATTATGATACCTTGGCTGAACTAGCTATTAAACTGTCAGCAAATTCAGAACAATTGCAATGTATTGTAAGCAGTGAAAAAATTCAATATGCAATACCATTTGGCTCTACGCAAAGTCCTGATTTATGGGATTATGCAGATGGAATTGATACTATCGATTTCTTATTGAAATTAACTTAATATTTTTGCCTTTTAATTTCATTAATTTGAAAAAAATAGGCAAATTTGTAGTCTAATTTGTAATATCATGAAAAAACATAATTTTAGTGCAGGACCAAGTATACTGCCTCAAGAAGTAATTAAACAAGCTGCAGCAGCTGTATTAAATTTTAATAATTCTGGACTTTCATTAATAGAGATTTCACACAGAAGTGCTCCTTTTGTTGATGTAATGGACAAAGCCAGAAAGTTGGTTTTAGAGTTAATGGGTTTAGAAAACAAAGGTTATTCAGCTATTTTCTTACAAGGTGGTGCAAGTTTACAGTTTTTAATGGTACCGTATAACTTATTAAAAGTAAATGGAAAAGCTACCTACTTAGACACTGGTACATGGGCATCAGGAGCTATAAAAGAGTCAAAATATGTTGGAACTACCGAAGTTTTAGCAAGTTCAAAAGATAAAGGGTATAATTACATTCCTAAAAATTTTGAAATTCCTACTGACGCAGATTATTTCCACTGTACTTCCAACAATACCATCTTTGGTACTCAGATTAAAGAATTTCCTGTATCGCCAACATTAATGGTTTGCGACATGAGTTCGGATATATTCTCACGCGAATTGGATTTCAGTAAATTTGATTTAATTTATGCTGGAGCACAAAAAAATATGGGACCTGCTGGTACAACCTTAGTTGTTGTAAAAGACGAAATTCTTGGAAAATCGGGTCGTACCATTCCATCCATGTTAGATTATCAAATCCAAATAGCCAAAGAAAGTATGTACAATACTCCATCGGTTTTTGCTGTGTATACATCAATGCTAACATTACAATGGATAAAAGATATGGGAGGAATTGCTGCCATTGAAAAAATTAACAACGAAAAGGCAAGAATTCTATATGCTGAAATAGACAGCAATCCAAACTTTATTGGTTTTGCTGCCAAAGAAGACCGTTCGTTTATGAATGTTACCTTTAATTTAGCTGATGAATCCAAAAAAGAACGATTTGATTCTTTATGGAAAGCAGCAGGAATTGAAGGATTAAAAGGACACCGTTCTGTAGGTGGTTACAGAGCAAGCATATACAATGCCTTACCGCTCGAAAGTGTACAAGTATTGGTTGATGTAATGAAACAATTATAATTAGAAACCTATGAAAATATTAGCAAATGACGGAATGGCAACAAGCGGAGTAATCGCTTTAGAAGCTGCTGGTTTTAGCGTTAATTTAACCAAAGTTCCACAAGATCAATTAATTAACTATATCAATGAACATCAAATTGATATGCTTTTAGTGCGTAGTGCAACAACGGCTCGCAAAGAATTGATCGATGCTTGTCCTTCGTTGAAATTAATAGGACGTGGTGGCGTTGGTATGGATAATATTGATGTAGAATATGCCAGAAACAAAGGAATTAAAGTAATTAATACGCCCGATGCTTCTTCGCATTCGGTAGCCGAATTGGTTTTTGCACACTTGTTCGGTATGGCACGTTTTTTACACGATTCTAACAGAAATATGCCCTTAGAGGGTGATACCAAATTCGATGTGCTTAAAAAAGCTTATGCCGGTGGAAAAGAATTAACTGGTAAAACGATTGGTATTTTAGGATTTGGAAGAATTGGTCAGGCTACAGCTAAAATTGCTTTAGGAAATCGAATGAAAGTAATGGCTTATGACCCCTATATTAAAGAAACAGATTTAACCTTAAAATTTTTTGACGGGCAAAAAGTCACATTTAATATTAAAACGGTATCTAAAGAAGAAGTTTTAAAAAACGCTGATTTTATTTCATTACACGTACCTAAACAAAAAGAATATGTAATTTCTACCGATGAATTTAACATGATGAAAAACGGGGTTTCAATTGTTAATGCAGCCCGTGGTGGAGTTATCAATGAAAATGCATTAATTGAAGCTATTGAAAGCGGTAAAGTGGCGAGTGCTGCAATGGATGTTTTTGAAAACGAACCAAAACCACCAATCCAATTGCTAATGCATCCAAATTTATCGCTAACTCCTCATATTGGCGCGGCTACTAAAGAAGCTCAGGCACGAATTGGAGAAGAATTAGCCATTCAAATAATTGAACACTTTAACAAAAAATAACATAAATTTTAAACATTGAGACATGGCAATATTAAAAGCATTTAAAGGATTTAGACCTCCTGCAAATTTGGTGAAGCAAATTGCTGCAAGACCTTATGATGTGCTAAATTCAGAAGAGGCAATGATAGAAGCAGAAGGTAATCCATATTCATTATTGCATATTACAAAACCAGAAATAGATTTTCCTGCTGGAACTGATGAACATTTGGAAGAAGTTTATTTAAAAGCCAAAGAAAATTTTCAATCTTTTATCGATAAAAAATGGTTGGTTCAGGATGAAAAAGAGTGCCTTTACATCTATGCACAAACTATGAATGGAAAAACGCAGTACGGTTTAGTAGGTGCGGCTGGTGTAGAAGATTATATGAATGGAATCATCAAAAAGCACGAATTAACACGTCCGGATAAAGAAGAAGACCGAATGAAACACGTTCGTGTTAACAACGCTAATATCGAACCAGTTTTCTTTTCTTACCGTGCAGTGCCTGAAATTGATGCAATTGTTGAAGACGTTGTAAATAACAACCCTCCTGTATATGATTTCATAGCCGATGAAGGCTTTGGTCATCACTTTTGGGTAATTGATAATGATGCTACCATTGCTAGATTATTGGAGTTGTTTTCAAAAATACCTGCTACCTATGTTGCTGATGGACATCATCGTACAGCTGCAGCTGCTTTAGTTGGAAATGAACAAAAAAACAACAATCCAAATCACACAGGAAAAGAAAATTACAATTACTTTTTAGCAGTTCATTTCCCAGACAATCAATTGCAAATTATTGATTACAACAGAGTTGTGAAAGATTTAAACGGTTTAACAGCAGCAGAAATAGTTGAGAAATTAACTAAAGATTTTATTGTAACTGAAAAAGGAACTGAGATCTACAAACCTTGTTGTTTACACAACATGAGTATGTATTTAGACGGCAAATGGTATTCGTTGTCAGCAAAAGAAGGAACCTACAATGATAATGACCCTATTGGAGTATTGGATGTGACAATTTTATCAAAATCTGTTTTGGAACCAATTTTTAATATTAAGGATTTACGCACCGATAAACGTATTGAGTTCGTGGGCGGAATTCGCGGATTAGGCGAATTACAAAAACGGGTAGATAGTGGCGAAATGAAAGTAGCATTTGCCTTATATCCGGTTTCTATGAAACAATTGTTGGATATTGCTGATACTGATAATATTATGCCTCCAAAAACCACCTGGTTCGAACCTAAATTAAGAAGTGGTTTGGTAATTCATACCTTGGATTAAGAATAGTTTTATTTACAATTTAAGGGTAGTATAATTTTGTACTACCCTTTTTTATAAACTAAAGTCAACATAAATTTATAAATTTGTTACTCTCACATGTTAAAAAAATATGAGTATTGAAAACAATTTACAAGCAGTTTTAAAATCAATTCCTATACATGTAACGCTTGTAGCAGTTACCAAAACAAAATCGGTTGATGAAATTTTAACAGCCTACAATGCTGGTCAAAGAGATTTTGGAGAAAATAAAATACAGGAAATGACAGCCAAATACGAACTACTTCCTAAAGATATTCGTTGGCATATGATTGGTCATTTACAAAGCAATAAAGTAAAATATATGGCAGCATATGTTCATTTAATACACGGAATTGATAAGTTTTCTACTCTGAAAGAAATTGATAAGCAAGCCAAAAAACATAACCGTATTATTAATTGCTTATTACAAGTTTACATTGCTGAAGAGGAAACAAAATATGGTTTTGACCAGGATGAAATTGTTGCTTTATTAGAGAGCCCAGAATTTAAAAACCTCCAAAATGTTAATATTATAGGTCTGATGGGAATGGCAACCTTTACAGATAATGAACATCAAATTAGAAAAGAGTTTAAGTTACTTGCAAGATTTTATCATAAATTACAAGCTGTGTATCCAAATTTTAAGTGCCTTTCAATGGGTATGAGTAGCGATTATTTAATAGCAATTGATGAGGGTAGTACCTTAATTAGAGTGGGAAGTGCTATATTTGGAGAACGTTACCTATAGATTTTAATCGATGTATGCAATCTTAGACATAGAAACCAGTGGTGGTAAATTTAACGAAGAAGGAATTACAGAAATTGCTGTTTATAAATTTGATGGCGAACATGTTATTGATAAATTTATAAGTTTAGTAAATCCTGAGCGTAAAATTGATCCATTTGTTTCAAATTTAACAGGGATTACAGACTCCATGGTTAAAAATGCACCAAAGTTTTATGAAATTGCGAAAAGAATAATCGAAATAACAGCCGATTGCGTATTCGTAGCGCATAATGTTGCTTTTGATTATCGGGTAGTACAAACAGAATTTAGACGTTTAGGTTTTGATTATCATCGAACTACACTTTGTACTGTTGGATTGAGTAAAAAGCTGATTCCTGACCAGCAATCGTACAGTTTAGGAAAATTATGCAAATCCATAGGAATACCCATTTTAGAACGCCATCGAGCCAATGGCGATGCCATGGCAACAGTAAAGCTGTTTAAGATTTTATTAGATAGAGATGTTGAAAAAAAGATCTTATTGGAAGCGCTTAAAAAAGAAGATGTTAAAATATTAAAACTTGATTTTTTAAAACTGGTAGATCCGTTGCCTTCAGAATCGGGTTTGTTTTATTTGCATAATATCCAAGGCGATTTAATTTATATAGGTAAGAGTAAAAACATTAAGAAAAAAGTAACGACCCTACTATTACAAAAAACAAAAACAAGTATATTAATTCAAAAAAATGTACATTCAATTTCATTTGAAAAGACAGGAAATGAATTAGTTGCATCAATCAAACATTACTTGGAAATTACCAATAACAAACCAATTTACAACAAGAGAATCTTAAATCATTCTAAAAAAGTATTTTTTGGAAACGATGATTTTTTAATAGTTAATAAGGGAAGAAATATCAGCGAAAAATCGGTTATTCTAATCGAAAACAACGAATTACAAGGTTTTGCTTATATAGAGTTAGCCTATCAAATTAACAATATAGAAGTACTCAAAAATTTAATTACGCCATTAGAAAACACCAATCAACTTCGAAATATCATTAAAGATCATTTAATTAAGAATCGAGTTGAAAAAATAATTAGATTAAACACCTCAAACTAACTCGTATTTAATTCTATGAAGCCAAAAAATAAATTTGAGGAAATTCAACATAAACTTCACGAAATAATTTATGAAGCTGATACACCCTTGGGAAAACTATTTGACGTTATCTTGTTATGGGTAATTTTAATAAGTATTGTATTGGTAATGTTCGAAAGTATTGAATATTACGATAAAAAATACCACAATTTTTTCGACGTATCGGAGTGGATAATTACCATTTTGTTTACCTTGGAATATATTGCCCGAATTATTGCAGTTAAAAAGCCCAAAACATATATTTTCAGCTTTTACGGTATTATCGATTTATTATCTACCTTACCCAAATATTTATCACTTTTCTTAGTAGGGACCCACTATTTGGTAGCTGTAAGAGCCTTACGCTTACTGCGAATTTTTAGAATTTTAAAGTTGATGAACTTTGTATGGGCAGCAAATCGCTTAAAAATAGCCCTGAGAAAAAGCAGGCCAAAAATTATGGTATTTTTATTAACCGTAATTATATTATCCTTTATACTCGGAACTGTAATGTACCTGGTAGAAGGACCTAAAAATGGTTTTACAAGTATTCCAACCAGTGTTTATTGGACAATTGTTACCCTTACAACCGTTGGTTATGGAGATATTGCACCACAAACACCTTTGGGGCAAGTAATAGCATCCATTGTCATGATCATTGGTTATGGTATTATTGCTGTTCCAACTGGAATTGTAAGCGCAGAAATGGCGTTAAATGCAGCACATCAGGATGAAAACACTAACCACTGTCCACAATGTAATTCAGATTACCATAAAGACAATGCCAAATTTTGTTATAATTGTGGGTATAAAATGAGAAAGCAAGCTTGAAAAATAAGTATTTAATAACAATTGTTGGCCCAACAGCTATTGGGAAAACAGCCTTAAGTATTCCGATTGCCTCACATTTTAAAACAGAAATTCTATCGGCAGATTCGCGACAGTTTTTTAAAGAAATGAAAATAGGAACAGCAGTTCCATCTCTTGATGAATTAAGTGCCGTTAAACATCATTTTATACAAAATAAATCAATTTTTGAAGATTATAGTGTTGGGCATTTTGAAAAAGATGCCTTAGAGTTGTTAAATGAACTGTATCGAAAATTTGATATAGTTGTTTTAGTTGGTGGTAGCGGATTGTATGTTGATGCTTTATTAAAAGGACTGGATGATTTTCCAAAAGTAGATAAATCTACCAGAATACAGTTAAAAGCTGATTTAGAGCAATTTGGATTGGCTTACTTACAAACTAAATTGAAAAATCTGGATGAAACAACCTATCAAACTATAGAAATTCAAAATACACATCGAGTTATCAGAGCACTTGAAATATGTATTGGTACAGGTAAACCATACTCCTACTATTTGTCACAATCTAATAAAGTTAGAGATTTTATACCTATCAAAGTTGGCTTAATGGCAGATCGTAAAATTATTTATGACAGAATAAATTTACGTGTGGATATTATGATGCAATGCGGTTTATTAAATGAAGTTAAAAATCTTTCAAATTTTCAAGATTTAAATGCCCTACAGACAGTTGGCTATAAAGAATTGTTTCAATATTTAAATGATGATATCACCTTGGACTTTGCTATTTCTGAAATAAAGAAAAATACCCGAAGATTTGCTAAAAGGCAATTAACTTGGTTTAGAAAAGATGAGGAAATAACTTGGTTTGATTGGAAAACAGATACGAATGATATTATAAATCACATCGCTAAATCCATAAATAGTTATGAAAACAATTACTAATATTTTATATTTTTTAATAGTATTACTATTCATAAACTGTACAATAAAACCAAAAAACACAATGGAAGCACTAGAAAATGAAGTGAGAGTTACAGAATTAAATTTTGCTAAAATGGCTAAAGAAAAAGGTATTGCTGAAGCGTTTATATTTTATGCCGATGAAAATGCGGTCTTAATGCGAAACAATCAACTGATAAAAGGGAAAAGTGCTATTGCTGATTATATGAAAAAATCAACAAATGAAAATATTACTTTAGAATGGGAGCCTGATTTTGTTGAAGTAGCAGCGAGTGGAGATTTAGCCTATACCTATGGAAAATACACACTTTCTATAGCAGAAAAAGATACTTTAAAACAATCATCCGGTATATTTCACACAGTTTGGAAATTACAATCAAACCGTACCTGGAAATACGTTTGGGATTAATTTATATTGAATGGGAAAAGGAATTCTTCCAATCATACTGCTAATTTTGTCCAATACATTTATGACGTTGGCATGGTATGGTCATTTAAAATTTGCAGAATGGAAATGGTTTCAAAAACTAGGATTAGTTGCTATTGTTTTAATAAGTTGGGGAATTGCATTGGTTGAATATGCTTTCCAGGTACCCGCTAACCGAATTGGATTTAAAGCAAATGGTGGTCCATTTACATTAATTGAACTTAAAGTGATACAAGAAGTAATAACACTTATAGTATTTACAGTCTTTACATTATTTATTTTTAAAACCGAAACATTTAGATGGAATCATATTATTGGTTTTGTGTTTTTAGTTTTGGCAGTCTATTTTATATTTAAAAAATAACAAAATGAATTTAGCATATCCTCAAATTTTAATACTACAGGATTTAGGCGTTAAATCTGAAATAATTAACCAAAAATTGGCAGATTTAAACATAAATCATCAATTAGTACATACTTTAAATGATTCCATATTAAATCATAAGGTTGTAGAAATTATCATAACTATTAAAGAGAAAGTAGATAAAGCTCTTATAAGTAAATTTCCAAAGTTAAAATTGGTTACAGTGGCATTTACTGGTTATGATGTTGTTGATGTAAACTATTGTTATTCAAATAATATTGCAGTTTGTAACGTTCCCTCCTATGCCACTAATGCCGTTGCTGAACTTACCTTAGGATTTGCAATTTCACTTTTAAGAGACATACCTCAAACATCAAATCTTTTGCAAAAAGGTGGATGGAATTTTAAACCAGGAATGGATTTATATGGTAAAAATGTAGGAATTATAGGTACAGGCGCTATTGGTACAAAAGTTGCTCAACTATTTAAAGCGTTTGGATGTGAGATTTTTGGGTGGTCTCGTTCAGAAAATCAAGAATTTATAAAACTGGGAGGAATTTATTTAAACAATTTAGATGATTTATGTGCATTAGCAGATATAATAACAGTACACACTCCGTTAAATAACCAGACTAATAATTTAATTAACGATGCTCTTTTTAAACTGATGAAACCTTCAGCGTTTTTAATAAATACGTCACGTGGACCGATAGTAAATGAAGATGCTTTAATTAAAGCTATAGAAAATGATACAATTGCAGGTGCTGCACTAGATGTTTTCGAAATTGAACCTATTCCGCACAATTCTAAAATTTTAAACACCAAAAATGTACTTCTAACACCTCATATAGCCTATAAAACTGATGAAGCCATGGAAAAACGTGCCATTATAACTATTGAGAATATAGCAAATTTTTTAAGAGGAACTCCTAAAAATCTTGTTACTAAATAACTAATCAATTGTAATGAGCAGAAAAATAAAATTGTTGCTAATTAGTATTTTTTTAGATGGTATTGGCATGTTGTCTTTTGTGATCTCAGGAATTGGTGAATTCTCAGATATCATCTGGGCACCATTAGCTGCATACATCACGCTAAAAATGTTCAAGGGAACCTTAGGAAAAGTTGGAAGTATTATTTCATTTATTGAAGAATCGGGTGTGTTTGGAACCGATTTTTTTCCAACTTTTACCTTGTTATGGATTTATAAATATTTAATTCAAAAAGAATCAGATTAACGAGAATAATTAGGAGCTTCTTTTGTAATTGTTACATTGTGCGGATGACTCTCTCTAATACCAGCCGCTGTAATTTTTACAAATTTAGCCTCTTTGTGCATGGCAATGTCTTTAGAGCCACAATAACCCATTCCAGATCGTAAACCTCCAACAAATTGATACATAGTTTCTGATAAATCACCTTTATAAGGTACCCTTCCTACAATTCCTTCTGGTACAAGTTTTTTGGCATCGCTGTCTTCTTGAAAATAACGATCTTTGGAACCATCTTTCATCGCTTCAACAGACCCCATGCCGCGGTACGATTTAAACTTTCTTCCTTCAAAAATGATAGTTTCTCCGGGACTTTCCTTAGTTCCTGCTAACAAGGATCCAAGCATTACACAATCGGCACCGGCTGCAATCGCTTTACCAATATCACCGGTATAACGTACACCACCATCAGCAATAATTGGAATACCAGTATCTTTAACAGCTTGATATACCTGCATAACAGCAGACAGTTGAGGAAATCCGACACCGGCTACTACCCTGGTGGTACAAATAGATCCTGGCCCAATTCCAACTTTTACAGCATCTGCTCCAGCCTCAATTAAGTATTTTGCAGCTTCGCCTGTTGCAATATTTCCAACGACTACATCAATTTCTGGGTAGGTTGCTTTAACTTCTTTTAAAATTGACAAAACCCCTTTGGAATGGCCGTGAGCAGTATCGATTACTAAAGCATCTACTCCAGATTTTGCTAATAATTTTGCTCTATCTAAAGAATCTTTAGTAACCCCAATTGCAGCAGCAACACGCAATCTGCCGTAACTGTCTTTATTTGCATTCGGATTTTCGCGAACTTTTTCTATATCTCTAAATGTAATTAAACCAACTAATTTATTGCTGGAATTAACAACTGGTAATTTTTCAATTTTGTAATCTTGTAGTATTTCTTCTGCTTCAGCTAAGGAGGTTCCTTCTTTTACAGTAATTAAATTATCAGCAGTCATCACTTCTAAAATAGGTCTGTTGTTGTCTTTTTCAAATCGTAAATCGCGGTTGGTAACAATACCCACTAATTTCATGTCAGCATCTACAATTGGAATTCCTCCAATGCTGTATTCACGCATTAAATTTTTTGCATCCAGCACTTTAGAATTTACGGTAAGCGTAATTGGGTCAATAATCATCCCCGATTCTGCACGCTTTACCTTTCGAACTTCATTGGCCTGATCTTCTGCAGTCATGTTCTTGTGTAACACACCGATGCCACCTTCGCGCGCCATAGCAATAGCCATAGCAGATTCTGTAACGGTATCCATTGCAGCAGAAACAATGGGAACATTTAAGGAAATATTTTTAGAAAAACGCGATTGAATGTTTACGTTACTGGGTAAAATTTCTGAATAGGACGGAATTAAAAGTACATCGTCATAGGTTAAACCCTCAGAAACAATTTTGGAAGAAGCCATGTGCAATTAGTTTTGAAATTAATTGCATGCAAATTTACAATTATTATTAGTTATTTAAAAAAACTTTTGGAAAAGTTGCTTGTACTAATACAATTATAGAACCAAAAGCAAAGCTTAGTGTCATCAAAATACCTGAGAAAATTATGACATACTTAAAAACAGTAAGTCCACACCATAAAAAGTAAATACCTCCAAAAGTTAATAATACCGAAAAGAATGGTTCAATAATTAAAAACATTTTTAACGAATATGAAAGTTTAGTTAGCGATACAAAAAAGCCCAATAGCAAAAACATAATACTCATCGAGATTATATGAGAATGTATCATGCCCAAAACCTGACGCTCTGTTTTTTTAAATTTCATTTCTATGGCATTCTCATCATCCTCATTTCCCAAATAATTTTCCTGAACTCCTTGTGGTGCAAAGGTAGACGTAGTTCGTACCATAGAAATACTGGAATAGAAACCAACACTTAAAATCAACAAAAAAGATATAATTAAATACCGTAATTCTTTAGGTAAAGTTAGAATAAGTCCGTTTATTTCCATTAAATTACTTTAGTTAGTTTAAGTTGATGCATGCATTGTAATACATTATTTACTGCATTTGTTAATGATGTAGCTGAAATTGTTGCACCGGATATAGCTGAAATATCTTTTTTAAATAATATAGACTGAGAACTATTAAAACCTATAAACTGACTTAACCAGCGTTTATGGGTAATTTCAAATCCGTGATCTTCTCTATAAACCAATACTTTTACTTTGCTAATTATCATATTTTTATCAAAAATTACTACGTAATCAAAATAAGAAACTTTGCTTTTAGATTTTCCAATATAGGCATAACCAATAGTAGTACTAAATGCATCTTTAAGCGTGTACAATACATCTGTATCATCATATAATAAACTTACGGTTTTACTGTCCAAAACAACTAACGATTTATTATGATAGTTAGAAAAATGCTCTTTTAATTCCTTTTGGAGTTTATTTTCAACATTTACAGGCAAATTTCCATTCTGACTAAAAATGAAACTGGGTAATAGATAAAAAAATATGGATAATAGTTTAATCATTATAAAAATAAAAAATTAAAAATGAAGCAATATAGATGGCTGGCTATATTGCTTCTAAGTTTAAAAAATTGGGTTATTAAAACATGATTCCAATTCCCATGTTGAACTGATTCTTCACAGAATTAGCAGTAGCATCGTCTTTTATTTGATAATCAACTTTAACCACTGCACCTTTTGCAACATGATAATTAAAACCAAATGTTAACTCGTTTCTATCGTAAGCATTGTTTTTGGTTATACCATCAACTTTAGCATGTGTATCGTATTGCTCGTATCTAGCGAAAGCGTGCAATTCTTGTTCCTTATCTAATGGTAATAAGTTATATGATGTCTCTAAATACCAACCTTTCATAGCAGATCCTAAATCCTTGTTAGCTAATGCATTGTACGCTGCAGCATCGGTAATATCGGTATAAACATACTGTCCTCTTGCGTTAAATCTGTTAATTGTATAACGAGCGTCTAAACCTAACATTGAAATTCCTACATCAGCTCCATCAAGCATATCAACATTGTCTGTTGCTTGAGTTCTTCCAAAATATCCTGCTAAACCTAATTTTAAACCTGTTACTCCATAATAATCAAATTTCAACGATAAATTTGGTTTGTTAACAGTTGAACTAGCGCCTTTTTGACGACCACCTCTTAAACCACTGCTTCCACCAATGTAGCCTTTGGTACCATCATACGATTTGAAACCGTTAAAGATATAAGCTTGGTAAGATAAAGGCATTTCTGCAAATTTTCCGGTAACTCCAACCCCAATTTCTCTCCAAGTAGTTGGAACAATATTTTTATCAACAGAAGGTCTGTCAACTCCATTAAATACAGGTGATTCATGGTATTCATTAATAATTCCCATAGGAACTAACATTAAACCACCACGTACATTAAAGTTATCGGTTAATTTGTAGTTTAAGTAAAATTGCTCTACATACACTTCATTTACGTGCTCGTACTCTATTTCTGATAATAACGATACTTTATCGCTAAATTTGTAACCCATAAGTACTACAAATCGATTTACATCAAGTTTGCCATTGGCACCTTCTACCTGATTGTAAAATACTTCGCCATAACCACCCCAGGTTAATTTAGATTTTTCTTCTTGTGCAAAAACACCTACTGATAATACTGTTGCTAGTAGGAAAATAGTTATTTTTTTCATTTGTTATTTTAATTTAGATTGATTATAAATAAATTGTTGATGCAAATATATACCAGACTCTTTTAATGACCAAAGCTTATTTAGAATAATTTTAAATAAGCTGATTTTTATCATGTTTTTGAAAATAATACTAATGTATATGAGGCAGTTAAAAAATACGTAATGCTTCGTTGTAAGCTGCTTCAAATGACATAGCACTGAGATTTGTTTGTACTTTTTGCATATTAAAGTACGAGAGTAGTTTCTCTGTTGGCATATTACCGGTTAACTCATCTTTGGCCATTGGACAGCCACCGTAGCCTTTTATGGCTCCATCAAATCGCAAACATCCGGCTTTATATGCTGCATCGATTTTTTCAAACCAACTTGCAGCTGTTGTATGGAGATGGGCACCGAATTCAATAGAAGGATAAGCAGGAATTAAATACGAAAATAAATAGCTTATAATTTCTCCATTGGAACTTCCAATTGTATCAGACAAGGACAGAATTTTAACTCCCATTGTGCTAAGTTTGGCAGTCCAATCAGCAACTATTTCTGCATTCCATGGATCTCCATATGGATTTCCAAAGCCCATCGATAAATAAGCTACTACCTCCTTTTTATGTTTATCAGCTAAATTTATAAGTGTACCCAAAGTTTTCACCGATGTTGCTATAGTCTGACCTGTATTACGCATTTGAAAATTTTCTGAAATCGAAAACGGATACCCTAAATACGAAATTTCATCAAACTGTACAGCATCTTCAGCACCTCTAACATTGGCTACAATAGCTAACAATTTACTGCTGGTTTTTGTTAAATCAAGTTGTGCTAAAACAGCAGCAGTATCACGCATTTGAGGAATTGCTTTTGGCGATACAAAACTACCAAAATCAACAGTATCAAATCCTACCTTTAACAGGGCATTTATATAAGTTGCTTTCGCATGTGTTGGAATAAATTCTTTTATTCCTTGCATTGCATCGCGCGGACATTCTATTATCTTTACTTGATTCATAGGACTCAAATATACAAACTTGCAGCGTTTATTTCATATAAATTAAAATTCCTATGATTGCAAAACTAATTCTTAATTAAATAGTTGTTTATTTCCTTTATTAGCGCAGGACCTTCGTAAATAAACCCCGTATATATCTGAATTAAATCAGCTCCGGCATTTAATTTTTCCATGGCATCTGCTGCTGAATGTATCCCTCCTACACCGATAATTGCAAATGACTTGTTTGATTTGTCTGCTAAAAACTTAATTACTTCTGTTGAACGTTCTTTTAATGGTTTTCCGCTTATGCCACCTACTAAATTCTTCTTATCATCTGATGCTTTTAAATCATCTCTTAAATGAATACTGCTATTGGTAGCAATAACGCCATCTAATTTTGTTTCGTTAATAATTTCGATGATATCGAGCAATTGCTCATTCGTTAAATCGGGAGCAATTTTTAATAAAATTGGTTTAGGAGCCTTTTTTGATTTGTTGAGTTGTTGTAATTCAGAAAGTAACAACTTTAAAGGCTCTTTATCTTGCAAAGATCGCAACCCAGGCGTATTTGGTGAACTTACATTTACCGTAAAATAATCGACATAATCATACAGGGCTTCAAAACAAATAACATAGTCGCTATTAGCTGTTTCGTTAGAAGTATCTTTGTTTTTGCCAATATTTCCACCAATAATTACACGTTTTTCCGACTTAAGATTATTAACCAAATGATCGACTCCAATGTTGTTAAATCCCATACGGTTTATTATGGCCTCATCAGAAACCAACCTAAAAACGCGCTTTTTAGGATTGCCTTCCTGAGGTTTTGGCGTAACTGTACCTACTTCTATAAAACTAAAGCCAAAGTCAGACAATTCGTTATATAAATCGGCATTTTTATCAAATCCGGCAGCTAAACCAACTGGATTTTTAAAGGTAATTCCAAAAACCTTGCGTTCTAATTTAGGGTGATTAACTGTAAATAATTGCTGTATAAACCATGAAAATCCTGGTATTTTATGCAACAATTTTAATAATGTAAAGGTGAAGTAATGTGCTTTTTCTGGGTCTGACAAGAAAAAAAGAGGTCTGATAAAAAGTTTGTACATGACTTTAGGTTTTTACAAAATTAAAAAAAGCCTTTAGATTTCTAAAGGCTTATCAAGTATTTATGTACGAAGTACTGCACCCAACTCTTTTTCAAATGTTTGGAGCAATTTACGCATTGTTTTTTCAATTTGTTGATCTGTCAGCGTTTTGGCTTCATCTTGTAACAAGAAACTAACTGCATACGATTTTTTGTTTTCAGGTAAGTTCTTTCCTTGATAAACATCAAATAAATCAACTTCTTTTAAAAGCGTTTTTTCTGTCTGAAAAGCAAGATTGTAAATATCATCAAACGTAACAGACACATCTAGCAACATAGCTAAATCTCTTTTTACAGCAGGATATTTTGGTATATTTTTAACTTTAAAGCTGTAATTATTAGCTAATTCAAGCATGATGTCCCAGTGAATTTCTGCGTATAAAACTTCTTGTTTAATATCAAAGTTTTTAAGAACTGTTGGGTTTATAACTCCAAATTCAACCAATAATTTCTTTTGAAAACTAACCGATAATCCTTCTGTAAAAACATCGTTTTTAGTAGCTAACGATTTTAGATTACTAATACCCAGTCTATTAAAAATTGTATTGATTACACCTTTTAGGTAGAAAAAATCGGAAGGTTTTTGATTATTGTTCCAACTTTCTTTGGCTCTATTTCCTGTTATTAATAAAGAAAAATACTTTTGTTCTACATAATTTTTATCATATTTATGATAGGTTTTGCCAAACTCAAATAATTTTAAATCGTTGTTTTTACGATTGATATTATACGCTACTGACTCTAATCCGCTGAACAATAACGATTGTCTCATTACACTTAAATCAGCACTTAATGGATTGATTATGTGTACATTCTGAGTTTCATGCAACGAATTAGTTAAAGTTATATAATCAGGTTTAGTTAATGAATTACTCATTATTTCACTAAAACCTTGCGCAGTTAAAAGGTTGGCAACAATATTTTCAATTTTCAAATCATCATTTTCAACAAATGAAAGCGACGTATTAAGTTTATCTGAAAACTCTATATTATTGTAACCGTATACTCTAATAATCTCTTCAATAACATCTGCTTCTCGTTGTACATCAACACGGTATGGTGGAACCATAAGCCCTAATCCAACTTCATTCTCACTTAAAATTTTGATTTCTAAAGATGCCAAAATATTTTTAATAGTTTCTTTAGGTAGTACTTGACCAATTAATTTATGAGCATTTTCATAATTTAAGAACACTTGAAAATCTTCAGCTTTTTGCGGATAAAACTCAACAATTTCTGAGGCAACTTTACCGCCACAAATTTCGTTAATTAATATTGCAGCTCTTTTTAAAGCGTATTTAGTTATAGTTGGATCTATACCGCGTTCAAAACGAAACGAAGCATCGGTATTTAACCCATGCCTTTTAGCCGATTTACGAATTGAAATTGGATTAAAATAGGCACTTTCTAAAAATATAGTGGTTGTATCTTCTGTTACACCCGAATTGATTCCTCCAAAAACTCCTGCTATACACATTGGATTTTCTTCACCGTCGCAAATCATAATATCTTCTGAACTTAACTTGCGCTCGATTCCATCCAACGTAATAAAGGAGGTATTTTCTGCCAATGTTTTTACAATTATTTTTTGCCCTTTAATCTTTGCAGCATCAAAAGCATGAAGTGGCTGACCTAATTCGTGTAATATATAATTGGTAATATCTACAACATTATTCTTGGGTGTAAGTCCAATAGATTTTAGCCTGTTTTGCAGCCATTGTGGAGATGCTTCAACAGTTAAATTAGTAATTGTTAAACCACAATAACGTGGAACAAGTTCTTTATCATTTACCTGTAAATCAATTTTTAACGTACGTTCTTCTACATGAAAATCACTTACAGAGGGAGTTTTAAATTCTAACTTTAAACCTGCTTGCATCAATCCAGCTCGTAAATCGCGGGCTACCCCCATATGACTCATAGCATCTGCCCTGTTGGGTGTTAATCCAATTTCAAAAACTTCATCATACGTTACATTAAATACACTAGCTGCTGATATTCCGGTTTTTAAATTATCATTTAAAACCAAAATTCCATCATGGTCTGTACCTAATCCTAGTTCGTCTTCAGCGCAAATCATGCCAAAACTTTCTTCACCTCTAATTTTTCCTTTTTTAATTACGAGCTCTTCTCCATTTTTAAAATACAAGGTAGTACCTATGGTAGCAACTGCAACTGTTTGACCAACAGCTACATTAGGCGCACCACAAACAATTTGTAAAGTTTCGGCTTTTCCAATATCTACAGTAGTAACTTTTAATCGATCAGCATTGGGATGTTGCTCACAACTTAAAACTTTACCAACCACAACACCTTCCAAACTTCCTTTAATTGCTTCGAATTTATGGATTCCTTCTACCTCTAAACCTAAATTAGTCAGTAATTCTGCAGTCTTTTCGGCATTCCAATCTAATTGTAAAAACTGTTTTAACCAGTTGTATGCTATTTTCATCTGTAATTTTTTATTCTGGGTTTTAATAAAATTAAGCTCCTATTATTAGGATTAATATTAAGTGGCAAAGATAACAAACATTGAACAACAAACAATTTTAAGTTTAGGCTTAACTGATGTTTGCCCAAATAGCTGTTTTATGATGTATTTCATTAAAAGTTTTTAATATAGGAAGGTTTTCAGCAGTTGCCAGATTAGGATCGTGTTGAAGTGTTTCAAAAGCAACAGATCTGGCTAATTTAAGTACTTGTGTATCTTTTACTAGATCAGCTATTTTTAAATTTAAAACACCGCTTTGTTGTTTTCCAAGTAAATTTCCAGGTCCCCTAAGTTTTAAATCCACATCAGCTATTTCAAAACCGTTGTTGGTTGCCACCATCGTATCTATTCTTATTTTTGCGTCTTCCGATAATTTTTCACTGGTCATCAAGATACAATAACTCTGTTCTGCACCACGACCAACCCTGCCTCTAAGCTGATGTAATTGTGACAGTCCAAACCGCTCTGCACTTTCTATGACCATAACGGATGCATTGGGAACGTTTACACCCACCTCTATTACTGTTGTTGCAACCATAATATTGGTTTCTTTATTTAAAAAACGTTGCATTTCCAGGTCTTTTTCTTCACCCTTTAGCTTACCATGTACAACACTAACTGCATATTCTGGTAGCGGAAATGCCCTGGAAATGGCTTCAAAACCATCCATTAAATCTTTGTAATCCATGGTTTCAGAATCATTAATCAACGGATATACGATATAAATTTGCCGACCTTTATGTATTTCATCTTTTAAAAACTTAAAAACTGCCAACCTGTTTTTATCATACCGATGTACTGTTTTTATGTCTTTTCTACCCGGCGGTAATTCGTCAATAATTGACACATCCAAATCGCCATAAACACTCATAGCCAAAGTTCTCGGAATTGGAGTTGCCGACATAATTAAGATATGCGGTGGAATGTTGTTTTTCTTCCACATTTTAGAACGTTGTTCTACACCAAAACGGTGTTGTTCATCAATAATAGCCAATCCCAAATTATGAAATTTTACTTTTTCTTCAAGCAAGGCATGCGTACCAATTAAAATTGACAAACTTCCATTTTCAAGTGCTTCGTGAATTTCTTTTCTATCCTTAGCTTTTACTGAACCTGTTAGGAGTTGTATGGTAACATTCATGGGCTTTAACAATGCCGAAAAAGTTTGAAAATGCTGATTTGCCAATATTTCTGTTGGAGCAAGCAAAGCAGTTTGAAAGCCATTATCCATGGCAATTAACATGCTTAATAAAGCAACAATTGTTTTGCCAGAACCAACATCGCCTTGCAACAAACGGTTCATTTGTGCGTTGGAACCCATGTCTTTTCGAATTTCTTTAATTACCCTTTTTTGCGCTTCTGTTAAATCAAATTGCAAAAAATTATGGTAAAAATTATTGAAATTAGGACCTACCACATCAAATTTAAAGCCTTTTATTTTTGATTTTCTAAGGATATTTTTTCGTATCAACTGTAATTGTATGAAAAATAGTTCCTCAAATTTTAATCGAAATAAAGCTTTGGTTAACAATGCTTGATGCTGCGGAAAATGTATATTTCTGTATGCTTCATTGCGATTTAAAAGCTTATACTGATTTAATATGTTGTTTGAAAGTGTTTCGGGAAGTTGTGCATTAAGTTCCAATAATAGCTGCTCTATTATAGAGATCATCGACCTATTTGAAAACCCTTTTTTGGTAAGTTTTTCGGTAGATGGATACACTGGCTGCATAGCAGTATGTAAGCTTTTGTTAAAATCTTCCAATAAATCCATTTCGGGATGCGGCATGGAAAAAACACCATTAAACAAATTAACCCTTCCAAAAATTACGTAAGGGGTGTTAATTTTTATGTTAGACTTAATCCACTTTGCACCTTTAAACCATACTAATTCCATAGTATTCGTACCATCACTAAAAGTAGCCACTAACCTACTGCCTATTTTTTGTTCAACTGTTTTTAAATGTACAATTTTGCCAATAAGCTGCACTTCAGAACTGTTGGCTTCCAACTCATTAATTTTGTAAAATTGCGTTCGGTCTATATACCTGTTTGGAAAAAAGTTTAGTAAATCTTGTAAGGTATAAATAGCTAACTCCGTATTTAATAATTCGGCACGTGCAGGTCCAACACCTTTTAAATAAGCAATTGAAGTATGTAAATTAGGTATTTGCATTCAATTTTTAATAGCTACGAAGATAAGAAATGCCGTAAATCTTTTATATCTTTGCCCCTCAAAATAATACAATGCGTTTACATAGAAATTTAGTCTTTACCGTAATCGACTCTTTAAATGAAATTTTTAATGAAAATCAATACGCCGATAAGGTGGTTGAAAAAGCCTTAAAACGTGATAAACGCTGGGGTGTACGGGATCGCAAATTTGTTGCAGAAACGATTTATGACATTGTTCGCTGGAAACGCTTGTACAATGAAATTGCAGGTACCAAAGAACATTTTACTCGCGAAAATCTCTGGAAAATATTTGAGGTATGGGCAGTTTTACATGAAATTCCGTTGCCAGATTGGAATCAAATTGGCAATGCTCCTACACGAAGAATCAGAGGAATGTATAACGAACTTCAAAAAGACCGTAGATTTAGAGAATCCATACCTGATTGGATGGATGAGCTGGGTGTTACTGAATTAGGTGAAGAAGTTTGGGAAACAGAACTTAAAATTTTAAACAAGAAAGCTGATGTAATTCTAAGGGTAAACACCTTAAAAACAAACAAAATAGAGTTAAAAAAAGTTCTGGAAACAGAAGACATTGAAACCGATTTTATAGAAGGATATCCACATGCTCTTAAGTTGGTAGAACGCAAAAATGTTTTTATTTCCCAAGCATTTAAGAATGGATTATTTGAAGTACAAGATGCCTCCTCACAACTAGTAGCAGAATTTCTGCAAGTTGAACCCGGTATGCGCGTTATTGATACCTGTGCGGGAGCTGGAGGAAAAACCTTACATATTGCGACTTTGATGAAAAACAGAGGGCAACTGATTGCGCTAGATTTATATGAAAGTAAATTAAATCAATTAAAAATACGCGCTCGAAGAAATGAAATCTTTAATATTGAAACGCGCGTAATCGATTCGAGTAAAGTAATTAAAAAACTAAAGGAAACAGCTGATAGGGTTTTAATTGATGCTCCATGCAGTGGATTGGGTGTTCTGAGAAGAAATCCGGATGCTAAATGGAAATTACAACCCGATTTTATTAAAAACATCACTAAAACACAATTTGAAATACTGGATCAATATGCTACTATGGTTAAAAAAGGTGGAAAATTAGTCTATGCAACCTGCTCAATTTTACCCTCTGAGAATCAGTTGCAAGTTCAACAATTTTTAAATAATCATAAAGATTTTACCTTTGTTAAAGAAAATATCGTATTGCCTTCAAAATCTGGATTTGACGGATTTTATATGGCTATGTTAGAACGAAATGTTTAATTATAATTTCCCTCAAAATTGAATAATATAAAATTACTCTTAAAAACTCTTTTGCTTTTTACCGTTGCTGTTAGTTTCGGCCAGCAATCGTATTACAATGATGTAAATATAGATTTAACGGGTATCAGTTTAAAAAATGCCTTGACTACTAAAATCACGAGTACACACACTAAAACACTAAGCTATGATGATGCACGTGAAGCATTGAAAATAGTCGATTTAGTACCCGGCCAAGGAGATTTTGTTTATCTTTTATACGGTTATACTAATAATACCTGTCCGTCTAGTACTGGGAACGATCATAGAACACGAAATAAAGCTAGTTTTGGTGGCGGAAACACCTGTGAATGGAATAGAGAACATACTTTTCCGCAATCATTAGGAACTCCTGAACTAGGACAATCCGGTCCAGGTGCAGATCCACATCATCTTAGAGCATGTGACGTAAACAGAAACAGTTTAAGAGGTAATTTAAAATTTATTGATGGAAGTGGTAATTCAAAATCTGTTGGTGGTGGCTGGTATCCAGGTGATGAATGGAAGGGTGATGTTGCGCGTATGATGATGTATATGTACGTGCGGTATGGAAATCAGTGTTTACCAAAAAATGTAGCGATAGGTAATCAAAATTCTGTTGATAACAACATGATTGATTTATTGTTAAAATGGAATGCAGAAGATCCAGTTTCTGAATATGAAGATTACAGAAACAACTACCTTGGAAATGCATCAAATACGTATGGACAAGGTAATAGAAATCCGTTTATTGATAATCCCTATTTGGCTACCCGTATTTGGGGAGGAATACAAGCAGTAGATCGATGGAATTATTATAGTATTGATACAGAAGCGCCTACTAATCCATCAAATTTAACAATAAGTAATATTAGCTTTAACAGTGTAACATTAAACTGGAATGCATCTACAGATAACATTGGTGTTACAGCTTATGAAATTTATAAAAACGATGTTTTATTAACTACAACTACCAACCTAACTTTTAATGTAACTGGACTATCTATGAACACCAGTTATACCTTTAAAGTAAGAGCTAAGGATGCCGCCAATAATTTTTCTGGATACAGTAATATTGTAAATGCAACAACACTAGCAGATACAACGCCACCTTCTGTACCTATTGGGTTATCGTTCTCTAATCTAACATCTACCAGTGTTATGTTAAGCTGGACAGCTTCTACCGATAATGTGGGTGTTTTTGCATATGATATCTATAAAGATGATTTGTTTTTAGTTACAACGTCCAACATAAATTATTCGGTAACAGGTTTAACTCCTGAAACTTCTTATGCTTTTAAAGTTAGTGCAAAAGATGCCTCAAACAATGTGTCTGATTTTAGCAATGTGTTAAATATAACAACTACGGCAAGTTCAGGTGGTGGAACAGTCAACGAATTATTTATTTCTGAATATGTTGAAGGAAGTGGAAACAATAAAGCAATTGAAATTGCTAATTATACAGGGTCTTCAATAAACCTTAGTAATTATTCTATTAAAAAACAAGCTAACGGAGCAGGTCCTTGGATAGATAAATTAACTCTTTCTGGAACTTTAAATAGTGGTTCAACTTATGTTATTGTTCATTCATTAGCTATTTCTAGCCTACTTTCTAAAGCGAATTTGATAAAAAATGGCTCTCCAGTAGATTTTAATGGTGATGATCCTATAGGGTTATTTAAGAATGATCTTTTAATTGATATAGTGGGAACTTTCAATGGTGGAGCAAATAATTTTGCAGCTGATGTAACTTTGGTTAGAAAACCAAATGTATACAATCCTAACATTGCATATACAGTTGCAGAATGGGATAGTTATCCTAAAGATACTTTTAGTAATATTGGAATTCACAACATCACTCTTACTGTTAACGAATACCTAAATACATTATTCCAGGTGTATCCAAATCCGGTAACTGAAAATCGTATTTCAATTAAAGTTGACAATACAATTAATGTTGAAAGTTTAAACGTGTTTAATTTAACTGGAAAAGAAGTTAAATCAATTAACAATCCAGAAATTCAACACAACACAATTACTATAAATAATATACCCGCTGGATTTTACATTATAAAGATTAATACAGATCAAGGTCAAGCACATAAAAAAATAATTGTAAATTAAGTTTAAACCACGCCAAAAAGCGTGGTTTTTTATTAGATATTATCAACACATCAAATCAATAAAATAAAAGAATAGTACTTTTGTAAAAACTTGTGAATTTATGATTTCATTTTATCAAACCCATACCAAACTTATTTATGCAGTTCAAACTTCTCATGAACTTACTGAAACCGATCATCAAAAATTGAAGTGGCTTTTTGGTAATGCGATACTGTTAAATCAAAAAGTTATAGATGGGAATTATATTGGCCCGAGAAAAGAAATGATAACTCCTTGGAGTACCAATGCCGTTGAAATAACACAAAATATGGGAATTGAAGGGATTCTTAGAATTGAATCTTTTCGAGAATTTACCAATGATACAAATGTATTTGATAAGATGTTGGAAGTAAAATACAGTCAACTGAATCAAACGTTATTTACGGTAGATACCCTACCAGAACCCATCATTGACATTGATTCTATTACCGACTTTAACCTAAAAGAAGGCTTGGCATTAAGTGAAGAAGAAATTGAGTATCTTGAACAATTATCAATAAAATTAAACAGAAAACTTACCGATGCTGAAGTGTTTGGTTTTTCTCAAATTAATTCAGAACATTGCCGGCATAAAATATTTAATGGAACGTTTATTATTGATAGTATTGAAAAAGAATCGTCTTTGTTTAAAATGATTCGCAAAACTTCCAGTGAAAATTACAATTCCATCGTATCTGCCTATAAAGATAATGTAGCCTTTATTGAGGGACCAACGATTGAGCATTTTGCGCCTAAATCACCCGATAAACCTGATTATTATGAAAATTCTGAAATTAATACAGTTATTTCATTAAAAGCAGAAACCCATAATTTTCCAACTACTGTAGAGCCTTTTAACGGAGCTGCTACAGGTTCTGGGGGAGAAATACGCGATCGTATGGCAGGCGGAAAAGGGTCGGTTCCGTTGGCGGGCACAGCTGTTTATATGACTCCCTATGCTCGTTTATCTGATAATAATACATGGGAATCGATGCCAGAACGAAACTGGCTTTATCAAACACCGCTTGATATTTTAATAAAAGCATCTAACGGTGCTTCTGATTTTGGAAATAAATTCGGACAACCGCTAATTACCGGATCTCTTTTAACCTTCGAACATCAAGAAAACAATCAAATAATTGGATTTGATAAAGTAATTATGCTAGCTGGAGGCGTTGGCTTTGGTAAAAAAGAAGAAAGTTTAAAAAGCAAGCCATCGGTTGGTGACCTTATTGTTATTTTAGGAGGTGATAATTACCGTATTGGAATGGGAGGTGCTGCTGTATCTTCAACTGATACAGGTGCTATGAGTAATGTTATAGAACTTAATGCTGTACAGCGATCCAACCCCGAAATGCAAAAGCGTGTTAACAACGTGGTAAGAGCTTTGGTTGAAAGCGGTGTCAACCCCATCGTTTCTATCCACGATCACGGAGCTGGTGGTCACTTAAACTGCCTATCAGAATTGGTCGAAGAAACTGGTGGAAGAATTAATATCGACAAATTACCTATTGGAGACCCTACCCTTTCCTATAAAGAAATATTAGGCAACGAATCCCAGGAGCGTATGGGATTGGTTATTCCAAAAAATTCAGTAGATTTTGTAAAAAGAATCGCTGAACGCGAGCGAGCCCCAATGTATGTAGTAGGTAATGTAACCGATGATCATAAGTTCGAATTTTACAGTGAAAAATCATCTGAAAAACCCTTAAACCTCTCACTTTTTGACTTATTTGGAAGTTCACCAAAAACTATACTTGAAGACAAAACAGTTCAGACCTCATATGGAGAATTAAACTACCATGCATCAGAATTATACAACTATACCAAACAAGTGCTTCAATTGGAAGCTGTTGCTTGCAAAGATTGGCTTACCAATAAAGTAGACCGATGTGTAAGCGGTAGGGTTGCTAAACAACAAACCTGTGGTGAATTACAACTACCTTTAAACAATGTGGGAGTTATAGCCTTAGATTACAATGGAAAAGAAGGAATTGCAACCAGTATTGGACATGCTCCTGTTAGTGCTTTAATTGATGAAGTTGCCGGTTCTAGAAATGCCATTGCAGAGTCATTAACCAATATTATTTGGGCACCTTTAAAAGAGGGTTTAAAATCTGTTTCATTATCTGCTAATTGGATGTGGGCCTGTAAAAACGAAGGAGAAGATGCTCGATTGTTCAATGCTGTTCAAGCTGCTTCAGATTTTGCTATTGAATTAGGAATCAATATTCCAACCGGGAAAGATTCTTTGTCTATGAAACAAAAATATCAGGATAAGGATGTGAAAGCACCTGGCACTGTAATTATTTCTGCAACTGCTCATTGCAATAATATATGTAAAGTTGTTGAACCTATACTTAAGTCAGATTTCAATAATACACTGTATTATATAGATTTATCTAATGATATATTCAAATTAGGCGGCTCTAGTTTTGCACAAACCCAATCAAAAATAGGAACCAATACGCCAACTATAAAAGATGCTAAATTATTTGCAACTGCTTTTAACACCATCCAAAAATTAATTCAAGAAGGTAAAATTAGTGCCGGACATGACATATCATCTGGAGGTATTATTACTGCCTTACTCGAAATGTGCTTTGCTCAAACCAATATCGGGGCTGTAATCAATTTTAATAGCTTAAATGAAAAGGATATTATAAAAATTTTGTTTGCAGAAAACAGTGGTATTATAATTCAAACTATTGACAGTTTATATGTTGAATCTATTTTAAATAAAGGAAATATAAAGTTTCATAAAATAGGCAAAGCAGTTAATGGTAATGCGTTGGTAATAGATCATTTTGAAAATAAGTACGAATTTAATATTGCTGATTACAGAGATGTTTGGTATAAAACCTCCTATTTATTTGATAAAAAACAATCGGGTGAATTAAAAGCAAAAGAGCGATTCGAAAATTATAAAATTCAGCCGTTAACTTATAAATTTCCTTTTACTTATCACAAAACACGAAATACATTACCAAATCCAAATCAGCGAATTAAAGCAGCCATCATACGTGAAAAAGGCTCAAACAGTGAACGCGAAATGGCTTATGCCATGTACCTAGCAGGATTTGATGTAAAAGATATTCACATGACTGATTTAATATCAGGCAGAGAAAATTTAGAAGACATTCAGTTTTTAGTGGCTGTTGGTGGCTTTTCAAATTCAGATGTTTTGGGGTCTGCTAAAGGATGGGCGGGTTCATTCTTATACAATGAAAAAGCCAATGCAGCTATAACCAATTACTTTAAAAGAGAAGATACCTTATCGCTGGGAGTATGTAACGGCTGTCAATTGTTTATTGAACTAGGCTTAATACATCCAACTCATAAAGAAAAACCAAAGATGCTGCACAATGATTCAGGAAAATTTGAATGCCAATTTACATCAGTTGAAATAGTAGCAAATAATTCTGTTTTATTTCATTCCTTAGCAGGAAGTCGATTAGGTATATGGTCTGCACACGGAGAAGGTAAATTTAGTTTTCCTTACCAAGAAAACAACTATAATATTATAGGTAAATATGGGTATAAAAAGTATCCGTCCAATCCAAATGGATCCGATTTTAATACTGCCATTGTTACGTCCGATTGTGGAAGACATACGGTAATGATGCCACATTTAGAACGCTCAATTTTTCCGTGGAATTGGGGGTATTATCCATCAAATTTGAGCGATGAAATAAGCCCGTGGCTAGAAGCTTTTTTAAATGCAAATCAGTGGTTATCAATGCGTAAAATTTAATATTACAGTAAAATACTTGATTATTTTTCAACATAACTTGGCAAATCGTTTTTTATTTGTTAATTTTCGCTCCAAACAATTAACAAAATCAAACATTAACCATTACTTAACTTATGAAAATAACACGTCTTTTTGATTTTCCATATTATCAATTGGAAACGTTTAACACTGAAAAAGCATTTAACACTAAGTACAACGGCGTTTGGGAAGCTACTTCAACCCGTGATTTTATTGCCAGAGGAAATGCTATCAGTAGAGGTTTACTGCGATTAGGTATTAAACCGAATGATAAAATAGCTGTAATTTCTACAGCAAACCGTACCGAATGGAACGTAATGGATTTGGGTATTTTACAAATTGGAGCACAAAATGTACCAATGTATCCAACAATTTCTACTGATGAATATGAATATATTTTTAACCATGCAGAAGTAACCCATTGTTTTATTTCTGATGCTGGATTATACGATAAGGTTGCTCCGCTTAAAGACAAAGTACCTTCTTTAAAAGAAATTTATTCTTTTGATACTGTTGAAGGATGCAAAAATTGGAAAGAAGTACTTGAACTTGGACAAGATGACAGCAATCAACCTGAAGTTGAGAAACTCAAAGATACTGTAAAACCTGAAGATTTAGCTACAATTATTTACACTTCCGGCACAACCGGTACTCCAAAAGGTGTTATGTTATCACATAACAATATAGTGTCAAATACCATTGCAAGTCAGCCACGCGTGCCAGTACCAATAGGTAACTATAAAGTAATGAGCTTCTTACCGGTTTGTCATATTTTTGAACGTATGCTGCATTATCTGTATATGTATACTGGTGGTCAAATCTATTTTGCTGAAAGTATCGAAAAAATAAAAGACAATGTAAACGAAGTTAAACCTACTTTAATGTCTGTTGTTCCTCGTTTATTAGAGAAAATATACGATGGAATTATAGCTAAAGGAACTGAATTAACGGGTATTAAAAAAGCATTGTTCTTCTGGGCAGTTGGATTAGGATTGCAATGGAAACCATACGGTCAAAACGGATGGTGGTATGAGTTTAAACTTAAAATTGCTCAAAAATTAATTTTCAGCAAGTGGAAAGCTGCATTGGGAGGAGAAATTACTACGCTGGTTTCTGGTAGTGCTGCTTTACAACCACGCTTAACTAAAGTGTTTTGCGCATCAGGAATGATGATCATGGAAGGGTACGGATTAACGGAGACGTCTCCGGTGGTTTCTGTAAATATGTACAAAGATCAATTATTCCAAATTGGCAGTGTAGGAACCGTTATTGAAGGCGTTGAAGTAAAGATTGCTGACGATGGCGAAATACTAATTAAAGGTCCTAACGTAATGCAAGGCTATTACAAAGATCCTGAAAGAACAGCTGAAGTTATGAGTGGCGAATATTTCCATACAGGTGATAAAGGAGAACTAGACGCTAAGGGATTCTTAAAAATAACTGGTCGTAAAAAAGAAATTTTCAAAACATCTGGTGGTAAATACGTATCTCCTGTATTGTTAGAAAATGAAATGAAACAATCGCGTTTTATTGAGCAAATTATGGTGGTAGGTGAAGGTGAAAAAATGCCTGCAGCTATCGTTCAACCTGCATTTGATTTTATCAGAGAATGGGCGCGCAGAAAAGAACATCAAATAGGAACAACCAATGAAGAAATTATAAAAAATGAATTGGTTATTGCCCGTATTCAAAAGGATATTGATAAGAAAAACAGAAAATTTGGCGATTGGGAAAAAATAAAAGCTTTTGAACTAACACCAGATGTTTGGGGGATAGATAATAATTTGTTAACGCCAACTATGAAGCCAAAACGAAATGTTATACAAGCTAAATATATTGATTTGTACAACAAAATTTATGGTCATCAAGCATAAACTGAAATTTAATTTTTAATAAAAGAAACCTAACTATAATTGTTAGGTTTTTTTTTTAATATACAGCTAAAATCATTCTTATTTTTCTATTTTTGTTACCATAAGAATTTATTTATGGAACATTTTATAGTATCGGCAAGAAAATATCGACCTCAGGTATTTGAAGATGTAATTGGGCAGGAAACCATTACGGCGACCCTGGAAAATGCTATAAAAAACAACCATTTAGCACAGGCCTTATTGTTTACAGGTCCAAGAGGTGTTGGTAAAACTACGTGTGCACGTATTTTAGCAAAGCGCATTAATCAGGAAAGCATGAAGCAAGTTAATGAAGAGGAAGATTTCGCTTTTAATATTTTTGAACTCGATGCCGCATCCAACAATTCTGTGGATGATATCCGAAATTTAACCGATCAAGTTAGAATACCGCCTCAAGTTGGTAAGTATAAAGTTTATATTATTGATGAGGTTCACATGCTTTCACAATCAGCATTTAATGCTTTTTTAAAAACTTTGGAGGAACCACCTGCTCATGCCATATTTATTCTGGCAACAACAGAAAAACACAAGATTATTCCAACTATTTTATCGCGATGTCAAATATTTGATTTTAAAAGAATTACAGTTAACGATATCAAACAATACTTAAAGAAAATTGCTAAACAGGAATCTATTGCTGCAGAAGATGATGCCTTGCATATTATTGCTCAAAAAGCTGATGGAGCCTTACGCGATGCACTCTCAATTTATGACAGAGTAGTAAGTTTTTGCGGTAATTCCTTAACAAGACAATCTGTTGCTGAAAATTTGAATGTACTAGATTACGAAGTTTATTTTAAGGTGACTGATTTAATTTTAGAAAATAAAATACCTGAATTGCTGCTCGAGTTCAATTCAATTTTAGGAAAAGGTTTTGATCCGCATCATTTTATAATCGGATTAGCATCACATTTCAGAGATTTATTAGTAGCCAAAACTCCTAACACCATTAGTTTGCTCGAAGTAGGCGAAAACACTCAGAAAACATATTTAGAACAGGCGACTAAAAGTAGTGAAACCTTTTTAATTAAAGCTATAGATATAGCAAATACAGGTGATTTACGCTATAAAGAAAGTAAAAATCAGCGCTTATTAATCGAACTTACCTTAATGCAATTGGCCTCCATCACTTTTGATGGAGAAAAAAAAAATGACAATTGCTACATAATTCCAAGTACTTATTTTGAAACCAATGTTAATAACTGTAAAAAATTGGTTTCAACTATTGAAAAGAGTACTAGTGAGGGAACTAGCATTCATTCAACTGTAACAATTGAACCCTCAATGGTTACTGAGCCAAGTCTGTCTGAAATTAGCAAACCTGAACTAAATATAACAAAACGCAAAGCTTCTGCCCTATCCATAGTAAATATTGACACCAACAGACAATCTATACTAAAAAAATCGGAACAAATTGATGATAGCTTAATGCCAAAAGATGAATTTACGATCCATCAGCTAAAAAAATATTGGATTGAATTTTCAAACACCCAACTCGCTGCCGGAAAAAAACTTCGAAGTGCTGTTTTAACGGCTTCAGAACCTGAATTAGACGGTTTTATAATCAATTATCAACTTTCAAGTGAACATTTAAAAGAACAGTTTAAAAATATAACACCGTATTTACTACGTTTTCTAAAAGAAAAATTAAATAATTATAGTATTAGCATAGAAGTAACACTGGCAGCAAATACCCAAAAGAAATACGCTTACTCTACCCAAGAAAAATACGAATTATTGGTTACTGCTAATAAAGACATTGCCTTATTAAGAGAAAAGTTTAAACTAGAATTGTAAGCTTCCTTGTCAATAATAGATATTATTCAAGAGCTTTATGTAATTTTACAAAAAATTTTACGCTTGAATTCAATTTTTAACGATACCATTATCGCTGTAGCAACTCCTCCTGGAATTGGTGCCATTGCCGTAATAAGGCTCTCTGGTCCCAAAGCAATTTCGATATGCGATCAATTTTTCAAACCGCTTAAAAAGAATACCAGTTTAAGCAGAAGTGACACACATACCTTACATTTCGGCACCTTACAAGATAAAGAAAGAATTCTTGATGAAGTCTTAGTTGCTGTATTTAAAAATCCAAAATCGTATACAGGCGAAAATACCATTGAGATATCATGTCACGGATCGCCTTATATTCAGCAAGAAATTGTACAATTATTTTTAAAAAACGGAGTGCGTTTAGCAACACCGGGCGAATTTACCTTGCGTGCATTTTTAAATGGAAAACTGGATTTATCACAAGCAGAAGCTGTTGCTGACTTAATTGAATCCAATTCGGCTGCCTCACATCAAATAGCGATGCATCAAATGCGCAGTGGATATTCAAAAGAAATTGAAATGCTTAGACAAGAGCTGCTCAATTTTGCTTCGTTGATGGAACTTGAACTGGATTTTTCTGAAGAAGATGTAGAGTTTGCGGACCGGAATCAATTTTACCAGCTTATTGAAAAAATAAGTACTGTTTTAACAAAATTAATTGATTCATTTGCCGTTGGAAATGTCTTAAAAAATGGAATTCCAATCGCCATTGTTGGCGAACCAAACGTTGGTAAATCAACCCTCTTAAATGCTTTACTTAAAGAAGATAAAGCCATTGTTTCAGAAATTGCAGGAACTACTAGGGATGCTATTGAAGATGATATTATTATAAACGGAGTATTATACCGATTTATAGATACAGCTGGTATAAGAGAAACGAGTGATATTGTTGAAACCATTGGTATCAAACGAACTTATGAAAAAATTGAACAAGCACAAGTAATAATGTACTTAGTAGATGCTTCGTCCTTAACTACTGAAAAATCAGCCTTATTACAGGCTGAATTAACTAAAATTAAGGAACAGTTTCCTGCTAAAACTGTATTGGTAGTACTTAATAAAATCGATATACTGCAACCACAAGTACCTAATATCTCAATTTCTAAGCATACAGTACTTAAAATTTCTGCTAAAACGGGACAAGGTATACATGAATTAGTTGATAAATTAACATCCTTGGTTAATACTGGATCTTTAGCTGCTAATGATTTAATTGTTACGAACAGTCGCCATTTTGAGGCGTTTTCAAATGCTTTAAAAGCCATAGATGATGTTAAAAAAGGCTTACAAAATGGTATTACAGGTGATTTATTAGCAATAGATGTCCGTCAGGCATTGTTTCATTTGGGAGAAGTAACAGGTAAAATAACTACTGACGATTTGTTGGGAAATATTTTTGCCAATTTCTGTATCGGAAAGTAAACATCACTGTCAACTACACAACAATTTCCACAAAAAAGTTTATTTTTCTAAATTAGAATTAACTATGCACGCATAATACTTTAATGATTTTCTAGTATATTTGAGAATAATTCAAACAACTTAACCATGATACTACTTAATCCAAAAAAACACAACCGCCAATACCCCGATGAACGTTCCAAAGAAATTATGCTTAAAACCATCGATTTTTTCGAATCTAAAGGAAAAGCTAGTTTAAAACATGATGATCAAGAACGAGTTTGGTATCAAGAATTTTTAGACTTTATTGCCAAAGAAAATATTTTTTCAGATTTATTAACCCCTGCAACGTACGGAACTAAAGAAGCCCGATGGGATATGTGGCGCATTCAAGAGTTTAATGAAATCCTTGGATTTTATGGCCTACCCTATTGGTATACCTGGCAAGTTACCATTTTAGGATTGGGACCTATCTGGATGTCTCCCAACGAAAAAGCTAAAAAGAAAGCTGCTGATTTGTTGCGAAAAGGTTCCATTTTTGCCTTTGGATTGTCTGAAAAAAAACACGGTGCCGATGTGTATTCATCAGATATGATAGTAACCAAAAAACCAGACGGTACCTATGTTGCCAACGGGTCTAAATACTATATTGGAAATGCTAATAAAGCAGCCATGGTATCTACCTTTGGAAAACTTGCAGACGGTGGTTATGTGTTTTTTGTGGCCGATTCACAGCATCCCAACTACCATCTAATAAAAAATACAGTAAACAGTCAAAATTATGTAGGGGAATACGCATTACATGATTATCCTTTAATAGAAGACGATATTTTAGCATTGGATGAACATGCCTGGAACAGTGCATTAAATACCGTAAACGTAGGTAAATACAATTTAGGCTGGGCATCTATCGGAATCTGTACCCATGCCTTTTACGAAGCCATCAACCACGCTGCTAAACGAAACTTATACGGCATGTTTGTAACCGATTTCTCGCATGTTAAACGTTTGTTTACCGATGCATATACCCGCTTGGTTGCCATGAAATTATATGCAAGTAGAACAGCCGATTATATGCGCTCTGCATCCTTGAAAGATCGTAGGTATTTATTGTACGACCCCATCATGAAAATGAAAGTAACCACTCAGGGCGAAGAAGTAATCAATTTAATGTGGGATGTAATTGCTGCCAAAGGTTTTGAAAAAGACATGTATTTTGAAATGGCCGCACGCGACATCAGAGCTTTGCCAAAATTAGAAGGAACAGTACATGTAAATATTGCACTGATTAGTAAGTTTATAAAAAACTTCTTGTTTATGCTTAAAGAGTATGAAGAAATACCACAACGAAATGAGGCAGCAGATGACGAGTTTTTATTCAACCAAGGGCCAACCGGAGGTTTAGGTAAAATTCAGTTTCACGACTATAACAATGCCTTGGATTTATTCGACTTACCTAACATTAATTTATTTAAAAAGCAGGTATGTGTATTTAAAGAATCTTTGATTAAAGCTCCTGCAACAGAAGCACAGATGAAAGACATTGATGTGATGTTAACCATCGGCGAGATGTTTACCTTAATTCCGTATGCCCAATTGATACTTGAAAATTGTAAAATCATGAAAATTGACGAAATCTTGATTGATCAAATATTTGATTTTATAGTACGCGATTTTAGCAAATTTGCATTGGAAATGTACAGCAGGCCAAGCAGTACACCTTCTCAAATGGAATATTGCCTCAAAATGATACAAAAACCTGAAGTTGATTCAACACGAACAAAAACTATTTGGAAAGATTATGTATATACCAACGTTGATGTTTATGAAATGAATCCGTAAATTCAGTTTTCAAAAAGTATGGTGTAGCAAATTCAAAACTTGTTACACCATTTTTTTTACTACTTTCGCATATGGTTAGAACTTAATTTTTAACACTTCAATTGTGAGCAGCAGTAGTAACCCACTCTTTATTGTACTATCATTTTTTTCCATCTATATTATATGGGGATCAACCTACTTACTAAATAAAATTGCAGTTTCAGAACTGCCTCCGTTTAAACTGGCTTCTATACGATTTATAGTAGCAGGATTACTAATTTTTCTTATAGCACGCTTATTAAAAATCAATTTATACATTACCAGACGTCAGTTTTTGAATACAGCTATTGTAGGTTTTCTTTTTTTAACATTTGGTAATGGCGTAGTAGTTTGGGCACTTCGCTTTGTTGATAGCGGAATGGCAGCCCTGCAAATTTCTGCACAACCCCTGGTGGTTTTGCTATTAATGCGCTTAATTGATGGAAAAAAAATACAACCAATGTCAATTTTAGGAGTTTTTCTTGGTATGATTGGAATTTATTTATTGGTAAGTCAGAAACAACTTATAAGCAATGAAAACACCTTGGTTGGTATGGCAATGATTTTGGCATGTATGATAAGTTGGGGACTGGGAAGTATTTATGTGGGAAAAGCAGATATGCCATCGAGTTCTTTTGTAAACACAGGCTATCAAATGCTTACGGGTGGAATAATGTTATTCATTACGAGTTTTTTTCTTGGCGAAGAATGGACAACTCCTACTGCTTGGAGTGCTCCGGTACAACTCTCCATGGTATTGTTAGTAGTTTTTGGTAGTATTGTTGCTTTTACCTCCTTTAATTACCTGTTAAAAACAGTTTCTCCAGAAAAGGTTGCAACCTCAACCTATGTAAATCCAATAATTGCTATGGGATTGGGTTGGTATTTTTTAAATGAAACCATCACCCTTCAATCCGTTATTGCGGCTGTTGTACTATTAAGTGGCGTATATTTTATTAATACTAAGAAGAAACTTAAAATCAATTCTCTAATTTCTAGAAAGGTTTAAAAATATATTAAGAAATAAACTCTTTTATTTATTTTGACAATTATCCATATTTGAAAGGTGAAATTAAAATTACCAAACAAAATGGTAGTATTTATATATTTACAAGAGAGCTGTTAAAAACCATAGATTGAAGCAATGGGTAAGTCATCTAAATAATCAAAGAAAATTCTGTAACATTTCAATTAAAAAAGCACAAATACAGCACTTTACATACAAATGCTTCAGTAAAAAACACTAAAGGTGAAATTAAATTAAATAAAGAATAATACGATACCTATCAAGGCTATTACAGCTCCAATTATTTCTTTTACGGTTACTTTTTCTTTGTACAACAGGATAGCAGGTGGAATTATTAAAACAGGTATAATGGCCATAATAGTAGATGCAATTCCTATAGTGGTATATTTGATAGCCAGTAAGGATGCATAAACGCCTAAAAACGGTCCAAAAACAGAACCAATTATTATGTATTTCATAGCTCCTTTATCAATAACGGCTTGTTTAACCTTAGACCATCGCTTAATAGCAGTTACCAAAATAATGAAGCCAAAAGTTCCGGCAATAATTCTTATTTGCGTAGCTGCAAAAACATTGTAGTCTTGCATTCCGTACTTACTTAACACCAAACCACTGGCCTGACCTACTGTTCCCAAAAAAGCAAATACCAAACCACGGGGTGAGAACGATAATTGAAGCTTCCTCGACTTTTTACCCAACTTTTCATCGTCCAGTTTTTTCTTTTCTGTAATGACCAAAACAATACCAAATAAGGTTATAAACATGGCTAAAAGCGATAAGGCACTTAAGGTTTCACCTAATACAAAAAAACTGATAACCGAGGCTAAGGGAGCACTTAACGACATAATTAACATCGTAATACGCGCACTGATAAACTCATACGACTTAAGTAGAAAATAATCGCCAAAAACAAATCCAACCAAACCTGATACAGACATCCATATCCATTGATGAGTACTGGCATCAAATGGCAAATACAAACCTCTGGTAATCTGAGAAATAAGAGCATAAACTAAAAGCGCTAAGACCAATCGTATAACATTGACAGAAATGGATCCGGCTCTACGTGTGGCTTGTTGAAAGGCTAAACTGGTGATGGTCCAAAAAACTGCTGTTAATAAAGCGATAAGTTCGCCCAAGTGTGTAGCAAGCATTAATTGTATGTATTAATTTTCAGAATGCAAATGTACTTAAATAAATACATGATAAACGTATTTATTGTAACCAAAAATTATCTAAAATTTAAGCTAACAATTAACTTAATTAGCAACTATTATTTTTAAAAACCCTGTAACTTTTATTTTACTTTAATCGGTTGTAACTCTTCAAAGAAAATATCATCGTTTGGAACATCAAAGTCCATTCCTAAAATTTCCAAATTATTGTCAAAATTAAATTTAAGCGTTCCAAAATCTAGCCAGGCATGCGGCGTATCCCACTCAATTTTGAATACATCAAAATGCCAATGCGATAATTTAGCTGATAAATTAGGTGAATGCTCAAAACGCAAATACAATTGCTGATTTTCATTCGTAATATAAATATTACCATAAATAGCTGATGCATACGTACCTACATACCTGTCATTGGAAAAAGATGGCAGCGTGTTTAAAATTCTTTTGCTAATTCTTTCAGCTACTCTAGTGTCTTTTTGTTCAAAAGCATTGGTTCTTTGTAACAATTCTTTATTCCAATCTTTAAATTTAACACCTGTATAAAGATCTAATAGGTAATTGGTTGCCGCTGTAATCGGACTCTTCATACCGTTGGTAAGAATCACAACTCCTAACTGTTGGTCAGGAACCATAGTAACTGCTGTAATCATACCATCATACCCGCCGGTATGGCCTATTCTTAAATTTCCATGATAATCACTTAGACTCCACCCTAATCCGTAAGCACTAAAATGGCGATTAAAATCATTTTTCTTGGTATGATCTACCGTAAAATTATTGTGAGGTGTCAATAACATATTAAATGTTTTTGAGCTCAGTAAAGTGTCTTTTCCATGTATACCTTTATTCATGGTAAAAATCATCCATTTAGACACATCATTGACACTTGATATCAATCCACCTAACGCACCAATTTCTTCCCAGTTTTCCCATGCTATCGGAAAATTTACACCGTCTTTTCTACCATGTGGCATGGCGAAATTTCCAACTTCAGCTAATTTTTCGGGTGAAGTTAGGGTTCTATCCATGGCTAAAGGAGTTAAAATACGTTCTTTTACAACTACATGCCACGGTTTTCCTGTCACTTTTTTAATTACTTCACCTGCAGCAATGTACATTACGTTAGAATAACCATAACCGGCTCTAAAATCAAATGACTTAGGAATAAATTTAGCGCCTTTTACTATTTCTTCTGATGATAAAGTTGATTTATACCATATGACATCTCCGCTAAAAGTACCCAACCCAACTCTGTGGCTTAACAAATCTCTAATTGTAACTTCCTTACTTACCCAAGGATCATAGACTTCAAAATAAGGCAGATAATCTTTTACCTTATCATCCCAAGATATTTTACCTTCCTGCACTAACATTCCAATTATTGAAGCAGTAAAAGCCTTTGAATTTGAGGCTATAGCATATAAGGTATTAGCATCGGGTTTTTCTGTTTTTCCCACTTCTAAAACACCGTAACTTTTGGTATATACGAGCTTACCATCTTTAACAACACCTACAGACATACTTGGTATATCCCAATCCTTTGCCATTTGAGATAAATACGTATCAACCTTTTTCAAATCAACTTTAACATTATTTTGTGCATTTAAAGTTGATGTAAGGATTACTAAAAGTACAATCAATATATATTTTGGATTCATTATACGTTAATTTAAGTTATTGTAAGCTATCTTTTTTAACATCGACAATTAAACTGTCTTTCTGAACTACTTGAACGGTATCTAGTTGCTTTCTGGGTACATTTTTTCTGGATAAACAATTGTACAAGATCTGTACTTCTTTTGATGGTGCTCTAAAAGTACCCTCCAAATAATACTTAAACGATGGGTTGTTTTTTAACAATCGTAAAAATTCACCATTGATAGGTAAGGTTGTATACGATGCTTGTCCGTACTGCATGTCTTTAAAATGAATGGAAGGATTTTCTGCACCCACCCAGGCTGCTGTTACTAGATTGGAAGAAAAACCGATAAACCATCCATCTGCATGCGATTGTGAGGTACCGGTTTTACCTCCTAAATCATAAAACAGCTTAAAATCATAGCGCAGAGGAGCAGATATCCCATTTACCACGACCTTTTTTAGCATCTCAATCATTATTTCTGCTGTTCGCTGCGAATAAACTTCTTTATGTATTTTTTCTGGAAATGTTGGTAAAGCATTGCCTTCTCTGTCTACAATTTTTAAAACTGATTTTTCAGTTGTTGGAATTCCATAATTCGGAAATGTAGCATAGGCTCTCGCCATTTCAAGTAAAGAAAGCTCAGCAGTACCCAATGATAAAGAAGCTACCTTTGGTAAATCGGTTGTAATTCCCATCGACTTAGCCAGGTTTATAATATTGTCCAATCCTGCTTTTTCCATTAGTTGTACTGTTACTGTATTCACAGAAGCTGCAAGGGCTCCCCATACACTAAACTCACCACCATAGATATGATCAGAGTTTTTAGGCTCCCAATCTTCGTATTGTGGATATTTTATTAAAGTATTGGGATACATATCGCAGGGCTGAACTCCTTTCTCTATTGCTGCAGCAAAAACAAAGGGTTTAAAAGTACTTCCAACTTGCCGTTTGGTAGTTACATGGTCATAGTGAAAATAGCGATCATTAATACCACCAACATAAGCTTTTATATGTCCGGATTTAGGCTCAAGTGCAATAAAGCTGGCATGCAAATGCATTAAATAATGTTTTACTGAATCTAACGGGCTCATCATAACTCGCTTTTCACCATTCCAGCTAAATATTTTCATAGGTTTTTTAGTATCAAAAACTTCTTTTATGGTGGCTTCTGAAGCTCCTTGTTCTTTCATTAAACGATACCTCCGAGAACTTTTAATGGCATTTTCTAAGACTACGGGCACATCACTCCAGGGTTCTTCATACCGCCACTGATACTCAAATTCACGTTGTAAATGTTTTAATCGCTTGGCAACAGCTTGTTCTGCATATTGTTGCATTTCATAATTTAATGTAGTATATATTTTTAAACCATCTTTATATAAATCATAACTTTTACCACTGGGCTTTTTATTGGTTAACTGCCATTCTTGCATCTGTAACCGAACATATTCTGTAAAATAACGGGCTTTTCCAACATGTCTGACCAATTGTTTTTTTTCAGTTACCAACGGAATATTTGAGATGGAATCTAATTGTTGCTGACTGATAAAATTATTTTCCTTCATCAGCAACAACACTACATTACGTCTGCTCCTCGATTTTTCTGGGTTTTTAAGTGGATTGTAGGTATATGTGGCTTTTAACATTCCAATTAATACAGCCCCTTGTTCGATGCTTAGTTTTGAAGCGTGGGTACTAAAAAATCGCTGTGATGCACTTTCCAATCCAAAAGCCGAATCGCCAAAGGGAACGGTATTAAAGTAAAATTCTATAAGTTGTTCTTTCGTAAAGTGTTGCTCTAACTTATAAGCAGCTACCATTTCTTCTAACTTATTGATGGGCGTTGATAAAAACCAGTACGACTTCCTAGGAAAGTAATTTTTAACCAATTGTTGGGTTATTGTACTTCCGCCACCTGAGCTTTTATCACCCATAATTATAGTTTTTACCAAGACACGAAATAAACTCTTTACATCTACACCGTTATGCTCATAAAAACGTGCATCTTCTGTAGCTACTAATGCGTTTATTAAATGGGTCGGTATGGAATCATACAGGATATTGATTCTGTTTTCCTTATCAAATCGAAATAGTAACACATTATCAGCAGAATATACTTCAGAAGCCTCCATATTTCTAAAAAGCTTCACTTCTTTATATGTTGGAACCCTTCCAAACAATCCAAAATAAATAGCTAAAAAAAAGAGAATAAAAATAACAAAACCTCCTAAAGCACTGTATTTAAAGAATTTTATTAAATCTTTTTTTGTAAGTTGTTTTATTTTAAGGGTAACTTGTCTAAGTTTTTTAATGGTAATCATTAACAGTTTAATTAAAACGTAACAATTTAAGGAAATTTATTTTAAGCCATCTATAGTTACGTTTATTTTTCCTACCGATGTTAATGAAACTACCAATGCTTGGTTTGTAAACTGAATATTTCCAATTTCAATCCCTATTAAATTTCCGGCGATAACAATACCTGCAGCAGGCGAGTAATTGTTGGTATAATAATTCAATTGCTTATTGGCCTCCTCTAATTCGCTTTTGATAGAATAACGGGCATGCTGCTTTATGCTGTTTAAAATATACCCCTGTGCCAGCCAGTTAGCAGTTTTTAATAAGGCATTTTTAGAGTCTAACACATACTCCAACTCTTCAAAGTAAATTTCTTGTGTTTCTTTACGATACGTTGGAATTCCGGTTAAATAAACCGTTCCATTTATAGAGCCTAACAATTCTAGAGCAATTACCATTTTGTTGTTTTTATGCCAAAGGTCTACTTTATTTACCATCACTTTTTTATTACCAGAAGTAAAAACCTGATCTTTAAAATTTTGTGTAATTAAAGTTGATGCTTGTAAATATGGTGAAACAACCATTAAAGAAGCTTTTACATTGTTGTTTAATTTGTGAGTTTGTTTTAACACCAATGCTTCTTTCTGAAAAGATTTGGTCATTTCTTTTCCAATATAGGTTTCCATATAACAGTCCAGACCCAGGTCAAATGTCAAAGCGTCTTTGCGTAATTTTATTTCTGCGATGTTTAGGCCTACAGGGTTGATACTAAACCAGGTTTGATACTGTTCACTTATTAATAAAGGTTGACTAATTTTTTCTAAGGCATCTACTACATAGGGTTTGATAGAAACAGATTTTTTGATACCTTCATCAATATTTTTTTCAATACTAGATCTAAAATATTTTAATGCCGGATTGACTAAAAAAGTTATAGGAACAACTTTTCCGGCAATAGTAACTGAAGGACTTTCTTTCCAATCAATTGATTTTATAGCTGTTTTGGTTTGTATTTGCCAATTATTAATAGTTACATCACTTATTAACGTAATAGTGCCATTAAAATTTAGTTCACGGGTGTCGTATAAATTCATACCCAGCACATTGGTTCCGTACCTAACCGTAGTCCAAACTTTTAACGGAAGTACAATTTTTACCTTCCCTTGTTCTTCAAGCAGTTGTATGGGCGAATCTTTCCAGATCTTTAAAATAACATTATCATCTTCAAGATTAGTGTCTTCGTATACCAAACCATTAATTGCTTTATTAACCTGTTGCTCAATATCCTTTATTTTAATGGAAATTGGGATATTTAATTGAGAAACCTCTTTATTGTAGTGAATTGGAGCTGTTAAATCGGCTTCAGGCTTTAATGTTTTAATCACTGAAGATGAACCACATGAAAGTACAAGCTGCAAAAAGAGTGCAGCCAAAATAAGAGTTGAAAAAGTGCGCATTAATTATATTTTTTGCAGCAAATGTATGTTAAATTAAATAAATCTGTATGTAATTTTATAGTAACAACATCGACTTTAACAGTTTAATAACTGTCGTTATCTCTTCTTTGGTATTTTGATACGAAAATGAGAATCTAACAGATGCTTTGTTGCGCTCATTTTCAGGTAAAATAGCACCAAGTACGTGCGATCCTTTTTGTGCACCACTTTGACAGGCACTTCCGCCTGAAACAGCAACTCCTTTTAAATCAAGATTAAATACAAACAAGTCAGTTTCTATAGGAAATCTTACATTTAAAATAGTATAACTGCTTTTGCTTAGATCATCCGATAAACCATTAAATGCTATTCCGGGTATCTTAGTTAATTCATTAATAAAATACGTTTTCAAGGCTGTTATATAAGTTTTTTCTGTTTCTAACTGTAATAGCGCTATCGAAAGTGCTTTGTCCATACCAACTATACTGTGAACATTTTCAGTTCCGGCTCGTAAACCTTTTTCTTGCTCGCCTCCTATTAACAGTGGTTTTAAAGCAAAACCTTTTTTTGCATATAGAAATCCTACACCCTTTGGACCGTTAAATTTATGTGCACTGGCAGTAATAAAATCTATTGGTGTTTGTTGTAAATCGATAATAAAATGTCCGACTCCCTGAACGGTATCTGAATGAAAAAGTGCTTTATATTGATGACATAACGAACCTACAGTTTTGATATCTAATATATTACCAATTTCATTGTTAACATACATTAAGGAAACCAAGGTTTTATCAATACTTTCTTTTAAAAGTAACTCTAACTGATGGTAATCTACGCTGCCATGTTCATCTAAATCAATAAAAACAAGTTCGAAATTAAATGTTCTTTTTAAATCTAAAATTTTATGCAAAACTGCATGATGTTCAATCTTAGAGGTAATAATTCTTTTAACATCTAAATTAGCAACAGCATTCCACAAAACAAGGTTGTTCGCTTCACTCCCACCTGAAGTGAAATAAATTTCAGCTGCTGTAACCTTAAAGTGCTTAGCTATATTTTTACGTGCAAGTTCTATGGCAGACTTAGCTTCCCTTCCAAATTTATGAACAGAAGAAGGATTCCCTATTGTGTTTTTCATTGAATTTGTAATTTCTTCAATAACTTCAGGTCGTAAAGCAGTAGTAGCTGCATTATCCAAATAAATTCTGTTCATACGCTATTCTTTTGAATTTTGATAGATATAAATTTCTGTAGCACCCATACCGTATTTTTGATATGAAGCTGCATAATAGGCTACCTGATATTTTTCAAACAGATGATTTAATTCTTGTTGTAAAACACCTTCACCTACACCGTGAATAAATACGATGCGCTGTATTTTTTTTGATTTTGCAAATTGAATTTTACGCTCAGCTTCATCCAACTGTAAGGATAGTATTTCATAATTACTCATACCACGAGTGCTCGGAATTAAGTGATGTATGTGTAAATCAACTTCCATCATGGGCAACTTAGCTGTTGGAGCTTTTTTATTGTTCGCTTGTTTTTTTAGCAATACTTTTTTTTCATTTAACAGCTGATTCAATTGAATATCACTGTATTTTGATAATTCCTTTTGCTCCTGCGCAATCAAAACCAATTCCTTTGGATTAAAATGCATGTTGAATCCATCATCAGTAATTATAGTAATAGTGTTTGGCAATACATTTGCAACCAATCCTTTAAGGGTATCGTCCAAGACAGCAACTCTATCTCCAATTTTAAATTCTTTCATTATTAACAATTTGATAACCTAAATATAGCATTCAGTTTATAGAACGGTTGTATTTTTACACAAAAATAAACCTATGTTTAATACAAATTCAATAAAAACTAGTAATTTCTTTAAAACTGCTTTAAATGAACTTGAATTAACTGCAATGAGAAAGACTCTATTAACGTCAATAGCTACTTTTATTGCGGATGAACTTAAAGAAAAAAGAACTGTAAACCTAAACTTTATTTGTACCCACAATTCCCGAAGAAGTCAATTGTCGCAAGTATGGGCTCAGTATGCAATAGAATATTACAAACTCAGTAATATCCATAGTTTTTCTGGAGGCACAGAAGAAACTGCATTTTTTTCAAATACAGTTAAAACCTTACAAGAAGTAGGCTTTGAATTTCATGTACAGAAATTTTCGCATCAGAATCCGGTTTATGAAATACATGCTGATTTATTTAAAGCTCCCTTAATTGGATTTTCAAAATTGTATGACCATACTATTAATCAAAAACCATTTATTGCTATTACAACGTGTAATAATGCCGATGAAAACTGTCCGTTTATACCTGATACCGTTAAACGATTTCATTTACCCTTTGTAGATCCTAAAGCATCAGACAATGAACCAAATACGATGGAAGTTTATAAAAATACCAGTAAAACAATTGCCGGCGAATTGAGCTTTGTTTTTAAAACCGTAAAAACCTTAGTGGGATAATTAAACTTTTCTATTTTTATCGTACGGTATTGATTTTAAAATGTGCTCGATAGCTTGCAATCGGGCATTTATTTTTTTATCTGCATTGATAATGCGCCAAGGAGCAATTTTAGTATTGGTTTTTTCAAACATCTTGGTTTTATACAAGGAGTACACATCCCATAATTCTTGTGCTTTTTCATCAACCGGAGACATTTTCCATTGTTTTAACGGATCGCTTTTAATTTCTTCAAAACGCAGTTTTTGTTCTTCCTTGGAAATAGACATATAAATTTTTACTAAGCGAATACCCGATTCAGTAATCATACGTTCAAAATCATTAACCTGATTCATAAAAATTTTATATTCCTCTTCGGTGCAAAAACCATTTACAGGTTCTACTACCGCCCTATTATACCAGCTTCTGTCAAAAAAAGTAATATCACCTGCTTTTGGAAATTGCAACAAATACCGTTGAAAATACCATTGAGTGCGTTCTTCATCCGTTGGTCTTGGCAGCGCTACTATACTAAAATGCCGTGGGTTCAAACGCTCGGTAATGCGTCTTATGGCACCTCCTTTTCCGGCAGCATCCCTACCCTCAAATACGATAACAATGCGCTCATTATGGTCATGAGCCCAAAACTGCAATTTAATTAATTCTACCTGCAATTTTCGAAGCTTTTTCTCGTAGTTGTAATAACGCAAGGCTTTTTTAATGTTAAACGTTTCTTCGGTTAACAGGGCCATCAAACCACGTTTAGAGTTTAATTTTTTTAAATCATTTTCGGATAATTGAATCTTTGCCATACTAATCTATTTGATTGGATGAACGGTAAAAACGCATGACTACATTGGGATCTGGAAATAATTTGGTTTCTGATTCATCCTTTCCATCATAATCAAACAACGATAATACATAACGCATACTTTCCAATTTAGCAGTATGCTTGTCATTAGTTTTAACGATTATCCATGGGCTATAACTGGTGTGGGTTCTGGTAAACATTTGGTTTTTATACCAAGTATACCGATCCCAATACTCTTGACCCTTTTGATCAACCGGACTAAATTTCCATCGTTTTAACGGATTCAATATCCTTGAATTAAAGCGTTTTAGCTGTTCTTCTTTAGATATAGACAACCAAAATTTTATGATAATAATACCGTCTTCATACAACATATGCTCAAATTCTGGAACTTGAGCCATAAACTTTTCGTACTGCGATTCATTGCAAAAACCCATAACAGGTTCTACAACTGCTCTGTTGTACCAACTTCGATCGCAAAATACAATCTCTCCTGGATTGGGAAAATGCTTAATATACCGTCTAAAATACCATTGACCTTTTTCTACTTCAGTTGGAATAGATAATGCCATTACGCGCATACTTCGAGGATTCAGATGCTCGGTAAACCTTCTGATAGTTCCACCTTTTCCGGCGGCATCACGACCTTCAAAAATAATGCATACACGTTTTTTGTGTTTATGCACCCATTTTTGAAATTTTACCATCTCTATTTGAAGCTTTTGCAAGTCGTTGTAATAATTAATTTTATCGGTAACTGCCGAAAAATCAATTTTCTTTTGATACATCAAATCAATTAATTCTTGATTGGTAGTTACTGCATTTAAATCGTCATTGGTTATGTTGTTTTTCATGTTCAATCTAATTAATGATGACACTTAACCGTAGTTTCTACTTTTAAGCTGTCAGTCGGTGGAGAAATCAAGGGTATTCCTAGTCCTAATCCTCTTAAAATAAATAAAACTCCAATAATAACGACAAAAACGGGTATCATTTTTTGAATTTTATTTCTAACTGCTATATTAATAAAATTTCCTAAATAAACAGTAGCTGTCATAAGTGGTATTGTACCCAATCCGAATAAAAACATATAAAATGCACCCAAATAGGTAGAAGCAAGGGCTACAGAACCCATAACAGCTATATAAACCAATCCGCAAGGTAGAAATCCGTTTAAAATACCTATCATAAGTACAGATGAATTTGTTTTCTTACCCAAGTATGTACCCAAGTTCATTTTGAGTTTACCAACAAGTTTTGTTATGGGTGATGCTACGTTTAAATTTAATAGTTTATTAAACGGTATAAAGAATACAACTATCATGAGTGCTCCTATAACAATGGAAAGTTGTTGTTGCAAACCAGCAATAAAAAGTCCTTTACCCAACAACCCAAACAATAATCCAAAAAAGGAATACGTAAGTAACCTACCAAAATGATATAAAATAGTTTGAATAGCCATTGTTGGCTTTGAACTCCTGTCAACTGGCAATACCAATGCAATTGGTCCGCACATTCCTACGCAATGCAAACTACCGGCTAAACCCAACAAAAAAGCAGATACTAACATTTAATACCGTATTTTATTTTTATATAAATAGGATTCACTTTCGTACTCCCAATCAACTGAAATATACCACAAACCTTTCTTCATCTTGTCTCCATCAATTATAAATTTTTGATGCGTTAAAACAATGGGTAATTCAAAATCGTACTGTTCTTCAATCACATACTGCATTCTAACAGAACCTTTTATGGCAGCATAATTCATATAATCTGGAAAAATAATGAATAATTGGTCTTCCTGAATCTTAATTGTAATATCTTGAGGTAATTTTTCAGCATTTTTTAATTTATTCAGCTCTAACTGATACAGCAATTCATCTTTATAGTAATTCTTTGAAACCAATTCGTGATCATATTCTTTCTTAAACATAAGTTGCACAACAAGTACGCTTATAAAAATCATAAAACTTGCTAATGCAATTACAATTGCCCATCCCCAGTTAATTTTTATCTTCATGGCTATTTAGGTCCTAAAAAATTGGTTGTATATATATCTATTAATTCATCACCGCTAAAAACTCCTATCCTTATTTTTTCTTTGGAAGAGGCCAAGTCGGCTTTGTTTATTTTGATAAAAATGGTTCCTTTAGATAAGCTCTGCTTTTCAAGGCTTATTTTTTCACCAATAACTTCAATACTACCTTTATGAGATAATAATTTAAACGATAAATCATCGAACTTATTAGTTGTTTTATTGATTAAATTAAATGTGTAAATATTATTAATTTCATTCGTATCCAAAAGCTGATAGGTTTGCCCAGGCAACCTTAAAAACGTTGATTCAATATCGTTGCGTAACACTAACAACAGCACTAATACACTTAACAGCAAACTTAATACCACCGTATAAAATTTTAACCTAATAGTGTATTTAAAAGGCTCTTTATTGGCTATATGTTCTTCTGTGGTGTATCTAATTAAACCTCTTTCAAATCCCACTAGATCCATTATATCATTACATTCATCTATACAGGCAGTACAATTTACACATTCCATTTGGGTACCGTTTCTTATGTCAATTCCAGTTGGACAAACCAATACACATTGCTTACAATCTATACAATCACCATATCCTTTGGCTGCTCTGTTTTCTGTTTTTCGTAGTTTACTGTGCCCATTTAAACCTTCTCCACGTTTGTAATCATAGGCAACATTTATCGATTTATTATCGAGTAATACCCCTTGTAACCTGCCATACGGACAAACGATAATACAAGCCTGCTCTCTAAACCAGGCAAAAACAAAAAAGAAAACAGCTGTGAATATTAATAAGTAAACAAAGGTGGATAAATGCAATGAAGGGCCATCTTTTATATGTTGTAGCAAGGTGTCACCACCAATTAAATATGCGAGAAATACATTTGAAATTAAAAATGAAACTGCAAAAAATACGCTCCATTTTAATGATTTTTTAGCAATTTTATCCGCATTCCACGCTTGTTTGTCAAGTTTAAGTTGTTTGTTTCGGTCTCCTTCAATGGCGTACTCAATTTTTCTAAAAACCATTTCCATAAAAATAGTTTGCGGACAAATCCAACCACAAAATATTCTTCCAAATATTACCGTAAATAATATAATAAATACAACAGAAACCAATAAGGATATTACCAGTAAATAAAAGTCTTGTGGCCAAAATGGAAATCCGAAAATATTAAATTTTCGTTCCAAAACATTAAATAACAGCAATTGATTTCCATTGATCTTAACAAAGGGTGCTGCAAATAAAAACGCAATAAGAATCCAAGATACAAAGGTTCTGTAGTTGTATAATTTACCCGATGGTTTTTTAGGGTAAATAACGTTGCGCTTTCCTTGCTCGTTTATAGTAGCAATAGTATCTCTAAATGATTCGTTGTGATTGGTTTCCATATTAGTTAAAAAAGACTTTTAAAAACTGCCACCCAAGTTACTTTTAATAGTGTAACTATTAAGCTATAAAAGTGACAATTCTTAAAAATCTTTTAGTTCTTAGTACTTTATTCTGTCCAAATATCACCTTCAGCTGCCTTAGGTGCTGCAGGTGTAGTTCCTTTCAAGGATAATACGTAACTGGCCAGTAACTGCCGTTCCTTTGTAGAAAGTACCGTTTCCCAAGCAATCATACCTTTACCTGGTCTGCCTCCTTTTGAAATGGTATTAAACACGTTTTCAAAACCGCCTCCTAAAATCCAGTATTCATCAGTTAAATTGGGCCCTATACTTCCACCTCCATCACCTAAATGACAAGCAACACAGGTTTTTGTTTCAAACAACACCTTACCTTCTGCTAAACTAGCTTCGTCTGTTAAGGCTATTAAATTGGATGTATCATATAATTCTGGATTGGCTTTCTTATAAGCCTCTACCTCTTCTGCAGCTATCTTTAATTCAGCTTCCAACTCTTTTTGTTGGTTATACGAATCAAAATACCATGCCTGAAATATATAAATTACAGCGATAATGACAGTTATGTAAAAGCCCCATAACCACCATGGTGGTAATACATTGTCTAATTCTTGAATCCCATCATAATCATGATCAAGTAAAATTTCATCTTCTTTTTCAATTTCTTTTGCTTTGGTTGCAAAATGTAAAAATCGTTTCCAAAAAGAACTGTTATTGCTCATTGTTGTTATTTTTTAATTCGGTTGTATCTAATGGTAAATTACTCAATTCTTCAATTTTTTTCTTAGGTATGATAAACGTATAAATTAACATTCCTATAAAAATAGAGAAAAATATCAAAAACGATATGATAGGATAGATATCAACCCCATCAATTTGTTCTAAATTATGTTTGATAAATTTTAACATCTTATTTCTTTATATCGGTACCTAATCGTTGTAAATAGGCTATTAATGCTACAATCTCTTTTTGATGTACCAGTCGGTTGTCATAATTTTTGATAAATTCTGGATCCTGACGTAAATTATGTTCTACCATAGCAGCTTCTTCTTCTAAGGTAATCCTTGCCTTTGCAATTTCTTCATCCGTATACGGCACACCAAGCTTTCTTAAATTGGTCATTTTAGTTTCAATAGCACTATAATCTAATTGATTGTCAACCAACCAAGGATAACTTGGCATAATGGATCCAGGTGAGGTAGATCTCGGATCTATCATATGGCTGAAATGCCAGTTGTCATTGTATTTTTTTCCAAGACGATGAATGTCTGGACCGGTTCTTCGAGATCCCCATAAAAAAGGATAATCGTATACAAACTCGCCCGCTTTTGAATAATCTCCATAACGCTCCACTTCCGACCTAAACGGTCTGATCATCTGGGAATGACAATTATTACACCCTTCTCTGATATAAATATCTCTTCCCTCTAACTGCAGTGGCGTATACGGTTTTACATTTTCGATGGTTGGTATGTTTGATTTAACTAAAAAGAGCGGAACAATTTCTACCAATCCACCAATTGCAACAGCAATAGTTGTAAGTATTGTAAATAAAACCGTTTTGCGTTCTAACCAAGAATGCAGCGATTCACCGGCTACTTTAAAGGTAGCTACCTCTTTTAAAGGAGCTGCTTCTACCAGCTCATCATCAACAACTTGACCTTTGGCCGCAGTTTTTAATAAGTTATATGCCAATAAGATAAAACCAGTAACATACATAGTACCACCGATGGCGCGCATCAAGTACATTGGTAAAATTTCAGTAACTGTTTCAAGGAAATTACCGTAAACTAAGGTGCCATCCGGATTAAAATCTTTCCACATTAAGGCTTGAGTAAATCCGGCTATATATAACGGAATGGCATAAAACAATACCCCCAGTGTTCCAATCCAAAAATGAATATTGGCCAGTTTTTTGGAATAAAGCTCGGTTTTGTAAATTTTTTCTATCAACCAATACAAGATACCAGCAAGCATAAACCCATTCCATGCTAAAGTACCAATGTGAACGTGCCCAACTACCCAATCGGTATAATGTGCGATGGCATTGACGTTTTTAAATGAAAGCATAGGACCTTCAAAAGTAGCCATACCATAACCGGTTATAGCTACCACAAAGAATTTAAGAACCGCACTTTCACGTACTTTATCCCAAACACCGCGTAAAGTGAGCAATCCGTTTATCATACCTCCCCATGATGGAAAAATTAACATTACCGAAAAAACAGTTCCTAAATTTTGTGTCCATTCAGGTAATGCAGTGTATAATAAATGGTGTGGTCCTGCCCATATATAAATAAATATCAACGACCAAAAATGTATTATGGATAATCGGTATGAATAAATAGGTCTGTTGGCTACCTTAGGGATAAAATAATACATCAATCCTAAAACTGGTGTGGTTAAGAAAAATGCCACGGCATTGTGCCCATACCACCATTGCAGTAAGGCATCCTGTACGCCCGCATAAATTGAGTAACTTTTCACAGCTGAAACAGGAATGGCCAAATTATTAAAAATGTACAGTATTGCAACGGTTACTACTGTTGCTATATAAAACCAAATGGCTACATAGATATGTTGTACACGACGTTTTAAAATAGTACCAAACATATTGATGGCAAAAACCACCCAAATTAAAACAACAGCTAAATCAATTGGCCACTCCAGTTCAGCATATTCTTTAGACGATGTAAATCCAAGTGGTAAGGTAATGGCTGCAGCTACTATGATTAATTGCCAGCCCCAGAAATGAATCTTACTCAACGCATCACTAAACATACGTGCTTTTAACAAACGCTGAAGTGAGTAATACATCCCTAAGAAAATACCATTACCCACAAAAGCAAAAATTGCGGCATTGGTATGTAAGGGTCTGAGTCTTCCAAAACTTAACCACGAAATACCTTCGGTAAGGTTGGGAAAAATAAATAATAATGCCACTAAAAGCCCTACGGTCATACCTACAATTCCCCACAATACAGTGGCCCAGAGAAACATTTTTACAATTTTGTTGTCGTAATAAAATTGTTCTTTTTCCATTGTTTTAAAATTTGGTTATATGATTATTTGTTAGATTTTTCTTTGTTTTTAGTATCCTTTTTAGCTTCATCATCAAACAACATGCGAATGGATGGTGTATACGTATCATCATATTGTCCTTTCTTGATATTCATCAAAAAAACTACAAAAAAAATGATTGCAATAATAACACTTACCCCTATGGTTATGTAAACAACTTCCATAAAAAAAACTAATACCTATTATAACTGTTTATTATGATATTTATTCCAAATAAAATTAGTAGCTACGGTTACGTAAATTACTATTGATATTGAGCTTAGCGGCATTAAAATGGCAGCTATTAGCGGAGTTAACTGTCCGCTTACTGCAAAATATAAACCGATTACATTGTAAAGGAATGAAAATACAAAACTAAACTTAATTATCGTTAATGTTTTATTAGAAATGTTTAAAAAATTAGGTAATTTGTTAATAATACTGGCATCTACAATACCATCAGATGCAGGGGTAAATACATTTACATCATCCGAAACAGCTATCCCAACATTGCTTTGTGCCAAAGCTCCGGCATCATTTAATCCATCACCTATCATTAAAACATTTTTACCTTGCTCTTGATACGATTTGACAAAATTTAATTTATCAATCGGTTTTTTGTTAAATATTAACGCAGTATTTAAAGGTACCATTTGTAATAATCGTTCTTTTTCCCCTTCATTATCGCCCGATAAAATAACTAAATCATACTTTGGTGAAAGTTGCTTAAACAAGCGTTCAATTCCGTTTCTATAGTTGTTTTTAATGGAAAAATAGCCTTTTAAATCATTATTTATGGCAACATAAACACGGGTTTCGTTTAATTTATTCTGTTGTGTATTTAAAAACTTAGCCGACCCAATTTTAATGAAATTGTTTTCAATGCTCCCTTCAATACCCAATCCAACATGTTCTATATAATTTTGTATTGCATGTGTAGAAATGGGTTCAGAAATTGATTCATATACAGCCCTGCTCAACGGATGATTAGAATTTCGTAATACTGTTTTTACCAATTGTATTTCATCCTGAGTTAATGCAATCCCAGCATCGTTTATTTCTTTTTGATGGTTGGTGGTAATGGTTCCTGTTTTATCAAAAATTATGGTATCTATCTTGGTCAATGCCTCAATTACCGATGCATTTTTTAAATAAAAACGATTGTTCCCAAAAATTCGCAATACATTACCTAAAGCAAAAGGAGTAACCAAGGCAAGAGCGCATGGACAGGTAATAATTAAAACTGCTGTAAAAACAAATACCGCTTTGGAACTATCAACAAAAAACCAATAAGTAGCCGCTATAACAGCAATAGAAAGAACAACTGCGGTGAAGTACTTACTGATAGTATCAACATGCATTTTTATACTCTTGTGTATGTTTTTTTGAAAAACATCATTGCTCCATAATTGTGTTAAATAACTTTGTGATACCTCATGTATTACTTCCATCTCAAATATACCCGAAAGCTGTTTACCCCCGGCAAATATTTTATCACCCGATTTTTTTTCTATCGGATTTGACTCACCCGTAACAAAACTATAATCCAACATGGCATCACCTTGAATCATAATTCCATCCACCGGAACCAATTCTTCGTTTCGAATCAATATACGATCGCCAATTTTAATGTCTTGTATTTGCTTACTTTCTTCATGACCGTTTTTATGGAGCAAGGTAACAGCAATTGGAAAATACGATTTAAAATCGCGCTCAAAGGACAAATAATTATACGTTTTCTGCTGAAAAACTTTGCCAAGCAATAAGAAAAAAAGGAGTCCGGCCAACGAATCAAAATAACCGGCACCCACATCAAACAATACTTCATATACGCTTCTTAAGTAAAGCGCTACAATGCCCAATGAAATGGGTACATCAATATTTAACAATTTACTTTTTAAGCCATTATAAGCCGATATGTAATAATCGGTAGCAGCGTAAAACACTACAGGTAAAATCATCACAAAGTTTAAATACCTAAAGACATTTTTGTATTCTTCTAGCCAAAACTCTTCTATTTCAAAATATTCTGGAAATGATAAGAGCATTATGTTCCCAAAGGCAAATGCCGCTATAGAAACTTTGTAAATTAAGGTATTGGAAACCGGTTTTTTAGCACTTACCACGTCATCGTATGAAATTTGAGGCTCATATCCAATAGAAGTAATAAACTCAACCAGTTCTTTTAAACTAATGGTAGCTTTTTTAAAAGTAATTCGTACTTTTTTTAACGGAAAATTAACAGTCGATTTTTTTATACCCTGATTAAAACGATCTAAATTTTCAAGCACCCAGATACACGAACTGCAATGGATAGTTGGAATGTATAGTTCTACTACACAAGTGGTTCCGTCATCAAATTCAAGAATTTTAGCTACGATATCCTCAGAATCTAAATAATTATACTTATTTTTGACTTCTTTTGGTATAGTACCCGGAGAACGTTCATAATCGTAATAACATCCTAATTCGTGTTGATTTAAAATTTCAAACACCGTTTTACAACCATTGCAACAGAAAATTTTATCTGCTACTGTATATTGAGTTTCATTTGTTTCCAATCCACAGTGAAAACATCCTACATTTCTTTCCAAAAAAACTTATTAAATTAATTATTATTTTTATTATTTTTTATGATAAAAGTCATATTTTTTATATTTTTGTGTTCAATAATTGAAACTTCACTATGAATAAATGTGAGCACTGCCTTATCAAAGATAAGAATGCATTGAAGATGCTAACTTATGAAGAATTAGAATGCTTTTCAAGACATAAATCTACAATTTTAATAAAAAAAGGAGAAACTTTAATGAATGAAGGTGATCCTGTAAATGGATTTTACTGCATTAAGAACGGTAAATTTAAACTTACTAAACTAAATTCTAACGGTAAAGACCAGATTATTAGCTACATAAAAGAAGGCTACATTGTAGGGCATCGTTCGTTGTTGTGCGAAGAACCTGCAGGTTTAACCGTAACCGCTATAGAAGATTCATTTACCTGTTTTGTACCTAAAGATGATTTACTGTGTTCTATTAAAAACAATCCATCCTTTGCGTTAGAGTTGCTAAAAAACATATCGCATCAGTTAAATGAGGCTAATTGCAGTATTGCAAACATGGCACAAAAATCGGTAAAACAACGTTTAGCTCAAACCTTGATAAATCTGGAAGATCTTTTTGGTGTTGATAAAAATGAGTATATCAATGTTTCGTTAACCCGCGAAGAAATTGCTAATACTCTTGGTACAGCTACAGAATCTGTCATTCGCTTATTGTCTAGTTTTAAAGCTGAAAATATAATTAAGTTAAAAGGAAAACGCATTTTAATTCTCAACAAGCAAGAATTAAATAACATTTCTGATGGCTATTAATATAAAAAAATCCCGAATTTTGCTTCGGGATTTTTTTATAGGTGATTAGTAATAATTTACTTCATCATGGCAGCGGCCATTCTTTTATAAATTCCCTTGGTTAATTTTTCGCGTATCGCTGAAAATGATTCGATGGTATGTTTGATATCTTCCATGGTATGAGAAGCTGTTGGAATTAAACGTAACAAAATCATTCCTTTTGGTATTACAGGATACACCACTATAGAACAAAAAATACTGTAGTTTTCTCTTAAATCATGAACCATGGCCATGGCTTCAGGAATTTCACCTTCTAAATAAACCGGAGTTACACAGGTATTGGTAGTGCCAATATTAAAACCATTTTCTTTTAAGCCGTTTTGTAAAGTATGTACGTTTTCCCAAAGCTTGTCTTTTAACTCTGGCATACTGCGTAGCATATCCAATCGTTTTAAAGCACCTAGTACCATTGGCATAGGTAATGATTTTGCAAAAATTTGTGAACGTAAATTGTACTGTAGGTATTGAATTATCTCTTTATCACCAGCAACAAATGCTCCAATTCCTGCCATCGATTTTGCAAAAGTGGAAAAGTAAACATCAATTAGATCTTGTATACCTTGCTCCTCACCTGCACCGGCTCCGGTTTTACCTAAGGTACCAAATCCATGCGCATCATCTACCAATATTCTGAAATTGTATTTTTCCTTTAATGCTAGAATTTCTTTTAATTTCCCCTGCTCACCACGCATACCAAAAACACCTTCTGTAATTAATAAAATACCACCTCCGGTTTCTTCAGCCAATTTTGCAGCGCGTTGTAAGTTTTTTTCACAACTTTCAACATCATTGTGCATATACGTAAAACGCTTACCGTGATGCAAGCGCACACCATCAATAATACAGGCATGTGAATCAACATCATAAACAATAACATCGTTTTTAGATACCAAAGCGTCTATTATTGATACCATACCTTGATAACCAAAATTTAACAGATAGGCAGCCTCTTTTTGAACAAATGCAGCTAACTCGTTTTCTAGCTGTTCATGCTGATTGGTATGGCCCGACATCATGCGGGCACCCATTGGATACGCCATTCCATATGCAGCAGCAGCATCGGCATCTACTTTTCTTACCTCGGGATGATTGGCTAAGCCTAAATAATCGTTGATACTCCAGTTGATAATTTCTTTTCCTTTAAACTGCATTCTGTTTCCAAGTGGACCTTCTAGTTTTGGAAAAATAAAATACCCTTCTGCTTGTTTTGCCCATTTACCTAACGGGCCTTTATCGGTATAGATTCGTTCAAATAAATCTTTCATGTTAAGTGCTATTATTCGTTAAATTTTATGTGGTACAAATTAACTGTTTTTTTGTTAAATATTAATACTATTCAATATAAACTACGTCTTTTGAGGCAAGCTTTCGGTCTTTTAAAAAACCTTGCTTTTCCATCCAGGCATCACTGTATACTTTACTCATATAACGCGATCCGTGATCAGGTAAAATGGCTACCACCACACTATGCATATCAAAATAACCTTGTGCGGCGTATTGTTTAATAGCCTGTATAACCGCTCCGCTCGTATATCCAGCAAATATCCCCTCTGTTAAAGCCAGTTCGCGGGTGGTAAACGCACTGTCTTCATCAGTTACTTTTTCAAATACATCAATTATGTTAAAATCAGTGGCAGTAGGTATTAAATTTTTTCCCAATCCTTCAATTTGATATGAATAAATTTCGTTTTCATCAAATTCACCAGTTTCATGGTATTTTTTTAAGACTGATCCATAGGCATCAACGGCCAATATTTTAATAGCCGGATTCTTTTCCTTTAAAAACCGAGCTGTGCCGGATATGGTACCTCCGGTTCCACTCGCAGCCACTAAATGCGTAATTGCTCCAGCCGTTTGCTCCCAGATTTCAGGACCTGTAGTGGAGTAATGCGCTTCCGTATTTAAGGCATTAAAATACTGATTTATGTAAATGGAATTGGGTGTTTCTTTATGCAATCGTTTAGCTACTTCATAATAAGAACGTGGATCATCTGCTGCTACACTGGCAGGACACACATAGACCTTGGCACCCATGGCTTTTAAAATGTCAATCTTATCAGGTGATGATTTTGAACTTACAGCCAAAATACAATCGTAACCTTTAATAATAGCCGCCATAGCTATACTAAAGCCGGTATTTCCCGATGTGGTTTCAACTATTGTGCTACCGGGTTTTAACAGCCCTTTTTGTTCTGCGTTTTCTATGATATGCAGGGCTATGCGATCTTTCATGGAGTTTCCCGGATTAAAGGACTCCAACTTTGCTAAATAGGTTCCAGGTAAATTTTCTGTTATTTTATTTAATTTAACTACAGGTGTATTTCCAATCAATGCTAATAAATTGGAATAAATTTTTGTGTGCATTTTTTTAGGTATTCTACTTTTTAATATTCTCTAAATCGAACAAGAATGCGTAATCAGTTGCAACTTCTTTTAAGGCATCAAACCTTCCCGAAGCGCCTCCGTGACCAGCCTCCATATTGGTTTTTAATAGCAATATATTTTTATCAGTTTTAAATTCACGCAATTTAGCTACCCATTTGGCAGGTTCAAAATACTGTACTTGAGAATCATGTAAACCGGTAGTTACCAACATATGCGGATAATTCTGAGCCTTTACATTGTCGTATGGTGAATATGATTTCATATATTCATAATATACTTTTTGATTCGGATTTCCCCATTCATCATATTCTGCCGTTGTTAAAGGTATGGAATCATCCAACATGGTGGTAACGACATCTACAAAAGCAACATCAGCTATAACTCCGTTAAATAATTCTGGATTCATGTTTACTACAGCACCCATTAACAAACCGCCTGCTGAACCTCCCATAGCATACAGATGCTTGCTTGAAGTGTATTTTTTTGCAATTAAGTATTGGGCGCAATCGATAAAATCGGTAAATGTATTCTTTTTGTTAAGCAACTTACCATCTTCATACCAGGCACGTCCAAGGTACTCGCCTCCTCTGATGTGAGCAATGGCATATATAAATCCTCGATCCAGTAAACTTAGCCTGTTGGTACTAAAGTTAGGATCTACCGTATATCCATACGAACCATAACCGTATAACAATAAAGGCGTTTTACTTGATAATTTGGTGTCTTTATGACGTACCAAAGATATGGCAACTTTTTTACCATCGCGTGCAGTAGCCCACAAGCGTTCACTGACGTAATTAACTTTATCAAATTTGCCACCCAGCACTTCCTGTTCTTTTTTAACTTCTTTAGCTTTTGAAATCATATCAAAATCAATTACTGAAGTAGGTGTAGTAAGCGAATTGTAGCTGTATCTCAAAACATTGGTATCAAACTCAGGATTGTAGTATACACTGGCCGAATACGTCTCTTCCTCAAACGGCAAATAGTAATCGCTTGTCCCCTCCCAACCTATAATCCTAATTTTATTTAATCCGTTACTGCGTTCTTCCAATACAAGGAAATTTTTAAATAGTGACATATCCTCAAGCAACACATCATCTCTATGTGGAATAACATCCTTCCAATTTTCTTTAGCAGTTGCTGTTTCTGGTGTTTTCATCACCTTAAAGTTTTTAGCACCTTGATAATTGGTAAGTATGTAAAAATCATCATTATAATGCTCTACGCTGTATTCTAAATCACGTTCACGTTTTTGAATTAATTTAAATTTTCCGTTAGGATTATTGGCATCTAGGTATTGATATTCTGTTGATAAGGTACTAAAGGAAGCAATAATGATATACTTTTCTGATTTTGTTTTTCCTACAGTAGTACCAAATGTAGCATCTTTTTCTTCGTAAATGAGCACATCTTTTGAAGCATCAGTTCCGAGTATATGTTTGTAAATTTGAAAACTACGTAAGGTTTTTTTATCATTTTTAGTATAATAAACCGTTTTATTATCGTTGGCCCAAGTGGCGCCACCACTGGTATTTTCAATTTTTTCAGGATAAAGTTGGCCGGTTTCTAAATTCTTAAATTGCAAATCGTATTGGCGTCTGCTAACTTTATCAACACTAAATGCTGCTAGTTTATTATTCGGACTTACAGAAATGCCGCCTAATTTATAGTATTCAAATCCTTTGGCCATTTCATTCACATTAAAAAGGATTTCTTCTGCAGCTTTTAAATCGCCTTTTTTACGTGAAAATATGGGGTATTGATTACCTTTTTCAAACCGTGTAATATAATAATAGCCATTTTTAAAATATGGCACACTTTCATCATCCTCCTTAATACGCGATTTTAATTCCTCAAAAAGCGATTGTTGAAATGCCTTGGTATGCTTAGTTATGGTATCGTAATAAGCATTTTCTGCAGTTAAATAGGCCAATACTTCTTGATTTTCACGCTCGTTTAACCAATAGTAATTATCAATTCGTATGTCGCCATGGATTTCTAGTTTCTTTTCAATTTTAGCAGCTTTGGGTGGTTCTATAGTTGTATCCATATTGTTTTTTTGATTACACGATGAAATGCCAAAAATAAGGGTAATTGCTAAACAAAGTGACATTTTTTTCATGGTTCTATTTTTTAAAATTAGTAATAGTTTATATAAAAGTATGAATTTACATTGAAGAATTAAGTATAAAAAGTATCATTAAAACCAATTAAATACAATTTCTCCTCTGCTCTGGTGATTGCAGTATATAACCATCGAACAAATTCGGGTTGATCCAGGCTTGCCAGATACGGTTGTTCAACAAAAACACTTTTCCACTGCCCTCCTTGCGATTTGTGACAAGTTACGGCGTACGAAAACTTTACTTGCAGCGCATTGTAATATTTATCGTTTTTAATGGCTTGCAAACGCTTGTAGTTAGTTTTAATATGCGCATAATCCATTGCTATTTCTTGGTATAATTTATTCGATTCTTCAAAACTCAATGATGCTGCATCAGACGTAAGTGTATCGAGTAAAATTACCGTATCAAAAGGTTTTAAATCATCATAATCAATCATTCGTATACTAACTTCAGCAAACCTGAATCCGTAAAGTTCTTTAAACCGATGAATAGCCAGAATTTCGCAAATATCGCCGTTGGCAATAAAATCGGTTTCATCAGAAGTATTTAACCAATAATAATTGTTTTTAACGACCATTATAAAATCACCTACAGTAACATCTCCTACAAAACCACGTATTTTAGCTCTAATTTGCTCATTGTAGATGTTTGCTCTTTTATTGGAACGTACAATAATAGTGGTGCCGTCAATACCATAGGCATCATACGATTGTTGTATTTTATCCTGTAAATCAAATCCATCACTAATTTTATATACTTCCTGTTGATCCGTATTAAACTTAAAACCTTCAGAAAAAAAAGTAAGCAAAGAGCGCAAACGAGTAGCATTTTCCAAAATACTGGAGTTGTGATGCTGACGTACAACTTCGTCTAGCTGTGCAACAATACAGCGTTTTTGATAATTTAATTCAAGTTTTTCAACATCTAAGGCAGGACTTACATCCAATTTAACAGGTGGTAATTGAGCTTCGTCACCAATCAAAATCATTTTACAGTTCCTGCCGCTATCAACAAAGGCAATCAAATCATTTAATAATGAATTGGTATCAAAAAGTAACTGATTCGAATGATCCGGAATCATAGAAGCTTCATCAACAATAAAAATAGTATTAACATACTTATTTTGCTGCATAGTGAAACTGATAGCGCCGTTTTTATTTTTTTTTGGATAATATATTTTCTTGTGTATTGTATACGCCTTTTTAAGAGCATAACTCGACATTACTTTAGCAGCCCTGCCTGTTGGAGCTAGTAACACTGCTTGTTTTCCTATGGTATTAAGCTTATTAACTAGGGTTGAAATGGTAGTTGTTTTACCGGTTCCTGCGTAACCTTTTAAGATAAAAACAGTATCGGATGACGGTTCAAAAATATAATTACTTAACTGAATTAAAGCATAATGCTGGCTCTCGGTAGGCTCATGTGGAAATGATTTTATAAGCTGATCAAAAAATTTAGAAGAATTATAAATCATGAATACGTGCTAATTGGCCAAAGATACAAATTGATTTATGCATAAAAATTTTTAGCATTGAAAAAAATTTGTAGATTTGCGTACATCCAATAACAAACAAGAACAAAAAATGGTTACACTATTAATTATTATCGTATCTATTGTGGCAGTTGCTTTTTTAGCTTATGCTGTAATAAAATATGTACCTCTAGATAAACAATGGATTTTATCTGCATTTTTATGGCTAGCAATAGCATTCCTTGGTTATAAAATTTATGACGGAATTATGAGTCCTATTAATTTTAATCAAGAAAAAGAAAAGAGATATAAAAAAGTTATCAATAACTTAAAAATGATTCGTGATGCTGAGTTGGCTTTTTATCAAGTAAAAGGACGCTATACAGATAATGAGCAAGAACTTGTTTCCTTTATAGAAAATGGAAGATTTCCGTTAACAGAATCGCGCTATGTAATTCAAAAGAAAAACATAGGTGGAGGAATTGTAGTTGATGTTGATGTTAAAGTTACAGATACTATTGGCTATGAAGAAGTTAAAAAATCTTTTGTAGGACGTGATTATAAAAACATGTTTACAGTACCTGGTACCGACGCAAAATTCACGATTGCATTAGGCATGGTTGAAAAAGTTACTGGCTTAATGTCTCCGGTATTTGAAGCTAAAGTAGATAAAGCAATTGTATTACATGGAATGAACCCTCAATTGATAAAACAGGAGAAAGAGGCGTTCGGCGGTGAGCAGGTTCGTGGAGAATTTGTATCTGTAGGTTCATTAGAAGAAGTGAGTACTAACGGTAACTGGCCTCCTTTATACGATGCAGGTGACAAAAAAGACGAATAACACGCTAGATTTTAATTACCTAGAAAATTCTATACTATCCATCCAAATTAGTTTGGATGGATTTTCTTTTTGTATCCTAAACACTGATTTACAAGAAATTGTAGCTTTATATGCTTTTGATTTTTTTGATAAAAACTCTAGTCCGGAACGTTTGCTGGAAAATATCAAGAAACTTTACGAAGCAGAACCTATTTTAACAAAGCAGTATAAGTCGGTAAACGTTTCCATAAAAAACAACCTGAATACCTTTGTTCCTACAGAATTATATGAACCTGAACTGACAGCATACTATTTGCAACATACCGTTAAAGTACTTAAAAACGATTTTTTTGAAGTGGATACCCTGGAAGATTTTAAGCTCACTAACGTATATATTCCCTTCGTTAACATCACCAATTACTTGTTGGATATGTACGGACCATTCAATTATCAACACGCAGCTTCTGTGTTGGTTAGTAATTTATTGAATATCAATAAAAAAACTGGAGGTACCCATGTTTATGTACATGTAGCAAAAACAGAAATTGATATAATTGTCTTAAGCGATGCTAATTTAATACTGTACAACTGCCATAAAATTACTACTTTTGAAGATTTTGTTTATTTCATATTGTTTACCTACGAACAATTAAATTTGGATAAAGAAAAAACCAAATTAATACTACTTGGAACAATTGACAATCAGGCTGCTTTTTATAATCAAATAACTCAGTACCTTCAAAATGTATCGTTCTTGATGTATGATTATAACTACACATCAGAACTATTAAATTCTATTGAAAACCACCAACATTTTGTGGTATTAAATCAATTTTAATGCGCATAATATCGGGTAAATATAAGGGCAAACGATTACTAGCACCTAAAAAATTACCAATCAGACCAACTACTGATATGGCTAAAGAGGCGTTGTTTAATATCTTAAACAATAGCTTTCATTTTCATGGACTGGAGGTATTGGATTTATGTGCAGGAATGGGAACCATCAGTTTTGAATTTGCTTCAAGAGGAGCAAACGCAATTGTTTGTGTGGATGTTAATGCCGGATGTATTAAATACATTAACCAAGTTAAAAATGAGTTAAATATTCCTATAACAACCATTAAATCGGATGTTATAGGCTACTTGTCAAAAACTACACAAAAGTTTGATATTGTATTTGCTGATCCACCCTATGATATGGATATGGATAAATTTAATACCATAGTCGAATTGGTATTTAGTCAGCAGCTGTTAAATGATGATGGAGTTCTGATTATAGAACATTCAAAACACACCGATTTAAGTCATCATGCACAATTTACCATAGCTAGACGATATGGTGGCAGTGTATTCAGCTTTTTCGAATAAAAAAAAGGAGCTAAGCTCCTTTTTTCTTATTTTTTTAACCAGTTCTTTTCAAATTCACAACCTTTATAAGCTTCATTAAGCTTTATGTAAGTATCCTTTATTTTAGTATTAGCCCATTTATTTAAGGCTTCATCTTTTTTACGCTGTAAGGTTAAACGTTGTATTTTTACGTAATCTTTAGAAAAATCTGCCGTATGAGCCGGTATTTTATTTTTCATCAATATTAGCTTATACATCTTTTCAGCACCTGGATTTTCTTCAAAAAATGGTTCTGTCATTTCATTTGTATTCAATTGGTTAACACGTGCATACAAAGCAGGATCCATGCGAGTTAAATCAAACGAAGTATCATTAGTATACGGATTAATAATTAAGCCGTTATTATTTTTGGTAGCATCGTCTTGTGAATACTTCTTTACAGCAGCTTCAAAAGTTAGCTCCCCAGAAATAATTTTTCCTTTAATTTCACTTAGCAAATTCTTGGCTTTTGTAAGTTCTGCCTCGGAAATTTGAGGTTGAATCAACACATGACGAACATCAATCTCTTGTCCACTGATTTTTTCTACCTGTATAATGTGGAATCCGTATAAGGTTTTAAAGGGATCCGATACTTCTTTCTCATCCAAGCTAAAAGCAACTTCCTTAAATTCTTTAATAAATGGACTTTCACGCGTTAAGGTATACTTACCACCATTTTGTGCAACTGCCGGATCATCAGAATTTAAAATGGCCTTCATACGCATACTGCTACCCGCTTCAACCTCTTTTTTAATGGTGTTTAGCTTTTCAATAACACGGTTGGTTTCTTCTGCAGTTGGTTCTATGTATAAAACTATCTGAGCTAACTCAATTTCTGCCCCAAATTCAGGGAGTTCATTTTTTTCTTTTAAACTTTTAAAATAGGTTCTAACTTCTTCAGGTGTAACATCAATACCTTCGGTTACAAATTCTTGCTCTTTTTTAATTAAACTTTGCTCTGTTTGTATTGCAGTTAATTCTTTTTTTAAATCTTCTTCATCATTAAAACCATACATGTTCACTACTTTTTCAATAGTACCCAATTGTTGTTTAAAATAAGCAATATTTCGCTCAACTTCCGATCGAATTTCAGCATCAGAAACCTTCATACTGTCAATTACAGCATGATGTGCTAATAATTTTTGAGTCATAATTTCATCCAGCATTTCACAGTCAGAAATGGTAACTTTACCTCCACTCCGTTGCGCTACTTCTTGCTTAAATTTTTCGATATCCGATTTTAATACAATATTCTTACCAACAACTGCAGCTACGCCATCAACCTTTAATTTTTGCTGAGCTGTAACAGTAAATGTAACTGCCAGTAATAGTATAACTAATTTATGCTTCATGGTCATTTTTTTTAATCTATTGAAATTCTTCAAATTGTTTATTTTTTATTGCGTCTTTAATAAGTGTTTCTTCTATTTTTTGTGATAATTCTTGTTTTCGCTTATGCAAAATCATTTGCTTTATATTGCTGTACACATAGTTTATTGGGGCAATATCATCAGTTGTTAATACGCCTTTAATCTTTAATAAATAAATTCCGATAGTGTCTTTTTTCTGAATCAAGCCAGTTGATTTTAGCACACTACTCTTATCTGTATAGCGAAGAATGGGTAATTTTTGTTGCAATTCAGAATAACGAATCCAGGTAGAATCATTAAAATTATAAGCCTTTAACTTATACTCATTGTCTATAATTTTTTCTAAATCCTTCGTTCTTCCCGAAGAAAATAAACGGGTAAATTCGGCTGGATTTTGAATTTCTTTACCTATAAAAATATAACTCAGTTTAACCAATTCTTCACTTAAATGAAAACTTTCCTTATTGGTAGCGTAGTATTTTTTAATATCAGCATCAGTGATCAGCGTATCGGTATACTGATTTAATACAGCTTCTCTGTATTCATTGATATACAAATCATCACGGTATTCTTTTACCAGTTTTTCAAATTCTTCTTTATCAATATTTAAATTTTGCTCTGCTTTGTACAACAGCAACTGCTTTTTTGCCCACAGGTATATGTAATTTTTAACCAACGCAATACTGTCTTCCTCTGTAACATTTTCGGGCAATAAATCCTTGATATCAGTATAATAAAGGTAGTTGTCATTAACACGCGCTATAGCTTCATTCTTAACGGTATCTCTAAAGGAGATATACTCACAGGACATGAGCATAATGAGAACTATAATACATAATAATTTAGCTTTCAACGGTCTTATTGATATTTTTGTCGGAGCTTTTTCAACTCCTTCTGATTTATTTTTACCTTATACTCTTTTCTCAAGTCTGCTATCCATTTAGAATCCAGATACTGCTGATAATCATTCATCAAGCTTCCTTTTGCTTCTTCAAAAGTTTTGGTTGATGGTTTCAAAATTTCATTCACCAAAATGAGTTTATAGCTTCCATCTGAAAAATAGCTTGCTATTGCACCATTCTTGATTTCAAAATTAGATGGTAAATGTAAACTTTCTTCTTCAAAAATACCTGATTTTATAGCAACATTATAATTGTTTTTAGTGAAATCTTTCTTAATATTTTCAATTAAATGACCTGAATTTAAATATTCCTTAACATTTTGAATGGATAATTCATCATCAGCACTTACAATTGTTGCCTTAACTCGTTTTTTCCATTGATAGTCCTGAATTCTTTCTTCATAAAATGACTTTAATCCCAAAGTATCTACAGTTGACTGATCCCAAATTTTACGTTGTAATACTTCAAACAACAACAATCCTTCTTCATATTCTTTCATAATAGCTGCAAAATCAGCATTTTCTTTTTCTAAATTATTTTTATAGTAATCAATCAATTGCTTGTTTCTGAAACTTATAAAATTATCATCTATACTTTTTTTAGGATGCTGATTTAAAAATCCTTTAAATTCTTTTACATTGATAGGATTATCATCAATACTAAATAAAACTTCACCATCCTGAATATTATCCAATTCAGTTAATTTAGATAAAAGTTGTTTATTTTCTGTATAGCTATATTTTGATAACAACTTAGTTGCCAAAGTAGTAGCAATTATTTCAGAACGCTGATCATTTTGAACTTTAACTGTTAATTCAGCTTGCAGTTCTTCCAACGATTTTAACGGATGATTTTTTATATGCTTTACAATATGCCATCCATATACTGTTTTAAACGGTTTAGATACTTGATTTTCTTTTAAATTAAATGCCACATCTTCAAATGCTTTTACCAACCTCCCCATTCTAAACTTGGCTAATTTACCACCATTGTGCGCAGTGTTTTGATCTACAGAATATTGTCTTGCTAACAATTCAAATGCTTCACCACTAAGGATTTTTTGATAAACTTCATTTACCGACGACTCTTGCGTTGTTAATGGAAACATTATATGAGCGACTTCTACTTCACCTTTTGTTGGAAGCTTGTCGTTTATTTTAACAATATGATAACCAAACTGTGTTCTAAAAGGCTTGGATATTTCACCAACAGCAGTTGTATAACAAGCTGTTTCAAAAGGATAAACCATATTAAATGCAGTGAAATATCCCAAATCTCCTCGGTTTTCTTTTACCGATGGATCCTGCGAATACTCTAAAGCTACAGCCTCAAAAGCTTCACCGCTTAAAATCCTGTTGCGCAATTCATTAATTTTAGCAAAAGCCGCCAAGGTGTCATTCGGACTGGCTAGAGGCGAAACTTCAATTAATAGATGGCTGGCGTTGATATCGAGTTCTAAGCGTTTATATGCCTCTAAAACCAATTGTTGTACCAATTTATCATCTTTTAAATAAGGCTCTGTTAGCTGTTCTCGGTACTTAGCTAATTCTTCTTTATAGCTCGCTAAAGTATCAAGGCCTAAAGCTCTGGCTGCTTGAATTTTTAATTTAAAATTGATAAATAATTCGAGGTAATTATCAACTTCTTGTTGTGATTTATCTATTAAAAGATCAAAATTCTTTTTAAAAATATGTTCAAATTCTGAAACACTAATGCGTTCCTTGTCAATATTAAGCAACACAGGCTCAGCTTGCTGTGCCAACATACTTGTAGTTAGCATAAAGCTAAGCAGCCCTATAAGAAAAGTTCTGTTATAAAACATCACAGGTTAATTTATTAGTAATAGTTGAAAATAAAACGAACATTTGATAATTTTATTTTTTAATTACTATAAAGAAATTACACCCTCAATGACAGAAACTTCTTGGTATTTCTGTATAATTTCATCAACATTTTTTACCTTTACGTGTATGGTATAACTCTTAAACTTATTGGTTTTTGACTTTTTGGAGGTTATAACGGCACCTTGAAAATCAAATATTTTCAAGATTATTTTAATATTTTTTTCTTCATTCGGAATTATAAATTTATACAAATACGTTGTTGGAAACTTGGTTTGTTCCACTAAGGTTTGGCGTAAATTAGCATAAAATTCATCGCGATTGTCCATCTTATCAATATTTTGTTAGGTGCAAAAATACATTTTAATATTTTATTTTTACTAATTTGCACTATGCAAAGAAAAGTAGTAATAACAGGAGGTCCCGGTACAGGAAAATCAACTTTAATTGATGAGTTATTAAAGCGTGGCTTTAATTGTTTGCCCGAAATATCTAGAGAAATTACTGAAATGGCACGAAGAAACGGCATTGAACAACTGTTTTTAAAAAATCCGATGCTCTTTAGCGAAATGCTATTGGAAGGTCGTGAAAATCAATATAAAATAGCTACTAAAATGAATACCGAGCTCATATTTTTTGACCGAGGAATACCGGATGTTCATGCTTATATGAACTATATAAGCATTGATTACCCACCCGTCTATATCGAAAAAAGCACTAAATATCGTTACGATACCATTTTTATTACTCCCCCTTGGGAAGAAATTTATATCACAGACAATGAACGCTATGAGAATTTTGAACAATCTCTAGCCATTTTCAATCATTTGCGCAAGACTTACGAGGCCTTGAATTATACCTTAATTGAAGTACCGCATGGCGACATTACCTTTAGAACCAATTTTATTTTAGACCGTATATAATGAATGTATAGCCCAGCAGAAATTCTTAAAAAGTATTGGAAGTTTGATAGTTTTATAGAACCCCAAGAGTCAATTATTAAAGCTGTTTTGTCAAACATTGATACCGTATCTTTGCTGCCAACAGGTGGAGGTAAGTCAGTTTGCTACCAGGTTCCTGCCTTAATAAAAGAGGGCATTTGCATCGTAATTTCACCGCTTATTGCCTTAATGCAAGATCAGGTTGCCAACCTGGAGGCTAAAGGAATTAAATCTGTCCTCTTGTCATCGCAAGTAGCAACCAACGAAATAAACATTATTTTTGATAACCTGACCTATGGAAATTATAAATTTTTGTACCTGTCTCCTGAAAAATTACAGTCCAGTTTTATCTTGGAGAAAATAAAAAACTTGCCGGTATCATTAATTGCCATTGATGAAGCTCATTGTATTTCTGAATGGGGTCACGATTTCAGACCTTCCTACCTAAAAATAAACTGTTTAAAAACCTTGCATCCAAACGTCCCGTTCCTGGCATTAACAGCAACAGCTACCCCACAAGTAATAGAAGACATCAAAGTGTATTTAGAACTGAAAAGTCCCCATATTTTTAAAAAATCATTTTACCGGAACAACCTATCTTTCCATATTATTCACATAGAAGACAAATACAGTAAGCTAATGCAACTGCTGAATAAAGTTAATGCACCTACTATTGTTTATGTACGGAACAGAAAAAAAACCAAAGAACTGAGTCTAAAACTAAATACGCTAGGATATAATAGCAATTATTATCATGGCGGTATGACTTTTGAACAAAAAACAGCTGCCTTAAATTCTTGGTTATCTGAAGCATTACCCATTATGATTGCTACCAATGCCTTTGGAATGGGTATCGATAAACCTAATGTTAGGCTTATTGTTCATTTGGATATCCCGGGAAGCATTGAAAACTTTATGCAGGAAGCAGGCAGAGGTGGGCGCGATGGAAAAGAATCGTTTTCGGTTGTACTTGTGGACACATCTGACTATGTTAAAACCGAACAGCAACTTGTAAAATCACTACCCACGACCGATCTGGTAAAAGAAATATATTATAAGCTAAATCAATACTTTGAAATACCATATGGGGCGTGGATTCAGGAATGGATGTCTCTAAACATTGATCAATTTTGTGAACGTTATAATTTTAACAAAAATCAAGTTTATAATGTGTTGAAAATGCTCGAAAGTGTTGAAATTCTTCAGTTAGATGAAAATATCAACAGAAAATCAAACATAAGTTTTGTAGCAACAAATGCCATTTTATTCAACTATATTGAAGCCAATAAAGAATTGGGAGCATTAATACAACTGCTCTTGCGAACCTACGGCGGCATCATCGATTTTAAAACTACGATACACGAAAGCTTTTTAGCAAAAAAACTTGGAATAACACTTGATAAATTGACAAATTTACTTCAAAACCTGGTAAAAGATGAAATCATCACCTACACACCTTCTAACGTACACATACAACTGTATTTCCTGGTTCCTAGAGAAGATGAGAAATCCATCTACCTCAAATCAAAGCTGATTAAAAAAAGAAACGAATTAAAATTAGAAAAATTAAGAACTATTTTTCAATTCCTTAAAAATGATACCCTTTGCAGAAACATCCAGTTACTGAACTATTTTGGTGAAACAACCCTGTCTAAATGCAAAAGTTGTGATGTGTGTGTAAACCAAGCAGCTGAACCTAAATCCGTAAATAGTGAAGACTTGGATAAATTAATAATCCAGCATCTCAAAATTAATGCATTGAATTTAAACGATTTGATAGAACATACAGGTTTAGAAAAGAAAAAATTAACGACAATACTTCAACTATTGATAGAAAAAGATATTATAAAATTAAATTTACAGAATAAATTTCAGTTAAAAAATGAAGCGTGACTTAAGAATAGTTTTTATGGGGACTCCCGATTTTGCGGTTGGGATTTTAAAATATTTGGTAGAACATCACTACAACATTGTTGGAGTTGTAACCACTCCCGATAAACCTGCTGGTAGAGGTCAAAAAATACATGAATCAGCAGTTAAAAAATACGCACAAAGTGCGCAATTAAAGGTCATGCAGCCTAAGAATTTGAAAAGTGATGATTTTTTGAATGATTTAAAAAAGTTAGCTGTTAACCTTCAAATTGTTGTAGCCTTTAGAATGTTGCCAAAAGTAGTTTGGAACTTACCAAAATACGGAACCTTTAATTTACACGCCTCCTTACTGCCACAATACAGAGGTGCAGCTCCTATTAATTGGGCTATAATCAACGGTGAGCAACAAACCGGAGTTACTACATTTTTTATTGAAGAAAAAATAGATACGGGCGACCTTATTTTACAAGAAACTATCGCAATTGATCCACATGAAACAGCCGGAACCCTACACGATAAATTGATGGAGATGGGCTGTAAAGTCACTTTAAAAACAGTTAAATTAATAGAAACTGGAAAGGTTTCCACACTTAAACAACCCGAATTTGCTATTAAGGAAGCACCAAAATTGTTTCCTTCCAACTGTAGAATTAATTGGAATGATAAAACTTCAACCATCGATAATTTAGTAAGAGGACTAAATCCCTATCCTGGTGCATGGACCGTATTACATCAAAACAATCAAGAAATAACAGCTAAAATATTTGCAGTGTCAAAAGAAATAACACTACACAATTTTAAACCAGGAACGCTTTTTACTGCAAAAAATGAACTTAAAGTAGCAGTACTGGATGGGTTTTTATACATCACTGATCTTCAAGTAGCCGGCAAAAAAAGAATGGATATAAAAAGTTTTCTTAACGGTTATCAAATAGAATCAACTGCAATATTTGTTTAAAAAAAGAGTAAACATCTTTTGTTAAGCCATTTCTTTTAGTTTTTATTAACAATTTACAATAGTTATTAACAATTTTTAGAAATAAATTACCGAAAACTTGCGCAAACCCTTATTCCTGCTATATTTGTTCTTCATTATATAAGAAATTAATGTTTAACCAAATTTAAAAATTCGATTATGAACAAATCTGATTTAATTGATGCAATGGCTGCTGACGCAGGAATTTCAAAAGTTGCTGCTAAAGCTGCATTAGAATCATTCACTAACGCTGTAACTAAAACGCTTAAAGCGGGTGATAAAGTTACGTTGGTTGGATGGGGAACTTTCTCTACATCTCAAAGAGCTGCCAGAAACGGTAGAAATCCTCAAACAGGAAAAACTATAAAAATTGCTGCTAAAAAAGTTGTGAAATTCAAAGCAGGAGCTGGATTTAGTGCAGACGTTAACTAACTAAAGAACAATATTTTATTAAAAATTCCCTGATAGGGAATTTTTTTTTATATTTAAGTTATCATAAGAAAAATCAATACAATACGTTTAAATAAAAAACTATTTTTTTCATAGATTTAAAAATGTAAAAAATAATAAGTATGGAACCCAAAAAAGGAAATTTATTAATCGCAGAAGCCTCCATATTAACGGACCAATCGTTTAGTCGTACTGTAATATTGTTAACAGAACACAATAAAACTGGGTCTGTTGGATTTATACTTAATAAACTATCTTCCTTTTCTTTAAAAGAATTGGTACCTGAAATCATCCAAGATTTACCGGTTTATATAGGAGGGCCTGTACAGCAGAACAACTTGTATTTTATACACAAAATTCCTGAAATAATAACCGATAGTATCGAAATTGGGAAAGGATTTTATTGGGGTGGCAATATCCAAACCATTGTAGAAAATATTAATAAAGGCACAGTAAAAGATAATGATATACGATTCTTTTTAGGTTATTCTGGTTGGGATGCCAATCAATTGGAAGAAGAATTGATTATCAATTCATGGATTGTAATCGAAAATAATTTCATCAACATTTTAAATGCTGATGATAAAACGCTATGGAAAGATCAGATGATCGAATTGGGCGGCGAGCATGCCATTTGGGCAAATGCTCCTTACAATCCAAATTTAAATTAAGGCCTCAAATGTAGCTTTTATACTTTGCGTTAACTCAGTTTTATAGTCCTTTTTCTTAAATTTTGTCACTGACTGTATCCCTATTAAGGAGTTGGTTATAAAAACTTCCTGACACTGCAGTAAATCTGTTAGCAATATAGGAGCTTCAATCAACTCAAATTCAGGAGTTTTTTGTAAAAATTCTATTAATTTTCTTCGCATGATACCATTGAGACAGCCTTCACTTAAAGGAGGTGTAATTACTACAGCATCTTTTATTATAAATAAATTTGCATTGGCAGCTTCCACCAGTTGTTTTTTTTCATTAATAAGCACACCATTTTGAATTTTATTTTCGTCAGCATAAATGCTTGCTAATACATTATGAATTCTATTAGTAGTTTTAAGGGTAGATAAAAATGTGGATGAAATATAAAAGTCTTTAAAAATATCGATTTCATAGGTTTTCAATGACACATCTGTATACACCGAGGATTCTATCACATAGGAAATCACATTGCTTTTTGGAGTATACAAACCTTCGCCCGTTCTGTAAATACTTGCCCTTACCCTATTTGTTTTACTAATATTAACTTTAGCAATACTTTTAAGAAGTTCTTGTTCATAAAATTCGAGGGTAAAATGCATGGGGATTTCCATCCGCAAAATACGCATCGTTGCCATCAACCTAAAATAATGTGCTTCCAAAAACTGCACCTCTCCGGCTATGACTTTTACAGTATCATAAATACCATCACCGTATTTAAATGCACGGTTTTCTATTCGCAATGCGGCATCAGTAACCAGTTCTCCGTTTAAATTTACCATCCTTAAAATAAAAAAAGCCTTATAAAAAGGCTTGAAGTTATGCTCCGATTATATGTTTTAGTTCATCTATTTGATTTTCCCAAAGCATTTTGGCACTTTCCAACTCATCAGCTTCAGCAAAATCTGTTACTATTAACGAAACGTCTTTGGTAATTTCGTCTACTTGTATTTTAAATTCAAAAAAGTATTCATCTTCTGTATCTTCTACCCACTTAAACTTCACACGCTCATCTTGACGTTTTGCTAACAATTTAGCAACTTCTTCATCTACGCCATCCCAAAAAAAAGTAAATAATTCTCCGCGCGAATTAACATTGTCAGCAAACCACTCTGATAAACCTGAAGGAGTAACTAAAAACTGATAAATAAAATGCGGCGATGCGTGAATAGGAAACTCTAACTGATATTTTATTTTTTTAGCCATTTTTTCGTTTTAAATCGAGCACAATATAGATAAAAAAAAGTTTTATTTACCATACTTTTTCTCATTTTTTTTTAAATGAATTCTTGCTACACACTAATTTTATCCTATATTTGCAACCGCAAACAAGGCGAGGTAGCTCAGTTGGTTAGAGCATCGGATTCATAACCCGAAGGTCGGCAGTTCAAATCTGCTCCTCGCTACTTAAAAATAAGTAGCTTTAAAGCTAATGATGGTGCGGTTTAGAGTAGTTTCTTAACCGCATTTTTTATGAATAAGATTTTTGAAAAAATTAGAAACGTACACTTAAACGTACACTTTTTGCAATCTCGAAAAAAATATACAATCGCGTTCTATACTGGAGGAATAAAGCTTACAGAATGGAATGACCTGTCTAAAAACCAACAAAAAAAAGTATTAGAAAAAGAATGGTACCTGAGATGGTCATATAGAGATCCTAAAACACATAAGCTTGTTCGTCAAAATAACATAAAAGCTGGCGTTAATTATTATAAAACAAAAAGTGAACGACTTCAAGTTTTAAATACGTTTAAGCATAATTTAGAATTACTTTTAGATGGTGGTTACTCCCCTTTCAATAAAGAAATTGAGAATTTTTCAATTGAAAAACAATACACAACAAATGAAGCTCTCGATTTTGTTTTGAATTTAAAGAAATCAACTGTATCAAATAGGACCTATAACGATTATTCGTATGAAGTTGAGAAGTTTAAGAAGTACCTTGAAAAACATTTATTATTAGATTCTAGCATACAGAACATCAATAAAAAAGTTGTTGTAAGTTATCTGAACAATATTTTAAAAGAATCATCTGCAAGAACCAGGAATAATTCCAGGTCTAATTTAAGTTCTCTGTTTACTATAATGAAAGATAATTTTATTATTGAAAGTAACTTTATTAAAACAGATGTTTCTAAACTTACAACTTTAGGTAAGATTGACAGAACAATTTCGAATGATTTATTAAAAAGTATTTCAAATGATTTAAAAGTAAATGATCCTACCCTACTATTATATATAAAGTTTGTGGCCTATAACTTCTTAAGACCTATTGAAGTTAATAGGTTAATTATTAAAAACATCGATTTAAAAGAAAAGCGTATCTATTTTAAAGCCAAAAACAAGCAGAATTTCAAAATTAAGCGTATTCCTGATATTTTAGTGAATGAATTATTAGCCTTGAATTTAGATAAATATAATCCGGATGATTTTTTATTTACACCTTCCGGTATTCCTGGGAAATGGGATAGAGACGATAATGGAAGAAGAGAATATTATACAGGTAAATTTAAGGAAAGTATAAAAGATAAATTTAATTTAGGTGCTGAATACGGTATTTACAGTTTTAGACATACCTACATCACTAATTTATTTCGTACTTATCGTAAAACAATGCCATTTAACACAGCTATTGATGCTTTAATGCCAATTACAGGCCATACATCTAAAGAAGGGTTAATTAACTACATTCATAAAATAGATGCTGATATACCAGCTGATTGGAGTGCTGATTTAGAATTTATTTTGTAAAAAAACCACTCAAAAGAGTGGCTCATTTATAAATTTCAGTATTATTATTTCTTTTGATCTATAACAAATGTTTGTGATGTTCCGCACTTATCATTTATAGTAACCTCTGTATATTTCCTGCCAAATAGTTTAGATTTTATAAATAAAAACTTCCATTGTTTCCTTTCTGTATGCGTAACAACGTCTGAAGTATTCTTGAATATTCTCTCGGTTATGCTCAACTTCAAAACGTCATCAGCATACATTATATTACCTTTAATTGTCAAACACTCGTTTGTGTCTATAATAGGTACGTTTATTTCATTTTTAGTTTTAATAGCATCAAGAACAGGTTGTAAGTCGGTATTAACAACTGTAGTATCTTTATATGATAGTTTTGTTGTAATTATTTTCTGTACATTTTTAATTGCAATTTTATTTTCTTGTAAGAATTTCTGTAAATCTTGTCTATTGTACTCAAGATACTCCTTTAATTCTTGCTTGGTGTATGTTTGTTCTGCATATCTGGTACTATCATATTTTACAATTTGAGTTATATTCTCAGACAAACGATGAATTTCCTTTTGTTGCCGTTGATTTTCTTTTATAAAATAAATAATTAATACGATTGCTAATGCATAAAAAACAATCTTAATATTTTTTAATATTACTGTAATTGGAATCATAACTATATTTATTTAGATGTTTTATATAGGTGTAAGTTTTATTTAATACGTGGTTCAGTAGTTATTATTAGAATTGCTTTTTTGTAAGGTTTTAACGCTTGATGAAAAGCATCCATAGTTTTTACACTATTGGTAATATCTAAATACTCATCTGCATTAAGTTTCTTGAGTGATTGACCAAGTGCTATACAGCCATTAAGCTGATGCCAATAATTAGCTGCATGAAACTTTGTCTCGGCTCGGTTTGGAACGCCTTTAATTTCCCATAAATCCTTTTTAAAACGATTTGACCACTCTATAACAACATCATACATACCTGACGGAATGCAACTAATATTATTTTCATTATTTCTCCAACCACGTTCTAAAGAAATGGAAGCAAATAATGGTTTGTTATTTTCTCCAAGCACTTTACAGCTTCCTAATGTTTGATTAGCATCTTGCCAATCTCTATGTATTTTAATAATTGGTATCATTTTATAGACAATTTCAGTTTGTCAAACTCTTTTTTTAGTTTATCATGTGCCGTTTGTAACTCATTATGTTTCTTTTCCCAATTTTTAGATTTTTCAATTTCTTTGTGATACAGCAAATTGATTTCATTAAATTGTAGTTGCAATTCTTTATTGTGTTGTTTTATAGAAGTAATTTCTAACATCACTTCTTCCATTCTAGCTTTGTAATCTTCTAAAAAACCGTTGTACACTTCTTGCATACTTTTTAACGCATCAGAATCGTCTTTTTTAATGTTGGTTTCTTTGCTTTTTAACTCTAATTCTTTAGCTCGTTTACCCCCAAAAATATACGCTAATGGCACTCCTAAAAAACCGATAATAGTAACTAAATTGTCTAATAAAAATTCTTTCATAATACGGTATTGTTAATTGATTTAATTAATTATTTATTTAATATATTTTAGGAAAGAATACCACTTTCTTGTTTTAAGATACTCCATATTATCTTGCTTACTATAAGCCTCTTTTTCCCAAGTAATACTCTTGTAAGCTAATCTAGTATTGCGGTATTTAATAATCCCTATTACATAATCTAAAAAATAGAGAACGTAAAATAGAACTACTAATAGCTCCAACTGTTGTCTAATATGAATCTTTTCATGATTAATATTAATTTCTGTTGCAGTAGGTCTTAAGAAGATAAAAGGGAATATTGTTATCCCTTTTACTCGCATAAAAATACTTACTAAGTCTGGTACTAAATTTCCTATTATTATTATCATAATTAATTAATTTAAGTTATTAAAAAGGTTGACAATGTCCTGCTATTACAGAACTAATGTATCCATTACTTGCAATTCTATAAGCATTACCATTATCTGCTTGATAATATAGATTACCTCCATTTAAAGGTGTTGTAAGTCCTGAATTTGTGTAAACATAGTACCCTACTCTAGGGTAATGGTTTCCAATATCATTATGGTACATAGTAGTAAAATTAGAGAATCCACAAACTTCGCCTACACTTCCACCTGAGAGGGTAAGAATAAATGATTCTCCTGATGTTCCGACAGGAGTAGCTGCTATTGCATTACTATTTGCTGATGCATTATCTTTAAAATCTACTGCTACTATATAGTAGGTATAAATAGATCCATTTGTTAAAGAGCTATCTATATATGAGTTATTAGTGGTAGTTGTCAAAAAACTATAACTTCCTGTTCCTATTTTTCTATAAATAGCATAATGTTTTATACCACTTTGGTTGTCAGTGCTTGTATTCCAATCAAGAGTACAAGTGCCATTACCTGCAAATACATCATTTAATACAGGTGTTGTAGGAGCAGTAGTATCTGTATTTGTTACATTAACTTGTACACTATTAGTACAAGCTCCTGTTGATATAATAAAGAACGTTTGATAAGTAGGATCTATATTAGTTATAGAATACCCAGCCTCCAATTGAGCTCTAGTCACTCCACTTGCTAATATGGGACCACTTATACTATTAGCTCTTATAGTATAGTTGTCTGTTGCACCTCCTGCAGGTGATTTTGTAAATGTTACAGTTTTATTTGCCATATACTAGTTATTAATAATAATCGTCGTGATACACTATTTCACTATTACCAGATTCAATTGATCCATTCCAAGTTCTAACGAAGTACCAAAATCTTTGATCGGATTCATACCCATTTGACTGAAAACTAGTCAAAGTACTTGTATATTGTAATGTGAATGACCCTAAACTAGGTTGAGCTGCACCGATTGCTGTTATAGCACTATATGTTCTATAATTTACAGCACCAGAAACAGGAGACCAACTCCACTTTTTAGACCAGCCATCAGGATAACTAACAGTAAATGGACCTGGAGGTGATAAGGAAGCTGCAGTAGTTGTAACATTAGCTGTACCGCTAAAATTAGTAGAAATGTTTCCTGAATTATCATAAGCTTTTACTTTAAGTGTATAAGCTGTGCTTGCTGTTAATCCTGTTATATTATAAGAAGTAGCTGTTCCTGTAGTTGTATACAACAATGTTCCCGCTGAATTGTAAATCTTATATCCAGCTATTCCGGAATGATCATCTGTAGATGCATTCCAATCCAATGTTAAACTAGTAGAAGCTAAATTAGTGACTGTAGGAGTGCCTGATACATCTGTTGGATTGGTAGCATCTAAAGTAGTAGGTGTTACTGTATTACTAAAAGCTGCTGAATGATTACCTGCTGCATCATATGCCTTAACCTTATAACTCTGTTGTGTATATTGAGATAGTCCTGTAACATCTCTTAATAAAACATTCCCTACATCCCATAATAGAGTACCAGCTGAGTTATATATTTTATAACCAGTAACCCCTATATTGTCTGTAGCTGCATTCCATGTTAATCTCAATGAAGTTCCTGTTATATTAGAAGTAGCTAATCCTGTTACATTAGAAGGAGCTGTATTGTCGGGATAAAATTCTACTCCTATAACTGCTAATGAACAAATTGGTCCCTTATAAATACTACTGGCAAGGATTCCTATTGGTATTGCCATAATTATAATAATTGTAAATCTCCTGTTACTAACCAATCTGTTGCAGTAATCTTAATTACTGATATAACAGAATATTGTTTTCTTGTAATTAATGTTTCAGCACTTCTAAGAGTTACACCACTACCAACTAAAGTAAGTTTTCCTGTTCCCCATTGTACAAAGTCATATCGATCTCCGATATTCGCTCCTGTATTAACAATAGTAGCATTACCAGCAGATGCTGAGTTATACACATGTAATGACCCTCTATTTGAAGCCGATACAGTAAAACTTGCAATGAAATCAGCAGGCATACCTTGTGTTAATGGTAAATAACTTGTATTATCCACATCTCCATTAGCTTTTAGAAATTGGAAGGAAGTTCCTCCCAATTTTTTGATAGCTCCATTTACAATTAAATCTGCTTCGATTTTCTTAACAGCCATGATTACCCTATAATTACGACTCTATATTGTCCGGATGTTGGTGCTACATTAAAATTAAAAGTAGCGGATGTATTAGTTGTAGCTAAAATTTCACAATCAATAATGTCATAAGGAGCGGCTTGTCTTATAACCTGAGCGTGTATATCTCTAGTTCCTAAATTATGGGAAACCACATACGTTAAAGCAGCACCATCTCCAATAGCTTGTGAAAATTTTGCGACTGGCAATTTTGAGGCACTAAGGCCAAGGAAATTAACTAATTTCAATGGTGTAACAGCTTCGGTATCTTCTGTTGTAGTAACAGTCATCTTCGCAGCACTTGCTATTTTAATAATACCTGAAGTTGCTTCTGTGGCTGCAACAATATCTGGTATATTTTTATTGATAATAGTCCAATGTGCCAATGTAGTTGGATTAGTTTGTTTTGCGATTATCATATCTCCAACCTGTACGTTTTCTGTAAAAAAATCGCCAGTAGCAGTTACTACATAAGTCCAACCTTGTTGTACAGTAATAGGAGTAGCATCTAATAAAGGGGTGTTTGTAGCCGCATCATAACCACCTTTATACACTAAAGAACCGGCAACAGTTGTATTAATATCATTAATGAGTTGTAATATTTTAGAAGCAGAAAACAGCTCAGTATTAGAAGAACCTGAATCATTAATAATACGGTGTTTTGTGGCATCGCCAAGATGGGTATCAATTTGGGTATGTGTATTAGTTCCTACGTTAGCTAAATCAGCATGGGCTAATTGTTGAAAGTTAGCTGCTGTAGCTCCTGATGCTCTTAATACCCACCCAACGGCTGCACCTGAAATAGTATGTTCAGCCCCTAAAGCTATATTAGTTGCAATTACGTGAGCTGATGGAGTACGTGCATTTGTTAGTCTAGTATCTATATCATCTACAACTGTAAGCCAAACAGTGCCATTAAAATACTTCACTTTTTTACTTACCGTGTTGTAATAAATTCTAGATTCTGTTCCTGTTGGGTCTGATGCTAAATTTTCAAGTTTAGCTTGTAATAATTGATTTAACGCTAAATCGATGTCTGATAAAAAGATTTTTTTTGCCATAATTTTAATTTAATACAGCAGTACCTATAAGTACAACTGAAAAGGTTATTGTTAAATTGTTGTTATCTAGATGAAGTACACTTCCTTCAATTTCGTTTCCAATGGTATCTATAATAGTTACAGATGGGTATTTGTTTAATTGATGGTTGATACTCCATGTATCTGAAGGAATTGTTTGGGTGTGTATAAAATTAGCATCGGTAGGTGCGTTGTCTATGAGTTGGGTTATTAGACTATCTGCATAAGTATTGGCACTATTTAAAGTATTAGCATCAGCAGTTGCTTGTAAAGTAGAAACGGGTTTTGCTAAATCGCTTGTATTATCTACTTGGTCTAAACCAACCTGCGCTTTTGTAACTGCGTGTGGGTTGTCTGTTCTTGTTAAATGGTTAAGTAAATTGGTTGCATTGGTGCTTATCCACGTTACAGCATCGTCATAGGCGGTTTTTAATTCTGTGGTAAAAATTGCTGTAATACTATCTAACTTTGTTTTTAAAGCATCAGTAAATGGATTGGTGTTTGCATTAGATTCGTATAAAGCTTTTACCTCACTTGCTGTTATAGGTGCTAAATCCATACTCTCTTGCTCAGATAACTTACGGTAATCTGCCAATGTTCCTAAGATGGTTCCTAAATATTCATAATAAGCATAACCGCTTGTAACAGTTGGATCTGCACTTGCATCATTAACATACTGTATAGCCATGTCTGATTGCGTTCCTTGTTCTGCTATAAGTTCAGTAATATTTAAATATCTATGTTCTATTGCAACAATATTTGGTTTGCCTGTCAGGTCTGTATAAGCGCCTGAAAAAGCTACTGGAGATAGATCGGAAGCGTTGGCTTTATCACCTATACTATCTAACATTTCTTGTGTAATAGATTGTAAAATGCTTAAATTAGAATGTGTATGGAATACCGGTACTGAAACAGCTGGGGTTCCTTGCTGTATTCTGATATTATCAACATGAATGGTACTTCCATTTTTATTGTTGCTAACAATCATCAAATCATACTCTTCATTATTCCACAATCCTCCAACTCTAAATGCTGTACCGGGAATTATAATAGTTTGCCATTGATTAATTAGATTAGCGTCAAAATTAAAAGAACCGTGAGTTACGTTTACTTCTCCAACCTTTAATGCAACCGTATCAAACAATTGTAATATTAAGTTGTTTTTTCCTGCATCTTTACAAAAAACATCTAGCAAAACATTAGATAAATTAGAACCTAAGTATTTTGTTGTTGAATTTAAATTGAAAGCATTTTTACTTACAATTTTAACAGATTTTGTTCCGATAGAAGCTTGTTCTGTACTTGCTAAAATTACATTGGTAGGATTAGCTGTAGAGGTGTTTTTTTCTCCACCAACTTCTTGAAGATTTTCATTATACCATAAAATATTTGAAACTCCAGAGGGCTCTGTGGCACCGTTTGCAATGGTTACAAATGTTAATTCTATTTGATGACCCCATTCTAAAACAGGTTTTGTACCTCCAGGTTCACCTTCTAATATAAATAAAGAACCATCTAAATCCGTATCGCCATAAAAAACATCTATTCTTGAAAGTCCAGATGTGTTACTATTTGAAGTTAAAGTAAAACCATTAGAATAGTATAAAACATTATTAAATCTGTATACCAGATTTTTAGTTCTATGAGATAGGCCTCCTATATATTCAATCGTTCCACTTACAATACCATTTACACCTACATTATAGTTAGATAATAAAGCTGAGTCTACTATTTGTCTAACCGTAATGTATTCTGAAACTCCATCTATAAAAACACGAATTTTAGAATCAGCATTCAAATTATCTTGGTGGTTAAAATCGTCTGTTTTTTTGGTTTTGGCAATAATAGAATTTACAACAGTTGTTAACTCTATTACTTTTTGATTGAGTGCAGATAATAAACTCATAATGAATCTGTTTTATGAAAACAAATATATAAAATATTCCTTATTTAGAATGATTCTAAATAAGGAATTTATTGTTTTTGAAACGTTCTTTTTTGTAACTTTGAATTATGGGTTTAATATTTTGGTTATTTGTAGTACTTGTAGGTGGTGGTTGGCTAATTGGCAAACTGCTTGGAGGCTTCTTATTTCCTGATAAAAAAGATGATAAATTTACATTTGTAGACAAATCTGTGCATTATCACGAGCATAAAAGCATCAATATTATTGATGATACTACAAAAAAGAAGATATTTGAATTAAGAGAAAGTAATAAGAAATGAACAAAGAAATAATAACAATTGCAGAAACACATCTGCCAAACGTTAATAATTTTAAAAACGACATGGTAAAAATATCGATTTTAAAAGGTAATTATGATATTAACCCTGCTGTTTTACCAATAGAAAGCAGTATGTATATAATTACATATCGTAAGAATACAGATCACTTAAATAATTTATTTTGGGAGTTTGTTTCTTTTAAAGAATAAAAAAACCACTAATTAAAGTGGTTTTTTTTCTTATTGTTTTTATGCTTTAATTAAATAATCTCCCGCATAAAGTAGATTAGGTATTTCACCATAACTTTCTTCTGGAATAACAGATTCAGTACCTTGTGAACTATATACATTTCCTGTTTTTTTCATCACAGCCGTTAAAACATAAGAATCAGTATCACCTAAAGGACCTTCTGTATTAAAATTGCCGTTTTTAACATACATAATACCGTTTATTATTACATTATTATGAGAGAGCGCAATCATTAATTTTCTCCATATTTCTTTTGTTACCGGCTCAAATATAAATTCTTCACCTTCACGCAATGAGGCACTTAATAAAATTGAATCAGTATCTGTATCATGTATTTCATGTTCATCTTCAGATTTTCCTTTTTTAGATATATAGGGAATTCTTATTTTATGAACAATCCCGGTACTATAATTAATATCAGTATTGGTATCATTAAAATAAACTATTTCAATAGTATTCTCTTGTTTTAATTTCACATCAATAACTTCGCTTAAAAATTGAACAGTTTCAAACTTAGGATCTGTTTCTGTAATTTTTACCTGAATTTTCTTATCAAGATAAACAGACATATCAATAGAAAACTCGTAAATATTGTAATTAAAAAGGTTATAAATACTTCCAACTATTATGTTTGTATCAGTGCCTGTAAAAACATTTGATATTATAATAACCTCTGCTAATTTTGTTTCATCAAAAATGACATCTTCAATTATATACCAAACATTATCAATAATTAGATAATTACCAACATAAGCCCATTCAGGAACTGCACCATTCAAAGCATAAGGCTCATCTATTATTTCTGTATCAAAATTGTATTTATTACCGGACACGAAATAGATACCTGTTAAACCATTTCCTAAATTATATTTAATAGCATCTCGTTTATCTTTTAAACCAATGAAATTTGATTTTTTAACAATAGGTATATTATCTTCTGTTAAATCGCATTTTAAAACTTTTACATCAATATTTTTAAAGTTAGAACGGATTTGAGTTGTGATGGTATCACTGCTTTGAAACTTTTGTATTTCTGTATCCGGTAATTTTACATCAACTTCATAACTCAAAGTATTTTCATCAGATTTATAATTATCACTCACTCCCCATTCAACTACTTTTTTAAAACGAATGCTATTAGCTTTTGAAGGTAAAGCTGCATAAGGCACATTTACTCCGGCTCCTATTCCAACCTCATCAAAACTTGTAACAATAAAATCTTTTTGTATTGAGCACCCTAACTGATCTTTAATGTAAATGGTATAATTACCGGATGTTAATCCTGAAAATATATTGGAAGATTGAAATGTAACATTATCTAAAGAATATTGTAATACAAGACCTTCTACTTGTGTAATAGTAGTTGTTGCTGTAGCCCCACTAGGTGAATTGATAATTTTAACAATTGTATTTGAAGATGATAGTTTCTTTGGCAGTGAAACTGTTTTGGCAGCTGTTTTACCATTAACATCAGTTACATTGATAATTGACGATATACCTCTACTCAATTCGTAAGTAAACGGATTATTAGTATTTGGTAAACCATTTACAATTGTTGCTAAAACACTTGTGGTTATATTTAATTTTACTTTGTTGCATTGATCTGTATCTGCAGCACTATAAACAACACCATCAATTGTTATTGCCGGTGTCTCAACTTCATTTTGAATAGTTATAATTGCACCAGAATTATTTGCTGTTTCAGCAAAAACAGCGTTGCTGAAATTAGCTGTAATTTCTACTTTTCCAAGACCGTTTGCTAACGGTGTGGCCACAACTGTGAATAAATTTGTTGTGTTATGATCTAGATTAAAAGCGTTTTTAAAATTAGTAGCAACATTACCAAACCATCTATCAGGGTGTATTCCATCATCTGGTTCGAATATAGGAAGTGTTACTTGATAATTAGCTGAACGTATTTCTTTAAAAGTTTCATTTAACAATATACCATAGCTAGTTTCTGAGATAGCTAGAAAACTATCTACACTAGGAATTGTTTGAAAATCTATCGTTATTTTTGAAAAAGCCATATCGTTGTTTTTAGAATGTTATTTATTATATTTTATTATTTCCCAGTTTCCTTTATTGTTAGGTTTTAAACTATCCAGGTATCCTTTTTCAATTTCTCCTTTCTCATTTTTAAAAGCGATGAGTCCATACATATTAGGTACTTTTTTACCTAAAATAACGGTGGTTCCATAAATTTGCTGCAACAATTCAAAATCCACAGGAAATTCAAATTTTACTTTTTCAGGGATAAACCTTGCCTTTGTAAGTAATTTATTCTGAATATTTCCTTTTTCAGAATATTCAATTTCACCAATTAGTTGAGTTGATAGATTAACATTCCCTACTGAGCTGGCATATCTAACAAATTCATTCGGATATTTTGTTAATCCAGCAGAAATAGTCCATCCATTATTTCTCAACATTGTAAAAGGTGTTAGTCTTAAATTTGTTGCAGAATCAGGATCATACGTTCCTGTAGGTTCTTTTTGTAAAATATCTTGCCAAACTACTTGCTCAAATACCTCTGTAAGACCTCTTTTTAAATCTAATAACATAATATCTTTATCATAAGTGGTGTCTTCTGTTGGATAGTCAGCTTTTGGCTTACGTCTTGATATTTCTGTTGCTGTTGGATCAGCTCTGTATTTTGATAGTAATGTTAATATGTTTTTTTCTATTATTGATAAGGTATAAGTAGATTTTGCATTGTATTCAAATAATCCCATTATTTCTTCATACTCACCTCCTTTTTCATAACCAACTTCAACACTTGAATAATATAGTTCTGGCATTTTGGTTCTTTTTACATTACTAACCTGTATATATTCAAACACATTAGAATAACTATTTCCTAATTTTATGGTTACATTTCTGTTATAGAAAAATTCTTTTTTTTCTATTCTGATACGTTCTTTAAAACCTATTTTTTCAATACCCATTCCCAATCCTTTAACAGCTAGATAAGAAGTTAGAAAATCTTTTAATGATGTTGTGAATTTCTTATACAATTCATCACCATCAACAAACCCTCTTACCCAATGACCGTGTGTAAGTCCAATTAAAGAGGCTTCGCCATCTTCAGCATATCCAAGATCTGTTCTTCCTAAAGCTTCTGAATATAAAGCGTCTGTTCTTCCGGTGATTATCTGTAATAACCTATTACAAACTTCAAAAGGTAGTAACACATTAGATTGTGATTTTTCATAGAAACTATCTTCTTCAATTGTTATACTTGCAACCGTTTCTTCAAAATCAACATAAATACGATCATTTGGGTCGAAAACAGCTCCACTAAACGACCCGCTACCAAACCATACCAACGCCAAACTCTCACCTTCTAATAATTCAATATTTTGATTATAATTAACATTGATTATATGGTTATCCATATTATATGGATTTGGCACTGTATAAAGATGCGTTCTGTTTACCAAGTTATAATCTTCACCACCATTATATTTAACCAAATCAACACGCATTTTAATATTACTGGCGCTTAAACTACGTGGTTTTATTTTACATTTTACAGATATATTAATTTTTAGTGTTTTTTTTCTATCATTAACAGCATAAAATAATGATGAAGGAGCTCCTTTTATAATGGTTCCTGCCTGTTCAAACTGATTTTTTAAGATAGAATGTACCAATTCATCAGATTTATAATTAACTGATACCGGAATGCCTAACTGCCCTTCATTATAACCATCACTGGCTTTTCTTCTAAAAGCATTACTAATACGATCTATTTCTTGAACCTCCAATAAACTTTTTAAGAATATTTTACGTCCGTTTAAAGAAACTTTTTTAGGGATTAAAGGATTAATAGGCATCCCATCAATTGTATCTAAACGCTCTAATTCTAATTGTTCACTCTCTCTTGATTTTATCAATTTTTCAAGTCCACCTGCATTGTATTTAATGCTCAGTTTATCGTCTTCTTCTGTTTTAGTCATCAAATCTAAAAAACCATCGTAACCACGAATCCATTGATCCGTTTTAGGGTGTTTTTCATCTTTTACCAATCGTATTTCTGCATTAACTCCGTATAAATCATCAACTAAATTTATCCAATCTTTACCATTGCCTAAAAATTTTAAGCTATTGCTAAAATTGGTAAATAAACCGTCATAACCTTTGTTTTTAGCCAGCTCTTTGTCATCATCTTTCCATCCTAAAGGTTCGGAAATAACAATACTGGTCATGCCTTTACAAGAAAGTGTATAACGTACTCTGTCGCTTAATGTTGGGTTTACATCGCTCATGAGTTCCAATTAATATTTTTAGACTTCCATATTGAATGAGGAATGTCAATTTTGTTTTTAAGAATGATTGTTTTTTGACGCTCAATTACTTTTCTGGTCTGTTTTAATTCTTCTAACATTTCTTTTCCATAAGCATCATCAAACAGTTGTTTAGCTTGATAATCATTCATGTTTTTACCTTCCATTGCAAGTGATGACATCATTGCAGCGCGTTGCAATTTGTAGTACTCTTCTACTGAACTATGCACCTGGTCATCTTTCTTTAAAAAGGTAAGTGTTGGTTTGTTAGGTGTTAAACGTGGATTATTACCGTATTTATCGGTAATTACCTCACTAACACCACCGTCTCCAACATAGGCAATTTCTTCTTTTCCGCCTTTTCTACCATGTTTGTATTTCGGAATTGGCTGCGCTAATACCGTTGCTGCTTGTACGGCTCCAATACCAATAATGTATGGCAATAAAGCAGGACCAAAAATAGGACCTAAACCATAAGGCGGAGGACCCAATGCTGTAATAGAAGCCAATGCAGTTTGCGCTACAATAGTAGCTAAATTGGCTATTTTATTAAAGATTGCCTGCTTTTGTTGTTCCTTGCGCTTTTTAGCTTCTAATTTTTCACGCTGTTTTTCTGCTTCATTTGCAATTAAGTCTTTTTGTATCTGATCATCACCAGCTAGTTCTAATTGCTTATTGTAGTATTCTTCACTTCGTTGAATATCATCATCTATTCGCTGGATTCTAGCATCAAAAATAGTATTGGTAAAATCAACCAACGCATCTTTTAATTGAAATGCTAAATCTTTAACTCTTTCGCTGAATTCTTTTTCTAAGTATTCTTTAGTAAAAATATTTTCAGCATAATTTTCTGTTTCAAGATCAGAAACTTCCTTTTTAAAACGGAATAAATCAGCGGTATATTTTGCTATTTTTTCAGCTGATATACGTTCTTTTTCAGGTAACTTATCTTGATTAGCCAGTAAATCTTCAATTTTTGATATTTGAAAATTTAAACCATCAATAGCATACTTCTTTTGAATGGCTAAAACACGCTTTTCATGGTCTTCTCTTGCTTTCTCAATTAACTCAAAATTACCTTTAGCAGCATCTAATTCATTAACATAGGTATTGTTCTCTGCAACTAAATCTTTGTTTAAATTATTGTCTTTTGTTTGTAATTCAGCATCTATTCTTTTCTGAAGAACATTTAATTCATTATCAATTATTGCCTGACGCTTTTTTTCTTCTGTGATAGCAATACCGGTTAATGCTTCCTGGTATTTTTCATACAATAATTGTTGCTCTGCAGTTAATTTTTTCTTGAGTTCACCTGTTTTAATAAATTCTGCTATTTCAATATCTGAAAGCTGACGAACAAATTTTCCTGAATCCTCATCGTATTTTCCTAATTGCTTCAATTCATTTTCTAATCCTTCTTTATGTTTTTGAAGCATCTTTTGATTGGCCACTTCCAGCGCATCTAATTTTTCATCTAAGGTTGATTTTTCATCTTCAACAATTTTATTGTTTAAATCAATTTCTCTTTGAAGTCTGAATTGTGATAATTTAAAAGCATCATCATCCGCTTTCTTTTGTGCATCATACAGTTCTTTTCTCAATTTCTTTTGAGCTGCTAAAAATGCTTTTCTTTTTTTCTCATCTTCATCTCTTTGTGTTTCAGCATCTTTTAGGTTGTTTTGATGTTCTAATTCTGATGCTAAATCTCTATACTTTTTATTCTCTGCTAAAAGCAGATTATTGGAAAGTGTTAAATTATTTTTTTCATTTTCAGTATTTACTTTTAGATTGCTTAGTTTCTTTTGCGCTCTATCTTTAGCTACAACAATACCAACGCTACCTCCACTAGCTTTTTCTATTCGTTCTAATTCTGCAATTTCATTTTCTAATACCTTTATTTTCTCTGCAGAAGTGTTTTTAGTGTTTTCTAATAATTCATTATTAGCTTTAATAATCATCTGATTTGTTTCAATGAAATTATCCAACACTTTTTTCTTTGCAGCAATTTCTTGCTTATCTAATTCCTTAGATTCGCCTTGTTTTTTTCTTTTAAGCTCAAACTCATTTTCTATTTGTTTGATGTTTTTATTGTAAAACTCCTCATTATTTTTAGCAGTTTCTTCTAATACTTTTTTAGTTTTATCAGTATTGGTATTAATTCTATTTTGTATTGCTTCATTTTCTGATAGTTCACTGTTAAAAACTTTATAAGCAACAACCACCGCTGCTAATAAAGCTAAAACCACACCCCAAGGCGTTGCAGTCATAGCCGTATTTAATCCGGTTTGAGCAACTGTTGCAGCTCTAACGGCTGTTGCTTGTGCTAAAACAGATGTTCTACCAATACCAGTAGCTAATGCAAAACTTAATTCAGCAGCTGCAGCAGCTGTTTTTAAGGCAGTATAGGAAGAAGTTATAAAACTCATAAGCTTCATAATTCCAAAATATGCCAATAAAACACTACCAAATTTTATAAAATTTTCAATTATACTTCCTAAATTATCTCTTAAATACTTTAAAGAATTAGCTATTTTTTGTGTTCCACCATTTGCTTGATCAGTAGATAAAATATACGCATCCCACTTGTCTTTTACATCACCTATAATAGAGGATATACTTTCAGAGGCAGCTTCTACCTCTCTGTTTAAAGCTAAGTTTTCCTGGTACTCTAATGTAGCTTGAGCAACTGAATCTGTTAAAATAGTATAGTTGGCTGCTAAAGCACCAATAACGGTTGTGGCTCTTTTTTCGGTAATATTAACATCATCTAAAATATTATTTAGATTTTGACCTTCTTCTTTTGCTTTTGAGAGACCACCAACGAATTTTACAAAAACTCCAGAAGCATCTTTATTGAATTGTTCTGATAGTTCTTTTTGCGTTAATCCAGTAAGTTTTAATACTTGCTCAAGATTTGCACCTGTTGAAATAGCTTTATCAATTACTTTAAAAGCAGTTTGAATAGCACTTCTAGATGATTCAGCTTCTGAACCCAAAGAAGATGTTGCTGCTCCCAAACCTAAAACACTTTCAGCAGATGCATTGTAAATAGATACTCCCTTTTGTATTTCTGTTGAGTTTTCTAATACCTGAGCTTCAGTTGTAGCAAAATTATTACCTAACTGCGTGATTACAGATGCTAAACGGTCTGCATTTTCAAAACTATCTTGAGAAACTTCAATAAATTTCGCAAAATCCTGAACTTGTTCATTTGAAATAATATCCGATGTTAGCTTTAATTTCTCAATAGCTGTAGAAAATCGCAATATATTTTCAGTTCCTTTAACACCCAATTGTCCTGCTACTTCAGATGATTTTAAAAGACCTGCTACAGAAACTCCATTTAATTTGTCGCCCAAATCAACAACTTCTTTTCCAAAATCTTTTAAATCCTGACCAGAAATGTTAGTTGTTTTTCCAACGGCAATTAATTGGCGGTCAAAATCTTTAATAGTTGAAAAAATGTCTTTTACTATTTGCCCAAATAAATCAACACCGGTTAATAATCCGAAAGTAGACACTAAGTCTCTAGCTGTTTGATTTAACCCTTGAAAAGCACTGCTATAATTACCAATGTTTTTAGAATAATTTTTAGTAGCTGCATCAACCGCTTTTACACGCGCATCTAGTTTATCATATTCAACTTGCGCAATCTTTACTTGATTGATATTTACTTTTTCAGCACTTAGTAAATTTGCTAAAGTTTGTTGTGCTTTGTTGCGTTGAGTGTTTAATCTTTCATAAGAGCTTACCAATCCTAAACGCTCACGAGCTTCCGATTTTAATGCTTTAGCAGTTTCTTGTAACTCTACACGTTCTTTTATTAAAGCTCTACTAGTGCCCTCTGAAATTAATTGTTTCTTTTTAATAGCACTAATTAATTGATTTTCTAACTGAATTTGTTCACGCCAAACAACACTTTGTGTCTTACTAATTTCAATTTCTTGCGTTTTAGCTTTTATGTATTCAGTATTGTTAGTCGAGTTTTTTATAAGTTTTGCAATGTTATTTAATTCAATAACACCTTTAGAAAATTCCTTATTTTTATCAATTGCTAATTGAACTTGTTTTTGATATTCAGCACCCCAATTAAGAGCTTCATCTTCAATAACCTGTTTACGAGTGATTACACCATCAGAGTTTGCCATTATTAGTAGTATTTTGTTTCTTAATTGAGTTAATTTTTGCGTTTACTTGCTTTTGAAAAGCGTAATATTTTAAATAGGAAACCGTATTGTAATCGCCAATATCAAATCCTAATATTGATGAATAACTAGCCATTATATCATCTATATTATACTCACTTTTACCTTGTTCTTTTGGCTCCGGCAACATATTTTGATATAATTCTGCTTTTACTACATACGCATTCGCTTCATTTTCAATTTTTTCTAAATCAGCATAATATTTATCAGTACTTTCGAGTGATATTTTGTACCCTTTCTCAATAAGCACATCGTATATTTCCTGATTAAAATCATATTTTAAGACTTCACAGCTCATTAATACCACCTTATTTAAAGCTAGTAATTCATCAATATTTTTTGAAAGTTTAAATATTTTCTTAGCCTCAGTGGTTTGGTTTTTTTCTAGATGTTCATTGTATAATTCTGCCCAAATAGTAGCATACTTTACTAAATTTTCAGGCGAACAATCACCTTCTTTTTTAACATCGCTATTTAATAGCCAAAACGAACCATGCTCTTCTATTTTTAAGAAGAGTTTGTAAGGAATTATATCAAGTGAATTGTAAATCATATATCGAGTAATTTTCTGCTATTTTCAATAAAAAAAGGCAATAACCTCGTTGCTATCACCTCTTTTAAGTCTTTATCACGCAATCCAAAGAGTTTGTCAGACAACCAATGTTTACTACTTAGAATATCGTTTGTTTTTGGATCTGTTGATCTAAACCGTAACACTCCTGAGACTTCTTGCATATAGAAACCTTTTAACCAGTTTCCAGTATCAATACCTGTAAAAGGAGTTCCCCATTCTTTTTTACCACCAGATATTTCTTCAGTTGCCTTAGAATAAAATCCTATTGGTTTTCCAAATATATCCTCACTGTCCTCTGAAATCCTTTTTTTCTCAAGTTCTATTATCTCTTTTTCAATACTTCTTATAAACTTATAAAGGTCCTTTTTTAACCGATTCTGATCTAGCTTTTTTGCTTTGTTCAACTGTTCTTGAAGTGTTGCCATCTGTAGCTATTTTATAAGCTTTTTTAAGTTCCTGCTCTCGATCTTTAGGATGCATATTTTTAAAGACATGAGTTGAGCTAAACTCTTCTTTAAAATCCGCAAAGGACTTGTTATAGCCCTCTGCGAAAGTTATCCCTTTATACGTTTTTTTCATTACGTAACGGTAATTGAAAGCGGTGTTGGTCCTTCATACATAATGGTAGTTTGAACCACAATTCCTTTTACACTAACGGTAAATCCGGTTGCAAAACCAGTTCCAGTTAATTCATAGGTATTATCAACACCTGGAGCAACAAATGATACAGCTTGAACAGCTCCTGCAAGATCTTTAACCTCAAAATCACCATCTTCTAGAGAAGTAACAAATGAGTTACCAGCTTTAGCAGTGAATTTTATAGATGTAGCAGAAGCACTTACTTGTTGTAAACCAACATCAAAGATTCCTTCTAAATGCCCTTCTTCTAAATCGCTTTTAACGATTACAGCACTTAAAACATCATCTTTATCAGCAAAAGTGATAGAACCTTTTACATAAGGAACTTTATCTTTTGTGGCGCGAATTCTGGTAACGGTCAATTCTTTTATTTTTCGACCTTTTACTTTTACACCATCAACGGCATAAATACCTGAGTAATCAGCATCTTCGTTGAATTCAAATAATTCACCGTAGTTTCCTAATTCCTGGTATGATTTTAATGCAGCATAAGCAGCAACACTTAAATAACACTCGAATGTGATTTTTTCAACTCCTTTTGAAGTTACTTTTGAGAAGTTTCCGCTCTCAAACTTTGTATCTTCGGTTGATGCATCAGCTAATTCGTAAACCGGGAACAATGGCACAATGCTTTTAGCTGCAATAGCAGCTCTCCAATCGGCTACTGTTTTAAAAGCAGTAACAGAAGGAAACTCAAACCCATTTGATAAAACAGGAATAAGTAATTTTGATTCAATACAGTTATCTCTGTAACCTGTATTTTTCTGCGGATTCGCCGCTCCGCTGCAAATGTCTATATATGTTTTTGACATAATATTTTTAATTAATTTGTTAAACAACTAACGTTATACGTAATTTCTCCACTTATTGAAAACACATGAAAAGGATGTTCATCATATCCTTTTAGGTTTTCTGTGTAAAAATCATCTAATGATTCCTTAATTCCTTTTTCCATTTTTTCAAATGAAAACCACGTTTTTTTCCTGATCAACTCTATTGCTTTCATCTGAGCTTCCATATCTGCTCTATGAACACTCTCAGGATATATTTTTTGAAGATTTAACATAAACACTATTTTAACAGTATTTGTAAATCTTATACCCTCTTTTGAGTTGTGTTTTGGTCCTTCAATAAAAAAGATAGAACCGTTTTTAGTGTCATTTATAAGAACATCTTTATACTCATTCTTTCCTATATAAGCCTCTGGAACATCCTTTTTGTCTTTTGACTGATTCTTGTAAACACGACCATACACTTCTATTTCACCCCAATTTAAATTATCAAAAAGATACATTTGTATTTTTTGAATAACAGCATCAATGCCTTTAGGATTTGTGAGTATATGATTCATAATTTTACCAAAGTGGTGTTCCGTCAATTAATACAGGATCTGGAAAAAGTATTTTTTGCGCTTTTTTAATAGCTTCATTTTTTTCATAAGTAATGCCTTTTGCAATAAAATGACCGTTGTCATTCTTAGCTCCATACAATTCAATTTTTAATGTTTGAAATGATAAGGAAGCATTACGTTCTATGAAATTCTTACGGTTAGAAGAAACAAACAATTCTAATATTTTAACCGCAATAGTGTAGCCAATAGCACTATCAAATAATTTTACCTTTTTAGCTATTATACTAGAGTAATCCGTTGTATCAATGTATAAATGATGTTGATCGAAAATTACCGTTAATACTTCTCTTACAGATTGCTCTCTAATAGAAGCCAGGAATTTATTGAAGTCTGCCATATCCATATCTACTTCTGCAACTGCTGCATAGATATTTTCAACAGAAGCCAGCTGGTGAAATGCGTTTACTTTTCGACCTGAATCTGCTGTTTTATTTTCGGTATCGAGAATAATTGAGCTATCAGAATCTAAAGGCACTTCCCAGCCTATTCTGTTAATTAAAGATGATATGCTTTCTTCCGAATACATCTATTATACCGCTTCTACAATGTTAGCTTCAAATACTAAGATTTGCTCTTCTGACAATGCGTTAATAGCATCTAACAATTTAGCATCAGTTGAAGCGATGGTTAATTTAGAAGTTGGTTTGGCTAATTTAAGCGCATCTACAACAGATTGCTTAGTGTAGCTAGTTCCTTCATAATCAAAATTAGCATCACCCTCTGTTTGAGCATCAACAGCAGCTTCTTCTGTGTCTAATAAATAGATACTATCAACATTACTGATAACCGGCAATGCTAAAGCTTGAGAAGAGGTGAATTCTGCAAATGGTTCTGATTGATGCCATTTTTTCAACAAAATAAATCCATCTGCTTTTTCATACATAACTGATTTATTTGGACGTGTTTCCTCTGCCAAAATACCATAAACTAACTTACCAACTTTAGTGTTTTGTAAGAACACAACGGTATTTGCTGCCCAAGGTGTTTGAATAGTTCTTACACCATCACGCTCTGTTACAACAGTTCTATCAACAATAATTATTGATAGTTTATAACGTTTTTGTAACATGGTATTTACTTGATCAATATCTGGTACAGGAATTTGTGATCCTACAAAATTTTGACTAAACGCATATTGCTCACGTGTTTGTTGATTCATTGCTAAATTATCGAAGGTAGCTTCATCCATCATTAATACGGATAATACATTTCCTTTAGATTTAGCTTGTTTAATGATACGTTTAATGTCGTCAATTGGTTTAGAGGTCGAATCTGACCAAGGTTTAACAGCACCAAATTTATTGGCTGCCGGATAACCGTAGTTTACTCTAATTCCTGAACCAACATTCGTATCATCATCAACAAGTGTTAAACCTGTAGATAATCCTTGTAAGAACATAAACTCTAATTTTTCATAGATACCTAAAAGAGATTTAGTAGTATCTGCGAAAATCTTACCAACCAATATCTTAGTTTCAACGTTTCTTGCTTGAAGCACGTCAATATCAGACATTGTTTTTTCATTTAAAGATAATTTCATTCCTAACTTTGGAATATCGCCAGAAGCGGTTCCGAATGAATCTCTTTTTTTCAATGGTAAAGCAGAATCCATTGCCACAACATCAGCTGAAACAACTGATCCGTCAACGTTTAAGGTTTGCCATTTAAGGTCGGTTGACAATTCTTTTGTCAACATTTCTTTATGTAAATAGGTTAAAGGTGTTTTTTTACCATTAACTCTTTCTACTAAGTCTTTTGCTATTGCTTTAAAAAAAGCTGCGAACTGTACAAATAACGATTGTTCCATAACTTATTAGTCTTTTGTAAATCTGATTAATGGTAATGCTGTTATTGCTCCTGCAGGAACAGCGTAAGGAGAAGCCACCTTATTAACAGTACCACGAACTAAAATAGCTGCAAATGGTTTTGTTTTTAAAATGCTCGAAACTAACACACCTTTATAGGTATGTGATGCTGGCAATGCTGCATAATCAGCTCCAGAGACTGGCATCGGTTTTAAATTTCCTGATGATGTTTCTTCGATGATTATATGTCCAGCTTTAATAACATTAACGTCAGCTGCTACAGCTGCTACATCTAATGTTTTACCACCAGGAATTGTCTCTAGGTTTTGGATAACAACAATGCTATCATTACTAGTGTCAACGGTTTCCTTGGTATTGTCTAAATTTCCGGTTATACCTGACATAATTGATTAAATATTAATTAACTTTTTAAACTAACTCGTCAACAATTAATTTAATATCTTCGGCACTAGGTTCGTCTCCGCCTTTAGTTCTATAAGGTACTCCGCCTGAATATTGCGTTTGATCTGCAACAGATTGTCTGATTTCTGTATATTCGGTTTCAAGGGCTTTTACTTGATCCTCAATAGGTGTTTCAGAATTCGTGTCAACACGTTTAATCCATTGTTCTTGCAACTCCGGTTTCATCCCTTTTAAAATTTCAGAACTTCCAAAAAGCTTAGTGGCTGTTTGGATTTTGGTTTCTGTAACCTTACCTTTTTCAAGATTATCAACCTTTTCTAACAATGCTTTTGCCCACGCTGGAGCATCGTCATCATTTTTCTTTTTAGATGGGTCTTCCTCTTCTTCATCCTCTTTTTTACCAACATTTTTTGCTAACAACTCTGTTTTTGCCTTATTGTCCGCTTCAAGAGTTCTTGCTCTATCATCGTCCTTAGCAATTTCTTCGATGCTTATAACATCGTTAAAATCATTGATTACTACATCAATTGCAGCATCGTCTGCATCGTCAGCTGGTTTTTTAGCAAGTTTATCCGCAATTGCGTCTAACCTTTTTTGAGATAAGTTAGCCTTAGGAAATAATGCCTTAAGTCTAGCCTTAATGATTTCTGGTTTTACTGCCATAAGAAATTTAATTAAATTATTGATTTATAACTTTTAACAAATGTAATAAATTATTTCTTATTTAGAATCATTCTAAATAAGGAATTTTAACACAAAAAAACCACCCGTTTTATGAGTGGTTTGGTTAACTTAAATCTTAAACAGTTACAGGTGTCTCTGTTTTAGTTTTAGACTTAGCTTCCTTTTCAATTTCAGTAATCTCATTAACCGCATTCCCTGTCATATCTAGATATTCAACAGCTGTTTTTAAACTCATAACCCCTGCAGTTCTTGCTTTTGCTATATTTTCAATTGCTTCTTTTAAATCATTTGGTAAAATAGAATTGAATTCCACTTTAATAAGCGTGTCTTTAACTTGGCTAGCTAGTTTTGTTTCTGTGGTTTTTGCAATTCCAGAGATCAATACTTTAATAATTCGCTGAACCATTGTTCTGTTATCACCCTCATTCATGGCGGCTTTTATTCTAGGATCTAAAAATAATAATTCTAAAGCAACACCCGAAAGGCCTCCTATACTTCCTTTTAAGTTATCAAATGATAAGTTTGGAGTACAGGATATAGAATAAATTGCAGCTTCTAATAGTTCTATTTCCAATTTAACACTTTCCGGAGCGTTGCTATTGGTTAAGAATTCTGCATCGCCATGTATCGTTTTTCCACTGTCTGCATCGACTTCTTTCATTGGAAACTTTAATGTTTTTCCATCATCATTTCTATCCGGCAAATTGGTTACTTCACCATATAATTTTAATAAAGGATAACCGGAATAATCATTACTTGCACCTAATTTTGATAAAGCCGTTTCATAACGATCTATCAAACTTTGTACATCATACCACTCTGGTTCGTCTTGAGATAGATATACGATAGGAATTTTGCTAAATCCATGTGGTAATTTATCAATTAAGGCAAATGATCCTGATACATCGCTACATTTATAACACAATTCATTGGTCCAAATCCAGGTATGTTTAACGGTTTTATCGCCATCTTTTGTTGTAAAAGACCAGGTGAAAGCTGCCATATCTCCATCATCATCAAAATAAGGAGCCATTGATCCGTTTTCATTGGTTAAAAGTTTTAGTTTAATGTCTTTTACCTTTGTATTTTCAATAGTTACCACATCTTTGATATAAAACTGAATAGCAACTTCTGTTTGGCTTTTTTGAACAATTTTAGCCTTTTGAATTTTATCATCAATTCTATTTTCATCCCAAAGTGATAATACCTTTTGAAATAAATCATTTGGTTTTTCAATTGATAAGGTTACCGGTTGCCCAACTTCAAAAGCACATGCTGTGTTTACAATCTTTTTTTGAAATGGTACAATTGCTCTAATTGCTTTCACTGTTTTAGATTTCTCACCTTCGCCAACTTGCTTGTCTTTTTGAATAAGACCCACTTGCGACTGTCTAATGGTGCGATCTAACACTTTGTATTCTTTGATGTGCTTTTCTATTTTAGCACTGTCTTTTTTTGAAGTTAAAAAAGTTTTAATAGCTTTTTCAGGTTCTAATTCTAGTAGTTTTAATAATTCGTCCATGATTTTTAGTAATTAATTCCCATTTGGGAGAGTGATTTAGTTGTTGTGTGAATTTGCGGTTGATTGTTGTAGGCCATGTGTCCGTATCTTGAAGAATCCCAAAAGTGATTCCAGTCATCGATAGGCTGGTTTATGGCGATACCGTTTATTTCTTTTAATCGATAATTTTCCTGCTCTTTTTTAACTTGAGGATATAAATGATTTTTAACAATGTGTATTTTTTTACTTTTCATTGACAGTAAATGAAACATAACACTTTTTGTTTTGCTTACTTTTTTAGTGTTCCAACCGCCTTTATTTAAAGCTTTCACCATTTCAACCGTTCCTTTGTTTTCTCCTGTGTATTTGTCTGAACTATCACATATAATTAAATCACCTAAATCAAAGTCTGATTTATTTGGCTTTACTCCAACAGCTTTTAATACTTCAATTAATTCATCTGATGTTTCAATAGGTGCATAAATCAACGGTTCTATATAAATATTATACGCATCTTCTGCATATTTATTTAAGCTGTTCGGATCTGTTGTAAATCCAAAGTCATTGGTGTAAATGTGGGCCAAATCTGGAAACTCATCAATCCATTCTACATGCTGGAACACCACACCTTTCATGGCACCACGTAAACCAAGTCCGTACACTTTCCACATAAACTCATCGGCAGTACCATTATTGATGTTTGTAGGATGTGGAGGCGGATAGTTTGTTTTACTTATTGGCTCTACTTTGTTTGTGGCTTTATTATAACAATGGATAACACTGTCTTTGATGATGTAGGAACCAGGCTTCCATGGTTCGTAAGAAAGTATTTTGTTTTTTTCTTGCGGACTTATAAACGGATTGTCTAAGAAAGTGGTTCTTAAAAACCCAACATCAGGTCTGTTAAGTACTTTATCAAAAAACCAATGTTCTGTAACACTTGGGTTGTAATCTGACCACCAAAACTTACGACAACGCATCTCAACGTGATCAAAAACAGATTGCTTAATAAACATTATTTCATTAAAGAACGCATAATCACAACCACCACCATGCTTCCCATCACCTAAGAAATAAATAGTACTACCATTTATTTTGAAACTCTTTATTTCTTCTGCATTATGAAATTTATTAGGTAATCCATAATCATCCAAACGCCTTTTAAAATCATCGTATAAGGTTGTTTTAAACTCATTGTAAGTTTCTCTGTAAATATTGATGGTACATTTAGTTTCTACGAATAAACAAAGCCAAATAATAATATCTACGCCAGCCCACGTTTTCCCGGAACGAGAGGAACCCTCTAAGGCACAACCTCTAAAACCACCTATTAGTTCATCATAACGGTTATATTGTTGCTCGTTGATTGCATTAAATAGAAATTTATAGTTAGGATTCGTAATTGCATCAATATTTTTTAATTGACTGCGAAACAAGTCTATATCTCTTTCTTTTAAAAGAGTTTCTAATTCTATTATTTCAGCATCAGTGAGCAACTTATTAAACTATTTTTATTAATTTATGATGAATCATAAAGCGTACTTTTTCTTCAATATGCAGTTTTTTTTTACGACCAAAAGCACGTTTTTTATGCTGTATTAAATAAAATTGATCAACAATTTTTTGCCGTTCTATTGGATCATTGAGCTTGTATTTCTTAATAACAGCTTTTACCTGTCTTTTTTGGTTTCTTTTTCTAATTAGAAACTGCATTCTAACAGTTATTTTTCTCTTTAACAATTGAAGTTGTTTAATCATCGATGTAACTTTTTAAAGATATTTCTAGATCATTTAATTCATTTTCTGCAAAATCGAGAACTGCTAAACCGATTAACTCAGGGTTTGATGTTTCTCTAAGTTCACCTTCAATTTCTATATATACTTTACCGTTTTTTATTTGTATCATAATAGTTAAGTTAACTACTTGTTAATACCACTCAATAATTCTCCTACGGTACGTACTCTTTCAATATTTTGATCGTTTACCTGTACATTAAATTCATATTCCACTTCCATTACTAATTCAACAACATCTAGCGAGTCAAGACCTAACTCATCATATAGAACTGTACTTGATTTAACCTCAAAATTATCGGTCAATTCTGATTTATTTCTGATGACTTTTATTAATTCATCTAGCGTAATTTGTCTTCTTTCTTCCATTTTGTTTAGTTTTTAGTACATTGAGTTTATTATTATTTTTGTGGAGAAGAACGGATTCGAACCGCTGACCTTCCAAAATTGGCGCTCTAACCTTTGACACTAATTACACTGCAAGAACCATTGTTTGTGTGTATCGCTGAGCTACTTCCCCATTTAAAAAAGCCATTAAAAAAATGGCTTTTTGTATAAATTATATTCTTTAACAATCAGCTCTAATTGATTTATAAAGTTTTAGTGAGTTTTGTGTAAAATGTAAATTATAATTATCCTTTAACTTTTGCCGATAATGTTTCTTGACTGTGTTTTGATTAGAACCTACTAACACGGCATTCAAACCACTTTTCGAGAATACTCTCGCATCCTCTTTATCAACAAAATACAAATTACATTGAACATCATTTGCATCGATAATTAAAGATGCTAACTGAAAATCAGCTACTACAATTACATCATTAGTTACAGCACTGAATTGCTGGACTACTTCTGTTTTTTGCTTCGGTTCCGGTGTGGCTGTAGTATTTGCCATGACCGTGAAACTAATCATCCCGATTAATAACATAAAGAACCAATTGAATTGCTTCATAATACATCAAAAATAACATATTTTATTATTATTTTGTAAAATATGTTATTATAGTTATAAAAAAATTTAACTATTTTTTCAACGCTTTAGCTACTAACTGTGCAATACGTTTTTCTCTTTCTTCTGAATCTGTGCTGTTAGTAAGAATCAACGGACTTTCTTTATCGCCTTTTAACACCGTTACTCGATCTGGATACAAGCCCTCTAATTTATTTATTTCCTTTTTAATGCGATTTATTACCGCCAAACCTTGTGGAGTGCCTTTGTACGATTCTTTTAATGATCGTGCATCTTGTTTTAATTCTGCAATCCTTAAAGCTCTTTTTTGCGCAATAGATGATTCTTCTTCTTTGTGCCAGGATTCATACGCTTTTTTTAAAAGATTTTTGGCTTGTCTGCGCTTTACATCAAATTGTTGCTCACAGTTTTTTAATATCAAATAGTCAGGCACACCAGAGATAATCCAACCTTGAATGGTGAACACTCTTTTTTCGGTTTCTAATTTTGTGGACCTGCTTCCAGCCATAGTGCTTTTAATTACTTGGGAACATGTATTTGATCACTGAAATATGTCGACTTAGCTCTGTAATTCTATCGCGAAGTTTGATAGCTTCCTTTTCTCGCATTTGTCTAATTTCATTGTCTGAATCTTGAATAGCTTGAGGGTCATAAGCTTTTAAAGCAGCTTCAAAAATACCTTTTTCTTCTTCTAAATATTTTACAATAGTATCTCTCATTTCTATTAGAATTAAATAATTAGTTTCTGCCATTTTCAAATATTTAATATTACTTGGCATAAAAGTAATAAAAACTTTCATTCAACCGGTACGGTGACCGAAGTCACCGTTAATCTTTTCAGGAGTTTTGATTAAGGTTCAAAACAGTCTCAAAAGGTTCTCGCGTTACCGAGAACAGAAAATACAGCATAAAACCTGCTATAAAGCATAAAACACATCACCATTTTGCATCAGGATTTTATTTCCTTGTATTGCAACTACGTTGGTTGTAACCTCGATACTACCTTTAAACAAAATATCTTTTGTGTAGGTAAATGCTTGTCCAACTTTGTAGTCTTTTTTTAGTAACATATTTTTACGTCATTATAACAGAGCAATATTGGGTTGATTATTCAACTCTTCCAAGTCTTCACCTAAGTTTAACTCGGGATAATTATCTTTTATTTTCTTTGGATCTCCTTTGTAGAATACCAATACATTTTGATGCATTTTACCAACTTTTCTTCCATTGTTAAATTGTCGTCTTACTCTAATGGCTAAACTACCAACTACGTTTACTAAAATAATTTCATTGTAATACTTTGCTCCAGCTTCTTCAAAAGCTTTAATAGTATCACTCACAAAGTTGATGTAAAAGCCGTTTTTATCGCGAACATCACCTACAACAAAACAAGCAAAACGGTCATCTTTTAGTTGCTCAATAGATTTTTTAACGATGCTGAAATAAGCTGTTTTAAAATCTTCATAGGTCATATTTGATAAATCCTTTGGATCATCGCTGTATTTTTCTAAATAAGCATAAGGCGGACAGCTGTAAACAAAGTCAACTTCATCAACAAATATCTTATCTAAAACCTCATTACTATCTCCATCAAACCAATCAACACCTCTAATTTGTAAAAGTTCCGCTTGTTTTCGGTTGGCTTCTACCTGGTCCAAACGTAAATCGATTCCTTTGTATTTATAACCTAAAACACCTGCAACAATTCCACGAACGGAACCGCCAGCAAACGGGTCTAAAATACGACCACCTTCAGGGCAAAACCATTTGTATGACAACTCGCATAAAACAGGATCAAAAATACTAGCACCTTCATAAACGTGCATTCCTTTTTTCTTTGCGTATTCTAAAATCTCATCCCATTCAGGATCACGTCCTAAACTTTCACGCATTTTATTGCGCAGTTCGTAAATAGCGGTGCTTTGTCCGCTTTTTGCAATCAACTCGACATCTTCTCTTGTTTCTTGAGAATTAAACCCAAGCGACAACCATTTACGCTTTCGCTCTTGCCAAACTCCTGAACGCGTGTCTAAAATTGAAAACGGTGGAAAGATGAAACTGTCTTTTAGTGATGAAGGAATGATAGGTTCGCTATTGTTTTCACCCTTATTTAAAAGGCCTTCAAATTCAATTACATCAAAATCCTGAATATTCATAATGGATTGTAAATCTGGAAAGTCTAATTGGAAGTTATTTACAAAGTCTAACAATCCCTGCTGGGTTATTTTTGCGTAAGCAGATGAATATACCAACACCAATTCTGCTGCTTCTTTCATGTTTTTGCAATCGATAAAAGTTGCTGGCAATAGTTCCGGCACTTCTTTGCCTGTTTCAATTACTTTTTCTAAATCTAAAAAACGATGTCTGCCATCTAAGCAGTAAATAATACCTTGGTGTTCCCAAACCTTAAACGGATCTATAAACTGATATTTTAAAATGGATTCGATTAGCTTTTCAGAGCCGTTGTTAACCCATTCTTTGAAGTTTTCTTGCTGAATGAATTGAAGCTCGCGCCAATTTATCAACGTTGTTTTTAATACTCTTGATGCGATTGGTGCTTCTTGCATTGGTTAAAAAAGGTTTTATTTGGTAATATCTTGAAACAAATGTACATAATTTGCTATTATCTTGCATATTATGTTAGTCTTATTTTATTAATATGTTGATTTACAGTGTTTTCAGATTTTATAAAATTTATGTTATTTATTGGTTATAATGCCAGTTATAAAAATTAGTTCTCATTTATAGTTCTAAATTGGAAAGCTAGCGTGTAAATTATGCGTTTACTATTCAATTTAGGTTGATTTTAAGGTCGTTTTTAATGTTTTTTAGGGTAATTACTTGGATTTTCTATAATATTAACATCTAAGTAAAAGTCTGCAAAAATGTGAATCGTATAAACTACCCTGTTATTAGGATTGTCTGCACTTCGTGTGGTTGGAAACTGAAGCTTTTTATCTGGATCAGTTAAGCAACTTTCTAACGCTTTTATCATTTCATTAATTGGAGCTGCATTTTCTATCCAGGGCATAGCCATAATATCCATATCAGAATTTAAGCTGCCATGTAAACCTAATGCCCACCCTTTATCAAGTGCGGCTTGTCTAAAGTCATTCCACATTGCAGCATAAAAAACGGCTCTTCCATTGGTAACCACGTATTCTCTATTTTTAGCCATTTAATTGATAGTTTTTTTTATAGGGAAGAGACTGTTTTTTTCAAAATAAAATATAATAGGATTTGGTGTTTCTTTTACTTGACCATATTTAAGCGCAAAACGATAATTTCTACTATATTTTTTAGCTCTCTTTAATTGGTCTTCTAGTTCTTGTCTAAATACTCGTAAACTAAAAGTGTCTTTTGCTTTATTGCAAATTGAGCAACTTGGATTTAAATTGTCGATATGATTTACATCATTTTCATTTAAATGATTCAAAAACTCTGGAATATCTCTTTTGTTTTTTATACACCAATTAAAATTGCTTTGAGGAATAATATGATCTATTTGCATTTTAATAAGCTTATCACCACAATAAGCACAATAACCATTATATTTATTAAAAACAACTTCTCTTATGCGTTTATCCAAAGCCATTGTTCAATTGTTATTTATTGATTTCTTCTAATTCTAATTCTTTTCCTGTTAAAACAAAGTATAAGTTTTGAAGTTGATGAACGCTATTAATTTTAACATCTATTCCATTTTCAAAACCATTATAAACTTTTAATATTTCAACTCCGTCTTTTTGATAAATTATCATTTCATCCCAACCTGTATTCTTCTCAAAACCTAATTTCAATAACCATTCTTCTGTTAGTGGAATACCATTCATTGATTTATAATTAGAGTAACAATCAATATTGTAATATAAAATATTAATGCCTAATGCTGTTATTTTTACAGGATGTCCGTTGTTATTATATTCAACTAAATTTCCGATACGTAACTCTTTTGGATCCATTACTCAATTATTTCGTTTTTAAAAGCGGCTAAACGCATTGGATGCATTTGGCTGTTTCCAATTTGTTGTTTATACCAAATTTGTTTGGTTCGAACAATTTCTTTTATTTCTTCATCGGTAAATTCAAAACACATATTTACACTTCTATCATTTGATTGATATTGCACATGTACGGTGTTAAATTCTACTTGATGTTCTGCTATTTTGTTTGTTACTTCAGGAAATTCTACTGATTTCATATAAATAATTTAATCTTTATTCTCTTGTCTGTCTTTAGGAGGCATTTCTTCCAATCTAATTGCTTTAATAGTGGTTTTACCTTCTAAAATTGCTTTACATACCCTGTGCAAACCATCACAAATAACACCTTCATTATCTAAAATAATGGGATGGTCTATGTTGGTGTGTCTTAACCTGTCTACATGATGTATAAAATCAGCAAGGTTGCCAATATTCCAAGCTGGTCTGTTTAAGTTTATGCCAATCAATGGTAAATCAAATTGTTTATACTTTTTAGATTGCTCTATTAATTTTAAGGCAGAATAGATATTTCCATGTTGATCTTCGTATTCATTCTCGATTAATACAACTTTTTCAATTTTTACTTTTGGTAAATTATCGCTCATACTGAAATTACTTTTACCGTTTTTTGAAATTATGAATCAGCATATAAGCATCTCTGGCGTGTTCGCTTGTTACCGATGTAATACCTGTAATTTTTTGAAACATTTCTTTATTTAATTTAGTGGCTCCTTTAACGGGATGTAGCATTTCAAATGTTATTTTGTTTTCTGAAAGCTTATTGATTTCTGTTAAGAAATCTTCCCATATAGAACAATCTCTTTTTACTGATCCAGCTCCTTGTTGTTTTTCTTGAGAGCGTGGACCAAACCATTTTCTTTTACGTGCATCTTCTACTCTAATATGCACCTCCAAATCTTTGTTTAATAGGTCTATAATAAAGTTTATAGCATTATGTATGGCAATTGTTTTAGCCATTTTTTGCGTTCCATTAATAAAGCCAATACCCGTTTTAACTCCTGGATCAATACCGATGTAAACCAATGCGTTGAAAAATTTAAAGAAATAGTGTGCCTAAGGTTTTCTTAGGACTTTTGAAGTATCTATAACAAGCTCAAATATAGTTATTTCTATTGAATTTGAAGCTGTTTTTTGTGGTTAAATATGGGTGAAAAAACAATTTATTTTTAAAAAAACCACAACGGCTAACGTGTGCTAAAATGGCATTGAAACGCCTTTTAGCTTGTTGTTAGCCGTTATTTTGTTCCAATGTGTTTTTAATGCTATCTTCAAAATAACTATCTCGTATCATTCCTAAGTAATTTTTATTCTCATCAAAAACCTTTCTTGCATAATCCAATCTTCCATCCATTACATAAAATGATTCGGTTACGTAAATGATATCTCCTTCTAGGAATACCTTATTAAGCAATTCTATGTTACGTTTTGCTTTGTAATTTATTATTGTCATATCTATCTATGGTATTTTGATTTATTATTATATAAAAACTTATTATCTATAACTTTAGTTTCTAAATGCAGATGAGCAGTATTGGTAATAAGAAAAGGTTCTGGTAAGAAAGGTTTTATTAAGCGTTTTTTAATCTCTTCAATTCTTTCTTGTTCTAACTCTTGCAATCTCATTAACATCGCATATATCCTTAATTTTTGTACTAGCATTTTTCTATTGCTTATTTTTTTAAGTAATTAATTTACTATTTAATTGGTTTTTTACATTCAATGCAAATACCAATGTGTTTTTCAAATAAATCAAGTTTCTTACCACACTCACAAACCAATTTTACGTTTTGATCAGTTTTTTCACTCGTATTTGCAAGTATAATATCAGAGTGATTAAAGCAAAAACTTATAAATTCTGCGTGTTTAAGTGCTTCTGCTTTTTGTATTTCAGTACAGGACTTACTGTTTGCTATTTCTATATAAGGCACTCTGGCAATCTTATATTTACCACCAAGTTTTGTCCCTATAATATTCCAAGCGGTTTTACTTTCGCTGTGTTTAATTTGTACTTTAATGTTTGGATTTTCCATAAGGCATCATTTTAGATTTTTAATCATTAGAACAAATCCAACAATAGTATAGACAACTATTAATACCGTTGCTGCTGCAAAAGCATAAGCGGCTATCATAGTGGAGTCTTTAAGTTGTTTTTCTGTTTTCATCTGTTTATTTTTTTTGGTTTTTTATTTTAAGTTCAATGAAACCTGGTTAGTAGAATAATTTGTTATTAATATTTCGTTTCTGCGGTTATTTATGTTTCTGCGTTCTGTTAGAAATATTACATTCATTTTATAATCTGCTGCTAATTGTAAAACTTTTTCGTTATCAAATTCACTCATTGCAGAAGGAATACCAGAAGTAGCTATTATTTTAAAACAATCCTCTGTATCTTTCACGCTCCATTTAGGTACTTTGTAAAAATGTGTTGTGTCTAGATAAATCGGATCCATATAGATAAAGCATTCCTCTTTTCTTAATAGTGTTTCGCTGAAATTAATTTTATTAACAACCTCTCTAAAATCACTATTCATAAGCGTAGCATCTTGCAACCATAGAAAAGTTGGTTCTATATTTTTAATGATATTTTTTTTAACATTTTCTAAACCAAACCTTAATGTATCGCCTTTCCCTAGGTATGTGAAATTTGATAAAAGCAAAAACCTAATTGCTTTCGTTAAAGGATCTAATTCAATATTTTTTTTCCAATCTTTAACTAAACTTTCTGTAATAGGCATTAGCTTAATTTGATGAATTAATTGCTCTTTCTGATTAAGAATTATTTTATATAAGTTATAAACATCATCGTCCAGATCATTTAGAATTGCATATTTCGGTTTTGGTAAATAAAAGTAACTACCGCCTGCGCCAAAAAATAATTCAATTCTCATTTTGTGCGGCGGGAAGTGTTTATATAATTGATCTTTCATTTTTCGTTTATTTCCTAGTCTAGTTAAAATCATTTCTCTATTGGTTTAACAATTCTTCTACAATGGCCTTATAAATGGGTCGTGGATTAAAGTTTTCTAGCCACCAGTCTTTTCCTCTGTTTTTAGCAACGGTATAATGGTGTTCTATTTCAGTTAGTTGGTGTTTGGTTCTAAGGTTGTTCTGTTGCACTTTATCTAGTTTTAAATAAGCTGCAGTATTAAGAATGGCATTTCTCATAAATTTGGAGTTTTTCCTATTATTTTAAAAAAAGTGATGCTTAACGCAAATGCGATAGTTATGATGTTAATTAGTACTAATAACAACATCAATGAAGGTTTAGGTAGGTTAGTTTTTTTCATTGTTTTGGTTTAATAATTTCTGTTATTTTTAAGCTAAGGATGCAGTAGTTTTTTTCTATACCTAATACACCACCAGTCAGAATATAAGATACATAGGCATGTATTTCTTTAGCGGTGTAGTTGGTTCCGTCAAATTCTTGTAATATGAGTTTGTCGCCTCGCTGAAAGTCTCTATCATTTAAACGAATTTCAAAAGATTTGTTTCCTGCTGCTGTGGCATGAAAATACTCTGGTAATATTTTAAGTTTATGTGTTTTCATGGGTTACATTAATTTAATTAAGAATTCTAAGGCAAATAATGCTTCTTGTTGTAATTTTTCACCATTAAATTCCACATACTGTAATTTTGCTACATTATTTAAATCGTATTCGGTAGTTACAGATAGCTCACAGTCGTTTTTTTTAATACTGTGCCAATCATAAGAGAATTCTTCTTCATAAAAACGAGGTTGTTTTTCTACAAATCCTAATGCTAAAAGCTGTTTTATACTTATCATTTTTTTAAGGTATTTATTAAATATATTTCTGCTTTCTGTATATTAACCATCGTATTGGCAACGGCACAAATAGAACTTGCTTTTTTAATGGTTTCATCGGAAGCATTGTTGTTAATCTCTTTTAAAACATTAATTAAAGATTCTTTTAGTGTAATATTTTCAGCGGTTGGCTGATAGCCATTTATAGTTATTTCTGTTTTTTTACTTTTAACTTCCGGTAAGTTTTTAGGCACCTCTTTTAATTCTTTAAAAAATTCCTCCATTTCATGAGGTAAAAAAGAGTAGGTTAATCCGTCTGTTTTAATTACAATAACGCTTCCTGTAATTTCTTTATACGATTTTATTACTATTTTCTTACCTAAATAAACCTTGGTTTTTCCAATAAGCTGTTCTAATTGTTGTATGGTATCTTCTGACATTTTGTTTGATTTAATGGTTCTTATTTTTATTGATTTTTTTATTGATTTTTGATATTAGTCTGATGGTTTTTTTAAGCTCTTCCGGATAACGATGTATGGTGTTTTTAGCTATATGTTCTTTCCTGGTAATTAACTCTAAATTTTCAGGTGCACAATTCATGGTGTCGTTATCTACAAACCGTAGGATATACCCTTTTGGAACGGGTCCAAATTTCTGTTCCCAATTATACACTTGCAATTGCACCCATATACCTAATTTTACTCTTATGTATTTATGCTTAACGCCTCTTTTATCAGCTCTTATTCTGATGTCTCCATTGCTAATTCCTACTGAATTATGAGGTAGGTTTCCTTTTTTAAACCTGGTTGCTTTACTATTTTCAATACCTTTTGCAGTCATATACTCGGTTTGCTTTTTTCCTTTATTAGCCGGAATTTGTCCTTTTCTGAACATTCCCATTTTTTTACGTTCATCTGCTAATTGTTGAGGTATTGTTAAATTCATTCTTTCTAAAGCTCCTGTAATACCGCTTCCACTTCTTCCAATGATGTTAGCCATGGTTTTAACCGGTATTTTTAAGTAATTTTCTTTTATAAAAGCATCTTCTTCTTTTGTAAAATTGGTAGTTCCTTTAGTGGCTTTTAAAAAGGCGTTAAGTCTAAATTTTATTTTAAGTTCTGCCGGTATTACTAAATTTTCATTTTTCTGAAATCGATATACAACTCCTTTTTCAATTCCGAATTTTTTAGCAATAGAAACGCCGCTTTGCTTTAAATAATTAGCTTTTATATACGCTGCTATTTCTGGTGTTATGACTATTTTTGGCATGGCTTAAAATTTAGTTCACTTTCTTTTTGAATGATGTAATCTGTTGTTGGTTGTAAAAAATCGGCCACATTCATGTTTTTTATTTTTTCTAACCGTACCAAGGTCCGTTGCATTTCTTTAATCAGTTTACATTGGTCTTTAAAGTTTAGTTCTTCATCTCCTAAAAAATCGTAGTACAGATGATACTGGTTTAGTAACTCATTGTATTTTTCCTGGTATGTTTGTACTACTTCCATGGTTACATTCTAAAACTTACACCTTCCCACTTAATGATATTGAACATCTCCGGCAAACGATCGCCAATGCGCTCTTTATAGCGTTCTGTAATTTCAGAAGGTTTTAAATTGGTGGTTACGTAGGTTATTGCCTGGTTTCTATTGCGCTCAAATAACACCTCTCCCATCAATTCAAAGCTTAAAAAGGCTAATTTTTCAAAGCCTAAATCATCGATATAAAGCTTTCCGGTGTAATAGTTTTTAATTTCAAAATTGGTTTGATTACTTTTAACAGCGTTCATGTATTCATCTACAAAAGAACCGGTACTGATGCTTTTGAAATAAAAAGCGTTGTTGTTATAATCTAAGGAGATTCTTTTTCCTATTTCCTGCAATACTTTAAATAAAAACGATTTCCCAACGCCATAATCACCATAAATCAACAATCCTTTATCTAAACTTGCTTTGTTTTTTATTAAACCGTATTGATTAAAATTTTCAAGTTTTAAGAAATAACCTAAGATTGTATAGATAATTTTATCATTTCTTTGGTCGATGATGAATTGATCATCCCGATGTTTTTTTATTTTTTCGAATTCAGTTTTACTGATTTCTAAAAATAAATTCCAAAACAAATTTTTATTAAATTTTTGCATTTCTTTAGGTTGATTTTTAATTACAGTTTCCCAATTTTTTAAATGATTGACTATTGGTGTTGCTATGCTAATCATATTGCTTAATTTTATCGATTACCGTTTGATTCATTTCACTAACTGGAGCTGTTTTTTTGTTGCTAAAATTTTTATCGTTTTTTGCCCAGGTTTGTAATCTTCTTTCAAGATCCCAAGTTGGCTCTAATTCTTGTCTGAATTTTGTTTGCGATTTATTAGGTTCTGTCCAGTATTTATAAAACTCATTTAAAAACTCTTTACCATACATTTCTAAAAAAGGAGTGAGTGTGGTAGAAAATTTTAATTTTCTGGCATTATAATTTTCTTTACTTTCCTTTACTTTACTCTTCTTTACTTTACTTTGTGTGTTTATGGGTCCTATAGTTGGTAATAAACCTTGTTTACGTATCCCTAAACTGGTTAAAAGGGTGAATAAACCCTCTAAAGTGATACATTTATTATTTCGCTTTTTATAAGCATCTTGAATACTATCAATAAAATCTTGACACCAAATAATCTTATTTTCTCGCCAAAGAATTGCATCAAATTTTCCTAAATCAACCAAATCATTTATAATCGATTCTAGTACTTCTTTTGAGACTTTACACTTAGCAGATAAGTACATTAATGTACTTGGTTTTGATAAATTTAAGTAGTGATAATCTGTTTTACCAAGCTCTCTTAATAACTTCACGAAAGTTGCAAACCCATCATTTCCATAAGTTTCTTCTAGGTAAAACATCTTATTTCCTTCTTCACATAAAAAAGGAAAATAATCAACACTATTTCTTTCAGGTCTTGCCATTTCATTATTCTTTTAAAAGTTCAACATCATCATATTTATTTCCTATAACAAAAAAATGATTTTCAGTATCTCTGTATATAAAACTTCCATATGTGAAAACATAATCTTTACAAGAACTTTCTAAACCATTAAATGAATGAATACATCTAAATTTTAATTCTGGAAATAACTCTATAATAGCAACACGCCAATGTTTACCATTAGAACCATCATCCCACTTAACTACATCACCATCATAAATTTCCACACCGTTTTTATCTTTAAATCCGGTGAATTGTCCTAACGTGTCCGTTTTTATATATTCAATCTGTTTATTTTTTATATCTTGAATTGAATCAATTTCATTTTCTGAATACACAGCGTTTGGTAATCCAAAAATCCATTTATCTGTACCGGCTATTTTTGCTCTAAATTTTATAATTCTACTCATCTTAAAATTTCATTTTAGGTTGGTTAATATTCATCAGATACCGATCAACTTTAGCTTCTAATTCTTTCGAGCGTTTTAGCCAGCTAGGATATTTTGTTTTAAAATATTCCTTTTGGCTGTTTCGCATATCAAATACTAATTTTTCAAATTCATTCATACTTTTAATTTTTAAATAAGTCTAATACTTTATCAATAAAATCGGTTTTCATTTCATCTGTTGCTCCAGTAATTGCATTAGCTGTTTCAGCTTTAGATTGGATCATTTCAAACAATTGCTCATCAATAGTATTTTGTCCTAAGAAGTAGGTACACATCACATTGTTTTTTTGCCCTATACGGTGCGCTCTGTCCTCACATTGTACACAATCGGCATAAGTCCATGGATATTCAATAAAAGCAACCCTAGAACTCGCTGTTAGCGTAATACCCACTCCTGCAGCTTTAATATTACACACTATTAGTTTTACATCTGGATTTCTTTGGAAAGCATCGATATTAAGCTGCTTTACATCCATATTATCTCTACCGGTTAAGGTAACCGCATGTGGAAACTCTTTTAAAACAGCATCAACAATAGCGTGTAAGCTGCAGAACACAATTAGTTTTTCTCCTGAGTCTAAAACCTCATTGATAAACTCTTTTACTTCAGCTAATTTTCCTAAGGCAGAAATGCGTTTTAGTTCACCCATTTTTACCATGATCTCACCTCTAAGTTTTTTAAGGATTTCTTTATCGGAACACCCTTGCTCTTCCAAATATTTTACAAACTGATTTTTAGCTTTGTTGTAATCTGTTCTAGTAGTGATATCACATAGAATAGTTTGGCGTTGTTTTTCCGGAAGATCCTTTGCAACGTCTTTTTTCTCTCTTCTAAAAAAACAATATTTGTTTAATAAGAAATTAAGTTCTTTTAAATTAGAAGCACCATATCCACCCTCGCAATATCTCATTTTAAACCCTTTTGCGCCTCCAAATTCATTTAACCTTCCCATGATGGCTAATTGAGAGAATAAATCGATTGGTTTGTTTACAACAGGTGTACCGGTTAATAAAATGCGCCACTCTTTACCCATGGCAATTCTTAAAGCTAATTTGGTTTGTTGTGTTTTAGTGTCTTTACATCGGTGCGATTCATCGATAATAACCGATTTAAACAAACCTGCTCTTTCATTCAATTTAATATCCATTGAATTACGCATTCTGCCTTTAGGTGGCATATAATCAACAAAGAACTTTTTTAAGCTTTCATAGTTTACAATAAACACATCTGCCAATCCCATTTCATAGAATCGGTGCCAGGTACTTTTATTTTTATCATCTAAAATAATGGCTTTTTTACCAGCCCACTGGTTCCACTCGCGTTGCCAGTTTATTTTGGTAGAGGAAGGACAAACAACCAAACAAGGAAATGTTTTTTCACCTTGCAAATTACCACCATGTAACGTACCAATGGCCTGTAAGGTTTTTCCAAGACCTTGTTCATCACCATTGATAAAACGTTTCAAAAGTAATCCCTGCGCAACACCTTTACTTTGATACGGTCTAAAACCAAATCCGTTTGGATGGTGTAATGGCAATTCAAAATCTAAGGTTGGTAATTCGGGCAAATCTGTAATTTCTACGGCATTGTGTTTTTCTACCACTATTAATTCAGCTCTATGGGTTTTTACCAAATCCAACACTTCATTTGAAACATGTATTGGAGCAATCCACAGTTTTTTAACCGGATCAAAACGTCTGCTAGACAATGCTTGAATAGCTGTTAAATTTCTAGTTCTAAAATTATTGAACCCTATACGTATGTGAAATTCTCTTGGATACTGAATTATTTGCATAAACTACTTAGATTTAGGAGTTTTTTTAGTCTTTGTAGTTTTCTCATCAATTACTTCTAATTGCGATTTCAACGCATCAATTCTTTGAGTTGAGCGTTCAATACGTTTGTCTGCAATTTCCTGCTGCGCAGCTTCAATTGATTTAATATCCTCTGAATAATACTCTTCTAAAATTTGTTTGTAAGCTGCAGCACTAGAATTATTTTCGTGTGAGCCATAATTCACATTTAGTTTGTGACTAATAAAATGTCTGATAGTTAAATTCACTAATTGATCTGGAATTGCTTCAGTAAGTATTTTATTAATGTTTAAATGTTTTACAAAATCCAATTCATTGTGTAGTTGATAACATTCAGAATGAAGCGCCACAATTAAAGCTACTTTTTCATTGTTTGATAATGGTGCATCATTGTTTTTAAAAGTTGATTTGTCAATAGTTCGAATAGCTGCCCAAACTTTCTCTGCATCCAATTCCAAAGCTCTTTTAGCTCTTTCTTCAATTTTAGAAATATCTTCTTTTATTGTTTCGTTTTTTACTATTTCTGGAGTAATACCTGGTATTTCTTTAGATTCATTCTTTACCCATATATTTTCATATTTTCCTATATCATGACCAGATACACAAAATCCTTTTGCAGCTGTAAATCCTTTTGACGAATAACCTCTATAATCATCATACTGTTTTAATATTTTTATATTAAATTCCTTGCAAATATTGATGATTACTTCATCGGGTTTTGAATGACTCGATATTATAAACACATCCTCATTTTCATTGATTATTCTCGCAACTTCTTTATGGGTATGCGTTTTTAATTTATTGTTATAACAGGTTTCATCAAAACAATTATCTTCCTCTTGAAATTCAGCAAATAACATTGGATTTGCTTTTGATCTTTTAGGACAAACAACACATGCACAAACACCATTTACCAATAAATCATCTGCTAAATCAAAGGGAGCATCTGATAAGTTTTGAGATTCTTCTTTAATAAACTCTTTAATACTTTGTAAAGTACCATAATCCGGTTCATCGGTTTCTCTCCATGGTTTAGCAGAACTGTATATTTGTTCTTGTTTATCAGCTTCACACTTTGCAATTAAAGTGGCATGGCTAATACCTAAATAACCCGCTTTAAAATGATTTCTAATAGGTTCTATTAGATCAACTAGTTTTAATCTTCCGGTAACAAAAACTTCACTTTTAGATAATTTAACAGCTATATCAGCAATGGTATAGTTACCACTATCTACCATTTTTTTAAAGGCATCTGCTTCATCTAGTGGATGCACATCTTTGCGCTCTAAATTTTCTATTATTTGAATTTCAAAAGCTTCTTCATCTGTAAGCTCTCTAATATTAGCAGGAATTGTAGTTTGTTTAGCTAAAAGAGAAGCTCTAAACCTACGTTCACCACAAACCAATTCAAAGTTTTTGCCTTTTGGACGTACTAATATTGGTTGCAATATTCCTTTTTGATTAATACTATCACTTAATTCTTTTAAGCTTTTCTCATCAATATCTTTTCTTGGATTGGTTTTAGACAATTCAATACTATTGATCTCTAAAATCTGTAATTTATTTTCAATTATGTTCTCCATTTTTTAAGGGAATTATTTAGTTTTTCAATTATTAAATTGCAACTTCTTAGTTGCTTATCTATTTTTATGATTCAACAGACGAACTTACCTCGATGGTAATTCCTTGCTCTTTTAAATTGGATACCATTTTTTTAACTTTTCCAGTTGGAGAATGATCTTCTTCTTCCTCTAAATCCTCATCAAAATCAAATGAAGTTTGTTTTGGAAGTGGTGCGTGTTTACCTTGTGAGTATTGATATACCTCTTCACGCAATGCTTCAATGCTTTCTATCAATTCCTCAATAAATTTGTATTCTTCGTCATCCCAACGAATAAAAGGAGTGCTCAATCCGATTGATTTTCCTGTAGATAAATAACGGCTTCCAGAAATAACGACTCCTTCAGAATTGGTAGAACCGGTTATTTTAAATTCAGATACTTTGTAGTTTTTAAAGTAGCAATCATCATAATTAATATCATTAATTCCTTCATAAATGGCGTTTTTAATGGTATCGTTAATTGGTTCTTGCTCGCACAATAAAATGAGGTGAGGAATCAAATTTACATAAGCCGTTTGGCAATCTTCATGAATTGGTAAATCTGATTTTTTAGTTACTGTTTCGGTACATTCTTCTTTTTTTTCTTCAAAAGAATACTGCAGAAATAATCCGCCTTGTACTTTTCCTGATTTAATGGTAATTACTGACATATATTATAGATTTATTGGTTAAATTTTTGTGATACTGATTCCTGGTAAGTTGTTAAATGCAACACCTGTTTTTTGTGAAGTTTTTCCGTCATACGTATGCTCTATAATAACTTCTTCTTCCGGTTCAAAAGCATCACTCACTTTTTTCATGGCTCCTCTAAACTCTATAAAAACCAAACCACCTTCAGTTGTTTTTAAGGTTAACCTATTTTTAAAATGAACACCTTGAGACAGATCTTCTATTTTCTTAATTTTTCCTGTTACAACTCCCATTTCTTAATTATTTACTGTTAGATAATGTATGGTTTCATCACTTTTAGATTTTCTTTTTTCGAAGAAGTCTTTAAATTCCGGACATTCTCTTTCCAACAATCGCACATACATTGGTGTGTAGTTATTGTTGTATTTAAAGCCGTCATCTTTTACCTCACCCCCCATTTTAAAGCGCATCACCTGAAACAAGCCACGTGCTGAAAAATGTTTGTGTCCTATTTGTTTAGCATCAAATGCTAACTGTTTAAACCGTTGGTAAACTGTTGGATATTTTTGATGGTATTCCATAAATTTTCCAACATCGCTTGAATTCATTGTTTCAAATAAATCTAGTTGAGCTTTCATAAATATTGTTTATTATTGGTTAATTCAATTTCTATTTGTTGCATAATCGTTAAGTCGCTGGGTTCTGGTAAATAGATACCAGCTTCTTTGCTTGCGTAATCTCTAAATCTGTTGATAGCCAGTGTTAATTCATCTTTAGTAACATCAGCCAAACTTTTATATTCAGTTCTAATTTCACCTGTTTTTCTATTGATAAATTCATATTCAAAGATTTCAGGATTCACTAATTTTTTAAAGTATTCTAGTTTGATATATTCTACTGTTTCTCCATATTCCAAGGCAAACCATCCCATTATTAAATGCACGTATTTAAGCTGCGGATAGGTTTTAGAAACCTGTTTCTGTTTTAATTCAAATACCTTCTTTTTTTCTATGAAGTATTTTAATTTGTCAACAGATCGTTGTACATCGATTTCGTTTATTGGATTGTAGATCATTAGTATAGTATTATTGCTGTGTAATCAATCCATTGATTGCAGATACTCCCATCATTATAATTCTCACGCATCAGAGTAATTGTAAATGATATACTTTGAATATTCTTATTGCTTAAATTCCACTCGTTAATCTTATTTTCTAAGTCTTGATGTGAAATACTTGATGTTATAATTTTTACCATTTATTTATTTATTTTTTGTTTTTAAAAAACCACCCTCTCCTCATAAAAAAGGGTGGAAATTGCTATGAAAAAAAGAATGAAAGTTTATCCGCCCACTTCCAAGGATAGTTTACTAAAACGGTAAATCATCATCTTCACCAATGGCCTCTGCTAATGGAGCTTCATTGCTTTGTGGAACCCAAACAGTTGAGTTCCCTAAAATTGGCATTGCCATGCGCTCAGCTTCACTCATTTGCTCATACAATTCTTTAGGTAAATTCTGTTTAACTAAATGAGTGTTTTGCCCTTCAATTGGATTTTTTAATTGTATATGATATAAATCTAAATACAATCCTTTTTCGCCTCTGTAAAGGTTGTTAGCATCAATAGGGATGATTAAGCAATCTATTTCTCCAGATTGTCCTTTTAATAGTTTTCTGGTGTGCTTTAAGGAAGCTAAATTTAATTTGGTGCTGAAATTTGACATCGTTCTTATTTTTTTTAGTTAAAAAGGTGTTTTATTAAAATTGATACTTGTGCCGTTACTGGCTACGGTAACTGTTTTTCCTGTGGTATTTTCTACAGCTGCTTTAAATGCTATCTCATCACTATTACTATCGCTTAAATGAATTAATACGATGTTGTTTACTTTAGATAAATCGTTTGCAGATAAAGTGGTGAGGCAATTTTCTAAACTCATGTGCGATTTTAAGATTCTATTTCTTAAAAATTCTGGTGATGCTCCTGCATTCATTTTAGCATCAATTATTTTTTTAGAATAATTAGCTTCAATTAAAATATTATTGATATTGTTAAAAGTGTAGGCACAGTAAAAAGTATCGGTTAAAAAAAGCAAATTACCACATTCTTTGTGCTTAATTATAAATCCGAAAGGTTCAGCAGCATCATGTTGAACATCAAAAGGCATTACTTTAAAATTGCCAATTGCCAAAGCAATTTTATTCTGCATCGGTATAGCGCGATGATTATTGATTTGCAATGCCTTAAATGTTCCGTTAGAAGAATATACATTAATCCCTAATTTTGTTAGTTCATTAATGCTTTTGGCGTGATCCATATGTTCGTGTGAAACGATACAACCAGCTACTTTGGAGGAATTGAAATTTATAGCTTGTTTTATTGCCTGAACATTTACACCACATTCGATAATAAGAGCTTCCTCATTGTTCTCTAAAATGTAACAATTACCTTTACTTCCTGTGCCTATAACTTTTAACTCCATATTAAAATCCTGGTCCTGATGTTGCTACTGGTTGCTCTTCTTCATTTTCGATTTCCTCTACTTCAACATCATAGGATGCTATTTCATTTTCAATTACATCTTCTGAATCGATATCTAAGGTTTCTTTGTTAGCGTTTTGCGTTACCTCATTTTCTACATAAGCTGCAGTAGTGTCAATGATTTCAATTTCATCAAATAGATCGCTATCATCTGAGCTTCCTATTTTGGTTTTAAGCAATCTTGAAACCACTGTTTTCTTAGCCATTTCATCAGGAAATTTTTGATGTGCCGGTGAGTTTCCTTTTGCTTTTCCCATTTCCCAGGCAGTTCTTATTTGTTCCATGTTCATAACCTCTGCATCTGTTGTTCCATCATTAAAAATGGCAATAGCATAAGCGCCTTTCACTTTTTGCGGATTGATGTTTTCAAAATTCTGATCGTGCTTAGTAATGTTTTTTCTTCCTGTTTGAAAATCAAAAGCATATTCAAAAACATCATTCTCATAAATAGCAATTGCAACTACTTCTTTTATTCCTGCAACTCTTTTACCTACAGCCATTGTACCCATGTAACTGCGCTGCATTACTAATTTATTGCCATATACGATGTAATAACATTGCTTTTTGGATGGTGACAAACCTTGTAAAACAGTATCTAACAATGCGTTTGCAACACTTTCTTTAGTGCAAACCTCTAAAGCTGGTCGCTTATTTAAGTCAACAGTTTCCTGTAATATTAGAAAAGCACTTCTCAAAGCATTTTCTGCACTATAATTATCAGGGAGTTTTAATCCTCCTTCACTTGAAAATTGTGCTACTTTAGCTAATACTGTTCCAACAGTATCTTCAGTAAATTTTTTAATTTGTGTACTCATTTTGAAATATTTAATTATTAATAATGATTATGCTACTCTTAATTTCTTATCAGGTTTTGAAACAATCAAATTCACTATTTGCGATTTACATTCAATAATATCTACAATGCTCTCGCGATTGTCTATAAATATTGGAGCTGTAATTTTGTAGTATTCGCAAAGGGTATTGATGATATCTAATCCTGCGTTTATTTTGGATGCTGTGTTGGCATCAGAAAAAGGAACACCATCAATTAACGTATGGCAACATTCAACCTCAGCACCATTGATTTGTGTTTCAAATAATTTGAATTTTACAAAGTTGAATTTCTCGTTGATTAAGGATTCTAAGGTGTCAATTTTCTTTTTGATGAACAATTCAATTGTGTATTGCTCTTTTTCTAAATCAGAGATTTGTTGAGCCAAGGTAGTTTCTTGATTTTGTAACTCTTCTATACGTTTGATGGAAGCTTTAATTTGATCTTCAATTGCCAAACCTCTATTAATTTCAGCTATTTCGCTTTCAATACTTGCTTTAGCAGCTTTTAAATCATCTACATTGATGGTTTCTTGTTGTTGTAAAGCTGTTTCCTTCTCTGAAAGCTCGGTTTTAAGCTTTTTATAATCGCTATTTTTAGCCAATTCATTTGCAACTAAAACAGTTTCATCTTGAGGTTCACTGCTTTTTGGGGCATTTTCTAAATGCTTAATTTTCTCCTCAATGTTTAGAATGTCAAGCAAAATAGTTTTTACGCTAGTATTGCCGTTTTCGATTCTAATTTCAAGGCTATTAATTTCATTTTCTACAGCTGATTTTTGCTCTGTTAATGATTTACCTTCTGCACTAATTTTAGAAAGGTTTTCATTTTTTGTTTTAATGAAATTGGCTTTTAACTCCTCTTTTTTAGCTTCTACATCGGAAGCTTCAAAATCTCTTTTACATGTTGGGCATGCAAAGTTTGCCTCATCAAAATTGAGTTCTTTTTCATTTTCAAGACCCCATTCCGTTCTTTTATAAGCAATGCCGGTTGTGAAATTATTGAGCTGCTCATTTAAACCTTTTAATTTTAAACCTAAGGTGGTTAATCCATTTTCATAGGTTTGCAACTCAGCTTTTTTAGCAGATAATTCATTGTTTAAATCATTTACACCAGAGGTTTCAGACTTCATTGATCTACTTACTGCTTGCTTAGTTTCAAACTCGATGTTTTGAAGCTTTGATTTTAGTTCAAACACTTCATTAGCAACGGCATTTCTTTTGCTTAGAATAGCATCAAATGCTTTTGTTTTATCATCAATTTGCGCCTGTACATCGTTTAAAGAGTTTATTAAAACTTCTTTTTCTTTTTTCAATGCATCAAAATCTAAAGCTTCAGGAGTATTTCTAGTAACTTCATCTACTCTGGTAGGAATTGATTTAATAGCATCGTTTAATAATTTGCGTTGCGCTGCTAATTGTTTCTTATACTCATCTAAACTTTTGTTAGTTAGTTTAGCCATTAACTCGGTAAACATTTGGTCGTTTCCTGCTATTTCTGCATCGCTTACATTCCCAACTAATTCAATTAAAGCACTTCTTTTATCCTGCCATTTCAATGAATTAAATGCCAATGGATTGGTAATCATTTTAAAAACTGATTCATCTAAAATGCTTGCTATTTTCTCATGGAACTCTTTTTGTTGTTTTGGCACCTCATTCCAGAAATATTCGGTTACATTCCCGGAGAATTCAGCATCTAACGAACCTCTTTTCTTAACCCAATTTTCTTTTAGAATTCTTCTAATAACAATTTCCTCGCCTTTTACATCAATAACAGCAGAAACCTCGTGTTCTATTTGAGGAATCACCTTATTATCTTTATCGAGTGTTTTAATTTCGAAGTCTTTTCTGTCGGTACTGTCTTTACCAAAAAGTAACCAGGTAAATCCGTCAAAAATTGTTGTCTTTCCAATACCATTCTCACCAAAAATATTAGTAACATGGTTAAAATTGATTGTTAGATTTCTTATCCCTTTAAAGTTTTTAAGGGTAATTTGTTTAATGGCAATTGAATTTTCCATATCTTTGAATTGTAATTAATAATTAAACTTCTGTTTAGTTTCCTACTGTTTCAGCAGTAGGTTTTTTATTTTACAAGTAGTTTTATGAGATAATTTCGAGCTTCATCATCAGTAACTAATTGTTTTCTTTTTTTATGAATTTTTTGCTTACCCTGCAAATCCTTTTGAAGCCTGTCAAAAAGCTTAATTTGCTCTTCTATGGAAAGCACTTTTACAATTGGATATACAGTGTCGGCAATCATTATTCTTGCTCTTGAAGCATTTGTTTTAATTCTGATTTAGCTTTTTCGAAATAGATCAAAGCATCTTCTGTTTTCTCAAATGATTTTGAGATCATCTTAGCAACCACTTCCTTATTTTCTTCTGTAATTGACTGTGTGCGATAAAAGATATTTCTAACTGTTGAGTAACTCACATTAACTTTAGTTGAGATATCAATCAAATCATTGGTGGTTAAGAGTCTGTGAAATATTGATTTCTGCTCTTCTGTAATTGGGTTTCCTACTATTACCATTTTTTTAATTTTAATTATTTAACTTTTTTAATTGATCTAGATTTATTGGTTTATCTGTTAAAGATGTTTTTCAAGGCCTTTCTTACATAATAGCCAAATACAAAGGCGGCTAAATAAATAGATAAAGTAACTAGCAATGCTATTGCATGACTTACACCCTCATTAACTAATAACCAAATGGCAGCTATCATTGGGCTGGACATTCCTATAATGGCGACTGTGATACTATTTTTTTTCATGCTGCTACTTTTAGTTCTGCTTTTAATAATTGAATTTTCCATTGTAGCTCCGCTTCGGTTAGAAGATTTCTAAGAGCTTCTTTATAATTTTTGATGTCGTCATATGACTTAGCAATAACTTCTCTTGTGAACCAGCTGTCAAAGTCAGCATTAAGGAATTCTCTAATTAAGTAGATGTACCTTTTTTTAAAAATTTCATCATACTCATCTTTAAATACAATTCTATACAGTTCGCCGCTTTGCAGTGTTCCCGTAAAATTTTTAATGTTTAATTTCATTTTTTGATGGTTTAGTTATTACAGTTAATAAAATCGCACTTAAATCTTTTGATAATAATTTGTGATTTTATATTGTCATAATTTGTATATTTACTTTATATAAAAGTTTTACACTACAAATATACAAGTAAAATACAAGTAAACAAATTATTTACAAGTTTTTTTCTTGTCAACTTTAATATTTCGGATCATGTTTAAAGAAACACTTCGCAAATACATAGAAATCAAAAACATAACACAGTCTGAGCTAGCATCAATGGTTGGTGATACGCAACAAGCTGTGAGTGATTTCTTAAATAAGGAGGGAAATCCACAGAAAAAAACAAGAGAGAAGTACTTTGAAAAACTTGTAGGCTTTGAAAATTACTACAAACAAATTACAAGTTTAAATCAAGTAAATGATCATGATATCGAATATGATATAATAGAAAACACTAATGGTAATAAGTTTGTTAAATTACCAGACGGAAGTTTAATGATTAGCGTTCCGTTAATTCCATTTAATGCATACGCATCTTTTTTAGAGATTTATGATGACGAATACCAGGTTCATGAAGAATTTGAAAGTATCTATTTTACAGTTGATAAAATTGGACGAGGGAAATACCTTGCATTTACTGTTAAAAATGATAGCATGAATGGCGGAAGTTTAGATGACACTCCATCAGGAGCACAGGTATTAACACGTGAGCTAGGCAGACATCATTGGAAAGATGGCTTTAAACCCACACAATACGGCTGGATCATTATTTGTTTAACCGGTATATTTCATAAAGATATTAAAGGACCAGATGAACATGGATTTATTACTTGCTCCTCTAGAAATAAATCTCCTGAGTTCCCAAATTTTAAACTCAATCTAAACGATGTACATTCCATTTACAAATTGATAAAAAGAACATTTTAACCAATACTTTTAAATTATGAAAAAGACATTATATATCCTGGTCGCAATTATTTTTATTAGTTGCCAACCTAAAATGGACAATAGACAGTTGTTAATAAAGAATATTGAAATAAAAATAAAAGAGACAATGAATGATCCTAGTAGTTTTGAATTCATAAGCTTTAATTCTAATGTTGAAAAAGAATTAGAATATATAGAAGGAACTGGAGATAATTCATCTGATGTAAGATTTTATGACTTTAAGTTTAGAGGAAAAAACGCTTATGGAGCCTTAATAATTGATCAAGCATTAATTTTGACTGATAAGGAATTTTTGTCATTTAGAATTGTAGATTAAACTATTGAATTATGAAGAATATTTTATTAATTACTTTTCTCTCTTTATTAAGTTGCAGTGATGATTCTTGCGAAGATGAAATACGTTCAATAAATCAAAAATATGAAAGTCAAGTAAAACAGATAAATGAAAGGCAACCAATTGATCAAATACAGCTCAACTTAGTTAATAATGCCTGGAGAAAAGAATTAGAAAATATTGATTGTTAATTTACGCTCATGTACTCTACTGATAAAAGAATATTGAGGCTCATCGATCTTTTGATTTTTCAAAGGAAAATAAGCTATGTAAAAGAGTTTTGTGATGAAATAGGAATATTAACTCAAAGTGTGTCAAAAATTAAGAAAGGCAGTACTCATTTTACTGTTAATCATATTGAAAAAATATGCTCAAAATACAATGTAAATGCCAATTGGATATTTGGTGTTGAAGATGAAGTTTTTAATGATAATAACACTATAAAATTAGATATTTAGAATAAAAAACATACCATAAATCGTACACTATTTATGCTAAAAAGGATGTTTTTTTGTGGTCTTTAGCCCAATAAAACAGTTGCGAAATACACAAAGTTGTAATTCATAACCCGAAGGTCGGCAGTTCAAATCTGCTCCTCGCTACAATTAATAAAACTTTCAAATCAAGCGGTTTAGTTAAGTCTAAATCGCTTTTTTAATTCGAAGAAAAATGGGTTTTTACAATGCTATCTTTAACAAATCTGTTATTAGGATGGTAATTCTTAAAGCAAATTTCATAATTAATCGTTCTGCCGTTTTTTTTATACGACTCGTGAAATGATTCATAATTTATCCAATCATTTGGATAGGCAATTTTTAGAGCATTTTCTTTATAAAAAGTACTGTCAATATAAATAGTTTGTTTGCTTACTTCCAATCTTCTTTTAAACAAACCTATTCTATCAAACTGACTAAAATCGTTTATAGCATTGGCTTTTGAATCAGCTATAATAAGAACATACGTATTAGCCGTTTTAATTTTTATTTCGTTGGTGTTATTTTGATGAAAATACATTAAAACAAATACCAACCCTAAAAAAAATTCTCCAACAATTATAAAATTATATGGAATTCTTTTAACGATAATTCTATCTAAAATATAAAGTATCAAAACAGGTATCGAAATAGCAACAATTACAGCGGATACCAATGCAAATTCAGGATTAATGAAGCATGTAATTATTAGTGTATATAAAGTAACTAAAATGGTTAAACAAAAAAGAAGTACAACAGGAGTTAATGGAAAAACTAATGTTTTAATGAGTTTAATAAAAACGTTTCGATTCATATCAGTAAGAGCTATTATTATTTCTTTTTAAACAATAACTTTTTCTCCATCACAAAATCATCCATCACAAAATTGTTACCGATATCACTTACAATTTCATCTACAATAGTAAATCCCATTTTTTGATAGGCTTTTATAGTATTCAAATTGTATTTATTTACAGTCAGATTAATACGGTTGCAACCCATTTTTAGTGCTTCATTTTCAATATACGAAAGAGCAAAATTACCTACACCTTTTCCTCTAAAATCTTTTAAGACATATAATTTACTTAAAAATATCGAATTCTCATTTTTCTGAGTTGAAAAATAACCAATAGCCTGATCATCAACATGAATTAAGCAATATTGATAGTGCTTCCTGATTTGATCTTTAATAGCCTTTTCTGATTGAAAATTGTTCAACATATAATTAACTTGATCAACTCCTATAATAGCAGTATAATGTTCTTTCCAAATGATGGAAGCTAAATGTTGAATAGTTAAAATATCTGATAAATCTTTAACTAATGTAATTGTTAACATAGCTTATGGTATTACGTCTAAAATTTCTTATACATCACATAATGTCCACCAACATGTAGAATATCAAACTCAGGTCCGATAATTTCAAACCCCAGTTTCTGATAAAATCGCAGGGCTTTAATCCGGGCATTAAACCACAATACCTCAGCTTTGTTGGTTTTAACAAATTCGATGATATGCTTTAACAAAACACTGCCAATCCCTTTTCCTTGGTACTTCGATAAGGTTGCCATTCCCCTAAGCTGAAACTGATGCCCCTCAAAATAAGCATGCGACGAGACTAAAACCGTTGCTACAGAAACGAGTTTATCTGATATAAACAATCCAAAATGCGTGGTGTTTTCATCAAAATCGCCGGGAAATTCATACGGTAAAGGTATGCCCTTACGCAAAACTTCAATCCTAACCGGAAATGTTTCTGATGCCTGTATTATTTTAACTTCCATTTTCTTATTTTTAAAACAAAAATACTATATGGATTCCATAAAAATCAAAATTATTCCACAAGATAATATTTTAAGCATTATGCCTCTGTTAAAAACGTTAAATACAACCACACCTGATGAAGTCTTAAAAGAACGGATACTTGCAATGGCAACAGAAAATTATGAGTGTATAGGAATGTATAATGAGGAACGGTTAATTGGCATCTGCGGATTGTGGTATATGACCCGACATTATGTTGGTAAAAGCATAGAACCCGATCATGTGGTAATTGACAGCAACTACCGAAATCAGGGCTTGGGAAAAAAATTATTTAACTGGATATACGAATATGCAAAATCTAAAGGCTGTGAAGCCAGTGAATTAAATACCTATGTTCAAAATCGAAAATCCCATAAATTTTATTACAATGAAGGCTATGAAATCTATGGGTTTCATTTTGTGAAAATTTTACGTGATGATCGACAATTTTATTAATTAATAATTTGCAATATTCTAAGGCATTTGTATATTTGCCATGCTTTTGCGGGAGTAGCTCAGTTGGTAGAGCTCCAGCCTTCCAAGCTGGTTGTCGCGAGTTCGAGCCTCGTCTCCCGCTCTAAAAATCTCAAACTTTTAGTTTGGGATTTTTTATTTAAACGTTTTGGCGAGAAGTTTATCCCGATAGCACAGCTGAGGGAAGCTTCGTCTCTTGTTCATAAAAAAACCTCCAGTTTGGAGGTTTTTTTTATTTTAGTTCAAACGTAACATTTACTTTTGCCGTTACCAATATTTCTCCTATTGCAATGGTTTCTCTATAACCACTTACTACAACTTCTTCGAGAGCCATTTTTTGATCAAAACGAGGTACATTAATGTTTTCAAATTCAGAAATAACAATAGCCTTTCCAACTGCTTGATTTAATTCACCGGCATATTCAATAGCTTTTTGTTTTGCTTGTTGAATCGCTAATTTACGTGCTGATACTTTATGCTTTTCAAATTCGGTTGTTGCAAACTGAATTCCATCAATTGAATTTACTCCGCTTTCAAACAATCCTTGAAGTAATGCTTCGTATTTATTAAAATCTTTTAAGGTTATGTGAATAGATTGAGTGGCTACATAATTATACTCTTTCGTATTATAATCATACGTTTTATTTAAATGCATGTATTGTGTTGCTATTTCTTTAGAATCAAATTTCATTTTTTTAAGTAATTTTAATACAGCATCAACGCTTATATCATGTTTTTTCTTAGCTTCTGAAGCTGCTTTGGCATTTGCTTCAACCCTTACTTTTACAATGGCATAATCAGGCATTACTTTTACAACACTTTCACCCGTTACAGCTATATATGGCTTTTCTTGAGCTTGTACGAATGATACTAATGGTAGTATTAATACAACAAAGATTAATAGTTTTTTCATAATGTTATGTTTAGATTAGTTATTATAACAAAAATACTGCCAATTAAAATTTACCTAGTTTTTGTAACACTAATAATACGCCAATCGGAATAGCCAATAAGAAAATAAGCGAAGTATTTTCATCCCAAATATATGGACTTAATAATAAGGTTAATACATAACCACCAATAGTACCTCCAATATGTGCAGCATGACCAATATTTCCTAATTGTTTTTTCATACCATAAATCGAAAATAACAGGTATAAAATTCCGAATATGTATCCCTTTATTGGAATTGGTAAAGGGAAAATATATAAAGTCATTTCTGGATAATATAAAATAGATGCATAAATAATTCCCATTACAGCTCCAGATGCACCAACAGCACTATAATACAGTTCACTTTTATGCACAAACATAGTGTATAAACTACCAGCTAAAAGACTCCCAAAATAAATTAACAGAAAATTTATATTACCTCCTTCAATAATTACTATTTTTCCAAAAAGGTAAAGAGCATACATATTAAAAATGAGATGTAGCCAATCAGCGTGTAAAAATCCGGATGTCAACATTCTAAATTTTTCACCTTTATTGATTGATAAAATTTGGAATTTATAACGATTAAAAAAATAATTATCACTAAATCCTTTTACAGAAACTAAAACATTTGAAATAATAATTACAATTAATAAAGTATTCATTTTTAAAAATTTTATTTCAAAGATAAAATTTAGTGCGATATTTGCAGCACAAAAATGATGTATTTAATTTCGTACATATTGTTATATCCAGTAATTATACTGTTATCACGATTGCCTTTTTGGGTTATTTATCGCATTTCTGATGTACTTTACTTTTTTACCTATTACATTATTCGATACAGAAAAAAGATAGTTTTCAGTAATTTAAAATTAGTATTTCCTGATAAATCTAAACAAGAGCTAACTACTATTGCAAAAGCTTTTTACCTTCATTTTGGTGATATGCTTATGGAATCTGTAAAAGCATTTTCTATGAGTAATGAAGATATGTTAAAACGATATCATTATAAAAATCCTGAAATTTTTCAAGAACTATTTAATAAAAAAAAGGGTGTAGCTTTAATGGGTTCACATTATGCCAATTGGGAATGGATTGTACACGTTTCTCAATTTGCCCCGCATAAATCATACGGAACCTATAATCAATTAAAAAATCCATACTTCGATAAATTAATCAGAAAATCTAGAGGAAAATTTGGTGGTCAATTACTAACATCCGCAGAAACCATACCTACAGTAAAATACAATAAAGAAAATGGCCTATTAGGACTTTATGGGTTAGTGAGCGATCAATCGCCCATGTTACATAAAACTCATTATTGGAGACCATTTATGGGTGTTAAAGTGCCAGTTCACACGGGTGCAGAAGCTATTGCCAAAAAATATGATTTAGCTGTAGTATTTTTTAATGTAGAAAAAATTAAACGTGGTTTTTATGAAGTTACGTTTGAATTAATTTCAGATGATGCATCCAATCTTAAGAATTTTGAAATAACTGATAAGTATTTAACCTTGGTTGAAAATCAAATTAAAAGAAAACCTGCTTTTTATTTTTGGACACATAAACGATGGAAACATAAAGACAAAGCCTCTCTTAATTAAACCAATCTCTAACTAATTCCTCTTCTAGCTTTAAACCTGATTTATGTACAAACTCATTACTGGAGGTCTGATATACGTAATCTTCTTTCCAAATATCAATATTTTCAGCGGTTTGTTTAATACTTTCGCAAACATAAAGTACTTCTTCATCAGTCATAGTAGGATGTATGGACATACGTACCCAACCTGGTCTATCTATCATACAGCCTTCAATAAGATGTTTTTCTATTTCTTTAGAGGTAATATTGTCTACATGTAATAAGTAATGACCATAGGTTCCGGCACAAGAGCACCCACCTCGCGTTTGAATTCCATAACGGTCGTTTAATATTTTTACAATCAAATTATAATGTGCATTCTCAATATAAAATGAAAAAATTCCTAAGCGATGTTTATGTTGTTCTGCTAAAATATGTAGATTAGGTATTTGTTTAAGTTTATGAAAGATTACTGAATTTATCTCTTCTTCCCGTGCTTCAATTTTTGCGGGATCCATTTCTTCTTTTAATTTAATGGCCAAGGCAATTTTTATCGTTTGTAAAAAACCAGGTGTTCCTCCGTCTTCACGTACTTCAATATCTTCTATATAATCTCGATCTCCCCATGGATTGGTATAATAAACCGTTCCACCACCCGGATTATCGGGTATCATGTTATGATACAGATTTTTATTAAACACTAAAACTCCGGAAGTTCCTGGACCTCCCAAAAACTTATGAGGTGAAAAGAAAATGGCATCTAAATAACCTTCATCATCAGGGTGCATATCGATTGGGACATACGGTGCAGAACAGGCAAAATCAACAAAACAAACGCCATTGTATTGATGAATTATTTTGGCAACTTTATGATAATCTGTTTTAATTCCAGTCACATTGGAACAGGCCGTTATAGAGGCTATTTTAATGGGTCTATCTTGATTTTCATCCAATAAACGTCTGAAATTTTCAAAGCATATCAACCCTGATTCTTGACAAGGAATGATTATTACATCAGCAATCGTTTCTAACCACGATGTTTGATTTGAATGATGTTCCATATGGGATATAAAAACCAAAGGACGCATTTCGGCAGGGACTTTGGTATGCGGACGTAGATTTTCGGCAATTTTAAGGCCTAAAATTCGTTGGAATTTATTCACTACACCGGTCATTCCAGTACCGTAAGTAATCAAGACATCATCAGTATTGGCGTTAACGTGCTTTTTAATTATTTCTCTTGCTTTGTGGTAGGCCACAGTCATCGCAGCACCGGTTATGGAAGTTTCAGTATGGGTATTGGCTACAAACGGACCAAATTCTTCAATAATTTTAGTTTCAATGGGGCGGTATAACCGACCACTTGCTGTCCAATCGGTATAAATTATACGTTTTTTACCATAAGGTGATTCAAACGTTTGGTCTAAACCAATAATATTTGTTCTAAACTGTTCGAAATATTTTTCTAACGTATTTGATTCTGTGCTCATTTATACAATATTTTTTAAAGAAATCTCTTGAATTTCATACATTATTTTACGGGCTAATGCATCGGCATTTTCTTGCGTTGTACTTTCTGTATAAATTCTAATGATTGGTTCGGTATTGGATTTTCGCAAATGAATCCATTCATTTTCAAAATCGATTTTTACCCCATCTATCGTATTTATTTTTTCAGTAGCATACATATTGTTAACTTCCTGTAAAATTTTATCAACATTCACCATCGGTGTTAACTCAATCTTATTTTTACTCATAAAATATGACGGATACAAATCGCGTAAGGCTTTACAACTAATTTTTTGATGAGCCAAATGTGATAAAAACAAGGCTACACCTACTAGTGAATCGCGACCATAATGTGCATCAGGATAGATGATTCCGCCATTACCCTCTCCTCCAATAACAGCTTTGGTTGCTTTCATCAACTCAACCACATTTACTTCGCCTACTGCTGAAGCGTAATAGTTACTCTTATGTTTTTCTGTAATGTCTCTTAATGCTCTTGATGAAGATAAATTGGATACGGTATTTCCTTTGGTATGTTTTAATACATAATCTGCACAAGCAACCAAGGTATACTCTTCGCCAAACATAGAACCGTCTTCATTTACAATAGCTAACCGGTCTACATCTGGATCTACCACAATACCCAGATGCGCCTTTTCTTGCACCACCAATGCTGATATTTCTGTTAGATGTTCAGGCAAGGGCTCTGGATTGTGCGGAAACTTGCCATTGGGTTCGCAATATAATTTAATATACTCTACGCCTAATTTATCTAAAAGTGCAGGAATAGCAATTCCTCCGGTTGAATTTACTGCATCAATTACTACTTTAAATTGTGCGTTTTTAATAGCCTGTATGTCAACTAATTTTAAGTTTAAGACTTCCGTTACGTGACGATCAATGTAATCAGATATTTTTGAAAATTTTCCCAATTCATCAACTTCTGCAAACTCAAATAATTCTTGTTCTGCTATGTTTAATACTTCTTCTCCATCTTTTGCGTTGATAAATTCTCCTCTTTCATTCAGTAATTTTAGGGCATTCCATTGTTTTGGGTTGTGAGATGCGGTAATAATAATACCTCCCTGTGCCTTTTCCAACGCAACGGCTACTTCTACCGTAGGTGTGGTAGACAATCCCAAATCAATCACATCGATACCCAAACCGATAAGTGTTTCTGAAACCAATCCGCTAATCATTTTACCAGAAATTCTTGCATCGCGTCCAATAACAACTTTAATACGCTTAAAATCAGCGCGTCTTTTAAGCCAGTAGCCAAATGCTGAAGTAAATTTAACAGTATCAAGTGGTGTTAAATTTTCACCTACTTTGTTTCCTATAGTTCCACGAATACCGGATATTGATTTTATTAATGTCATGCGCTGTTATTTTTTATCAAAGATACTTTTATTGTAAAATACCACAAAAAAACGCCGCTAATTTCTTAACGGCGTTTCAATTATTTTAAAAACAAACTACTATTTCTTTTTAGATTTAGCATCCATTTTTTTCTTTAAATCGGCTAAGTCAGAAATATCACCTAAAGTTGTTTTCTCTGCTGAATCTGATTTTTGAGTAGCAGCTTTTACATTTTTCTCTTCTTGCTCTTTGTAAACAGCAGTGTGTGAAACCACAATTCTTCTGTACTCTTTATTAAACTCTAACACTTTGAACGAAGCTGTTTCTCCTTTAGAAAGTTTACCACCTTCTTCTTTCTCCATTTGACGGCCAGGTAAGAATGCTTCTACACCTTCTGCTAAAAGAACGATAGCTCCTTTATCTGTTTTCTCTTTAATGGTACCTTCGTGTACTGAATCAATAGTATATTTTTCTTCGTGCGCTTCCCAAGGATTGTCTTCTGTATGTTTGTGTCCTAAGTTTAACTTACGACCTTCTACATCCAATTCTAATACTTGAACTTCTAATTTGTCACCAATTTTAACAAAGTCTGACGGGTGTTTAATTTTTTCTGTCCAAGAAAGGTCAGAAATATATACCAATCCGTCAATACCTTCTTCCAATTCAACAAATACTCCAAAGTTGGTATAGTTTCTAACTGTTCCTGTATGGGTTGATCCTACTGGATATTTCTCAGCGATGTTTGACCATGGATCTGGGTGTAATTGTTTCATTCCTAATGACATTTTACGACCTTCTCTGTCTAAGGTTAATACAACAGCTTCAACTTCATCTCCTACATTTACAAAATCTTGTGCAGAACGTAAATGTGTAGACCATGACATTTCAGAAACGTGAATTAATCCTTCAACACCATCTGCTACTTCAATAAATGCACCGTAATCTGCTATAACAACAACTTTACCTTTTACTTTATCACCTATAGCGATGTTTGCATCTAATGCATCCCAAGGATGTGCTTGTAATTGTTTTAAACCTAATTGAATTCTTGTTTTTTCATCATCGAAATCAAGAATTACAACATTTAATTTTTGATCTAATTCTAACACTTCACTTGGATGATTGATACGGCTCCATGAAAGATCGGTTATGTGAATTAATCCGTCTACACCACCTAAGTCGATAAACACTCCGTATGAAGTGATATTTTTAACCACTCCTTCTAATACTTGACCTTTTTCTAACTGACCAATAATTTCTTTCTTTTGCGATTCGATATCGGCCTCAATAAGTGCTTTGTGCGATACAACAACATTTTTAAATTCGTGGTTAATTTTAACAACTTTAAATTCCATTGTTTTTTCAACATATTGATCGTAATCTCTAATTGGTTTAACATCAATTTGAGAACCTGGTAAGAATGCTTCAATTCCGAATACGTCTACAATCATACCGCCACGAGTTCTGCATTTTACAAAACCGTTAACAATTTCACCGTTGTCGTGTGCATGAATTACTCTGTCCCAAGCTTTAATTACGCGTGCTTTTTTGTGTGAAAGTACTAACTGACCGTACGAATCTTCGCGTTTGTCAACTAAAACTTCTACTTTATCTCCTACTTTTAAGTGTGGATTGTAGCGGAATTCGTTTAAGGAAATTACTCCTTCCGATTTTGAATTGATGTCAATTATTGCTTCACGGTCTGTCATTCTCATAACTACCCCTTCAATTACTTCATTTTCATTTACGAAGCCAATTGTACCAACTAATGCATCTTCAAATTCTTTTAATTTTTTCTCGTCAACTGCCTCGATACCTTGTTCGTATTTGTGCCAGTCAAAGTTTTGCAAAAATTCTTGTGGATTTACTTTTTTTACTTCCGGAGTAACTTGTGGAGTTGTTACTTCTGTTGTTTGAGCATCTACTTGCTCGTTTGTGTTTGTTGTTTCTTCAGACATGTGCTGATGATAAAATTTTGTATCTGACGGTTATTAAGATTTTTATGCGATTAAACCGATCAGAGTTGTTATAAATACATATTTTTTTCCTTTTAAATCTATTATCGCTAAAAGGCGTGCAAATTTACAAAATAAATTATAATATAACAAAAAGATATTGAATGATTTAGAATTAATTTTAATAAACAAGTAAGTAATCTAAAATAATTGTTGATTTAATATAACTTGCTGTTAGTTATTGCTTTAAATTCCTAGCACCAATACTTCTTTTGTTATTTTAACCAATTTTTAAAATCCGTTACCTTTTCTCTACTTACAATAAGATCATTTTCATTGTAATTTTTAACAAAAACCTGTAACCTACTGTTGGAATACGAAATAATATCCTTGATAAAGTTTATGTGTACAATGTGTTTTCTACTTATTCTAAAAAAATTAACGGGATTCAAGCTCACTTCTAACTGATCTAATGAGAACTCTACAGGATACGACCTGTTATCTCTTGTGTGTAAAAAAGTATTTTTATCTTGACTATAAAAACAAGTTATATCATCAATTAATATCGGTTTAAAGTGTTGTCCTATCTTAACTACAAACCTTTTTTTATAATTCTCCTGATTTGGATTTATGATGTAATTCTTTAACTCATTAAAATCTATATATGTAGCAGAATAATGCCCAACAAATTGCTTATATTTTGCAATTGCTTGTTCTAATGCTTCTATTTCAATAGGTTTAAGTAAATAATCAATACTGTTTAATTTAAATGCTTTTAAGGCAAACTCGTCAAAAGCAGTAGTAAAGATTACAAAGCTTTTTGTAGGAACTTGTTCAAAGATTTCAAAGGCAAGTCCGTCTGAAAGTTGTATATCAAGGAAAAACAAATCGGGATGCTTATTTTCTTTGAGCCATTTTACCGATGAATCAACAGAATGCAAGGTTGTTAAAATTTCAAGTTCAAAGGTTTCCAATAACCTTGTTAACCTTCGGGCTGCCGGTTTTTCATCCTCAATAATTACAACTTTCATAATTACTTAATTATTGTATTTATCATTATCCATTAATTCTTTAATTTTTTGCTCTTCCCATTTTTTTCCCAAGATAAAATTAAATCCAAATACATTAATAAAATGAATTGCTAAACCGATTCCCCAAAAGAAAACAACATTAAAAGTTTCCCATCTCCAAAAATTATCATTAAAGTCATAATCTTTAAAGTATTTAAGCACCAGTAAAAAAATATTAATTATGATATAAATAGCTAGATGTTTATAAAAGCCTTTAATGCGGTCTACCCGTTTCTTTGCTCTGAAATAACTATCTTTTCTGTTTTGATCAAATATTGACTCATTCATAACACAACGTTTTATTCCCAGTTTCTTTTATTTTCTTCTTCCATAAATTCTTTAATTTTTCGTTCTTCCCAATCGCGACCAAAAATAAGGTTGTAACCAAACACCGAAAAACCATGAATAGTTAGTCCTACTCCCCATCCAAACAATGGAAACCAAAACCAATGGTAATGTGGAGAAGTATACAGGTTGATAAAAATTAAAAAAGGGATAACAATAATGTAGGATAATAAATTTCCGTAAAATCCTTTAATGTCCTCTACCCTTTTTTTAGCTTTGTAATAGCGGTCTTGTTCGTTAAAATCTGTTTTCATTTGTATTATTTTTTTAGTTAATAATGGTATTTTTACTTCAAATAAATTTGTTGTTGTTAGTACTTCTACTTGTTTGTTAGTTAATAGTGCATAACGGTTAACAATGTTGCTTAAACCTACTTTAGTTCCTTTAGATGTTGAACTTTTTAAGTTTAATGAATTTGAAACAATTAAAAAACCGTTTTCTGTATATACATTTACTGTTAACGGATACTCGCTAGAAACTATATTATGTTTTATGGCATTTTCCAACAATAACTGCAATGATAAGGGCACAATTTTGTAATCATCATTATCGATTTTGTCTTGAATATCAACAATAATTGCATCTTCAAAGCGTATTTTAAGCAAATCCATATAGGTTTTTGCAAAGTTTAATTCCTCTTCCAAGGGCGCAAGTTCTTTATCCTTTTGTTCTAATACATAGCGGTAAACTTTGGATAGTTTAGTGGTAAATTTTTCTGCTAAGGTTTGATTTTCTCCTATTAATGATGCCAACACATTTAAGCTGTTAAATAAAAAATGCGGATCAATTTGATTTTTCAACGTTTCGAATTTAGCACTTTCTGTATGAGCAATTAATTTGTGATGAGCCGTTTTAGACTCATTATAATATTTGTAAAAATATATAAGGTGGAAGTTTACACTTAAAACAATGGTTAAAACGATAGCACTTATTAATATATCCTGATGATTGCTTTGCCCCAAATTGGTCAAAGAACTACCATAAATTTCGATTTGATTTATTGATAACAACAAATAAAAGACCAATATTGTAACAAAAACCGAGGTAATAAAGCCTACAACAATTCTTTTTATAGGTTCAGTATTCCATGAAATTTTTGTATTCCAGTATTTAAATAAAAAGTAATTTGAATATACTAAACAAAGCATGTATAATACATGAACAATAAATACATTAATTAATGCTTCAGGCGAATTAGTAAAACCACCAACAACACGCAGTCTATCCAACAAAAAGAGTATTAATCCTCCAATCAAAGCAATTACTAAAATCTTAAATATTTCTTTCATCTGCTGTTATATTCGTTATTTTTTAGAGTGAATTGAACCATTTAATTTTATACTTCGAAATTCTGCAATTATCATCATTTAAAAAAAATTAAACCGATGAATTGTAGAATAAAGCTCCTGAATTGATTAATTTTGAAAAAATTTACGAACCTATATTTAATTAACATGGATTTTGATTTATTTCTATCAAACATATCAAAATTAAAAGAATTACCATTGGGAGGAATAAATTCTCAATTTAAAATGGCACCTGCATTACGTAAACTTTATGATGAAAAAAAGATAAGTGAACTAAATCCTAAAATTGCAGCGGTTTTGGTATTATTTTATCCAAGTGAAAACAATGAAACCATGCTTTTATTAACCAAAAGAGCTTTTTATAACGGCACCCATTCATCACAAATAAGTTTTCCCGGTGGCAAGCATGAATATGCAGACGTATTAATGAAAAATACCGCCTTAAGAGAAACCAATGAAGAAGTTGGTATAAATAAAGATGATATTACCTTAATTAGAACATTAACCAATGTTTTTATACCGCCTAGCAATTTTATGGTAACTCCCTTTTTAGGTTTTATCAAATATGCTCCGTTCTTTTATACAAATGACGAAGTTGAATCTGTTTTAGAAGTAAAACTATCAGACATATTGGATGCATCTAATCTAAAATCAACACAATTAAATACTTCTTATGCTAAAAACATCGATGTACCGTGTTATGAATTAAATGAAGAAATAGTTTGGGGAGCTACCGCAATGATTTTAAGTGAACTTCATGATTTAATAAAATTATTGTAATTCAATTTTCTTATTAACTTTGCAACTTAAAACTAACTTATGCCGTTTTTAAAACGAAATCCATTTGGACAAATATTATTTTTAAAAAAATGGTTAATCCGCGTTTTCGGACTTATTTCGCATCAACGTTATCACGGGTTTAACAAGTTACAAATTGAGGGCTCTGAGTTTATTCGTGATTTACCTGCTCAAAACGTATTGTTTATATCCAACCATCAAACCTACTTTGCTGATGTTGCCGCTATGATGCACGTATTTAACGCATCTTTAAAAGGAAGAGTTGATACTATTAAAAATATTGGATATATCTGGAATCCTAAATTAAATATCTATTTTGTTGCAGCCTCTGAAACTATGAAGTCTGGAATCTTACCTAAAATTTTTGCTTACGCAGGTTCTGTTTCTATTGAAAGAACCTGGCGAAGTGCCGGTGAAGAGGTAAACAGACAAGTAAAAATGTCGGATATAACCAATATAGGCACTGCATTGAATGATGGATGGGTTATCACTTTTCCACAAGGCACAACCAAACCTTTTAAACCCATTAGAAAAGGAACAGCACATATTATTAAAAAGTACAAACCAATTGTTGTACCTATAGTTATCGATGGATTCAGAAGATCATTTGACAAAAAAGGATTATTTCTTAAAAAAAGAGGTATTTTACAATCTATGGTAATTAAAGAACCTCTCAAAATTGATTATGACAATGAATCTATTGAAAGTATCGTAGAAAAAATAGAGTTTGCCATAGAACAACACCCTTCGTTCTTGAAGGTAATTCCAATTGAAGAGTATGTTAAGAGCGAAGATGAACTCAATAAAAAGCGAACTTTCTGGAAATCATACTAGTTTTATTTTTACTTTAAAATCTTCTGATTATTTCTGCTATAAGCAATAACTATTATCAATAGTTTTTATATCTTTATCGCAAAAATTTATAACAATGACCATTACTCAACTTAAGTATGTTCTGGCAGTAGCAGAACATCAGAATTTCACTGTAGCAGCAGACCATTCGTATGTTACCCAACCTACGTTAAGTATGCAAATTCAAAAACTTGAAGAGGAGTTAGAAATTCAAATTTTTAACAGAAACAAAAAGCCGATAGAGTTGACAGAAATCGGTAAAAAAGTTGTAGAGCAAGCCAAAACAATAGTTAACGAAAGCAACAGACTCACTGATATTGTTGATCAGCAAAAAGGTTTTATTGGTGGTGATTTTAAAATTGGTATCATTCCTACCATTACGCCTACTTTATTACCTATGTTTTTGAAAACATTTCTTAAGAAGTACAACAAGGTTAATTTAATTGTTGAAGAATTAACTACTGAAGAAATAATCAAAAAACTAAACGATGGTCATTTAGATGCTGCTATAGCAGCAACACCATTAGAAAATGAATCGATAAAGGAAAAAATACTTTATTACGAACCCTTTGTAAACTTCATCCCAGAAAATCACCGTTTATATCACAAGCAACGCATAGATCCTACAGAATTGGATTTAAGTGATATTTTATTGCTTCGCGATGGACATTGTTTTAAAGACAGTATTATTAATTTATGCAATATTCATCCTAACAAAACATCAGGTCAGGGGTTTCAGTTTCAAAGTGGAAATTTTGAAACACTAATTAAATTATCTAAAGAAAATATGGGAATGACCTTATTGCCATATTTAACCACTGTTGATTTAAGTGAAAACGACAAAAAATACCTAAGAGAGTTTAATACACCTGTTCCTGCACGTGCAGTTAGTATTATTCACCATAAATCGCAATTAAAAATGCAATTGATTGAAGCGCTTAAAAATACCATAGACGGTATTGTAAGAGGAGCTATTGCATTTCACGATGTCAAAATCATCAGTCCGATACAAAAAACAAAAGGAGTTTAATAAACTCCTTTTGTTATTTTAATTACTTATTATTGCTATACATGAGACTAAATGTGGTTTGTCTTTGGTAAAATCGTATAACCAAATTCTCAGTTCATTTAACTCAAAGGGTAATAATCGTTGTGCGGCTTTTGATAATTCTCTACAAAATAACTCAACATCAAAACTAACTCGCTCCAGTATCGTTTTTGTGTAATCGTATATTGCTCTTGACATAAATTATAGAAAAATTTAACGAACTTAAAACTAAAATTATTAACGAAAAAATTAGTTATTTATTATAAGCTATTAATTTTTCTTACTAAGGATGTAGCAATTTGCTCCAATTCTTGACGAACAGCTTTAAAATGTGCTTTTTTATTCTCTACATTTTTTTTATTAATTTTTGCAATTAAGGTATCATACGACGCAAAAGCCTCATCTACAATTACTTGCGCAGCATCATTTTTTACGGTTGGATTAAACATTTCCCATAAATAAACTGCATCAACAATATCACCTAAAACATAATTAACGTCTTTCTTTAAATTTTTTACGCTTGCCATAATTTTTTTAATTTATGGTGCAAATTTAGTATTTTAAAGTAAATATTTATAGTATTTTTTCAACAAATATTCTATTTTAAAACGTTAAAAAATAACACATTAAACGAATTCAATTTTTTCTTTAATTAAATATATAACATACTTTTACAATAAGAGCACTAATAAAATACATCGATTTATAGTATTTTTGAATTCAAATCAAAAAGTCATGAAAAAATTTATTCAGTTATTACCCAAAGCAGAATTACATTTACATATTGAAGGCACTTTTGAACCTGAATTAATGTTTACAATTGCACAACGCAACAATATAAAATTACCCTATAACTCTGTTGAAGAGTTGGCAAATGCTTATAATTTTAGTTGCTTACAAGACTTTCTAGATATTTATTATCAAGGAGCCAGTGTGTTGTTAACAGCGGAAGATTTTTACGATTTAACTTATAGTTACCTCACTAAATGTTATGCACAAAATGTACGACATACAGAAATAATGTTTGACCCACAAACACATACCGATCGCGGTGTTTCTTTTGAAACAGTGATTAATGGAATTTCAAAGGCTACTGAAGATGCCTTTAAAAATTATGGTATAACTTCATTTCTTATCATGAGTTATCTGCGGCATTTAGATGAAGAAAGTGCCTTCAAAACCTTAGAGCAATCGCTCCCATTTAAACACAAAATTAAAGCAGTTGGATTGGATTCATCCGAAAAAGGAAATCCTCCCTCTAAATTTAAACATGTTTTTAAGGCTTCTGTTGACGCAGGCTATATTCCACTTGCACATGCTGGCGAAGAAGGCAATGCTGACTATGTATGGGAGGCAATCGATTTATTAGATATAAAACGTATCGACCACGGTAATAATTCTTTACAAGATGAACGCTTAGTTACCGAAATAGTTAAGCGTAATTTAGCTTTGACTGTTTGTCCGCTTTCTAATTTAGCTTTAAAAGTAGTATCGAATTTAAAAGAACATCCGCTTAAAAAAATGATGAATTTAGGACTAAAAGTAACTATTAATTCTGATGATCCAGCCTATTTTGGTGGGCAAGTCAACAAAAACTATGAAGCCATACAGGAAGCTTTGAATCTAAGTAAAGAAGATATTTACCAATTAGCCCAAAATTCATTTCAATATTCATTATTGGATGATAATACTAAAAGCAAATACCTATCTGAACTGGATTCTTTTTATAATCAAAACTAAAAAAGAACCCTGTTGGGTTCTTTTTTTAATCTAATCTTCTTTTTTCTGCTTGTTTAGCTTTCTTTTCAGCCCTTTTTTCTTTAAGCGATTTTTCTGCTACTTTTTTAGGACTATTTTTTGCTGGCGATTTTTCTTTTGACATAATTAATCCTTTTAAATTTAACTAAAGATACAAAAATTATTCACCCGAAAAAATAACAAAATTTCGTGGTGTTTCATACAATGTTACTGTTAATTCAAGCTTTTTGTCAATCAAGGGACGTAATTTATTCCAAATTACCACTGATATATTTTCGGCTGTTGGATTTAAATTTTCAAACTCGGCTACTTCTTCATTTAAATTTTTGTGATCAAAAACATCAATTATTTCTTCGTTCATAATTTTTTTTAATTCCTTCATATCCATCACAAATCCCGTTTCAGGATGTATCGGTCCTTTAACACTCACAATCAATTCGTAATTATGACCGTGGAAATTAGGATTGCTGCATTTACCAAAAACCAAGGTATTGCGTGCGTCTGTCCAATCGCTGTTGTATAATTTATGGGCTGCATTAAAATGCGCTTTTCTGCAAACAGTTACCTTATTCATAATTATTCTCTTATATGATGATAAAAATTCTCAAAAATTATTTTAAACCAAGCCGTATAATTTGATGGATTAACTTCCATATCTTTTTTTACATCTTCAACCCTCATCCATTTAAAGTTTTCTACTTCTTCTTTATTAATAACCGGATTATCATTGTAATAACCAATCATAATATGATCTAATTCATGTTCGGTTAACCCGTTGTCAAAAGGGGCTTTGTAAATAAACGAGGTCACTTCTTTTAAATCACACTCAAAACCCATTTCTTCCATCAACCTTCGTTTACCAGCTTGTATATTAGTTTCTCCATTTCGTTGATGGCTACAACACGTATTTGTCCATAAAAGGGGCGAATGGTACTTTGTAGCTGCACGTTGTTGCAACATTAATTCTCCATTTTTATTAAAGACAAAAACTGAAAAAGCCCTATGTAAAACAGCTTTTTCATGAGCTTCCATTTTAGGCATTAATCCAATTTGCTCATCTTTTTCATTGACTAAAATCACAAGTTCTTCGGTCATAAATTTGATTTTTAACAAAGTTACACTTTTTTAAGATTAAGCAATTTCATTATTATTTGATTTAAAGAATCAAAATAAACAGCTAGAATTTTAGAAGTTAGAAGATTGATGTATCTTTGCACCTCAATAAAAAATAAATGAGTTTTTTAAAAGAAATACAACGAAGAAGAACGTTTGGAATTATATCTCATCCCGATGCCGGTAAAACTACCTTAACAGAAAAATTACTACTATTTGGAGGAGCTATTCAAGAAGCTGGAGCAGTAAAAAGCAATAAAATAAAAAAAGGAGCTACTTCCGATTTTATGGAAATTGAGCGTCAACGTGGAATATCGGTTGCGACTTCAGTTCTTGCTTTTGAATATAAAAATAAGAAAATCAACATTTTAGACACTCCTGGTCACAAAGATTTTGCTGAAGACACGTTTAGAACCTTAACAGCAGTAGACAGTGTTATTGTAGTTATTGACGTTGCAAAAGGTGTTGAGGAACAAACAGAAAAGTTGGTAGAAGTTTGCAGAATGCGCAATATACCTATGATTGTTTTTATCAATAAATTGGACAGGGAAGGAAAAGATGCCTTTGATTTGATGGATGAAGTTGAGCAGAAACTTAATTTAAGAGTTACGCCCTTAAGTTTCCCTATCGGAATGGGTTATGATTTTAAAGGAATTTATAATATATGGGATAAAAAACTCAATTTATTTTCTCCAGATCAAAAACAAAAAGTTTCATCGGGTGTTGAATTCACCGATTTAAACAGTGCCGAATTAGAGAAATATGTTGGTGAAAAATCAGCTAAACGGTTACGCGATGAATTAGAATTGTGCTATGAAGTATATCCAGATTTTAATAGGGATGAATATTTAAACGGTGATTTGCAACCCGTTTTCTTTGGATCGGCATTAAATAATTTTGGTGTAAAAGAATTGTTAGAGTGTTTTATTGAAATTGCTCCTACTCCACTTCCTAAAAAAGCAGAAGAACGAAATATTCATCCTGAAGAAAAAGAGTTTACTGGTTTTGTTTTTAAAATCCATGCCAACATGGATCCCAACCACCGTGATCGACTGGCATTTATAAAAATAGTTTCGGGTGTTTTTAAACGTAATGCTCCCTATTTACATGTTCGACTTAATAAAAAGTTAAAATTTTCGAGTCCAAATACTTTTTTTGCTGAGAAAAAAGAAATTATTGATGAGTCGTATCCAGGCGATATTGTAGGATTACACGATACCGGAAACTTTAAAATTGGAGATACTTTAACACAAGGTGAACAGATTAATTTTAAAGGAATTCCAAGTTTTTCACCTGAACATTTCAGGTACATCAATAACGCCGATCCGTTAAAATCAAAGCAATTGTTTAAGGGAATAGATCAATTGATGGATGAAGGGGTAGCGCAATTGTTTACCTTAGATTATAACGGTCGTAAAATTATAGGTACTGTTGGTGCCCTTCAATATGAAGTTATTCAACATCGATTAGAACATGAGTACGGAGCAAAATGTTCGTACGAAAATATCAACATACACAAAGCGTGCTGGGTTCACCCAGAAGATGATAAAAATGAAGAATTTAAAGAATTCTTACGTGTAAAACAGCGATATTTGGCTAGAGACAAGCAAAATCAATTAGTTTTTTTAGCCGATTCTGCTTTTACTATTCAAATGACTCAACAAAAATACCCATCTGTTAAACTACACTTTACCAGTGAGTATGACAGTACTAAAAAATAATTATCAATCTAAATAAATTAAACGTATGAAAGACGGATTATATGCATCCATCAAAACATCTAAAGGAACCATACTTATCAATCTTGAGTTTGAAAAAACTCCCGGTACGGTTGGTAATTTTGTTGCTTTGGCTGAAGGTAATTTGGAAAACAATGTAAAACCTCAAGGCACACCTTATTATAATGGCTTAAAATTTCATAGAGTTATTGCAGATTTTATGATACAAGGAGGTTGCCCTCTTGGAACAGGAACCGGAGCACCAGGTTATAAATTTGACGATGAATTTCACAAAGATTTAAAACACGACAAACCCGGAATTTTATCTATGGCCAATTCGGGGCCTGGAACTAACGGCAGTCAGTTTTTTATTACCCATGTTGAAACGCCTTGGTTAGACAATAAACATACCGTTTTTGGACATGTAGTTGAAGGGCAAGAAGTGGTTGATGCTATAAAACAAAACGACCTAATGGAGGCTGTTGATATTATTCGAATTGGTGACGCTGCAAATAAATTTAATGCTGTAGAAGCATTTAGAACTTTTGAAGGTGGTCGATTAAAAAGACTGGAAGCCTTAAAAAAGGAGCAAGAAGAATTGTTAGAAAGTGTTTCGGCTGGATACGATCAAACAAGTAGCGGATTGCGTTATAAAATTCTTCAAAAAGGTAACGGAAAAAAAGCTGAAAAAGGTAAAATGGTATCAGTGCATTATAAAGGAATGTTATTAGACGGTAAAACGTTTGATTCTTCCTATGTCAGAAAAGAACCCATTGAATTTACTGTTGGTATAGGTCAGGTAATTGCTGGCTGGGATGAAGGTATTTTGTTATTAGAAGTTGGTGATAAAGCCCGTTTCGTTATACCATCTGACTTAGCTTATGGAAGTCGTGGTGCTGGTGGCGTAATTCCTCCAAATGCAACCTTAATTTTTGATGTGGAGTTAATGAAGGCTTAATCCTTTACACTTAAATAAACTAAAAAAATCCTGCAAAAGCAGGATTTTTTATTCTTTCCATTTAATATTACAACCTATACTTGGTTTTTGAGGGCAGTGATTTTCTTTATTTTGAATTAAACAATCGAGTGCGTAACGCAAATCATAACCGGTAACCGGAATACCATTTCCAGGTCTAGAATCGTCTAATTGACCTCTGTAAACTAGCTTCAAATTTGCATCAAACAAGTATAAATCGGGTGTACAGGCTGCATCGTAGGCTTTGGCAACTTCTTGTGTTTCATCGTATAAATACGGAAATGGATATTGTTCTTTTATTGCTACTTTTTTCATCAGTTCGGGTGAATCATCCGGATAATTTAATATATCATTTGAAGAAATTGCAATAAATGAAATTCCTTTTTGCTGATAATCGATAGCTACTTTAACTAAACCTTCATTCACATGTACAACAAATGGGCAATGGTTGCATATAAACATTATTACCGTCCCTTTAATACCTTTAAGTTCATTCAGTGACTTTAGGGTATCACTTGTAGTATCAAACAAATTAAAATCAGGTGCTTTTGTATTTAAAGCTAACATATTTGAATAAGTCCGTGCCATAATTATACTATTTTTGTAAGTTTATACAGTAAATTTAACCATTTCATTTTACACCTAAAAAAATTATGGCTGATACTATTTCTTTTGAAGATTTTCAAAAACTTGATATCCGAATGGGAACCATTACAGAAGTCATTGATTTTCCCAAGGCTAATAAACCAGCTTATCAACTTACCCTAGATTTTGGTACTTTAGGCATAAAGAAATCAAGTGCTCAACTTACTCATCTATACAGTAAAGAAACCTTGCTAAAAAAGCAGGTAATGGCTGTTGTAAACTTTAAACCTAAACAAATTGCCAATTTTATTAGTGAATGTTTAGTATTGGGAGTTGCAAATGAAAAAGGTGAAATTGTATTGTTAAAATCTGATAAACAAACCAATAACGGCACTTGTATAAGTTAAATGATTGCTCTAACAATTTTAAAAGATTTACAAAAAGAATTGGAAGGTGAATTATATTATGATTCACTTCATAAAGTTATATATGCAACCGATGCCTCTGCGTATAGAATTCTACCTTCAGCTGTATCCATACCAAAAAACAATTCAGATTTAAAGAAACTAATTCAATTTGCTAACACCTATAAAATTCCTTTAACCTTAAGAACTGCTGGAACTTCACTTGCCGGACAAACAGTTGGAGAAGGAATTATTGTTGATGTATCTAAGCATTTTAACAACATATTATCTTTTGATAAAGAAAATAAAACTGTAACCGTTGAGCCCGGTGTTATTAGAGATGAGTTGAATTTGTTTCTAAAACCTTATGGATTGTTCTTCGGTCCTAATACATCAACCTCTAACAGATGTATGCTGGGAGGTATGGTAGGAAATAATTCTTCTGGAACTACTTCTATTAAATATGGTGTTACAAGAGATAAAATTGTGTCCATTAAAACGTTTTTAAGTGATGGATCTGAAGTTCTTTTCAGTGAAATTACCTCGGATGAATTTATACAAAAATCAAAACTAGCATCCTTAGAGGGAACTATTTATAAGTTCTTTTTAGAAGAATTATCAAATCCTACTACTCAAAAAGAAATACACGAAAAATATCCAGACCCTAAAATTCATAGAAGAAACACTGGATATGCTGTAGATGAACTGTTAAAATCTGAACTTTTTGGCGGAACCTCCAAAACAATTAATCTGGTTAAAGTACTTTGCGGCAGCGAAGGAACGCTAGCAATTTCATCAGAAATAACTCTACAATTAGACGATTTACCACCAGCCATTACCATTATGGTGGTTGCTCATTTTAACAGTATTGAAGAGAGTTTAGAAGCAGTACTAACCATTATGAAACACCATCCATATTCTTGTGAATTACTGGATAAGACAATTTTAGACCTAACCAAAAACAATCGTGAGCAAGCTAAAAATAGGTTTTTTATTAAAGAAAATCCGGAAGCAATTTTAATGGTAGAAGTAGCTAGCGATGATAAAGATAAAGCCGAGTTTTTGGCTGAAGATTTAATTAATGATTTAAAATCAAATCAATATGGATATGCATTTCCAAAACTTTATGGAAATGATATTGAACGAGCAATCACTTTAAGAAAAGCCGGTTTGGGATTATTGGGCAGTGTTGTAGGTGATGATAAAGCAGCTGATTCTATAGAAGATACAGCCGTAGTTGTAGAGGATTTACCCCAATATATTGCTGAATTTACATCAATGATGCAACGATACAACCAACAAGCTATTTATTACGCACATGCTGGAGCGGGTGAAATTCACCTTAGGCCCATTTTAAATCTTAAGAAAAAAACGGATGTTGTATTGTTTAGAACCATTGCGTCTGAAGTTGCTAAACTGGTTAAAAAATATAATGGTTCTTTAAGTGGCGAACATGGCGATGGTATCGTTAGAGGAGAATTTATTCCATTTATGATTGGCGAAAAGAATTACCAACTGTTACAGAGCATTAAAGAAACTTTTGATCCGAACTTTATTTTAAATCCAGGTAAAATTATAAACGCACCCAAAATGGATGAAAACCTTCGGTTTGTTGCAGACCGAATAGAACCTGAGATAAATACAATTTTAGATTTTTCTGACAGTTTAGGAATGTTAAGAGCAGCTGAAAAATGCAATGGATCGGGCGATTGCAGAAAGCTTGTTTCTGCTGGCGGAACCATGTGTCCCAGTTATAGAGCCACACGAAATGAAAAAGATACAACGCGGGCTAGAGCTAATGCCTTACGTGAATTTTTAACGCTGTCAAAAAAAGCTGCTGAGTTTAATCATTCTGATCTTTACAAGGTTTTAGAATTGTGTATTAGCTGTAAAGCTTGTGCCAGCGAATGCCCCAGTAATGTGGATATGGCTACGTTAAAAGCCGAGTTTTTATACCAATATCAACTGCTGAACGGAAGCTCATTGAGAACAAAACTTTTTGCATACAATGCACAACTAAATAAATTAGGAAGTATTTTCCCTTCAGTTACTAACTTTATATTAAATCAGAATTGGGTTAAAAAAGTGTTGGGAATTGCCACACAAAGAACTATTCCTAAACTTAATTCAAAAACATTACGCTATTGGTATCATCAAAATAAACATAGCTTTTTAGTGTCCAATCCGATTAAAAACATGTATATATTTTGTGATGAATACACTAATTATTATGATGTTCAAACTGGAATTGATGCTATTATTTTACTATCAAAACTAAATTACAATGTGCTGATTATTGAGCACGAAGAAAGTGGAAGAAGTCTTATATCCAAAGGATTTTTAAAACAAGCTAAAAATGTTGCTAGTAAAAACATTAAAATTTTTAAAGAGGTAGTTACAGAAAACACTCCCTTAATTGGAATTGAACCTTCGGCTATTTTAGGCTTTAGGGATGAGTATTTGCGTTTGGTTGATGATAAGAAAAATGCGCTTAAGGTTTCCCAATATACGTATACCATCGAAGAATTTATTAAAAATGAGATTGATTCAGGTAACATTATATCAGCTTCTTTTACAGATAAACCGTCAGAAATAAAAATTCATGGTCATTGCCATCAAAAGTCACTTAGTTCAATAGAATCAACACAAACAATGTTATCCATTCCTAAAAATTACTCTGTAAACATTTTAAATACAGGATGTTGTGGTATGGCCGGAGCTTTTGGATATGAACAAGAGCATTATAAAGTAAGCATGCAAATAGGTGAAGACACTGTTTTTCCTAGAATTAAAAACTTGGCTGCCACAACAACCATTGCTGCAGCTGGTACCAGTTGCAGACATCAGATTTATGATGGAACAAAAAAAATAGCTGAGCATCCGGTTACCATCTTAAAAAATGCATTAAAATAATTTGTAAATTTATAGTATTCAACCACTTAATTTACTTCTCATGAACACTTCAAACTTAACACTTACTAGAAATTTGCTTTTTAAAGCATTTTTAATTGGTTTAGCAGCTTTTATTATACTGTTGATAGGTACAGTTTTAATTTGGGACACATGGGCCGCATTTGTTTATTCAACTTTTAAGGTAGATGAAGCTACTTTAGGAAAGTTAGTTGTTAATTCATTCTTATATTCTAGAATGATATTAATTTTTTTATTCTTGGTACCAGCTATAGCTTTACATATAGTTGTAAAAAAATCAGTATAAAAAAAGGAGAGTTAAACTCTCCTTTTTAATTATTTAGTATAGTATAAATCTACTCCTGGTCCTAATGGCCATCCAAAATATATCCATACCATTAAAAGTGCTGTCCATAAAATGGTAAATACAATCGTATACGGAATCATAACAGATATTACTGTTCCTATACCTGCATTTTTTTCATACTTCTGAATAAACGCAATGATTAACGCAAAGAAACTCATCATAGGAGAAATAATATTGGTTACACTATCCCCTATTCTAAATACTACTTGAGATAATTCTGGAGAATATCCCATCAACATAAAAATAGGAATAAATATAGGTGCCATTATTGCCCATTTTGCAGATGCACTACCCATTACCATATTAATTGATCCTGCAAAAAAGATGAATAAAATCATCATTACATATACATTTAAATCTGCCGCTTTAAGTGCTTCAGCACCAGTTACGGCAACATATATACCTAAATTACTTTCTTTGAAATACGCAACAAACTGCGCAGCAAAAAAAACCAAAACTAAATAAGTAGCTAATGTCTTCATACTGTCGGCCATACCATTCATAACATCGGTATCATTTTTGTATTTTCCAACAGCAATACCATAGGCAATACCAGCAGAACCAGCCACTAAAAACAACAAGGTTACAACTCCTTCCAACAAAGGTGATTTTAATAACGCACCACCTTCTCCTCTAAAAAATCCATCGGCAGGAATTGTTCCCCACAAACAAATTGCCACATAAATTCCGAAAATAATACCTGCCCATAACAAACCTTTTTTCTCCTGTTTAGTTAAAGGTTCTAATTTTTCAGGTTTAATTTCATCTGATTCATACGTTCCTAAACGCGGAACTACAATTTTTTCAGTTACAAAAGTACCTGCAATAGCAATTAAAAAGGTTGAAACAAACATGAAATAATAGTTTGCAGTTGCATTTACTTCGTAAGTTGGGTCTAAAATCTGAGCTGCTTCTTGCGATAAACCAGCTAATAATGGATCTATAGTACCTAATAATAAATTGGCGCTAAATCCGCCTGAAACTCCCGCAAAAGCTGCTGCCATACCCGCAATAGGGTGTCTTCCTACTGCCATAAAAATAATACCGGCTAACGGGATTAACAATACGTATCCAACATCACTTGCTGTATTAGAAATTACCCCTGAAAATACTAGCACAAAAGTCAGTAATCTTTTAGGAGATGAAAGCACTAATTTTCTAATTAACACCCCAATCAATCCACTTTTCTCGGCTATTCCAATTCCAAGCATAGCAACCAAAACTATTCCTAGAGGCGCAAAACTTGTAAAATTAACTACTGTTTTTTGAAAGATATAATGCAATCCTTCTACAGATAATAAGTTTTTAACCGGAATAATTTCATGAGTAGCAGGATGTGCTGCTTGCCAACCTAAAAAACTACCTAATCCGGATATACCCAGTGTCATTAAAGCAAAAACTAAAAATAATGTTGCCGGATGAGGCAAAGCATTACCTACTATTTCGATTCCGTTCAAAAATCGCTGAAACCACGAAGATTTATTTGTATGATTTGTCATTTATATAAATTTTAAAGGCGTAAATATATAAAATCCAAACTCATTAGCAACTGAGTTATATCATTATACCTTTTATTTTATAATGATATTAACATCAATTTATATATTTGATATATAGTTTTTGGTTATGAAGTTACCACTGTATTTCATTTTAATAATTATGCTGCTTTTTTCTTGCAACATCCAACAAACTCCAAAAGTTACTAGTAATAATTTTACTTGGTTAAAGGGAAGTTGGACTCAAGAAATGGGTAATACAAAATTGATAGAAACATGGGATTATAGTTCCAAAAATCTGTTAAGTGGTTCAAGTTTTTATATTAAAAATTTAGATACCATTTATACCGAAATACTAAAAATTGAGATTCAACAAGATGGTTTATATTACAGCGCAGCGGTAAGTAATCAGAATAACGGAAAATCCGTTAAATTTGGTTTAATTAGTAAGATAACTGCAGATACACTTATTTTTGAAAACAAATACCACGATTTTCCTCAACGCATCAATTATATTAAAGCGAAAAACGATACACTTAAAACTTTTATTGATGGTTATAACAAAGGTGTCTATAAAAAAACAGATTTTCTTTTTACAAAGTAAAATTACCAATTTATTGGTGTTAATCCATTATTAATAAAATACATATTAGTTTTACTAAAATGTTTGTTTCCAAACCATAAGCCCCTGTTTGCACTTAGTGGCGAAGGATGACCACTTGTTAAAATATGGTGCTTATTACTGTTGATTAACACTGCTTTTTTCTTGGCAAATCCGCCCCAAAGTAAAAAAACTATGTTTTCCTTTTTATCAGAGATTATCTTAATTACTTCATCTGTAAATTGTTCCCAACCTTTATTTTGATGCGATCCTGCTTCATTGGCTCTTACTGTTAAGGTTGCATTTAAAAGTAACACCCCTTGTTTTGCCCATGGTGTTAAATCACCACTTTTGGGATAGGGAATGCCTAAATCATTACTTAATTCCTTAAAAATATTTATTAAAGATGGTGGATGCGTTATATTTTCATGAACCGAAAAACACAAACCATTTGCCTGATTATAACCATGATAAGGATCCTGACCAATAATAACAACTTTAATTTTATCAAATGTACACGCCTCAAAAGCAGCAAATATTTCTGAACCTCTTGGGTAACAAGTATTAGCAGCATATTCAGATTTTACAAAACCTATTAATTGCTTAAAATACGGTTTATCAAACTCATGCATTAATACATTTTTCCAACTACTTTCTATTTTAACTTCCACTTTCTAGTAAATAAAGTCAACTATTCTACTTAATTTTGCTAACTTCAAATATAATCTTTTGATGCATACCATTTCAGAAAAAACCTTAATCGATTTAGAATTTTATACAGTTCTCAACAGTATTGAAAAATATTGTTTAACTGAATTAGGGAAAAACTCTGTTAGAAAAATAAGACCTTTTCAATATAAAAATCAGCTCAACTTCGAATTGGCTCAACTAAATGAATATGTTAGCTCATTTGAAAATAACAACAGAATTCCTTCTCATTATTTCGATGAAATATCTAAAGAAATACACCTGTTAACTATAGAAAACAGTTATTTAGAACCGCAAGCTTTCTTAAAAATTGCATCGGTTACAAATACGTGTATTGAACTAATAAGATTTTTCAAAAAATTTGATGTGCTATATCCCAATTTAAATCAAGAGATTATAAAATTAAAATTTGAACCCCAAATTTTGATTGAAATATCTAAAATAATAAGTCAGTTTGGAACTGTTTTAGATGATGCATCACCTGTTTTAAAAGAAACAAGAAGAAACATATCTGAAGTAAGAAAAAAAATAAGCGAAGCTTTCAATAGGGCCTTAAATAAATACAACAGTTTAGGTTATTTAGATGATATTAAAGAATCGGTTTTTGAAAATCACAGAGTATTAGCTGTATTAGCAGCTCATAAAAAAAAGGTAAAAGGATTGTTTTTAGGTACATCAAAATCAGGAAGCATTGCTTTTATAACGCCAGAATTCTCAGCAAATTTAGTTCGTGAATTGCAAGATTTAGAAATACAGGAAAAAGAAGAAATAATTAAAATACTAAAAACTTTAACTAATTTATTAAGACCTCAAACCGATGTTTTTATAATGTATCAAGCGTATTTAACACATCTTGATACCATTAGTGCCAAAGCAAAATATGCTGTAAATATTAAGGCGTGTTTGCCAACTATTGTGACAGAAAAAAAAGTTATGCTTAAAAACGCCTATCATCCTATTTTATTAGAGCTTAATAATCGTAAAAACATAAAAACTGTTCCACAAAGCTTTGAGCTTAACGAAAAACAGCAAATAATTGTAATCTCAGGACCCAATGCTGGTGGAAAAAGCATCACCTTGAAAACCGTTGGTTTAATACAACTCATGTTACAAAGTGGCATGTTGGTACCTGTACATGAACGAAGTGAAATGTTTCTGTTCGACACTATATTAACTGATATTGGAGATAATCAATCAATTGAAAATCATTTAAGCACATATAGTTATCGCTTAAAAAATATGCGACAGTTTTTACGTAAATGTCAAGAAAAAAGTTTATTTCTGATAGATGAATTTGGAACAGGTAGTGACCCTGAACTGGGTGGCGCTTTAGCTGAAATATTTTTAGAAGAATTTTATCATCGAAAAGCATTTGGAATTATTACTACGCATTATGCCAATCTTAAAATTTTAGCTGATGAACTTCCACATGTTGTTAATGCCAATATGCAGTTTGATGAAAAAACCTTGGAACCTAAATACCATTTATTTATAGGACAGCCCGGTAGTTCTTTTACTTTTGAAGTAGCTCAAAAAAATGGTATTCCGTTTAGTATTATAAACCGTGCTAAAAAACGCGTTGAAAAAGGAAAAGTGCGTTTAGATAAGACTATTTCTAAACTTCAAAAAGAGCGCAACAAACTTCAAAAAACTTCTGAGATCTTAGAACTTGAAAAAGATAAGGCTATTGAAAGTGCTGAAAATCTTCAGGAAACTAAAGATAAAATGCAACTAAAGTTAACCCAGTTTTATGAGCTTTACGATCAAAATCAAAAAATGTTGGTTTACGGACGTAAAGTTAATGAACTAATTAACAAGTACTTTCAAACCAATAATAAAAAGGAATTTTTAACCGAGTTTAACAAATGGGTAGCAGCTGAAAAAGAAAAGTATCAGAAGAAAAATCCACCAAAATCTACTCCTAAAAAAGTAGTTAAAAAAGCTAAGCAGTTGGAAAATAAGCTTGAAATTCAAAAGCAAGAGCAACTAAAAACAACTGAAAAAGAAGTTCTAAAAGAAGTTGAAAAGATTAAAACTGAAATAGAAACGACTAAAAAAATTGAACTTGAAAAACGAAAAAATTATAATTTTAAATTAAATGATAAGGTTCGGTTAATAGATGGTCATGCTTGTGGTACAATCGATAAGATTGAAAAAAACAAAGCAACTGTAAACTACGGTTTATTTACAACTCAAGTTTCCATAGAACAACTAGAATTGGTTGAAAAGGCAAAAAAATAAAACAATACAGCATTTAATAACCTTGGTTAATTTGCTACTTTAAAAACAATTTTCTATTTTTAACACATTACAATTTAGCTGTTTATGAGCAAATTTTTACAAGCATTTGTGGTTTTCCTTTCTTGGTCATTATTTGCTATACTTTTCCACTTCTATATAAGCGATTCATTGTTTGGAAATTGCAGTTTTAATCATCAAATTAAGAGCAATAAAACAGAGATTCAACCCAATAATTTTGCTGAAAACAACCCAGAACTACTAAAAGTTACAAATGATAAAGGAATCTCTTTATTTGAAATTAATGGTTCGTTTAAAATAAAGAAAAACTCAATAGATGTTGTAATTGATAGCTCATTAAATTCTCTTAAAGATTCTGTTACACTTTATTTAAAAAATAATCCGTCTCATAGTTTAATTATAGTTTCTAATTATTTGAATGATGAAGTAAATACAACAACTGGTGTAAATTTAGGACAACAGCGTGGCGATTTTATTAAAAACTGGTTAATGAATTCTGAGGTAGCAGAAGATCGAATTCTCATAGAAACGCAGCTTACTGATTATAAATTTGATGAAAAGGGATATTTTAATCAAGCTATATCTTTATACTTTAAAGATTTGGTAGCTTTAAAAGCGAGTGTTGCTACCGATGTGGTTACTAAAAAAACATTGCGTTTTTCTTTTGGAAATCAAAGCTTTAGACCAACACCCGAATTAATTGAATATGTTATTGAACTTAAAAGTTATTTAGGTCAATATCCCAATAAAAAAATATATGTTACCGGACATACAGACAGTGAAGGTGATGTAACCTATAACTATAATATTGGGTTACAACGTGCTCAATTTGTTAAAGACTTTTTAATATCTCAAGAGATAGAAGCATATAAAATTGTTTCAAGTTCTAAAGGAGAATTAGAACCAGTTGCCGATAACAGTACTAAAGAAGGAAAATCATTAAACAGACGTATCGAAATCATAATCAAATAACTTACAACTCATTAACTATTAACTACTATGTCCCTCAGTATCTTTTCAAATCAAAACTTAGCACATCTCTTAGAACTTTTCTTTTGGATGTTTGGTGCTTTTTTAATTGGATGGTTTTTTGCAAAATCTGTATATTCCAAACTGCATCAAGAAGAAATTAAAGACTATAAATCACAAGTTGAATTGTTCGAAAAAGAAATTAACACTACTATAAAAGCCCGAAAAACATATGAACGTTCCGGTGTAGTGGTTAAAAAGATTGGTACATTACCGGCAAATACTTTACCAGATAATCTTCAACAAATTAAGGGGATTGGTCCCGTTTTAGAAACCAAACTGAACGAATTAGGAGTATTTACTTTTGAACAAATTGTAAATCTAACAGATGCAGATATTGATAAAATTACCGAAGTAACTACTTTTGGAAAACAAAAAATATTAGCCGATAATTGGATTGGTCAAGCAAAAGAATTAATAATTGATAAAATGACAAATCAAGAAAAAGAGGCTTAAGCCTCTTTTTTTAATCTTCATCATCATCAAAGGTTTCCATTTCTTTATCGTAAAAATCGTAGGCTTTATCCAAAAGTAAAGCAACTTCGTCTTCAAGGTTTACACCGTCTTCAGCTTCTAAATCGTCCATCCACTCCACTTCATCAGTAGCTACATTTAAAATAAAACTTGGGAATTCTGTGTGAACAACAAATAAATCTTCTGGAAATTCACTGTTATCTGCTAATAAAAATTTAGGTAGATTCATAATGATTTGGTTTTATAAGTTTTTTTGATAAATAATTAAATCTGATAAATAACATAATGGCAGAGGAAGTTAAACCGGCTAACAAACCAAGCCAAATTCCTACAGTTTTAAAGTTAAGCAAAATTCCCAGTATATAACTAATTGGAAACCCTATTATCCAATAAGCAATAAAAGTTAAGTACGAAGGTATTTTAACATCTTGAAGGCCTCTTAAGGCACCTAAAAATACCACTTGAAATCCGTCTGATAATTGAAAAAGTGCAGCAACAATTAGTAATTGAGAAGCAATAGATACCACTTTTAAATTGTCAGTAAACATAAAAGGTAAAAAATCTTTAAATACAATAAATCCAACTGAAAATGCTGACATTATTAAAAAAACAAGCAAAAAATTAGAGAAGGCAATTCGACGCAATTCGACAAAATTACCTAATCCCTTTTGGTTACCAACACGTATCGTGGCAGTAACACTTAATCCGGCAGCAATCATAAAAGTTGCAGTTGCTAATTTCATGGCTATCTGATTTGCCGCTTGTGGAAAGGCACCCAAAGTTCCTGCAAGAATTACTGTTGATGAAAATATACCTACTTCAAACAACATTTGCATGGCTGATGGAAACCCTAAATCAATTATTTTTTTAAAGGTAAATAATTCAAGACTTTTGGTTTTAATTCTAATTAAATATGGTTTAAATATTTCATTTTTTTTGAAAAAGTAAAATAGCATCCCAACTAAAACTATTCTTGAAATCAATGTACCTATACCAGCCCCTATAATTTCCAATCGCGGAAAAATCCAAAAACCATATATTAAAATAAAGTTTACGATAATGTTAATAACATTGGTGACTATCGTTGCATACATGGGGTATTTGGTTTGCGACAAACCATCAGCAAATTGCTTAAACCCTTGAAAAATCATCACAGGAATCATAGAAAACGCCACTATTTCATAATAGGGAATTGCTAATTTTACAACTTCAACAGGTTGATCAAGCGAATATAAAATGGGTTTAACCAATAGTAATGAAATAAACATTACTACACCAATAAGCGTTGTTAGAATGACTCCATGCTGAAAAAAACTTCTCCCCTTTTGGATATCATTTTCCCCATCAGCTTCAGCTATTAAAGGTGTTATAGCAAACGAAAATCCCAATCCAATTGAAAAGGCTATAAAGAAAAAACTATTTCCAAGAGAAGTTGCTGCTAAATGAACAGGACTTAAATGGCCCACCATTACATCATCAACCAATCCAACTAATAAATGCCCTAAAGAACCTAACATTACAGGGGTTGCAATTTTTAAGTTTTGTCTAAACTCAGAAGTATATTTTTTGAACAACATTAATTCATTAAATTCGGTACGAATATACTGCATTTATTTGAGAGAGCTTATTAAAATTGACATAAGTAAACATTATAATACAAACTATTTTAATAAAATTTCATTATATGAATATAAAATATTAAAATAAGCATAGCCTAGCAAAGCACATAATAAACTTAAATTTGCATCAGAAAATTAATTATAAAAAACAATAAAAATGGCAGTATTAGTAGGAAAAAAAGCACCAGATTTCAAAGCTCAAGCAGTAATAAATGGAGTAGAAATTGTAGAAAATTTTACCTTAAACCAGTTTATAGATAAGAAATACGTATTACTATTTTTCTATCCAAAAGATTTTACCTTTGTATGTCCAACCGAGTTACATGCATTTCAAAGTAAACTTGATGAATTTGAAAAAAGAAATGTTGCTGTAATAGGAGCCTCAACAGACACCGAGCAATCGCATTGGGGATGGTTGCAAATGAAGAAAGAACATGGAGGTATTAAAGGTATTACATATCCGTTGGTTGCTGATACCAACAAAACAATTTCTAAAAACTATGATGTTTTAGCAGGTGATTTTTACTATGATGAAGAGGGAATGTTGCAAGCAGATGGAGAATTAATTGCCTATCGTGGATTATTTTTAATAGATAAACAGGGAATTGTTAGGCATCAATTGGTAAATGACTTACCTTTAGGAAGAAATGTTGATGAAGCGCTAAGGATGGTTGATGCTTTGCAATTTACAGAAGAGTTTGGAGAAGCTTGTCCTGCAGACTGGAACTCTAAAAAAGAAGGTTTAAAAGCAACACACGAAGGTGTTGCAGAATATTTAGCACAACATAAAAACTAATTAATAATTAACCTATATTTGAAAGTACAAAGTTATGGCACAAATTACATTAAAAGGAAATCCATTTAACACTTCAGGAACATTACCAAAAGTTGGTGAAAAAGCACCTGAATTTTCATTACTAAAAAATGATTTATCTGCTACATCTTTAGCAGATTATAAAGGTTCTAAAGTTGTTTTAAACATTTTTCCAAGTTTAGACACTGGCACATGCGCTGCTTCTGTAAGAAGATTCAACAAAGAAGCAAGTGAATTAGAAAACACAAAAGTACTTTGCGTTTCACGTGATTTACCATTTGCTCAAGCACGTTTTTGTGGAGCAGAAGGATTGGATAATGTTATAACAGTATCAGATTTTGCAACCGGTGCATTTGGAAAGAATTACGGATTAGAAATTGTTGATGGGCCATTAGCTAATTTACATTCAAGAGCCGTTGTTGTATTGGATGAAAATGGTGTAGTTACTTACACACAACAAGTTCCTGAAATTGTTGATGAACCAAATTATGAAGCTGTTTTAGCTGCATTATAATACATTTATGATTAAAAAAGGGAGTGAATTTATAATTGGCAGAATTAAAAGTATCAAGTTTGCGTTATTGGGAGCTTGGCATTTAATTACCACTGAACATGCTTTTATTATTCACACCCTTTTTTCATTTTTTTTAATTGTATTAGGGTTTTACTACGATTTAACTATAAACGATTGGTTATTTCAGTTGGTGGCTATTGGATTAGTTCTAGTTACCGAAGCCTTAAATACTGTAATTGAAAAAATAGCAGATTTCATTCACCCCTCCTATCATAAAAAAATCGGAACTATAAAAGATCTTAGTGCAGGTGCCGTATTTTTTGCTACACTTATTTCGTTTTGCATCCTTTTACTAATTTATTTACCAAAATTTATATCTTTATACCTGTAGAAACGGTGTAATTAGTATTTTTGTCGAATATAATTATTAAATGGCTAAGTCAAAAAAAACAACTTCCAATTCATCTAATCCATCTGCTTTCAAAAAAACATCTGCTTTTTTCGAAAGTCGTAAAACACAATCTATTTTAGGATTGTTTTTCCTTTTAATTGCTATATTTTTATTCACAGCTTTTGTATCATATTTCATTGACAGAACTTGGGAAGCAGATCAAAGTCAACTAGGGCTATTGGCTGAGCGCTCTGCAGATGTAAAAAACATTTTAGGTAAATTAGGTGCTTCAATAAGTCATTTTTTTATATATAACGGATTTGGAATTGCTTCGTTTGCACTTCCCATTTTATTGTTTTTTAGTGGCTTATATCTTACTGTTGGTGTTTCAATTAAAAAGCGATTTTGGTCTTTTACTTGGGCTATTTTAGGTATGATTTGGGTTTCTGTCTCCATTGCTACAGCCGATTTACTACATTCAACCGCAAGTGGAAAGATCGGTTATGAAGTAAGTGAATATTTGGTAGATTACATGGGTAAATTAGGTTTAATACTAACTCTTTTCTTCGGATTTATTTTTTATATTACACTTAGATTTAATTTCTTACCAGAAAAACTAATAGCCTTATTTAAAAACAAATCAACAAATGAAGTTGTACCAGACACTGGTGAAGAACCTATAATACCGTTAATTGAAAATCCAATAATTAAAGAATTTGGCTTAAATGATGGCGATCCTATTGTTGATGTAACTCAAGCAGAATCTGAAATGCAAGAAGATGCCAATCAAGAATTAACCATGGATGTAGTTCCATCAGAAAATGAAATTCAAGCCGAAGAAAATTTAGCAGCTACCTTAGTTGAAAAATATGGTGAATTCGATCCTCGTTTAGAATTAAGCAATTATAAATTTCCTACACTCAATTTATTAAAAGATTATGATGATAGTATTGCAGTAGATCAGGAAGAACTAGAGTCCAACAAAAACAGAATTGTAGATACCCTAAATAATTATAAAATTGGCATTAAACACATCAAGGCTACTGTTGGGCCAACAGTTACTTTGTATGAAATTGTTCCGGATGATGGTATTCGTATTGCCAAAATTAAAAACTTAGAAGATGACATTGCTTTGTCATTAGCAGCACTAGGAATTCGTATTATTGCCCCTATTCCTGGTAAAGGTACAATTGGTATTGAAGTTCCTAATAAAAAACCAACAGTTGTTTCGATGAAATCGGTAATATCTTCGCTGCGGTTTCAAAATGCACATATGGAATTGCCTGTTGCTTTAGGAAAAACCATATCTAATGAAACCTTTGTGGTTGATTTAGCCAAAATGCCTCACTTATTAATGGCCGGAGCTACAGGTCAAGGAAAATCTGTAGGACTAAATGCAGTACTGGCTTCTTTATTGTATAAAAAACACCCATCCGAAGTAAAATTTATTTTAGTCGATCCTAAAAAAGTTGAACTTACTTTATTTAATAAAATTGAGCGCCATTACCTGGCAAAATTACCAGATTCTGAGGAAGCTATTATCAATGACACCTCTAAGGTAATTAACACGTTGAATTCCTTATGTATTGAGATGGATAACCGTTATGAATTATTAAAAGACGGAATGGTTCGAAACATCAAAGAGTACAACACTAAATTTGTTCAACGCAAGTTAAATCCTGAACATGGTCATCGCTATTTGCCTTATATTGTATTGGTAATTGATGAATTTGCAGACTTAATAATGACTGCCGGAAAAGAAATTGAGATGCCAATTTCTAGATTAACTCAATTGGCAAGAGCTATAGGAATCCATTTAATAGTTGCAACACAAAGACCTTCTGTAAATGTAATTACGGGTATTATTAAAGCCAATTTTCCATCGCGCATAGCTTTTAGAGTAACTTCAAAAATAGATTCAAGAACTATTTTAGATGGTTCAGGTGCCGATCAATTGGTTGGGAAAGGTGATATGTTATATTCGGGTGGAAGTGATTTAATCCGTATTCAATGTGCTTTTATTGACACACCCGAAGTTGAAAAAATAACAGAATATATAGGCTCTCAAAGAGCTTATGCAAATGCATATTTATTGCCAGAATATTCTGGTGAAGAGAGTGGCACTAATATTGATATTGATTTAGGCGACAGAGATGAACTGTTTAATGAAGCCGCTAAAATTATTGTAATAGCACAACAAGGCTCGGCATCATTATTGCAACGTAAACTAAAATTGGGCTACAATCGAGCAGGAAGATTAATCGACCAATTAGAAGCTGCCGGAGTTGTTGGTCCTTTTGAAGGAAGTAAAGCAAGACAAGTATTAATACACAACGAAATAGCACTTAATCAACTTTTAAATAACGAATAAATAACTGATTTAATGAAAAAGATTTTATTTTTATTAGCATTTTTAACATTCCCAATATTTCTAAATGCTCAGGGCAATTCAGCTCGTGCACTACTGGATGAAGTTTCTACTAAAATTGAGTCTTATAATAATGTATATTTAGAGTTCAATTACAACTTAGAAAACAAGGCAGAGAAAGTTAGTCAGGAAACAAGAGGTAATTTAACCTTGCAAAAAAACCTGTACAATTTAAAATACATGGGTGTTGAACGTATTTTTGACGGGAAAAAAGTGTATCTAATTGTACATGAAGATGAAGAAGTAATCATCAGCAAAAATGACAAAAACGACGAAGGGTCTATAACTCCATCCAAAATGTTTAATTTTTACAAAAGTGGTTATACCATTAAAATGGACATTGTTCAAAAAAATAACGGTAGGGATATACAGTTTGTTAAGTTAACTCCTATTGACAGCAATTCTGAAATACGTTACATTTTAATAGGTGTTGATACACAAACAAAACATATTGCAAAACTTATAGAAGTTGGCAATAACGGTACTCAAACCAGTTTAATCGTTACAAATTTCAAAACAAATCAGCCCATCTCTAATAAATTATTTACTTTTGACGTAGCAAAATATAAAAACGAAAAAAGATATTTAATATCAGAGATAAAGTAAGTTTTGAAAATACTTGACAAATACATTCTTAAAAGTTTTCTCACACCTTTTATAGCCACATTTTTTGTGGTTTTATTTGTTTTAGTCATGCAAGCTTTGTGGCTACGTTTTGATGACTTAGCCGGTAAAGGGCTTAACTTTGTAGTATTAATGAAGTTTGTGTGGTATATCACACTAATCTCTGTTCCTACAGCAATTCCTATAGGAGTATTACTTTCATCTATTATGGCTATAGGTGATTTAGGTGAAAATTATGAATTTGCAGCAGCAAAATCGGCAGGAGTATCTTTACAAAGACTTATAAAACCGCTAATAATCCTAGTCTTTTTTATTGGAGCTTTTAACTTTATGTTTTTAAACTACGTATTTCCAAATGCTATGTTTAAAACTAAAAATTTAATCCTAAACTTTAAGAAATCAAAACCTGCTTTAGCCTTAGTTCCCGGAACATTTAACGATGAAATTCCGGGATACAGTATTAAATTTGATGAGAAGTTTGGTGAAAATGATGATCAACTTAAAAATGTTTTAATTAAAGATTTATCTGCTGGAAGAGGAAATATTAAAGATATAACAGCAAGAGAAGGTAAAATAACAACTGAAGAAGGCAGTAAATACATGACCTTAATTTTAACTGATGGTTATTATTATGAAGATCATGTTAATTATAATAATCCTTATAACGATAGAAAAAACCTACCCTTTTCTAAAGCCCATTTTGATAAGTACGTTGTTAATATCGATATTTCATCTTTTAATAATGTTGATTTCGACTCTGAAAGCTTGAAAGAAGCTCATGAAATGTACAGTGCTGCGCAACTTTTAGTAAAAGCAGATTCACTTAAATTAAAATACGACGAATATGTAAAATCAAGAGCAGACAACTTTTACTTGCGTATTGGCGGCAATAAATTGTATAAAAGCGATTCGGCTAAAATATCAAATTTGGAACCTGAAATACTCGATAATTTTGAGTTAAAAGAAAAAGTAATTGTACTTGATAATGCCATACAAAGCTCTAACCGCTCTATTGACAATTTAGTTAATGGCAGGGATACATTTAAAAACAACAGAAAGGCATTAAACATGTTTGACATTGAGTTCTTTAACAGAATTTCATTTTCATTTGCTTGTTTAGTATTGTTTTTTATTGGTGCTCCTTTAGGTTCCATTATCAGAAAAGGAGGATTTGGAATACCTATGGTTTTAGGTATTACCATTTTTGTTGTTTACTTTTTTATATCAACTTTTGGGAAAAACATGGCAGAAGAAAGTTCTATACCAGCAATTTTAGGAAGTGCTTTATCCACTATTATTCTTTTACCTGTAGGTATTTTTCTAACTTTAAGAGCAACAAAAGACAAAGGTAGAATTGATATTGACCTAATTTTTGATAGGGTTGTTAAATACTTTCATAAATTTGCAAAACAAAAAAATCTGACAGAATAATGAATACTACGCACAAAGCTTTTCAATTAAATTCAGTTGCTGAAGCTATTGAAGAAATTAAAAATGGAAAAGTTATAATAGTAGTTGATGATGAAGACCGCGAAAACGAAGGTGATTTTGTCGCAGCTGCAGAAATGGCAACACCTGATATGATTAACTTCATGGCAAAACACGGTAGAGGTCTAATTTGTACTCCCCTAACTGAAAAGCGTTGCGATGAGTTAAAACTCGATTTAATGGTTGGTTATAACACAGATCCCATGGAAACTGCATTTACTGTTTCTGTTGATTTAAACGGAAATGGAGTAACCACCGGAATATCAGCAAAAGACAGAGCGTTAACTATAAAAGCTTTAACCGATAAATCATTAAAGCCTGAAAACCTTCGAAGACCGGGGCATATCTTTCCTTTAAAAGCAAAATTAGGAGGTGTATTAAGAAGAACAGGGCATACCGAAGCTGCTATTGATTTAGCGCGTTTAGCAGGATTAGAGCCGGCTGGTGTTATTGTGGAAATTATGAACGAAGATGGTACTATGGCCCGTTTACCTGAATTATTTGAAATTGCCAAAAAATTTGATTTAAAAGTTATTTCTATAGAAGAATTAGTAGCATACAGAATGCAACACGATTCGCTTATTAAGAAAATTGAAGATTTTGAGGTAGAAACTCGATTTGGTAAATTTCAACTAATCGCTTATAAGCAAAACACCAATAAATTAGTCCATATTGCATTAAAAAAAGGAGACTGGAAAAAGGATGAACCCGTTTTAGTAAGAGTTAATTCTACTTTAATAAACAATGATATTATTGGAACTCTAACTACAAACCCAGACAAAAAACTAAAAAATGTTTTTCATAAAATAAATGAAGAAGGAAAAGGTGTGGTGGTTTTTATTAATCAAGAAAATCAGTCACTAAATCTTGAAGAACGCTTGGCTAAATTACGTGAACAACAAAACATTGAAGAGCAAAAGTCAATTCCGCTTCACATGGATGAAAAAGATTATGGAATTGGCGCCCAAATATTGCACGATTTAGGTATTGAAAAATTACGGGTTTTATCCAATACTGTTCATAACAGAAAACGTGTGGGAATGACCGGTTACAATTTAGAAATTATTGAATATGTAAATTATTAATTTAAAAAGGGAATCTATTTTGATTCCCTTTTTTTATCTTAAATCACTTAAATCAGTACCTGATTCAAGTTCAACAGGTGCTTCATTCGCTTTAAACAATCTTGCTTTTAAAGGTCCTTTCAGGATAACTTTATCGCCTTTGACAGCCAACCAGCTACCTTCTCGCAGTCCTAAAACAGGCGTTGTGTTGAAAGCATGATACTCTTTAATTCTAGTTTCTCTGGTCTCTCCCATATGTGTTGATGTTGGATCAGGATCTAAATAATGTGGATTTAAATTAAAGTTAATTAATCCCATAGCATCAAAACTTGGCGGATACATAATTGGCATATCATTGGTATTCATGATACTTACCCCTGTTATATTACTTCCTGCACTGGTGCCTAAATAAGGTGTTCCTTTTTGAACAACCTGTTGAATAGTTTCCAAAATATTTCTTCGGTACAATTCATTTAGTAAAACAAAGGTATTGCCACCACCAGTAAATATTCCTTTTGCATTTTTAATGGCATCAATTGGATTTTGGTAATTATGTAAACCATCTATCTGTTTCCCAATCGACGTAAAAGCACCTCTAACTTTATCTGTATATTCATCATGTGATAAACCGCTTGGTCGTGCAAATGGCACAAATAAAATTGTATCAACATCTTTAAAAAACACTTCTAATTCTGGTAAAAGATATTCTAAATACCCTCTTCCATGGACTGTTGATGTGCTTGCTATTAATAATTTTTTCATGTTATTTTTCATTTATTAAAGCAGTAAAGATACTTAATTTTCCATTTTCATAATGTGTCCAAATTGGTCTAACTATACCATTTTGTGCATTTATATTGTTATAATCTCCAAAGAATATGCCTTTTGGAACTGTTGAGAATGAATTTTCAGAAATAGTTTTGCTTACAAAAGTATCGCCACCGTCGTAAGATACTGATAAGGTTACGGCTGTTTCATTATTCCTTGTATTGCTTCTGTCATAATAAACAATATAAATAAATCCAGTTGCCGGATCTACACTCATCCATGTAAGAAATTGATGGGTAGTTGTTTTATCAGAATTTACTTTAATAGGCTTACTCCACGTAGTTCCATTATCGGTTGATTTTGCAATAAAAACATCGGTATTATCCTTGCCATTTCTAACATCAGTCCAGTTAACATAAACGGTTCCTCGGTAGATACTTTGGCTGTGATCTACTGCAGTAACCGGCATACCGTTACTGCGTCCTATACCGTAGATCTCTGTAGACCAACCTCCAGGCTGATTAGCAATTATTACATCTTCTTCTAACCAAGTTTTTCCAAAATCTAAACTTCTGTCAAAATAAATAGTTTCATTGTAACTCCAAGCTACAAGTATTTCTCCATTAATTCCAACACTAGGAACTGCTCCTTCAGTTGTTAAATCGTCATCAATACAATTACCATCCAATTGATTTATTTTTATAGGAATTGTAAATGATTGTCCTCCATCGGATGATTTAGAAAACAAAATGCGGCTTTTATCTTGTACTTTTTTGCTGCCGTACTTATCAAACTCAGTCCAAGTAACATAAATTTCATTGTTAATTGGACTAATAGTAAACCATTCTTTATCTTGTTGTTTAGGCGAATTTTTACCAATACCTATGCCGTTTGACCAATTTATACCTCCGTCAGTAGATTTTTGAATCACTATTTGATCCAATATATTAGTACTTCTCCACCCTATTTTATCAGGATCAGAAAGGTGTAAATAATAAAAATTACCTTGATAATCTGCAACAATACAAGGATCTCCAAACACACCTAAATCACTTGTTATTTTTTTTGTTTCCCATGTTAAACCTCCATCAAATGAATAATGCACATTATCAAGTATTGATCCTGCTACCATATTCTTTGGGTTAACAGGGTTGATAAAAATACTTGGTTCGCAAGGACCTAAACCATATCCATCAGATTCAAAAATTTTAATATTGGTGTAGGAAGAATTTAAAAAATTCTGCTGTTTTTTGTTAATGTTTTGTGCAGTTGAGCAACTTGAAATTAACAAACTAATCAAAAGTAATCTTATGTATTTCATCGATTTTAATTTTCTCAAAAATACAAAATTGCATTATCTCATATTCGTTTAAAAGTTATTTTTCATTTTTGGCACAATTAATGAATTGTAATAAACATAACCCATTAAAATTTAAGATTATGAAAAATTTTTACACTTTATTAGTTGCCTTAAGTTTTTTACTTTTTCAGAGTTGCACAATAGAAGACAACACAGAATACATTGATAATGATACTATTAGCGAGGCTTTTGAAATAACCACATCGTTTAACACTGCTAATGGGTTTAGTAAATTAGTAAGCTTAAACCCTGCCATTTTTAACTCTGATGTTGTATTAGTTTACAGATTGTCTGGAGTTACTACGCAAGGAAATGATATATGGAAACTATTACCAGAAATGTATTTTTACAACGATGGAACCTTGGATTTTGGGTATAAATTTGATTTTACAAAAAATGATGTTCGTATTTTTATGTTTGGTAATGAATTAGAAACAGTTGTAAGTGATTACAAAACCAATCAGGTATTTAGAATTGTAATTGTTCCAGCTTATTTTTCAAATACAATTGATATCGCTAATATTGATAACGTTTTATCTGCATTAAAAATCAATAAGGCAGAAATTCAGTTATTAAAATAACCATTTAAACAATAGAATTAAAAGGGGAGTGTACTCCCCTTTTTTTTTATAAAATTTTAACAGTTATATAAAGTTAGGATTATTTTATTTTTTGTTAATTGTGATGGTATTTCAAATTAATTCAAATGAATAAAATTATTCAATCTAATTTTCAAATTTCTAAATTTTTATTCATACTAATTTTAATTCTTTTTTCATCATTTTCACTCCACAAATATTATGTTGGTTTAACCCAAATAGAATACAACACAAACAATAAAAGCGTAGAAATTACTTTAAAGTTATTTACCGATGATTTAGAATTAACGCTAAATAAGCAGTACGGAACCTCTTTTGAATTAAGCACATCTTCAAATATAAAAGCTGATAATGAAGCTATTAATAATTATGTAAATCAAAAATTGCAAATCAAAATAAATGGTAAAAAAGTATCTTATAATATGATAGGTAAAGAAATTGAAGATGATATGACACTCTTATATTTTGAAATTTACAATGTTAGAAATTTGAAATCGATTGAAGTTATAAATAAATTACTTTTTGAAACTTTTGAAGAGCAACATCATATTTTAAAAATAAAATCATCCAATACACATAAAAACATATTACTGACAAAAAACAAGTTTAAAGAATTTATAAAAATTGAATAGAAAAATTACTTTTACATAATCAACTCAAACAAACTAAACTAAGTAATGAAAAAAACAAGATTTATTTTACTGGCATTTTTAGTATCATTTAGTACTATAATTGCACAAGAAGAAAAACCTAAGGAAGTTCAAAAAGGACATTACAACATAAGCAAATTCAAGCAATTAAATGAAGAATTTGCAACTCCAAACATGTACAGAACTGCTGCAGGTGCTCCGGGAAAAAATTATTATCAACAACGTGCAGATTATAAAATTGATGTTGTTTTAGACGATAAAAATCAAAAGTTATTTGGTAATGAAACCATTACTTATTACAACAATTCACCGGATGTGTTAGAATATTTATGGGTTCAGTTAGAACAAAACAGAAGTAAACCAAATTCTCTAGGAGATGCCGCAGAAAATGGAGGCCCAAGTTTTGGATATCAACCTCAAAAATATGTAGCAGAATTTATGGGAAAACCATTTCAAGGAGGTTTTAATATTGAATCGCTTACCGATAGTAAAGGAAAAAATTTAAAAAGCACTATCAATTTCACTATGATGCGTATTGATTTAGATACACCTTTACAACCTGGTGCTTCTTTTAGTTTTAACATTAAATGGTGGTATCATATCAATAATTATATGATTGACAGAGGTCGGTCTGGCTATGAACATTTTCCTAAAGATGGAAATAATCTGTATATCATTGCACAGTTTTTCCCACGTATGGCCGTATACAATGATGTAGAAGGATGGCAAAATATGCAGTTTTGGGGAAGAGGTGAATTTACTTTGCCTTTTGGCAACTACGATGTTACTATTACAACTCCATCAGATCATATTTTAGATGCTACTGGTGTTTTACAAAATCCGAAAGAAGTCTTCACTCCTACTGAATATAACAGGTATATCGCTGCATCAACTTCATTTGATAAACCTATAATTATAGTAACACAAGCAGAAGCAACAGAAAAAGAAAAACACTTTTCTGAAAAAACTAAAACTTGGAAATTTAAAGCTGAAAATGTTCGCGATTTTGCTTTTTCATCATCGCGTAAATTTATCTACGATATGCAAGCTGTAAAAATTGGTGGTAAAACGGTTATGGCTGTCTCTTTATATCCAAAAGAAGGAAATCCATTATGGGAAGAATACTCAACAAAAGTGGTAGCACATACGTTAAAATCGTATTCTAACCGGTTATTTGATTATCCGTATCCCAAAGCAATTTCTGTTAATGCCGATCAACAGGGTATGGAATACCCAATGATTTGCTGGAATTTTGGAAGATGTAATGAAGATGGAACCTATTCACCTCAAACTAGACGCGGAATGATTGGTGTTATTGTACACGAAGTGGGTCATAACTTTTTCCCCATGATTGTTAATTCTGATGAACGTCAATGGACTTGGATGGATGAAGGATTAAATACCTTTACACAACTCTTAGCCCAAGAAGAATTTGAAAAAGACTTTCCTTCTCGCGGATATCCGAAAAATGTAGTTGAATATATGAGTGGCGATCAAAATTATATCACTCCTATTATGACACAATCTGAAAGTATTTTTAACTTTAGTAGCAATGCTTACGCTAAGCCAGCTGCAGGTTTGTATATGCTACGCGAATTTATAATGGGACATGAGTTATTTGACCATGCCTTTAAAACCTATGCCAACAGATGGAAATTTAAGCATCCAACTCCTGAAGATTTTTTCAGAACTATGGAAGATGCCTCTGCTGTTGATTTAGATTGGTTTTGGAGGGGTTGGTTTTATACTACTAATGTAAATGATATTGGCATAAAAAGCGTTAAAAAATATTATGTAACAGACATAGTTCCTAAACGAATTCAAAACATGACGCGTTCTAATAGAGGCAGCACTTCAACTCCGCCTCAAATGGTATATTTAGTAGCTGAAGATCATGAAGATGTTACAGAAATGATGATAAACACCAAAAATCCTACTGAGGAAATTAAATTATTAGATGATTATTTAACAGAACATTTTTCGAAAGAAGAACGAGCTGCATTAGAGAATCCTACTTATTTTTATGAAGTTAAATTTGAAAAACCAGGCGGATTAGTCATGCCAATTTTAGTAGATTATATTTTTGAAGACGGATCAAAAATTAGTCATAATTATCCTGCAGAAGTTTGGAGGTTAAATGATCATGAGGTTATCAAATTAATTCCGAGTACTAAACCCATAAAAGAAATTATTATCGATTCCAGAGAAATTACAGCCGATATAAATAAGGAAAATAATTACTGGCCTAAAAAAGAATCAATCTCAAAATTACAAGAATTTAAGGCAAAACAATAAATAAAAAACCACGTAATTGCGTGGTTTTTTTATGATTTCTTTTTAAAAATTAACCAAAGCCCAATAAAAATAAGCGGAATACTTAATAATTGTCCGGTATTTAAGTTTACGTTAAAATAAGTTTCAATTCCACCTTGCGATTCTTTCCAAAATTCAACTATAAATCTTACAGACCATAGCGTTGCTAACCACATCCCAAATAAGTAACCCGATTGTTCTTTTTTGTTTGTTTTCCAATACAAATAGAATAACAAGAAAAATATGGCTAAATAACCAAATGCTTCGTAAAGCTGCGTTGGAAATCGAGGAAAATCTTCTCCAAGTTGGGTAAATATAATTCCAAAATCAGAATTGGTTGGTTTACCAATAATTTCAGAATTGATTAAATTGCCTATTCTGATAAAAAAGCCTGCTAAAGCAACCGGTATTGCAATTCTATCAACAATCCAAAGAAAAGATTTCTTTAGTTCTCTTTTACTGTAAATATATAATGCAATAAGAATGGCAATAGCTGCTCCATGACTGGCTAAACCTTGAAAACCAGTAAATCTAAATGGATTAAATTTAAAAGGTAAGATTACTTCCAAGGGTTTTTGAAATAAAAACTGCGGATCATAAAACAAAAAGTGTCCAATTCTTGCCCCTAAAATAGTTGCAATTACTACATACATTAACAGTGGATCTAACTTTTCTACAGATACATTTTCATTTAAAAATATTTTTTTCATAATTACCAATCCCAGTCCAAAGCCCATTACAAACATTAAACTGTAATAACGTATCATAAAAAAACCTAAATCGATACCTAACGAAGGATCCCAAGTAATAGCAAGTATATTCATGTTATTTATTTTTATTTTTTTCTGGGACAGGATCGTAACCACTTCCTCCCCACGGATTGCAACTTAATATTCTTTTAGCAGCCAACCATCCTCCCTTAAACAAGCCGTGCTTTTGCAAAGCTTCGACGGTATAATGCGAACAAGTTGGAGAATAACGACAACTGGCAGGTGTATAAGGCGATATAGCCACTTGATAAAACCGAACTATCCAAATTAATGGAATAGCAAGAATCTTTAAAATTTTAGAAATAATCATTAATTTATTGAAAATGTAGTTCCTTCTTTACCATCTTTTAGCTGAATACCTTTTTCTAAAAGTTCATCTCTAATTTGATCAGATAAGGCCCAATTTTTATTGGCTCGCGCTTCATTTCTCAATTTGATAAGTACCTCTACTACAGCACCTAATTGTGACGAAGTGTCTTTTTTAACATTATTCTCCAATCCTAAAACATCAAAAACAAAAGCATTGATTAAAGTTGTAAATCGGTCTAAATCTTCTTGTGTTAATGTTGCGGATTCTAATTTTAACAAATTAATATAACGCACTGCTTCAAAAAGTTGAGCAATTAAAATCGGACTGTTAAAATCGTCATTCATAGCACTATAACAAGCATCTTCCCAAGCTTTAATGTTGATACTTGACGTTCTACCTGCTTTTATATTTGTTAAATTATTAACTGCCTCCATCAATTTAAAGAATCCTTTTTCTGATGCTTCTAAAGCTTCACTTGAAAAATCTAAAACGCTTCGGTAATGCGCCTGAAGCATAAAAAACCGTACTACTGATGGAGCAAAAGCCTTAGATAAAATAGTATTTTCGCCAGTAAAAATATCATTAGGCAATATAAAATTACCCGTTGACTTAGCCATTTTTTGGCCATTCATAATTAACATATTAGCATGCATCCAATAATTTACAGGGTCTGTTTGATTGCATGATTTTGCCTGAGCTATTTCACACTCGTGATGCGGAAATTTTAAATCCATTCCACCACCATGAATATCAAATTTACTACCTAAATACTTGGTACTCATTGCTGTACACTCTAAATGCCAACCCGGAAAACCATCGCTCCACGGTGATGGCCAACGCATTATATGTTCTGGTTTTGCTTTTTTCCACAAAGCAAAATCTTGCGGATTTTTCTTTTCAGATTGCCCATCCAACGTTCTAGTATTATGAATAGCATCCTCTATATTTCTACCCGATAAGATTCCGTATTGCGCTGTTTCATTGTATTTTAAGACATCAAAATATACAGAACCATCAACTATATAGGCCAATCCTTTTTCTAAAATTGTTTTTATAATTTCAATTTGTTCAATAATATGACCTGTTGCTGTTGGTTCAATACTAGGCGGCAGATTGTTCATTTTGTTCATAATGTTATGAAAATCAACCGTATATTGTTGCACAACCTCCATGGGCTCTAATTGCTCTAACCTGGCTTTTTTAGAAATTCTATCTTCGCCTTCATCAGCATCGTTCTCTAAATGTCCGGCATCGGTTATATTTCTAACATATCTAACTTTATATCCTAAATGAAGAAAATACCGATAAATTAAATCAAAAGACATAAAAGTTCGCACATTGCCTAAATGCACATTACTATACACGGTTGGACCGCAAACATACATTCCAATATTTCCTTCCTCAAGAGATTTAAACGTTTCTTTAGACTTGCTTAATGAGTTGTAAATCTTAATATTTTGATGTTTATATAACTCCATACCAATGTTAATTCTGTTCAGTTTGTAAAAATACTATAAAAGAATCATTACACAAACGATTTCAATTTTCAATATTTGTAATGAATTAATGGTACATTTACAGTCTGTAACTATTTATAAGATGGTACTATTAGTTAAGCATTATAAGAATTGAACCTAAAACAATATGGGATTAAAAAATTACAATCTTTACAGTGCTCAAAATTATGTTGATGATATACTTTCAGTAAATGTATCATCATTAAGTAAGGCGATAACGTTAATAGAAAGTACATCAGAAAAACATCAAAAGATTGCTCAAGAAATTATCCAGCTATGCTTACCCCATAGTGGTAATTCTATACGAATTGGAATCACAGGCGTTCCCGGTGTTGGTAAAAGCACTTTTATTGAAGCTTTTGGGAAATTTTTAACTGCTTCCAAGCTACGAGTTGCAGTTTTATCTATTGATCCAAGTAGCAAAATAGGTAAAGGCAGTATATTAGGAGATAAAACACGCATGCCTGATTTAAGTACAGATCCAAATGCATTTATTCGCCCTACACCATCAGGAGATTCATTGGGAGGAGTGTCATCAAAAACCCGAGAAACAATACTGATATGTGAAGCTGCCAGATTTGATGTTATTATTATTGAAACAGTTGGAGTTGGGCAAAACGAAATTGCCGTACATGCTATGGTAGATTTTTTCCTTCTTTTGAGTTTAGCAGGTGCCGGAGATGAATTGCAAGGCATTAAAAAAGGAATTATAGAAATGGCCGATGCCTTTGTAATTAATAAGGATGATGGTGATAATAAAATTAGGGTTCAAATTGCTAAAGCCGATTTAGAAAGAGCTTTACACCTCTTTCCTGAGAAAGATACTGATTTTTATCCTAAGGTATTTACATGTAGTGCTATAAATAACAAAGGAATAAAAGAAATTTGGGATGAAATTAAATTGTTTGAAACAAATTCAAAATCAAGTGGTACTTGGGATAAAAAAAGAGCAGCTCAAAATGAAGTTTGGTTTACAGAAAGTATTAAAAACAACTTATTATTATTATTACAAAACAATAAAGCAATTCAGTTAGCGTTTAACAGCTATAAAACTAAGATTCAGTCAAATTTAATTTCTCCAATTATTGCCGCAAATGAATTGATTGAACAATTTTTACAACAACTAAAAAAACAATAATTTATGAATTACGATTTTACAGTTATCGTTCCCATTTATAATGAAGAAGATAATTTAAATCGATTGGCAAAAGAACTTACTGCTTTTGCTAAAATTGCCTTAAAAAAAACAAAGTTTTTACTAATTAACGATGGAAGTACTGATAATAGTCAAAAGCTGATTGAACAAATTTGTGAAAACCATTCTGATTTCAACTTCATTCAGTTTAAAAAAAACTGCGGATTAAGTGCCGCAATTAAAGCTGGTTTTGACGAATGTACCACTGAATTGGTGGGTTATATCGATGCTGATTTACAAACAACTCCCTTAGATTTTAATTTGCTGTTAAATGAAATTGATGATTATGAATTAATTACCGGTGTTCGCGCTAACAGAAAAGATTCTTTTGTTAAAAACATGTCATCTACTATTGCCAATGGTATTAGAAGAGCCTTCACTAACGACGGAATGGATGATACGGGTTGCCCTTTAAAAGTTATTAAAACTGATTATGCCAAACGTATCCCTATGTTTAAAGGATTGCATCGTTTTTTACCGGCGATGATTTTATTACAAAATGGCAGAATAAAACAAATACCGGTTCAACATTTTCCAAGAATTGCCGGAACTGCAAAATTTGGCTTATGGAATCGGTTATTGGGTCCCCTTCTTGATTGTTTTGCCTACTTGTGGATGAAAAAAAAGTACATTAATTATATCATTTTAAAAAAACGAACTACCTAATGCAATCGTGGCTTATATATTCAATCGGGTTTTCTGCTCAACTACTCTACTTTGCAAGATCTATTATTCAATGGGTTATATCAGAAAAACAAAAAAAAGTCATTACGCCGTCTATCTTTTGGAAATTAAGTTTATTAGGGTCTATCATTATGTTTGTTTATGGTTATTTCAGGCATGATTTTGCCATAATGTTAGGGCAAGGCTTAACCTATTTTATTTACATTAGAAACTTACATTTTCAAAATGAATGGAAAAAGTTACCTGGTATTATTAGAATCTTTCTAATTTTATTTCCTCTTTTTGTAGTAATTGCTTATCACAATAACAATCGAATAGATATATACCATTTATTTCATCCAGACAATATAGCAACCTGGTTAATTGTTTGGGGATCAGTAGCGCAGCTTATTTTTACATCGCGCTTTATTTATCAATGGTTTTATACAGAAAAAACTAAAACATCAAGCTTACCTAAAGGATTTTGGATTTTAAGTTTAATAGGTGCCTGCATGATATTAGTTTATGCTATTTTGCGTTTAGATCCAGTACTTTTTCTTGGCACTGTTTTCTCTGTTTTTTTATACGGAAGAAATTTAATAATCTTAAAAAATCAACATGATTAAACTGATTGAAAAATACCCAATTGCGTCTATAGTAATTTTTGGATTGCTTATGTTACTTCCCAATTTAGATGCAATGGTACTTACCATAATGGAAGCAAGAGATTATGTAACCGCACATGAAATGGTAGTTGATGGGCATTGGTTACAAACTACCATGAACGGTATAGCACGCTATGAAAAACCACCGTTACCAACTTGGCTTAGTGCATTTTCTGGAATGTTATTTGGAATTCATTCGTTATTTGCTCTAAGACTACCCGCTGCACTAATGATTGTATTTTCAGGCATTTTTACCTATAAACTTTCCATTAAATTTAATTTCTCTGTAGAACGTAGTTTAATTAATAGCTTTATATTATTAACTTCATTTTATGTAATTGCAATTATAATTGAAGCACCCTGGGATATTTTTACTCATGGATTTACGCTAGCATCTATTTATTACTTTATCGATATTTTAAAAGATGATAAAGTAGCACTTAAAAACGTTATTTGGTCGGGTTTATTTTTGGGTTTTTCGTTTTTAAGTAAAGGTCCAATAGGGTTTTATGCACTCTTTTTGCCGTTTCTGTTCTCGTATATATATTTTTTTGGCATTAAAAACGCTAAAGCTAAGATTAAGTACTTATTGGCCTTTCTTATAATATTTATTTTAATTGGTGGAAGTTGGCATTTGTTTATAGAAGTTGTTGATTCATCTAGATTAAATGAAATTACAGAACATGAGGCCGAAAACTGGGAATCGTATAATGTTAGACCATTTTATTATTATTGGAGTTTTGTAATTCAATCCGGTATATGGACATTTTTTTCTTTAGTAGCTTTATGGTACCCTTATCTAAAGAAAAAAGTTAAACAGCAAAAAGAATATAAATTCACCATACTATGGATTTTGGCTACCTTAATACTACTTTCAATAGTTCCTGAAAAGAAAAGCAGGTATTTAGTACCTATTTTGTTTCCACTAGCCTTAAATACAGGTTTTTATCTTGAATACTTACTAAAGTCGTTTACATCCATTAAATCAACTCTAGAAAAATCTGTTGTTTATTTTAATTTTATAGTGTTTGGAGCAATAGCAATTATAATACCATTTGGAATCAGCTTTATTTTTTATAACTCCCCTAATTTTGATTTTTTAACATTTCTACCATTTTTCCTCTTATTGATTTTTGTAGGTTTTAATTTGTTTAAATCGCTTTTTAACAAAAACATAAAAAAGGCTTTCTACTTTAAAATTATATTTATGGGACTAATAGTGTCATTGGGTTTGCCTATTGTAAAACTGTTAAATAATAATCCATCATATAATGGCATTAGCTCATTGCATCAAATTGAACATAATTACCATCTTAAATCATATTTTTATAAAGAAATTGCTCCTGAGTTACTTTGGTATTACCAAGGTAAAATTGAGAAGTTTAAATCGATAAAATCTGTAAAAAATGACTCTATTGGATTATTAATAAATGTAGACGATTCTAATATTTTAAAAAACTTTTCGACTGATTATAAAGTAGTTAAATTAAAAGATTTTAATGCCAACTATTTTAAAAAAGAGCGTAATCGGTTAAAATTTGATTATTATTTAATCACAAAAAACAACTACTTTAATAATTAAAAAAAAATAAAGTACATTTGATGTTATTCAAATTATGAAATTATGATTTTAAAAACACTTACTAAAACTGATATTTACGGATACGCATTTTTAATCTTTGTTTTTATAATTGGTATTTATACTTCAAATACTGATTTAAATTATTTTGAAAATGTTTTTGCGCGTGAAGACGGCTCTATAGAGTACGGCACAGCATTTTTACTGCTTTGCATTAGCTTATTGCAATTGTATCGTTTTCAGGCTTTACAACGCTATAAAGGTTTTATATGGAAATTGGGCACTCTGTTCTTTATCGCTATATTCTTTTTTGGAGCCGGTGAAGAAATCTCATGGGGACAACGTATTTTTGGCATTGAATCCAGTGCTTATTTTTTAGAAAACAATGCCCAGCAAGAAACCAACCTACACAATATGGTTGTGGGTGAAACAAAAATTAACAAACTAATTTTTAGCCAGTTATTAACTTTAATATTAGTAATTTACCTAATTGTTTTACCAATACTCTACCGTAAAATTGGTGAGCTTAAGAATTTAATGGCAGCATTTGCCGTACCCTTAGTTCGTTGGCATCATACTGTTGCTTTTGTATTTGCTACCATCGCCATTTTTGCAATTCCATCTTCTAAAAAATGGGAGCTTTATGAGCTGGCATTTTCAGTAATTTTCTTTTTGATTTTTTTAAATCCGCATAACACCAAAATTTTTTCAAAAACAGAATAAAAAAAGGGGAACAAACTGCTCCCCTTTTTAAGTTTAAATAACAAATTTTATTTTGTGACTTTTAAAACTTCAACCTCAAATATTAAATCAGATTTTGCCGGAATTCCCATTCTTGGCTGCTCACCATAAGCCAAGTAATAGGGTATAAATAAAACTGCTTTTGTTCCCTCTCGTAACATAGGTATTCCTTCTGTCCATCCGGCAATTACTCTATCAATTCCTGGTCTGAATTGAAAAGATTCACCTCTATCTACCGATGAATCAAACTTTTTACCGTCTACAAAGTATCCGGTATAATGGACATCTACAAGCAAACCTGTTTCTACTTTTTTTCCTTTACCTTCTTGTTTAATAAATATTTTTAAACCAGACTGCAGTTGTTTTGCTTCTTTTTCTCCCATTTTAGCTAAAAAATCAGCTTTTGTTTTTTCAAATTCAATTTCTTTTAATCTCAATGCTTCTTTGTATTCTTGCATTTTTTGAACAAAAACCTTAGAAGCATCAAACTTTTTCGCTTCTTTTCCCACACGAATAATTTCTACCTTTTTCATTAAATCATTTTGTTCAATAGCATTAACTACTTCTTGTCCGATAAGAACCTGACCAAAGACCGTGTGCTTTCCGTCTAACCATGGCGTATCTTTGTGCGTTATAAAAAATTGACTTCCATTAGTTTCTGCTCCAGCATTAGCCATAGATAATACACCTGCTTTATCATGTTTAAATAATAAATTTCCATTTTCGTCCTTTGGAAACTCATCAGCAAACTGATATCCTGGACCCCCTTCGCCAGTCCCTAAATAATCACCTCCTTGTATCATAAAATCTTTTATTACTCTGTGGAACTTTAATCCGTCATAATACTTCTTTCCCTTTATAGAATCTGTTGTTAAAGTATTAGTACCTTCGGCAAGTGAAACAAAATTTGCTACTGTGAAAGGAGTTTCTTGATAGGTTAATTGTAATAAAATATCTCCTTTTGTCGTTTGAATTTCTGCATATAAACCATCTTTTAAATCTGGATATTTTACAGTTTTACAAGCAGTTAGTGTAATAATACTAACCATCAATAATAATTTTACTAGTTTCATATGTTTACTTATTTAGTATTTTGAATTGAATTTATTTTTACGCGATATTTTAAGGTTTGCCTCCCATGTATTTCTTTTTTATCTCCCTGATATCCATAAGCTTTATAGGATGGAAATAAAAAAATAACTTCTTCATTAGGTTTTAACAATTTTATACCATCTTGTAAACCTGGAATCAAGATTTCTTCGTCTACTTTATATTTTTTGTCTTGTAATGGATATATAATTTGATTATCTATATCTGTTACTTCATAACTAAAATTAACTAAATCACCTTTCTTAACAGCTGGTAATTTTAAGGTATCTTTCTCTATATAATGTACCCAAAAACCTTTATTTGTTGGATAATAAATAGTAAGTGTATCTTTTTCTAACCACGCTTTAATCATTAATTCTTCTTCTGCATTTAACTTTTTATTTAATTCAACAGATTCTTTAAAAAACGTATCACCTTTAGTAGTAATAGGTTTACGGGCTATCGGTTCTTTGCATGCAACAAAACCAATTAAAGCTATCAGTAGTAAAAAACTTTTAAATTTCATACGATTCATTAATTTCTTTTCTATATTTTGATACCAATTTAATAAACTTTTGAACAGTAAATTCTAACGAATCTGTTGATCTAGCTCCTGCTGCATTTTGATGTCCTCCACCATTAAAATGATTACGAGCAAATTCATTTACAGAAAATGTTCCTTTTGATCTGAAGGAAATCTTAACAATTCCCTGATCTTCATCTTCAATAAAGATAGCAGCTAATGTAATTCCTTTGATTGATAAACCATAATTCACAATTCCTTCTGTATCGCCTTTTTGGTAGTCAAATGCTTTTAATTCATTTTTTGATAGTACAAAATAAGCAGTACTTGCTTTTGGCAGCACATGCAGTTGAGACAATGCATGTCCTAATAACTGTAGATTTTGATAAGTATTTGAATCAAAAACTTTGTTATAGATATAGGCATTATCTGCCTCTCTTTCCATTAATTCAGCTACTATTTTATGTGTTCTGGGCTGTGTTGCCGGAAATCTAAAATTTCCGGTATCAGTCATAATACCCGTATAAATACAAGTTGCAATTGTTTTATCTATTAATTGATTATCACCAAGATTGTAAATGAATTCATATATCATTTCACAGGTAGCACTATAACTACTATCAGAAAACATATACTTAGCTATTGTGTCTGGTTGTAAATGATGATCAATCATTACAAAATCACCATTGTATGTCAACAGTGACTTTTCCATATCATCTCCTACTCTACTTAGCGTATTAAAATCTAACAGAAAAATTAATTCGGCTTCATTAATCGCTTTTTTAGATTGTCTGTTTTGCTTATCAAATTTTAAAATATTTTTGGCAGCGGGCATCCAAGTTAAAAAACCAGGCAATTCATTTGGTGAAACCACTGTAACCTGATGGTTCTTTTTATGTAAATAATGCTGCATTGCCAAACTGGCGCCAATGGCATCTCCGTCAGGATTTCGATGCGGAACTATTACTATCTTTTTGGGTGAAGCTAAATAATTTTTTAGTGATTTATATTCTTGTGTATTCATAGTATGCGAATATAAACAAATTCAATTTACCTATCGAAGGTAGTTATTAATTTACTAAATCTTTTTTAAGCATAAAAGTATCTTTGCAGCATCTAAATTGTATATTTGAATATCATAACAAAATAAAAATAATGAAAACAAACAGAACTTTTACAATGTTAAAACCCGATGCTGTTGAAGATGGCCATATTGGTGCTATTTTAGCTAAAATTAACGAAGCTGGTTTTAAAATTGTTGCAATGAAAATGACCCAAATGTCACGTAGAGATGCGCAATTGTTTTATGCCATTCATGCAGATCGGCCTTTTTTCTCAAGCTTAGTAGAATTTATGGTTAGTGGACCTATTGTAGCTGCTATTTTAGAAAAAGAAAATGCTGTTGAAGATTTTAGAGCATTAATTGGAGCTACCAATCCAGCCGATGCGGCTGAGGGTACCATAAGAAAATTATTTGCAAAATCAATTCAGTGCAATGCGGTTCACGGTTCTGATTCTGATGAAAACGCGCTAATTGAAAGTGAATTTCATTTTGCAACACGCGAAATATTTTAATAAAAAAATCGGCTTTAAGCCGATTTTTTTATACCAATTTAATTTGTTCAACAACTTGCTCGCCTAGTTGTTCGTTTATCATTTTCAATATTTTATCCTTACCATAACTCAATTCTTCTCTTAAAACCGAGGATGTTAATTTAATTACCAACGTTTTATTTTTTAAAGTAACACTTTCTGTATATTGAGCAATTGGAGGACCCATAAGTTTTGGCCAAATTTTTTCTACAGTTTGTTTTTGAATACCTTTTTTAAGGTTATTCTCTTTAATAAACTCTTTTAAAATTGCATCAATAGGTAAAAAATCTTCAAAACGTTTTGCCATAATTATAATTCAAAAATGTTATAAGGCTGTTTGGTTCTTTTAATAACTTCTTCGGTTCTTTCTTTATGTGTGTCTGTGATAAATATCTGGCCAAAATCATCATGGTTAACTAAATTGATTATTTGCGCTACGCGTGAATCATCTAATTTATCAAAGATATCATCCAATAATAAAATTGGATTACTGCCAGTTCGTTGCTTAATAAAATCGAATTGAGCCAGTTTTAAAGCAACTAAAAATGATTTTTGTTGCCCCTGCGAACCGTATTTTTTAATAGGATATTCATTAAGTAAAAAGGTTAAATCGTCTTTATGTACCCCAACACTTGTATATTGCAAAACTCTGTCTTTATCTACGTTTTCTTTTAATAAGGCTGTTAAGGTATTATCGAATAATTTGGAATCATAAATTAAATTAACATCTTCTCTTTCATTGCTTATTTCTTGATACCTCTTTTTAAATATTGGAATAAATTTATCAAGAAAAACACGTCTTTTCTCAAAGATAACCGATCCATACAATTCCAGTTGATTGTCATAAACCTCTAAACCAATTGGATCAAATTTTCTATTCGAAGCAAAATATTTCAACAAAACATTGCGCTGAGAAAGTATTTTATTGTAATTGATTAAGGTTTTTAGGTAGTGATTATCGAGCTGAGCAATTACTCCATCAATAAATTTTCTTCGGGTTTCGCTACCTTCAATAATTAAATCTCTATCTGCTGGTGAAATTATAACTAAAGGAATGGTTCCAATATAATCTGCAAACTTTTCATACTCTTTCCCGTTGTATTTTATAAATTTCTTTTGACCCTTTTTATAACTGCACACCACATTTTCGATTCTATTTTCTCTATTATAATCTCCTTCAATCATAAAAAAATCTTCATGATGTCGAACATTTTGTGAACTTATGGGGTTAAAATAACTTTTAGCAAAAGACAAATAATAAATAGCATCTAAAACATTGGTTTTACCAACACCATTATTTCCCACAAAACAATTGATATTTTCATTAAATATGAATTCTTTTGTGTCAAAATTTTTAAAATTTATTAGCGATAACTTCTTAAGAAACATAGTTTTTTAACAGTTCTGAATTTAAATTGCAATTTATTGAAAATTTCCTTAACAGTGTGTTTTTACTTTTCGATTAAATATCCTATTTTTGCGCGTAATAATTAAATTAAAATGGCAACATACAAAAAGAAAGTAACAGAAAAAGGTGCTGGAAAAAAATCTTCAGAAAACATGAAAAGTACAACAGCTGAAGTTTTTAATACCTTAGACTCTACCGCTTCAAAATCAGAAGCATTTATCATAAAACAACAAAAAAATATTTTTATTGCTTTAACAGCTATTGTTATTGTAATTTTAGGATATATGGCATATCAGAAATATGTTGTTGAACCAAAAGAATTTGAAGCTGCAGATGAGTTGGCATTCCCTAAAAAATACTTTGATTTAGCAGTATCTACAGAAGTTGCTACAGATTCATTGTTTAGTTTAAGCTTAAATGGTGCCGATGGTAAGTATGGTTTTGTTGATATTGCAGACAAATACAGTGGAACTAAAGCAGGAAATTTAGCAAATTACTATGCAGGTATTGCATACTTGAAAACTAAAGATTATCAAAATGCAATTTCCTACTTAAACGATTTTACATCTAAAGATGAATTATTAGCTCCTATAGCAAAAGGTGCTATTGGTGATGCATTTACAGACATCAATCAACCAAAAGAAGCTTTAGAATATTATGAAATGGCTGCAGAAATGCGAACCAACGATTTTACAACACCGTTTTATTTATTTAAAGCTGCGAACACTGCTTTTGAATTAAAAGACTACAAAAAGGCAACAACTTATTTTACCAAAATAAAAGAAGAATTTCCAAGCTCGAGTGAAGCTGTAAATATTGATTTATATATCAGCAAAGCAACCTATGCCGGTTCGCAAGAAAAATAAGAACAATGGCAACAACTAATTTATCAGCTTATGATAAAACTATCATCCCAAACACGAGCAAGCTACGGTTTGGGATTGTTGTATCTGAATGGAACAGTCATATTACAGAAAGCTTATTTCAAGGAGCCTACAATACCTTAATTGAGCACGGGACCTTAGAAGAAAACATCATTCGTTGGAACGTACCCGGTAGCTTTGAACTCATTTACGGTTGTAAAAAAATGTTGGAAACTCAAAAAGTTGATGCTATTATCGCTATTGGAAACGTAATACAAGGAGAAACCAAGCATTTTGACTTTATATGTGATGGGGTAACACAGGGAATTAAAGACTTAAATATAAAGTTTTCTGTTCCTACTATTTACTGTGTTTTAACCGATTATAACATGCAGCAATCTAGAGATCGTTCGGGTGGTAAACACGGCAATAAAGGTGTTGAATGTGCAGTGGCTGCTATTAAAATGGCTTTTTTAAATCAGATTTAACATTTTAAATTCACATCTTTTATTTATTTCTGTAACTTTATAGAGTTAATTGATTGAACTATGTTTGGAAACTTTTTTAAACCTCGAACCCATTATGAATTTGACTACAAACCTCGTTATTACGACGAACGTAAGGAGCGTCTTGAGAATTTAAAAAAGAAATACGAAGACCAATCTGAATTGGACGATGCATCATTAAAAATTCGATTAACAAAAAACAACCTAAAATCTGATTGGATACGTGCTAAAAAAAGTACAGCAGACAGAAATACCTCATTACGACTAGCTATTATTATTACAATACTAGTAGGTCTAATAGCTTACATTTTTCAAATACACACGCTGTTTTAATGCCAGATATCATTCAATTGTTACCTGATCATGTGGCCAATCAAATTGCTGCAGGAGAAGTAGTTCAGCGACCTGCGTCGGTCGTAAAAGAATTGCTTGAAAACGCCATTGATGCCAAGGCAACCGACATTAAACTATTGGTTAAAGATGCAGGTAAAGCTTTAATTCAGGTAATGGATAATGGATCTGGAATGAGTGCAACTGATGCACGCTTGTGTTTTGAACGCCATGCAACCTCAAAAATCAAATCTGCTGATGATTTATTTAACATTCACACCAAAGGATTCAGAGGCGAAGCATTAGCTTCAATTGCTGCAATTGCTCATGTAGAGCTTAAAACTCGTATAGAAGCTGATGAACTAGGAACTTTTATACTTATTGAAGGTAGTGAAATAACAGAACAATCCTTTGTCAATACTCCAAAAGGCACAAGTATTTCAGTAAAAAATTTATTTTACAATATACCTGCCAGACGAAATTTCCTAAAATCTACAACAGTAGAGATTAGGCATATTATTGATGAGTTTATACGTGTTGCCTTAGCACATTCGTCCATAAGTTTTTCCATGTATCACAACGATCAGGAGGTTTATCATTTACCTTCTGCCAATTTACGTCAGCGAATTGTTGCTCTTTTTGGATCAAAAACCAATGAAAAGTTAGTACCAATTACAGAAAATACGGATATTTTAAACTTAATTGGATTTGTAATAAAACCCGAATTTGCTAAAAAAAAACGTGGTGAACAGTTTTTCTTTGTCAACAACCGTTTTATTAAAAGCAGCTATTTAAATCATGCTATTACTAGTGCTTTTGAAGGTTTAATTGCTGATGGATGTTTACCTTCATTTTATTTGTATTTAGAGGTTCCGCCTCAGTCTATAGACATCAACATTCATCCTACCAAAACTGAAATTAAATTTGATAACGATCAATCGATCTATGCTATTTTGCGTTCTACCGTTAAACACAGCTTGGGTCAGTTTAATATTGCTCCATTACTTGATTTTGAACGCGATGCCTCGTTAGATACTCCTTATCAATTTAAAAATAAGCCCATTTCAAAGGAGCCTCCTATTGAAGTTGATCGAAATTTCAATCCTTTTAAAGAAACCCTATCTTCTAAACCTAACCGAATTGAGATTAAAGAACATTTGAATTTTATTTCATTCGAGAGTGAAATTTCCCAACAAGAACTAGCTATTGAAGAAGTTGTCACTAAACATAAGACGTTTCAATTGCAATCAAAATATATTTTGAGTTCCATCAAATCTGGGATAGTATTAATTAACCAGCAATATGCACATGAGCGCATTTTGTATGAAGAACTGTTTAAATCTACTTCATTATCTAATTTGACTATTCAAAAATTGCTGATACCGTTAAAAATTAATTTTAATACACCCGATTTAGCACTTTTAAAATCTATTACTAACGAAATTTCACAGTTAGGAATTGAAATTGCAGAATTTACTAAAGACTCCATAGTAATTTCAGGCATTCCTGTATTAATTGATGAAAATAAATTAAACTCAATATTTGATTCTTTAATACATGCATTTCAAAATGAAATACCAACCGACAGTTACAGCACAACCGATTTAATTATCAAAATAATTCTTAAAAATATTTCAATAAAAACTGGAAGTAAACTAACAGAAAAAGAGCAAGATGAATTAGTAAATCATCTTTTCGATTGCAAAGAACCAAGTATTTCTCCATTTGGTAAAAAGACTTTTGTTACGCTTTCACTCAATGATTTTGATTCATTTTTCAATTAATTTAACATTTAACTCCAACTATGGGAAGAATAACCGATACCATTAAACATTTAATAATTCTAAACGCACTATTTTTTTTAGCAACCTTTGCTGTAGGACCAGTAGTTCAAGAGCAAATGGCATTGTATTTTCCTAAAAACCAAAATTTTGCGTTGTGGCAATTTGTTTCGCATATGTTTATGCACGGCAGTTTTATGCATATTTTGTTTAATATGTATGGTCTATGGGCATTTGGATCTCCTCTGGAACAAATGTGGGGGAAAAATAAATTTTTATTCTTTTATTTTTCTGCAGGTGTTGGTGCCGGGCTAATTTATACGGCTGTTAATTTTTTTCAATTTCAAGAAGTGTATCAAACACTTGTTGGTATTGGTTTGTCTGATCTTACTATTCAATCAATTTTAGAAACAGGTAAGTACAATACAGAAATTCTGAATTATGTGTCTGCCGATAAACTTAATACATTCTATAGTATTTATCATGTTCCAGCAGTAGGGGCATCTGGAGCACTATACGGTGTTTTAGTGGCCTTCGCAATGCTATTTCCGAATGCCGAGTTGATGTTGATATTTATTCCATATCCGATTAAGGCAAAATATTTTATTCCTATAATTGTTGGTTTAGACTTATTTTCTGGTGTTACAGGTTTTTCTATTTTTGGAGGTGGTATCGCACATTTTGCCCATGTGGGTGGAGCTGCAATTGGCTATTTTATTATGTGGTATTGGAAAAAAAACCAATTTAGACGCTGGGATTTATAAGTATGACCACATTTAAAGACATATTTAACAAGTTTAAAAACAGTAGCATCATTGAGCAACTCATTGTGTTAAATACGCTTTTTTTCTTGTTTAGTATTGTATTTAAATTTTTTGCTTTAAACTGGCTTGCTTTATCGTCCAATCTCGATTTCTTTATTTTAAAACCCTGGTCTTTAGTTACCTATGCTATTGTTCACATTGATTTTTTTCACCTGTTATCAAATGTGTTGGTACTTTATTTTATTGGAAATCTGTTTTTAACATTCTTTAATAAACATCAACTAATTACCGTTTATATTGGAGGATTAATAAGTGCAGCAATAGTGTTCTTAATTGTTTCTTACATAAATTCGAGTAATTTTTTGCTTATTGGGGCATCAGGAGCTGTATCAGCTATTTTTATAGCCATTGCAACCAAAATACCTCATTATTCAATAAAACTACTGCTGTTTGGATTTGTTAAATTATGGGTTTTAACTGCAATATGGATAGGTATTAGTTTATTTCAACTCGCAACTCACAATTATGGTGGAGCACTCGCCCATATTGGCGGTGCCTTATTTGGTTTTTTTTATATTTATTTTAATTTCAATAAATTTCAATTATTTTCGTTTAAGCAGAAGTCGAGTCGTCAGTTTAAAAAAGTGTATAAATCTTCTGGACAAATGAAAAAGAATCAATTAAATGGTGATGAAAGACAAGCAACTATAAATAAAATTCTAGACAAAATCAGTAAATCTGGTTACGATTCACTTTCAAAAGAAGAACGCGAATTTTTATTTAAACAAGGAAAATAATAGATTTATTTTAGTCAATGAAAAATCTTTCACTTATTGATAAAGTGCTTTTTATCATCAACAATTTGGTGGCATTTGCTTTGTGTATTGCTTATTTTTTACCTTATTTTTCTCCGGATAAATATGCTAAAATTGGTATAATTAGTTTAGCAGTACCCTTGTTGATTTTTATTAATGTGGCTTTTGCTATTTTCTGGTTAATAAAATTAAAAAAACAATTTTTATTGTCGACTGTTGTTCTGTTACTTGGATTCAAATATGTGAACTCTTTGTATAAAATACCTTCAGATGATAAAGTCAAACTAACCGAAGGTGTTAGTATAATGAATTACAATGTACGTATGTTTAATTTGTATTTATGGATCGATGATAAGACCATAAACTCCAAAATAATCGATTTTTTAACCAATGAAAACCCCGATATTTTGTGCATACAGGAGTTTCATGCATCTGAAAAAGAACATTTTAAATACAAATATAGCTACATTAAAACCAACGAAGATCAGTCTAAGATAGGTCAAGCTATTTTCTCAAAATATAAAATCATTGATTCTGGTTCATTAGATTTTCAAAAGTCTGGTAACAATGCCATATTTGCCGATATTGTTATAAAAAAAGACACAGTTCGAATTTATAACATTCATTTAGAATCGCTTAGACTAAATATCTTAAAGGAAAACTTCGGTGAAAAAAATTCCGATCAAATTCGAAAACGTTTTGAAAAGGCATTTAAAAAGCAAGTAAGTCAGGCCAATTTAATCTTAGCACATCAATCAAACTCGCCTTACAAAACCATCATTTCAGGTGATTTTAACAATACGCAGTTTTCATGGGTGTATCGTGAGATGAAAAAGGGTAAAAACGATGCTTTTGCTGAGCAAGGAAGCGGATTTGGTAAAACCTTTGATTATCCATTTCCATTTAGAATTGATTATATTTTAGTAGATGATTCCATAGAAATTACATCTTTTAAAACATTTGATTTTAAGTATTCGGATCACTTTCCAATTAAAACAACTTTGGCCCTTTAATTGACTTTGTAAACATGCTTTAAGTTTAACAAGTTAATTGGATTAATTCCCAATCCTCTTACATTTTTTTGCGAAAACCTAACAACCTCATCATAATATAAGGGTACAATTGGAGCAGAACTCATCAATAAACTATCCATTTTAAAGTATAATTTATTTCTTAAATTAACATCAACTGTGGCCAATGATTGTTCGTACCAGGCATCAAATTGTGAATTTTTATAGTGAAAATAATTAGGCCCATTTGGAGCAAAATTTTTGCTATAAAACAATGATAAGTAGTTTTCGGCATCGGGATAATCAGCTATCCAACTACCTCGAAAAACCGAAAGCTTACCAGAAGCTTTTGCCTGACGTAACATAGATGATGGTACTACATCAATTTTCATTTCAATACCTACTTTTTTTACTTCGCGTTGAATGTATTCGCATAAATCAACATATTGACTGTTTGTTGAAACCACCACTGTTGGATTTAAATCATTTGTTTGCTGCTTATACTGTTTAACCAATTCTTTAGCCTTAAGCATATCATAAAAATAACCCCTTACCTTTTTAGGCTTAGATAACCCATCGGGGACAATACCGTGAAAGGCGGGTTTCCCGATACTGTTACGTAAATAAAACAACATTTTCTCGCGGTCAAAACTATAATTAATGGCTTTTCGCAGTAATTCATGCACCGGTTTCTGATCCATGCTTGCAGGCAGATAAAATCCGAGATATTCAGTATTTAAATACGAACTTTTATACAAATTAATTTCATCGTTAAAACGAGCATTAAGCTTACCAGAATTATCAATTAATTCATCCTTATACGATACATCGATACCCGACAAAAAATCGATATTTCCTTGTACAAACTGCATAAATTCGGCTTGTTTATCAGGTAAAAAAGTAATGGCTACTGCTTCCAAATAAGGCAATTGATTTCCGTTGGAATCTTTTTCGTAATAGTTTGTGTTTTTTCGTAACACCAATTTGGTATTTTCGACCCATAACTTAAACTGAAAAGGACCCGTACCAATAGGATTTGCTCTAAAATTTGTACCCTCAATCTCAATGACTTCTTTTGGAACTACCGAACAATATTTCATGCTTAGTAAACCTAAAAAACCAGGAAATGGCGTTTTTAAACTAATACTTAAAACATATGGTGCTATAACTTTAATTTCTCCAACATTTTGCATAACCCAAGAACCGGGCGATGCTACATTTTCATCGGTTAATCTATTAAGGGAGTATAAAAAATCGGATGCATATACTTTGCGGGTTTTTAGTTTACCAAATGCCTTGTGTTGATGAAAATAGACATCATCTCTTAAATAAAAGGTATAGGTTCTGCCATCAGACGAAACCTCCCAGTGAGTTGCAATATCAGGTTTTACGTTTAAGGAATCATCCAACTGAACCAATCCGGTATACAATTGATTAACTGCCCAAATATTGGCCTGATTTTTGGCAAATGCCGGGTCTAATGATGAAATATTGGTGTGTTCATTGTATCTAAAGACATGTTTTTTTTGCGCTTCTGAAGTTTTATTGCAAGCGGTACTGGTGAAAACATAAACCAGTAACAGCATATATTTTACAAGCTTAATAATCATTGCATACTTAACCCATGCCTTATTTTCCTGTAACCACTTCTTAATCATTTATTCTCCATATTGAAGGTTTAAAGATAATTCTAAAAATCGTACCTTGCGAGCCATAAATGTACATGAATGGACGGACAAAAAAAAGTAGCATTTTATACCTTAGGGTGCAAATTAAATTTTTCTGAAACCTCAACAATTTCAAGAAATTTTAAAAAAGAAGGATTTAAACGGGTAAATTTTGAAGAACATGCTGATATATACGTAATTAACACCTGTTCTGTAACTGATAATGCTGATAAGCGGTTCAAATCAATTGTAAAAAATGCCCTTAAAATAAATGAAAAAGCTTTTATAGTTGCAATTGGTTGTTATGCTCAACTGCAACCGGAAGAATTGGCCGCCGTTGACGGTGTAGATTTGGTGTTAGGCGCTACTGAAAAATTTAAAATCACGCATTATATAAATGATTTAACCAAGAACGAGGTAAGTGAAATTCATTCGTGCGAAATAGAAGAAGCTAATTTTTACGAAAGCTCCTACTCTATTGGCGACAGAACTCGTGCCTTTCTTAAAGTGCAAGATGGATGCGATTATAAATGCACCTATTGCACCATACCACTGGCTCGAGGAATCTCTAGAAGCGATACATTAGAAAACGTTTTGGCAAATGCTACAGAAATAGCAAATCAAGACATTAAGGAAATTGTTCTAACAGGCGTTAATATAGGTGATTATGGCAAAGGAGAATTTGGCGATAAAAAACACGAGCATACCTTTTTTGAATTGGTTCAATCTCTTGATAAGGTTGATGGAATTGACCGTATTCGAATCTCATCAATCGAGCCCAATTTGTTAGCCAATGAAACCATCGAATTTGTTGCAAAATCAAATGTTTTTGTTCCTCATTTTCATATCCCCTTGCAAAGTGGAAGCAATAAGTTGTTAAAACTGATGAAGCGTCGCTATCAACGCGAAGTATTTGAAGATCGCATTAAAAACATTAAAAAGTTGATGCCAGATGCTTGTATTGGTGTAGATGTAATAGTTGGGTTTCCAGGTGAAACCGATGAATTATTTTTAGAAACCTACAATTTTATAAACGAACTAAACGTTTCTTATTTACATGTGTTTACGTACTCTGAACGTCCAAATACCGAAGCTGTTGAGATGAATGGGGTTGTTCCAAAAAACGTAAGACATAAGCGAAGTAAAATGTTACGTGGATTATCTGTTAAAAAGCGTAGGGCATTTTATGAAAGTCAGTTAGGTAAAACATCTCGAGTGCTTTTTGAAAATGAAAACAAAGATGGATTTATATATGGATTTACGGCTAACTATGTTCGCGTTAAAACTGTCTGGAAACCTGAATTAATTAATTCGGTACATTTAATCCGTTTTAAAGAAATTGATGCAGAAGGCGAAGTATTAATCGATTTTATTATTTAAAATTAGCGATGGAAACGATTCCAATTTATTTGATGCCAGGTATGGCTGCCAACTCAAAAATTTTTGAGAATTTATCGTTTCCTGCACATTATCAACTGCATTATTTAGAATGGCTTGATCCAATAAAGAATGAAACACTTCCAAATTATATTAAAAGATTATCATCACAAATAACACACGAAAATCCTGTATTAATTGGTGTTTCAATGGGAGGTATAATTGTTCAAGAGTTAAAAAACCTTATTAATACCAGACGGGTAATTATTATTTCGAGTATCAAGTCAAAAAATGAATTTTCTCCAACATTAAAATTTTTAAATACTTTAAAAGTTTATAAAATAATACCCTTTTCAATTAACAATTTTATTGAGCCATCAGTAAAATTGTATTATGGAAAGAAAGCTCATAAATACCTTAACTTATATAATTATTATCTTACCAAACGAGATAAAAATTATTTAAATTGGGCCTTACAAACAGTGGCTTATTGGAATCGAGTTACAGTTGATGATGAAATATATCATATACAAGGCAGTAAAGATGAAATTTTCCCTGTAAAATACATCAAAAATTGTAAAATTGTACCTAACGGAACGCATATAATGATAATTAACAAGGCCAAAACTTTGAGTAAATTACTAATTGAAATTATTGAAAATGAAGATAGAATCAACCTCAATTAAGGATGTATTAATTCTAAGTCCTACCGTTTTTAAAGATGAAAGAGGTTACTTTTTTGAATCGTATAATCATGAAAAAGTAGCTTCATATCTCAAAACTACCTTTGTACAAGACAATGAATCATTTTCTAAAAAAAACGTACTTCGCGGTTTGCATTTTCAGGTTCCGCCCTTTGCTCAAGCTAAATTAGTGCGTGTAATACAAGGAAGTGTTTTAGATGTGGCAGTTGATCTTCGTAAAAATTCATCTACATACGGAATGCATGTTAAGATGATTTTATCGGCAGAAAATAAAAAGCAACTGTTTATACCTGAAGGTTTTGCTCATGGTTTTATAACCTTGGAAGACAACACTATTTTTAGCTACAAATGTTCTAATTACTACCATAAAGAATCCGAAGAATCATTACTTTGGAATGATTTTGGATTAAATATTGACTGGAATTGCAAAGCTCCGTTACTTTCACCAAAGGATTTAATTGCAGCTCCATTTAGCGAATTTAACAGTCCGTTTAACTAAATAAAGAAAATATGAAAAAGGCAGTTAAAATATACATTGCAGCATCGTTGTTATTAATAAGCGGGTTATTTATTAATGGAGTTTACAACCACAATCATAAAATTACTTCAGAAACTTATACCATTAAAGCATTGAAGGTGCCTCAAAATTTAGATTTTGCTGGCGAAAAAGTACCTTTAAGTATGCCAGACATTTATGAACGATTTGACAAAGAGCTGCATATCATTACCTATTGGCAATCAAACACTTTGTTAACCATAAAACGCAGCAAACGTTTTTTTCCTGTTATCGAACCCATTTTAAAACAGTACAACATCCCAGACGATTTTAAATACCTGGCTGTTGCTGAAAGTGGTTTACAAAATGTGGTTTCGCCATCGGATGCCAGAGGATTTTGGCAGTTATTGAAGGGTACTGCACAGGAAAATGGGTTGGAAGTAAATGAAAATGTCGATGAACGCTACGATTTAGAAAAAGCAACCCATGCTGCGTGTAAATACCTCTTAAAATCTAAAGAAAAATTTGGAAATTGGACCCTAACTGCAGCAGCCTATAACGCTGGAAATACTGGAATTTTTAAACGTACCGATCATCAAAAAGCTGAAAATTATTACGATTTATTACTGGTAGAAGAAACTGCTCGTTATGTTCCACGAATCGTATTATTTAAAGAAATTATTTCGAATCCTGATAAATTTGGATTTCAGCTCGAGGCAGATGATTATTATGCTCCATACAAGTATAGAACCATAGAAATAGAATCTGAAATTACAGATTTGGTAGCTTTTGCAAATGAAAATAATACTACCTATAAGTTATTGCGAATCTACAATCCGTGGTTGCGTGAAAATCATTTAAAAAATAAAGGAAACAAAAAATATCAAGTAAAAATTCCAATTTTATAACAAAACACTCACATGAAAATGACAACAACATTAGTATTAACCTTGGTCATTATTGGACTTTTAGCAGGATTTTTAAGCGGATTAATTGGAGTTGGTGGTGGTATTATAATGGTGCCTATGTTTATATTATTTTTAGGGTTCACCCAACATCAGGCACAAGGATTAAGTTTAGCCGTTTTACTACCACCGGTAACTTTTTTAGCCGTTTATAACTACCATCAAGCTGGAGTTATAGACTGGCGTTATGCATTAATTGTATCGGTAATTTTTATAATCGGTGGATTTATAGGTTCAAAAGTGGCTTTAGCCTTGGATCAGCAAACCCTTAAAAAAGTTTTTGGAGGTATTTTATTGCTAATTTCTATTAAATTGATTCTCGGCAAATAGTCCTTAGCATAACTGATTTTTAACTAAAGTATATTCCGTAATTATTTGTTCAATAATTGTAGCTACCGGTTCAATTTTATGAATGATTCCTGCTATTTGACCAATTTCTAATTCACCTTCTACTAAATCACCTTCAAACATTCCCTTTTTAGAACGACCTCGACCTAATAGTTCTTTAAGTTGTTCAGCGGTTGGGCATTGTTGATATAACTCTTGTAATTTGTTATAAAACGGATTTTTAATCAACCTAACTGGCGCTAATTCTTTTAGTGTTAATACGGTATCTCCTTCTTTAACATTTACAATTACGTCTTTAAAAGCCTGATGTGCAGATGATTCTTCACTAGCCGCAAAACGACTACCTATCTGCACGCCATCGGCACCTAAAACAATTGCCGCTAACATTCCACGACCCGTGGCGATTCCTCCAGCTGCAATTAATGGAATGGTAAGCTGTTGTTTTACCATGGGTATTAAAGTAAAGGTGGTTGTCTCTTCCCGTCCGTTATGTCCCCCAGCTTCAAAGCCTTCTGCCACCACAGCATCAACACCTGCCTCTTGAGCTTTAAGAGCAAATTTAACACTGCTTACTACATGTACTACCGTTATTCCCTTCTCTTTGAGAAATGCCGTCCAGATCTTTGGATTTCCGGCCGATGTAAAGACAATCTTAACATCTTCATCAACAATGATGTTCATAATTTCTTCAATATTCGGGTACAGCATTGGTACATTGACACCAAAAGGTTTATCAGTCGCTTTTTTACATTTTTGAATATGTTCTCTTAGTACATCTGGATACATTGATCCGGCGCCTATTAATCCTAAACCTCCGGCATTGCTAACAGCTGCAGCTAATTTATAGCCGCTTACCCAAATCATTCCACCTTGAATAATTGGGTATTTAATCTTAAAAAGTTCGGTAATTCTTGTTTTCATCAATTTAAATTGGGAATTCCATAACCTCCTTGAGGTGTTGGCGCTGAGTATAAATGCCCCGCTTTTTTAACCATATCAATAATTTCAAGGCTAGTTTTTGTTGGGTATTTTTGCCAATAACAGGCAACGACACCTGCTAAAATTGGAGAAGCAAAAGATGTTCCGGAAGAGGTTTTTACGTTTCCACTACCATCGATAATGTATACGTCTTTACCCATAGCCAAGGCATCTGGTTTTATTCTAGCATCAAAAGTAGGTCCAAACGAACTAAATGTAGCAACGTTTCTGTTTAAATCAACTGCTCCTACTGTTAATACACCGTCAACATCTGCTGGTGCAGTAATGTATTTCCAGGTATCCGCACCTTCATTACCGGCTGCAACTAAAAGTATCATACCTTTTGTAGTCGCAATTTTTGCCCCACGCGATATAAAAGTTGAATTACCGTTCATATCAGCATAAGTATGGTTGTGTTTTGCATAATCAAAGGTTGAATAACCCAAGGAAGTATTGATTATATCCACTCCAACGCTATCGGCACGTTCGGCAGCTTCTACCCATAAACTTTCTTCTAAAATCACTTCTTTACTATCATCCTCTGTAATAAACAAATAAAAAGAGGCATCGGGCGCAGATCCGGCGTATTGATTTGCAAGAAAACCAGCAATAGTAGATAATACGGATGTACCATGGCTACCACCTGAATAAAAACTAGTTCCTCTTTTAACAAAATTATATCCACCCAAAACCTTGTTGTTATCCATTATTCTGTTAAAGGCTGTGTAAGAATTTACACCAGGAAAACCGTTATCAAGAATGGCAATTGTCATACCAGAACCGGTGTAACCAGCTAAATGCATTGCCTCTCCACCATTCATTTTTACCTGATTTAAGGCCCCCCCATAATTAAATGTTGAAATGGCACCAAGTTTATTTGAAGGATTGTGCTTAATTTTAGCATTTGTTACCCTGGAAGTATTTAATGATTTATCAGCATAATCAATTCTTGCTACAAACGATTTAGTAAGCAAGGTATTGATATTGGTTTTTGTTCCTTGAACATGCAACGCATTTAACCATTTTGATTTAGCTAAAATCGTTACTCCTTTGGTATTTTTAACCGCAGTATAATAGGTACTTTCAATTGGCACATCGGTTTCATTAAAAGCAATACCTTGTTTTTCTCTTCTTAATTTTGATTTCAAGGTAACTATTTTTAAAGGATCAGCTAGAAAAACAGCTTTACTTGGTTTATCCTTAAAATAGACCCAAGCATCTTCTATTTTAGTATCAATGGGTATTACATCATTATCAGGTGTATTTATAATGTTTTCCTTATCGCAGGAGATTAAAAAAGTAAATAGAAATACTATAAAAAATTTGCTTAATCCGTCTAAATAAAATGAAAGCTTCATATTCTGGGTTTTTTTATTTAACATCACTAAATTACAAATTTTTAAATTGAATGTGGCTTTTTTAAGAAATTACACCAGAACCAACTAATTCATCATCAATATACCAAGCAACAAACTGACCTTCGGTTATTGCAGATTGCAATTGATCAAACTCTACAAACAGACCTTCAGAAACTTTATAAAGCGTTGCTTTATTTAAGGTTTGTCGATATCGAATTCGGGCTTTAACTTGTAAATTTTCACCTTCTTTAAGCGCTAAATCTATGCGAATCCAATGTTCATCTTGGTTTGAAACAAACAAGACATTGTTTAACAAACCCGGATGATTAACACCTTCTCCAACATAAATTATATTTTCTTTTACATCAATAGCAATGATAAACAAAGGCTCAATGGTGCCTCCAACATTTAGTCCTTTTCGCTGACCAATGGTAAAAAAATGAGCTCCTTGATGTTTTCCTACCACTTTCCCATCACTTGGTTGGTATTTTGTTTTAGTAGCTTTATAAGTAAATTCAGCTATTTCATCTACAAATTTTGGTAACGGCTGATGGTATTTTTCAAAACTTGAAGGTATTTGAATAATCAAACCTTCTTTGGGTTTAAGTTGTTGTTGTAAAAATTCGGGTAATCGAACTTTACCAATAAAACACAACCCTTGAGAGTCTTTCTTTTCGGCAGTTATTAAATCTAATTTAGCTGCAATTTCACGCACTTCTGGTTTGGTTAATTCGCCTATTGGAAATAAAGCTTTAGCTAATTGATCTTGCGATAGTTGACATAGAAAATACGATTGATCCTTATTTTCATCAATTCCAGCCAATAATTTAAAAATAGTTTTTCCTTCAATTTCTTCAGATGATTTTCTGCAATAATGGCCTGTGGCAACATAATCTGCTCCCAAATCCAAAGCAATTTTCATAAATACATCAAACTTAATTTCGCGGTTGCATAAAACATCCGGATTGGGAGTTCTTCCCATTTCATATTCCCTGAACATATAATCAACGATACGTTCTTTATATTGCTCGCTTAAATCGACCACCTGAAACGGAATTCCCAATTTTTCTGCCACCAACATGGCATCATTGCTGTCTTCCAGCCACGGACAATCATCAGAAATAGTAACAGAAGTATCGTGCCAGTTTTTCATAAACAAGCCAATAACTTCATAACCTTGCTGCTGCAGTAAATAGGCAGCTACACTACTATCAACCCCTCCAGATAGTCCGACAATAACACGTTTCATCTACTATTTAAATTATTTGCTGCAAAGATACACTTATAAGCCAAGTATTAAAAACTTAAGATTTATGAATCATAACTGAAATAAATTTTAAATTTGTTTTGATGTATTATGTCCAATTATGAACTAAATGATACGACTACTTTTTATTGGTTTAATAATTTTAATTACCACTTTTAGTTGTGAAAATTCAGAAATTACTACCGGTGCTCAAGGTTATGTTACAAAAAGTCCAATCAATCCGGTTGAGCAAGCTGGGCAAATTAACTATGCTCCCTTAAAGGCAATTTTTCATGTGTATACTATTGGGGGTTCAAAAGTTACTGTTTTTAGTTCCAATGAGGAAGGATTTTATCAGGTATTTCTTAGTCCTGGTTCTTACAAGGTGATACCCGATAAAAATACGACTATCATGAATCCGGAAATTCAGGTTAAAGAAATTAGTATTGAGTCTGTTGGTTTTACCAAGATTGATTTATCGTTTGATACCGGAATTCGTTAATCCCTTTTTTTGTTGGGATAAAAAGTTTCCTTTAGTTGTCCGTTTTCATATGATTCCCAAGCTCCTACGCTGATATCATCTAAATAAAATCCTTTTAGCATCAATTCGCCTGAAGTGTTATAATACTTAGCTTCTCCGTTTAATTTTCCTTCCTTATAATTGATTTCTTCAATTAAAATTCCGTCTTCTGTAAACCGTTTACTGGTACCGTTTAAGAGTCCATTTTTATACTTTGACCATTCGGTAAGTTTACCATTTATGTAGTAAGTTTTATAATCGCCTTCCAGCAAACCATTTTTATACAATTCTTCGGATAAGACTTTAATACCGTCTTTAAAAAAATAAGTCCATTTACCTTCACGCTTTTGTCCCATCATATTGCCTTTTGACTTTAATTTTCCGTCGGGATAATAATACGAAACACTCACATTTTGGGAATTTGATGTAAACTCTTTTATACATTCAGGAAAAGCAGTATTGTTTTCTGCAAAAAACTGAAATGTTCCTATTTCCTTACCGTGTTCGAAAGTACCTTGGTAGCGAACATTTCCATTTTTATAGGTTTTAATCCAGGCCCCATGCCGTAAGCCATCTTTATCAAATTTATTTATTTCTGATTGAGAAAATGAAATAAATCCACAAAACAGCAACATAATAATCAACAATTTATTCATTTTTTAAGCGTGATTTAGTTTGTTGAACCCAATTTAATACTAATTCTTTTTCTTCTTTTTTTAAGGCAACATCATGCATCAACAAATAAGACTTTAAAGGCATTTTATTGTCTTTTATTACCGCTTCAATTTCGTCTAATAAATGATTTTTTTGATTGGTATTGTATGTATTCCACTTAGAAAAATTAAGATGCTCCTTACCTTCATTTATGTGTTGTGCAATTATCCATGAAAACGGTGCTAATTGATTATACCACGGATATTTTGTGTTGTTTGAATGACAATCGAAACAAGAATTTACTAAAACCTTGTTTATATCAACTGGGAATTCGGTTACATTTTTATCAATCAGACTATTAGAATTATCGATATTCATTTTTGGTCTTATCAATTGAATTAATATAAATATAGACAAACCAATTAGTAAAGCTTTTTTCATGTTTTTGGTAAATGATATTAAAAGTACAAAATTAAAATTGTTAAACCATTCTAACATGATTTATCAAATTGTTTTAATTATAATCAACGTATTGCAACTATAAACATTGTCATTATTAAATCATACATTTGCGCTTTTTTTAATACTAATCACAATTTAAATGATAACAGTCAACGATATATCGGTACAATTTGGAGGCACAACACTATTTAGCGATGTTAGTTTTGCAATAAATGAAAATGATAAAATTGCCCTTATGGGGAAAAATGGCGCCGGAAAATCAACATTGTTGAAGATTATTGCCGGAGTTAATAAACCATCAACCGGAACTGTTGCTGTACCGAAAGAATTAGTTGTTGCCTATTTACCACAGCATTTATTAACTCAAGACAATGCTACTGTTTTTGAAGAAACCTCCAAAGCTTTTGAAGGCATTTTTAAAATGAAAGCAGAAATTGATGCCATCAACGAACAACTTACAATTAGAACTGATTACGAAAGTGATGCTTATATGAAGTTAATTGAGGATGTAAGTACGCTTAGCGAAAAATATTATGCTATAGAAGAATTGAACTATGAGGCCGAAGTTGAAAAAGTATTAAAGGGCTTAGGATTCGTACGTGAAGATTTTAACAAAAACACTTCCGAATTTTCAGGTGGATGGCGTATGCGTATTGAACTGGCAAAGATTCTTTTGCAAAAGCCTGATTTGATTTTATTAGATGAACCAACCAATCATATTGATATCGACAGTGTACAATGGTTAGAAGATTTCTTAATTAATTCTGCTAAAGCAGTTATTTTAATTTCACACGACAGGGCTTTTGTTGACAATATCACCAACAGAACCATTGAAGTAACCATGGGTAGAATTTATGATTATAAAGCTACATATTCGCACTATTTAGAATTGAGAAAAGAACGCCGAATTCATCAGCAAAAGGCCTATGAAGAACAACAAAAAATGATAGCTGAAACCCAGGAATTTATTGAGCGCTTTAAAGGCACTTATTCAAAAACCTTGCAGGTGCAGTCGCGGGTAAAAATGCTCGAAAAATTGGAGTTGGTAGAAGTGGATGAAATAGATACCTCTGCTTTAAAACTTAAATTTCCTCCATCACCAAGAAGTGGTCAATACCCAATTGTTGTAACAGATTTGTCTAAAAAATACGATGATCACATTGTATTTAATCAGGCTAATATGGTAATAGAGCGCGGACAAAAAGTAGCATTTATTGGCAAAAACGGCGAAGGTAAATCAACCATGATTAAAGCCATTATGGGTGAAATTGATTTTGAAGGAAAACTAGAAATTGGTCACAATGTAAAAATTGGATACTTTGCACAAAACCAAGCTTCATTGTTAGATGAAAATTTAACCGTTTTTGAAACCATCGATCAAATTGCTGTGGGTGATATTCGTACCCAAATTAAAAATCTATTAGGTGCGTTTATGTTTAGTGGCGATGATACTACTAAAAAAGTAAAAGTGCTGTCTGGTGGTGAAAAAACACGACTCGCCATGATTAAATTATTACTTGAACCAGTAAATGTATTGATACTCGACGAGCCTACCAATCATTTGGATATGAAAACAAAAGACATCATCAAAGATGCCTTAAAAAGTTTTGACGGTACATTGGTGTTGGTTTCACATGACCGCGATTTTTTAGATGGTTTAGTAGAAAAAGTATTTGAATTTGGCAACAAACGTGTGAAAGAACATTTTGAAGATATTAAAGGATTTTTGGAACTCAAAAAAATGGAGCATTTACGCGATATTGAGCGTTAATCGCCCTATTTTTTATTTTAAATATTGGTTATTTAATAGCATTTTTCTATTGTTTTCTTCTGCATCATTTTAACAATTTATAGCTTTTTTTGGATTTCATTAGCATTATAGCTAAATTGGGTTTTCAAATTATTCACTAATAAAAAACAAATCCAATGAAAAACACCAACTATTTTACTAAGTTTATTTTAGTCTTTAGTCTTGGCGGTTTGCTTTTAATGGTAGGTTGTCAGGATGATGAAACACTTGTAGAAGTACAAGAATTAGAAACTTTAGCAAATTACGAAATTGCTCCTATTGAAGGACAATATATTGTAGTTTTAAAAGAATCTTCTTTAAGTAGAAATATTCCACAAAATTATGATCAGCGTATAACAATGTTGAAAAATAATTTCTTAACTCGGTTTTCTTCTTTAAAAATTTCTTCTGAAAATATCAAGAAAACATACGGATTTGCGGTAAAAGGTGTTGCTGTTCAGCTTAATCATGAGCAATTACAAGTTTTAAGAGCTCATAAAGATGTTCAATTAATTGAGCAGGATTATCAAATTACCCTATCTCCCGATTTATCAATTTTAAAAGGAAAACCTAGCAATCCGGGTGGTGGTGGAGAAGAAACTCCAACTCAGGTAACTCCTTGGGGTGTTACACGTATTGGTGGTGCCGGTAATGGTGTTGGAAAAATTGCCTGGATTATAGACAGTGGTGTTGACTTAACCCACCCAGATTTAACAGTTGATGTTGCCAGAAGCAAAAGTTTTTTAGGAGGAAGAGATGCAGATGACCCAAATGATTATAACGGACACGGAACCCATGTTGCCGGTACTGTTGCGGCTTTAGATAACAATATTGGTGTTGTGGGCGTAGCTGCCGGCGCAACAGTTGTGGCTGTTCGAGTTTTAGACAGAAGAGGTAGCGGATCTTATTCTGGAGTAATAGCTGGGGTTGATTATGTAGCGGCTAATGGAGCTGCTGGTGATGCTGCCAATATGAGTCTAGGTGGCCCCGTTTCTTCTGCGCTCGACAATGCTGTTGTTGCAGCCTCCTCTATAGTAAAATTTGCTTTAGCAGCAGGAAATGAAAGTGATGATGCAAACAACCACTCTCCTGCACGTGCAAACGGACCCAATATTTATACAGTTTCTGCTTCAGATAGTGCAGACCGATTGGCTTCTTTTTCCAATTATGGAAATCCACCTGTAGATTATGCTGCTCCTGGAGTTAGCATAGCATCATTGTGGAAAAATGGAGGCACCAATACTATAAGCGGAACTTCAATGGCATCTCCTCATGTTTGTGGATTATTATTATTAGGTAATGTTAATTTTGATGGATATGTTTCTAATGATCCTGATGGAAATCCGGATAAAATAGCACATCGATAAAGCATATTTTTTTTAGTTCAAACTAAATCAATTAACAAAAATACTTTTTAACTCTTGTAGTTAATTAGTATTTTTGTTTTTTAGTATATACCTATGGATTTAAACTATCTGAGTGCTATTTCTCCTGTTGATGGCAGATACCGTCCAAAAATAGCTCGACTTTCAAATTATTTTTCTGAATTTTCCTTAATAAAATACCGCTTACTTATTGAAATTGAGTATTTTATTGCGCTTTGCGAAGTGCCACTTCCTCAATTGGAAGGTTTTGATTCAAAACACTTTGAAAAATTGAGAACACTTTATTTAGAATTCTCGGATAAAGATGCCAATCGTATTAAACAACTTGAAAGTGAGACCAATCACGATGTGAAAGCTGTTGAATATTTCATCAAAGAACAGTTTGATTTATTGGGATTGGATGATTATAAAGAATTTATCCATTTTGGGTTAACTTCACAAGATATCAACAATACCGCTATTCCATTATCTTTAAAAGAGGCAATGCATCAAGAATATGAGCTGGCTATTACAAATTTGATCCATGAACTTAAAAAGTTAGCTGCCGAATGGGAAAATGTTCCAATGTTAGCCAAAACACACGGACAAGCTGCTTCTCCTACCCGATTAGGAAAAGAAATTGAGGTCTTTGTCACAAGATTGGAAAATCAATATAAAACTATAGAAAAGATTCCGTTTGCAGCCAAATTTGGTGGCGCAACAGGTAATTACAATGCTCATTTTGTAACATTTCCATCGGTAGATTGGAAAAGTTTTGGAACGCACTTTGTAGAAAATAATTTAGGCTTGCACCACTCTTTTCCTACAACTCAAATAGAGCATTACGACTTTTTAGCAGCTTTATTTGACAATTTAAAGCGCATCAATACTATTTTAATTGATTTAAACAGAGATGTTTGGCAATACATTGCTATGGATTATTTTAAACAAACCATCAAAAAAGGCGAAGTAGGTTCATCGGCTATGCCGCATAAGGTAAATCCGATTGACTTTGAAAATTCAGAAGGAAATTTAGGCATTGCCAATGCTATTTTTGAGCATCTATCATCAAAACTTCCCATTTCGCGCTTACAACGTGATTTAACTGATTCTACTGTATTAAGAAATATTGGTGTTCCTTTTGCGCACACCTTAATTGCTTTTCAATCAACTTTAAAAGGATTGCAGAAGTTAGTATTAAATCAGGAAAAAATTAATCAGGATTTAGAAGATAATTGGGCCGTTGTTGCAGAAGCCATACAAACAATCTTACGACGTGAGAACTATCCCAATCCGTATGAAGCTTTGAAAGAATTGACGAGAAATCATCAAAAAATCACAAAAAAATCGATGCATCAATTTATCGACGAATTAAATATAGCTGATAACATCAAAAAAGAACTCAAACAAATTACTCCTTTTAACTATACCGGAATTTAATTATGGAAATTTTTTTACATCCTGATACTTGGGTTGCCTTTTTAACCTTAACCTTTTTAGAAGTTGTTTTAGGTATTGACAACATTATCTTTATCTCAATTGCAACTAATAAACTTCCTGAACATCAACAAAAAAAAGCGCAAAGGGTTGGACTATTATTAGCGATGTTGATGCGGATTTTATTGCTTATTGGAGTCTCGTATTTAATTGCCATGAACCAAGCATTTTTAAGCTTTGATTTATCATGGATTAAAGCTGAAATTACCGGACAAAGTGTTATAATGTATTTAGGCGGACTGTTTTTACTGTATAAAAGTACCAAAGAAATAAGACATAAAGTAGAAGGAGCAACTGATGAAAACGGCCAAAAAGCGATTATTGTTAAATCGTTTGCTGCTATCATTTTTCAAATTGTGATGATTGATTTAGTGTTCTCTTTTGATTCTGTTTTAACCGCTGTGGGGATGACTAATGGTATTAATGGCGCATTGATTATCATGATTCTAGCTGTAATTATATCGATTATCATTATGATTTTATTCGCCAATCCTGTTAGTAAATTTGTAAATACGCATCCAACCATTCAAATGTTAGCCTTAGCATTCTTGATTTTAATCGGATTTATGCTGATAACCGAAGGGGCCCACTTATCACATACAGTTATTTTAGGTCAGGAAGTAGGTGCTATTCCTAAAGGATATTTGTATTTTGCCATCGCATTTTCTTTAGGTGTGGAGGCGTTGAATATGAAAATGCGCAAAAAAACATCGTAGATTTTTCAGTTTTTCTATAAAGAAAAAGACCTCTAACATACGTAACCTATGTTACTTTAAGCGGATTGATTCCGCTTTAATTTTGCCCTATCTTTAATAGAAAATCTATGAAACATCAATTTTTTTATAGTTATCTCAAAATAACTATTACTTTATTAACAATTTTATTTATACAGATTTCTAATGCACAAGAAAAAGCAATCACACTGCAAGATGCTATTAACAGTGCAAAAGAAAAGAACCGCAGTATTCTTATTGCCAATCAGCAATTAAAAGCTGCACAAGCTGATTACAACAAGAGTTTAGGAATTATTTTACCGCAACTCAATGTTTCACACACAGCTTTAGCTACCAACGACCCTTTAAATGCTTTCGGATTTACGTTGCAGCAACAACATGTATCCATGGCAAGTTTTGATCCGAATAAATTAAACAATCCTGACCGTACAGAACATTATGTATCACAAGTGCAAGTGTTGCAACCTTTAATCAATGTTGATGGTATTTTTTATAGAAATGTAGCCAAAAACGGACTCAATGCAAGAACCTCTATGGCAACACATACTAGCAACTATACTGAATTAGAAGTTAAAAAAGTTTACGGTCAGTTACAATTAATGTATCAATTGGTTGAGGTGTATAAAGCGGCTGAAAAAACGATTTTAGAACACAAAAAAATGGCTAACAATTTTTTTGATCAAGGATTCTTAAAGAAAAACGATTTGTTAGAAATTGACATTCATGTTACTGATATCCAGAATCAATTGCAAAATGCCGAAAAGTTGGTTAAAGACACCTCGGCTTACTTAAATTTTTTGATGGGTGTTGAGAATTTCACCACCTTAAAACCAACAGAAAAATTAGAACTTAATACTGAAAAGATTGATTTAAATGGAAGTCTATCAACAGAACGTTCTGATTTAAAAGCAGCTCAATATGGCGTAGATGCACAAAAAAGTATGTATAACGCCAGTAAAATGAAATTTTTACCCAATATTAATGCTTTTGCCAATTTTAATTGGGCCGATGACGAGTTCTTAAAAACTCAAAGCGATTCTTATATGATGGGTATTAGAATGTCTTGGGATATCTTTAAAGGATTTCAAAACGTAGGTGAAGTTCAAAAACAAAAGGCTGAACTTAAAATTGCTGAACTTAATTTAGACACCTATATCACTTATAGTGAAATGGAATTGGAAACAGCTAAACGTCAGTTTATTAATGCTGAAAATGCGTTGCAATTGAGTTTATTAGGGAAAAATCATGCTGAGGAAGCCTTAAAAATCAGAAAAAACAGGTTTGATCAAGGTTTAGAAAAAACAGCTGATTTGTTGAATGCCGAAACTGTATACCTTCAAAAACAATTGGCATATTTACAAGCTATTTTTGAATACAACTTCACTATTTCACATTTAAAATTTATACAAAATCAATAAAATCATCAATTTAAAATATTATAAAATGAAAAAAATAATGCAATTCTTATTTCCTATCATCGCGCTAAGTATGTTTAGCTGTGGTGATGGCAACAAAAAGGAACTTACTGAAACAACTCCTGTAAATGTTACAATAAATAAAACCACGCCATCAACTGAAGCTTCATTTTTGGCAGCAAGCGGTACTATTACTACAGACCAGCATGCTGATATCAGCACCAGAATGATGGGTTATGTTACCAACGTTCATGTAAAAGTTGGAGATAATGTACGTAAAGGACAGTTGTTGGTAAGTATTAACAACAGCGATATTTTGGCAAAAGAAGCTCAAGTTAAAGCAGGAATTATCCAAGCCAAAGCAGGTTTAAAAAATGCTGAGAAAGATTACAATCGTTTTAAAACCTTGTTCAGTCAAAACAGTGCATCGCAAAAAGAATTAGATGATATGACTACACGCTACGAAGTTGCCAAAGCGCAATTAGAAGCTGCTTATCAAATGCAAAATGAGGTGAATGCGCATTTATCATACAGCAATATCAGAGCTCCTTTTAGCGGAACTATTACAGGTAAATATGTAAACAATGGCGATATGGCCAATCCGGGAATGCCATTGGTAAGTATAGAAGCTCCAGGAAAATTCATTGCTACCGCTATGGTTCCGGAAACAGAAATTGTCAACATTAAAAAAGGCTCAACAGTTAAAGTTTTTGTTAAATCTACCGATGAACAATTAACGGGTAAAGTAACAGAAGTTAGTAATTCTGCACGACTTACTGGCGGGCAATACATTGTTAAAATTGATTTAGACAAAACTGCTTCGAAATTATATTCAGGAATGTTTGTAACTACACATTTTCCAATAGAGGCATCTGAAAACACTGTAGTTAGTGTACCTAAATCTGTTTTAGTAAAACGTGGTGAATTAGTAGGAATTTATACCGTAAGCGAATCCAATACGGCTATTTTACGTTGGGTTCGATTAGGTAAATCAATGGGTGATGATGTTGAGATTTTATCAGGATTAAATCAGGGTGAAACGTATATTGTTAGTGCCGAAAGTAATTTATATAACGGTGTTAAAATCGCTATCAAACAATAAATTTAAGAAAAATGAAAAACGGTTTCGCAGCGAAAATATCTGAATTTTTCTTGCAATCAAAATTGACAATCCTACTTATGGTATCGTTTGTACTGTTAGGATTGTACAGTTCTTATTTGATTCCGAGAGAAGAAGAACCTCAAATTGAGGTGCCTTTAGCCGACGTATTTGTTCAATTTCCGGGTGCTACACCTGCTGAAATGGAATCAAGGGTCGTAAAACCTTTAGAGAAAATCATCTCTAATTTACCGGGTGTAGAATATGTTTATTCTACTTCGATGAAAGAACAAGCCATGGTTATCGTTCAGTTTTATGTTGGTGAAAATGTAGAAGATTCTTTTGTACAACTCTACAATGAAATCATCAAACATATGGATCAGATGCCTCAAGGTGTCTCCATGCCATTGATTAAAACACGTGCTATTGATGATGTTCCTGTATTAGGCTTAACGATTTGGAGTGAAACTTCGGATGATTATCAGTTAAAACAATTAATGGCTGAAATTAATTCTGAAGTTGAAAAAGTAGACGGAGTTGGAATTACCAAAATTATTGGTGGAAGAAACCGCCAAGTAAGTGTAGTTTTAGACAAAGATAAAATGGCCGAAAATAAGGTTGATTTTATCAATGTGGCTCAAAAAATACAAATCAGCAATCAAGAATTTTCTTCGGGTGCCATTAAAAATAATGATACTGAGTTTATTGTTCATACTGGTAATTTTTTAAGCAACATAGAAGATGTTGAAAATCTGATTGTTGGCGTTAATAAAAACACACCCGTTTATCTAAAACAAATTGCTACTGTAAAAGACGGCCCTGAGAATCCGGCCTCTTATGTGTCTTTTGGATATGGAAAAACAGCTGATGAATCGAGCAATTTTCCATCAGAATACCAAGCGGTAACCTTATCAATAGGTAAACAAAAAGGTGGTGATGCTATGAAAGTGTCCAAGGTTATTTTAGATAAAATTGAACACCTTAAAAAGGATTTAATTCCTGATGATGTACATGTTTCAGTAAGTAGAAACTATGGCTCTACTGCTTCTGATAAAGTAAATGATTTGTTGGTTAATTTATTAGTTGCGGTTTTATCGGTATCATTTGTAGTAATGTTGGCTATGGGATGGCGGGGAGGATTGGTAGTATTTTTATCAGTGCCCATTACATTTGCATTAACTATTTTCAGTTATTATTTTATGGATTATACCCTAAACGGTATTACCCTTTTTGCCTTAGTTTTTGTAACGGGTATTGTGGTTGACAACTCCATTATTATTGCAGAAAATATGCATCGTCATTTTGAAATGAAGCGATTGCCTTTTAAACAAGCTGCTTTATATGCTATTAATGAAGTTGGTAACCCAACTATTCTAGCCACCATTACAGTAATTGCATCGGTATTACCTATGGCTTTTGTATCTGGATTGATGGGGCCTTATATGAGTCCGATTCCAATTGGATCGTCTATTGCCATGTTTATTTCACTGTTTGTAGCTTTAACCATTACACCGTATTTGGGTTATTTATTCCTTCAAGAAAAAGATAAAAAAGATAAGAAAGAAGATAAAGGAGTTGAATTGCACGATACTAAGATTTACAAATGGTATGTAAAATCGATGAATCCACTTTTTGACAATAAAGTAAAACGCTATTTATTTTTCGGATTAAACATTTTGCTATTCTTATTTACGATTAGCTTATTCTTTACCAAATCTGTTGGTGTAAAAATGCTGCCATTTGATAATAAAAATGAATTCCAGATAGTAATCGATATGCCAGAAGGAACAACTTTAGAGCGTACCGCTATGGTTACTAAAGAAATAGCTCAATTGGTAAGTCAAAATCCGATGGTTAAAGATTACCAAAGTTATGTAGGAACAGCTTCGCCAATTACTTTTAATGGCTTGGTCCGTCATTACGATTTAAGAAAAGGATCCAATGTAGCTGATATTCAAGTAAATTTAGTTCATAAGGACTACAGAAGTGATCAAAGTCATGATATTACCAAGGCATTCAGACCACTGCTTCAATCTATTGGAAAGAAATATAATGCCAACATAAAAATTATAGAAGTTCCGCCAGGACCTCCGGTTTTATCAACTTTAGTAGCCGAAGTTTACGGACCTGATTATGAGGAACAATTAAAAATTGCAGCCCAATTAAAAGAAAAAATGGCTGCAACAGCTGATGTGGTTGATGTAGACTGGATGGTAGAAGCAGATCAAAAAGAATACAGCTTTGAAGTGGATAAAGAAAAAGCGATGTTAAACGGTATTGCACCTCAACAAGTAGTTGCAACCTTAAACATGGCACTTTCTAACCGTCCAATAAGTAAACTTTCTAAAGAAACTGCTAATCAAGAAGTGGGAATTGTTTTACAGTTAGAAGAACAAGACAAATCATCTGTTCAGGATTTACTGCAATTGAAAGTTATCAATCAAATGGGGCATGCTGTACCAGTTAGTAACTTGGTAAAAATAACAGAGAAAACAATTGATAAAAGTATCATGCGTAAAAATCAGCAACCCGTTGTTTATGTTACTGCTGATATGGCAGGCGCTTTAGAAAGTCCGGTATATGCCATTTTATCGTTGTCAGATCAATTAAAAGACATCAAACTTCCAGCAGGCTACAGTCTTAATGAAGTATTTACCCAACAACCCGCTTATAACGATAATTACACCGTTAAATGGGATGGCGAGTGGCAAATTACCTATGAAGTATTCCGTGATTTAGGATCATCATTTGCTATCGTAATTGTGTTTATTTACATCATTTTAGTGGGATGGTTCCAAAGTTTTAGAGCTCCGGTTGTCATGATGATTGCTATTCCACTTTCACTAGTTGGAATCATCTTAGGACACTGGATGTTAGACGCTTATTTTACCGCTACTTCTATGATTGGACTTATTGCTTTAGCAGGAATTATGGTACGAAACTCGGTATTATTAATCGACTTTGTAAATATCAGATTAGAAGATGGTGTTGGTTTAAGACAAGCCGTTATTGAAGCAGGTGCAGTAAGAACTACGCCAATATTGTTAACCGCGGGTACGGTAGTAATTGGTGCTTTAGTAATGTTAAGCGACCCAATTTTCCAAGGATTAGCCATATCCTTATTAGGTGGTACTATTTTATCAACGGTATTAACCTTGTTAATGGTTCCGTTAATTTATTACTATACTGAGAAACATAACTATAAAAACTAATCACATGAAATTATTAATTATAACAAGTGTTCAGGAATATGAAAAACATATTCCTGCACTTTTCAAAAAAGCCGGCATTAAAGCGTTTAGCAGTTCAAATATCAAAGGACATAACACCACAGATGAAGATACTTTAACCGGCAACTGGTTTTCTTCTGCTGATGATGATTATGAATCCAATTCAAGTTTATATTTCACATTTACATCAGCCGAACTTATTGATAATATGTTAGAAGAAGTAGCTGAATTTAATGTAAAAATTGAGGGTCAAAATCCTATGCATGCTATTGTGTTAGGAATTGAAAAATTTATTAACTAAATCAAAATAAAACTATGAAACAACGAATTATTAGAGCTACTGCCGGAACTTTTATCCTTTTAAGTATCGGATTAGCTACAACTTACAACATACATTGGTTGTGGTTTACAGCTTTTGTTGGAGCTAATTTATTACAATCATCCATCACTAAATGGTGTTTATTAGAAGATATTTTAACCAAATTAGGTGTTAAAGACTAAAATTTCAAGGAAATCTTTTATTTAGAATAATTCTAATTTAAAAGATTTCCTATTTTTGCTTTTTATGATTACAATTAGTGAAAAGCATTAAAACATATATTATACTTTCTACAAGGCTTTTAGCGGTACTAATATTATTACCCTCCTTTATACAGTTAAATCATAGTATTGAAAACCATTCGTTTCATTTAACAGCACACAAGGGAATTAATATTGATAACTCCAACCCTACTTGTCAACTTTTACATGATTTATTTCTTTTAAAATCTAGCTTACCCACTTATGAAAATGAGCTAAATGCTCCACAAATATGGGATACCGAAACTTTTAATTTAGAGAGCTTAATTGCAATTGAACAACTATTTGCAAAAAAATACCGCGGACCACCCACTATAATTGTTTAAAGAATCATTTTTTTATTAAACAATTAAAATTTTAACATCATGAAAATTAATACTAAAATCCTTTTTATAGGAATTTTAACCTTTTTACCAATATTTTTAAGTGCTCAGAAAACTATTAACGGACTTGTTACTGACACGTATCAAAAACCACTTTTTAATGTAGAAGTTTACGCTGTTGATATCCACAAAGGAACAACAACCAATGAATTGGGAAAATTTTCACTCCAAAACTTACCTGCACAAGCTATTACTTTAACATTTAGTTCATTAGGTTTTGAAACTCAATCCATTTCTGTAAACTTAAATGATGAAAACACTTTAACTGTTCAGTTAAAACCCGTAGTTTTTGAAATTGATGAAGTTATTGTTTCTACCCCTTTTCATAAGTTACAAAAAGACAATGTTACCAAAGTTGACTACAGAAGTGTTAAAAGCTTACGTCAAAGTGGTGGATCTACTTTTATGCAACAGCTTACCAATATTCCCGGAATTTCACAAATTACCACCGGAAATTCAATTGGAAAGCCGGTTATTCGCGGTTTAAGCGGCAATCGTGTTTTGGTTTATGCTAACGGTATCAGACTTGAAAATCAACAATTTGGAGACGAACACGGCTTAGGCTTAAACGATGCAGGATTTGAAAGTGTAGAAATCATTAAAGGTCCTGCTTCCTTACTGTATGGTTCTGATGCTTTAGGAGGTGTTATTTATCTAACTCCTGAAAAATTTGCGGCTACTGGCACTTCAAAGGTTGATTATGCCCAAAAATATTTTAGCAATACCCGCGGAACTAATCTTAATTTAGGGTACAAAACATCTTCTGATAATTGGAGTGTTTTAACGCGAGGATCCTACAATACCCATATTGATTACAAAATAAGCTCGGGAGATCGTGTTCATAATACGCGCTATAACGAAGCTGATTTTAAAACGGGATTAGCTTACAGCAATGAAAAATTATCGAGTAATATTCGTTATAACTACAATAAATCGCTTTTGGGAATACCAGAAGATTTTGATGTTCAATCAACCGATAGAAAAGCTGCATTTCCTAATCAAGAAGTTGCACAACATTTAATTAGCTCACATCATCATTATTATTTAAAAAATAGCAAAATAGATGCCGATTTTGGTTATATCGCTAACAAAAGAGAAGAATTTTCAGCAGCTGATGAAGCAGAACTGGCGATGAAACTCAACACTTTTAGTTATAATTTAAGATACAACCTTCCTAAATTTAATCAACTTGAAAGTATTATTGGTTTACAAGGGATGAATCAAACTAACACCAATAGCGGAGAAGAATTATTGATTCCTGATGCTAAAGTTAAGGATATCGGATTTTTTACAACGGCTAATTATATGTTGAAAAATACTTCCCTTCAGGCCGGACTGCGTTATGATTATCGTTCTATTAACACGCAGGAACATGGTAATTTAAACGAGGAAGGTTATATAGAAGCTATTGACAAAAGTTATGAAAGTGTTAATGCATCGGTTGGGTTAAAAACAAGTTTTATTAAAAACAGTATTTTCCGTTTAAATTTTGCAACAGGATTTAGAGCTCCTAATTTAGCCGAACTTACTTCAAACGGTACCCATGAAGGAAGCAATCGTTATGAAATTGGCAACAGCCTCTTAAAACAAGAGCAGAATTATCAAACCGATTTATCATTTGAATACAAAACAGAACATTTCGAGTTTTATACCAATGTATTTTACAATAAGCTCCAAGACTATATATTTTTAAGCCCAACAAACACACAAATAAATGGAGATGATGTTTATATTTATGTTCAAGATGATGCTAAGTTATATGGTACAGAAATAGGTTTTCATTTTCATCCACATCCGTTAGATTGGCTGCATTTGGAAAGTTCATTCGAAAGCGTAAAAGGAACACAAAAAAACGGGAATTACTTACCCTTATTACCAGCCAACAAATGGAATAATAACTTAAAATTCACCTTTAAAAACAATCAAAAGATGCAAAACACCTTTGCAACTTTTAATATAGAACATAGTTTTAAACAAAACCGTGTAAGTGAATTTGAAATTCCGTCATCGGCTTATACCTTATTAAATTTTAGCAGTGGTAGCACTTTTAACTTATTTAATTTAAAATTTGATGCAAGCTTTAACATCCAAAACGTGTTTAACAAGGAATACATTTCTCATTTATCACGATTAAAGACTGATTTTGTTCCGAATATGGGGCGCAATTATGTAGTTGGAATAAATTTTAATCTATAAAAAAATAGCTCCCAAAAGGAGCTATTTTTAGTTGATATACGTTATAATTTCATCGGCAATAGCCATGCAAGCAGTAGCAGCGGGAGAAGGAGCATTTAACACATGAATGTTTCCATCGTGTTTATAAATCTTAAAATCATCTATCATATTTCCATTTACGTCTACAGCTTGAGCGCGCACTCCTGCCCTTGCTGGCTGAACATCATCCATTTCTAGTGAAGGCATTAATTTTCTTAATGCTTTTACGAAGGCAATTTTAGAAAAAGCGCGGTGGTACTCATCCAAACCTTTACGCCAATGTTTAAAAAACAATTTCCATGTTCCTGCAAATGTCAGGGCTTGCCAAGTGTCTTTAAAACTAAAACTCGTACGGCTATAACCTTCTCGATTAAATGAAAACACCGCATTGGGTCCACATTCAATACTATCATCTACCATTCTGGTAAAATGTACCCCAAGAAAAGGAAAATTAGGATCGGGGACAGGATATACTAAGTGTTTAATTTTATGTTTCGCCGCATCGGTTAATTCGAAATAATCACCTCTAAATCCTACAATTTGCATATCAAGCTTGATATTATCTTTCACTGCCAATCTGTCTGATTGTAAACCTGCGCAGAATATAATACATTGTGCAGAAAATAACCCTAAAGAAGTTTTAATCTCTTTCTTGTTGTTAGCAGATGACGTATTTATTACTTCGCATGAAGTTATTAATTGACTTTTTGGATTTATCTGATGAATTTTTTCAGCAAACTTTTTACCTACTTCCACAAAATCTATAATACCAGCAGTAGGCACATGAATAGCTTTTACACCTTGAATGAAGGGTTCTCGTTCTTTAATTTGATTTTCATATAAATAAGTAATACCGGGTGTTCCATTGGCAATACCACGTTGATAAATCATTTCTAAAGTTGGAATTTCAGCGGCGTCGGTAGCCACAATTATTTTTCCACATAATTCGTGTTTTATATTATTTTCTTTAGCAAAATTTACTATTTGTTCATGCCCATTTTTACAATTCAGTGCTTTGTAAGAACCTGGCTTATAGTAAATTCCCGAATGCATAACACCCGAATTTCTTCCTGTTTGATGCTTACCAACAGTTGTTTCTTTTTCTAGTACAGCAATTGACTTTTTAGGAAATTTTAATTGCAATTTATAGGCAGTAGCTAAGCCAACAATTCCACCACCTATAATGATATAATCAAAATGATTAGTTGACATATTTTGTTTTCTTAATAAAATTTAACACAATAAATCCTGCAAAGAAGAATATTGATAGAATTAAAATGGATGTTTTCATAGAGTTGGTTAAAGCTATTGCCAATCCAAAAATAAATGTTCCGAAAACAATAGATATTTTTTCGGTAACATCATAAAAGCTAAAATAAGTTGCGTGGTTCTCAGTAGTATCTGGTAACAATTTTGAATAAGTTGATCTTGATAACGTTTGAATTGCACCTAAAACTAACCCTAATACACCTCCCAATGCATAAAATTTATAATATACATTAGGATCATCTCGATGTAAAATAAATGCACCATAACTAGCAATAGCCCAAATAATTACTGTAATTTTTAACGAAATTAAATTGCCAAATCGTTCAGAGATTCTGGAAAAAATATAGGCCCCCAAAATTCCTACAAACTGCACTAATAAAATGGTAATTATTAAGTTTGAAGTTTCCAATCCTAGCTCCCTTTTCCCATAAACCGTAGAGAGTAAAATCGTTGTTTGAACACCAATACTATAAAGGAAAAATGCAATTAAGTATCTTTTTAGTTGTGGATAATAAACAAGCTCAATAACAACAGCTCTAAGTGCTTTAAAGCCTTCGATGATAAACTCTCGTTTAGGCTTATGATTATAAACATTATTCGGAAGCACATAAAATGTGTATTGTGCAAAACCTAACCACCAAACACCAACCATCAAAAAAGAAATTCTAGATGGCAGTGTTAGTTCTTTGATACCATACCAATGAGGATTCATTACCATCGTCAAATTAAAAAGCAATAAAAAAACAGACCCAAAATATCCTAACATAAAACCTTTAGCACTTACCCTATCTTGTTGTTCCGGGAAAGCTACTTCCGGCAAATAAGCATTATAAAACACCAAACTACCCCAAAATCCTATGCTTGCTAAAATTGTAAAAACAATACCTATCCATAAATTCTCTTCCCCAGTAAAAAAATATAAACTCATAACAGAAAATGATCCTAGATAACAAAAAAACTGCATAAAACGTTTCTTATTACCCATATAATCTGCAATACCAGATAAAATGGGCGAAATAAATGCAATTACTAAAAAAGAAAAAGAAAGTGCATATGTGTACAACGTTGTATTATGAAATTGCGTTCCTAGAAAATTAACCATTCCATGATGATTTTCGGTAACTGATTCATAATAAATCGGGAAAATTGCAGTTGAAATAACTAAGGCATATGCAGAGTTGGCCCAATCATAAAAAGCCCAAGCATTAATTATTTTTTTACTACCACGTTTAAATTTCATAAAAAAACCATTCGAATGAATGGTTTAAAGATATATAATTTTAATATTAACCAACTAAATTATTTGGCATTATATTTTGCTGCCATTAATTTAGCAGTAGGCATATATGCCTTTAGATCATTAATTCTTGTTTCATGAGAAGGATGTGTACTTAAAAATTCAGGCACTCCACTATTTCCTTGTTGACTCATTCTAACCCAAACATTAACTGCTTCTTCTGGGTTATAACCTGCCATAATCATAAATACCATCCCTAACTTATCTGCTTCAGTTTCATGAACTCTGCTGTATTTAAGCATTCCTACAGTTGAGCTAATGCCATATACCGTATTCCAAATCATTTGTTTTTTAGGATCGTCATTTGAGGTTGCTACTGCAACAGCAATACCGCCTAGTTGTTGAGCATATCCGGCAGTCATTCGTTCTTGACCATGTTTTGCAAATGCATGCGCTATTTCGTGTCCCATCACTGCAGCTATACCATCAGCATTTGCACAAATAGGTAAAATACCTTCATAAAAAACCACTTTACCTCCTGGCAAACACCAAGCATTCATAGTTTTATCTTCAATTAAATTAAATTCCCATTTGTAACTATCTGCTTCTGCAACCATTCCGTTGGCTCGCATGAATTTATCAACAGCAATAGAAATATTCTTGCCAATAGATTTAATTTCCTCTGTTTTTTTTACATTTTTTGAAACTTTATTCTCTTTTAAAAATCCACTGTACATTTCAAAACTTGACGGCAATATCTGACTATCGGATACCAAATTAACACGTTTTCTACCAGTAATGGGCACTGTAGTACAACTATAAATAAAAATAAAAGCTGTTAAAATAATTACTACTTTTCTCATGTTTTCCTATTATTCAATTAATTTTGTTTACTCACATCTAAAATACTATTATTTTAAAGAATGATAAAATCTAAAACACAAAAATTACGCCAATTAAAATTAAAAATAGCTTTTAAATCAGTTAAGCTAAAAGGAAAAATAACGCAAGCAATTTCGTTAAATTACGCCACAAAACAAGCTATAAAACTATTTAAAACTCCCATAAAATTTAAGATTCCAGCTCGTGAAATACCTATGTATTCAAATTCTATAAAAGAATTTGTTGAAATCGAAGAGCTGAATAAAGAAATAATGGTCTATAGAAACGGTAATGCTGATAAGAAAGTTATTTTAATTCATGGGTGGTCTGGAAGAGGAACTCAATTGTATAAAATTAACAACATGCTTCTTGATATGGGTTTTTCTACTATTAGTTTTGATGCACCGGCTCATGGTATGTCTACCGGAAAAAATACCATGATGAATGAATTTGTCATCTGTGTAAGAAAATTAACTGAATTATATGGACCATTTGAATACGGGATTGGTCATTCTTTAGGAGGCATGGCGTTATTAAATTCTATAAAAAGTGGAATTTCAATTAAAAAAGCAGTTTGTATAGGTTCTGGTAATTCTATTTACCAAATAATGAAAGATTTTGTTAATCAGTTAGATTTAAAACCTATTATAGCAGAAAAAATGAAAGCTCATTATGACAAACAATTTGGGGTTGATTTAGAGAATTTCTCGAGTTATAATGTTGCAAAATCTATAGAAATTCCTGTATTCATAATTCACGATACGAATGATAAGGATGTTCCTGTATCATGTGCATACGACATTCACAGCAATTTAAAAAATGGAAAACTTTTAATTACTAACGGTTTAGGACATCGTAAAATTTTAGGCGATTCGTTAGTATTAGATAATATTCGTAACTTTATTCATGCTTAAAAAATCTTTAATAATATATGTTTTAATTTTCATACCTCTCATAAGTTGTTCATCACAAGAAAAGAAAAAAGAGGTTATGAATAAAAAACCCATGAATATGACTGAACAAGATTGGAAAAATAAATTAACACCTGAACAATATCACATTCTAAGAGAAAAAGGAACAGAATATCCAAATACCGGTGCCTTTAATTTACATTTTGAAAAAGGTAATTACCATTGTGCCGGATGTGATGCGTTGTTATTTTATTCAACTCAGAAATTTAAATCTTCTTGTGGTTGGCCGTCCTTTGACGATGCTGTTAAAGATGCCATCGAATATAAATTAGACAAATCACATTTTATGGTTCGTACAGAAATATTATGCAAAAACTGCGGTGGTCATTTAGGTCATATTTTTGATGATGGACCTACACAAACCGGACAACGCTATTGTGTAAATTCCATTTCTTTAATCTTTAAAAAAGACGAATAGTATTATAATATACTTACTATCAATCTTTACAATCTCACTTTGACACTTCAAGTCAAAAATGTATCTTTGTGCCACAAAAAATGACTTAAAAGAATATGTTTAATAATTTAACCGAAAAACTTGATAAGGCCTTACATGTATTAAAAGGTCATGGCAAAATTACCGAAGTAAATGTTGCTGAAACATTAAAAGAAGTACGTAAAGCATTGTTAGATGCCGACGTAAATTATAAGATTGCCAGTGATTTTACAAAACAAGTAAAAGAAAAGGCTATTGGGCAAAATGTATTAACAACACTTCAACCGAGTCAGCTATTAGTAAAAATAGTAAAAGATGAGCTAACCCAATTAATGGGCGGCGAAACAGCAGGTGTTAATTTAATAGGAAACCCATCAGTTATTTTAATGTCTGGTTTACAAGGTTCGGGTAAAACAACTTTCTCAGGTAAACTTGCCAATTACTTAAAAAATAAAAAATCAAAAAATGTTTTATTGGTTGGTTGTGATATATACCGACCTGCTGCTATAAATCAGTTACAAATAGTAGGAGAACAAGTTGGGGTTGAAGTTTATGTTGAATTAGAAAACAAAAATCCGGTTGAAATTGCTCAAAATGCGATAAAACACGCAAAATCAACCAATAAGAATGTTGTTATTATAGATACGGCTGGGCGATTAGCAATTGATGAGCAAATGATGAAAGAAATTGCCAATATTCATCAGGCCGTAAAACCCCATGAAACTCTTTTTGTTGTTGACTCAATGACCGGTCAGGATGCTGTAAATACAGCTAAAGCATTTAACGATATTTTAAATTTTGACGGAGTTATTCTTACTAAATTAGATGGTGATACACGTGGTGGAGCCGCAATTTCAATTAAATCTGTTGTAAACAAACCTATTAAATTTATTGGAACAGGCGAAAAGATGGAAGCAATAGATGTTTTCCATCCAAATCGTATGGCCGATAGAATTCTTGGAATGGGTGATGTTATTTCGTTAGTAGAGCGCGCACAAGAACAATACGATGAAGAAGAGGCCCGTAAAATCCACAAAAAAATTGCTAAAAATCAGTTTGGTTTTGATGATTTTCTTTCTCAAATTCAGCAGATTAAGAAAATGGGTAATATGAAAGATTTAATGGGCATGATACCCGGTGCCGGAAAAATGATGAAGGATATTGATATTGATGACAATGCTTTTAAAGGAATTGAATCCATAATTCACTCCATGACTCCATCCGAAAGAAGCAATCCGTCTATAATCGATGTTAGCAGAAAAAACCGGATCGCAAAAGGCTCAGGAACCTCTGTACAAGAAGTTAATCAACTCATGAAACAATTTGATCAAATGAGTAAAATGATGAAAATGATGCAAGGGGGCGGTGCAAAAAATATGATGAACATGATGAGAGGAATGCGATAATTCCTTTTTAAATACAACTAACTATGACACTACTTGATGGCAAAAAAACTGCCGAACAAATTAAAGAAGAACTGGGTATTGAAGTAAAACAATTAATAGCTGAAGGAAAGAGAGCTCCGCATTTAGCAGCCGTTTTAGTTGGCTCTGATGGTGCAAGTTTAACCTATGTAAACAGCAAAGTTAAATCATGCGAAAAAATTGGATTTGGTTCAACCTTAGTTAAACTTGACGAATCGATAAAAGAGGAAGAATTGTTATCAATTATCGATGGTCTCAACAACAATCCAAGAGTAGACGGTTATATTGTTCAATTACCCTTACCTAAACATATAGATGAACAAAAAGTATTGATGGCAATCAATCCTGACAAAGACGTCGATGGGTTCCATCCAACCAATTTTGGACGCATGGCTTTAGATTTACCGGCATTTATACCCGCAACTCCCTATGGCATTCTTGAATTATTAGAGCGTTATAAGATTGAAACATCTGGTAAAAACGTTTTAGTAATTGGAAGAAGTCATATTGTGGGCAGACCCATGAGTATTTTGATGAGTCAAAAACGGGCTGCAGGCGATGCAACAGTAACTGTTGCGCACAGTAGAACTAAAAACCTGAAAGAACTTGCCTTACAAGCAGATATTATAGTAGCAGCCCTAGGAATTGCTGAATTTTTAACGGGTGATATGGTTAAAGAAGGTGCGGTAATTGTTGATGTAGGAATTACTAGAGTTGATGATGCCTCCAAGAAAAATGGCTTTAAATTATTAGGCGATGTTCATTTTGAAAGCGTAGCACCAAAAGCATCTTATATTACTCCGGTTCCTGGAGGTGTAGGTCCTATGACTATAGCTATGCTTATGAAAAATACACTTTTAGCATACAAACGAAGATAATTTTATATATTTAGCGAGTTAATTTATTTTAATTCGATAAATATCATGATGTCATCTGTTTTTACTGATAATAATTCATTCAATACTGCAAGTTTTGAACATTTAATAACTGTTTTATTATTTACAATAGCAGGGTATTTTTTAATCTATTACAGTAAAAATCATTTAAACATAAATCAGCAACATAGAATTGCTTCTTTTTATGCGTATTCACTTTCAATAACTATTGTTATTTGGTCCTCTCTTAAGATCTATTTAAACGATTTTAACCCACAAACGGACTTACCACTTAACTTATGTAATTTAGTATCGTTATTTGCCCCTGTATTAACAATTTCTAGAAAAAAAATATATTTTGAATTATTCTTTTTTTGGGTCATGGCCGGAACTTTACAAGCAGTCTTTACACCATCATTAGAGCATTCTTTCCCGCATTATGACTATTTTAAATACTGGCATGTACATGCCGGTTTGGTAATTTTTATACTCTACATCACTATTATGTATAATTACAGATTAACTTTTAAAAGTGTCTTAAGATCGTTTTATGGTATCCAAATCTACTTAGTCTTAATGCTTATAATAAATCACTTTCTGGGTTCTAATTACTTCTTTTTAAACGAAAAACCCGTTAAAGGTTCGATGTTAGATTGGTTTGGAGATTGGCCAAATTACATTTTTGTTGCAGAGCTTATTATGATTCCGTTTTTTAGCATCTTTTATCTTCCTTTTTATTTTTTAAACAAAAAAGAATTGGCAAAGGCTTAGCCTTCTCTATTAACCAAATCAACAGAAAAAGCAGGATAACATACTGCAACATATTCAACCGCTTCATCAAACGGATTCGAATACTGAATTCTTGTTCCCTTTAGTATTTTTATTGATTCACCTGCCGTTAAAATAACCGTTTCGTTTTCAAATTTAAATTGTTTTTTACCTTTAATAATAATAGTATACTCATCAAAATCGGGCGTTTGAAACGGTTCTGACCAATGTGGAGGTGCAACCATTCTTGCAATACTTATTGGCCCTTTAATACTTGCATTTCCAAAATGTTCTTCAATTAATTTTCCATCAGCTGTAGGAACAATAAATGGTTTTTTTTGAATGCTATATTTTTCCATAATAATCGTCTTTTTATTTCAAATTTCCGTAACTTTAGTAAAGATAATAAAACATTAGCGCTATGCAACTTACTTTCTTAGGAGGCGCAGGAACTGTAACAGGTTCAAAATCATTACTTGAAATAGATGATAAAAAAATTCTAATCGATGCAGGTTTATTTCAAGGCCTTAAAGAGTTGCGTTTAAAAAACTGGGATACTTTTCCTGTAAATCCATCAACTATAAATGCAATTATACTTACACATGCCCATTTAGATCATTGTGGTTATATTCCTGTTTTAATTAAAAATGGATTTAACGGATTTATATATTGTACACCACCTACCTTTGAGTTAACTAAAATTATTTTACTTGATAGCGCTAAAATTCAAGAAGAAGAAAGCGAGCATAGTAACAAATACCAGTATACAAAGCACAAACCTGCTAAACCATTATACACAGTTAAAGAAGCTGAAAATAGTTTCAAGCATTTTAAAACCTTAGAATTTAACATTCGATTCCCTTTATTTAATACTGTTTTTATTGAATTTATTAATAACGGACACATTTTAGGAAGTGCTTCAATTAAAATTAACGTACAAAATGAGATTATTGTATTCTCGGGTGATTTAGGAAGAACCAACCCGCTTATTTTACCAAAAATAGCTACAATTCCAAATGCTGATTATGTTATAATGGAATCAACTTATGGCAATAAAGAACATCCAGAAATTGACATTAAAAAATCGTTATTAGAGATTGTTTTAGATACTTATAAAAAAGGTGGAAATCTGTTAATTCCAACGTTTTCTGTAGAACGTGCACAAGAACTTATATACTTATTTAAAGAATTAAAAAAAGAGGGCTCACTACCTGCAATCCCTATTTATCTTGATAGTCCAATGGGGGTAAACGCAACCCAAGTTTATTTTAACTACTTAAATTACCTAAATTTAAAAGAATCTGATTTAGCTGATATGATAAAAACAGTACAGCTAATAAAGAGTGTCGAAATATCAAAAGCTGTTATTAAAGATAAAAAACAAAAAATAGTTTTAGCAGGAAGCGGAATGGTTACAGGTGGTCGGATTTTACATCATTTAAAAAGAAATATCGGAGATTCAAGAAATACTATTTTACTGTTAGGATTTCAAGCTGAAGGCACTAGAGGACGCTCATTACTTGAAGGTGAAAAAGAAATTAAATTTATGGGAGAATACCATCAAGTTAAAGCAGAAGTAAAATGCATAAATGCATTTTCGGGTCATGCAGACCAAAGCGACTTATTGGATTGGTTATCTAATTTTTCTCCAAAACCAAAAGAAATTTTTTTAAATCATGGAGAAATTCATCAAAGTTATGCCTTATGCACTAAAATAAAAACCACTTTCCAAACAAATTGCAAAGTGGCTAAAATGAATGAAGTTTATAATTTATATTAAATTATTTCATTACTCTTTTTAAAATTCCCATTACTCCTCTAATAAAGGTTGCGCTTGTCAATACTTTTATAACAGGATTCATGGCCGTACTTCTTCGACTAGAAGTTGTTGACCTTCTATCATATTTTTCTTCAAGTTTACGCTCTTCTACCTGTTTTTCTTCTTCTTGAATTCTGATTATTTTTTTTGACAATATTTCATAAGCGCTTTCTCTATCAACTTCTTTATTGTATTTTTTTATCAACTTAGAATTAGCTATAAGTTCTTGCAATTCGATTTCTGTTAGTACATCCATTCTACTCATGGGTGCACACAGCATAGTTCTGGCTAATGGTGTTGGGATACCTTTTTCATTTAGTGCCGTTATCAACGCTTCACCTATTCCCATTTGTGTTAATACTTCTTCTGTTTTGTAATATTCAGAATCTGGAAAATTTTCTGCTGCTAATTTTATAGCTTTTCTATCTTTAGCTGTAAATGCACGAAGGGCATGCTGAACTTTTAATCCCAATTGCGCTAAAATATCTTCTGGCACATCTTTTGGATTTTGCGTTACAAAATAAAGCCCTACTCCTTTTGAACGTATTAATTTTACAATATTTTCAATCTGATCTAATAAAGTTTTAGACGCTTCGCTGAAAATTAAATGTGCTTCATCAATAAAAATTACCAATTCAGGTCTTCCACTATCACCTTGTTCCGGAAATGTATTGTATACTTCTGCTAATAATTGTAGCATAAAAGTTGAAAACAATTTAGGCTTATCTTGAATGTCTGTTAATCTTAAAATAGATATTATTCCTTTACCATTTTCATCAATTCTAACCAAATCTTGAACATCAAATGATTCTTCTCCAAAAAACAATTCAGCACCTTGTTGTTCTAATTCTATAATTTTTCTTAAGATTGAACCGGTACTAGAGGTTGAAATTCTTCCATATGCTTCTTCAATTTCAGACTTACCCTCTTGAGTTATAAACTGAAGCATTTTTTTAAAATCTTTTAAGTCTAACAACGGTATATTATGATCATCACAATACTTAAAAATAATTGCTACAATGCCGCTTTGTGTTTCATTGATTTCTAATATTCTAGAAAGTAAAACCGGACCAAACTCTGAAATAGTTGCACGAAGTCTAACGCCTTCCTGGTTAGATAAACTTAGTATTTCAACCGGAAATGATTGTGCTTGAAATGGATAACCAATAGCTGCATGACGTTCATCAATTTTTGGGTGTCCTGGACTTGCTTTTGCCAATCCGCTTAAATCTCCTTTAATATCCATTAATAAAACCGGAATACCATTGAGAGATAAGCTCTCAGCAAATCCTTGCAGGGTTTTGGTTTTTCCAGTACCAGTAGCTCCAGCAATTAATCCGTGTCTGTTTATTGTTTTCAGCGGAACTTTTACAAGGGCATTTGTAATGGTTTCCTCACCCAACATTCCAGCTCCAAACACAATTGATTCTCCTTTAAACTGATAATTATCGGTTATAAACTTTAAGAAAGTTTCTTGTTTACTCATATTTTCAATCTTTTTATAAATATAACAATATATTACTCAATTCTAAAATTGATAATTTCAATTTTAATTCCTCTTTTATTTTAGTGTATCTTTGCCACATGATTAAATCACAAGCCCATTTAATAGCACAAGGTAAATTATTACCCTTAATGGAAGAGTTTTACACCATTCAAGGAGAAGGATTTCATACCGGTAAAGCAGCTTATTTTATTCGAATAGGTGGCTGCGACGTAGGATGTCACTGGTGCGATGTTAAGGAAAGCTGGGATGCCAATTTACATCCTCCTACTTTAACTGAATCAATAGTAGAAAATGTAAAAAAATACGCTAAAACTGTAGTTGTTACCGGTGGAGAACCGCTAATGTGGAATTTAGATTTTTTAACAGATAAATTAAAAAAAGCAGCAATCAAAACGCATATTGAAACTTCTGGAGCATATACACTTAGTGGAAATTGGGATTGGATATGTTTATCGCCTAAAAAAACAAAATTACCTCTTTCGCCTATTTATCAAAAAGCAAATGAGTTAAAGATTATTGTTCAAAACAAGCATGATTTTAAATTTGCTGAAGAACAAGCCCTTAAAGTATCTGAAACCTGCGAACTTTTCTTACAACCTGAATGGAGTAAACGCGAACTTATGACGCCCTTAATTATTGATTATGTAATGCAACATCCGCAATGGAAAATCTCATTACAAACACATAAATACCTAAATATACCTTAGTTTTCTTGTAATTTTTCCTGAACGATTTTAAAGATTTTTTCAAATTGTTCTTCTTTGGTCAAATCAGAATTGTCTATTTCAATAGCATCTTTTGCTTTAACTAAAGGAGAATCATTACGTGTTGAATCAATAAAATCGCGTGATTTTACGTTGTCTAAGATTTCTTTATAAGACACTTTCTCACCTTTATTAATGAGTTCATTATAGCGTCTGTCTGCTCTTTTATCAGCAGAGGCATTTAAAAACAACTTTAATTCAGCATGAGGAAATACAACAGTCCCAATATCCCGGCCATCCATAACTACTCCTTTTTCTGCACCCATTTGTTGCTGTTGTTCAACTAATTTTTTGCGTACTTCGGAAATTTCTGATACCCTACTTACATAATTTGAAACTTCCAATGTTCTAATTTGTTCCTCTACATTTTCATCGTTTAAATACATTTCTGCAAATTGAACTTCAGGATTGTATATAAATTTTAATTTAATTTCAGCTAGCTTATTAATAAGTTCATCAACCTTAAAAAAATCATCACTAATTAACTTATTTTTCAAGGCATAATAGGTAACTGCTCGGTACATGGCTCCGGTATCAACATAAACATAATTCAACACCTGAGCTAAATGTTTAGCAATGGTACTTTTTCCGGTAGAGGAAAAACCGTCTATGGCAATGGTAATTTTTTTCAAATTGGTTAGTTATTTAACTGCAAATTTAAACTAAAAGTATGAGTATTCGAAACCGGATGGTACTTTGAGAAGGCATAATTCAATTTAAATTTATTCATTTTTAATCCGAATCCGGCTGTTAAACCAGCAAATGATCTGGTATTTAATAAACTAAATTCTTTAGATTTTCTAAAATTATAACCAAACCTTAAATTAAAATTTTTATCAGGAAACAGTTCAGCCCCTACTATAAGATGTCTAAACGCATTGTCTATAAAAGAAATTTGTTCTGTTGTTTCATTCCCGTTAATATCTGTTATAGTATTTGAAGGATTACTTGTTGCAACCTGCCATTGTTGTAAATTATCAACAGTAAGATGCCATTTTAGAGGTACATTTTCTAATTTATAAGATGCGCCCATTAGAATTTCAAATGGCAATTTTTCATTTCTATCGGTATACGATTTAAGTTGAAAACCCAAATTTCTTATCGATACAGCAATGCTCAGCGGCTTATCAAATTCATAATAAATAAAACCAATATCTAAAGCTGCTGCAATTGAATTATACACATCTATTTTTGATTGTATCAATTTAAGATTTGATCCGATGTAAAAGGGCAATTTAGGCATATTGTACGCATATCCTACTGAAAAACTCATGTCATATGCATTAAACTCTCCGGTTTCCATACCATTTTCATCTGCTCCTAAAAATTTTCCGTAATTTACATAGGTAAGATTACCGTGGATAGATCCAAATCTTCTATCAACATAATGCACATAGGATGTTGAATAATAATTAATATCGGCTAAAAAATTTAAATAATTAACATTGATTTGCCCTGCCAAATCTTCATTAACAGTAGCCGGATTCCAAGTTGGTTGATTGATATCTTCTGTAAGTGTAATGTTTTTACCTCCCAAAGCAGTTTGATGAGCCGATGTTGAAACTTTTAAAAAATTAAACACCGATTCTCCTCCAACTTGTGCTGTTAGGGTACATGAAATAAAAATTGTTAAAAAACATAGAAATCTCATACGTACCTGCAAATTAACGGATTTTATTGATTCTCTTAAATTTTACAATAAAATTATAACAAAAAACCTTACCAAATTGGTAAGGTTTTAAGAGAATTATACTCCATTATAATTCTGTGGGGGAAATTATATGATTATTTAATCGCATCTGGATTAATCACTCTAAATTCCACCCGCCTGTTTTTATGGTGCTCGACTTCAGTACAATTAACACCATTAAAGCAGTTATTGAGTAGCTTAGTTTCTCCATATCCTTTTGCAGAAATTCTATAAGTAGATATACCTCTTGTTCTAAAATATTCAGCTATTAATTGGGCTCTTGAATCTGTAATTCTAAGATTTTCTTGGTCGTTACCACGAGAATCTGTGTGAACTCCTATTTCTATTTGCATAAACGAATGAATGTACATCAACTCTATAATTCGATCTAACTCATAAATACAAACATCGCTAAACTTAACAGCATTTAATTCAAATTCGATTGGTGTTTTGGTTTTAATGTACAATTTATCTTCTACCCAATTAAAGTTTGTGTCGAAGGCTTCTCCTTTTCTTTTTTCTAAAATACGTTTACGCTTGGTTATCATTTCGTTTATTGAAACCGCTTCGGTGCCGCATATATCAGGGTATTTATTTCTCACTTCATCTATATTAACTACTGTAAATTCGGTTCGTCTGTTTAATTGATGTTCGGCTTCGGTACAACTAACTCCATCTGCACAACCATTCACTAAAACAGTTTCTCCATAGCCTTTTGCGGAAACTCTGGATGCGCTAATACCTTTACTTATTATATAATCTACGGTAGAATGGGCTCTTCTGGATGATAAGGTTTCATTGTATTTAAAACGACCTCTACTATCGGTATGCGAACCACCTTCAATTATTAATTCAGGGTATTTTTTCATGATTTCAACAACTTTGTCCAGTTCAATTGCAGCATCTGGCCTGATGTTGTACTTGTCAAAATCAAAGTAAATTGGATCGATTTTAACAATGCATTTTCCTCTAACGAAAACAAATTCTTCTTTTTTGATGTTTAAATCAACTTCTTGATTGACACCTTCGGTAGTTAATACATCTTTTATATCGGTGGTATAATCCTTTTTTGTACCAGTTAATTTATAAGGTTTATATGGATCAATTTTAAATTTGTATAGCGCATCTTCTTTTACTTTAGTTCGATTTAATTCAGTTCCTTCCTCATCAAACAGGGCTACTTCTGATCCAGGTAACAAGTTTTCAGATATAAGTTCCTTAACCTTACCGAAAACAAATTGTTCGTAAATTTTGGATTTTAAGAGATAAATATCATCGTCTCCCTCACCTCCGGGTCTGTTGGATGAGACAAAACCAATTTTCTTCACATCATCATAAACAAAGTAAAAATCGTCGAAGGTACTGTTTAAAGGAATTCCCATATTTACAGGCCCCATAGTTGGTTGATTTAAATCAATCTTAAAAATATCCAAAGCACCTAAACCCCAATGACCATCTGAAGAATAATACAAGTTATTTCCTATAATGGTTGGAAACATTTCGCGTCCTTCAGAATTGATTGGTAATCCCAGATTAAATGGAACGCCAAAGGAGCCATCAGAATGAATATCAACCACATATAAATCGGTTAAACCGTAACCTCCAGGCATGTCTGAAATAAAATACAGTTTAGTTCCATCTGCGTTTAAAGCTGGATGGCCTACCGAATATTTATCACTATTGAATGGCAATTCTTGAATTTTTTTCCATTCATCTTTAACCAATTCTGCTTTGTACAATTTTAATTTATTGATAATAATTTCATTTTTAAGAAATTGTTCTTTTATGGTGTTAGTTCTAGTAAAATACATGGTTTTACCATCTTTTGTAAAGGTTGCAACACCATCGTGTGTTGTTGTATTTAGCTCGGTTGAAAATTTTTGAATTCCAAATTTTGGTTTACCAGTATCGTCAATTTCTGCCTTAAACAAATCTAAATAGGGCTGATTGGTGCGTTGATATAATTCTTTACTCATCCCATTTTTTGCCGATGTAAAGACAATTTGACCGTTAAATAAAGTTGCTGCAAAATCGGATTGTGAGGTGCTGTAAGCACTTTTACTTATTTCAAATTGTAGAGGTTTTTTCAATATTTCGTCTAACTCAACCTTATGTTTTTGATAAGCTTGTACTCTGGAATCGTTTGGATTTTCCTCACTAAATTTTTTGATCCAAGTCTCTGCCTCTTTTGGCTTATTTGCAGCTTTGAGTATGTTTGCATATTTGAAAAAATATTTGGAATCCAGTTCGGTTTCATATAATTCGATTAACTTTTTAAACCAAGGTTCGGCCACATCAAATTTTGAATTGTTATAATATGAGTCAGCAAGCATTTGCAACAGTTCTTTACTTTCTCCATGAGTCTTAATAACACTTTCAAGTTGAAATGCAGCTTTAGCATAATTCATGTTTTCGAATTCTTTAGCAGCACTTTTTAAGGTAAACTGCGCACTAGTAATGTGAAAACAAGAAATTGCCAGTAGTATTAAAATCAATTTTTTCATAATCGTATTTTTTAGAAGAATCTTGGTGATAAATTAATCACATTACTCACTCTAACAAATTCATATTTAAGCATTATTTCATGTGTTCCGTTGTTATAATGTCTTAAACTTGAAGTGTTGGAGTCATACGCATAACCAATGCTCACATTTTTATTAATTTGGAAACCAACTAAGGCACTTACTGCATCATCAAAACGATAAGCAGCACCGAGGGTAAAACGTTTATTTATCAAAAAATTTGCTGAAAAATCTGCAATCCAAGGAGCTCCTGATACGGCTTTAGCCATAAATGCTGGTTTAAATTTTAGGTTATCATTTAAATCAAATACATAACCACCAATTAAAAAGTAATGCAATCGTTCTTTATCAATTGGATTTACTGTATTTGAACTATCGTAATAATCATTAGTTATAAAGTTTGGAACTGATAAACCTAAATACCAATTATCGCTATAATAATACATTCCGGCTCCCAGTGTTAAAAACACCTTATTAATATTTTCATTTAAAAGTGGATCGGGCAATTCGTGTATCCCTTTTGCCCAATCCACATTAAAAAACCGTGCACCAGCTTTTAGACCAAACGATAATTTATTAAAATCACTTGTATTTACTGTATACGAAAAGTTTGCATCAGCATACGTTTCGTTTGATGGCCCTAAGTGGTCATTTATAATCGACAAACCAACACCTACATTTTTTTGCAGTGGCGTATGAAAACTTAAGGTTTGTGTTTTTGGTGCCCCTTTTAAGCCTACCCATTGAGATCTGTGCAAAACACTTATTGCCAGATGATCTAATGAACCCGTATACCCAGGATTTACACTCATGGTATTATACATATACTGCGTGTATTGTGGATCTTGTTGACTGTAACCAATTGCTGTTGCAAATAACATCAGAATTAGTAATCTGTTGATTATATATTTCGGTATCATATCTACAAATTTATTTTTCATATTTATTTTTTAACGTTGGATATATAACCAGCCTGAAAGTGGTTTCGTACCATCACCTAAATCAAGAATATAATAATAGGTTCCTACTGGTAATTTTTCACCACGTCTTATTACATTACCTGTATTAGCTGTACCGTCCCAATCATTGTTGTAATTTCGTTTTTCATAAACTTTATGTCCCCAACGATTGTATACTTCAATAGCATTATTAGGATATAATTCAATACACTTGATTTTGAAATAATCGTTGATTCCATCACCGTTTGGTGTAAACTCATTAAATACAGTTAAACAAGCTACAACTCCTAAAACTCCACCTACAGTAACTTTAGCAGTACAGGTAGAAACATTTCCGTTTATATCAGTTACCGTTAATGTTACAAAGTTTTCTCCGATATCATCAAAATTAAAGGTGTCTTTATCAATAGTAACACTTTGAATACCGCATGCATCATAACTTCCGTTGTTAACCATTTCAGCGCTAATCACTGCAATGTTATTGTCATCCAAAGTAACTTCAATATCTCTGCAGAATACTGTTGGTGCGACTTTATCTTGTACTGTTACCGTCGCCTCACAGGTTGATGAATTTCCACAAGCATCGGTTACTGTTAAAATAACTTTATTAATTCCAACATCGGCACAAGTAAAGGTTGTTTTACTAGCTGATAATTTCACAGCACTACAGGTATCTGAACTTCCACCGTCAATATCAGAAGGTAAGATAGTTACCGTTCCTTCGCTATTTAATTGAACTGTTATAGATTTACATACAGCTGTTGGTGCTACATTGTCAACCACATTAATTACTTGTGATGCGGTTGTGATATTTCCTGACATATCAGTAGCGGTCCAGGTTCTGGTAATTGTATACGTACCTGTACAGCTTGCATTTGAGGTTACATCGTTATAAACCAAAGTAACATTTCCGCAACTATCTGTTGCAGTTGCCTGTGCGAATACCGGAATGGCTGGACATGCAATTGTTGTATTTTGTGGTAAAATGCTTATTACAGGTTTTGTAGTATCAATTACCATAATTGTAATATCGGCAATATCACAAATTTGTGGATATGCCAAACGGCAAACTTGATATTTGAAAGTATAGGTTCCTGCTGCGATTCCACTTGAAATACTTACATCACCATTTGTAGTATTTATTGAAATGAATGCATTTGATCCTTCTAATACAGTTATAACTATTTCATCTAAATTAAGTTTATTTCCTTTTAGTGAATCATTACTTAAAATATTTCCGATAACGCCATCAGTAGTACATTCAATTGCAGTAAATTCATCATTAATTGCATTAATTAATGCACCATTTACAGTAATTGTTACAGTTGCAGAAGCTGTTGACGTACTGCCATCTGTATTGGTTACAGTTACTGTATAAGTAAACGTGTCTATACCATTGAAATTCAAGATAGGAATGTAGGTTACTGTTCCACCTGCATTTATTAGCACTGATCCATTACCTGGATTTGAAACTGAACTCACAACTACTTGATCGTCTGAACCAAAGGTATCATTACCAAGCACATTAATAATTACTGAATTATCTTCATTAGTTGATGAGGTATCATCTAAAACCTCGATATCGTAGTCAATGATCGTGCCTACGCCCTGGCTGTCCAAGATGCCGATTAAAGTGGTACTCAGATTGCTCAAGTTCACATAGAAACGCTCGCTTGGCTCTATTAAATTATCGTCAATAATCGTTACGGTAATCGTTTGGGTCTCGCCATGGGTGCCTGTAAAGGTTAAGGTTCCTGTTGTAGCGGTGTAATCTGACGGATCTTTGGCGGTGTCATCTGCCGTAGCAAAGTCCACACTAAAGCCGCCTTGTACATTACCCACCAAGCTCACCGTAAAGGTTGCCGTGCCATCGCCTTCATTCACCGTTACATCGTTGATCGAGATGTTGGCATTATCATTATCTGTAATCATAACAGTAGCAGATATTTCAGCAACTACTGAGGTAACAACAACATCATTATCGGTACTAACCAACGTAATTATTACACTTTCAGTAGGTTCTACATAAGTATCATCTATAACCACAACGGGTATTGTGATACTAGTAGTATTTGCCGGAATTACTACAGAAGTAGTTATGGTTTGATAATCTACTCCATTTGAAGCTGTTCCTCCTACAGTATAAAAAACTGTAGTAGGAGTACTTATCGGATTTGTTAAATTTAAAGTGAATAATCCGTTGGTATTTGGTTCACTTGCCTGGGTCGTTGATACAATGCTAACAACCGGGGCAGCTGTTGTATTAACAATTGATCCATCTCCAATTAAATCTGTCGTTGTAATAGGAATATTTGTAGTTGTAATTATTACATTTGATAAGACTACTTTATAAGTTTCAAGATTTTCATAAATATTATCATTATTGATTGTAACTGGAATATTTACTGTTGTAGATCCTGCTGGAATAGAATAGTTTGCACTAGAAATTGCAACAAAATCTCCAGGGGCAACTGCTGTTCCATTAAGAGTATTTACTATAAATGTAACATCATATATATACGTATTACTTAATGAAACTGTGAAATTTGCAATTGATCCCTCATTCACATTTAGTTGATCATTAATACTAATGGTTGGCAATTTTGGATTTACATTTACTGTAATAGTAAATGAACTACCCACACAGCCTGAAGGGGAAGTTGGTATAATTGTATAAACAACCTCTTGTATTGATCCCGTTAAATTGGTTAGGGTATCTGTAATGCTGGTAGCAGTATTTGTGGTGGTAGTTTCACCGACAATATTAGTATTGTCTGCTGCTTGCCAACTAAAGGTTGATCCAGCAATATCAACATGATTTGAAATAATTACATTTAAAATATCTCCACTATCAATGGTTAATACTTTATTGATTCCAATAGGTAAAGGGTTTACTGTAATTGTAGCTACTGAGGAAGTCGTTTCTGAACACGTTCCACTTTTTAAAACAGCTCGATATTTTGTAGTAGCTGATAGATTTGTTACTGTTAATGTAGTGGTCGAATTTACAATACTTGTCTTTGTAGCAAAATTATCTTCTGAACTCTCCCATCGTACAATGGCTCCTGTATAGCCACTTAATGTCAGTGTACTACTATTAATTCCAGAACAAACTGCTGTACTTCCAGCAACAGTTCCTCCAACACTCGTTGGATCTACCGTTACAGTAGTAGCTGATGAATTCGCTGTTGAACATACTCCGCTCTGAACTACTGCTCTGAATTGAGTAGTCTGAGTTAAGGCTCCTGATGTATATGTTAATGCTGTGTTTGGAATATCTGTCCAATTACTAAATGGTGCTACTGAACTTTGCCATTTAACAACCGTTCCTGTATGACCTGATAACGTTAACAAACCACTGGTACTGCCTGAACAAATTGTAGTGCCCCCTATAACTGAACCTCCAACACTCGTTGGATCTACTGTTACAGTAGTAGCTGATGAATTCGCTGTTGAACATACTCCGCTCTGAACTACTGCTCTGAATTGAGTAGTCTGAGTTAAGGCTCCTGATGTATATGTTAATGCTGTGTTTGGAATATCTGTCCAGGTACTAAATGGTAATACTGAACTTTGCCATTTAACAACCGTTCCTGTATGACCTGATAACGTTAACAAACCACTAGTGCTGCCTGAACAAATTGTAGTGCCTCCTGTAACTGAACCTCCAACACTCGTTGGATCTACCGTTACAGTAGTTGGTTCTGAAAACACATCTCCACAAACACCAGAAACGGATGCTCTGAATTGGGTTGTCTGTGTTAAAGCTCCTGATGTATATGTTAATGCTGTGTTTGGAATATCTGTCCAGGTACTAAATGGTGATACTGAACTTTGCCATTTAACAACCGATCCTGTATGACCTGATAACGTTAACAAGCCACTAGTGCTTCCTGAACAGATAGTGGTGCCTCCATTAACTAAACCTCCAGCAGAAACTAGGGTGTAATTAACCTGGAGCGGTTCGAAAAAATCTTTTAATTGTGCACTGGTTGAAGTTGATGTTTTGGATTTTACAAGAATGGTTTTAACTTTTATATTTATACAAGGATCTATATCTTGTAAAACTTCAGTCAAATTTACTGCTGATTCAATAAATGTATTTGAAGGGTAGGTCGTTGATCCGAATGCTCCATATGGTACATTAATAGCAGTTGAATTACCTGCAGCAAAAACATTTCCTGAAACCGTTGATAAATACGATTTATATTGCCAAACTCCGGCAACTTGTTCCCACTTTAAGATATCAAACTTCGCAACTCCACTTTCAAAATATACAGTCAAAATAAAATCACCTGCTGTTCTTCCTCCTGAAGAATCGGAAGCGACTGTTGAGAATCCTCCACTACCTGTACCCGTTTTAATCACTTCAGTTTGAAAAAATTCAAAATCTATGTATGCATTTCCACTGTTACTTAAACGATCCGCTGCAAAAATGACCCAAACATTTCCAACACCATCGTTAGTAAAATGAATTAATCCATGATTCATATCAGTCTTATCATTGGCTGTAGTTGAAAGCCATGTCCAATTTTTTGGATTGTCATCATATTTAGTCCCTCCACCAAAATTATCATCACTAGAACTGTTAAATAAATCATTTAAATGAAAGGTTGTTGTATTATCTATTGGTATACCAAAGTTATCTAAAACTCCAGCACCTGTTGAACCTGCAACCCAATCTCCAATGGGAGAATTTGCTATTACTTTCCCATCAATGTTAAATCCGTTTAAAGGAGGATTTACTGGGGCTGTTCCCGATGTGATTTGACCATACATTAGGCTTGAAAAAAACAATAACAACAGGGTTACTAAGTGAATTAAATTATTCTTTTTCATGATAAATCAGTTGAAGTTAAACCTAGTATTTTGTATGACTTTAAAGTCTGTTGGACTTGAAAATTGGCAACCAAATTTTTGTTGACAAACGTTTCAAAAATGGATTGGAGAGAAGGAAACAAGTTGGTTGTTATTTGAGCATTATTATCACTCAAATACCAATTTGATTTTTTATCTGGAATTAAATGTGTAAAAATCTTTTTCCCAACAAAAAGTAATTTATGATTCATGTCATTATTCTTTTGAATAATAAATCAAAAAACTTATAACAGGGAGTTAAATAAATTAGATAGGTAGAACTCTATCTATAAATGATCAATACGGACAATATAATTTAGTAAGTGAGGGAAGTTAAAATAATTTTAAATCATAAAACACTATGAATTAAAACGCTCACAAAATTATATTTGAAAAGGTTATACAAACAATAAACCTTAAAGCAACAAGGGGGGTTAGTAACTTTCAACTACTAAAGTACGATTTTTTTTTAAAATACAAGTTTTTTACTAGTTTATTTTTTTAATATTTTAAGATTTTAAGCTTTATTTTATTAATATCATTTTTTAAATAAAAAACCCAATCAAAAAGATTGGGTTTAATAATATATTACAGAAATATCTATTTGGAGTCTGTACTAAATCTATTTTTTAAGAATTACAATCTCACTTCTTCGATTTAACTGATGTTCTTCTTCAGTACAATTAGCAGAATCTACACACTCGTTAACAAGCATGGATTCTCCGTAACCTTTACCGTTAATTCTCGACTTATCAATTCCTTTAGAAATAACGTAAGCCACAGTTGATTTTTGTCTGCGTTCTGATAATTTTTCATTATAGGCAACAGTACCTCGTGAATCGGCAAATGATTTAATTTCAACTACCATTTCTGGATTGGCTTTCATTAAATCGATTAATTTGTTTAAACCAACTTGAGCATCTGGTCTGATATTTGACTTATCGAAATCAAAGTAAATATTTTCAATGGTTACAATTTGTTCAATTGGGATTAACTTCACATCAACAAAATTATCTTTTGCTAACTCTTTAGTTGTTAAGAAATTACGTTCATTGCTTTTATAATTTTCTTTAACAGACATTATATTGTAACGCATTTCACAATTGGTGTTCTCAAATTTAACCACACCATCTGCTCCAGTGGTTGCAACTTCCTCTTTTCCAGTTGTATAATTAATTAATTTAACTTTAGCACCGGTTAACACTTTATCTGTTTCCTGATCGCTAACTGTTACGATAATGTTTTGATAACAAGGCACTTCATTTACTAGATAGATGTCATCATCACCTAAACCGCCAATGCGATTTGATGATAAAAATCCTAATTTTCTGTTTGTATCATAGATAAATGCAAAATCATCGGCTCCACTATTAATTGGGATTCCAAGATTTTTAACTTTTGAATCAGCAGCTTTTAAATTAACAGAAAAAACATCTAATGCACCAAAACCTAAATGTCCGTCGGATGAGAAGAATAATTCATCATCAACTAAATACGGAAACATTTCTTTACCCGGTGTATTGATTGTATTTCCTAAGTTTTTAGGCTGACCGTAGCTATCGCCATTGATATCAACTACGTATATATCGGTTAAACCAAATCCGCCAGGCATGTCAGAAACAAAATATAATTGCTTACCATCTGCACTTAATGCGGGTTGACCTACAGAGTACGATTCATTGTTAAAAGGAACTTCTGTAATGTTTGTCCATTCGTTATTAACTAGTTGCGCTCTGAAAATTTTCAAATTACTTATCCCTTCTTTATCAACAATTACTTTTCTTTTGTTGGAATTGTTTCTTGTAAAAAACATGGTTTTACCATCTTTTGAAAACGTAGCAGCTCCATCGTGAAACTTATTATTCAAATTGCTTGATAAAGGCGATGAATCCTTTGCCAAACCGTTATCATCATTAATTGACACTTTATACAAATCTAGAAACGGTTGATTGTTTCGTTGGTATAATTGTACATCAATTCCTTTTTTGGGTGCAGTATATACAATTCCATTATTATAAAACGTAGTTCCAAACTCAGAATAATTTGAACTCAATGAACTATTAGTTAAGGTATATTTGATTGGCGTTTTTAAATGTTCTTGTAGTGAATTGTAATCAGCCAAATATTTTACAGAACGAAAATCATTCGGATTTTTATCTATAAATTCTTTCATGTATTTCTTTGCTTCATCAAGCTTATTAACAGCCTTTAATGATTGTGAATATTTGTATAAATACTCACTGTCTACAGTACTATGAAAATTGGTAATTAATTTTCCAAACCAAACTTCGGAATTTTGAAATTGAGAATTATTGTAATACGAGTCTCCTATATATTGCAACAATTCTTGGGTCTCGCCATTTTTAGTTACTTGCGATTCAAATTGCTCTGCAGCTTTTGCATACTCCATCTTTTTGAAATGTAATTTAGCAGCCCTCAAATTATCTTGAGCAACACTGTTGACAGAGATTAAAACTATGATTATTAATACTATTCGTTTCATAATAAATTTTTTAGAAGAATCTAGGTGACTTAATTACGTTTGTTTTCTTAATGAATTCGTAGCGAAGCAAGAACTCATGAGTACCATTACTATAGTGTTTTAGATCGGTTGTAGTCATGTCATAGGCATATCCAATATTCAAATTTTTATTAATTTGAAAACCGGTTAGTACACTAAAAGCATCACCAAATCTATAGGCAGTTCCAAAAGTAAATTTTTCATTAAATAAAAAGTTAGCAGATATGTCTGCAATCCAAGGAGCACCAGATACTGCTTTGGCTAAAACGGCCGGTTTAAATTTAACGTTATTGTTTAAATTAAAGACATAACCTCCAATCAGGTAATAGTGTAATCGTTCTTTATCTATTGAAACACTTACATTGTCAAAATATTCATTAGTAATAAAGTTTGGAACGGATAATCCAACATACCATTTATCAGAATAATAAAAAGCTCCTGCCCCAATTGTCAAAAATATTTCATTAATATTTTGGTCAAATATTTGTTCAGGGACTTGGTACAATCCTTTAGAAAAATCTACATCAAAAAATCGGGCACCGGCTTTTAAACCAAATGCTAGATTATTGTTGTCTGCAGTTTTAACCGTATATGAAAAATTGGCATCCAAATAAGTTTCATTTGACGGACCTAAATTATCATTTATTACGGATAACCCTAAACCTACATTTTTCTTTAATGGAGAATGAAGTGCAAATGTTTGTGTTTTTGGAGCACCTTCCAAACCTACCCATTGTGATCGGTGTAAAGCGTTAATTACCATATGTTCCATTGAACCTGCATATCCAGGGTTCACACTCATAGTATTATACATATACTGCGTATACTGAGGATCCTGTTGAGCATAGTTAATCGCACTTGTAAATAAAATTACGATTAACAGTCTTTTTATTATATGTTTTGAAATCATAACTACAGATTTTAAATTCATAATATTAATTAACGTTGAATATATAACCATCCTGATAGTGGTTTCGTACCATCACCTAAGTCAAATACATAATAGTAAGTACCTACAGGAAGTTTTGCATTTTTATTTATCACATTTCCTGTATTGGCAGTACCATCCCAGGTGTTGTTGTAATTTTGCTTTTCATAAACTTTATTACCCCAACGGTTAAATACTTCTAATCTATTATTAGGATACAGTTCAACACATTTGATATAGAAATAATCATTGTATCCATCTTGGTTTGGTGAGAATTCATTAAATATAGTTAAACAAGCAGCAACACCACCAACACTACCTACGGTAACAATAGCTGTACATGTTGAAACATTTCCATTAACATCGGTTACTGTTAAAACAACTGGATTATCTCCTATATCTTCAAAACCAAATGTATCTATGTCTAAACTATAACTTGCAATACCACAAGCGTCAAAGCTTCCATTATCAATCATTTGAGGAGTAATTACGGCTATGTTATTTTGATCAAGTTCTACCGTAATATTTTGACAGAAAACTGTAGGTGCAACTTTATCAACAACTGTAACTATAGCCTCACAAGTAGATGTTCCACATGAATCAGTAACTGTTAAAGTTACCTTATTAGTTCCTACATCAGCACATGTAAACGTTAGTTTACTAGCAGTTAGTGTCAATGTTCCTGTACCTACGCTTCCACCATCAATCATAGAAGGTGTAATAGTAGCGGTTCCTTGATTGTTTAACTCAACTGTTATTGATTTACAAACAGCTTTAACTTGTGTTCCCGTAGGAGCATTCCATTGACAAGTTTCAAAATTAAACGTAATCTGCTGCCAGCACTCTATAATTGGTTGCTGAGGCTGAACGCCTGTATTGTCCCATTGGCAAGTCTCGGTGTTGAACACAAAGTTATCCCAACAATTTACCTTAGCAGGCTCTGTAGGCTGAACACCCGTATTGTCCCATTGGCAAGTCTCGGTGTTGAACACAAAGTTATCCCAACAATTTACCTTAGCAGGCTCTGTAGGCTGAACGCCCGTATTGTCCCATTGGCAAGTCTCGGTGTTGA